>Ga0181585_10000007_pt1 | contig 134670 bp, 111 predicted proteins | sample 071ome_29_FD_132469 | JGI IMG/M metagenome (GOLD analysis project Ga0181585, IMG submission 132469) | Coastal salt marsh microbial communities from the Groves Creek Marsh, Skidaway Island, Georgia - 071407BT metaG (megahit assembly) | ecosystem: Environmental > Aquatic > Marine > Intertidal...
CGATGCTGTGCAGGAATCATGGGCTTTAGTTAAAATAGAACAAAATGCGATTGAGCGCGATTCGAGATTACTGACCTTGATGGCTCAGGAAGCAGAACTTCAACAGCAGGAAGTCGATCGTTTGGAAAAGCTTGGCAAGGATTCACTGGCATCACGATCTTTATATGATCAATCCTTGCAGGAGTTATATAGTTTGCAAAGTGAAGAAGCCAGATTGAAACATAGTCTGGAATCATCGCGTGTCCAACTGATGATTGAAGAGGCACGTTTAAATAAAGCTGAAAGAAATCTGCAACGTGCATCACTGATCGCGCCATTTGATGGTGTTGTGAATAATATAAGTGTCGATGTGGGCGATTATGTTTCACCCGGCCAGCCAGTATTGGAGCTGATTCAGGTCGATAGTCTTGATTTAAATATAGAGGTTACCGGTCGTGTTGCAACGGAACTGTATTTAGGACAATCAATTAAGGTAGAAACAAGCGAAGATGAACGTCAGGGTGAGATAATTGCTTTGGCAGTTGATCCTGATCCTTCAACTAATACCCATACATTAAAAATAAGAATTCCTTCTGAGGGGTTATTTCCCGGCGAACTAGCTGTTGCATTTTTACCGGGTCAACAATATGAGAATGTAAATGTATTGCCTTTAAGTTCGATTCTTTATGAAGAAGGGAAAACCTATGTCTTTCAGGTACAAAATGAAACGCTAAAAAGAATACCTATCAAACTCGTCGAACGTTATCACGATCTGCAAATTATTGAAGGTGTAGATGCTGGTACTCAAATCGTTAGCCGAGATGTTTCGAGTCTGGCAGACGGTCAAACTGTGAATATCCATTAATTAAGTCATGCCTATTATTCAATTTTCAATCAGAAATCCGTTACTGGTTAATCTGAGTTTAATCTTGCTATGTATTACCGGTGTGATGGCTTGGTATAAATTACCGCAAGAGATCTTTCCTGTCGTTGATATTGATATGGTCAGCGTTATCACTGAGTTTGAAGGTGCATCACCTGCAGAGGTTGAACAACAAGTCACAATACCAATCGAAGAAAAATTTGAAGATAGTCAGGATATTGACTACATCTCATCTATAAACAAGGAAGGGTTATCGACTATCTATATCAAATTAAAACCGGGCTCCAATGTCGATGATTTTATGCGTGATACCTCAACCATTCTAGATCGAGTTGATGATTTACCTGACACCGCTAAAGAACCTGAATTAAACCGTATTCGAACGCGTTTTCCGGTAATAACACTAACCTTGTATGGTAATTTGTCAAAAGCAGATTTGTACGACTATGCCGAAAAGGCAAGACGCAGAATGCAAAAGGTTGATGGCGTTGCCAGTGTCGGTATGGCTGGTGAACAGGAATGGGAAATATGGGTAGAAGTTGATCCGCATGAATTAGCTGCTTTAAATATTCCATTAAAACAAATTAATGCAGCATTAATTAATAATCTCGTCGATCAACCTGGTGGTTCGATTAAATCGAATGAAGGTGATATTCGCTTGCGTGGTAAAGGTGTTACGCCTGAACCCGATTCAATCGATTCGATCGTCTTGCGTACAAATGCGAATGGTGGTGAATTACGTTTGGGAGAAGTCGCCCGAGTTATCAGGCGTTTTGAGGAGCCTGGAACCTATGCTCGTTTTAATGGTAAACCCTCGGTCAATCTCACAGTAACTAAAACAGCAGATGCATCAACAATAGCAATATCGGAAGAAATCAGAAAGATGTCACTTGAACTGGATAAAGAGTTTCCGGCAAGTATCAATGTGGGTTATCACTCCGATACGTCTATCTATGTCGAGACACGTTTAAACCTCGTGAAATCCTCCGGTTTAATTGGTTTAGTCCTTGTTTTAATATCACTGTACTTTTTACTTAACTTACGTGCAGCAGCGATTACTGCTTTTGGTATTCCGATTTCGTTTTTATTCGCCGTACTGTGCCTATATTTCTTTAATTACACAATTAATATGGTGTCTCTCTTTGCCTTCTTGATCGTGCTAGGCATGATTGTCGATGATGCGATTATTGTGACGGAAAATATCTATCGACATATAGAAGAAGGAATGAAACCAGCAGAAGCGGCGGTGCTTGGCGCAAGGGAAGTAGTTGGCCCTGTCGTCGTGTCTACCTTTACAACGATTGCGGCCTTTATTCCCATGTTTGCCATCGGTGGTGTCCTAGGTGAATTTATTAAAGTTATTCCGATCGTTGTTTGTTGTGCCTTGATTGGATCATTAATTGAAGCCTTTTCGGTCTTGCCGTCACATGCAGGTGAAATATTAAGAGTCGATAAAAAGAAATCAGTTATTGATTGGAAAACAATACTTGATAAGTATGGGCAAGTTTTACAATGGTCTGCATTGAATCGATACTTTTTTGCCCTGTTAAGTATTTGTGCGATGTTGGTTAGTTTGACTTATGCCAATACACGTTTGCCGTTTCAATTATTTGGTGATGTCGAAATAGGGCAGTTCTTTGTCAATATTGAAACACCAAACACCTATAGCCTTGAAGATAGTCTGGCGCTCGCAGAAGAACTGGAAATTAAAATAACCGACTTGATGGATGATACTGAGTTAAAAACATTATTAACTAATGTTGGAGTCAGTATTGTCGATCCAAATAGAAATAAAACCGGTAGTAATATTTTTCAATTTACCGTTGATTTACATAAACCTGTTCCCGAGGGTTTTATAGAGCGTTGGATAACGCCTTTCGTTAGTCTGGAATTTAATAATAATGGTATGCGTGAACGTAGCGCTGATGAAATCATCAATCAAATACGCTATGAGTTTGCCAAGGTTCCCGGTGTTGATCGTTTAAGTATTGTAAAACCGAATGCAGGTCCGGCCGGTGATGACATTGAAATCGGTATTATTAGTGATGAACTTAAATTATTAAGAGACAAGGCAAACGAGATCAGTTTATACATGAAACGTATGCCGGGTGTGAATGATGTAGTAAATGATCAGGAACCAGGCAAGCTTGAATATAAATATCAATTAAATGAACGAGGCAAACAATTGGGTTTAACGCAAAATCAATTAGCTAGTGCTGTACGCAGTGGTTATCTAGGAAATGAGGTTGTGCATGTCACTTGGAAAGATGAACGAGTACCGGTAAGGGTTATTTATCCTGAAAGTATGCGTGAACAATCAACCAGTCTTGAAAATTTGCCAATCATAATTGAGTCAGGTGAAACAGTATATCTGGGTGATGTGGCAGATCTTATGGTTGGTCGTGGTTTGAATCAAATCAGGCGGCGCGATGGTCAACGTATGGCAAAGATTACTGCCGATGTTAATTCCAACATTACTACACCGTCACAAGTAATCAATCAGATAGCAAAAGAGTTTGGTAATCCTGTTGCCAATGATTATTCATTATTATTTTTGGGTGAAAAGAAACGTGCTGAAGATTCATTCAGTGGTATGAAACAGGCATTGGTGATTTCTTTGGTAGTAATATTTTTTATGTTGACCGCTTTATTTAAGTCATTGCTAGATCCTTTGGTTGTGATGTTTGCTATCCCATTCGGTGCGATTGGTATTGTCATTGGTCATGCCTTTTTCGGTTATAACCTGCAGTTCTTATCCATGGTAGGGATGCTCGCCTTGTCTGGTATTATTGTGAATGACTCATTAATACTGGTGGATTTTATCAAACGCTTACGTCACGAAGGGAAAGATAGAATTACGGCTGTTGTAGAGGCCGGCAAGATTCGTGCTCGACCAATAATATTAACTACTATCACCACTTTTCTGGGTGTGTCACCATTGATCTTTTTTGCAACCGGCCAAACAGCATTTCTTTCTCCAATGGCGGTCAGTTTGGGATTTGGCTTAGTATTTGCAACAGCATTAATATTATTAACTTTACCTTGTTTTTATTTGATCGCGGATGATTTCCGTGAAAAGGTAACTACATTGCTTCATTCACAAAATGAAATGGAAACCTCAAAATGAAATCAGTATTAGTTACTGGATGCTCTTCTGGTATTGGTCTTTGTATTGCCGATGGTTTACAGACAAGAGGTTATAATGTTATTACCACTGCCCGAAAACATGAAGACATCGATGCACTTATAAAATCAGGCTTTGAATGTATCATGCTGGATCTGAATGATTCTAATTCAATTCAACAGGCAGCCGCTACTGTTTTAGATAAAACAAATGGTAAGTTATATGGATTAGTTAATAACGCAGCCTATGGTGTTTCCGGTGCAGTTGAAGATTTATCTAGAGACGTATTAACAAAACAATTTGATACCAATGTATTTGGAACTCATGAACTCACCAGCCTGTTATTATCCGCTATGCGAAAAAATAATGAAGGCAGAATCATTCAAATCAGTTCTGTATTGGGTTTTGTGACAATGAAATATAGGGGTGCGTATTGTGCTTCAAAGCATGCATTGGAATCATTAAGTGACGCCATGCGTTATGAAATTGCCGATACCAATATCAAAATATCGTTAATTGAGCCGGGGCCAATAAAAAGTGAATTTCGAAATAACGCGTTGGCGAATTTCCATGGCAATATTGATAAAGAAAAGAGTGTGCATAAATATGCTTATGCGAAAATAGAAAGGGATATGGACGGAAAAAACTATAAAGTACCGTTTACGCTTGGCCCAGAAGCAGTGTATGCAAAAGTGATTCATGCATTGGAAAGTAATCGCCCCAGAGCTAGATATTGTGTGACGTTTCCAACCTATTTATTTGCAGTATTAAAGCGGATATTGCCAAATAGTTTGTTGGATAAAATTCTTTGCAGGGTTTAGAGCAGTTTAATTACAGGCTTTTCATTATTCCGTCTATAAAGCGTTATAATATTACCTACTCGTTGAATCATCTCTGCTTCCGTTTTTTCACAAATATCTTTTATACCGGCATCACGCTCTTCTCGTTCGCCTAGACGAACTTTGATTTTGATCAATTCATGATGATCTAATGCCTGTTCAATCTCACTGATTAAACTATCGGTAATACCATGCTGACCTGCCCAGACCACAGGTTTCAGATGATGTGCTGCCTGACGCAGATATTTCTTTTGATTGTTGTTTAAAGACATTTAATTTCCAAAGGGTCTAAAGTGCGCGCATATTAATATATAGCTATTTCTAAATACCATCATTAATTACATCTCGACCATGTCAATACAATCGACAGGGCAGGGCACAATACATAATTCACACCCTGTACAGTATTGATTAATTACACTATGCATCTGTTTGGTAGCACCAATAATCGCATCGACAGGGCAGGCACGAATACATTTCACACAGCCAATACATGTCATTTCATCTATGATAGCAATTCTTTGAATGTGACTTTTATCAGAATCAATATATAGTGGTTTAAACGTTTTGCCAGTTATATTTGCTAGCTGATGTACTATGATTTCACCGCCGGGCAGGCAACGATTGATATCGGCTTCATTATTAACAATGGCTTTTGCATAAGGTTCGCAGCCATCAAAACCACAATCCCTGCATTGTGTTTGGGGTAAGAGGTTATTTATTTGTTCGGTGGTCGAAGTTATAGTGAATACCTTTTATTTTACCTTCATGCCAGGTTGCGCTCCTTCATCAGGATTAAGAATAAATAAATCTTTCCCACCTGGCCCCGCTGCCAGCACCATGCCTTCAGATAAACCAAAACGCATTTTACGTGGCGCAAGGTTAGCGACCATTACGGTCAATTTACCTTCAAGGTCTTTAGGGTTATATGCCGACCTTATGCCGGCAAATACATTTTTAGTCACGCCACCAATATCCAAAGTGAGTTGTAATAGTTTATCTGCACCTTCAACATGTTCAGCTTTCAATATTTTGGCGATTCGTAGATCAACCTTGGAAAAATCATCAAACTGAATTTCATCAGCAATCGGATTATCTGCAAGTGGTCCGCTAGTGGGTGATGAATTAGCAGGCGCAAGGTTTTCTTTACTTTCTTCTATCATGGCTTCGATAGGCTCCTTCTCGACACGCGTCATTAACGGTTTGAATTGATTAATCGTGTGTTTCAACAATGGCTGATTGAGATCACTCCATCGCAGCGAATTAATATTTAAAAAGGCTTCTGCCTGTTCTGCCATCTTTGGCACAACCGGTTTTAAATAAAGTAGTAAGATTCGAAAACAATTTATACCCATGGTACAAATAGCTTGTAACTCATTATCCTTGCCTTCTTCTTTGGCGATTATCCAAGGTTTATTTTCATCAATGTATTGATTGGCTTTATCTGCTAGTGCCATTATGTCACGCATCGCGCGCGAGTAATCACGCTTTTCGTAGTATGTTGCGATCTGTTCACCGCAATTGATCATTTTTTGAAATAATTCCTCGTTATGTAAGGTGTCTGCTAATTGGCCATCAAAACGCTTCTTAATAAATCCTGCGCAACGGCTCGCTATATTCACTACCTTACCGACCAGATCAGAATTCACCCTAAAGACAAAGTCATCCAGATTCAGATCAATATCATCAACACCACCACTCAATTTGGCAGCAAAGTAATAACGTAAGTATTCCGGATTTAAATGGTTTAAATAAGTACGTGCGGTGACGAATGTGCCGCGTGACTTCGACATCTTCTGTCCATCAACAGTGAGGAAGCCATGTGCAAAAATGGCAGACGGTGTGCGATAACCGCTGCCATGCAAAATCGCTGGCCAGAAAAGCGCATGGAAATAAATAATGTCTTTACCAATAAAGTGATACATTTCGGTATCACTGTCGGCTTTCGCCCAGTCATCAAAGTTAAGGTTGTTCTTTTCGCAATAGTTTTTAAAACTGGCGAGATAACCCATTGGTGCATCCAGCCAGACATAGAAATATTTACCTTCAGCTTCAGGGATGGCAAAACCAAAATAGGGTGCATCACGCGAGATATCCCATTCCTGCAAACCGGATTCAAACCATTCATCGAGTTTGTTGGTAACTTCATTCTGTAAATAGCCGGCGCGAGTCCACTTATGTAGGTATTTATTAAAGTCGTTTAATTTGAAGAAATGATGTTCTGATTCTTTTTCTATCGGGGTTGTGCCGGATATAGCTGAGATAGGATTCTTTAAATCAGTGGGTGCATAGGTTGCACCACATACTTCACAACTGTCGCCATATTGATCTTTGGCACCACACTTTGGACATTCGCCACGAATGAAGCGATCCGGCAGGAACATGTTCTTTTCAGGATCATAAGCCTGCTTGATGGTACGTCGGTTAATATGACCTTTTTCTTTTAAGGTCAGATAAATTGAAGTCGCCAGTTCCTTATTCTCTTCTGAATGCGTGCTGTGATAATTATCAAAATCGACTGCAAAATCTCGAAAATCCGCCTGATGATCCTCGCTGGTCTTTGCAATCAGTTGCTCTGGCGTAATACCTTCTTTCTCGGCTCGCAGCATGATCGGCGTGCCATGCGCATCATCTGCACAGACGTAATAGCAAGTTTGACCACGCATCTTATGGAAACGCACCCAGATATCGGTCTGGATATATTCCACCATATGGCCAATATGAATCGGGCCATTGGCATATGGCAGGGCGCTGGTGACGAGAATTTTTCTTGGAGAGACCGACATACTTAATTTAATCTGCTAAATTGGGGCGATAAAGTAGCATTAATCATCATCAGCGTGAAGTGAAGCCAATTAATTTGTAGAATACCCACCCTCATTCATAGTTAGGTTTATATAGATGTCGTCAATAACACAGGAAGAAGTCAAATCCATCCTACAAACTGTCCATGACCCGAATAACGGGCAGGACCTAATCGCAGCCAAAGCCGTATCAGATATTCGTATTGATGGAGATTCAGTCTCTGCAGATATTGAATTGGGTTACCCAGCGGCCGGTTCGTTTGAGTCACTCAGAAGTCATATTATTGATGCATTAAATTCGAAAAATATCAAAGTGGGCCGCATTGAGATTTCATCAAAGATAGTTGCTCATACCGTTCAGCAAGGTGTTTCACTGTTACCTAATATTAAAAATACGATTGCCGTGGCTTCAGGCAAAGGCGGTGTGGGCAAATCAACTACTTCCATTAATCTGGCATTAGCGCTGCAGGCTGAAGGTGCAAATGTGGGTATTCTGGATGCGGATATATATGGTCCCAGTCAGCCGCGCATGTTGGGTTTGACCGGTAAACCGGATACCAAAGATGGCAAATCAGTTGAGCCCAAAATCAGTTATCAACTGCAATCAATGTCGATTGGTTATTTAATTGAAGAAGATACGCCGATGATTTGGCGAGGGCCGATGGTCACGGGGGCTCTTGAACAATTACTTAATGAAACTAACTGGGTTGATCTCGATTACTTGGTAATTGATCTTCCGCCGGGCACAGGTGATATTCAACTTACTCTGTGTCAGAAAATTCCGGTCAGTGGTGCAGTGATTGTAACCACACCACAGGACATCGCCTTGATGGATGCTAAGAAGGCGCTGAAGATGTTTGAAAAAGTAAACGTGCCTGTTCTAGGTGTAATTGAAAACATGAGTACTCATATATGCAGCCAGTGTGGCCATGAAGAACATATCTTTGGTCGAGGTGGGGGTGAACAGATGGCGAAACAATATAATGTTGACTTGTTAGGTTCGTTGCCATTGGATATTACGATTCGTGAAGGTGTTGATAGTGGTAAGCCTACGGTTGCGCTTCAACCTGAATCAGAAATTACTCAACGTTATCGTGAAATCGCACGGAAGTCTTCATCAAAACTGGCGTTAAAAGCGAGAGACTATACGTCTAGATTTCCCAAGATCGTAGTTGAAAATAACTAAAAATGCACTTATTCGCGATTACATCGTCAGCTCCATGCTCGAATACTAATGTATTTATCTATACACTCCGTTTCTGCATGTGGTGCTTCCACGTGCTCACAAAAATATACTATTTTTTAAGGGTGAATAATAAATGAGTGTTAAATCGGATAAATGGATCAGAAGAATGGCAGAAGAGAAGAAAATGATCGAGCCATTCGAAGCGGAACAGGTAAAAATCCGAGGTAATAACAAACTTATTTCTTACGGCACTTCTAGTTATGGTTATGATGTGCGTTGTTCTAATGAATTTAAAATTTTTACTAATGTTCATTCTGCGACAGTTGATCCAAAATATTTTGATCCGAAAAGTTTTGTCGATGTAAAAAGTGATTATTGCATTATTCCCCCCAATGCTTTTGCATTAGCCAGAACAGTTGAATATTTTAGAATTCCAAGAAATGTATTAACGATTTGTTTAGGCAAATCGACTTACGCGCGTTGCGGTATTATTGTGAATGTCACGCCTCTGGAGCCGGAATGGGAAGGGCATGTGACGCTGGAATTTTCTAATACGACAAATCTGCCTGCAAAAATATATGCAAACGAAGGTGTTGCACAGATGATCTTTCTGGAATCAGATGAAGTGTGTGAAACCTCGTATAAAGATCGTGCCGGCAAATATCAGGGACAGACAGGGGTTACCTTACCTAAAACCTGATCTAACCATTTATTGCTGCATAAAACCGATTAGTGTTGCCAGACACACTAAATATTCCTTATTCCAATTCTGAATTGTTGATGTAATGTCATACAGAATGACTAGTGTTGAATCACATGTGTGCCGTAATTACTGATCAATTTATTGGTAGTTCAGGCATAATCTTTACTAGCCAAATTTAATGGCAAACACTGTTTATCTGGCAACGTAAACCCAATTAGGAATTTTAAAAAAATAAAAATTATGAAAACCTACCCACTATTTTTTTTGCTAGAAGGACAAAACTGTCTAGTCATAGGCGGCGGTCCAGTTGCTGCTCGAAAAGTAGAGCGATTGTGTCAAGCGGGTGGGAATGTCTTGGTGTTGACCAAAGATATATCTCAGGAACTTATTGATTTAAAAAAAAAATATGAATTTAAGTTAGAACAAAGAGCATATAAGCAAACAGATTTGCAAGCACAAAGCATTGTCATTGCTGCCAGTGATGACAAAATATTAAATGTAGAGATAGCCAATATTGCCAAGGCAAATAATATTCTGGTGAATGTCGTGAACCAACCGAATGCAGGCAATTTTATTGTGCCTTCGATGATTGAACGTCAACCAATAAGCATTGCTATCTCGACTGGGGGCGCATCGCCTGTTCTTGCTAGATTATTACGAGCGCGATTGGAAACCCTGATTCCATCACATTACGGTAAATTAGCTGAGTTAATGGCAAAGTTTCGTGAAAACGCCAAGCAGAAGTTTCCAGATTTACATAAGCGCCGACAGTTCTGGGAAAAGGCGTTAAGTGGCAAGATTTCAGAATTATTATTTAGTGGACAGGTTCAACTAGCTGAACATTATCTCGAAACTATGTTCAATAGGACTTATGCCGAGGAAGATCATAAGGGTGAGGTTTATCTTGTAGGTGGCGGACCAGGCGAGCCTGATTTATTAACCTTTCGAGCATTGCGATTGATGCAGCAGGCTGATGTCGTACTTTTTGATCGTCTAGTATCGCCGTCGATAGTCGATCTGGTTAATCAAGATGCTGAGCGGATTTACGTTGGTAAACAACGTAGTAATCATAGTTTACCACAACAGGAGATTAATCAATTACTGGTTGATTTAGCAAAACAGGGTAAACATGTATTGAGGTTAAAAGGTGGTGACCCGTTTATCTTTGGTCGAGGTGGTGAGGAGATTGAATTACTGACCGAGAACCACATTCCGTTTCAGATTGTGCCGGGTATTACAGCGGCGAGTGGTTGTTCTACTTACGCAGGCATTCCATTAACGCATCGGGATTATGCTCAATCCTGTTTATTTATTACCGGTCATTTGAAAGACGGCTCAATGAATCTAAATTGGCAGGCATTGGTGCAACCACAACAAACACTGGCGGTTTATATGGGGACACATGGTCTGGATATTTTAAGTCGTGAATTAATCAGTCATGGTATGGCAAGTGATACGCCTGCTGCGATTATTCAACAGGGTACTACCGAGCAACAGAATGTTTATACTTCTACATTGGCAATTTTACCGGACATGCCAAAGCAGTTTGATATTAAACCGCCAAGCATGATCATTATTGGCGAAGTTGTAAAACTAAGAGAAAAACTTGCCTGGTTTGAATTAACTAAAAATTGAATTTCATTGATGGTCAATAACAGGCATTGTCAACATTTAAAAATGTTTATATCCGCACTTTCCTCTTCTATAAATTATTTTTTGTTTAATTTTAATGATACTGAATTAATACAATAACGTAGCCCAGTTGGTTGGGGCCCATCCTCAAAAACGTGGCCAAGGTGAGCATCACACTGTTGACACAAGACTTCTGTTCTTCTCATACCAAGACTATTATCAGATTCAGTAGTAACTGCATCTGGCATGGGTTCCCAAAAGCTTGGCCAACCAGAGCCAGAATCATATTTAGTATCAGAGTTGAATAATGATGCACCACAGCAAGTACAGTGATAGATACCTTCATCTTTGCAATCGTAGTATTTCCCGGTAAACGCACGCTCTGTACCTTTCTCGCGGCAGACTCGATATTCTTCCGCCGACAATTTTTCCCGCCAGTTTTTATCAGTTTTATTAGTAGTCATGAGTTTAATTATTGAATACAGCATTGATAATATCAAAAACTTTACTTGTCGCTTTTTCGATTAATATGACCGAATTATCTAATATTTATCTTTTCCGTGTATCTTTTATTTTAGGTAATTTGTCTTATAAGTCACCAGGCAGATCACTTTATCTAACTTCGGCGGTAATGTACCGTTTTTTCTAGTTATATTTGTAAGCTGGGAGGGATTCTTTATTTGTGAGCCCCTTGGGCATCTTTTTCGATTTATCTTTCGCTTGTTTATCATGCTCGGATTCTGAGTCTTTATCTTTGTTCTTGAATTATTTCTCCATGATATGCTTTTCAAATTCAGAAAAAACGACATCAGAAATGGAGTCATCATGACTTTCTTTGCCCGCCTTATCGGATTTATGATTTTCAAAATGTTTGTTTTTCTCTTTTTCAGCAAATGAGACTTGAGGTGCTCCCATAAATACTATTGTGATAGAGCATTGCCCAAACCGACGTCAGATAAATCAGGCTAACTTATGATTAATCCTCAACATAAATCAAAATAGTTATAGTAATTAGATAGTAAAACTTGCTAATTCGCTAAATGTTCTCTAAGCTACAAAAAAGAGAACATTAGGAGAACATAAATGTTGACTGGCCTTGAAGAGAAAGTACTAGAGTTTATTACTCGTTACATCACCCAAAATGGGCATTCGCCAACATTAATAGAAATTGGTGATGCTTTGGAAATTAATTCCAAGGGCACGATACATCGCTACGTCGATTCGTTAATAAAAAAGGGTCATTTACATCGTGACGGTCGCAGTTGGCGTGGACTGCGTTTAACTGGAGAACAAAATAAACGACTTATTATTTTACCTTTTGTCGGTCGTATTGCTGCGGGTAAGCCGATAGAAGCCATTCCTGAGCAGCTGGAAATAAATTTTTCCGATATGTTAATGGGAAGTGATCGTTACGCGCTGGAAGTTAGAGGTGACTCGATGATCGAAGCGGGTATTTTTGATGGTGATTATGTTGTCGTTAGACAAACAGATACTGCCAATAATGGTGATATTGTTATCGCATTAATTGATAATGGTGAAGCGACATTAAAGAGATTACGTAAACACGGTGACCGCGTAGAATTGATTCCTGCTAATCAATCAATGGCGCCGATGATCTATCCTGCTGATCGTGTATATATTCAAGGTGTCGTTGTTGGACAAGTTCGATCCTATCGTTAGATACTCATATTGCTAAGCGTGGCCATAATGTCATTCAGGATCAAGGTTGCATGCGGATGATCTATTTCAAACTGTTCAACTGAACGCTTGATCTAATCGAATAAGGAATCATCATCAGTATTATCGCCATGTAATGTTTCAAGTTCACAGATTAATTTATATATTTCTGCCTTGTCTTCAGGCGTTTCAAACTCAACTTCACTTAATTCTTTTTTAATTCTGCAAGTTTCTTGTTAATGTCTGTTATATGATTTCTCAATTATAATTTTCATTCTAATCGTAGCAGTTTATGAGCATATTGGATGTTTATTAATAAACAATTTGTATTGTGGTTAATTTTATTTTGGTTTGTTTATCACCAGAATGCAATTGCAGATCAGTGTCCGACTGTGGATATGATTAAGGAAAGAAAAATATCGCGTAAATATGAGTGGTGGATTGATGAACGAAGAGATTTGGATGATCTACTGACTGTGGAAAAACTCTATTCAGTTAGAATAAAGGAACAAGATAAGTATGTTGCCTGTTATTACAGTGCAAGAGGTTTAATCATCCAAATGGATGCTGCACCTGCAGAATCCGAATGCGGTGTAATCGAATTCAAGGGACAATGGGATGCAGTAAATGATGCTGAAAGAGTATGTAATGAAGAAGATCCGTTTGCCTGCCAGTTTGCTATTTATTGTGATGAAACTACAAAAGAAGAGTAATAATATATTTTAAGCCCGATGGGAGAAATCTTAATATGTCAGAATTTAACAATGTAACAATAATCAAAGAGGCAAATATCTACTTTGATGGTCGGGTAACAAGCAGAACTGTCGTATTTGAGAATGGCGCTAAAAAGACACTTGGCATCATGTTGCCAGGCGATTATGAATTTAATACAGATGCGCCTGAATTAATGGAAATTAATTCAGGAGAACTAGAGATACAACTATCTGGAGAGAGCTGGAAGAAAATAACAGGTGGAGAGTCTTTCGAAGTATCGGGTAATTCCAGTTTTAAACTAAAAATTCAGAAGTTGACTGATTATTGTTGCAGTTACTTGTAATGTCTATCTGAAGCGAACTATATTTCGAGCTAATATGTAGAATTAAAATGACCCGAAATCGACGTTAACTAGAGGAGGTGTTACTTATCGACTTTGGGTCAGCTCATAAGTATTAGGTAGTATAAAAGGCGATGATTAACTAGGTAATTAATGAACCTATTGTAATGAGATTACGAACTGTTGGTCCTAGTTATTAAATATCTTCAAACTTGAGAGTCAGGGCACCCTCAAAAAGAATTACAGTAATAGTCAGCTATACGATTAGGAATAAAATATCACCAAATAACCCATCAGGATTAATAAAATTTAATACCGGCCCAACCAATAAACCAATTAATAAGAGAAATAAAATAGCTGGTAAGCGAGCCTAGGAAGCCAACTATTGGCTGATAATGCCAAGTATTCCTATGCCTGCGAGTGATAATAAAACGCCAGTATCCAATATGATGCCTTTAAACTAAATATCTTTTCGGTTTATATGATAAGCAGTATTAAGAGAGTTTAACATGGCCTCTCTTAATATACCTTTCTCGTCATTGCTAAATAATGAGAATACAAGTAGTACCTCATTTACCGAAACAGCACCCTGCGTTAAATATTTAAATTCATTTTGTTTTGCATTGCTGTCAGTTAAATCAAAAAAATAACCATTACCTTGTTTGCTTTCGACAGTTTGTAATATTAGTTTCGTTTGATCAGAATATGCGATTATTTTGTTGCCTGCTTCAGTCACTATATTTTTTACATATTCTTCGCTAGTTATGTTTTTATGGTATCCGGTGTTTGTAAACACCGACATGTTTAATTGAAAAATTTCTTTTTTGTATTTGTCGAGTATATAGAAGGTAATAAGCGGCGGTATGTTTTCATCGGTTTTTGTGAAGTTGTAATTCCAGATACGGGGAACTTGCATAATAAGTTCACCATGACCCGGAATAGAAAAGGTTTCTGTGTCGGCTAAATAACTATTTTCTGCCGATAAAGTAGTATTTGTCAGGGCAAGAGACAGTGAAAAAAAAACAATAGCTGTAATTTTTGTCTGAATTATTCGACGCATGGAGGGAAATTCATATATATCGCAGTAAAGCGACCGGCTATTGTATTTAAATATTGTTTTTGAATTGAATAAGCTTCACGTTCTCGTTTTGCATGTAGATCACAGTTCATAGTGTGATACTCACCACTAATATCCTGTAGATAATGTGCAAGCTCATGGACGATAACACTGCGGGTGTAGGCATCGGTGTGACCATCCAGACGCTCATCTATGTAAATTGTGCCTTTATCGTTGTACCAAGCAACAACATCACATTTTTCATAGCCCGCACATGCATTTTCTATAAAAAATGAATATGGTTTGTAATCAATCTCGGGAGGGATACCCGGATGAGAATAACTCGATAATTTAACAGTCCAACTTAACAAGACTGCAAGTAATTTTGCTTCCATAAGGATGCCTAGTGTAATAAATGGTCATATTTTTTGAAACACCAGGCAGGCATTGGTTCCACCAAAGCCAAAACTGTTAGACATGATGACCGACATGTCTACATTATCCATTTTACTAGTGACTATTGGCATACCCTCAGCGTCAGCATCAACAGTTTCAATATTTAATGATGCGCCGATAAAACCATGCTCCTGCATTATCAAACTATAAATAGCTTCGTTAGCACCTGCAGCCCCTAATCCATGTCCGGTTTGTGATTTGGTTGCACTAATATGTGGAATGTTATCTTTAAATACTTCTTTAACTGCTTTTAATTCTGTGACGTCACCAGCTGGCGTGCTGGTTGCGTGTGCATTAATATAATTAACAGGGGCATTTATATCCTTCATCGCAATTTGCATACAACGAGTTGCACCTTCACCAGATGGTTTTACCATATCAAATCCATCAGATGTCGCACCATAGCCTATGACTTCAGCATAAATACGCGCATTTCTGGATTTGGCATGTTCCAGTTCTTCGAGCACCAGTACACCTCCACCACCTGATATAACAAAGCCGTCTCGATTTGCATCATAAGGGCGGGAGGCTTTTTCGGGAGTGTCGTTGTACTTAGATGAGAGTGCGCCCATGCTGTCGAATAATAATGTTGAAGTCCAATGGAGTTCGTCACTACCGCCAGCAAAGATCATTTTTTGTTTGCCTGCCTGAATAAGTTCATAGGCATTTCCAATACAATGCGCGCTGGTAGCACAGGCAGAGCTAATTGAATAATTTACGCCTTTGATTTGATAAGCAACAGATAAACAGGCGCTATTGGTGCTTGCCATAATTCTGGGCACCATAGTCGGACCAACCTTGCGTGCACCGCGTTCTCGCATGGTATCGATAGCTGCTTGCATATTGGCATTAGAACCACCACCGGAACCCACGATTAAACCAATCTCCGGATCAATAATTTCTTCTTCACTTAATGAAGCATCAGTCATAGCTTCTTTCATGGCGAGATAAGCATAAGCTGCACTATCACCCATGAAGCGTTTTAGTTTGCGATCGATCAATGTATCAAGATCAATATTAATTGCACCATGCACATGTGAACGAAAACCCAATTCTTCGTAGGTAGCAGAATGTTCAATACCCGATGTACCATTCTGTAATGAATTAAGTACTTCCGCTTTGTTATTGCCGATACTGGATATAATACCCAATCCAGTTACAACTACTCTTCTCAAGATCAATCTCCCTAAAAATCCTCTGTTGAGGTAAATAGACCGACTCGTAAGTCTTCGGCATTATATATTTCTCTGCCATCAGCAAACATGGCGGCATCAGCTACTCCCATAACCAGTTTGCGTAACATAACTCGCCTCATATTGATTTCATATCGAACCATTTTAATATCTGGAGTCACCTGACCTGTAAATTTAACATTACCTGCACCTAGAGCTCGACCTTTTCCTGGTGCACCAGACCAGGCGAGAAAAAAGCCGACCAGTTGCCACATAGCATCTAGTCCAAGACAGCCTGGCATCACAGGGTCACCCTCAAAATGACAGTCAAAAAACCAGAGATCAGAGTTAATGTCCAATTCGGCGATGATATGTCCTTTCCTGGCACTACCGCCGTTATCGTTAATTTCGACGATACGATCAAACATTAACATGGGGGGTAAAGGTAGCTGCGCATTTCCTACCCCAAACATTTCTCCAAGCCCGCAGGCAAGCAATTCTTCTTTGGTAAAACTATTTTTCTTATTCATTCTTGCAAGTATCTCATGCTAAGAGACTTTTTTCCTGATCATTATTATGGATTGTTATTCTCAAGCGACGACGCTTGACAGTCAGTTGATGCCGATTAGACTTCACGCTTAGTTAATCATAAGGCTATTTAGTATGTCATCAAAATTTGGATCTCTCCCAAGAAAACAAACCGTTGCAGTCAAGGTTGGCTCAGTGATTGTCGGAGGTGGTCATCCTGTGGTTGTGCAATCCATGACTAATACCGATACAGCTGATGCTGATGCTACTGCAAAACAGGTACAGCATCTGGCGGCAGCTGGTTCTGAAATTGTCAGAATTACCGTGAATACGCCTGAAGCAGCTGCCCAGGTTGCCAATATCCGGGAAAAACTGGATGCCGTTGGTTGTAGTGTGCCGTTAGTGGGTGATTTTCATTACAACGGACATAAATTACTGACTGAGTATCCTGAATGCGCCGAAGTATTGGCAAAATACCGTATTAATCCGGGTAATGTAGGCTTTGGCCGTAAGAAAGATGATCAATTTGCGACGATGATTGAAAAGGCTATTGAATACAATAAACCCGTCAGGATAGGAGTGAACTGGGGTAGTCTGGATCAGGAACTCCTAACCGGAATGATGGATGACAATGCTAAGCTGGCCGAGCCTTTAGATACAGAAGATGTGATGCGTGAGGCCTTGATTGTATCGGCGCTAAATAGTGCGGCTAAAGCAGAAGAGATTGGTTTAGGCAGAGACAAGATAATTTTGTCCTGCAAGGTTAGTGGAGTACAAAAATTAATAGCTGTCTATCGAGATTTATCAAATCGATGCGATTATGCCGTGCACCTGGGTTTAACTGAGGCTGGTATGGGATCAAAAGGTATAGTTGCTTCTACTGCGGCGATGGGAATGTTGTTGCAGGAGGGGATAGGCGATACGATTCGTGTGTCATTAACCCCTGAACCCAATGGTGATCGTGCAAAAGAAGTCATCGTTGCACAGGAGATTTTGCAAACTATGGGGTTACGTTCATTTAATCCACTTGTCACAGCTTGCCCCGGGTGTGGCCGTACTACCAGTACCGTATTTCAGGAGTTGGCAAATAATATTCAGGCCTATGTACGTAGTCAGATGCCGATCTGGCGTGAGAAATACAACGGCGTGGAAGAAATGAAGCTTGCTGTAATGGGATGCGTTGTAAATGGCCCGGGTGAAAGTAAACATGCCGATATCGGAATTAGCCTGCCTGGCACAGGTGAAGCACCATCTGCTCCCGTATTTATCGATGGAAAAAAAGTAATGACATTAAAAGGCGATAATATTGCAAATGATTTTCGTCAGATTGTCGATGAGTATGTTGAAAAGCGTTATGCCAAGCATATCTGTTAATTATAGGATGTTTTCTATATTTAAATATCAATCAATCCTAGTGCTTACAATTTTCTATTTCAGCTTTTACCCATGCGGGTTAGGGTGATCTCATAAAAAACTATTTACAGAAGATGTAATAATACCGGCGCTGAAATACAAAGTTTATGACATAAAGAAGTTATCTATCGATAAAAATAAGCAGCTAACAAAACAGGCTTGACGCGCCATTATAATTACATGTGTGACAAACTTGGCATGGTGTATTTGTTTATCGATGTGGATTCTCTGGATATTGAAAAATATTTATATTATCAGTTAGTTATGAAATTTTTCAACTAGTTGAAGAGCAGGAAAAATTGATTCTAAAAAGATCCTATAGCCAGAACCACTAATTTGCTAAAATGGATTTTTGCAAGCAATGGCATCATATTTCACTATTTTAAAAGTGTGGTGTATTGCAATATTAGTTTTTACTAGCCGATTTATAGAGTTACTAAATCATTGCAGTAGCGTTATTATATAGTTATAAAAAGACAAAATGTCTTAATTACAGAGTCAAACCAAGTCAAATACTACTAATAATTAAATTGACCGGGAATTCATTAAATCAAATTAGAGAGATAAAAGTTTATGTCAGTCGATAAATTATATTCAGTACCCGCAGACATCGCCGCAAATGCACATATTGATAAAACTAAATACGATGAGATGTATGAACGTTCAATTAACGATTCTGATGCGTTCTGGGCGGAACAAGCAGAAACATTTCTGGATTGGGATAAAAAATGGGACAAGGTGCAGGAATGGGATTTCAAAACTGCCAATGTGAAATGGTTTGAAGGAGGCAAGCTGAACGTCAGTGCAAACTGTCTCGACCGTCATCTTGAGAAGCGAGGCGATCAGGTTGCGATTATCTGGGAAGGTGATGATCCACAAGAAGACAAACAAATTACTTATAGTGAATTACATGAGCAAGTTTGTCGTTTTGCCAATGCATTAAAAGCGGATGGTGTAAAAAAAGGCGATCGTGTGTGCTTATATATGCCCATGATTCCGGAAGCAGCCGTGGCAATGCTTGCTTGTACACGTATTGGTGCTGTTCACTCAATCGTGTTTGGTGGTTTTTCACCTGATGCATTAAGTGATCGTGTTAATGACTCCGATTGTCAGGTGGTCATTACCGCTGACTATAGTTTACGAGGTAAAAAACAGATTCCACTTAAAGCTAACGCAGATAAAGCTTTGGCAAACTGCCCAAATGTTAGAACCTGTGTCGTTGTTAAGCGTACCGGTGGAGATATTGAATGGAACGAAGGACGTGATCGTTGGTATCACGAATTAGTAGATGCAGCTTCAACTGATTGTCCGGCTGAACAAATGGATGCAGAAGATCCATTGTTCATTCTTTATACATCAGGTTCGACCGGTAAACCTAAAGGCGTGCTTCATACAACTGGTGGTTACTTACTTTACGCAGCGATTACGCATAAATATGTATTTGATTATCAGGAAGGGGATATTTACTGGTGTACAGCCGACGTTGGTTGGGTAACAGGTCACTCCTATATCGTTTATGGTCCTCTTGCGAATGGCGCTACCTCTGTCATGTTTGAGGGAGTTCCTACTTTTCCTGATGCCAGTCGTTTTTGGCAAGTTGTCGACAAATGGAAAGTAAACTCTTTTTACACTGCGCCAACGGCGATTCGTATGTTGATGGGCCAAGGTGATGACTTTGTTAAGAAAACTGATCGCAGTACGTTACGGATTCTTGGTTCTGTAGGTGAACCAATTAATCCTGAGGCCTGGGAGTGGTATCACAAGGTAGTGGGTAATGAAAAATGCCCAATCGTTGATACCTGGTGGCAAACAGAAACGGGTGGCCATTTGATAACGCCTTTTCCAGGGGCAACTGTATTGAAACCTGGTTCAGCAACGAAACCATTTTTCGGTATTGAACCGTGTTTAGTTGATGATCAAGGTAAAGAACTTGACGGCGCGACGGAAGGAGCTTTATGTATTAAGCGACCATGGCCGGGCATGATGCGAACTGTCTATGGTGATCATGATCGCTTTATCGAAACCTATTTCAAAATGTTTTCTGGTAAATATTTTAGTGGTGATGGTGCGCGTCGTGATAAAGATGGTTATTACTGGATCACTGGTCGTGTTGATGACGTTATCAATGTTTCTGGTCATCGTATGGGAACAGCAGAAGTGGAAAGTGCACTGGTTCTTCACCCGGCAGTGGCTGAAGCAGCAGTAGTTGGTTATCCACATGATATTAAAGGTCAGGGAATCTATGCCTATGTCACTTTAATGAGTGGTCATGAATCTTCTGATGATTTGAAAAAAGAATTGGTTCAGCATGTACGTAAAGAGATTGGTCCAATTGCATCTCCTGATGTAATTCAATGGGCACCGGGCTTGCCAAAAACTCGTTCAGGTAAAATTATGCGCCGTATTTTGAGAAAGGTTGCGGCGAATGAGCTCGATAATCTTGGAGATACCAGTACGTTAGCAGAACCAGCTGTTGTTGACGATCTAATTGAAAATCGCGCAATTAGATAATCAGGAATAATCATTATATGAATCTAGATAGGGTTACGGCTGGCAAGAATCCACCAGAAGAAGTCAATGTCATAATAGAAATTCCTATTCATGGGCCACCGGTCAAATATGAATTGGATAAGGAAACAGGTGCAATGTTTGTTGATCGTTTTCTTAATACTTCTATGCATTACCCATGTAATTATGGCTATATTCCAAAGACGTTGGCAAAAGATGGTGATCCAGTTGATGTAATCGTTATGACACCTGTCCCCATTATTCATGGTGCTGTTATAACTTGTCGTCCTATCGGTGTTTTGAAAATGACTGATGAGGCAGGTGATGATAGTAAAGTGATGGTGGTGCCTATGGACAAGGTGTCTAAGTTTAGTCGTAATGTAGAATCCTACAATGATATTCAATTTGCGCTATTAAATCAGATTACTCATTTCTTTGAGCATTACAAAGATCTAGAGCCCAACAAATGGGTGAAGGTAGATGGTTGGTATGAGGCGGATGAAGCCAAGAAAGAAATTGTTGATGCCATGAATGCTTTTCAAAACTCTAAAGAGCAATTACATTACTAAGTATTTAATTAATAAATGTTTTTTTTGCAAGTCTGGCTCTAGAGCTACTACGAGCAATTGTGGAATTTTTTTGCTAAAAAAATAATGTTGCATTGCAGTATATTGCAGTGCATCATATGCACTTGTATTATATTTTTTGAATTTAGCAAAACGGAGATTACAGAAATGCAAAACGAATTTTTCGAAAAAATGACTGAAGCTGGCAAGTCATCTTTCGCAACCATGCAAGCCTTTGGTGAAATCAATACCAAAGTGTTGAAAGAATTATCTGAGTTACAAATCAGTCTAGCCTCATACAGTATAGAGTCTGGTGTTGAATTGACCAAAACCTTAAGCAGCACTAAAGACTATAAGGGTTTTTTGTCAACCGAAGCTGAATTTGCCAGCGAATATGGTAACAAAATGATGGAATACGGTCGTAAAGCAGCTGACGTTATAACTGGTTCACGCGATGAATTTGTTGGTTTGTTTGAAAAGACTATGGAAAGTGTAGCTGTTGCTGAAAAAAAGCCGGCAAATAAGCGTAATAACAAAAAAGCTGCTTAATTGTAGCTAAGTTGTATCAAAGCCCGCATAACCGTCATGGTTTGCGGGCTTTTTTAATACTAAAATACGAAATGTTCACCAAAATGAGACGGATTTGAGTTATGAGTCAGAATTTCAATAATCCATTTGGCGGTCTTGATTGGACCGATTTACAAAAACAAATGCTGGAAACCTTGATGAATTTTGGAAAGCAAAACACCAGTTTTTCTTCCAGTGGTTTTTCAAGCGGTAATGGTAATCAATGGGCTGATGCTATGGATATGTGGTGGCGTGCCTTTAAACCTAGTTCCAGTAACAATAATTTTGAAATGTTTAACAAAATGCTGGAGCAATCTCGCATGTTTTATTTATTGAGTGAACATTTTTCAAAAATATTTCAGGCCTTTGAAAATACCAATCAAACAGAACAAAGTTTAAACAATTTATTGGTCGAGCAATTCGAGCAATTACAGGCTGTGCTGGATCAACAGCATAATATGTTTTCCTGGAGTCAAATTGTTGATCAGTGTGAACAGCCTGCTCAATTATTTAAAAATCTATTCTCTGATAAGTCGATATTTTCCGGTATGCCGATTAATGACTTCAGCCCGGAAGTAAAAAAAATACGCGAAAAATTTTTTACTATGCCAGGTCTGGGTTATAGCCGTGAGATGCAGGAAAAAATGCAGGAAGCATTAAGGTTATGGGCGCACTATCAGGATAACTATCAAGAGTTTCAGACAATCATGTCTTGTCTGAATCATGAAGCGATGGATTTGATGCGTAAACGTCTGATGAAAATGCATAAGGACGGTGAAAAAGTAGAATCGATGCGACAGATTTATCATATCTGGGTCGATTCAAATGAGGAGGTTTATGGTGAATTTGTATTTACTGAAGAATATTCAGAATTGAATGCACGACTTGTGAATTCACTGATGGCATTTAAGAAACAAAGCCATGAAATTACCGAGGACTATTTAAAATCAATGAATTTGCCAACCAGCAGTTCGATACAGGCGCTGGAGCGCAGACAACATGAACTTCGCAAACAAGTTCGTGATATGCAGGCTGAATTAAAAGCTGTAAAAGCTGAACTCGGTAAAACGCAAACTGTTAGTAAGAAAGTGACTGTCGAAGATAAAAAGGCAAAGTCCGAAAAACCTAAAACCAAAGCCGAGCATAAGGCCAGCAAAAAAACGACTAAAAAAGCAGCAAAGCCAACAGTTAAATCTTCTTCCCGGGCTGTTAACTTAAATAAATCAAGAAAGAAGAAAAGTGAAAAACAGGCTGCGACAAATAAGAAGTCGGAAATTAAAAATGCCGATGATAAAGGCATGATTGAAATCAAGTTTTAATGAGGGACATAAAGATGAATCCTTTTCAAATGAATGCAATGGATATCGTTGGCGAGATTAACGAATTCAATTCGAAACTGGCGCAAGGTCTTAAAACCCTAAGTGAACTGGATGAGATTGATGTCGGCGTCTCTGAGAAAGAAGCAGTTTATAAAGAAGATAATCTGGTGCTTTATCATTTCAAACCTCGTGTAAAACAAAAGAATGCCGTGCCACTGCTTGTGGTTTATGCACTGGTTAATCGCCCATACATGGCGGATCTGCAAGATGGTCGTTCCATGATTCAGGGATTACTTGATGAAGGCCTGGATGTTTATTTAATAGATTGGGGTTATCCGCAAAGCGTTGATAAGTATTTAACACTTGATGATTACATCAATGGTTATATTGATCGCTGTGTTGATGTTGTACGAGAAACTAGCAATCAGCAAAAAATCAATTTGTTAGGTATTTGTCAGGGCGGCTGTTTCAGTTTGTGTTATACCGCCTTGCATCAGGATAAGGTTAAAAATCTGGTGACAACTGTTACGCCAGTTGATTTTCATACCAAACATGACCTGCTTTCACATATGGTACAAAAAATTGATATCGATCAGGTGGTAGATACCATGGGTAACATTCCGGGCGAAATGTTGAATTGGACCTTTTTGACATTGAAACCTTATTCATTGATGGGTCAAAAGTATGTTGATCTGGTAGATATACTTGATGATAAGGATAAAGCACTTAATTTCATGCGTATGGAAAAATGGATATTTGATAGTCCTGATCAGGTTGGAGAAACCTATCGTGAGTTCATTAAACAATTTTATCAACAGAATGGTCTGGTAAAGGGAACCGTAAAGGTGGGCGAACAAATAATTGATCTGCAAAATATCAAAAACCCTGTGCTAAATATTTATGCTAAAGATGATCATTTAGTACCGCCGGATTCATCCAAGGCACTTGAAGGGTGTGTGGGTACTGATGACTATCAGTCTTTAGAATTTCCCGGTGGACACATTGGTATATATGTCAGTGGTAAGGCGCAGAAAATGATACCGCCATCTGTTAGTCAATGGTTAGGAGAGCGTTGCTAACCAGCCTAACTTTGTCAGGGCTTTTTTGCATGTTTGAAGCCCTATGCAGTTAGCCGTTTTAGACTGGTCGGGTTATTTGGTAATTTCGTATAAATAACCCCTAGACTAAATTGTGCCCTCGGAAGGGCCTGTTCTATTGCTTTTCTAACCAGAGGAAGGCTTCCACATTTTCACCCTTTCCATAGATATATGTCAGTTTTATTTGTGCTAAGACATGACATTTTTTGAAGCCCAAAGATACTAATCGATAGCCTGACATATACCTGATTCTACTACTTTACCACGGGCAAAGCATTGAGTAACCTGAAACTGTGAGTTCGGTATCGCCTTGTTAAGCCGCTTTTAAAAACCATTGGAAAGCGACAAGCAGAATCAAGTATAATACTTTGCATCAATTAGGAGTAACCGCAAAGGTCACTCCTTTTTTTATGTGTATTGAGAGGTAAATTTTTGACTGTTAAAGCATTATTAGCATTAGAAGATGGCACCTTGTTTCACGGCAAGTCTATAGGGGCATCCGGTGACTCAGTAGGGGAAGTGGTTTTTAACACGGCACTCACTGGTTATCAGGAGATCCTTACTGATCCTTCTTATTACAAACAAATCGTTACGTTGACCCATCCTCATATCGGTAACACAGGTATTACTCCTGAAGACGAAGAGTCAGCAGGCGTATCTGTGAGTGGTATGGTGATTAAAAATTTACCTTTTATTACCAGTAACTGGCGTAGCAAGGAGTCGCTTGGTGATTACTTAAAGCGACACAACATAGTAGCGATAGCAGATATTGATACTAGACAATTAACCCGTCATTTAAGAGAGCAGGGCGCATTAAAAGGTTGTCTTGTTGCTGGTGAAAACATTGATGATAGGGCAGCCATTGCTAAAGCGAATGAATTTCCTGGCTTAGTAGGCATGGATTTGGCAAAAGAAGTCACAGTAAATGAGCCTTACCAATGGACAGAGCGGACCTGGTATGCGAAGAATGGTTATGAAACTCCTACCGTAGAAAATATTTATAAAGTGGTGGCATATGATTTTGGAGTTAAACGAAATATTTTACGTATTTTAGCGAATCTTGGTTGCGAACTGACAGTTGTTCCTGCTATGACACCTGCTAAAGAAGTTCTGGAAATGAAACCTGATGGTGTATTTTTATCAAATGGTCCTGGCGATCCGGATCCATGTGATTATGCGATTAAAGCAATCAAGATCTTTATTGAAAAAGGTATACCAACTTTTGGTATTTGTTTGGGGCATCAGTTACTCGCTCTCGCATTGGGTGCGAAAACAATCAAGATGAAGTTTGGTCATCATGGTGCAAACCATCCCGTAAAATCTGTAGAAGATTCAAGAGTCATGATTAGTAGTCAAAATCATGGTTTTGCGGTTGATGAAAAAACATTACCGGAAGTATTGCTGGCGACACATCATTCTTTATTTGATGGGTCGTTACAGGGTATCCACCATCGTGATAAACCTGCTTTTAGTTTTCAAGGGCATCCTGAAGCAAGCCCCGGGCCACATGATTTACGTCCTGTCTTTGATCATTTTATTGAATTAATGCAGGCCTATAAAAAACTCTAAACTATGCCAAAAAGAACAGACATCGATAGTATTCTCATCATCGGCGCCGGCCCAATTATTATTGGGCAAGCGTGTGAATTTGATTATTCTGGTGCTCAGGCGTGTAAAGCATTACGTGAAGAAGGTTATCGCGTTATTCTGGTAAATTCTAATCCGGCGACCATCATGACCGATCCGAATATGGCCGATGCTACTTATATTGAACCCGTGCATTGGCAAACACTTGAACAGATTATTGCCAAGGAAAAACCTGATGCCATCTTGCCGACCATGGGTGGGCAAACAGCATTGAACTGTGCCCTAGACCTTGAGAAGCATGGTGTCCTGAAAAAATATGGTGTTGAATTGATCGGTGCTAAAAAAGATGCCATCGATAAAGCTGAAGACCGCGATCGTTTTCGTGCGGCCATGAAAAAGATTGGTTTGGCGATGCCCTATTCAGAGGTAGTCAATACAATAGAAGGTGCGACTGAAGTAATGGAAAAAGTTGGTTTTCCTGCGATTGTAAGACCTTCGTTCACCATGGGAGGTACTGGTGGTGGTATCGCCTATAATCGTGATGAATACATGGAATTGTGTAAGCGGGGTATAGATGCTTCGCCAACCAACGAAATACAGATCGATAAATCCATTATCGGCTGGAAAGAATATGAAATGGAAGTTGTCAGGGACAATAAAGACAACTGTATTATTATCTGCTCGATTGAAAATCTGGATCCCATGGGTGTTCATACAGGTGATTCGATCACGATCGCGCCGGCTCAGACACTAACGGATAAGGAATATCAGATCATGCGTGATGCCTCACTTGCGGTATTACGTGAGATTGGTGTTGATACTGGTGGTTCAAACGTTCAGTTTGCAGTGAATCCCGAAGATGGTGAATTAATAATTATTGAGATGAACCCGCGTGTGTCTCGTTCATCGGCATTGGCATCAAAAGCAACCGGTTTTCCTATCGCTAAAGTTGCCGCTAAATTAGCTGTCGGTTACACACTTGATGAACTGGATAATGAAATTACAGGTGGAGTTACCCCTGCTTCATTTGAGCCAAGTATTGATTACATTGTTACCAAGATTCCACGTTTCACCTTTGAAAAATTTCGACAGGCAGACAACCGATTAAATACTCAAATGAAATCGGTCGGTGAAGTAATGGCAATCGGTCGAACCTTTCAGGAATCTTTGCAGAAAGCCATCCGCGGATTGGAAACCGGTATGACCGGTTTGAATGAAATGGTCGATACTAATGACGAAAATGCGATGGAAACGATAGAAAAGAATCTTCGTGTACCGATGAATGGTGATCGACTGTGGTATGTTGCGGATGCTTTTAGACATGGTTTAAGCATGGAGCAGATCTTTGATACCTGCAGTATTGATCCCTGGTTTCTAGTACAAATTGAAGATTTGGTGAAGGAAGAAAATGCGCTGAAGTCTACTGGAGTAAATTCATTAAATGCAGAGCGGTTACGTGAATTAAAACAAAAAGGTTTTTCTGATGCGCGCATTGCGGAGCTTACCAATGAAAAAGAGGCGGAAATACGTAAAAAGCGTATTGATAGTGGCGTTCGCCCAGTCTATAAACGTGTCGATACATGTGCCGCAGAATTCGCTTCAAACACCGCATATATGTATTCCTCTTATGATAGTGAATGTGAAGCAGCACCAACTGAAAAACAAAAGATCATGGTGTTGGGTGGTGGTCCTAATCGTATCGGTCAGGGTATAGAGTTTGATTATTGTTGTGTGCAGGCTGCGTTTGCCATGCGTGAAGCCGGTTATGAAACCATTATGGTGAATTGTAATCCGGAAACCGTTTCTACCGATTACGATACATCGGATCGTTTATATTTTGAATCTCTAACTTTGGAAGATGTGCTGGAGATTATCCATGTTGAAAAACCGTATGGTGTGATTGTGCAATATGGTGGACAAACACCTTTGAAAATTGCTCGTGCATTAGAAGCGGAAGGTGTTCCCATCATTGGTACTACACCTGATAGCATTGACCTTGCCGAGGATCGTGAACGCTTTCAGAGGCTGCTGAATAAGCTTGGTCTTAAACAACCGCCAAACAGAACTGCGCGAACTTTGGATGATGCGATTGTTAAAGCTGGAGAAATTGGCTATCCGTTAGTTGTCAGACCTTCTTATGTATTAGGTGGTCGTGCAATGGAGATCGTTTATAACGAGGACGATCTGAAAAACTATATGGATAGGGCGGTAGAAGTATCGCACGAATCACCGGTCTTGTTAGATCGTTTTCTGGATGATGCTATAGAAGTCGATGTTGATGCTATCTCAGATGGTAAGGACGTTTGCATAGCCGGTATTATGGAACACATTGAACAGGCCGGTGTGCATTCCGGTGATTCGGCCTGTTCATTACCTCCTTATAGTTTGAGTGAAGATGTTCAGAATGAACTTGCCCTTCAGGTTGGCGCAATGGCGCGTGGTTTGAAAGTAATTGGCTTGATGAATACGCAGTTTGCAATTCAGGGTGATGATATATATGTGCTTGAAGTTAACCCTAGAGCGTCAAGAACAGTACCTTTTGTATCAAAAGCAACGGGTATGTCTGTTGCTAAAATAGCTGTGAATTGCATGGTGGGTAATACTCTATCTTCACAGGGTGTAAGTGATATACCTATGCCAGACTACTTTTCAGTAAAGGAATCAGTTTTCCCGTTTATAAAATTCCCTGGAGTTGATCCATTATTAGGACCGGAGATGAAATCAACTGGTGAAGTAATGGGTGTAGGAAAATCTTTTGGTGAAGCTTTTTCCAAAGGGCAGCTTGCAGCAGGTGAAACTTTTCCTTCGGAAGGCAAGGCATTTCTCAGTGTGAAAGAGAGAGATAAAGAGGGCATCATACAAGTTGCTAAAGATTTAAGTGAATTAGGTTATACCATATGCGCTACTCATGGCACTTGCGAGACTCTGAAGAAAGCCGGCATTGAATGTGAACGTGTTAATAAGGTTAGAGAAGGACAACCGCATATTGTCGATATGTTGAAGAATGATCAAATTGATCTGATCGTGAATACGACGGAAGGTAAAAAAGCGATCGCTGACTCATTTTCAATCAGGAGAACAGCGCTACAACATAATGTTTTCTATACTACGACCATGGCAGGTGCGATGGCGACCACATCGGCTCTGAAAGATCGCAACAATATTAGTGTGAATTGTTTGCAACAATTACATAAGGGGAAGATTGAATGACGCAACGACCTTTAACTGCAAAAGGCGCTGAAAAATTAAAAAAACAACTGCATAAATTAAAGACCGTTGAGCGCCCACGAATTACAGCAGCTATAGCAGAAGCTCGTGCGCATGGCGATTTGAGTGAAAATGCGGAGTATCATGCTGCTCGTGAACAACAAAGTTTTAATGAAGGCAAGATAAATGCAATTGAATCTACTTTGGCCGAAGCACAGATAATTGATATAATGAAAATAGATGCAGAGGGTAGGGTGGTATTCGGTGCAACAGTTGATTTGTTAAACATTTATACCGATGAAGAAGTTTCCTATCAAATCGTCGGTGAAGAAGAAGCCGATATAAATGAAAAACAAATTTCTATTTCTTCACCTATCGCTAAGGCCTTGATTGGCAAACTTGAAGGTGATGTTGTCGATGTTAATGCCCCAGGTGGCCTGGTTGAATACGAGATACTTGAAGTTCGTTATATCTAGAGAATTTTAAGTTATAAAATATCATGTCTAAAAAAAAGCCAAACAAACGTTGGCTTCATGAGCAGAATTCTGATTTTTATGTGAAACAGGCGCGCAATGAGAATTATAGATCGCGTGCAATATATAAACTTCAGGAAATTGATCAAAAAGATAAGCTTATCAAACCGGGTATGTGTGTGGTGGATTTGGGTGCTGCGCCAGGCGGTTGGTCACAATATGCCATTCAACAAGTCGGGCAAAACGGACAGGTGTTTGCTCTGGATCTGCTGGATATGGAACCGATCATGCGTGTTAATTTTATACAGGGTGATTTTACTGAAAATGAGGTTGAACAGCGCTTACTGTCTGAGATCAAGCAGGAGCGGGTAGACCTTGTAATTTCAGATATGGCCCCCAATTTAACAGGTATACGTGATACCGATCAGGCGCGAAGTATGGCGCTGGCAGAACTGGTATTAGACTTTTGCCACAAGGTGTTAAAGCCCGGTGGTGATTTATTACTTAAGGTTTTTGAAGGAGCCGGAACACAGGAATTTCGTCAGGAATTAGGGGAACATTTCTCCAAAATTATGACTCGAAAACCATATGCATCGAGAGATAAATCACGTGAATTTTATGTTTTGGCTCGTTTTTATGGTTTATAGTGAATAAATTGATTAGTTAAGAGGGTTTAGGAATTGAACGAAATGGCTAAAAATCTGGTGCTCTGGGTAGTAATCGCCATGGTGCTGATGATGGTTTTCAAAAACTTTGGTAATCCTGCAACTGCTTCGGATATGCCCTATTCAGAATTTATCAGTAAGGTAAAAAGCGGTCAGGTCACTAGAGTTAATATTGAAGGTAACACAATCTCTGGTCAGACGGCAGATAATAATTATTTCAATACCTATAGTCCTGAAACTAGCAATGAAGCTTTGATTGGTACATTGCTTAATAACAATGTTGAGATTAAAGGGTTGGAACCAAACCGTAATTCATTCTGGTCGCATGCCTTAATTTCCTGGTTCCCGATTCTCTTTTTAGTGGGAGTCTGGATTTATTTTATGCGTCAGATGCAAGGCGGTGGTAACGGTCGTGGTGCTTTGTCATTTGGTAAAAGCCGTGCCCGCATGTTGAATGAAGATCAGGTCAAAATAACCTTTAATGATGTTGCAGGTGTTGAAGAAGCGAAAGAAGAAGTTGGAGAACTTGTTGAGTTCTTGCGCGATCCGGGCAAATTTCAGAGACTAGGCGGTAAAATTCCTTCTGGTGTTTTAATGGTGGGTTCTCCGGGTACGGGTAAAACCTTATTGGCAAAAGCCATCGCTGGTGAAGCGAAAGTGCCTTTCTTTACCATTTCCGGTTCTGATTTTGTTGAGATGTTTGTTGGAGTTGGTGCATCACGTGTGCGTGATATGTTTGAACAGGCTAAGAAACATGCGCCATGTATTATTTTCATAGATGAAATTGATGCTGTTGGACGACATCGTGGGGCAGGTCTTGGTGGCGGGCATGATGAACGCGAACAAACGTTAAACCAGTTATTAGTTGAAATGGATGGTTTTGAAGGTAATGAAGGTGTCATTGTTATTGCTGCAACCAACCGCCCGGATGTACTGGACCCTGCTTTATTAAGACCAGGACGTTTTGACCGTCAGGTGGTTGTTCCGTTACCTGATATCAAAGGTCGAGAATACATTTTGAAAGTCCATATGCGTAAAGTGGCATTGGGTGATGATGTGAAACCCAATATTATCGCTCGTGGCACGCCAGGGTTCTCTGGTGCCGATCTGGCAAACCTCGTGAATGAAGCAGCTTTGTTTGCAGCTCGCGGTAACAAGAAGTTAGTTGATATGGACGACTTTGAACGTGCTAAAGACAAGATCATGATGGGTGCCGAACGTCGTTCAATGGTGATGGGAGAAGAGGAAAAGAAATTAACCGCTTATCACGAAGCAGGTCATGCGATTGTTGGTCGTTCAGTCCCATCACATGATCCGGTATACAAGGTAACGATTATTCCCCGTGGACGTGCTCTAGGTGTGACCATGTTTTTACCTGAAGAAGATCGATTGAGTTATACAAAAGAATTACTGGAAAGCCAGTTATCCAGTCTGTTCGGTGGTCGAATTGCGGAAGAATTAATCTTTGGTAAAGATAAAGTAACCACTGGTGCTAGTAACGATATTGAACGCGCTACTCAACTAGCTCGTAACATGGTGACTAAATGGGGGTTGTCAGAAAAGCTTGGTCCACTAACGTACAGTGAAGATGATGGCGAAGTTTTTCTTGGCCATTCTGTCACTCAACATAAGGCGATCTCAGATGAGACAGCAAATACAATCGATAGCGAGATAAGAGCTGTGATTGATCGTAATTATGATCGTGCAGAAAAGATATTGAATGAAAACATTGAAAAATTACATTTGATGGCTAATGCATTGATTAAATATGAAACTATAGATTCTGATCAGATAGATGACATCATGAATGGCAATGTGCCAAGACAACCTTCAAATTGGGATGAATCTGGGGATGAAGATGGTGGTACACCTGCCAAAGCTGCCGGTGAGTCAGATAAAGATAGTGCGCCTACGGGAGAGCCGCCAGCTAGACCGGCATAATTTATCAAACATTAAAAAAATCGCTGTGTAGACAATGTCTACACAGCTTTTTTTTGGGTTAAAATATAGTTATTTTTATGGAGTACCGTGATTAGTTCTTCAAAACGAAAATATTTTGGTACCGACGGGATTCGCGGAGGTGTTGGTAGCGGCGTAATTACACCTGACTTTATTATGAAGTTAGGCTGGGCGGCAGGTCGTGTATTGGCAAAACAAGGTATCGGGCCGGTAGTGATTGGTAAAGATACACGTATTTCAGGTTATATGTTTGAGTCAGCATTGGAAGCTGGATTATCTGCAGCTGGGGTTGATATACGTCTATTAGGGCCTATGCCCACACCAGGCATAGCATTTTTAACCAAAAGCACGCGCGCTCAGGCAGGAATTGTCATTAGTGCCTCGCATAATGCATTTTATGATAATGGGATCAAATTTTTTTGTTCTGAAGGTAAAAAATTACCTGATGAAATAGAGCAGGAGATAGAAGGTGAATTGGAACAGCCTATGCAACTGGTACATTCAAGAGACTTAGGCAAAGCCAGACGTATTACTGATGCACCCAGAAGATATATTGAATTCTGTAAATCAAGATTATTGAGTAATGTCGATTTTAAGGGGCTACGTGTTGTGGTCGATTGTGCAAATGGAGCCACTTATCATATTGCACCAAAAGTTTTTGAAGAATTAGGTGCAGAGGTAATTACTATCGGGGCTGAACCTGATGGTTTAAATATTAACGAAGATTGTGGTGCAACTGCACCTGAATTACTTATTAAGCATGTTAAGGAAAAACGTGCTGATTTGGGCGTGGCACTGGATGGTGATGGCGATAGATTGATGCTTGTTGATCATAAAGGTAATTTAGTTGATGGCGATGATGTCCTGTTTATTATTGCCAAACTAAAACAAGAAAGCCTGAATGGTGGTGTTGTTGGAACGTTGATGAGTAATCTTGGTTTGCAAGAGGCTATTCAACAAATGGATATGGACTTTTATCGTGCCGCTGTTGGTGATCGATATGTTATCGAAATGCTCAACGATAAAAATCTTAAGCTAGGCGGTGAAACATCAGGTCATATTATTAACCTTGATATGACAACAACCGGCGACGGGATAATTGCTGCATTGCAGGTAATTGAAGAAATGATCGTTGAAAATAAAACATTATTTGAACTTGCTGAAGGCGTACATAAATATCCGCAGATAATGAAAAACGTCAAATTTGCGAAGAAATTTGATGTTAAGTCTAACTCTGAAATTAATATTGCGATTAAAGATGTCGAAAAATCTTTGGGCAACAAGGGTAGGGTTGTTTTGCGTCCGTCTGGAACTGAGCCATTAGTCAGGGTGATGGTAGAAGGTGAAAATAGACTACAAGTTGAAAAGTATGTTAATCAATTGGTTGATAAAGTCGAAGAAGTTGTATCGAGTTTGAATTAAGTATTTATAATTTTTTATATATATTAGTTTCGCTTTAATAGCGACCCCCATTTTTTAGAAAAAGGAGGCAAGAAAACTTTTCTCTAATGCTCTCATCTGCGGTTGCTCTTAAAATTTAATCCCAATGATATGCCGCTTATACATTCACCCCTGAATGAATATCCTAAAACAGACGTTCTAGACAATAGGATGTTGTCTATGCGCATACCGTTGAAAATAAAAGCGTGGTGAGGGAATCACGCAGTGATAACTTATTTGGGTGATTTTTTCTTTTAGGTCCTTTTTTCTGACTACTCAAAGAAAAGGGACTCGCCATTATGCGAAAAAGCAATATTGAAAGAAAATACTGTTTAGAAAACAGGCTAAATCGATTGATTAAATACCCATTCTTATCCGATAGCTGACATTAAAACTTTAGCGATTTATAAGTATTTTCACTGAAGCCAATAGTAATATTATTTTTTATTTCCAAGACGGGGCGTTTAATGATGGTTGGGTTCTCGACTATTAACTCAACGGTTTTATTTTTATTTTTTATCTCTTTTTCTTCGTCGGAAAGTTTTCGCCATGTAGTACCGCGTTTATTGATGAGTGTTTCACTATCAACTTGTTTCAGAAATTGATTGACTAATGTTTTGTTGATGCCATCAACGCGTAAGTCGTGGAAGGTATAAGGCACGGAATGACAGTCTAACCATTTCCGTGCCTTTTTAACTGCATCGCAGTTTTTTATACCATAGAGAATTACCGACATAGATTATTTAAAGATCGCGTAGGATTTCGTTAATACCTACTTTACTACGAGTCTTCTCATCTACTGTCTTTACAATTACTGCGCAATACAAACTATAAGAGCCATCTTTAGACGGCAGGTTCCCTGATACGACTACTGAGCCCGGTGGAATATAGCCATAGGTAACTTCGCCGGTGCTGCGATCATAAATACGTGTGCTTTGACCAATGTAGACACCCATTGAAATCACAGAACCTTCACCAACGATAACACCTTCAACGACTTCAGAACGCGCACCGATAAAACAGTTATCTTCAATAATGGTTGGGTTTGCTTGTAATGGTTCCAATACACCACCGATACCAACACCACCAGATAAGTGAACGTTTTTACCAATCTGTGCACATGAACCCACTGTCGCCCAGGTGTCAACCATGGTACCGGTATCTACGTAAGCACCGATATTGACGAAGCTGGGCATCAACACCACGTTTTGTCCGATAAAACTACCGCGTCTGACTGTTGCTGTCGGTACAACTCGCGCGCCGGTTTCAATAAAACTTGTTTTGGTGTAGCCGTAAAATTTGTTTGGAATTTTATCGTAGTAATTCGTGTGTCCGCCTTGAATCACAACATTGTTATCAATCATGAATGACAACAGGACAGCTTTTTTCAGCCATTGATGGACGACCCATTCTCCATCAATCTTTTCCGCGATTCTTAATTGTCCACTATCCAGTTTCCATAATATATCTTCTACCACATCCTTGATTTCTTTACTGGGGCTATTTGACTCTAACTGAGCACGATTTTCAAATTGATCATTAATTAGTTGTTCCAGATCACTCATGATTCGTTCCTGTATTTAATATTGTTATTAGCTGTACCTTATCAAGCGCGTAAGTATATGCTATGCGCTATGTCAACCCAACCATCAAATCAATTAAATCCTGTTTTTGCCTGTATTATTTCGGCCTGTAGTTGGGGCGTGTTGTGGTATCCACTAAGGCTATTGCAGAAAAATGGTGTCGATGGTTTATGGGCAACACTACTTATTTATTCCGTTGCTATATTTACCGTTTTTAAGCCATGTTGGCAGAAGCGTCATTCCTTTTCTGAAAATTATTGGCTATATTTTCTACTTGCACTTACATCGGGCTGGACCAATCTTGCATTTATTTTAGCGATGCTCAGCAGTGAAGTGGTTCGGGTATTATTGTTGTTTTATCTATCACCCATATGGGCCATTATCATGGCTCGAATCATTCTGCATGAGAAATTTACCTTATCAACATTGTTAAGTTTGATTATTGCCATAACGGGGGCATTATTAATGCTGTGGCAGGATGGGTTATTACAACAAGGATTAAGTACGTCGGATATCTATGCGCTTTCTTCCGGTTTTGCCTTTGCACTGACGAACATTGTTGTCAGAAAGCTTGGAGTGATACATTGGAGTAAAAAAATTGGTGCTGCCTGGCTAGGGGTAGTTGTTATCAGTATTTCAGGAATTATCATAACTCAGAATATGAATTTTCCCGAAATTAATCAGTATTCATTATTACTTATTATATTTACTGCTTTTCCATTTATGTTTGTCATGACATGGATGGCACAATACGGTGTGACACATCTGCCTATTCGTATATCGTCAATTATATTTTTACTTGAAATACTGGCAGGCGCATTATCCGCCGTCTGGCTAACCAATGAAGTGATACATGAAAGAGAGCTAATCGGTGGAATATTTATTGTCATTGCCGGGATTGTAAGTGTCTGGAAAAAACAATAAATGCAATAGTGGATATTCGATTGGCTCAAATTAATGTATTCTTTGCGACCTTTGAAAAACGATAGTTAATAGAAGGTTATTCTGTAGTGAGCCAAACAATATTAATCTTGCCTGGAGATGGCATCGGTCCCGAGATCGTTACACAGGCTGAAAAGATACTGAATTATTTAATCACTGTTCAAGGCCTGCCAATTATTCTGGAGCATGGGTTAATTGGTGGTGCTGCGATTGATGCCTTAGGTGAGCCATTGCCCCGAGAAACATTAGAAAAGGCAAAGTCATCTGCTGCTGTATTACTTGGCGCGGTGGGCGGTCCTAAGTGGGAAACGATTGAACGTCATTTGCGCCCGGAACGTGGTTTATTGGCAATTCGTTCAGGCCTGGGTTTGTTTGCCAATTTACGTCCAGCAGTGTTGTTCCCACAGTTAGCCAATGCATCAACATTGAAGCAAGATGTGGTTAATGGTCTGGATATTATGATTGTCAGAGAGTTAACCGGCGGTATTTATTTTGGAGAACCAAGAGGGATTCGCACCCTAGAAAATGGTGAACGTCAGGGTTATAACTCTTTGGTCTACGCCGAACATGAGATCGATCGTATTGCGCGAGTAGCTTTTGATGTTGCCGGCAAACGTAATAATCATGTTTGTTCTGTCGATAAGGCGAACGTACTTGAGTCGACTGAGCTTTGGCGTGAAATTATTACCAATGTGGCAAAAGAATATACAAATATTGAATTACAGCATATGTATGTTGATAACGCTGCAATGCAGTTGGTACGTGAGCCAAAACAATTTGATGTTATTGTAACCACGAATATGTTTGGTGACATTTTATCTGACCTTGCATCCATGCTTACTGGCAGTATAGGTATGTTGCCCTCTGCTTCGTTAGCGGCAGATGGTATTGGGATGTATGAGCCGATTCATGGTTCTGCGCCTGATATAGCTGGAAAAAATATTGCTAATCCACTGGCAACTATATTGTCATTATCAATGTTGTTTAGATACTCATTGGAAGAGATTAGCATTGCAGACAAGATTGAAGCGGCGGTGAATCAAGTGTTAACAGATGGTTTACGTACAAAAGATATTTTTACCAGTGATACAACATTGGTTAGCACTGAAGAAATGGGTGATGCAGTTTTGGCTGCATTAGTCGCAGTAATTTGAATAGATTAGTTTGGGATTATTGAAATGAGTAAAAAAGTAAATGTTGCCATTGTTGGCGCCACGGGTGCCGTTGGTGAAACGATGCTTTCAATATTGGAACAACGCGATTTTCCGGTAGATAAAGTTTATGCTCTAGCGAGTGAGCGCTCGGCTGGTAAGAGAATCCAATTTAAAGGAAAAAATATTACGGTTGAAAATCTCGAAGAATTTGATTTTAGTAAGGTTCAGGTGGGTTTATTTTCACCAGGGGCTTCTGTATCAGCAATCTATGCACCTAAAGCTGCCGAAGCTGGCTGTGTCGTAGTTGATAACACATCACAATTTCGTTATGACGATGATATTCCATTGGTAGTGCCCGAAGTGAACCCACATGCAATTGCGGATTATAAAAACAGAGGCATTATTGCTAATCCAAACTGTTCAACCATACAGATGTTGGTTGCGCTTAAGCCTATTTATGATGCTGTTGGTATTACACGTATTAATGTTTGCACCTATCAGGCTGTATCTGGCACAGGTAAGGAAGCAATTGAAGAATTGGCGAAACAGACGGCTGATCTTTTAAATTCTAAAGAAGCTGTCTGTGAAGTCTATCCAAAACAGATCGCATTTAATGCCCTACCACAAATTGATGCCTTTCAGGAAAATGGTTACACCAAGGAAGAGATGAAAATGGTGTGGGAGACACGCAAGATATTTGAAGATGAAAATATTCTTGTGAATCCAACTTGCGCCAGAATTCCTGTATTTTTTGGTCATTCTGAAGCAGTCCATATTGAAACCAAAGATAAGATTACTGCAGAAAAGGCCAGAGATTTATTAAGTAAAGTTGAGGGTGTAACTCTGTTAGATAAACGTGAAAATGGCGGTTATCCGACTGCCGTGACCGAGGCCGCGGGTGAAGACCAAGTTTTTGTAGGTCGTATACGCGAAGATATCTCTCATCCGCATGGATTAAATTTGTGGGTTGTTTCCGATAACGTCAGAAAAGGGGCTGCATTAAATAGTGTTCAAATTTCTGAAATTCTGGTAAAACACTACATATAAACTATAGCTAAGTGTAAAGTGTAAAGCATATTCGTAAGTTTAACGCTTAGCGAATTTCCAGAAATTTGGCAGATAGATTAGCTGACTAATCGAATATTGCTAATGGATAGGGTATTTAATTTACTATTAAAATCAATTAAATAGTGCAGTTATTATGCGGATCAAAAAGCCAACAATTCGGTTTATGGCCGTTATGCTTATAGGAAGTTGCTCTATGTTAATGAATGCCTTTGGCTTATCTGAAATTCAGTAAACTCCTATTTAAATTAAAACTTGATGCAAGTATCAGCTTAACTTCTATATCTAAACAAAAAGCCGAACAACTGAATGTCTAAATTACTACAATTAATTCACAGGACGCTGCTGTACACACGTTAAATCATTAATTACTAATTGAGGGCGATTCCTAACTATTAAGAATTACGAGCAAAAAAGTAATTAAAGAATTAATTTTGACAGTTAATCTTGATATTAGTAAATAAGAAAGTCATGTTCTCCGTCAATATACGTTGCTAATTGATCTATAGGGCAAATGAAATAAGGAATAATTTGAAATAATGAAACGAATAATCATTACATTCATCATTTTAATGCTCCCTAGCATGGTGACTGCTCTTGGTTTGGGGAAGCTGAAATTAAACTCATTTTTGAATGAGCCATTCAGTGCAAGGATCGAATTGTTGTCTGCGACAGCAAATGAGCTTGATTCATTAAATGTTAGTCTTGCTGACAGTGATGCCTTCGCGCGAGCAAAAATCGATATGCCATCACATCTGCGTTTACTTAAATTTAAAATCATGCGTAATGAAGCAGGTGCTGATTATATTCAAATAACCTCGATTGATAATATTCGTGAACCGTATCTGAATTTTCTGGTTGAAATTAACTGGTCTAATGGTCGTTTATTGAGAGAGTTTACGGTATTGCTTGATCCCCCGACTTATTATCTCAATGCGCGTAAGCCAAGCAATGTAACGTCACCAACAGCTGAGAAATCGATGAGTTCAAAAAGCTCGGTTGTTTCAGCTACTGATTCTGATAATGCAGTTATTTATGCAAGTGATTTTGAACAACACCAATCAGATGTAAAGCCTGCTGCTCCTAGTAATACCTATTATTCAGGTGGTGATTATGGTCCAACTTCTAGTAATGATACGTTGTGGTCAATCGCATCATCCATGCGCCCAGATTCATCAATTAGTATGAATCAAATGATGCTCGCATTATTAAACGCTAATCCGGATGCATTCGTTAACAACAATATTAATGGCTTGAGAAAAGGCCAGATCTTAAAAATGCCGAGCGAGGTCGAGATTAACTCTAATTCACAAGCTGAGGCTTTGGCAGAAGTAAATAGACAATATGCGAACTGGGGTTCACCTCAGCCGACAGGTAATACTGAAGGAACTATTCGACCTGTTACCGCAGTAAAAGCGGAAACCATAGATGAGCCTGCAATGGATGAGGGTAGTCAGGATGCGGAATTAAAATTACTTGCTGTGGGTGAAGCATCAGGCACTTTGCAAAACGATGTTGCAGTTAATATTGGTGATAGTGAAGGTATGGCCTTGGCTGCAGAATCGATTGAGGCATTGACGCAGGAATTTCTGGAATTAAAAGAGCAACTAAAAGAATCTGAGGCATTACTTTATGATTTAAAACGACTACTGCAATTAAAAGATGATGAAATCGCGCTGTTACAAGAACAAATGGCAGAGGAAACTGTTGCAAAGATTGAAGTAGAAGAGTCTGCTGTTGAAAAGCAGGTGCTAGAAGATAAGCTGATAACAGAAATAGCCGAGCCGGTTGTTCAGGAATCTGTTCAGGAAACAGAAGAGTCAGAAGTTGAGGTTGTAGAAGAAACAATAGAAGTTATTGATTTAGAGCCTAACGCGTCTGGTGGCATCATGGATATGGTGCAACTTTATTTATCTCCATTGAATGATATGGTGGTTGGAAATCCACTCTACTTGTTTGTTGCTCTTGGTGTATTAGTACTATTGATTCTTATCGCTATCATTGCGAAATTTAAAAAGATGAAATCTGATTCACAACCAGCATTTAAAGGAGATTTTCCTGAGTTTAATAGTGATGCTGGTCTTAATATTACTGACAATGATTCTAAATCGGAAACAATTTTGCCTGACACTGAAGATGAAACAGCCTTATTACGGGCAGAAGATGATGAGCCTGATGAACCTTATTTGCCTGAAGCGACACCAGTAACAGAAAAGCCTGCCCTAGAACTTGATTTCACTGCAGAAGATGAAGAAGAGGATGTAGATCCACTTCAAGAAGTAAATACCTATCTTGCATTTGAGCAGTTTTATCGGGCAGAAGAGTTAGTGCGTAACGCAATTAACGATGAACCCGACAATGCTGAATTTCACACCAAGTTACTTGAAGTGTTCTATACATCTGGTGATAAAAAGTCTTATGAAGAAGAGGCCAAGGTCTTAAATGAGCTTGTCAATGGCGAAGGTGAACATTGGGATATGGCTGTTGTCATGTGGTCAGAACTTTCACCAAATCGTTCCTTGTTTGAAAAAGGTGGAGATGATGAAAGTGATGTTGCAGAAGACGGTGATGTTTTGGATATAACTTCAGGCGATGACGGAGAAGGCTTATTAGATGTCACCGCTGCCGTTGGTTTAGGCGATAGTGATGAAGCTATAGATGAACCAGAAGAAGATATGCTTGATATTTCAGGCATTAGCACTTATGCGGTTGAAGATGATATTAGTTTAGACCTCGATATCGATTTTGGTGAAGATAATGGACTGGAACTTGATCTCTCTAAAGATGATGGTGCAGACGATGAAATTAGTCTGGATCTCGATAAGGGTGATGATGCTGAAGATGTTCTTAGTCTTGAACTTGACGTATACGATGATGAGTCAATCCAACTTGAACAACCAGACGAAGAAGAATCAGACAGCAATAGCACGGATTTTAATCTATCATTGGATGATGAAATAGCTACTAAACTAGATCTCGCCAAGGCTTATGTTGAGTTAGGGGATAAAGATAGTGCCAAGACAATATTGGATGAAGTATTTGCTGATGGTAATGATGAGCAAAAACAGCAAGCTCAGGAACTTCGGTCTCAAGTCGAATAAATTTTTGAGGTGAAGTTAAACAACACATGATTTGTGTTGTACATATACAATGAAGATTGTCTTAGGTGTAGAATACAATGGTCACAATTATTGTGGCTGGCAGAAGCAAATGATACCTGACACTATTCAGGCTAAGCTGGAAACCGCTTTATCTATCGTTGCTGACTCTCCTGTTGAAACATACTGCGCTGGTCGCACTGATGCAGGTGTTCATGCCACTCAACAAGTTGTTCATTTCGAAACCAATGTGCAAAGAGATAATCACTCATGGGTGTTTGGTGGCAATAGTCACTTGTCAAAAGATATTTCCATAACATGGGCAAAATCTATTGATGACGATTTTCATGCACGCTTTTCTGCTAAGAGTCGGACCTATCAATATTTAATTCTAAATCGTCGTGCCAGACCTGGTGTATGGAATGGTAAAGTAACCTGGGAATGCAGGGATTTGGAATTGTCGAGAATGAAAAAAGCTGCACAGTGTTTAATTGGAGAACATGACTTTACTTCGTTTCGCGCAGTAGCATGTCAGGCAAAAACACCTGTTAGAACGATTCATGAGTTACTTATACAGCAATCAGAACAGTGGTTTCTGATTACTGTAAGAGCCAATGCTTTTCTACACCATATGGTACGTAATATTGCAGGTGTATTGATGACTATTGGCATGGGAAAAGAAGATATTAATTGGGCTGAAGAGGTGCTCTATGCGAAGGATAGAACTGCAGGTGGCGTCACGGCTGCACCTGACGGTTTATATCTGGTTGATGTATCCTATCCTGATAAATATGCTATCCCACATTCAAAAAAATTATTTTTCAGTCTGGGTTTGTCTTAATGATTAACAATCGTGTCAGAGTTAAAATTTGCGGTGTAACTACTCTTGAAGATGCAACTGCAGTCAGTTTAGCGGGTGCAGATGCAATCGGCATGGTATTTTATCAACCTAGCTCGCGTAATATTGATATTGAAATGGCAGCAAAGATTTCGCGTAGTATACCGGCATTTGTTAATCGGGTTGCATTGTTTGTTGACGCAGATAAAAACTTCATTGAAGAAGTATTACAAAGTGTTGCGATCGATACGATTCAGTTTCATGGACAGGAACCAGAAGAGGCTTGCGCTTGTTATAATAAGCCTTATATTAAGGCCTTGAGAGTAAAACAAGGACTGAATATCGATAATGCATTAAAGCAATATGAATCTGCTAATGCTATTCTGCTTGACACTTATGTTAAGGACAAACCGGGTGGGACTGGTCTGGTATTTGATTGGCAGCACTTTCCTACTAATTCTACTAAACCGCTTATTTTAGCGGGCGGTTTGACGCCGGAGAATGTACAATCTGCTATCCGGCAAACTTCTCCATACGCGGTTGATGTGAGTGGTGGCATTGAGCTTAAGTCGGGTATTAAAGATATTCAAAAAGTGACTAAATTTATTAGAGAAGTGAATAATGTCTGAAGAAGTTATCAATCATTCCAATCAGCATAAGCAGACGCTGAAAAATATGCCTGACCGTGCCGGTCATTTTGGTCCTTATGGCGGGCGTTTTGTGGCTGAGACCTTGATGGGGCCCCTGAATGAATTAGAACAAGCCTACTGTCGTTACATCAAGGATTCCGATTTTGTTGCAGAACTTGAACATGATCTGAAACATTTCGTTGGTCGACCATCACCTCTTTATCATGCAAAGCGTTGGAGTGAGCAGTTAGGTGGTGCACAAATCTATTTAAAGCGAGAAGACTTAAATCATACCGGTGCACATAAAGTTAATAATACTGTTGGTCAGGCTTTACTTGCGAAGAGAATGGGAAAACATCGCGTAATTGCCGAAACCGGTGCAGGACAGCATGGCGTAGCAAGTGCAACTGTCGCAGCTCGTTACGGTATGGAATGTGTAGTTTACATGGGTGCTGAAGATATCCGGCGACAATCTATTAATGTATTCAGAATGAAATTACTTGGTGCGACTGTGGTCTCGGTTGAAGCCGGCTCCAAAACATTAAAGGATGCATTGAATGAAGCCATGCGTGATTGGGTGACTAATGTTGATGATACTTTTTATATCATTGGTACTGTTGCAGGACCCCATCCTTATCCTGCAATGGTTAGAGACTTTAACTCTATTGTGGGTAAAGAAGCACGCCGTCAATGCCTAGAGATAAATGATCGTTTACCTGATGCAATAGTTGCCTGCGTTGGCGGTGGTTCCAATGCTATAGGATTATTCCATGAATTTCTTGATGATAATGACGTCGCTATTTACGGTGTAGAAGCGGCGGGTGATGGTATAGAAACCGGACATCATGCCGCGCCTTTAAATGCCGGTAAGCCAGGTGTATTACATGGTAATCGAACCTACTTAATGGAAGATAATTACGGGCAGATTATAGAAACTCATTCAATTTCTGCGGGACTGGATTATCCAGGTGTGGGACCAGAACATGCATGGCTTAAAGATAGTGGTCGTGCAAACTATGTTTCAGTCACTGATACAGAAGCACTACAAGCATTTCACGATTTAACACGTATCGAGGGTATTATTCCGGCGTTAGAATCCAGTCATGCTCTCGCGTATGCTAAAAAGCTGGCTGCCGGGATGACTAAAAATCAAACCATTTTGATAAATCTATCTGGTCGTGGTGATAAAGACATTCATACAGTTGCCACCTACGAGGGTATTACACTTTAAATCAGGAGCAGATTGGTGAATAATCGAGAACGTTTAATGGAAGTCATGTTGGAAAAAGAGATGGATAGACGAGAAATCGCTGGTTTACTCAAGGTTAAACGTGAAGATGTTGATCATTGGCTATTGTCTGGTGAGTCTAAAAACCATCAACCGGTTCCTGATATGGCCATTGAATTACTGGAACTTAAACTTGGTTACAAACAAATAAATTAACTATCCCCGGCCTGAATGGCTATCGACTGACCTTATATTTCTTTTTTTTTATGAACAGAATTGCTGATTGTTTTCAGAACCTTGAACAACAAAATAAAAAAGCCTTAATACCGTTTATTACTGCGGGTGATCCAGATAAAGACATTACTCTGGAGCTTATGTTTGAATTGGTAAAAGCCGGTGCAAATATGATTGAACTGGGCGTTCCATTTTCAGACCCCATGGCGGATGGTCCGGTAATTCAGCGTGCAAGTGAACGCGCTTTGGAACACCATACTAATTCTGATGATGTGTTTGATATTGTTAGCGAGTTTCGTAAGAAAGACGCAACTACACCGATTATACTAATGGGTTATTTGAACCCTATAGAAGTCATGGGTTACAAGGTATTTGCCGAAAAAGCTGAAAATGCTGGTGTCGATGGTGTTCTGGTTGTCGACCTACCTCCAGAGGAATCTTTAGAATTTAGTCAAATATTTCAGAAACATAACATCGCTCAAATCTTTTTGGTATCGCCTACAACGCGACAGGAGCGATTGCAGCGGATCTGTGAAGTTGGTTCAGGCTTCCTGTATTATGTATCTCTAAAAGGTGTTACCGGTAGTAATCGTCTTGATGTGGCTGCTGTTGCACAAAAGCTCGAAGAAATTAGGGCGGTTAGTAAATTACCACTTGGTGTTGGGTTTGGTATTAAGGATGCACAAACCGCTGCAGACGTTTCAGTAATCTGTGATGCAGTAGTTGTCGGGAGTGCATTAGTTGAACGTGTCGAAGAGTATAATGGGGACGCAGCAAGTTTAAAAACAAATATTAATTCGTTTATTCAAGAATTAAGACAGGCAATGGACAAGCAACAGTAAATTATGAGTTGGTTTAAGAAAATATTACCTTCAAGAGTCAAGACAAATAGCAGTAACCGACGAACTGTTCCGGAAGGTCTATGGACTAAATGCATTGCTTGTAATGCAGTGTTGTATCGCGCAGAACTAGAACGAAACTTTGAAGTATGTCCAAAGTGTGACCATCACATTCGTATTGATGCCCGTGAAAGACTGCTCGGCTTCTTTGATGAAGGTACAGCCGAAGAATTATCAGCAGATATGAAACCGGTTGATATATTGAAGTTCCGTGATAATAAGAGATATAAGGATCGTTTGAATACAGCATATAAAGGCACAGGTGAAAACGATGCATTGTTGGTAATGACAGGACGTTTATTGCAAATGCCTGTTGTAGCAGCTGCTTTTGAATTTGATTTTATGGGTGGTTCAATGGGCTCGGTAGTTGGCGAAAAGTTTGTGCGCGCAACTGAAGCTGCTATTGAACAACGTGCACCGTTAGTATGTTTTTCTACCAGTGGTGGTGCCCGTATGCAGGAAGCTTTATTTTCACTGATGCAGATGGCAAAAACTTCTTCTGCATTGGCTGTCCTCAGAAAAAATAAAATTCCATTTATTTCGGTACTGACAGATCCAACCATGGGCGGCGTATCGGCAAGTTTAGCTATGCTTGGTGACATTAATATTGCCGAACCAGGCGCATTAATCGGTTTCGCTGGTCCAAGAGTGATAGAACAAACGGTTCGTGAAACTTTGCCGGAAGGTTTTCAACGCAGTGAGTTTTTATTAGAGCACGGTCAAATTGATATGATTGTTGATCGTCGTGAAATGCGTTCAAAAATACATAACTTATTTTCCATATTGACACATCAGGCAACAGCTAACATTTAATATCCACTTTATGTCGTCTGACAAACCTAAAATTATTCGATGTCAGAAATTAAGTCAGGGGCTTCGCTTTAATACACTAGAACAGTGGTTGACATGGCAGGAAAGTCTGCACTTTACAGCGATAGAGTTAGGTCTCGAACGCTGCCGTAGAGTTGCAAACAACATGAGCTTGTTGAAACCTGCATATAATGTAATCAGTGTTGCCGGAACAAACGGTAAAGGTTCCAGTGTTACCATGCTGGATTTAATCCTGAGAGATGCAGGTTATCGTGTTGGGCGCTATCTATCACCACACCTTTTGAAATACAACGAAAGAATCAGTGTTAATGGTGTAGATGTATCAGATGAAGAGTTGTGTGAATCATTTGACCGTATCGACAGAGCCAGAGGTGATATTTCTTTGACCTATTTTGAATTCGGCACTTTGGCTGCACTTGATATATTTCGTCAACAAGATGTTGATATCGCCTTGCTTGAGGTTGGTTTAGGTGGACGTTTGGATGCCGTCAATATACTTGATGCGGATGCCGCGTTAATCAGTAGTATTGATCTCGACCATCAACAATGGTTAGGCGATAACCGCGAGAGTATTGGTAGAGAAAAAGCAGGAATTTTTCGTAACAAGTCGCCCGCTGTATGTTCTGATCCGAAGCCGCCACAAAGCATTCTCGATTGCGCTAATGCGTTGGGAACACCATTGTATTTATCCGGTGTGGATTTTCATTTTTTCACTAAAGGCGATAGATGGGAATTGCAGAGTGAAGAAAAAACATATAGTGATCTTCCAAGACCTATGCAGTATTCCGATTTCCAACTACAAAATGCTTCCGGCGTAATCATGTTGCTGGAAAAGATTAAGAATAAATACCCAGTTGGCGATGATAATATTAAAAATGGTATGGGTAACTTCCGTTTAAATGGACGCATGCAAATGTTACCGGGAAAGGTGCAGACTATTCTTGATGTTGCCCATAATCGTGAATCGGCGACTGCATTAATTAACAATCTAAAGACAATTCCTTGTATGGGGAAAACACATTTAGTCGTGGGGATGTTAAAAGACAAAGATCATGCTGCTGTCCTGAAAGAGTTAGATCAGGTTGCTGATAGCTGGAGTGTAGTCAGTTTGAAACAGGAACGCGGTTGCGGAGCAGAGGAATTATTAATATCTCTACAAAAGCTAAATATTACCGAGAATATAAATGCTTATGCCGATGTGGCATCAGCACTAAAATCTCTTAAGCAGAACACACACCCTGATGATCGTATAGTGATTACTGGCTCTTTTCTCACCGTGAGTGATGGTTTAATAAGTCTAATTTAGGGTTTGTACAGAATGGATAAACGACCGCATGAACGTCTTGTAGGAGCTACCGTATTGGTTATTTTAGCGGTTATTTTTATTCCCATTATATTAACTGGCCCTATTGAAACTACTAATATAAAAGAGATAAATACTCCTCTTCGGCCAGATGAGCATTTTGAGTCCAAATTAGTTCCTTTAGTTGATCAATCCAGTCAGGTCATTGATGAGGAAAAGGCAGAAACTGAAATGGTTGATTTAGAAGCTGACTCAAAAATAGGTATTATACAAACAGAAACATTGAAGCGTGCTTTACCCGAAGACATTGATGTTGGTCTTTCTGCGTGGATTGTTCAGCTTGGTAGTTTCTCTACATGGGAAAAAGCAGATAAATTAAATACGGATCTAAAAAAAGCAGGTTTTCGTGCATTTGTGGAACCTCTTAAGACTACGGTAAAAACAGTCTATCGAGTAAGAGTTGGGCCGGAATTATTACGTGCAGATGCCGATAAAATTTTGGCAAATATTAAAAGCAAAATGAAACTGGAAGGCATTGTGTTGCGTTATCCGTAATTAAACATGACTAATTTCGATATTATTATATTACTTGTACTTAGCATTCCGTCTATCATCGGTGTTTTCTACGGGTTTTTAAATATTCTTTTCTCATTGTTGTCATGGAGCGTAGCATTTGGCATATCAATGAAACTATTGCCTTACATTTCACCATTACTTAAATCTTATATTGAAACAGATTTATTACGTATGATTGCCGCATTTGTGCTGATCTTTATTATTTTATTAATGCTACTGAGCTTATTAAGTTTCTTTCTAGTAAAACTTCTGGGAAGGGCAGGATTGACAGCAGCAGACAGAATGCTTGGATTTGCTTTTGGTGCAACATTAGGTGCATTGATTGTAGTTGCAGTTGTCTTTCTGGGAGGATTTACCTCAATTCCTCAGGAAAGCTGGTGGCAGGACTCGAAAATGGTAGATCCGTTTCAACGGATTAGTATATGGTGTCGAGGTTTTCTGCCAGAATCTATTATTGAAAGTCATAGTTATCAAATTACTGAAACTGATATAAACCGAGAATTCTAACATGTGTGCAATTATTGGAATCGTTGCAAAAAATCCAGTTAACCAGGCTATATTTGATGGCCTTACTGTTTTACAGCATCGAGGGCAGGATGCAGCTGGTATGGTAACGTGCGACGAAAATAAACTGTATTTACGCAAGGATAATGGTTTTGTACGTGATGTGTTTCATACCCGTCATATGCTCAATTTAAAAGGGAACATGGGCATAGGGCATGTTCGTTATCCTACTGCAGGCTGTTCATCCTCTGCTGAAGCACAACCATTTTATGTTAATACACCCTACGGTATAACACTTGCTCATAATGGTAATTTGACCAATGCAGAATTACTTAGAGAGGATCTCGTGCGCGATGATCTTCGTCATTTGAATACTAACTCCGATTCTGAAGTGTTACTGAATATTCTGGCGAATGAATTAAGTCGTATAGGCAAACTAAGAGATGATTTGCAACCAACTGATATCTTTGAAGCGGTTAGAGGCTTACATCGTCGTTGCAAGGGGAGTTATGCCGCTGTCGCCATGATCACGGGCGTAGGTATTGTTGGTTTTCGAGATCCAAATGGTATTCGTCCAATCATTTTTGGTGAGCGTAAGACCGATATTGGTGGTGAATTTATTATTGCTTCAGAGAGTGTTGCTATAGATGCTCTTGATTTCGAAAGGTTACGAGATATTGAACCTGGTGAAGCGGTATTTATTTCACTTGATGGGCAACTCCATACCCAACAATGTTCAGATAAAATCTCACACAATCCCTGTATATTTGAATATGTTTATCTGGCTCGACCAGATTCAATTATCGATGGAATCTCTGTTTATAAAGCTCGCTTGCGCATGGGTGAAAAGTTAGCACAGAGGATACTCAAATTGAGACCGGATCATAATATTGATGTAGTTATTCCTATTCCGGATTCAAGTCGAACAGCAGCCTTACCATTAGCCAATGTTCTTGGAGTGAAATATGGGGAAGGCTTTGTCAAAAATAGATATATTCCCCGAACATTTATTATGCCCGGTCAAAGTATCAGAAAAAAATCAGTGCGACAAAAGCTCAATGCGATTGAGTTTGAATTCAAAGACAAAAATGTATTACTGGTTGATGATTCTATTGTACGTGGTACGACGTCAAAAGAGATTGTTCAAATGGCACGAGAAGCCGGCGCCAAAAATGTATATGTTGCGTCAGCAGCACCTCCGGTTCGATATCCAAATGTTTATGGAATTGATATGCCATCTGCATCGGAATTAATTGCCTTTGATAAGTCTGCAGAACAGGTTGCTAAAGAAATTGGAGCTGACTGGTTAATATATCAGGAACTAGATGATTTGATTGATGCCTGTCGTCGAGGTAATAAGAAAATTGATGAGTTTGATGATTCCTGTTTTTCAGGAAAATATATTACAGGCGATATTAGTAAAGATTATCTATCTGATTTAGATGAATTACGTAACGATGCCGCTAAAGAGAAACAGGCGCTACTCGAAGATTTAACTGATCTGACTAAAAATAATGATTTTTAAAAAAAACCACAGTCTACGGTAGTAGAACTGTGGTGATAGTTAAGTAGGGGGGGTAGTAACTAAGAAACTTAAATCTGTTTTAATGATTAGGCTGATTTTGAGAAAGGAACAACAATAGATGCTTCTTTAACACTTTTTTCAACCCAAGCACTTACTTCATCTTTACTTTCGTTCATGATATCAACTGTATTACGAGCGATACCTTGTACTTTTTCATTTGTGTCATTTATCAATGATGTTTGACTAGACAGGATATCTTTATAATCTTTTGATTGACCAACCATATCCATCTGTGAGGTAGCACATTCCATCATTAGATTGATGTAGGCCGCTTGTTGTTCTGAAATTTGACTGAGGATGCGCATGTTGATGTCATAAAGCTCTTTCATCGCGTCATAGCTAGACTTGCCTAATTTGTTCATAGTTTCGATTATTTCATTATTCATATTTTTTCTCCTCTACTGAGTATTGCAACGCAGCATTATTGCGTTGCAGCATATGACTATCGTAATGAATTGTCAAACGATATTTAGGAAAAAATAGACGGGAAAAAAAGAAAAAATAATTTATTAAATAATTGATTTTATTAATCTTTTTTGTTAGACGGGTTATTTTGCATAGTCGTTTTGAAAAAATTCTCCTGCATGGATTTCCACGTATCCATATTTTTTTCTGCTAATTCAGCCATAGCACTTAATGGATTGCTCGACAACGCAGATGTGAACTGATCCTGAAATTGCTTTTGTTGATTAACAAATAGATTAATGCTTTGTTGAATATAATCACCCGCCACCGTTTGTACCGAATCACCATAGAAACGAATGATGTGTGAGAGTGCATCCGTAGAAAAAAGCGGGTCGCCATCATCTTCCTGTTCGATAATGATCTGCAGCAAAATAGTACGCGTTAAATCCTCTTCAGATTTGACATCTTTAACAATAAATTCCTTGTTATTAAGCACAAGTTTGCGAATATCTTCCAACGTAATGTATCTACTTTCTTCCGTATCGTACAAACGACGATTAGGATACTTTTTGATAATGCGTTTTTCTTCCATTGTCAAACCTCATTGACTGGACATATACCTACACAATAAGTGATAAATATCTGTCCTACAACTTAATTAATGCATGTGTTGGCCACCGTTCATAGCGAAGTTGGCACCAGTAGTAAAACCTGCCTCTTCAGAGCATAAAAAACTAACCATTGCTGCTACTTCTTCTACGTTACCCAAACGTCCAGCAGGAATTTGAGCAATTATCTTTTCTCTGATTTCTTCAGGTACGGCCATGACCATTTCAGTCGCTATATAGCCAGGTGAGACAGTATTCACAGTAACACCTTTTCTAGCCACTTCCTGAGCTAATGACATAGTAAAACCATGCATACCTGCCTTTGTAGTGGTGTAGTTGGTTTGACCAATCTGACCTTTCTGACCATTTACAGAAGCAATATTGACTATGCGCCCCCAACCACGATCAGTCATGCCCTCTACAACGGGCTGCGTTACATTAAACATACCGTTCAGGTTAATGTTAATAACATCATCCCATTTTTCACGTGTCATTTTTTTCAGAGTCGTGTCTTTGGTAATGCCAGCGTTGTTTACCAGGATGTCGACCGGGCCCAGATCAGCCTCAATCTGTTTGATCATTTCCTGACAACCTTCAGTATCAGTTACGTCGACTTGATAAATCGCAATATCGTAGCCCTGGGCTTTCACTTCTTTTTGCCACTCTTCAGCTTTTTCTTTATTACGATAGTTAGTAGCGACTTTAGCACCACGTTTGGCCAGATCAATACAAATTGCCGCACCGATACCGCCGGTACCACCGGTTACAAGCGCTACTTTTTCTTCTAGATTAGACATATTTCTTACCTCTCAACAGCAAGAGCAACACCTTGTCCACCACCGATACATAAAGTAGCGAGGCCTTTATTAGCGTTGCTGCGTTTCATTTCATGTAGAAGAGTTACCAGTACACGACAACCTGAAGCACCGATAGGGTGACCAATCGCAATGGCGCCACCATTAACATTTACTTTATTGGTATCCCAACCCATGTCACGATTTACTGATATGGCCTGTGCTGCAAATGCTTCGTTAGCTTCGATCAAATCAAGATCATCTACTCCCCAGCCAGCTTTTTCCAGGCAGAGTTTAGATGCAGGGATAGGACCGGTACCCATGATCGCTGGGTCAACGCCAGCAATAGAGTACGCCTTAATTGTGGCAAGTGGCTCAAGGCCGAGTTCTTTGGCTTTTGATTCTGACATGACCAATACTGCTGCTGCACCATCATTTAATCCTGATGCATTTGCTGCCGTTACAGTACCTTCTTTATCAAAGGCAGGACGCAATTTGCTTATACCTTCAGCCGTTACACCTGCTTTAGGAAATTCATCTTTATCAAATACGATTGGATCACCTTTACGTTGAGGAATTTCAACAGGCACAATCTCATCTACAAATTTACCGGCATTAATGGCGGCTTCAGCTTTGTTTTGTGAACCAGCTGCAAATTCGTCCTGTTCTTCACGGGTAATGCCATATTTTTTAGCAATATTTTCTGCAGTGGTACCCATGTGATAGTTATTAAATGCATCCCAAAGACCATCAACGATCATGGTGTCCTGCATTTTCCAGTCACCCATTTTTGCGCCGTTTCTTGAATTTGGCAGGATGTGAGGCGACATGCTCATATTTTCTTGGCCACCTGCGACTACTATTTCAGCGTCACCGGCTCTAATAGCCTGTGCTGCCAGATGAACTGTTTTTAGACCACTGCCACAGACTTTATTGATAGTTAGACATGGAACACTATGCGGTAAACCTGCTTCGATTGCTGATTGTCGAGCAGGATTTTGACCAGAACCCGCGGTTAACACCTGGCCAAAAATGACTTCGCTTACTAGTTCGGGTTTGACATTAGCTCGTTCCAATACTGCAGCAATAACTTTCGCACCTAATACGTGTGCCGGAATGCTGGATAGTGAGCCACCAAAATTACCAACGGCGGTGCGAGCGGCCGAAACGATGACGACGTTATCTGCCATATTATTCTCCTAAAATATGATTGTTTAACGTGAATTAAGGTACGACAAAAAGAGATATACTCTGCTTGTTGCAATGCAACATAATCATTCAGTCTAACAAAGTTAGTTCAGAAGTCCAAATTTCTTATTATTAGCCTAATGATCTGCGAATAATGCAGTTATGTCCACTTATTCCAATATGCATCAGGTTGGTATAAACCGTAGATAAAATCGATGAAGGTTTTTACCTTGGCTGAGAGATAGCGACGATGATGGTAAATTGCAAATATAGGAAGACTTGAGGGTTCATATTCTTCCAGCAATGCGCATAAGCGTCCTGATTGAATATCCAATCCAACCATGTAGGTTGGCAACTGTGTAATGCCACAACCCTGGATGGCAGCAATTCGTAATGCATCGCCATCATTGCACTGTATATCACCACTGATTTTGATGCGTTGCTTGTTTGCAAACTCCCAGTCCAGTTGTGTATTTCGTGGTGAATAGATCATGCAATTATGTTGATAAAGACTTTCTGGTGTTTCAGGTATGCCATGTTCTTCAAGATATTGAGGTGATGCACAAACAACTCGCCTTGCAGATGCTACTTTTCTGGCAATAAATATTGAGTCATCCAATTCGCCTACCGAAAATGCAATATCAATTTCCTCTTCGACTATATCGGGAAAACGATTAGATAATTCGAGAACGGCCTCGACCTCAGGGTAGGTTTTTAAATATGTAGATAATGCACGTGATAAATGAAATGCACCAAATGAAGGTGGAGCCATTATTTTGATCTTACCACTAGGATTTGAATCCATTTGTTTAATAGAGTTTTCAGCAGCCTCGATTTCCGAGAGGATAGCGTAAGCCTTTTCATAATATGCAAGGCCAACTTCTGTAAGGTTGAGTTTGCGAGTTGTGCGATTGAGTAAGCGAACGCCTAATTCGCCTTCAAGATACTGGACATATTTGGATGCCATGGCCTTGGAGATATTTAATTTTTTTGCGGCAGCAGAAAAACTGGCATTTTTGGCGACAGTGGCGAATACCCGCATGCTCATCACTTTATCCATACAATAATTGTTTCCAGTTTAGAAAAAATATTTCAATAAAAACGCTATTGTAAACTATATATTGAGCAATTACCTTAATTGAGAATTTTAAAAAGAGTTTTCATTAGCAGGATGCAAATAACAGTTAACAGTGTCGATACTCCTCTTGTTAGAAACACTGAATCCTACTAAAACATATGGACGTGTTGTTTTTTATATATGAATTGTCCTGCCATCGACACCCAGCGCCGCTTCATGAATTGCTTCTGAAAGAGTAGGGTGAGCGTGAATTGTTCTGGCAAGATCTTCGGCACTACCATCAAACTCCATCGTTACGACACCTTCAGTAATCAACTCTGATGCATTAGGTCCAAAAATATGCATTCCTAGAATTCGATCCGACTGTTTATCGCTAAGAATTTTAACGAGACCATTTGTTTCTGCCATTGCTCTGGCACGACCACTTGCTATAAAAGGAAAAGCACCGACGTTATATTCAATTCCCTCTGATTTAAGTTGCTCCTCAGTTTTACCAACCCAGGCAATTTCAGGCCAAGTGTAGATCACCCACGGTATTGTATCGTAATTCATGTGGCCCGATTTTCCGGCGATACGTTCGGCAACAGCAACGCCTTCTTCTGATGCTTTATGTGCCAGCATGGGACCTCGAACGACATCACCAATAGCATAGACATTTTCATAACTGGTTTGGCATTTATCATTGATCACAATAAAACCACGCTCATCCATTTCCAGCCCGGCTTCTTTTGCTCCAAGACCAAAGGTATTCGGGCTTCTACCTACTGCAACAATTAGTTTATCAAACACCATTTGTTGTTTGCCGTTTTCATCTTCAAAGTTAACAGTAACTTCATGGTTGTTACCACCCGTACCGGTAACGCGAGCACCAAGATGGATATCCAGACCTTGTTGGACTAAAGCCTTTTCAGCTTCAGTAGCGATTTGTTTATCGACAGCAGACAAGAAGTTAGGTAGTGCTTCTAGTACAGTTACCTTTGAGCCCAGTCGATTCCATACGCTGCCTAGTTCAAGACCGATAACACCAGCACCAATAATACCCAGACGTTTTGGTACTTCATTAAATTTCAACGCACCAGTTGAATCGACAATTAATTTACCATCGCATTGAGCTGATGGGATACGAGTAGGTACTGAACCTGTTGCAATAACTATATGTGCAGTTTCAACTACGCTTGCTTCATCATGCGTATCGTGACTAGGTGTGATCTCTATTTGATGTGCATCGATTAATCGGGCTTTACCTTTTAACCACTCAACCTGATTTTTTTTAAATAAACCATTTATCCCCTGTGTAAGGGTTTTAACGATCTTGGCCTTACGCGAGATCATTTTATTTACATCCATGGTCGCACCCGAAATATTAATTCCATGTTCCGCAGCTTCATGTTTGATGTGATGATAATGATGCGATGAATCCAGTAATGCTTTTGAAGGTATACAACCTACGTTAAGACAAGTACCACCCAAAACAGGATTACCATCATCGGAGATCCAGTTTTCTACACAGGCTGTTTTTAAACCAAGTTGTGCACAACGTATTGCTGCAACATACCCACCTGGGCCCGCACCAATCACGACCACATCGTATTTCGTCATAATAAATCCGTGTTAAATAATTATAGTTTTAGTAATAAACGTGCAGGATCTTCCAGCAACTGTTTGATCGAAACAAGAAACTGTACAGCATCTTTACCATCAATAATTCGATGATCATAAGACAATGCGATATACATCATTGGACGAATCACCACATCACCATTCTCAGCAACAGGTCGTTCCTGAATTGAGTGCATACCCAAAATAGCACTTTGTGGTGGATTAATGATTGGTGTGGACAGTAAAGAACCGAAAACCCCACCATTAGTAATTGTGAATGTGCCGCCTGTTAAATCCTCAAGTGATAATTTTCCGCCTCTGGCTTTCTCGCCATAATTTCTGATTTGATTTTCTATATCAGCTAATGACATGGAATCGACATCGCGCAAAATGGGAACGACCAGTCCTCGTGGTGAACTGACTGCAATACCAATATCAAAGTAACCATGATAAACAATATTATCGCCATCGATAGATGAATTAATGATTGGAAATTTCTTTAGTGATTCCACTGCCGCATGAGTAAAGAATGACATAAAGCCAAGTTTCACGCCGTGTGTCTTTTCAAAATCATTTTTATATTTGGCACGAATATCCATTACCGGTTTTAAGTTAACTTCATTAAACGTGGTTAATAATGCATTTTCATGTTGTGCGTTTAACAAGCGCTCTGCGGCACGCTTGCGTAAGCGAGTCATGGGAACAACTTCTCTTGGTCTGTCACTGGTATCCGTCAGCATAGGAATAGGTGCGGGTGTTTCTGCCTGAGGTTTCGCTTCTACAGTTTGCGGTGCAGCGATTTTTTCCGGTGTGGGAATAGGCACCGTTTCTTTTGCCGGCGCGCTAGCGGAAGCTTCTGTTATAGGGATATTACCCAAATGCTTTAGCACATCTTCCTTGGTGATACGATCATTGTTATGTTTGATGTCTTTAGCTGTTAGATTATTTTCTTCAATTAGATTTCTCACAGCAGGACTAAGTTTTGGTAAATCATCCTGTTTATTTTTGCCCATATCCATTTCGGGTAAACTTTGTTGCTCAGGTTTTTTAGATTGTTCAGTTGTAGCCGGTCTTGCCGAAGCTCCGGCTTCAGTATCAATTTTGGCAATGACTTCATCGCTTAATACGGTTTCACCATCTGATTTCAATATTTCTGCTATCACACCATCATTTAGTGCAGAGACTTCAAGTGTTACTTTATCGGTTTCAATATCGATCAGGTTGTCGCCGCGTTTAACCTTATCACCGACTTTTTTTTGCCAGGATAATAATGTCGCTTCTGCAACAGATTCAGCGAGTACGGGAACTTTGACATCTATTAACACGGGCATCTCCTATTATCTGTTATATACCGAATTAGCTTGTTTATGAGAAGTGACTTCCAATTTATCAATTTGCAATGCATCAGACACTAGTTGTTTTTGCTGTTCATTATGCAAAGGCATCAAACCGGTAGCAGGGGAGGCTGAATAAAATCGACCTACATAGCCAAAGGTATGATGCTCTTTTAAACAGCCAATCATGGTACTGCGTGACTGCATGTAATACCAACTGCCTTGATTCTTCGGCTCTTCCTGAACCCAAACCACTTGTTCCAGGTTTGGATAAGATTCAATAATTTCTTTTACATGTTCACGTGGAAATGGATAAAGCTGCTCAATTCGAATAATACCAATATTCGTAATACCACTTTCGCGACGTTGTTCCAGTAAGTCATAATAAACCTTGCCGCTACAAATGAGTAATCTTGTGATTTCGTCCTTGTTTAAATCATCAATCTCATCAATCACAGTGTGAAAATGCCCATTAATCAGATCATTAACCGGAGACGATGACTGCTTTCTACGCAACAAACTTTTTGGGCTCATGACAATAAGTGGTTTTCGATAAGGACGAAGTTGTTGTCTTCTCAATAAATGAAACATTTGTGCCGGCGTGCTTGGATAACAAACTTGCATATTTTGTTCCGCACATAATTGTAGATAACGTTCCAGACGGGCAGAAGAATGCTCCGGACCTTGTCCATCATAACTATGTGGAAGAAAAACTGTTAAGCCACATAGTCGACCCCATTTTGCTTCGCATGAACTAATAAATTGATCAAATACCACCTGGGCACCATTGGCGAAATCACCAAATTGTGCTTCCCATATAACCAGTGCATTAGGTTCTGCTGAACTATAGCCATATTCAAATGCTAGTACTGCTTCTTCTGATAAGGTTGAGTTAATAACCAGGAAGGTTGGTTGCTCAGGATTAATATGTTGTAGTGGCAAATAAGTGCGACCATCTTCCATATTGTGAATTACAGCATGACGATGAAAGAAAGTGCCTCGACCACTATCTTGTCCAGAAATACGAATTGGATAACCTTCATTAAGCAAAGAAGCATAAGCCATATTTTCTGCATAGCCCCAATCTATAAGCATTTCACCATTACCCATCATGCGTCGCGATTCCATGATCTTTGTAACCGCAGGATGTAATTTGAAATCATCAGGTAATGTTGTAATCGCTGCGGTGAGTTTTTTTACGCTGTCCGCGCTAATCGTTGTTGTATATGCATCGTCCCAATTTGTCTCTTTAAAACGGGAATAATCGATCATAAATTTAGGATTAGGGTTATCAGCAAATGTACCGGCAACTCCGCGATTACTTTCTAATGAGTCTATATATTCTGTGGCAATGACATCAGCTTCTTCTTGACTAATGATACCTTCATCTATGAGTCTGTCTGTGTGTAATTTTCTAACACCAGGGTGTTTACGCACATGCTGATACATGATCGGTTGTGTTGCCATAGGTTCATCAGCTTCACTATGTCCATGTTTGCGATAGCAGATCATGTCAATTACCACATCTTTGTTAAATTCCATTCGATATTCGAGCGCTATTTTACTGACTAATACGACGGCTTCCGGATCGTCACCATTCACATGAAAAATTGGTGCCTGCACCATCTTTGCGACATCGGTACAATACAGAGAAGAACGGGAATCCAGCGGATCACTTGTGGTAAAACCAATCTGGTTATTTACAATAATATGAACAGTGCCGCCCGTAGAATAACCGCGTGTTTGCGATAGGTTAAATGTTTCCATTATGACACCTTGTCCTGCAAACGCTGCATCACCATGTATTAATATTGGTAACACTTGATTTCGTTCCAGATCATTTCGTCTTTCTTGTCTGGCGCGAACAGAACCTTCGATTACCGGGTCGATAATCTCAAGGTGCGATGGGTTGTAGCCAAGTGCTAAATGTACAGTTCCACCAGGCGTCGTAATATCAGATGAATACCCCATATGATATTTAACATCACCCGAACCTTTAAGCGTTTCTAAAATCTTGCCTTCAAATTCGTCAAATAATTCACTCGGTTGTTTGCCAATGGCATTTACTAATACATTCAGTCGACCACGATGCGCCATGCCCATTACAATTTCCTTAATACCGATACAGCCGCTTGATTGAATTATTTCATCCAGTGCAGGAATTAAAGACTCACCACCTTCCAGTGAAAAACGTTTCTGCCCAACGTATTTTTTATGCAGATATTCTTCCAGTGCATTTGCGTCAATGACACGATCAAGCACACGAATACGTTTTTCCTTGTCGAAATTTGGTGTCGAGAGACATTCTTCGAGACGCTTTTGAATCCAGCGTTTTTGTTCGGTTTCATTGATGTGCATATATTCCGCACCGATAGAACCGCAGTATGTCTTTTTAATAATATGAACAATCTCTCTCAAGGTGATTTGATCTGGCGCAAACAAAGAACCTGTGTTGAATGTTTTATCCATATCCTCTTCAGTCAAGCCATGGAACGCAGGCTCCAGTTCCTGAATAGCTGGGCGCTGATATTGACCCAATGGATCAAGATTGGCTTGCCTGTGACCATTAAAACGATGAGCATTTATCAATTGTAAAACGGCAGTTTGTTTCTGATGCGCCATCGCTTCTGCAGCAGGTGTAGAGCTGGAAGTATGACCATAACGTCTGGAAATATTTTTATAGGCTTGCTGAATAGGTGTGTGCGCAATATCTGAAGCGCCACCATCCTGTATGGAATCGAAATAGGCATGCCAGGCCGGATCGATGGAATCTGGCTTATTTAGATAAGATTCATATAGATCCTCAACATAAGCGGCATTGCCACTGTATAAATAGGAATCAATTACTTCTTTCATATGTCATCCTTACAGGGAAGTCTTTTAGTCAACAGCTAAAAAATTCATCAAAAAGCTAAAAACTTTTATTTACCTTATTGTTTAAATGTATGAATTAATATATCAAGTATAACTATAAGATTTTCTATCGTTATTTCCTACCTGAAATTCCTAGTTTTTGTTCAGAAAAATTAATTTTATGCATAAATTAGTCCTATTTTCATTCCTGCTCTTGCTGCACTGCCACTTCGAGCTGTATGCTAGTCGACCTTTTTAAAGTTATAACTATAAATTTGTATTTTTTAGGGAGAAGTTCCATGGCTGATACGGTAACTATTACCGATAATCGTTCGGGAAAAGAAGTTGAGTGTCCAATCATGACAGGCGTGTATGGCGCCCCTGTTATCGATACTAAAGCACTATACAAAGAACTTGGGATGTTTACATTTGACCCAGGTTTTGTCACCACTGCATCTTGTAAAAGTGCTATAACCTATCTGGATGGTGAAAAAGGCATTTTATTGCATCGTGGTTACCCAATCGACCAACTTGCACAAAATAGCTCATATCTTGAAGTTTGTTATTTACTTTTATATGGTGAGTTACCTAATCAAACTCAATTTGATGAGTTTCGCGCCAATCTTAATAAACGCAATATGGTGCATGAGCATCTCGAACGTTTTTACAATGGTTATTTATATGATGCACATCCAATGTCTATGCTGATTGGCGTTACTGGTGCGTTGTCGTCTTATTATCATGAAGCAATGGATATTAACGATCCTGTGGATCGCGAGCTGACCGCTATTCGTGTAATTGCAAAAATGCCTATTTTAGCAGCGCATTGTTATAAACATTCTGTTGGTCATCCTTTTGTTTATTCACGTGACGATCTGGGCTATGTCGAAAACTTTTTAAATATGATGTTTTCTGTACCTATGCGCGAATATGAGCCAAATCCGATTGCTGTTAAGGCATTAAATCTGATGTTAATTTTGCATGCGGATCATGAACAAAATGCTTCAACCTCGACTGTGCGTCTTGCCGGTAGTGCAGAAGCCAATCCGTTTGCCTGCATTGCTGCTGGTATTGTGACTTTGTGGGGACGAGCGCATGGCGGAGCAAATGAAGCAGTACTGAACATGCTGGCTGAAATTGAAGATGTTAAGAATATTCCTAAGTTTATTGATAAGGCTAAAGACAAAGATGATCCTTTCCGTTTAATGGGTTTTGGTCATCGTGTTTATAAAAACTATGATCCTCGTGCGACGATCATTCGTCAGGTTTGTCATGACTTGCTGAAAGAAGTTGATACCGTTGATCAACCATTGCTGGATATAGCAATGCGTCTGGAAGAAATTGCATTAAAAGATGAATATTTCATTGAAAGAAAACTGTATCCAAATGTGGATTTCTATTCTGGTATTATTCTTAAGGCACTTGGTATTCCTACTTCAATGTACACAGTAATGTTTGCTTTAGCGCGTTCAGCAGGCTGGATTGCTCAATGGCTGGAAATGATGGATGACCCTTATTTCAAGATTGGTCGTCCTCGACAGCTTTATGTTGGTCACGAAACACGTGACTATGTGCCAATAGATAAACGCTAGTCTTCAATTAAAAAATTAACAAACATATTATTAAGGAGTCAGTTTGATGAAAACTCCCGTTAGAGTCGCGGTGACTGGTGCTGCCGGTCAGATAGGATATTCATTATTATTCCGTATTGCTTCTGGCCAAATGTTAGGTGCAGATCAACCAGTTATATTGCAATTACTTGAAGTCGCGCCAGCAATGCGCGCGCTGGAAGGTGTGGTCATGGAAATTGATGACTGTGCTTTTCCTCTTGTTGAAGGTTTTGTTCTGGCAGATGATGCTAATGTTGCATTTAAAGATGTCGATTATGCATTGTTAGTAGGTGCCAGACCTCGTGGTCCTGGTATGGAACGTAGCGATTTGCTTGAAGCGAATGGTGGTATCTTTAAGGTGCAAGGTAATGCACTTAATGATAATGCCTCGAGAGATGTGAAAGTGTTGGTAGTCGGTAATCCTGCTAATACCAATGCGCATACAGCAATGTTGAGTGCGCCTGATTTAAATCCAAGAAACTTTACTGCAATGACACGTCTTGATCATAATCGTGCATTAGCGCAGTTAGCTGCAAAAACTAATAATAAGGTTGATGATATTTCACAGATGACAATTTGGGGTAATCATTCGACAACACAATTTCCTGATATTAGCCAGACTAGAGTTGCAGATAAATCAGCTAAAGATATGGTTGATTTTGATTGGTACAAGGATGAATACATTCCTCGTGTTGCAAAACGTGGTGCTGAAATCATTGATGCTCGTGGTGCATCCAGTGCAGCATCTGCGGCTGCAGGTGCTATCGATCATATGCGTGATTGGGCATTAGGAAGCAGAGAAGGTGATTGGGTAAGCATGGCAGTACCTAGTGATGGTAGTTACGGAATACCTGAAGGTTTAATGTTTTCTTTCCCATGTACTTGCAAAGATGGTGACTACAGCATTGTTCAGGGACTGGAAATAGATGAGTTTGGTCAAAAGATGTTAGACATAACTCAAAAAGAACTTGAAGAAGAAAGAGATGCTGTTGCTAAAATCTTATAATCGGTTTTTGTAATTCAATATAAATAAGGCCGCAATCGCGGCCTTATTTATTAGCGTAATGAAATAACCTGCCAATTCTCCTGATTAGCTTTTTCTTTTAGTTTTTCATCCGGATCTACGGCAATGGGATGGTCAACTTTTTTTAATAGCGGAATGTCATTATGTGAGTCACTATAAAACCAGGTTTCTTCTGGCTGTTTGCCATGTTGTGCCAGCCAATGTTTATAACGAGTAACTTTACCTTCTGCAAATGAAGGTGTGCCAGAGACTTCACCGGTAAATTCACCATCAATCTTTTCCGGTTCACAAGCAATTAGTTCATCAATACCAAAAATTGTAGCAATAGGTTCGGTTAGGAATCGATTTGTTGCAGTAATAATTAATAATTCATGACCTTGTTGCCGATGTTTATCAACCTCTTTTAATGCTTTATCCAGTATCAACGGTTTAATTTTTTTTGTCATATAATCTTCACGCCAGGAAAGTAATGTCTGGTAATCGTTATCAGCAAGAGGTTTTAGCTGAAAACGCAGAAAGGCATAGATATCAAGTTGACCATCCATATAATCCTGATAAAACTGATCATGACCTGTTCTATATAGTTCAGAATCAACTTGTTTTATCTCAATCAGATAGTCACCCCATAAACAATCACTGTCACCGGCAATCAGCGTGTTATCAAGATCAAAAATAGCGAGTTTCATAATTTACAACGTTATTAATAATATAAGGGCGATAGTCTAGGGGCTTTATTTTTGATAGCAAGCTGGATTGCAGATTGATACTGATTGTAAGAGAATTAGGCTAATTTGAAGTAAAAGGTAAATAACGTGATTGATTCCGAAGGCTTCCGAGCGAATGTTGGCATAATTCTCTCAAATAAAGAGGGTAGAGTGTTTTGGGCCAAACGTTTGGGTATGGATGCCTGGCAATTTCCTCAAGGTGGTATAAAGAAGAATGAAACGCCTGAAGAAGCGATGTATCGTGAATTGGAGGAGGAGATAGGTTTATTGCCTAATGACGTTGAAATCATTAGTGCCACTGATGAATGGCTACGCTATTGGTTACCGAAACGTTTTATTCGTCACAATGCCTATCCGCTTTGTGTTGGACAGAAACAAATCTGGTTTTTACTAAAGCTGGTTTCCGATGAAAGCAAGGTGAATTTGGAAAGTGCCGGACAACCAGAGTTTGATTTATGGAAATGGGTCGATTTCTGGTATCCAGTTAACGAAGTAGTCTCATTTAAGCGAAATGTTTATGAACAGGCATTAAATCAACTAGCCCCGTTTATACTTCCAGAGGGTAAACTTAAACGCACAATGTTTTAATTTTATCTTGGCATAGCCATAAAACGCATAATATTTCTCAAAATACGATTTGCATTGCGGTTGCTGATACCACTTACATAATAACTACCAAATTCTGGCGGATAACCCCAACTGACAATTAAATTATGCAATTCTTCAAGTACCAAGACACAATGTTTCATAGCATGATCTGCGACGACGCGTGCATCAGCCTGTTGTTGAATTTGTTCAAGTGAATATTCTGTCATACATTCTTCATGTTTGACGCCATATACACGTGCTTGAGCATACTCTTCGGTGGTCATATTGTCCGGGTCTTTATAATCTCCAGCCAAAACAGGACTGATGATAAAAGTGAAAAGCAAAATAAGGCTGGCTGGTTTAATCATAATATTGCTGTCTCAATATAAAGGTTTCAATTTAGAGTAACTTTATCATGAAAGTTTCCGATTTTCTTAATGCTGATTTAAGCACGCCTTGTTATGTTTATGATCAGGCAATAATATTGGATGTGCTCGATAAGATTAATGCGCTAACAAGTAGGGTAGATATTAAAACACTTTATTCTATCAAGGCTGCCAATAACATTCGTTTACTTGAATTTATTCGACCATATGTTAGCGGTTTTTCATGTAGTTCATTGTATGAATTAATGTTAGCGGATGAAATCCTTGAACAGGGACAATCCAGACATTTGACTACGCCGATTTATAAGGACTATGAATGGCAAACTATTCAAACACTGGCTAATTACGTCAGTATAAATTCTATTTCTCAATGGCAGCGTTTTAGTAAAAATAATTTGATTAGTGCCGGTTTAAGAATTAATCCAGAGCAGTCTTTTGCCAGAGACATTCGTTATGATCCATGCCGTGTTGATTCCAAATTAGGTGTCAATAGAAATCAGCTAGTTCAGGCATTCAACGATTCAATGGTATCTGTCGATAAAATTGAAGGCATCCATTTGCATAATAATTGTGAATCAACGGATTTTGGACAGTTACAGCAGTCAGTAAATATTGTACTAACTATTCTTGATGAGTTTTCTATAAAGCCACGATGGTTAAATCTGGGAGGCGGTTATTTATTTCACAATAGTAACTGTGATGAATTAATAACTATTGTGAATGAAATTCGTACCAGATTTGATGTTGATATCTTTATTGAACCTGGCAAGGCGATTGTCGGACATGCCGGATATATTGTTTCCCGAGTGGTTGATATTATAAACGGTGAAAATAAAAAAATAGCCATACTTGATACGACGATTAATCATTTGCCTGAAGTATTTGAATATCAATATCGTCCTAACATTTTAAATTCGCAAAATGACAATGGTCATGAATATCGTTTGGCAGGTTGTAGTTGTTTGAGTGGTGATTTATTTGGTGATTATTACTTTGCAGAGCCATTAAACAGGGGTGATGTTGTCGTCTTTAATTCAGTCGGCGCGTATATGCAGGTGAAGGCAAACTGGTTCAATGGAATTAATATGCCAGCAACATATTTGACAGATGAAAACAAACATTTTGAGTTAATCATGCAGTATGATTATGCTGATTTCAGAAAACGCTAAATTTACAGTTTTATTTCACAGTGAAATAGTCAAGCTATGACAGGAAGATTAAAGAATGCTTACTGAAGTCAGAGTAATTTATCTGGCTTTCCTGAAGATATGCTTGTTTAAGATTAAGCCGCAGGATATTCCAGTATCATCAAGTCTGTTGGCAATGACTATTGTTACCTATGCCATTGTGACCATGTTTTTACTTCTTGTGAGGGAAACAGTTGCCCAGGCGATTATGATGACCTTGCTTGAGGTCTCGATATTATTTGGTTTTATTTATATCTTATTGCGACTAGTTAAAAAGCCGGAGCGAAGTTTGCAAACCTTATCAGCTTTATATGGTACCGGCACAATTCTCAGTCTTATTGTCTTGCCGTTATATTTTATTATTAGCATGTATGATCAACAGCCTGTAAATCCGAATGTTATATTTTCTTTACTACAGTTTCTTTTGATCAGTTTAACCATATGGAATATCACCGTGATGTCCTACATCATGCGGCATTCATTTGAAGCAGGCGTATTTACCAGTGTGATGCTGGCGATTAGTTACATGTGTATTGTATTAAGTATGTCAGCATTTCTTTTTACGACAGAAGGCGTCAGTTAATGCATATTCATATTCTGGGAATTTGCGGTACATTCATGGGCGGTATCGCGCAAATTGCAAAAAGTCTCGGTCACAGGGTCACAGGGTCAGATCAAAATGTCTATCCTCCTATGAGCGATCAGTTACAGGGAATGGGGATCGAGTTGCAGGAAGGTTATCTGGCAGAACATCTTTTACCAGCTCCCGATATTGTGATTATCGGTAATACGATTTCCAGAGGGAATGCCGCACTTGAATATGTGTTGGAAAATCGCTTGCCATATTATTCCGGCCCGGAGTGGTTATATCGCGAAGTATTAATTAATAAACATGTTCTGGCAGTTTCTGGCACTCATGGTAAAACCACTACCACGACTATTTTGACCTGGATATTGGAATATGCGGGCAAGCAGCCCGGATTTTTGATTGGTGGTGTAGCCGAAAACTTCGGTCTGACAGCGCGAATAACCGATAGTGATTATTTTGTTATCGAGGCAGATGAATACGATACGGCGTTCTCTGATAAGCGATCAAAATTTGTTCATTATCATCCAAAAACCCTGATCATGAATAATCTTGAGTTCGATCATGCTGATATCTTTCATGATATTGACGCTATCAAGCGACAATTTCATCATTTAGTCAAAATCATGCCCGCATCTGCGCAGATCATTTATCCAGCATTTGATAAGGAAATATGTTCGGTATTAGATATGGGCTATTGGTCTGAAACCGTCAGTTTTGGTGATGAGAACGCTGATTGGCATCTGTTACAAACCGCAGAAGATTTCACAGAATTCAATATAGAAACAAAAGATGGAAAGCGGGCTACAGTCGACTGGTCGCTCTTGGGTAAACATAATGCTAACAATGCGCTGGCGGCAATTATGGCGGCTCACTATATTGGCATTGATGTCGACACTTCAATAGAGGCATTAAAGTTATTCAAGTCGGTTAAGCGCCGTCTGGAATGTATCTATCGATCTGAAGCAGTCACGTTATACGATGATTTTGCACATCACCCAACAGCGATAGAAACTACATTGCAGGCACTTCGTTCTCATGTTGGTGAGAAAAGAATAATAGCCATTATGGAACCACGTTCAAATACGATGAAGATGGGGATTCATAAAGATACTCTGGCTAATTCCCTGAAGATTGCAGATGTAGTAATTGTATTTCAATCCGATGCTGTAAAGTGGGACATGCGCCAGCATATGGATGAACTCGGTGATAAATGTCAGGTCTTTACTGATATAGACGAGATAGTGTCAACGGTAAAATCACTGCATCAACATGGTGATCATATTGTTTTGATGAGTAATGGTGGTTTTGGTGGTATTCACAAAAAGTTAATCGAATTATTTAGTCATGAATGAAATCGCAATCTTTCCATTAAATGTTGTTGTATTTCCGGAAGGGGAATTACCGTTGCGACTATTTGAGCCGCGTTATCTGGATATGGTTAAACGTTGTATGCGTAAGGATATTGGATTTGGTATATGTTTAATCAGTAAAGGAAACGAAGCGGGTGTGCCTGCTGAGATAAATCTATTTGGTACCTATGTTCGAATTATTGATTGGGAACAATTACCGGGTGGATTGCTAGGTATTACCGTTAAAGGTGAAAAACGCTTTCGTATAGAATCAAGCTGGCTACAGGATGATAATTTAAGAATAGCGGATATAACTTATCTTGACGAAGATGATGATATTATTCCGGAAAACTATCAGGGATTTTCTGAACTACTAAAACAAATCGCCGAACGCTATGAACTTGAGATTGCTGATGAAGAAGAGCGTTTTGAAAAAGCAACCTGGGTGAGCGAGAGACTGGCAGAAATATTACCTTTTGAACTTTCTATGAAACAAACATTGCTGGAAATGGATAAACCATTACAGCGTTTCGATTTAATGCAGGCTTTACTGGAAAAGGTAGAAGCAGGAGAGTTTAATCAGATTTGATTAAGCAATAAATGTTGCTGAATCCGGTTCATCAATAATAGGGTTAGTTAACTTACCGATTTTCTCAATTTCTATGGTCACAGTATCACCGACATGCATGTAACCACTCGGTTTCATCTTTACGCCGACACCACTACTGGTCCCCGTTGCAATTATATCTCCCGGTTCTAGTGTTATGACCTGAGATAAATAATGCACAAGAAAATAACAATCATAGATAAGATGTTTAGTATTTGAGTCCTGACGTTTGTCATTATTAACCCAGGTTTTAATATCCAGTTTATGTGGATCGCCAATCTCATCACGGGTAACTATCCAGGGACCAATCGGACCATGTGTGTCGAATGATTTTCCAAGCGTCCAGGTATGTGAGCGCATTTGCCAGTCACGTACGCTAACATCATTCACAATCGTATAACCGGCAATAACTTCTTTTGCCTGTTCTAAAGTAACATTACGGCAACGTTTACCAATAACCAAACCAAGTTCACCTTCATAGTCGAGTTTTTCTGAAACCTTTGGCAAATGAATGGGTGCTCCAGTGCCAATGACACAACTATTTTGCTTATTAAAAAAGGTTGGATATTCAGGTTTATCCAATCCGGTTTCGGCAATGTGATCTGCGTAGTTTAGCGTGACACCGAATAACTTATCTGGCTTGAGAATAGGAGAGAGAATTTCAATATCATCAATATTGATACGGTCTGCATCATCATTAAGTATTTCCTGCATAGACTGAATAGCAGTAGCACCATCGGATAAAAACTGTTGCATACCTTTATCGTGATGATATGCCTCTGGGGCAGGACAGATACCCTGTGCATCTAAAACACCAACTTGAATACTGTCTTGATAACGATATGTGAGTAGTTTCATGATGAGAATCAGTTATTTTTAACCAATTATATCAATTGCCGCTTTAATAAAAAATCGTTCATGAGCAATGCTTTTGTGAATTAACCAATTTCTCTCTAATAGAAATTCTTTAAGTTTATTTTGAAAAGACTCAGGGCATGAATCATCTTTTTCGACTATGTTGACAGCTCTGCCTCGAGTATAAGAACGATACTTTTCTAAAAGTAGAACAGCCTTTACCTTTAACTTTGCTTTTTTTAATACAATAGAATGACTGAGAGCATTTTCTACGTATTGAATAGCGCATACAGACTCGCCAACTAAGAAATATAGGTTTAGCTCTTGTTGTGAAGCTGTTTTAAATCTGGATTTCTTGTCCACTTTGAATCCTTACAAAATATTTTCCATGTTCTACAATTAATTGTTTGCAAATGCTAACTTGTCAGTTGTCTTATGTTTACTTAGGGCTGTCAGTTTTATTATAAGGTAATATATGGTTTATTTAATTTTTGGCTTATTTTATTATCTAATTTGTTGAAATAATTAATAATAAGTCAGTTGAACAAAGAAAAACGCTCGCTTATATTTTCTAAATTATGGGAACAGAATCCTAATCCCACTACTGAGCTCGTCTACAATTCGCCATTTGAATTATTAATTTCGGTGATCCTTTCTGCACAGGCGACCGATGTTAGTGTAAACAAGGCAACGAAACCATTATTTAAGTTTGCCAACACACCTGAAGCGATTCATGCGCTTGGGCTAACTAAGTTGAAACACTACATTAAAACCATTGGCCTTTATAATAATAAGGCGAAGAATATTATCGAGACCTGTAAAGCACTTATAGATGAGCATGATAGTGAGGTGCCACAGGATAGAGAGGCATTAGAGAAACTTCCCGGGGTGGGAAGAAAAACGGCGAATGTGATATTAAATACGGCGTTTGGTGAACCTACTATCGCAGTGGATACACATATCTTCAGGGTGTCGAATCGTACTGGAATTGCGCCAGGCAAAAATGTGCTGGATGTTGAAAAGAAGTTATTAAAACTTGTTCCGGATGAATTTAAAAAAGATGCGCACCATTGGCTGATTTTGCATGGACGCTATACTTGTATCGCTAGAACCCCGCGTTGTGCTAGTTGTGTTATCTTTGATGAATGTGAATGGCGACCCAGATTTAAACAGGCAGAGAAAGACAATTAAGCATTATGTTATTTAATAATCGAGATGAAACCCGCAAGGTCTTTTTTTCTGTATGGCAGAAAGTGCAGGTTGGGAAACAGCTTGAACCAATGGAGTCGATTATTGCCGATGTTATTAATCTGCACCCCGAGTATCAGAAAGTATTGGAAGACGAGGAAGAGGGTGTATTATCTGAATTCAAACAAGAGCAGGGGATGACCAACCCTTTCCTTCATATGGGATTGCATATTGCATTGCGTGAACAATTGGCAATGAATAAGCCCGACGGGATAAAACAAATATATGAGCAACTTAGCAGACAATACCCGGATATTCATCAGCTTGAGCACAGTATGATTGATTGTCTGGCAGAAGCATTGTGGTTGGCGCAACTAAACAATACATTGCCAGATGAAAAACAATATCTCGACAAACTAAAACGATTACTAAACACATGAGCCGCAATGTCTATGATTTGTTAACCTCGAAAAAGGGGCACTCTCTTGAAGAACAGCTCGCTTTACTTGCAGACATCTCACAAAGTTTTTCCAGTTCATTATATATAGAAGATACATTTCAAACTGCGATTATGCGTTTTATGGAATATATGGACGCGGAAGCAGCTTCTATTTTTTTATTACAAGGAAATAATAAAGAACTTGTGTGTATGGATTGTGCCGGTCCTTTTGATATAACCGGTTTAACGTTTGCAGCCAATCAAGGTATTGTTGGTAAAACGATTCAAACTCTTAGTTGCCAGTTAATTAGTGATGTTTCGAAAAACCCGGATTTTTCTAAAACCATTGATATTGGCACTGGTTTTCAGACCCGTTCAATATTATGTGTGCCCTTAATCGTCAATGAACAGTGTATTGGTGCGCTTGAGTTATTGAATAAAAAGAATGGCAAATTATTCGATGAAGATGATCGTCATCTATCTGTCGCACTGGCATCAGCAGCGGCGCTGGCGATTAATAACTCGAAAATGGCAGAAGCATTACTTGAGCAGGAACGAATGCAAAAGGAACTGGAACTTGCCAGAGATATTCAGCTGGATTTATTGCCGGAAATGGATAGTGATTTTCCTATAAATAGTATCAATGTGCCTGCATATGAAGTGTCAGGTGATTTTTATGATTTCTTTAAACTTGATGATGGTCTGATCTATTTTAATCTCGCCGATGTGTCAGGTAAGGGAATGAATGCGGCTTTATTGATGGCACGTGCAAGCAGTTTATTACATCATCTGGCAAAATGTATTGATGATCCTGGCGAACTTTTAGCGCGAGTAAACGATGAATTATGTGAAACCATTTCGCATGGTATGTTTATTACGATTGTTTCCGGCTTCATTGATACAGAAACCTGCATTATCAAATTTGCCAATGCCGGTCATCAACCACCACTATTTCATCATGCATCTGGTGATTTTGAAGAGATTCAAGCAGAAGCACCTCCCCTTGGAATATTACCCGGTGCAGAGTTTCCGGTAACGGAAATCAAATTGAATGATGGTTGTATTTATTTATTTACTGATGGCGTAACAGAAAGCATGGATGAGTCCCATCATGCATTGAATGTCGATGGTTTAATTAATTTGATTGAGAACAACAGTAAGAAAGTCGCCTCTAAACGACTTGAAGATATTGTTGCCAGTATTCGTGATTTGGAGTTAAAACAGCGCGATGATATCACCATGATGGTGATTGAATGTTGCAAGCATAAATAATGGAAACCTTGTTTGAAATTCGTTTTCCGGCTTGTCCTGACAGATTGTGCATGATCCGTTCAATGGTCAGAAATACTGCGCGAGTTTGTGGCTGTAGTTCAGATCTGGCAGAACATTTAGTTATCGCTGTAAACGAGGCATGCATGAATGTGATTCAACATGCCTATCAGGGAGATGAACAGGGTGAAATCATTTTAAAAATGCTAAATAATGAAGGCAGCTTATATTTTAAACTATATGATTATGCGAACCCGGTTAATCTTGAAGATATAAAGTCTAGAGATTTGAATGATTTGAGGCCAGGGGGATTAGGTATAAATTTTATTAATGACATTATGGATGAATGTCATCGGGGACATTTGGATGAGGGTAAAGGAAATTACCTCGAGATGATTAAAAAAATAACATAGATAAATAGGGTTCCCATGGATATTAATATCACAAAATATGATGATTTTTCTGTTGTTGAATTAGTAGGTGATGTGGATCTTTCTTGTTCTCCCGACGCACGTACGCAAATTCTGAAAGTGTTAAATAATGAGACTGATTTAGCCGTAAATCTCGAAAAAGTGACTTATATTGATAGTTCAGGTATTGCCAGTCTGGTAGAAGGCTATCAAATAGCCAAAAAGAAACAATTGAGCTTTGCTCTGGTGTCAGCAAGTCCGGCAGTAATGAGTGTCCTAACATTGGCAAGACTAGATATGGTGTTTCCAATGTTTGCCAATCTCGAAGAATACAAAGCTAATCAAAGTGCATTAAAAAACCGGCGTTAGTCGTTTTTTTATAAAAATTGCTCAGAATTAGTTAGCAGATGAAAACCCCATTTTAATGCCTGCTAATACAATCAAATCACTATCTTTTAATTGATAAGCTTTGCCACCAATCGCTTCACCATTAACCTAAGGATGACGTTTGCCATCGCTAATTCCTATCCCCATTTAATAAAGCGCAAACGCCGGTATTATTGAATGTAGGCAATTGTTTATATTTCTTGAGAAATTTAAGGAAGTTCTGATTACCTTAAGAGGTAGATTATCTTTCAAGATAGTCAATTTTGCCGGTTTTGTCTTTCCAGTCATCTGCGTTATCCAGAGGACTTTTCATTTCATTAATAACAGGCCATTCTTGGGAGAGTTCTGCATTGAGCTCAATAAATTCCCGCTGATTTTCTGGTACATCTTCATCAGACATGATGGCTTCTACCGGGCATTCAGGTTCGCAAAGTGTGCAGTCGATACATTCATCAGGGTCAATCACCAACATATTGGGACCTTCATGAAAACAGTCTACCGGACAGACTTCTACACAATCAGTATATTTACACTTTATACAACTTTCTGTAACGACAAATGGCATCGAATTTACCTATATTTATTTCTTAATTTATTGAAAGTGCGCATCATACTAGTTCCTGCTGCAGCACAAAAGCCTTAATTATCGTTACGCAGCAGTTCGGAGATTTCATCTGCCAGCGCAGTGCCTTTACTGAATTCGGCGATAGAGATTTGTTGTTGATGCAAGGCATTCATAAGCTGTATCTGTATTGTGTTGGCATCACTATCCTTACAAAAGATTTGGATTTTCCTAGAGTCTTTGATGTCCACTTCAATTCGCTCTATGTTATTAATTTGCTTAAATATATCATTGATATTAGAGGGGGCATTCTGCTCAAGAAAGATACGGAAACACTGGCTTACACGCTTTAATTCTCCAACCGAGGTCGTTTTAACAAGTTTTCCCCGATTTAGCACAACGATCTGTTGGCATATTCCCTCGATTTCTCCCAGATTATGTGAACTGATCATTAGACGATGATCAGCTGCAAGTTGTTTTAATAGCAGGTGTATATCATTAACGGCAACGGGGTCCAGACCCGAGGTTGGTTCGTCCAACATGATTAATTCGGGTTTGCCGATTAATGCCTGCGCCAACATGACTTTTTTTCGTTGACCAAAACTTAACGTTTCGGGGTATTGTATAGCCAGTGGCATGATATTGATCAGTGACAACACACGCTCGGTTTCGGTTCTTGCGGAAGCACGTGAAAAACCCTGCAGGCGCGCGAAATGACATAGTTGATGAAAAACGCTGATACTTCTGAACATGTTGATATCTTGGGGCAGGATGCTGATTCTGCCTTTCAAATTCTCACTATGCGCAGATTTACCAAATATTTTGATATCACCTTTAGTTGGCCGTGTAAATCCGCACAACAGTGCAAATAAGGTTGATTTCCCGGCACCATTCGCACCGACCAGACCAGTCGGTTCATTACCTATTAGTTCAAGATCTAATTCATCCAGCGCTTTAAGGCTGCCGTAGTGTTTTGATAATGAGTGGCAGGTAATCATGGCTATTAAATATCCTGTCTCTCAAAACACCAACAGGTCAAGGCAGCATAAAATAGACTGTATGCACAGGATAAGCCGATGGTAATAAAAAAATTGCTTATCGTTAAATCAAAAATAAAAGGACGAGTACCACTAGGTAATATATAGACAATAAAATTATAATCTTTATAAAAGCCCAAGATAAAAAAAACCAGAATGGTATAGATTGTCATTGATAAAAACAGGTTTCCTATTGCAGAGCGAGTGATAATGGATATTAAGCCGACATAGGTAATGAAAGGCAATGAATATATCGTCAATATAATACTTATCTGCAAGGCATAACTCATGATGATATCAATATCATTGTCATCATTTATCATCGCAACGATAGCTGCACAAAATGTCGTTAATATTAAACAGAGACTAACCACTATAAATGCGGATAGTATTCTTGATAGATAAATTTCCTTACGTGTAGAACGCATTGATAAAAATCGAAATGTGCCAGTTGCAAAATTCGATGAAAAAGGATTATTAGCAACAAACATGACAAACATCGGCATAATGACAACTGAGACGATTAAATAAAATGATAATACTGCGGATCGTTCAGCGATTAATGAAATCGCCAGTTCCTGATTACCGAGTAGCCAACTTGTTGCCGCTAAACCGCCAACACCTTTTATCCAATTCACTGATTCCTCGCTAATATTATAAAAGATAAGAAACCAGAAAAGAAAATAGGGGATAATAAATATTGCACTGCGCATACTACTCAGAGAGTGATAAAGATCAAAAAAGACCAGTTCTTTTAAACGGTAAATATTTAACACAAGCTTATTTATTCGGTTTCTTTGGCTAGCGCTTTTAATTCATATAGCAGTTCTAATGCCTGTTTAGGTGTCATATTATCCGGATTGATTTGCTTGAGCTTATCCTTAACTTCATCATGTTGAAACAAATCGACTTGTTTCGTATTTTCCTTAACGTCATGGGGCAGGCACTCCATTTCGATTAATCGTTGTTTGGCTTGTTGTATGACTTTATTTGGTACACCGGCTAACGCTGCAACATGCAAACCATAGCTTTGATTAGCTGGGCCGGGGCTGACACTATGTAAAAAGACAACCTCTTCACCATGTTGTCGTGCTTCCATATGTACATTGCCAACTTCAACATACTGTTCAGGTAAAGCTGTCATTTCAAAATAATGTGTAGCAAATAAGCAATAGGCATGAATAGATTCAACTAAATATTGTGCTGTTGCCCATGCCAGAGAAAGTCCATCATAGGTACTGGTGCCACGACCTATCTCATCCATTAACACCAAACTATATTCAGTTGCATTGTTGAGAATGGTTGCTGTCTCAGTCATTTCTACCATGAAGGTTGACCGACCACTTGCCAGGTCATCTGCAGCCCCTATGCGGGTGAATATACGATCAATCACTCCAAGCCTTGCCGAAGTCGCTGGAACATAACAACCAATGTGCGCCATTATTACTATTAATGCAGTTTGTCGCATGTAGGTTGATTTTCCGCCCATATTCGGACCAGTAATAATGAGCATTTGTTCTTTAGGCGTTAGCAACACATCGTTATGTACAAACGAATTCGTTTGTATTTGTTCAACGACTGGATGACGACCAGCCTGAATATCAATTATTTTTTCATTGCAGAGGTCAGGTTTATTGTATTGATAGGTTTCTGCAATTTCGGCGAAGCATAAATAGATATCTAGTTCGGCAAGGGTTTTAGCATTTATTTGTAATTCAGTTAAATAGGTCGCTATATTATTTAATAATTCTGTGTAAAGTGCTTTTTCTTTCGCGAGAGCTTTTTCGCGCGCACTTAAAACATCATTTTCAAACGCCTTTAACTCAGGAATAATAAACCGCTCAGTTGCTTTCAGAGTTTGACGACGCATGTAATCATTCGGTACTTGATTTGAATAAATGCGGCTTATTTCTATGTAATATCCATGAATACGATTGTAGCCAAGTTTTAAGCCGGCGATTCCTGTTCGTTGCTGTTCACGCGCTTCAAGCTCTTGTAAAAATTGATCAGCATTTTTATCGAGTTTTCTGAGTTTATCCAAATCTTTATCATAGCTATTCGCAATCACCCCGCCATCTCTAATGGTCACTGGCGGTTCATCGCATATGGCGCTTTTTAATTGTTGTAGAAGATCGGGCAGTAAATTTAACTGTGAATGTAACTTCTTTAGTCGGGGACTATCATGTCCAGACAATCTATTTTTTATTGCTGGAAGTTCATCCAGACTATTGCGTAGTTGAATCAGGTCTCTTGGTCTGGCGGACCGTAATATCACACGTGTAAGGATTCGATCGATATCACAGATTCGACGCATATCTTCATGAAAATCCCGATGTGAAAAGTTATTTAGTAAATGTGCAACGGCATCATAACGAAGATTTAACTCTGTATGATTTCTGATGGGTTTTGCGAGCCAGCGTTGTAACAAACGACTGCCCATAACAGTCGATGTATTGTCAATGACATTTAATAATGAATGTGAAGCACCTTTCATCAGACATTGTTCGAGTTCCAAATTAAGTCTGGTTGCAGCATCCAGCTTAATATAATCCTTATCATTGATAACTAATGGCGTTTGTAAATGAGGCAATATGATTTTTTGAGTTTCATGCAGATAATGTAATAGTCCACCAAATGCATTAATTGCCAGATTAAGTTCCTGACAATCAAAACCATCAAGATTATTAACCTTGTATTGTTGTTTAATCATGCGAGCAGCTGATTCAGAACCAAATTGAATATCTGGTCGCTTTGTAATACAAAAACGCTTTAACTTTTCACGATCTAATTCAGTAGTGTCTGTAATTAGTATTTCAGCCGGTTGTTGCTCAGCAATGATATCGTCGAGTTTACCGGCAGTGTCGAGTTCCATTAATTCAATTCGACCTGTACTTACTTCTACACTGGCTATACCAACCTGTTGTTCTGATAGATATATTGAAAGCAATACATTACGTTGTTTTTCTTCTAGCAGAGCATCATCGGTTAATGTTCCTGGAGTCAGGATGCGAACAATTTTTCGTTCTACCGGACCTTTACATAGGGCGGGGTTTCCAATCTGTTCGCATATAGCGACAGACTCACCTAGTTTAATGAGCCTTGTAAGATAATTTTCTGCCGCATGAAAGGGTACACCGGCCATGGGGATAGCTTCCCCCGCTGATTTACCACGTTTGGTCAGAGTAATGTCGAGAAGTCGCGCGGCTTTCTTAGCATCTTCATAGAATAATTCATAGAAATCACCCATGCGAAAAAACAGTAACATATCGGGGTACTCGGCTTTAAAGCCAAGATACTGTTGCATCACAGGTGTATGAGTGGGCTGCTGGGTTGTGGCAGTCATGTAGTTATTTTAAAGAAACTAACCAAACTTGGCTATCTGTCATGAGCATGTATCAGTGATTTCACATTGATAAGCAGTTGATTGCATACGCATTATGCTTTGTGAATAAAGCACTATGCTGAAGCGTCCATTATCTGTAGGATCGGAAATACAGCTTTGGGCGAATGTGCCGGCAGCAGGCGGTCCAAAGAAACCTTCAGGGGTGTTGTCTGTATCCGGCCAATAATGTCCATAATCAATTTCTGATTGTGGTGCTGAACCCTTGCCATAGCGCTGCCAAGCCCAAATCATACGATTCACAAAAGGAACAATTAACTGAAAACAATAACCAACATGGACTTTTAACAAATTTGCATCTTGTATGGTCTGTGCACTTGCACCAACCAGATTGGAATCACGGTACATTAAATTATCATTCGGAATGCCTAATACCGCTCCACGTTCATCATCATCAATCATGACACCATAATCACTGAATGAATCTGCATTGGGATTAACGACAGTGATATTGACATAACCATCATCAATTTGCTGCTGCACGATTTGACGGGCACAAAGCACGTCATCAGACTCAAACGTATTGATATTTTTATCGAGTACCCCGCGTGTATTGGTATCAACAATTTGTGTCGCACCGACTCGTGCTTGTCTGCCAGCATCTGTATTTAGGAATGTACTGGAGCAGTCTCCTGAATTATCCATATTAAGATAACTACTGGTATAAAGTGGTGACATATTACTGGCAAACGCGAGCTGCATATTGGATAAACTGGCATGACTGATGCTACCGGCACGAACAGTTTGGAAGGTTGCATAATTGAGCGTGACTTTGGCCTGATATATCAGGGCAAACTGTAATATACCCATTACCAGCATGAGCATAACAGGAAACACTATCAGGAACTCCACCATAGCTTGTCCATGTTGTGAATTTATATAGTGTCTATAGATAATCATCATGCTGCAGCTGATTATTTTTCCTGAATAATCTTTTTGATTTCTTCCAGCATATCGTAAGCCTTACCATATAGAGGATCTTGTTTATCAGCATAGACTAACATTTCACTTAAACTAAATGCTGTTTGTTTTAATTGTACGACACTCAGGTTATACCAGGCTTTTGAGTGTTTAGGATCACGAATGACCGCTTCTCGATAAAGATTCATGGAGGCATAAGGTCTTTCTGTTCTGACATAGATATTAGCCATACGAAACCAGTACTCAGCTTCCTGTGGTAATTCTTTTATCAGAATTTCGTAATATTTCTCACCATTCTGCAGGTCATCATTTTCATATGCCTGATTCGCTTTTCGTTTAATTTCCTGCAAATCAACTTGTGGCTCTGCCTCTACTTCAGTTTTATTCTGTAATGTATTACATCCACCTAGTAACAAGGCGATAGTTATTAACAGAATAGGTTTAACAAAGAGCGTTAGATAATTCATATGTCCTTCCAGATAAGACGTTGTCCAATTTCTAAATTCAAGGTTTGCAATTTATTCGCATTGAGTTCAATTACTCCCTGTGCTGAATGGCAGATGGAAAAGCAGCATGGTCTTAACGTCTTTACCATTTTTACAATACGACATTCCTTATCCACATAGATTAAATCAATGCTGTAACGCATACCCAATGTATGCACAGATGAGCATGGCGTAATATATAAAGCTTCATTTGCCTGTAATTTTTTTCTAAGCAATAAACCGCAGAGTCGTTCAAGAAAGTGCGTTGTTTTTTTTACATCGGGTAAAACACATTGCTCAGGTTCAATCATTAACCTGCCATGCTTCATAACATGCCTTCAGACATGAATTTCATCACGATGGGGAATCCTAATACGATAAACGTTACCGGGAAGATAAACATGATCAATGGTCCGACCAGTTTGATCGGTGCTTCCATAGCCAGTTTTTCAGCGCGTTGAAAACGCTCGTTTCTGCGCTGGTCTGATTGTACACGTAATACAGTTGCCAGTGACGCACCCATCTTTTCAGCCTGAATAATCGAACTCACAAACCCAGTAATTTCCTGAATATTTAGTCGCTCCGACATACGTCTCAGTGCATCAGCTCTTGAAAGGCCTGCACGTAGATCACGTAATACAATAGAGAACTCATTACGTAGTGGTCCAGGAGGTGCTTTTTCCATTGCCTGTCCTAGTGCGCCTTGTAAATTTAAACCTGCTTCTACACACATCGTGATGAAATCCAGATAAACAGGCAATGTTCGTATTACTGCATTATCTCGTTTTTTTCGTGTGTCATTTAACCAGATGTTAGGAAATAAAAAGCCCAACACAGGCATAATCACAAACCAGACAGGTTGAAATTTATGCAGCATAATCATCATTAACAATGCGATGATTGGTGCAATGATTGCTGAAATAATTCTTAGCGCGATGAACTGTTCTGCATTTAATAAGTAACTAACACCAGAGTGGGTGATTTTCTTTTCAGTGCGTTCTAGAATTTCATAAGGAAAAAATACGACAAAGAAATTGGCAATGATTTGAATAAACGGCCAGATTATTTTTAATTTCCACGATAGAGGATCCATATAAGTACGATCTTCTTTATCGATCATTGAATAAACTGTACCGATTAAATATACGATCAGAAGGCCAGTTAGAAAATAACTTATGAGAGAGCCGTTGTAATATATAAAATCCATTACATTAGTCTCTAAACATCAATGCTTGTGATCTTACTAATCATGAAATAGCCCATAGCTTCCATCACAATAATAATTGTTAATACTACCCAGCCTATTGTCGTCGTCCAGAGTTTACTCATAGCTTCTGGCTCCATGAAATTCAGTAAAACGCCAAGCAGTATAGGTAAGCCTGTCATCACAATGCCCTGTAGCTTTCCCTGCGCAGTTAAACTTTCAATCTTGCCTTCCATCATGGCTTTACGGCGAAGTGTTTCGCCTAGCGTTTCCATGGTTTCAGCAAGATTACCGCCAACTTCGCGGTTGATTAGCAGAGCGGTTACCAACATACCAAAGTCAGCTATTGGAATTCGTTCTTCCATCTTCTTTATAGAGACTTCAAACTCCACGCCTAGACGTTGTTCTTTAAGAAACAGTTCAAATTCCTGTGATAGGGGGGCAGGTTGTTCCTTGACTAAACTTTCCAATGCAATATTCAAACTGGCGCCGGCACGCATCGCACCGGAAATCATTGCCAAACCATCAGGCATTTGTGCTTCGAAACGTTTCAAACGCTGTTTGCGCATTTGTTTATAAATAGCAGTTGGGAAAAATAAAATGAGTCCAAGCATGGCAACTGTGGCTGCCGTATCGCGCGTAACGACAAAGGTCAAGACTGGTAAAACAATAATGGCGATGATATTCATAGTAAAGAGCTGATTTGGATCAACTGTCATGAACATATCTGAGGCATTCGCTGTCGCTGTTGAGGTGAATGTTTGCTTATAATTATCAGCAAACTCCTGTACCTTTTTGCCAAGTGCAAACCAGATGATCGCAACTGCCAAAAACACAGCTGCTAACGATAAATAATAAGTAACGTTTGCAGAAAGAGAAAGGAAGAAGTCCATCATAATAATTAAGAGAAGATAGACATATCCACTGGTAAACCTCGTTGACGCATCTCTTCATAAAAATGAGGAATTGCACCGGTTGCTTCAAAACGACCCTTTACTTTACCGTTTTCATCAAAGCCTTCCTGTTGATAACGGAAGATATCCTGCATGGAGACAATTCCCGATTCTACACCGGTAATTTCGGTAATGTTTATGACGCGTCTAGAACCATCTGAAAAACGGGTTTGTTGGACAACAATATGAATTGCAGAGGCGACCATTTCACGAATAGCAGAGACAGGTAAATCCATGCCAGACATCATTACCATGACTTCGATACGTGCAATCAAATCACGCGGTGTATTAGCATGCGCAGTTGTTAATGATCCATCATGACCCGTATTCATCGCCTGTAACATGTCCAGTGTTTCACCACCACGACACTCACCAACTACAATTCGGTCAGGACGCATACGTAAACAGTTTTTTACCAAATCACGAATTGGAATAGCACCTTTACCTTCAAGGTTTGGAGGTCGTGATTCAAGACTAACAAGGTGTGGTTGTGCGAGTTTTAGTTCAGCCGCGTCTTCTACAGTAACGATACGTTCTGATGGAGGAATAAAGTTTGATAACACATTAAGTAATGTTGTTTTACCGCTACCGGTACCACCTGAAATAATAATATTCATATGGTTATTTACTGCAGTTTCCAGAAACTTAACCATGTTTTGATTTATGGCGCCAAAGTTAACCAGATCCTGTGCGACTAGTTTTTGCTTAGCAAATTTACGAATAGTTAAACAAGGACCACGTAATGCAAGCGGAGGAATAATAGCATTTACACGCGAACCATCTTTTAAACGCGCATCAACCATAGGAGAACTTTCATCAATACGACGGCCTAGTGGTGAGACAATACGTTCTATAGCCGTCATTACCGCATCGTCACTTGAAAAGGTAATTCCTGATAAACTTAATTTACCTGACTGTTCGACGTAAATTTCATCAAACTTGTTGACCATGATTTCAGTTACTGACTCATCTGCTAATAACTCTTCTAACGGACCGAGACCTACGGCTTCGTTCAATACTTCTGCTGCCAGTTTTACTTTATCAACATCATTAGGCAATTTAGAACCCATCTCTTCGATGATTTCTTTAATCATGCCCTGGACATGTTTACGTAATTTTTCTTCATCCATGCTACCTATATCAGTGCGACGAAGATCCATCGCGGCTAATAGTTCATCATGTACACGATTACGCCATTTGAATTTTTCATTATGTTGAAGATTGATTAACGTTTTGCTGACTTCTTCTGATTCATCTAGTGCCTGATGATGTTGAATGCCGATGACCGTACGCATACCATCAAATAAACTATCATCTTCTTCATCAATTTCATCCATATCGTTCGTTGCAGAACTCATGCCTGCCTTAATATAATATCCGGCGATAATGATTTCATCAGAAGATCGAATAGGACCGTGATGGTCGACATCAACACCATTGACCTCAATACGTTTCTGTCCGGTTTTATCTTCAATAAACAAACCTTCTGAAGTTCGATGTATCTCTGCATGATGGGGTGCGACTTTCCAACCGCGTAACTGAATAAAGTTATCACGCGCCTTACCGATAGTGCACTCACTTACCGGACAATGAAAATTCTGTATTCTTTCGCCTTTACTATTATTTACGATGACATCAAACATAATTAAACCTGAATAAAATTAATAAACGATATCGATATTATCTCTATCAATAGCCTCTATAGTTGCGCGTATGCCTTCCTCAGCATATTCAACCATGTCACGATTATGTTGAGATTGACCGTCGATAATTTCTGGCGTGACAAAGATAACCAGTTCCGTTTTATCATTAAGAAATGATTCAGAACGAAATAGGCGACCCAGAATTGGAATATCTTTCAAAAACTTGATGCCATTAATGGTTTCTGAGGCTTGTTGGTCAATAAGCCCAGACATCACTAGTGTTTCACCTGATTTCAAGATCACATCTGCTTCTGTGCGCCTAGTTAATAAACCGGGGATGTTATTAATCGCAACACTAAAATCCAGAGAGCTAATTTCGGTGGTGACATTGGCTCTGACATTATTATTACGATCAATTTCTGGCGTTACACTTAACTGAATACCATATTCCTTAAATTCAACTGTCGTACCATTAATGGTAGAAATCTCAATTGGAAATTCACCACCAGCTAGAAATGTTGCTTCACCACCGCTACGGGCAGTTAAACGTGGTTCGGCCAGAATCACTGCATCGCCGGAACTTACCGCAAAATTAATTCGGGAAACAATTTCTGCCGCTATACCAAAGTAACCTAATGGACTACTGGCATTGTCCGCAGCACTTAAATTACCGGTAAAACTAGGTAAACCATTATCATCAGTAACTGTTGTTCCGCGAAACGTACTATTATTTACAGCATCAAAAGCAAAGGCAGCAGTAGGGCCAGAAACCGATGTATTCCAGTTAATGCCGAGGCTGTCAGTGAAAGATTTGCTGAATTCAGTAATCTTGGTGTTCATTAACACCATTTTGTTATCCGGCATGTTCATATCGAGACTAGCACGTTGAGTTAAATCCATCAGTTCGCTGAATTTAGCCTGAACAGTTTCAATAGCAGTTGCATAACCATTATCAACAGTACCACTCAAGACAATATTTTCACCGACAATTCGTACTTCAAGTCCTTCCAGTTCAGATAACAGATCTTCAATTTCGAGTTTTTTTCTAACCAAATCATTAACAGCAAAATTAATATTATTAAGAATCTCCGGATAAGCTTCTATCAGCATCGCAATTTGAGCTTCATTGCCATAACCAACCTGTCCATTAAGGATAATACGCTCACCAACAATATCTACATGTAAACCTGGTATATGAGCCAGAAGTTTCTCAATTTCATTTTTTCGTTGATTAATATTGTTTGAAGTATTTGCTACATGCACCATGTAATCTTTTTCAGTGCCATTACTAAACCAGACATGAACATTGGTAGAGCCCTCTTCTTCGGCAATTAGGATTAACTGACCGCTATTTAGTAGAGAATTACTTAACACCGAGGGACTGCCGACTGCAATACGTTCAATATTGCCAAGCTTTAATATTTTGATCTCACCAATATACATATCAAAGCGTTCAGCAGCATTTACCATTGCTGTGAGCATAAGCATGCTTAGGATTAATATTATTTTTTTCATCATATCTCTCTTCCTAACTCCTTATTCTTTACGCTTCATGACTCAATTTATTTAGTACGTTTCGGAAACACAGTAATCTGTTTTGCAACACCATTTTCTGATTGTCCACCAACAATCATTTTTATAGGTTTCCCCTGCAAAGCAAAATTATCTATATAATTTATTTCTTGAGTTGTATGTTTATTGAATTCAACTATCGGACTATCTTTCGACGTTGTTACAATCTCATTAAATTCCGAATCATTCGCTTGCAATGAGCTGAATAAAAATAAACAAGCTGTGCCAGCGAACACTTTAAGCATTTATTTTTTTGACTCTTCAGTTTTCGTTTCAACTGGTAATGCTACTTTTTGCGATTTTGCTACACCATCTTCGCTAGAACCACCAATAATCAATTCATATTCACCGCTGATGCGTGTATCTCCGGTAATAGATTGTGATTTTGCAAAGTTAGCTATCTCGCTGTCTGAAACCGGATTTCCTTTGCTATCAACAATCTGTCCATTTTCATCAATACGATAACCGGACTTAGCAAGTTCTGCTTTACTCAGGACTTCACCGTTAGCAGAAGTGATTAAGTCATCCTTTTTTATGACGTTGCCATTCTTGTCAACGACTTCTCCATCTTCATTGATCATTAAACCTGCAGCTGCCAATTGTTTTTTCGACATCACGCTGCCATCTGAAGCTACGACTAAACTATCCGAGTCAACTATGTTGCCGTCTTTGTCAACGATTTGACCTTTTTCATTAATAGTCAAACCTGCTGCTGCTAATTTTTCCTTGCTGAGTACAGAGCCATCAGCAGCTATCATGACTTCATCTGCTTTCATGACACTGCCATCAGATGCAATGATAAGTTCATCCGGGTTAACTGTATTTCCATCTTTATCAACAATCTCACCGTTTTCATTAATAGTATATCCAGCAGAGGCAAGCGCTTCTTTATTGGCAATGACATTACCATTGGCGTCGACCAGATTCCCTGACTCATCAATACCAGAGGCCTTTTGCATGCCGGCAGCCTGTAACTGCTCTTTAGTAATAACTGTTCCATCTTCAGCGACGACAATGTCGCTAGCGGGAATAACCTTGCCACTGGCATCAATAATCTCACCATTTTCATTAACGGTTAATCCGGCAGCAGTAAGTTGCTCCTGTGTCATAATCTTGCCGTCTTTACTAACAACAATATTATTCGCATTGACGAGATTACCATTTTTGTCAACGATCTGACCGCTTTCATTAACTGTTAAACCAGCAGCTGCCAGTTGTTGTTTAGTCATAACGGTTCCGTCTGCAGCAATCACTATATCTTTTGGATCCACTACTTTACCGTCTTTATCCAAGATTTGACCATTTTCATTTACGGTTAAACCGGCAGCGACAAGTTGTTCTCTGGCCATAATCTTGTTGCCATCGGCATCGATAAGATTACCGTTTACATCTACACCTGCAGCAGTTTTAGCACGTGCTGCACGTTCTTGTTCAGCGGCAGCCATTTTCGAAGCATTGCCAAACAAGTCAGCGGGATCAACAGAGGTAAAGTCCGAAGCACTTTCATCATGTCGGTTTCTTAATAACGAGACTAGTTCGCCTTTATCTTCCGCAAGGGTTATCAATGCTGCTTGTTCAGGTGTGACTTCAATCGTAATATGCGAAAAACTGCTTTCAGAGCGTTGTTGCGGTTGGCGTAATCTATCCAGTGTTTCCTGATAAGGATCGCGCCCAGCCGCCAACACAGTAATATTTTGTACAACAGGTATGACAACATCGCTGGGACTTAGGCTGCCCAATAAAGAGGTTGGATCTTCCAATGCACCAGATGCGGCTAATAATTTTTCAGGGATTTGATCCAATACTTCATCCGGTAATAACTCCAGTAAACCGGCTTCTTGTGCCTCGACAATTAATTGTGGTGCAAATCCGGAGGTAGAAAAGGGGATGTTTACAAACAAATCGACGCGGTTTCCCGGACGTAAAAAACCACCTATGGAATTAATATCATCCACTGTAATCGTCATTGCACGTTTGCCAGCTGGTATAATGTCAGAAAAGTCTCTTGGAAATTCCTGATCAATAAAACTCTTTAATAAAGTCTTACCCTTGCCTAAATTCGCAGTTAAAGCGCTGCCGACATATTTTGAAAATTGATTTGGTGATACGGCATCGCCATGAATGAATTCAATCGGAACGGGACGTTGGCTAAAGTACTTCTCGCTGATTTCCTGTCCTTTCATCAAGTCAGCATTTGCGACCACAACCATGGCTTGTCTTTGCTTATTCTGCTCGTATTGCGCCTTTAATTGCTTTTCACGCGCATTTAAATAGAGCATTGCAAGAATTGCAGCGAAAATACCAAAACCGACAGCGCCAGCCAAAAGGGGGATTACACTTTTATTTTCTTTTTTAGCCATGTTTTATATTACTTTTTGTGTGATTAAAAAAAGCTGGTCATACCATCCAGAATGTCTTCAGGCCCATCAGGCATTAAGTCTTCAGGAAAGGTATCCAGTGATGGAAAATTTAAATAACTATTAATCTCATTAACCAAATCATTAGGATCTATTGGGTCAACTACATCATTATCAATCAGATAAGCGCCAAGACTATCATGTGAAGGGAGTTCAGAAAGTGAAACGGCGTATGAATAGCCTTGGTATTTATCATTTAACATGGCAAGTAAATCGAGCAGTACATCTCCACCTGGGCCTATAGTCAGTACCATGACACCAAAGACGAGTACAACTATGAACTCGACCATTCCTTGTCCTTGCTGTTTTTTTTCTAAAAATTTCAAGTTCAAGCTCTCCCGTAGCTAGAAGATAGAGTTTGTCACGTAGTTAATGACAATTCTAGTCTGAGATTGGTCTTTCAATAACATTAATGTAACTCGCTGTTTTTTAGTCTTAAACACTAATGAATGCACTTCATCATTACCTAATGCACGGTCCGTTTCCTTTGTCCAACCCTTCCCATCATAGAAGTTTCGATAAAAAGTTACATTGCTTGGAACGGAATGCTCATTAGTAATAATAACTGTAGTCGCATTTTTACCCGGATCACGTGATTTGTTTTCACTGAGTACATGACTACCAGGCATTTTTGGCATGCCTTTACCTAATTCGATCGGGTTGGCTTTTGGATCAACCAATGGACTCATAGATAAATAACCCCAGGCACCGGATTTATCGTTTTCTTTAACCTGTACCTGTACTGTCAATAAATAATCATCTTCAATACGACTGATGATGTACCAGGGAGCGGCATCGATAGTTTCCATGAATCCTGGTTTGCCTTTATCCACTGGTCTTTGCCATTCGCGGCGATAAAATTTGATTACTTGTTCAATCGATTCTTGTGTATGAAAGGCACGGATTGCTGTCGGTATGCCATTGACCTGCATGTTTTTGCTAACCCATTCAACCTTGGCCTGTGGTGGTGCAGGAAAATTGGGTCTGCCAGCATAAACGAGAGGACTTGTCAGCAAACATGTAGTCGCAAGAAAATAGAGCAGTGTTGATTTAAAAGCATTCATTAATCGTAACAGTAACGTGAGTCATCAGTTCTTGGTGTAACAGGTAGAAAATCACACATACCGGCATCATCACATACATGCTCGCCACCATCTTCAAGTCTATCCGGGTGCACAGCATCAATATCAATATGTCCAAGCCACAGACTACCTTTGTCATCTGCCCCCCATATACCTCCAGGATTACATAACCTTAGTTCCGGAGACAAAATGGTAACGACATTCCAAACAGCTTCAAAACCGGGAATGGCATCTAATAGTTCGCTTAATAATGTTGTGGGGACGGTGCCGCCAGCCTGATTATAAACATGTTCATTACCACCGGCATTCCAAGCGTCTGATAAAACACTGGCATTGGTGCTGAAATCCAGCGTACCGCCGGTTAATTCATCTGAAGTGCCTCTGGAACCATGAATCGTCGCGATATTCACAAAGGCAGGATTGATTGCGACTTCCATAGACATATTGGATTTAGCATAGCCTTCGGTATTAATTGCAGTGAAGCCAACTGACGATCCTAATAGATTCATTAAATCGCCAATCGCACTAAACGCAAAATCGATAACATCAAACATGATATTCATGACATCACCAACGACAGGCAAGGTCGGTGTATCTTCCGAACTTTGTAAACTGTCGCTAACACCAGCAACACCAGAATAGAGTGGGACACCTAAATGATCGGACCAGAGAGGATTGGCTATGTCATTGCTCCAGCCCAACGTTCCATCAGTAGCAGTAATAGCTTGAGTCGTATTTTCTGTGCCAGGATCAGTAAAAAAACGTCTTTGCGTTTCCAATTGTGTGAAAGCAGTAGATTTTATTGGTTGATTAACTGCTTCAAAACCTGTCATGGGTTCAGAATTGTTCGCAAACCAGACTGTGTATTCCCACGCCTGATAGCGCGACGCCTGTATATTGGCCTGTTTAATATCAATATACTTGGCAAGTAATGAAATACTTAAAAAAAGTGGGACTAATGCGAATGATGCACAAAATAGAAATTCGGTCATGGACTGACCTAGTTGTCTGTTTCGATGTTGTTTGAATTTAGACATCATAAGCTTGGTATCAAATTCAACAGATCGCCAAAAATTAAATTAAATGATTGACCGGTCTGGATGAAATCCTCTTTTTGCTGCATCAATAGCGCCAAGATTTGTTCGGCGTAAGTTGTTTCAAGCAGTCTTGCTTGCCAGTAAGGATTAAACGCACTGCCATATTCAGCTTGACCGTCACCGCGATGAAAGTGTGAAGCTAAATTATCTGTTGGGCGTGAAAAGTACAACTCGGACTTGGCGAGAACGGCGAGTTCATTATCAGCAAGCGCTTCATTGAGTCGAAATCGACCTGTTGGCTCATTATATGTAGTCGTACTATCAAAATCACTTTCATCCTGAACCAGGCCAATTAATAAATTTGGTGCGCCGACACCAAGAAAAGATTCATTACCCGTCGTATCAACATAGTATGGCAAACCCGCATAGGTTTTATTAATTCGAGAGCCGAGCAATCTTTCATAGGTTTGAGCAGAGGCGGCAATACCAATTGGTACAGGAACACTTGGACCAGGTGAATTCCATGCCAGAATATTTTTGGGTGATTCACCATAATGATCATTCTCGATAACACCGCTAAGCGAAGCGAGCAGCATATTTTTAGTGGCCAGATTATTTGGTGTATTTTTTCCGACTTCAGCAAACCCTGAAGCAAATGGCGCGGTATTTGGAAAGGGGATGCCGTCTAGAATAGTAATGGTTTTACCTAGAATTCTGAGTTCTAAACTCGCTTCTGCATCTTTTATCGATACACCACCACCCACTCCAACTTTGCCGCAAATGCCTAACGCACAAGCTCTTGCATATGCTTCAAAATCAAGGATAAAGTCAATGGTTAGACCAGTCGTATCTGCACTAGACCAGTTATAGTTTCCAGCAGTGACATTGCCACTGGAAGGTAAGACTAGACGCAATTCACTGGCACCTGCACGTTTTAAATAAAAATCCAGATAGACATATAAATCGAAACCGAATTTGACCGAGGCAATGCCAATATCAATTCCAAAACTTGGGTGTATATCAATCTCTATAGGAAAACCTGGCGGACGTAACTCCCAGCCGCGAGCCATAGTAAATGGGTCACGGGAATCACGTATTAGTGCTGCCAGCCTGGCATAACCATCATCTGCAGCGTCATACTCATCGACTGATGTTTTTGAATTAGAACGATAAGCGGTAGCGAATTGATCCCCCGGTAGATTTGGTAGAACGCCATAAGTTGAAATATGCGCGATAAGTGAGACGATACCAAAATCACTTATTTTTGTTCCCGGTGGACCGTTGTCATTAATAACTTCATCCAATACCCCTACAGCAAATATTATACTTACGGTGTGATAGCCATACTGAGCATAACCATAGATTTTATTAATGTTATGAATCACCGTGGTGCCGACATTGGCAATGGTTTTCATTACACTCACGGCGGTTGTTCCAGCTCCGCGCCAGGCTGATGTAATTGGAGTGATTACCGCATTTGAAGCACCTAAAGTGAGTGGAGAAAGAATCAACTGGTTATAGCTATCTAGGTAATCGGCAAATGATTTGAAATGATATGCCCACGATGCAAGACCAACGAGTTGTCCAATAGCAACTTCATTAGCGACAATTGCTCGATTCATGTAAGAAGCAAAATTTAGATCACGGGCTTCTACGGTCGACATACTATAAACCGCAGCATCAGCTGCGTTTTGCAGTTGCATCTTATTACTGGTGAGTTTGCCTGATTTAAAAAGTGCGAAGCCGGAAACGGCGAGTATAGGAATAAATAAAAGAACGAAAACAGCGGCTTGTCCACGCTGTAATTTAAAAAAACGTTGAATATTTTTTGGCAAAGCTTTAATTTTCAACCGGTTATAATCGGTTGTTACATTTTAAAGAACCAAACTGCCACTTTAATGGCAGTTTGGTTAAGTTGTTTATCTAGTCATTACTTTCTTGATAGTCGCCCAAGCCACGTTGGGTTTCTGCCGCACCACCTTCGACATATACATCAGAGGTAGCAGTACCACCAGACAGTTCAGCTGTCATATTGCCCATTTGGTCAGTTATAGTATCGCCAAAAACACTGTAAATGCCGATTGCTGCAATCGCGATCAAAGCGACGATGATGATGTATTCCGTCATGCCTTGACCCAGTTGTTTCATGAAACGCTTCATTATGTGCTCTCCTCACTATTATTTAACAACGCATAAACATTTAACGCATTTTAAAGATATTATTTGCAAAGGTAAATTAAATTATCGGTAATTATTTTGGAGGATTGCACTTGAAAAACAGTAGTTTGTCTCCACATCTAAAAAATTAGCGAATAATTAAAAAGAGGGAAATTATGTCATGGCTATAGAAGCAAAACCTGAAACACTTGGCTTCCAAACCGAAGTAAAACAACTGCTCAACCTGATGATTCATTCTCTTTACAGTAATAAAGAGATATTTCTCAGAGAATTGATTTCTAACTCTTCGGATGCTGCAGATAAATTACGCTTCGAGGCATTATCGAATGACAAGTTATATGAAGATAATCCTGAGTTAAAAATACGTATTGAATTTGATGAAAAACAAAAGACCATCACCATTGTTGATAATGGTATTGGTATGTCTCGCGAAGAGGTGATTCAACACCTTGGCACGATTGCAAAATCCGGCACCAAACAATTCTTTGAAACATTAACTGGCGATAGCGCAAAAGACTCACAACTAATTGGTCAGTTTGGGGTGGGTTTTTATTCCTGTTTTATTGTTGCAAAAAAGGTCGAAGTGATTACCCGTCGTGCCGGTCTTTCTAGTGAGGAAGGTGTACGTTGGGTATCTGATGGTGAAAGTAATTACACGATAGAGACATTAGACCGACCAAAACGTGGCACCAAGGTAATTCTCCATCTCCGCGATGATATGGATGAGTTTTTAAATAGCTGGCGTTTACGCAGTATTGTTACCAAGTATTCAGACCACATAACATTACCTATCGTCATGAATAAAGAAAGCGAAGATGAGAAAGGTGAGGAGACAGTTAATAAAGCCACTGCATTATGGACGCGTAATAAAAAAGATATTTCTGAAGAAGAATATAATGAGTTTTATAAACATGTAAGTCATGACTTTGAAGAACCCATGGCACATGTACATAGCAAGGTGGAAGGCAAACTGGAATATAGTTCGCTTTTGTACGTTCCAAAACGTGCTCCCTTTGATCTTTGGAATAGGGAACAGCGTCATGGTGTAAAACTTTATGTACGTCGTGTTTTTATTATGGACGATGCTGAACAACTCATTCCTTCCTGGCTACGCTTTGTAAAAGGCATAGTTGATTCTGATGATTTGCCTTTAAACATCTCACGTGAAATCTTGCAGCATAATAAGGTGATCGACTCCATTCGTTCCGGTTGTACGAAAAAAATTCTTGGCTTGTTGAAAGATATGGCTGAAAAAGAACCGGAAAAATATGCAGACTTCTGGAAAATTTTTGGCAAGGTTTTAAAAGAAGGGGTTATCGAAGGACAGGAATATCAGGAAGAATTAGCTAATCTATTCCGTTTTGCAAGTACACAAGATGATGCAGAAGAACAAAATGTATCATTACAGCAATACGTGTCGCGTATGAAGGAAGGACAACAGGCGATTTATTTTGTTACAGCAGAGTCTCATGCAACTGCGAAAAATAGTCCACATCTTGAAATCTTTCACAAGAAAGGAATTGAAGTTTTATTGCTGACTGATCCTATTGATGAATGGGTTACATCGCAATTAAATGAGTATGAAGGAAAGCCACTTAAATCAGTTAACAAAGGTGAGCTAGATTTAGGTGAGATTCAAGACGATCAAGAAAAGAAAGAAGAGGAACAGAAGAATAAAGATTTCTCCAAACTGACTAATAGAATTAAATCAACACTGAGTGATAAGGTTAAGGAAGTACGTGTGACATCGCGACTAACGACTTCTCCGGCTTGTCTGGTAAGTGATGATGGCGATATGGGACGTCACATGGAGCAAATTCTGAAAGCAAGCGGGCAAAGTATTCCGGGTGCCAAGCCAATACTAGAGATTAATGCCGAACATCCTTTAGTGATTAAGATTGATCAGGAAGCAGACGAAGATCGTTTCAAGGATTGGGCGCATATATTATTTGATCAAGCCTTGTTAAGCGAGGGCGGACAATTATCTGACCCTGCCAGTTTTGTACATAAATTGAATTCACTCATCATGACACTTGCAGAATAAGTGATAAATTTTTCGCAATCTTAAATAGGGCTTTCATAGCCCTATTTTTTTGAACATTTTCAAGTACACTTAAAGAAAAATGAAAAAATATATGGATTTAAGTCAGAAAAACGTTCTTAATTTACTGCGCGAACTGAGTGAAATCGGAATAGCGCTGTCATCTGAGCAGAAACATGAAGAATTGCTTGAACTTATCCTTATTAAAGCGATGGAAATCACCAATGCTGATGGTGGTACGCTTTACTCTAAAACCGAAGATCAAAAGTTAAAATTTGAAATTGTTCATAATCGATCCTTAGGTATTCATAAAGGTGGCACCAGTAATGAAACCATTACATTTTATCCTATTGCACTTTACAACGAATCAGGCGAAGCAAACATACATATGGTTGCTGCGTGGGCAGCTATCAGTGGTGACATAATTAATATCGAAGATGCGTATGCATCCGACAAGTATGATTTTTCCGGTACGCAAAAATTTGATGAAAAAACCGGCTATTACTCGAAGTCATTCTTGACTGTGCCAATGCGGAATCATGAAAACGAAATTATTGGCGTATTGCAACTTATAAATGCAAAAGATAAAGCTAGTAATGAAGTCATACCTTTTGATGCGCTTGATCAACAGCTGGTGGAATCTCTTTCCTCACAAGCTGCAGTTGCAATTACTAATAAAATATTGATAGAGGGTCAAAAGAAACTATTTGATTCTTTTATTCAATTAATTGCTGACGCGATTGATGAAAAATCGCCTTATACCGCAGGTCATTGTCGTCGTGTACCAGTGTTGACCAATATGTTAGCCGATGCAGTAAACAATATTAATATCGGTCCGTTAAAAGACTTTTCCATGACAACTGATGAAAAATATGAACTGGAAGTAGCCGCCTGGTTACATGATTGCGGCAAGATTACAACGCCGGAATATGTTGTTGATAAAAGCACTAAATTGGAAACCATATATGACCGTGTGTATGAAGTTGATAAACGTATCGAGATATTAAGACGCGATGCGATTATTAATTATCTCAAGGCGCGTGTTCTAGAATTAAATCCTGATAATGACATTGATATGTTATTGAAAGAGAGTAATGAATTACAGCAACAATTGACTGATATTGAACAAGCCCGTGAATATATACATCTTTACAATATAGGTGGTGAATCACTAAAAGATGATGACATCAATCGTATTTCAGCGATAGCAGAAATTGAATGGATAGACGCAGAAGGTAATATTAATAAATTGCTTGATTCAGAAGAAAAGGAAAATCTGGAAATAGGTCGTGGCACATTAACTTTAAGAGAACGTGAAATTATTAATAATCATGTTTCTGTTACGATTAAAATGCTTGAGTCATTACCTTATCCCAAACATTTAAAACGTGTGCCGGAATATGCCGGGGGGCATCATGAAAAGATCGACGGTACAGGTTATCCGAATAAATTAACGGGCAAGGAAATGTCATTACAGGCAAGAATGTTGGCAATCGCTGATGTATTCGAAGCATTAACGGCAAGTGATCGGCCTTATAAAAAAGCGATGCCATTATCTCAATCGTTAAAAATTTTGGGTCAAATGAAATTGAATAAACATATTGATGCCGATTTATTTGATATCTTTATGAATGAAAAAATCTATCTCAGTTACGCAAAAGATTATCTCAATGAAAGTCAGATCGACGATATCAGGCATGAAGAAATACCTGGTTATCAAACTTTATCCTAATAGCTACTAATGAAGACTGACAGTTTACGCGAGCTGATTGAATCGACAGCGCAGCAGTTTCAGCAGGCAGAACTCTATTATGGTCATGGCACTGAAGATGCGGCAGCAGATGCCTATTATCTGGTGATGTGTAAATTGGGTTTGGATTTCGATTGTGATGAGTCTGAATTGGAAAAACCGGTTTCGCAACAAAATGTCGATAAAATAAATGAATTAATTCATATGAGAATTCATAAACGAATACCTGTGGCCTATCTCGTTAAACAAGCATGGTTTGCTGGTTTGGAATTTTATGTTGATGAACGTGTGCTTATTCCTCGATCACCAATCGCTGAGTTAATATATGAACAGTTCAAACCCTGGGTAAATTTAGAACAGGTTAGACACATACTGGATATTGGAACAGGTAGCGCGTGTATAGCGATTGCCTGTGCTTATGTATTTCCTGAAGTGAAAGTACATGCCGTAGATATAGATCAGGATGCTCTTGATGTCGCTAGAAAAAATATTGATTTACATGAACTGAATGACCGAGTGACATTATTTAAAACAGACTTGTTTAATGAACTACCTAGACAACAATACGATATCATTATTAGCAACCCACCTTATGTAAGTAATGATGAAATGCAGACTTTGCCTGATGAATATCGTCATGAACCTAAACACGCGTTGGAAGCTAAGGATGATGGTTTGGCATTAGTGAATCGAATCCTAAAACAGGCGGGGGATTATCTCACTGATAATGGCATTCTGATTGTGGAAGTAGGGAATAGTATGCAGATATTAATTGATAAGTATCCGGATATACCGTTTCACTGGTTTGAATTTGAATATGGTGGCGATGGTGTGTTTTTATTAACAAAACTACAACTAAATAGGATTTAATTTATCTACATAAACGTAAATATCGGATTGTTGATATGCTTGATAGAAATTACATATCAACAACCCGATGTGGATATAATTAGTATATGCGAAGTTGCATGTCGATATTCAAATGATTAGGAACGTCGAGACAGGGTGTATGCAGAGATGATATTAGTAATATAGCTATCATTGATCAAAACAAATTGGCAAAATTTGGAGAATTTGTCGATTAATGAAACGAAAGTAACTGTAGATACCGAATTTATAGTTATAGTTAGTTTTAATAGCAGATAACTAACATAGTTGAGGCAGAGTAATGAAGACTTTAATTAACACTAAAAACATGATTTTTATAGTTTTTTTAGCCATAACAGGTGTTGTTTTCGCTGGAGTTGCCCCAGAAGATTTTCGAGAAAAAAAATCTGACGAAGCTTGGGAAAAGAATTTGCGTAAGCAAAATTTTCAGGACAGGAAAATTATTATAGGTGTTGAGCAGAATATACTTGAAGTTAAAGCACCTTACACCGCAGAAGATGCGACAGTCGTTCCCGTATCTATACACACTAAAATTGATCAAACCCCGGAACGCTATATCAAGAAAATGCACATTTTTGTGGATAAAAATCCTTTGCCATTAGTAGGTGTTTTTGAATTCACGCCAGATAGCGGTAAAGCAGATCTCGCCATGCGAATTCGTGTCGATACGTTTAGTTATGTACGTGCCGTAGCGGAACTGAATACAGGTGAATTGTACATGGCGAAAAACTTTGTAAGGGCAAAAGGCGCTTGCTCCGCACCGCCACCAGCCAGTATGGAAGATTCAAAGAAACTGCTGGGTAAAATGAAAATGAAGATGTTAGGGAATCTCAAGTATGGTGAACCTAATTTAATGCAAGTTAAAGTGCGTCATCCAAACATTACGGGTATGGCGCCATTAAAGATTGGTTCACATGTTATTCCCCCCGCATTTTATATGGATACTTTTGAAGTTACATATAATGATAAGCCGATTGTTAAAGCATTATTAACGTTTTCTATCAGTATGGACCCGGCATTGCGTTTTTTCTTTGTGCCTAGAAAAGAAGGTGTTATGACAGTGAAAGGTACAGATACCAAAAAGAATGTCTTTAGTTCAACCTATGAAGTCAAAACCACATAAGTGATAAGTTTCAGTATGTTTTGGAAATAATTATTAAAGGGGCAATATCATCCTGTTAATATTGATGAACTTGAAGTCTGGGCTCAGGAAACCGAACCACAAGTGGAAAAAGGTATTCGTTCAGTTGAAGGCAAATGGAGGGTTATACTGGCCTCATATGAAAACTAGCAGATCGTATTTCAACAGCAAAATCAAATATTACAAGTAGGTATGGCGATTGATATTGATCAGGAATATATTAATTAACAAGCTTGGTTTAGATTAGTGATAGTAAGTTACAGAGCAGATGCAAGTTTATTTTAGATGAAATGAAATCTACTTATGGTTTTTGCCAGCCCGCGCATAAGTAAGCGATAATATATGACTGATACGAAACATAATAAAGAATTTGAATATGTGGCAGGTAATGGCTTATTAGATAGACGTTTGTTTTTAAAGCGCGGCATTCAGTTTGGAACTATTACTGCGCTTGCTTCAACCGTCACTCAACTATTACAAGCAGAAACTGAAACAGCATTTAATTCGGCACGTCCTCCCTGGATGACTCAACCCGGAAAACCATTTTCTTTGTACGGTAAACCATCCGAATTCGAGGATGATGTAGTCCGGTTCCCAACGCAAAATGAATCAGTTCTTGGCAATGGAGTTTCGTGGTCGCCACTTCATTTAATGGAAGGCACGATTACACCAAACGGTTTACATTTCGAAAGACATCATAATGGCATACCGCAAATTGATCCTGCCAAACATAAATTATTAATTCATGGCATGGTAAAGCAGGATCTTTTTTTCAGAATGGAAGATTTATACCGTTACCCCATGCAATCAAAGATTTGTTTTATCGAATGTGGCGGTAATAGTAATGCGGGTTGGAATAGTTCACCCTCGCGTAGTGAAGCAGGTTATTTTAATGGCATGGCATCAAATAGTGAATGGACAGGTGTGCCGTTAAAGGTGTTACTTGCAGAAGCGGGTTTGAAATCTTCTGCAAAATGGTTGATTGCCGAGGGTGCTGATGCCTTTAATATGCAGATGTCGATTCCAATTGAGAAAGCTATGGATGATGCATTCCTTGCCATCTATCAAAACGGTGAAAAGATTCGTCCCGAGCAAGGTTATCCATTGCGTTTAATTGTTCCCGGTTGGGAAGGCGTATTAAATGTTAAATGGTTACGACGTTTGATGATTACTGATCGGCCTGTGATGGCAAGAAATGAAACATCGCGTTATACCGAATTACAACCCGATGGTAAGGCAAGACAATTTACATTTTTTATTGAAGCTAAATCATTAATTACATCACCATCTGCCAATATGTTACTTAAACAACCGGGTCTTTATCAGATTACGGGTTTGGCATGGTCGGGTCGCGGCAAGATTAAAAAAGTCGATATCTCTGCTGATGATGGCAAAACCTGGGCAGAAGCAGAGTTACAACAACCCGTATTGGATCGTGCCTTCACCCGTTTTCGTTTGCCCTGGCAATGGAATGGTAAAAAGACAGTGATTAAGAGTCGTGCAATGGATGAAACAGGATATGTACAACCAGAACGAACCGAACTTATTAAAAAACGCGGTAAACATGGTTTTTATCATTACAATGCCATTACGAATTGGCAAATAGATGAAGATGGCTATGTTTCTCATGTCTATGATAAAAATGAAAATCAAACACTCTCTGACAATAGTATTGATAGCAGTTGGGATTAATCTTGTCTTTGCAGAAACAATGCAAGGTCCAGGCTTAGGACATGCTGCGACTATTGACGAAGTCGCAAAATGGAATATCAGTGTTTTTCCTGATGGTGAAGGCTTACCAGAAGGAAGGGGCTCAGTTAGCGAAGGTGAGGTGGTTTACAATACACAATGTGTGGGGTGTCATGCTCAAGGTGGTATAGGTTCTGCAGTAGGTGATCAACTTGCTGGCGCACAAATGGAATTAACTAGTGATTATCCTGAAAAAACTATTGGCAAATATTGGCCTTATGCAACAACTGTGTTTGATGTTATTCGTCGATCTATGCCGATGACGACTCCCGGATCATTAACTGATAACGACGCGTATGCTGTGACGGCTTATCTTTTGTATTTGAATAATTTGATTGATGTGAATGTGGTGATAGATAAGTCATCCTTACCAAAGGTTAAGATGCCGAATGAAGATGGGTTTGTGAAAGTTTATGAAGTGAAGGAGACGAATAAATAGTTATTTTTCCCGGCATCTTATTTTGTATAGATAATCAAAAATATTATTTACTCAATATCGATTTTAATGTGTCTATAAAACGTTTGACATCATCAGCAGTCATTTCGCCCATGCATGATATCCGGAACATGGCTTTAGCAAAGGCGCCTTGTCCTGCATAGATAATAAAACCCGCTTCTTTCAGTTTGTCATGCAAGTTGTCATAACTAACATTTTCAGGCAAATGAAAGGCATTTAATACACATGATGATTCTTCTAACTCCATATAAGGTTTAATTCCATTTTCAATTAAACCCTTTCTTACTTGATTCATACGTTGCCAATACAATTTATGCCTTGCTTGCCAACCGCCATTTTCGCTTAATTCATCCAGTGCTTCAGCAAGAGCATAGAAGGTTTGTATCGATTGGGTAAATGGTGTGCCATTGGCATCCTGATTTTTTAAATAGGTCACTAAATCAAGATAAAGTGTTCTGGCTGGTGTTGCAGACATTTGACTAATTCCTTCACGATTACCAATAACAAATGATGTGCCTGGCACGCCATGTAAACATTTGTTCGCCGTTGCTGCACAGGCTGCAAGGTTCCATTCATGAAACTTTATTTCTTCCGCACCAAAGCTACTCACAGCATCCAGTAAAATAGTGGCATTGCTATTATATTGTTTGCATAGCCTGGCAACAGCATCAATATCATTTAAGCGGCCACTTGTAGTTTCATGATGAACGATAGCGATGTGTGAAAACGCTTTTTCATAATTGAGTTCACCCTCGATAAGTTTTAGATCGAGAGACTGACCCCATTCATGATGAACAATTTTGTGATTGATACCATGTATTTTGGCAATTTTAGTAAGACGTTCACCGTAAACCCCGTTTTCGATGATTAAAACCTTGCCATGTGCTGGCACAAAACTCGTCATCATCGCTTCCATAGCTGATGTGCCAGAGCCGGTAAATAGAATACTTGCCCAATCTTTATTATCTAATTTATATACATCAAGTAAATCAGTGCGTATCTTGCTTTGTAATTCAATAAACTCCTGTTCACGATGACAAAGGTCGGGTTTTAACAATGCCTGCCGTACTCGTTCACTCAATACAACAGGACCGGGATTCATTAATATTTTTTTCATTAGAACTTACTCCCTATCTGATGCATAGCACGTTGCAAAACTTCAACAGGTAGCACATCTGGTCGCGGCAAATCATCTATTGTACCCGCTTTGATCTTGATATGTCCGAAAGCAGGGCCTTCATTATTGGTTGAGGCAAATAGTTCATCAATGATTGATAATTGGTTACCTGAAAGACTAAGACCATAACCACTGGCTTCAGCAACTTTAGCAAAATCAATATTAGCCGCAACCGTTGCTTGTGCTCCGGTTGAGTCATGTACTTCATTATCCAGCAGGATATGAATCAAATTATTACCGGCATAACTACCAAGTGTTGCGAAGTTACCCATACGCATTAAACCTGCACCATCACCATCTATGATGACCACTTTCAAATTAGGTCTTGCCAGCGCGACACCTAAACCAAGTGAAGAAGCGCAACCCATTGAACCGACCATATAAATATGATTGTGTCGATCATCAATCGCATAAAGTTCTCGGCCAGTAAATCCAGTCGTAGCAATAACTAATGAATTGTTAATCGGAGTATGTTCAATGATCTTTTTTAAAACCGTATTTCGATCAGCAAGATCAATTTGTTCATCGAAAGAATACCGAAGTTCTTTTTTGCGATTGCGAATATCAGTAACCGGATTCTTTTTTAATATATTTTTTTTAACTGTACCTTTTTCCATAATAAAGGCATAAGGGCGTTGTTCTTTTTCCATATGGTCCATCGCACGTTTCAGCGCTGGTTGAATATCTTTCGCATCTTTGGGAAATATTTCCCATGGCACATGCATGAGATCAAATAATTTTTCTGTAATTTGACCCATCAGTTCATGTTGTGGTTCATCCTTTAAACCGAGTTGGCCTCGATGTGTAGTAATAATTAAAAAAGGAATTCGAAAGACATAGGATAATGATGTAATTGGACTAACTGCATTCCCTAAACCGGAGTTTTGCATCATCACGATTGAACGCTGACCACCAATCGCAGCGCCTGCTGCAGTTGCTAATGCATCACCTTCGTTAGTAGATGAAACATATTCGAGAGAATCGTCATTAATGACGTAGTTTATAAAAGGTGTCAGGAAAGAGCAGGGGACGCCTGTATAACGTGTAAAACCCAGCTCGCGAGCAGCTTCGACAAATTCTTCAGCTTCGATCATGCTGTAAAATCACCTGCGCGATTAATATCATCCAGCGAATTAACATCCAGCCAATGTCCATCAATATAATGCACATTAATCGGTTTACCTTTTTCAATCAGATGATTGAGTAAATCAGGAATAGTGAGTTGATTAAAGTCATCGCGTTTGCGTAATTCCTTTAATGCTTTTGTAATCCATTTTTTACCTTGTTTGCGAATACGCAGCATACCTATCCAGTAACCGGATGGTTTATTTCTGTCTGATTGGCGTGCTAGTTTTTTCAATAACACATCCTGCATAAAGGGGTTTCGATCATCCTTCTTGCTACAAAAAGCAAGGTCAGGTGAACCGGAAAGATTAGGATTATCCAGTGCTGAATCGACAACTACTACTATTTCCCCTGAGCTTTCGAGTAAATCACGCATAATATAACCACGGAATAACAGGTCGCCATAGAAAACCAGCATGTCATCACTAAAGTCTTTTTCTGCACACGCGAATGATGTTAATTCATCAGAATTTTTAAATTGTTTATTAATGCGTTTATTAATGCCGGGAATATTGATTGCATTAGCTTTATAACCTGCAATAACAGTCGTGTTATTAATACCCAGTTTTTTAAGTTCATCAATAGAACGGCGAAGTAATGTTTTTCCGCCAATATTAATCATTGTCTTGGGTTTATCCTCGGTCAGTTCATATAGTTCACTGCCACGACTCGCCGCAAGAACAATCGCATTAATATTTGACTGCTGACTTAGATATCGATCCTGTGCTTGTTTTAATTCATCTGCACCCTGTAATTCAAAGATATGATTAACTGTTGCAATTTGATCTTCCACATCCACTAATGATTCAAACTCAAAGATTTGGTTGCTAATTTTTTCCATCGCTGTAATTGATGCGCGAATCATATGATTTGCCCAGATCACCAGATTAATACCTGCTTCACGAAAGACATCGGTTGGGGTGCTGTAGTATTTGGTTGGTACAATAACTAATGGACATCGCCCTGCCCATTCTTTTGCAAAGGCAAGCACTTCATCAGGGCGTGATAATTTACTATGAATTAAAATGCCATTAGCACCTGCTTTTCTATAAGCTTCCGCACGTTTTAATGCTTCATCCATTCCCCAGCCAGCAATCAGGGCTTCTACACGTGCAACAATACAAAAGTCATCATCACGCTGACTATCTTTACCGGCTTTGATTTTGCCACAAAATTCATCAATATTTGCCAATGGTTGTTTCTCGCCATCGATAAAACTATTGGTTTTGGGAAATTGTTTATCTTCAATACAAACACCGGCGATATCACGTTGTTCAAGCTTCATTACCAGTCGTCGCATATTATTAAAGTTGCCATAACCGGTATCACCATCCAGCAATATCGGAATATTGGTGACATCCGACATAAACTCAAGCATGTCGACAACCTGTGTCCAACTGGCTTCATTACTATCACGCACACCAAATTGTGCCGACATGGATAAACCACTTCCCCAAACGCCTTTGAAACCGGCATTTTCAACAATACGTGCCGACATTCCGTTGTGTGCTTCCATAATGAATTCGAGCTTATTTGACTCGAGTAAATTACGCAGTTGTTTGGTTTTTTTTGTTTTAGCCATTTAATTCGTTTTTATATGTTAGGTAATATTTCATTTTGGGCCCGTGTAATATCTTCCGGAAAATCTATTTCAATCCATGCCAGACTAGTGATGTCTTCAACTGAAAATTTTTCCGGTGCTTCTAGCAAGCAATCACGTATTGCTTCTTCATAAGGTATTGATGCGTCATCTAGTTTTAAATAATCATCAATTTTATCAATCATCATTTGTGCGATATCGCGATTGAATTTGAAAAAACCCACTGATTCACCTTGAGTCTCAAATTTTAATGATGCATCAACTTTCTTTCTAAATTCATTGATATGACCGTTACTATCAATACAAACTTTCACCGGTTCATCACCAGGAATAAAATCTTTATCAATTAATAAACAATTTTCATGAGTTGATTTTATCAGGCGTTTAAGAATGTCAGGGTGATAAAGTACATCGGCATCCATTAGTATCATGTTCTCATCCCTGACCATGATGTCTTTGGCATAGGCTAGACTAATCAAGCTGCCTTCCTGAAATCTCGGATTAAGAATGAAGTGTAAATTATTCTCTGTTTGTAAATGTGACTGAATTACTTCGGCCTGATAACCGACGACTATAGTGATATCTTGAATGCCATTTTGCTTTAATAGTTTTATATGACGTTGCATCAGACTGATAGCGCCAAACTCCATCAGTGATTTGGGCTTATTGTCTGCGGAAGAACCAAGTCGATTTCCCATACCCGCTGCCAGTATGATTGCCTGCATGGTTTTATATTAACCTCTTTGATTATTCGGGTCAGGAATGATCTAAATGACCATTGCTGACCCGTCGAAAAACAGTGATGAGAAATCAATCTCAATAATTAGCCAATATTGTGTTTTAATTATCGTTTATAAACAATGAAAATATCAGACATTTTTTCTTTACGAAAACTATGGTTAATCGCTTATCTAAAACGACTGCAATGTATGCTTCCAGTCAATAATCAGAGATTTTTTTGTTTATAAAGATTGATTAAAGCCCTTGTTGAGGAATCGATATTTTCAGCAACTTCGTCTTTTGTCAGCATATTTGCATACACGGTTTTTGCCAGTTTCTTTCCTAGTTCTACACTCCATTGATCAAATGAATTAATATCCCAGATAACGCCTTGAACAAAGGTTCGGTGTTCAAATATTGCGAGTAACATACCTAAGGTTTTTGCATTTAGGGATTTATAAAGCAAGGTATTGCTTGGTTTATTTCCGGGAAAAAATTTTTGTGGGCTATGACTTTGTTCACCTTTCATCAGTGCCTGACTTTGTGCAAAACAATTTGCTAACATTAATGTATGATGTTCCTTGTTACCCTGTTTGACCAATGGCGCCAGAAAATCTACCGGAATAAGTTTGCTGCCTTGATGCAATAACTGGAAATAGGCATGTTGTGCATTTGTACCAGTAGAACCCCAAAAAACAGGCGTTGTTTCATAATCAACCAATTTATCGTCCAGATTGGTAGATTTTCCATTACTTTCCATCAATAATTGAGATAAATATTCCGGCAATAATCGTAATGATTCATCATAGGGCACGAAGACATGTGAATCTGCATCAAGAAAGTTGTTATACCAGACATCCAGCAGCCCCATAATAAGCGGAATGTTTTTTTCAGGTTTGGCTTTTTTGAAATGTTCGTCTACCAGATTTGCACCATCGAGTAATTGCCTGAAATTATCAAAACCGAGTGCTAATGCGATGGGCAAACCAGTGGCAGACCATAAGGAAAAGCGTCCACCTACCCAGTCCCAGATTGAAAAAATATTATCGGGGTTTATACCAAAATTAACAGCAGCTTCGATATTGGAACTAATGGCAACAAAGTGTTTATTTATTGCAGTACAGCCTTTATCCAGCATCCATTTCCGTAAGGAGTTCGCATTGGTTAATGTCTCCAGTGTTGAAAATGATTTGGAAGAGATAATAAATAAGCTGGTTTCCGGTTCGATCTTGCTAATTAGTTCTTCTATTGGCTGATAATCAAGGTTTGAAATAAAATATGATTTTGTATTTTCTTTCCGAAAGGGAGTAAGTGCGTCAACAACCAGTTTAGGCCCAAGTCCGGCGCCGCCAATTCCAATATTAATAAAGGTATCGATGGGCTTGCCCGTCCAGCCAGTATATTCTTTTTGATGTATGCGACTGGTAAATTGTTCTATTTTGTCGAGTTGCTCATATATAAATGGAACAATATTTTCACCATCAACATTGATGACGGAGTCTTTACCTGCGCGCAGCGCTGTGTGTAATACAGCCCGATTCTCGGAAATGTTGATTTTTTCACCACTAAACATAGCTTGTATTCTGGATTGGATATCAGACGCATTTGCCAGTTGTATTAAAAATTGCAATGTATCTTTCGTGATCAGGTTTTTTGAATAGTCAAAATAGAGTTCATCGAGCGCGATACTGAATGCGGTGGCTCTATTTGGATCATGTTGAAACAAATCGCGCATATGGATTGAACGCATCGAGTTGGAGTGATCTTGCAAGCTTGTCCAGATTGTTTTTTTGTCAGGCATATTACAAATATCTAGCTAATAAGTTGCTCAATAATAATCTTTAATACTTCGATAATTGATATTGTTTTACTGAGTTTAACACAATAAAAAAGCAGCCAGCAGGCTGCTTTTAAGATATAAAAATAGTAAACACTCAGGCCGTATCAGTAATATAATGTTCCAATTGCTCAATAATAAACTCTTTTTCATTAATAATATTCTTTAATACATCCATAATTGATATTACGGTAACAGGTTTATCGCCATCTAATACTGGTAAATGTCGAATATGATTGTCAGACATAATAATCATACATTCCTCTATTGTTTGACAAAGAGATACCGTTTTGACTTCTGTTGTCATAATGTCCATAACAGGAGTGTCCGATGAATGTTTGTTATTAATCACCACTTTTCTGGTGTAATCACGCTCTGATAAGATACCGACTAATTTCCCATGTTCCAGAACAGCTAGAGCACCAACTTTTCTATCGGACATTACTTTAATTGCGTCTATGACCAGCGTGTCGGGGGTGACAGCAATAATTTCTCTATGTCTGGTATTTAATAATTGTTTTACGGTTGTAATCATTGTTATTGATCCTCTTCAATATCGGTCAGAATCCAGCTGATACAGCTATAAGTATAGTTTCATTCAGTTGATGATCAATAGTAGGATTTATAAATGTTAATTGTTGATAGTTTGCTATCAAAATTCACAAAGATAATTTTACTATTTGCGACTCTGTCGATAGGTTTAACGATTTATACCTTGCTGTCGTTGCAATAGGCATTTTCTGAACCTCACTATGACATTAGTGTGAGAAATGAGGCTTTGTTGAATTGATGAAATAACAAAAAGTAGTGTAAGCAATTGATTTAATTGGTGCCCTGAGCAGGAATCGAACCTGCGACCTATCGCTTAGGAGGCGATTGCTCTATCCACTGAGCTACCAGGGCATAATTTTTTAGTTTATCTGATAAAATAGCTTACTAAAAAATAATATCCTGTATTTAAACATTAATTAGAAAAATACTATATGTTGCTTAGCCCTATAATCCTTGCTGGTGGCGTTGGAACACGTCTTTGGCCACTTTCACGGGAACACTATCCAAAACAATTCATAAATCTGATTAATGAAAAATCCATGTTGCAAAACACTTTAAACCGTTTGCGAGGACTGGAGAATTCTATCGAGGTATCGTCGCCACTGATTGTTTGTAATGAAGTGCACCGTTTTCTGGTTGCAGATCAATGCGAAGAAATCCAACAATCTTTGGACTCAATCATTCTTGAAAGTGTTGGCCGTAATACAGCGCCGGCGTTAACTATTGCTGCGTTAAAACTCACTCAGGCACATGATGATGTAATGATGTTGATGATGCCGGCAGATCATGTCATTAAAAATATTGCCATATTTCAGCAAGCTATTTTAGTTGCCAGCAACTATGTAGAAAAAGATTATTTATTTACCTTTGGTATTTCACCTGATTATCCAGATACAGGTTACGGTTATATTCATTTTGACAAGGAAAAAGACAAAATTAATGATTTAACTGTTAATGCGGTTCTTGGTTTTAAAGAGAAACCTAATAAAGAAACGGCAAAGCAATATATCATTGCCGGTGATTATTTATGGAATAGCGGTATCTTTATGATGAAAGCCTCTGTCTGGTTAAAAAAAATGGAACAATATAATCAGGATATAGTTACATCCTGTCGCGAAGCTATAAATAAAGGAGCAGTAGATAGTCAGTTTTTACGTCTTGATGCCAAAGCATTTGCAGATTGTCGAAGTGAATCCATTGATATTGGTGTCATGGAAAAATTACTGGCTGATTACTCAGAACAAGTACTAACTATTCCTATCGACATGGGGTGGTCTGATATGGGTGCCTGGTCTTCGATATGGCAGCATGGTGAGAAAGATGCTAATAATAACTGTGTGGATGAATATGCCTTGGCGATTGATACGAATAATAGTTTGATTAGATCTGACGGCAGGCTATTAGCTGTAATTGGTTGTGATGATCTAGTTATTGTCGATACCGCTGATGTCACACTGGTGGTAGATAAAAATAAAACTCAGGATGTTAAAAAGGCTGTAGAACAATTAAAAGCAAATAATCGTAGCGAATTCCTGGAGCATGTTGTTGTACATCGTCCTTGGGGAACATATCAATCAGTCGAACAAGGCGATAATTTTCAGGTTAAAAAAATTGTAGTCAAGCCAGGCAAAAAACTTTCATTGCAAATGCATCATAAGCGCGCTGAACATTGGGTTGTTGTTAAAGGAATTGCAACAGTGACTCGTGATGATGATGTATTTGAATTAAAGGAAAATGAATCAACCTTTATCCCACTAGGAGCAAAGCATCGTCTGGAAAATGCAACTTCTGAACCATTGGAGATAATCGAGGTTCAGTCCGGCAGTTATCTTGGTGAGGATGATATTGTTAGATTTGATGATGACTTCGGACGAAGTTAACCCTCTACAAAAATATGATTTCTATTGTTATTCCTGTATTAAATGAAGCAAAGGAAATCGAAACGCGATTAAAATCGTTTCAAAAGTTAAGACAAAACGGAAATGAAATAATTCTTGTTGATGGTGGAAGCTTAGATGATACTTTTCATTTAGCACAAGTCTATGTAGATAAATCTCTGATAAGTAGTAAGGGTAGAGCCAGACAAATGAATGCCGGTGCTAGAGTTGCCGCTGGTGATTATTTATTATTTTTACACCTTGATTCTCATCTTTCGACACAAGCATTGATTGATATAGCAGAGATAAACAGTCTATCTATCTGGGGTTTCTTCAGGATTAAATTAAGTGGTGAAGATAAAGTGTTTCGCTTGATTGAAAGAATGATGAGTCTTCGTTCAAAATTTACATCTATTGCTACCGGTGATCAGGGACTATTTATCAGTAAGCAATTATTTGATGAAATTAATGGCTATCCAGATATTGAACTGATGGAAGATATTGCAATATGCAACATCTTGCGCAAGAAAAAAAAGCCGGTCATGTTAACTAATATAATTACAACATCTTCTCGTCGATGGGAAAAACGGGGTGTGATTAAAACAATATTATTTATGTGGTGGTTACGCTTGCTTTATTTTGCAGGTGTGTCAGCAGACTATCTTAATAAGTATTACTATCCTGAAGATAATGGATGATCTGTTAATCATCTTTAGTAAGTCTCCTGAAGCAGGCAAGGTGAAGACAAGACTCATGCCGTCGTATGGAAGAAGTTATAGTGCGACAATTCATCGCCGTTTGTTATGGCGAACATTGTCTGTTGCCAGACAATCGGACTTTTCTAATATAGAGTTGTGGGTTGGCGGTGATAGTAAACATCCGGAACTAGTAAGGATTTCTAAAGCATTTAATATGGATATTAATTATCAGCGAGGAAAAGATCTAGGCGAACGCATGTTTTATACAATCTCTCAATCACAGAAGCATTATAAGAATATAGTCTTAATAGGAACGGACTGTGCTGATTTGCAAGTAAAAGACTTAAATCTGGCTTTACAGAAATTAACAAACAAGGTTGATGTTGTAATTGGACCTTCTAATGATGGTGGTTACTATCTGATTGGTATGAATTCAACATATCAGAAATTATTTGATGATATTAACTGGGGAAGTGATGAGGTTTTGCAGCAAACTAGGCGAAATATTGAAAAATTAAAATTAAATTTATCAGAATTAAACCAGAGAAATGATGTTGATGAAGAGCATGAAGTGGAAACGTATGTATTAAATTCTGATACTTATTAGGCTGTGCGTTCAGTATTACTTATGAAGGCAAACGAAGCGCTAATCTGATGCGAACCATGTTCTTTAAATTTATTGACATGCAAAATCAGTAATGCACCTTTAATCCTTAGTTGTTCTTATGCCTCAATTAGGCATACAGGCATCATATCGTCCTGTAGATAGATTCATTACTATCACTATGCAGCAGGTTTAGTATACGAGTATTGAATTATTGTTTTACTTTGATTTAGATTAATATATATATTATTTGAACACGGAGAGGTGTCCGAGTGGTTGAAGGAGCACGCCTGGAAAGTGTGTATACGGTTAACCCGTATCGAGGGTTCGAATCCCTCTCTCTCCGCCAAATATTAATATTAATAATTGATAATAATATTTACCTGCCACATAAAACGGAACCATTTAGATGCTGAAAAAAAAGTTAGTGCAGGTGGTTTATTGATAATCGTGTTCTTTAAACCAGTTGATTGCATCAATTAATCCTTTAGTTCCGGCTCTAGGATTATATCCCAGTATTGTTTTTGCTTTTTCACTTGTGAAATACATTTTTTTCTTCGCCATCAACACACTATCTACAGTTATGCGGGTTGACTTGCCGGTGATAGCGGCTATGCGCTCCATGCACCATGCGATTGGAATAATGAGATTATGAGGAAGTTGTATGCTAGGTGGATCAATATCTTCATGCAGACATATAAATTCCAGAATTGATGCTAATGTCATATTATCTCCTCCCAATATATAACGCTCACCAATTTCACCTTTTTCCATTGCCAGTAAATGGCCTTCGGCAACATCATCTACGTGAACAATATTTAATCCGGTATCAACATAGGCAGGCATACGATGTTGAATAGTATCAAGCACAATCAAACCCGTTGGTGTCGGTTTAATATCGCCGGGTCCAACAGGTGTTGAAGGGTTTACAATCGTAATGGGCGCGGATTCTTTTTTTATTATTTCCTTTACTGATTCTTCTGCCAGATATTTTGAACGTTTATAATGCCCCTGCATATCGTCAAGCGTTGAAGGAGTAGTTTCATCAGCAGGTGTACCATCATCGTGCACCCCTAATACTGCCACACTACTGGTGTATACGATCTTGCTAATGGACTGTTCCAGCGCAGCCATCATTAATGCTTTGGTGCCATCAACATTTGTTTTATACATATTTTTTGGATCAGGGATCCAGAGCCGATAATCAGCAGCAATATGAAATAGATGATCACATCCTTTAACAGCTCGTTTCAAAGAAGGCTGGTCAAGTAAATCAGCTTCGATTACTTCCGTGTTAAGGTTGGAAAAGTTACGTTTATCTGACCCTTTGCGAACCATGGCACGAACTTCATAGCCCTTATTGAGCAATAATTTCAATACAGCAGAGCCAATAAAGCCATTTGCACCTGTGATTAATATTTTCATATTAATGTTGCTGTCTTTCTTCCAGCCAGATTAGAAAAGAGGGTAATACGATAACTGTTGCGAACATCATACATAACAAACCAATAGTCAGCATAATCCCCATGCTTGCTGTGCCAGCATGCTTTGAAAAGGCAAGGCTGCCGATACTGAAAATGGTGGTAAATGAACTGACCAATACGCCCCTGAATGCACTGGTTAAAAATAGATTTTTATCGTTTGCTTGATCTTCACGAAAACGATTTACGATATGAATACCACTATCTACACCAATGCCAAGTAATAATGGTAATCCAATAATGTTAGCAAAATTTATGGGTTGATTAATCAACGCCATAGATGCCATAGAAAATAAGCTTCCAGTAAATAATGTGCCAAGGATTAATACGACATCAACTTTAGATTTAATAAGTATTAATAAAATTATTGTGATGGCAATTAGTGCATAAAGTATTGCAGACTGGAATGACTTAATAACGGCAGCCCCAGCTTCAACATTGACAACAGGGGGGCCAATGATGGCATCGTCATGCTTTTGTAGTTCTCTAACAAACTCAATCATGGCATCATGATCATTGAGGTCTTTTTCCGGATATATTTCGAGTTTATAAAAACCTTTTTTATACCATCTGGCCTTGATTTCATCAGGCACATCAGATAATTCAACATTGGTAGCGGCAAGACCTGTTTCCAATAAATTGATGCTGTCAACAAAGTAATATAGTAAACGTTTTTCAATATCAATTAATTCTATCGGGTGATTAACCAAATATTCTAATTTTTTTTGTAAGTCAATTATTTGATCATTTTTCATCTCCAAAGGATACTGCTTCAACATGGATAATAAATTGTTAGTAATTTTTAAACGTTCATCATTTTTTATTGCCACACTTGATTGTGTCGGTAAAAGTGGACCCATCAAAATATTTAGATCATCGACTATGAATAATTTCCCTTCTTGATTTTTGGGTACCAGATCATTTAGCCAGACAACATTGTTTACAATATCTATTGCTTCAAATTGTGATTTGGCGAGTTCAGCTCTAGCTTTATCTTTTTCCAATGTAACTACAAACCATGGAGAGGTTTCCTTATCTTTTAATAAATCCTGAAAGGTTTTAACTGATTCATTGTTCTGGTCTTGAAGATTAAGTGTGTTGCTATCAAATCGTAAATGATTGAGCGAAAAGCTTGCGACAATGATTAATATAGCCGTAATTACCAATATGGATTTATAGTTTTTATAAGGTAATTCACTTAAATAAAGTTTAATCTTCTCTGATGATGTACTTTTATCGGTTGCATCAGTTTTTTTCTCAAAACTTAGCAAGGCCGGTAGTAAGGTGAACGTATAAAATAAACTGACGAGCATGCCACAACCTGCTATCCAGCCAAGTTCCGCAACCCCTTGATAATCGGTAGGCATAAATGAATAAAAGCCAATAGAAGTAGTTAATGCACATAAAAACAAGGTTCTGAAAATATTAATTGCGGCAAATCTTAATGCACTTTGTGTATTAAGATTATCTTTCTGAACCTCTCTAAAACGTAGGCATAAATGAATAGCAAAGTCGATTCCCAAACCAATATATAAAACTGCAAAGGCGACTGAAATAAGATTTAATACGCCGACTGTGAACGCAGCCAAAGCAGTGGTGGCGATAAGACCTAGAATCAAAGTGATAATAGAGGAGAAAAATAACCATAATGAACGAAGTCCAATAATCAGCATGATTGCCACCAAAATAATCGATGCGAGGATGGCAATAACATTTGCTTCGGCAACACTCTTTAATTCTTCATAAGCCAGAGCGGCGTTGCCACTTAGGCGAATAGATGTTTTTCCTCCATCTTCCAGCCCAAGCCTATTAACTGTGTCATTGATATATCGAATAGCTATTTCGCCAGGCAGTAATTCATCCGGGTCTTTCAGTATTTTTGTAATAATAAATTCACGATAAACAGATTTATTTTTTGTGTCAGCTTGTAATAATGTTTGCCAGGAAAGACGATGCTCTTTTTCTTTGAGTGTTTTATTAAGTTCTGATAGGAGAATTGATAAATCAATTTCTTCACCATCTGCTTTTGCCACGAACACCTGCTCAAGCATATTAAAAAAACCACGGAGTGATTGATCAGATAATAAAGTACCTATAAATGGTTGTATTTTGGTAAGACGATTGGATAAATCATATAACTCATCTTCAGTCATAAAGAGAAATGCTGTTTCACGAAAAAAGGAAATCGCAGAAGGGAAATATATATCTTCGATCAAATAAGGTGACGCTTTCAAAGATGTATAAAGTTTCGTTGCATCCTCACGCGCCCTGTCAGGGGTGTCTGCCTCAATTACGATCAGAACATTATCAAGCGTTTCAGTAAATATATCCTCATACTTAATATCAAGCTGTCGCCATTTTAGATCTCTAGACAACATATCTCTAGTGTCAGTGGTCATGCCAAGATGATTGACGATTAACCAGAGCGATAAGAGAGTAATTAAAGCAATTAAAACAAATACACCAAAACGAAAGCGCTGAATTATGGTGATCCAGCGTTCGATAAGATGGCTTATGCGATTATTATTCATTTATAAATGAATATGTCGATAAAATTAAACGCGAAAGACGTATTCTTTATCAGTCAGACGTTCGATATCCGGAGGATAGCTTAATCTTTTGTCATCATAATATTTACGACGTTTGTCACCTTCAGCAGCAGCATTATATGTCACGTATAAAACACGTCGTTTATCGTTGGTTAGATTTGGCCCAGAGCGATGAGGCACAAATGAATCAAAGAAAACAGCATCGCCTGGTTGAGTTGGAATAGATTCATAATCAAGTGAATTTTCTTCCAGTGGCTTCCATTTTTCTCCGATCAATCCTCTATCGTGGTATCCGCCTGCCATTTCAAGACAGCCGTTTTCGATAGTGGAGGCATCTATACTTATCAGAGCGGTGATATGTAATTTGCCATATTTATCCCAGCCAGCCTGAACATCCTGATGAGCTTTAAAACCATCTCCGCCCGGCATTTTGAAGTTGATTTTGTCTTTAAATAATACAGAGTCATCATGAAATAATTGAGATGTGATCTGTTGAATTTCACTTTTGGTAAATAACTCACTAAAGCCTGCATGATAAGGTTCAATGTCTTCCATACGGGAGAGGATGCGTCGATTATTGTCGAGTCTACTCTGTTCAAAATACATCATGTATTTTCCGGGGACTTCCGGATAGTTTGTTACTTCATCTGTCCATGCAGTAATTTTTTTCATGGTTTCTGCGCCATAAAGTCCGCGGATAACCAGATAGCCGGATGATTTAAATTGTTCAATCTGTTCGTTACTTAATTCCATATTTGTATATTTATAAAGATTAACTAAGGTTGCATATTATAGAGAAAATGCCTGTCTTTTAAATCGGGCGCAATAAGTTTCATAGTGTTTATCGCTTTTTTAAAAGCCCGTGCCAATATTAATAATGATGGAATCTGTGCTGGATTAAATATACAGGATAATACAAAACTTATTGGCTTGGGCTTACCAAGATGATCAGTATGTTTGATGACAGCTGCAGGTATTGCCGCTATTGCTTCATCACATATGGTTCTGATTGCGATAAAATCCAGTTCCATCTCCTTTGCAAGTCCTGCAATAGCAGCACTTTCCATATCAACAGCATCGGCACCAGATTGTTGATGCAGTTTTACTTTGTCTCTTGGTGATGAACAAATAATTTCATCAGAATAGATTGAGCTGCTAACAATACGATAACTATCTGAACTTAAATGTATTAAACATTGTTCTTGCCAATGGGCACTACATGGGTACTCATTATCATTAGAAATAATTTTATCTGCGATAATAATATCACCTGAATGTAATCCTTCATTTAATCCGCCTGCTACTCCCCAGCTAACTAGCGCTTCGGCCCCTTGCTTGATTAATAACGCAGCGGCATGTAACGCACGATCATGACCGATGCCACTTAGGCATAACAACATATTATCGTTAAGAGAACAGGGCGTATTTAGTGTTAACGAATGGGGTACAAGACATGCCGCTTCATCCGGCAAGGCTGCGATGATGCCTATCTTTTTCAAGATGCTACTTGAGTTAGATTGCGGTATCGAGCTAATGCCCAAAGCGGAAAATATTTGGTGTAACCGTGATATTTTAGATAGAACACACGTGGAAAGCCTGGGGCAGTATACCACTCATCATGCCATTGACCATCAGCGCCCTGATTATTAATCAAATGTTGTATACCGCGTTTAACGGTTTCAGTATTGGCTTCACCAACAGCCAGTAATGCTAACAAGGCCCAGGCTGTCTGAAATGCTGTGCTGGGAAATGGCCGTTTGTGTCTTGGTGGATAATAACTCTCATTGCTTTCACCCCAACCACCATCTTCGTTTTGCATATCTTGTAAATAGGTAACCGCATTACAAATGTATTCCTGCCGTGGGTCTTCTTCTGCAATTTCTAATGCAGTTAATACTGACCAGGTACCATAAATATAGTTAGTGCCCCATCGACCAAACCAAGAACCATCTATTTCCTGTTCAGTTTTTAAATATTGAATAGCATCCTGAATATTTTTTGCATATTTATCTTTATCAGCGAGTGTCATTAACGCAATCGAGCGACCTGTGACATCTGCTGTTGGTGGGTCGAGTAATGCACCATGATCGGCAAATGGAATTGAATTTAGATAATATTGGGTATTATTCACTTCAAATGAGCCAAAACCACCACCTTTTGATTGCATACCCGCGACCCATTTAGCCGCACGTTGAATAGGTTCTGCATATTTATCCTTACAAGAGCGATGCATTGCCCACGCGACCATTGATGTGTCATCTAAATCAGGATAATAATAATTACTATATTGAAACGCCCAGCCTCCGCCTTCAAGTTTAGGGCGAGGAATACGCCAATCTCCAGGTTCATCTTTCAATTGACGTTCTTTCAACCAGTCCAATGCATTTTCAATTTCCTGACTGCAATTTTTATCGGTTTCAATCAATGCCTGACTGGCAAGACAAGTATCCCAAACGGGTGAGACACAAGGTTGACAATACATACTGCCATCCATGCGTTTAACTAATAAGTTATCTATGGCTTTTCTAGCTTTAACAACATGCGGATGATCTTTCGGATAACCAAGTACAATTAATGATTCATAAACATTAACCATCGCCGGAAATATACCCCCTATACCATGTTCTTCATTCATTCTTTCAATAAACCAACGTTTACAACGACGAATGGAATAGCAACGCACGAAACGCGGGACTAATTTCTCAACAACACGACCAATATGATCCAGAACCAGAAAGTAGCGACCCAGCATGGTTTTGATCTTGAAATAATTTTGTTCGCTTTCAGGTGGTACTACAAAGAGTTCGCGAATATCAATACCACGTGGATTAACCGCTTCTGCTCTCATTGTGCAGAGTACAAACAAGGGCACCATCACGGTACGTGACCAATATGACACCTTATCAATATGAAAAGGAAACCATTTTGGCAAAATGATTACTTCAGCAGGTATAAAAGGTGTTGCCCTCCAGGGTAATTGTCCAAAAAGAGCCATAGCGATACGAGTAAATACATTACTATTAGCTGCGCCACCATGATTCAAAATAATATTACGTGCGCGCACCATGTGTTCATCGTGAGGGTTATCGCCAACGAGTTTTAACGCATAATAAGATTTAACCGTACAACTGAGATCCATATCGCCGCCGGTAAATAATGGCCAACCACCTTCTGGATCCTGCATATCACGTAAATATTGTGCAATTTTTTGTTCTGTTTCGTCGTCTACAGTATCGACGAAATGATTCATCATGATATATTCAGCAGGAATCGTACAATCCGCTTCCAACTCATATACCCAGTGCCCATCTTTTTGTTGTTGAGACAATAATCTGCTTTTTGCTGCAGTAATTGCGTCAACTATTTTGCAAGCAAAATTGCTGGAACCAATTTCCTGGGTTTCATCAGGTTTGGCGGCGTCATTGCCAGTATCGAGGATCATATTCTTATTGTTTATATCAGCAGTTTGGCTTAACGATAAATTGTAATATAAACGAAATATTTTTATAGCAGTTAAATGAGGAAAATATTGAACTTGCCTAAGTTGTAACGTTTTCAGCGAAATGCTTAATTTTTTATTTTTGTTAACTTTCGACCACAATAATTAAATAAAATTCTCAAAATTGCGTTGTTTTTGACAGCGATACTGGTTAAGAAAACTGTAATTTTGACATTAAGACGAGTAATTTTGACTTCTTGACCACTAGTAAAATTAGGATGTTGTCTGATTTTTTCTAAAGTTAGTACTGCCATGCCGATTGACCAAAGACAGAATTTACGCAGTCCGATTTCCTCTTTAGGAATATTCAGTGTGTATTCCAGTGCGTTATTCAAATGTCCGTATGCCACAGATAATAATTCCAGATAGGCATCCTCAAAACCCTTTGCATTGTTACCGGGCATCTTATTGGTAATATCAACACCATGTTTGTTGAAGATATCGCGGGGCATCCAGCAGGCACCACGATGATGATCTTCCCAAATATCTTTAAGAATATTAGTCATTTGTAGACCCTGACCAAATGATACTGCCAGTTTCATCATTTCGTTTCTTTGCGTATCAATGGCTGGGCAATAGTCGCAAAATAATTCGGTCAACATTTCACCAACCACACCAGCAACGTAGTAACAATATTGTCCCATGTCATTCAAATCTGCGACGCCATCCAGTGTTTCGGCGTCCTGATATCGCGCCATGCCTTCTGCCATAATTTTTACGCAGCGCTCAAGTGCTGCACGTTGTCGGGCATTGAAACTATGGGTGATACGAATCACAGGCTTTGTATTCGCAATCAGATCATGCTCTGCGGCAGTTGCTGTGGGTGAAAGTAACGGGTAGAGCGCTTCAGAAAAGACTTTTGCTTCTTCTTCACCATTAACCACGTTTATAAATTGTTCTGCAAAATGGGTTTTTTGCTCGGAAGACATATGTTTGTCGTCTTCAATCGTATCGGCAATGCGGCATAGCAGGTAGGCATTAGACACTACTCGGCAGAGTCGCTCAGGTAATTGAGGAATGGTCAGCGCAAAAGTACGTGAAACATCCTGCAGGATGTCTGTTTGATAGTCATCATCACTGAGTTTAGTGATTAAATTTTTTCGTTCTGTCATTTATCTTAATATAATCAATAACTTAATTTATAAACTGCTTATTATTGCTATGCCTGCTTCACTCTACGAATTAATGTTTTTTCTACTTTATAAATAGGGTATTAACACGGTGCCGGCGTGAAAAAAATGATATTATTCAACGATTAGGCTGGCACGAGACGCGCACATTACAATTCTAATTGACCGGATGCAACGCTGTAATCTCATCCGTCTGGCCATTTCATCAACCTGAACAGATTAAACATATTAACGTGAGCTCACTTTCAAGCATAATTCGCGACCCTGATACTTCGGCAAATACTTCAACCGAGGGCATGATGTGGTCAACTGAAGATGGTTCCAACACATTTTGCATTAATGAACTGCCATTATTACTAAGAAAATTGCAACAAGCTTTTTTTCTAATCGACGAAAACAATATTCAAAAAGCGGCAACTGGCGGTTCGTTATCGTTTTTGCAAAATTCAGATGCAAAAAACTGTCTTGCATTATGTCCCGCTCAATCTATATTCGCATTAGGTGATCCAACTTTTTGTGCAGACTATGGTGTGCGTTATCCCTATATGGCGGGTTCAATGGCAAATGGGATTGCATCGGTTGAGTTGGTAGAAGCATTAGCAAATGCTGACATGCTCGCATCGTTTGGTGCGGCCGGTTTAATGATCCATGAAATTGAAAAAGCGATTTTGCGATTAAAAGAGTCGCTTGGTGATAAACCATTTGCATTTAATTTGATCTATAGCCCGAATGAAAAAGGTCATGAAGATTCGGTAGTTGATCTCTATTTAAAACATGATGTAACACTTGTTGAAACATCCGCTTACATGAAACTTACTTTGCCTGTTGTTCGTTATCGTTTAACAGGTATTCATAAAGATGAAGCAGGCAATGTCGTAGTTCCCAATAAAATTATTGCCAAGGCATCACGCATAGAATTGGCAACTCACTGGTTCAGTCCTGCACCGGAAAAACTAGTTAATCAATTAGTTGAACAAGGTCTACTAACAGCTGAGCAAGCTGAACTGGCAAAACAGATTCCGATGGCACAAGACTTAACGGTTGAAGCCGATTCAGGCGGACACACTGATAACCGACCAGCGATTACATTATTACCCACCATCATTGCCTTGCGTGATCGTTTACAACGCCAGTATCAATACAAGTCACCATTACGTGTTGGCGCTGCCGGTGGTATCGGTACACCAGGTTCGGCACTGGCAGCATTTGCAATGGGCGCAGCTTATATAGTGACCGGTACGGTTAATCAGGCATGCCGGGAATCCGGTTCATCAGATCTGGTGCGAAATATGTTGGCAAATGCAGAGCAGGCAGATGTGACCATGGCGCCAGCAGTTGATATGTTTGAGATGGGTGTGAAGTTACAAGTATTAAAGCGCGGTACGATGTTTGCGATGCGTGGCAATAAACTTTACGACATTTACAAGGAATATGATTCGATAGATGCAATACCAGCTGTTGAACGTGAACGATTGGAAAAAACAGTATTCAAGATGTCACTTGAAGATGTCTGGGATACAACCAAGGCATTTTTTAACGAACGCGATCCTGCTGAAATAAGCAAGGCGGAGCAAAACCCAAAACATAAAATGGCGTTAATATTTCGTTGGTATCTTGGTTTGTCATCAAGATGGGCGAATGCTGGTGTTGAAGACAGACAAGTGGATTATCAAATCTGGTGTGGTCCGGCAATGGGGGCATTTAATGAATGGACACGTGATTCATTTTTGGAAACACCGGAAGCAAGAGATGCCGTAACTGTCGCAATGAATATCTTATTTGGTGCGGCAGTAATGAATCGTATTCATGTAATCAGTAAACAAGGTGTAAAGCTTGATGATGAATTAACTCAATATCGACCTTTGCCTTTGAACGAAATAGAACAGTATTTAGCAGGTTGATGTAATGTCAGGTAAAAATAACAAAATGAAGCCATTAGCAATTGTAGGAATTGGATGTTTATTTCCCAAGGCAAATAATCCTGAAGAATACTGGCGTAATATTCGTGAAGGTTTCGATGCGATAGGCGATATACCTGAGACACATTGGAAAGTGTCAGATTATTTTAACGAAGATAAATCAACACCGGATATGACCTATGCAAAGCGTGGTGGCTTTATTGATCCGGTTGATTTCAATCCACTGTTATATGGTTTAAGCCCGAATAATATTGAAGCGACAGATACTACTCAATTACTGGGTATGGTTGTTGCCAGAGAAGCATTACTTGATGCCGGATATTCAACCGGAAAAGATGCAGGTGATGGTCGAGAGTTTGATCGTGATCGTACCAGTGTCGTACTTGGTGTTACCGGTACACTTGAATTAGTCATTCCACTCGGTGCCAGATTAGGTCACCCCATTTGGCGCAAGGCATTAAACGATGCCGGTATTGATAAAGAAACTGCAGAAGATATTGTGCAACGTATTGCTGATGGTTATGTTCCCTGGCAGGAAAATTCATTTCCAGGCTTACTCGGTAACGTAGCTGCTGGACGTATTGCCAATCGTTTTGATCTTGGCGGTACAAACTGTGTTGTTGATGCCGCATGTGCAAGTTCATTAAGTGCTATTCATCTTGCCGCACTGGAACTAAGTGCCGGTCGTGTAGATATGGCGATTACCGGAGGGATGGATACCTTTAACGATATCTTCATGTATATGTGTTTTAGTAAAACACCTGCCTTGTCACCCACAGGCAATAGTCGCCCATTTGCAAAAAATGGTGATGGCACAATACTTGGTGAAGGCTTGGGTGCAGTGGTTATGAAACGTCTGGAAGATGCCAAACGTGATGGCGACAAAATCTATGCAGTATTAAAAGGAATGGGGTCATCATCAGATGGACGTGGTAATGCGATCTATGCGCCAAGTTCTGATGGTCAGACCAAGGCATTGTGGAATGCTTATCGTGAAGCCGATGTTGCGCCAAGAAGTATTGAACTTGTTGAAGCACATGGTACCGGCACATCGGTTGGTGATGCTGTAGAAGCACGTGCATTGTCCGGTGTTTATAGTAAAGACAATGAAGGTGAAACATGGTGTGCGATTGGTTCGGTTAAATCAATGATTGGACATACCAAGGCGGCGGCAGGTGTTGCAGGTTTAATCAAAACGGCAATGGCGCTCAAACATAAAGTTTTACCACCCAGTATTAAAGTTGATGAACCATTGGAAATTATTAATCCGGGTGAGGCACCGATCTATTTAAATACAATTAAACGTCCGTGGCTAAAACAACTGGAAACTCCTCGTCGTGCTGCATTAAGTTCGTTTGGTTTTGGTGGTAGCAATTTCCATTGTGTATTGGAAGAAGCGGAAGAAACTAAAACAGATATTGAATGGGATGGTCATGTTTTAATTTTGCCTGTCGCTGCAGATAATCAAGCAGATTTAATAAAGCAATTACCTGATGAAAAAATCTATGATTCATGGAATGACTTACGCTTCTTTGCTTTCGATGCTTGTCAAAAATATGATTACAAGAAAATTCATCGTCTGGTTTTAATCGTTGAAAAAAGTAAGACAGATATCATCAAACTGATAGCTGACGTAAAACAAAAGCTATCATCGTTAGACGCTAGTGAATGGCAATTGCCAAACGCATTTTATGCAACAGGCAATGAAAGCAATAAAGTGGCCTTTGTTTTTCCCGGGCAGGGTTCACAATACATTGGTATGGGTAGAGATATTGCTTGTCAATTTCCGCAATTTTTTAATCTCTTGCAACGAGCAAATGATGCTTATGTCGAAGCTAGTGATGGTCATTCACTTTCGGCTATTATGTATCCAATTCCTGTCTTTAATCGGGCGGATAGAAAACTACAGGAAGATACTCTCAGACAAACGCAATATGCTCAACCAGCAATAGGTGCAACCAGTCTAGGTTATCTTGATGTATTAAAGCATTTTAATGTGTCTGCTACTGCAGCAGTCGGTCATAGTTTTGGTGAGTTAACTGCATTACATGCAGCTGGTTATTATGATGAAGACGCTTTTCATTACTTGTCATTTAAACGCGGCGAGTTAATGGCAAAAGGTGAGGGTGATCGTGGCAGTATGTTGGCTGCCATGGCGTCGTCAGACAAGGTCGAGTTACTTCTAAAGCAAAACAATATCAACTTATTAATTGCTAATTATAATTCACCGGAACAAATCGTCTTGTCAGGTGCGACTGGTCAAGTCGAATCGTTTACTAGAATAGCAAAGCGGGAAAAGATTCGTGCGATTCGTTTACCTGTAGCGGCAGCATTTCATAGTGAATATGTTGCTGATGCAGTGAAGCCATTTTCCAGAATTGTTAACAAGATTCAATTCAAAAAGAATTCGTATCCAGTTCTATCGAATACAACTACCAAGCCATATCCAGACGATGTCGCTTCACAGAAAAAATTGTTATCTGAACAGCTTGCCAAACCGGTCCACTTTGTAGAACAGATTCAACAATTATACAAAGATGGCTTTAAAACATTTATCGAAGTTGGGCCGGGCAGAACCTTGTCTGGTTTAATCGGAACGATTTTGTTAGACAAAACTCATCATGCCGCATCAGTTGATGCATCGGCTGGTAAGCAATCGGGTCAACTTGATCTTGCCAAGGTCCTAGGGTTGCTTGCTTCTCAGGGGCAGCCAGTAGCATTGTCAAATTGGGATGCTGCGTGTAAAGAATTGAGACAACCTGAAGAAGGAAAGCCAGCGATGACTGTGCCTGTTAATGGCGCAAACATTATGAAAGAACGTCCAGCGAGACCGCCTTTAGAAAAGAAATACGTTATGACTGAAAAACCACCAATTAAGCAGATTGAAACTCAACAAATAAATCAAGCCTCGCTGTCAAATGCGTCACCAATACTCGAAGCGACACAACAAAGCATTCTTGCTTTACAAAAAATGCAGGAGCAAACAGTACGCTTACACCAACAATATCTTGAAGGACAAGAGACTGCTCAAAAGACAATCCATGCATTGTTGCAACAACAGCAAGCTTTAATGAGTGGTCAGCCTGTAACGGAAAATACTTCAATTAAACTACCTGAAATACCGAAAGTAACTCTTGCTGCTAAAATGTTTACAGAGAGTAAAATTGAACAACAGGATGTTGCAATACATCAACCAGTGCAGAAACAGGTTTCTAAACAGCATGATGTCGATATCGATAATCTGTTATTAAAAGTCGTTTCAGACAAAACCGGTTATCCGCTGGAAATGTTAAGCCTTGATATGAGTCTGGATACAGATTTAGGTATCGATTCAATTAAGCGCGTCGAAATTCTATCGGCATTACAGGAACAATTGCCCTGGTCGCCAGTTATCAAACCAGAAGAACTGGGTACGTTTCAGTTCTTGCAACATATCGTTGAATTTATCGTTGATGGTAAGCCAGAAGCTGCCGAACCCGGCGCAAATATTACCCCGGTAAATAATAATGTTTCTATTGAAAGCAATACTGCATTTGATGAAACCTTATTAAATATAGTTTCTGATAAAACCGGTTATCCAATCGATATGTTGGAACTTGATATGAATCTGGATAGTGATTTAGGCATCGATTCGATTAAACGTGTAGAGATATTGTCGTCTTTGCAGGAAGCAATGCCAGAGTTGCCAACAATAAGTCCGGATGAGTTAAGCCAGTTACAAACCTTACGTTCAATTACAATGTTATTTACAAATGAAGCAAGTGTTATATCGCCTGCTGTTAGTACAGTGGCTATTAATAACGATGGCTTTGCAAATACATTAATGGAAGTTGTCGCTAATAAAACCGGTTATCCGGTTGATATGCTAAATCTGGATATGAATCTGGATAGTGATTTAGGTATTGATTCAATCAAGCGGGTCGAAATTCTTTCGGCTATACAGGAAAAGATGCCGGAATTACCATCAGTGGATCCTGATGCGATGGCGAGTTTGCAAACCCTGCTGTCTATAGTTGAGCACTTTGGGGCAGTTGATTCTGTTTCTGTAACACAACAAGTTGTGAAACAGGTTACTGAAGATAGCAGCGAGCTTGAGTCAGTATTGCTTGAGGTTGTCGCTGACAAAACTGGTTATCCGGTTGATATGCTAAATCTAGATATGAATCTTGATAGTGATTTGGGTATCGATTCAATCAAGCGAGTCGAGATACTTTCTGCCTTGCAGGATAAATTGCCCGATTTGCCGGCGGTTTCTCCAGAAGAGTTATCAGCCTTACAAACCCTGCAACAGATTATTGAGACAATGTCTGATCAAGTTATTCCTGTTGCTATTCATGCTGAAAATAATGTTAGAAATGTAACAGAAGATGTCGTTGATGTTGTTGTGCTGGATAATGTGGTCAGACATATAGTCGACATAAAATCGTCACATAAAGACGCTTTAATTCCTGTCTCGTTGAATGCAGACAAACCAATATTAATAGTCGGAAACAAGCTGGCAGAAAAGATAAGTATAGAAATCATTAATAATGGTTATCAAACTCAAGTTATTGGTTTGAATGATTCTTTTGATAATGATTTATCTGGTTTGGTTATATGTGGCGAGGCAATTAAAAATAAAGATGATTTATTAACTGCTTTTGCGTTGATTCAAAAATATGCTGATGTATTGCAAAGGAATAAGGGCATTCTAGCTTCTGTTACTGAGATGGGCGGAAAATTTGGGTTTGAATCTATCAAACTGGATAATCAGCTGCAAGCCGCACTGCCAGGTATTATAAAAACTGCTGATAAAGAATGGCCTGATACAAATTGTATTTGTATTGATGCTAAGGATGCAGATATGAGTTTGCTTGTAGATACAATTCTTTCCAGAGGAAAGTTGGAAATTGGTATTCAGGAAACAAACTTGTTTGAATTTAATGTTTCTGAGAAGTCCATAGAAACTATAGATAATAAAAAGCTGTTTGGTAAAGATGACCTTATTGTGATTTCTGGTGGCGCAAAAGGTGTGACAGCTGTAATAGCTATTAAACTGGCTGAAACTTATCAATGCCAATTACTGTTATTAGGTCGTAGTCCAGAACCCGAAACTGAACCAGAGTGGTTAACTGGTTTGTCATCAGAGTCTGAAATCAAACAATCGTTATTAAAACTAGCTGAGAAGAAACTAACGCCGGTTGAACTTGAAAATCAATATCATGCAGTGACATCTAATCGTGAAATATTGCAAACAATGAAACTCATTGCTGATGAAGGTGGTCATGCTGAATATCGTTCTGTAGATATTACTGATGCTGAAAAAGTAGCGAAGACGATTGACCTTGCCCGTCTAGAAATGAAAAATGTAACAGGAATCATTCATGCGGCTGGTATATTGGCAGATCGTTTGATAGTTGATAAAACTGCTGAGCAATTCGAGAAAGTGTTAAATACAAAAGTGGCTGGTTTTAATAACCTGCTTACCGCAACAGCGAATGATCAGCTTAAATTGATCGTCAATTTCTCTTCTACAACTGCAAGACTGGGTCGAAAGGGGCAGGTTGATTATGCAGCTGCCAATGAAGTATTAAATAAATCATCCCAGCTTGAAAAAACCAAGCGTCCGGAATGCAGAGTGTTATCGATTAATTGGGGACCATGGGATGGTGGTATGGTAACTCCGGGCTTGAAAAAGCTGTTTGCTGAAGAAGGCGTAAGTGTAATTGGGCTAAAGGCGGGAGCAAATTATTTTATTGATGAAATTGAAAACAATGATTCAGTAGAAACTGTTGTGTTGGGTGGTGCATTAACAAATGATTCACAGGTTATTAATAATACCGCACCGGTTGAATCACCAAATTTGAGTCTCGCTTTTGAAAGAGAGTTAACAATAAACAGTTATCAATTTTTGCAATCACATGTCATGAATGGTCGGGCAGTATTACCTGTCGCAGTAATCGTTGAGTGGTTTGCCCATGGGGCTTTACATCTAAATCCCGGAATGCAATTTGTTGGCTTCGAGGATTTTCGTGTACTAAAAGGCGTCACGCTAAACGCTAATGAATCTGTCAGATTAAGAATATTATCAGGTTCAATTCAATATCAGGGTCAGGATGGCAAAGTACAAGTTGAATTACACTCGGGTAATTATCTACATGCGACGGCAAAAATCGTGTTGAGCGATGTCAGGATTAAAGCACCAGAAACTGTACTCACACCGGTTAACGAACCTTATGGTCTTGGACAAGGTGAGTACTATGAAAATGGCCAGTTATTCCATGGACAGCATTTGCAAGGAATCAAGGCGATTAATTTCTGCAATGAAGACGGTATCGTTGCTGATGTTAATGCGGCGCCAGAACCTTCAGCATGGATGCAACAACCAATTCGTTCTAACTGGATAACTGATCCGTTAATTCTGGATTCTGCATTTCAGGCGATGATTATCTGGAGTTTTGAACATAAAGGTATTGGTTCACTGCCAACTGAAATCAAGTATTATCGTCAATATCAAAAACAATTTCCAAAACAGGGTGTCCGCATTGTTGCAAGTGTTAAACAGTATACTGATTACAAGGCTATTTCTGATATAGAGTTTGTTGATAAATCATGCAAGCTGGTGGCGAGTATGAAAGGTTACCAATGTGTCATAGATAGTTCCTTGCATAAGGCATTTAAAAATAATGATTTGACGCTGGAAGTTTAATTTCTCTTTAGAACTGTAAAAAATATTTATGACAAAAACTGCATTAATTACCGGTATTACCGGACAGGACGGCGCATATTTAGCCGAATTTTTATTAAATAAAGGCTATATCGTTCATGGTATTAAAAGGCGTTCTTCATTAATTAAAACTGATCGTATTGATCATTTATACGAGGATCCTCATGACGAAAATAGGAGACTTTTTCTGCATTATGGTGATATGACCGACTCATCTAGCTTATTGCGCGTAATTGAAGAATCACAACCAGATGAGATTTATAATCTGGCAGCACAAAGTCATGTCGCTGTTTCTTTTGAAGAACCTGAATATACTGCAAATTCTGATGCACTTGGTGCACTACGGATGCTTGAAGCGATAAGGATATTAAATCTGAATAAAAAAACTCGTTTTTATCAGGCCTCTACTTCCGAGCTATATGGCAAGGTTCAGGAAGTGCCTCAAACTGAAAGCACGCCTTTTTATCCTCGTTCTCCTTACGCTGTTTCAAAACTCTATGCATACTGGATTACAGTTAATTATCGTGAAGCTTATGATATGTATGCCTGTAATGGTATTTTATTCAACCACGAATCTCCTGTGCGTGGTGAGACGTTTGTTACTCGTAAAATTACTTTAGCGTTGAGCCGAATCAAATATGGGTTACAGAATTGTTTATATTTAGGAAATCTGGATGCTAAACGTGACTGGGGACATGCAAAAGACTACATAGAAATGCAGTGGTTGATGCTACAACAGGAATTACCAGAAGACTATGTGATAGCAACAGGTGTTCAATATAGTGTTAGACAGTTTATTGAAATGGCAGCAGCTAATATAGATATCAGGATTAACTGGCAAGGACAAGGTAAAGATGAAAAGGGAGTTGATCAGAATGGTAAAGTTATTATTGCTATTGACCCACGCTATTATCGTCCTGCCGAAGTTGATAGTTTGCTTGGCGACGCCAGTAAGGCAAAAAAACAATTAGGCTGGACACCAAGAATTACAATTAATGAGCTTATCGATGAAATGATGTATTCGGATATGAAACTGGCTGAAAACGAAATACTTATTAAAAATAATTAGTAAATACAATTCATGCACAAAGATTCGAGGATATACATTGCTGGTCATCTGGGGCTGGTAGGTAGTGCGATATATAGAAGTTTAATAGAACAAGGTTTTAGTAACTTCATTTTGCGCAGGCATGACGAACTGGATTTGTGTGATCAATCTGCAGTAAAACTATTTTTTGAACAAGAACAGCCTGAATATGTTTTTCTCGCAGCTGCAGTAGTGGGGGGAATTCATGCTAACGATACTAAACCAGTTGAGTTCATGCAAAGTAATCTGCAGATACAAAACAATATCATAGATTTTTCATGGAAAAATAATATTAAAAAACTTTTATTTCTTGGATCGACTTGTGTATATCCACGTGATTGTCCACAACCTATAAAAGAAGAATATTTATTATCAGGGCCATTGGAAAAAACCAATGAATGGTATGCCATTTCTAAGATAGCTGGCATAAAACTCTGTCAGGCTTATCGAAAACAATATGGTTTCAATGCTATTTCATTAATGCCAACCAATCTATATGGTCCGGGTGATAGTTTCGATTTGCGAAGTTCTCATGTGTTACCAGCATTGATTCGCAAGTTTCATGAAGGGAAATTACGTAATACGCAATCAGTAGAAATATGGGGAACTGGCCAACCATATAGAGAATTCATGTATGTCGATGATATGGCAGATGCCTGTTGTTATTTAATGAAAAATTATGACGAAGCTGACATTTTAAATATAGGCACAGGTAAAGATATCAGTATTAAGGCATTAGCTGAATTAATAGGTGAAATCATTGGGTATCAAGGAGATATTGTATTTGATAAAAACAAACCTGACGGCACCCCAAAAAAATTAACAGACATATCAAAACTTGCCAAATTAGGTTGGCAAAGCAAGACGTCACTAAGTGATGGCATTAAAAAAACTTATGATTGGTATCTAGAGAATATAACTAATACAACAGTAAATTGAACTTGAACAAAGAAACTAAAATTGCCATCGTTGGTATTGGCGGTGTTTTCCCAGGCTCTAGTAATCTGGATATTTTTTGGGAAAACATTGTTAATGCGCGTGACACCAGCGTGGAAGTTGATGCCAGTCGCTGGCGACTTGAACAGCATGATCTCTATTCTTCGGAATTGTCACCTGACAAAGTAAATTCGCGCCGTGCATGTTTGATCAAGGATTTTCAGTTTGATGCAACTGGATTTGAAGTAGCGCCTGATTGTTTAGTAAAACTTGATCCTATGTATCAGATTTTACTTAAAGCAGGCCGTGATGCCTGGTTAGACAGCAATACTGATAAATTAAATAAACAAAAAGTTGGCGTTATCATCGGTAATATTGCTCTTCCTACAGAATCTTCTTCCCAATACAGTGATGAAATATTTCGTTCACTATTTGAAGAACAATTATTTAACGAAGAAATCAACAAAGAAACCGATGCATTTAATCGATATGTAGCAGGATTGCCCGGCGGTTTATTAGCGAAGGCATTGGGGCTGGGTGCAGGTTCATATACTCTGGATGCTGCTTGTGCGTCATCTTTATATTCACTTAAGTATGCTGTTGATGAATTGTTAAGTGGTCGTGCTGATGCAATGTTGGCAGGAGGACTGTCACGACCAGATCCGCTGTATACCCAAATGGGTTTTTCGCAACTTGGTGCGGTTTCAAAATCAGGCAGGTGTTCGCCTTTTGATCACAAAGCCGATGGTCTGGTTGTTGGAGAAGGAGCAGGTATAGTTGTTTTAAAGCGATTAGAAGACGCAATTGCCCAGGGAGATCATGTCTATGCAACGATTGCAGGAATTGGTTTATCCAATGATATTGAAGGCAATATCATGTCTCCAGATTCAGAAGGGCAGTTACGCGCCATGCAAGCGGCATATGCTAAAGCGGGCTGGGAACCTAATGATGTGCAGCATATAGAATGTCATGGTACCGGGACACCTGTGGGTGATGGTGTTGAATTTAATTCATTAAATGAATTATGGCGTCAGCATAATGCTGATGGTGAATGTGTAATCGGGTCTGTAAAAAGCAATGTGGGTCATTTATTAACAGCTGCAGGTTCTGCAGCGTTAATAAAAACATTGCTTGCCATGAAACATGGTTTATTGCCACCTACTGCAAATTTCGAAAAGCCCTCAGATAAATTAAATCTTTCACAAAGTCCATTTACTGTTTTAAAAGAAGCGTCGCCATGGCATGTGAACAATAAACCCAGACGTGCTGCAATCAGTGGTTTCGGTTTTGGCGGTATTAACGCACATGTTTTATTGGAAGAATATCAGGAACAAAAGATTGAACCAGTTGCAACACATCATCTATTTGATGGTAAATATCAGGACATCGCTATTGTTGGTATGGATATGCAACTTGGGCCATGGGTTGAAGCTAATGATGTCAATGAAGCGATGTTGTTTAATAAACGTCAAACTAAATCGCAAGCAAATCATTGGTGGGGAAAAAACAATCATCAAACAGGGCATTATATTCAAGAATTAAATATACCGCTCGGTCGTTATCGAATTCCTCCTTCCGAATTAAAGGAAATGTTACCGCAGCAGTTATTAATGCTCGAAGTAGCGGCGAATGCATTAGACGATGCCGGGTTAACAGAATTAAATCCTCAACAACAGTTAAGATGTGGTGTTTACATCGGAATTGAACTTGATATGAACACCACCAATTTTCATTTTCGCTGGATGCAAAAAAAATATGCGCGAGAATGGTTGGATAGATTAGGTGTTGAATTAAATAATGATGAGCTTGATGCATGGATAGATAATCTGCGTTTAGCCTGTGGACCTGCCTTAAATGCCAACCGCACCATGGGCGCACTGGGTGGTATTGTCGCAAGTCGTATTGCACGCGCATTTAAAGTTGGTGGGCCAGCTTTTACTGTGTCTGCAGAAGAAACATCAGGACTTCTAGCATTGGAATCAGGAATGCGAGCGTTGCAGCAGCATGAATTAGATCAGGTTATTATTGGTGCTGTTGATTTCGCAGGTGATTGTCGCGCAGCACTGGCTCATAGTGATAAACGAAAACTTGAATGTGTTGCAGATGGTGCTATTGCATTTGTATTAAAGCGATATGATGACGCCGTCAAAGCAGGCGACAATATTTATGCCAGAATTAAAGGTATTGGTTCAGCAAGTGGGGGTGGTTGCGATGACATTGTTACCAGTGAAGTCGCACAAGTTAACGCTATACAACAAACATGCACTGATGCAGGTTGTCATCTTGATAGTGTAGATCAACTTATTTTTGCAAATGATGATCACGCACTATCTTTACCAGTCCTAGAAAATATTCAAAAGACTAAATTTCCATTAGGTAATACTGGTGCAGCTAATGGCTTAATGGCCATTGGTTTTGCTGTTAGCTGTTTACAGCATCGCTTATTACCAATGGATGATAAAAATAAAACACGTTACTGGCTCAAGAATAAACAGAGTGGTTTAAGAAGAAATCTTGTGAACGCAACGAGTCTGGGTGGTAATGCCATGAGCGTGTTACTGGAAGAAGCGGATGCAGCGCCAATATCGATACAAGGCAAAACCAGATTGTATTGTTTTGCAGCTGATAGTGAAGAAGATTTGATTGCCAATATACAGTTAAGACAATTTTTGGAAATTGATGCTAATGATTATCAGCAGGCGAAACTTAAAGCTGCTTTTCTTGCAGATAATGAAATTGTTTTTGAAAATTGCAGATCAAAACTAATAAATGCTATTAAGCAGAATAAGAGTATTAATATTGATAATTGTTATTACTCGGTAAATCCTCTTTATCCAGAGCATAAACTCGCCTTTGTCTACCCTGGTTCCGGCAATCATTACTTTGGAATGGGGCTAGACCTGGGTGTTGCCTTCCCTGATGTGCTTGAAAAACTCAATGCAGAAAATGAACAACTCGCATCACAATTCGCCCATGGGCGTTTCTGGCAACAGGATGATGGACAACCCCTCAGTAATGAAGAAGTAATATTTGGACAGGTCTGGTTAGGCATCTTCGTTAGTGATGTTGTTAGTCATTTTGCTATTAAGCCTGATGCAATCATTGGTTATAGTCTGGGTGAAACAGCAGGTTTCTTTTCAACACGTACATGGAAAGCTCGTGATGAAATGTTGTCCAGAATTAAAAATAGTACCTTATTCACAGAAGAACTTGCTGGACCGTGTCGTTCTGTGCAAAAAGCATGGCAAACCGAAAGCGATATCGACTGGTCATTGGGTGTTATTAATATATCTGCGGAAAAACTGAAGCCGATAATTGATAAACATAGTCGGGTTTATTTATTAATTATCAATACCCCGAATGAATGTGTAATAGGTGGTGACAGACAACAGTTACAGGAAGTCGTGAAAACACTTGCTGTACCATTCCATCCTTTATCAGGTGTTACGACAGTTCATTGTGAAGTTGCCAAGCCAGTGCAACAGGCGTATCGCGATTTACATTTATTTGAAACTACTCCGCCTGCAGATATTACTTTTTATAGCGGTATACGTGGTGGTGCTTATGAAGTGAATCGAGAGTCTGCTGCTGATTCCATTCTGGATCAGGCTTTAGCGCCTTTTGATTACACGAAAGTAATCAATCAGGCGTATGCAGATGGTGTACGTCTATTTATAGAAATGGGACCCGGAGGATCATGCACTCGCATGATTGATCAAATTCTGTGTGAACGTGAGCATATTGCCAACGCTATATGTGTTAAGGGTCAAAATAGTGTAAATAATCTGCTGCAAATTCTGGCAAGTTTATACGTCGAGGGCGTGCCTTTGGATTTATCTGTTCTTGAACAGAAGAAAAAAACTAAAAAAACGTATAGTAATTATCTGAGTATCAAAGTCGGTGGTGAGGCGTTTAATGTGCCAAAACCACCAATAAGAGAAAAAGCAACAAAATTACATGAAGTACCTAGAGTAAAACATGTTGAAACCGCGAATCAACAAACTATTCAGTTACCAATGGCAGTCAATTCAGATATGTCTGAAATCATTGAACAGATGCAAAAAACAGAACAGGCAAGAGCAGAAGTACAGGAAACGTTCTTACGTGTTACTCAAGGCATGACGGATACACTAGCACAAGCATTGTCGATGCAACTTCAAACATTGAACGGCAACATTGATTCATCGCAATTCATTAGTAAACAACAAAAATACTTATGCAATACTACAGAACAGAAAAGTAATTCATGCGTGTTCGATAGAGAAACTTGTATGGAATTCGCTGTAGGCAAGATAGGTAACATGCTTGGTGATCGATTCGCAGATATAGATCAATACCCGACCCGGGTACGTTTACCGGATGAACCTTTAATGCTGGTTGATCGTATTGTTAAACTGGAAGGTGAAGCTGATTCATTATCAACCAGATTAAATGCGAGTGGCAGGGTAGTGACCGAGCATGACATTAAAATAGGTGCATGGTATCTGGACCATGGTCGTATTCCCACCTGCATTGCTGTTGAATCTGGTCAGGCAGATTTATTTTTGTCGGGTTATCTTGGTATCGATCATATTACGAAAGGTAATGCGACATATCGTTTACTGGATGCGCAAATTACATTTCATGGGCCATTACCGCAAGCAGGTGAAACGATTCGTTATGATATTCAGATTAATGAATTTTTTCGTCAGGGTGATACCTGGTTATTTCGTTTTCAATTCGAAGGCACCGTTAATGGCCAACCATTATTAACCATGACTAATGGTTGTGCGGGATTTTTTACACGCCATGAACTTGATGCTGGCAAAGGTGTGGTATTAACCAGCATGGAGAAACAGCCAGCTGCAGGAAAGTACACAGGTGGTTATCAGCCATTATTAACTTTGGAAAAAGAGCAATTCAGTGACGAACAATTAAATGCCTTACGACTAGCTGATTTGCCGGCTTGTTTTGGCTCAACGTTCTCAGACTTGCCATTAAACAATACTGCAGGATTGCCGAGTGGTCGTATGACACTGGTGCATCGTATTCTTGAACTTGATCCTAATGCAGGACGATATGGTTTAGGGCAGATCACTGGTGAAGCTGATATACATCCTGACGACTGGTTTTTAACCTGTCACTTTGTCGATGATCAGGTAATGCCCGGCACGTTAATGTATGAATGTTGTTTACATACTTTAAGAGTCTATTTATTAAGAATGGGCTGGGTTGGTGAAGTTGATGAATTTGTATATGAACCCATCATCGGTGAAGTGAGTACTCTGAAATGTCGAGGTCAGGTCATTGAATCTACCCGCTCGGTTCAATATGAGATCACGTTAAAAGAAATCGGTTATAAAACTGATGGTACTCCTTATGTTCTGGCTGATGCCCTGATGTATGCTGATCATCGTCCTGTCGTGCAAATGAAAAATATGTCTGTACAACTGACCGGATTAAATAAAACCCGACTTGAGAAACTATGGCAAAACAAAACTCAAGATAAACAAGTATTGTTTGATAATGATTCGATTATGGCATTTGCTATAGGTAATCCATCAGACGCATTTGGTGATCGTTATAAGATATTTGATCATGACAGAAAGATTGCTCGCTTACCGGGACCGCCATATAAATTTCTGGATCGCATTACGTCAATTAAAAACTGCGAACAATGGATTTTGAAAGCAGGTGGTATTATTGAAGCAGAATATGATGTGCCTGCAGATGAGTGGTATTTCACTAAAGATAATCAGCCTTATATGCCATTTGCTGTTTTGCTTGAAATTGCCTTGCAACCTTGTGGATGGCTAGCAGCTTATCTGGGTTCTGCATTGA
>Ga0181585_10000014_pt1 | contig 97886 bp, 85 predicted proteins | sample 071ome_29_FD_132469 | JGI IMG/M metagenome (GOLD analysis project Ga0181585, IMG submission 132469) | Coastal salt marsh microbial communities from the Groves Creek Marsh, Skidaway Island, Georgia - 071407BT metaG (megahit assembly) | ecosystem: Environmental > Aquatic > Marine > Intertidal...
AAATGTTTTATTTTCTTGTGTTTCTTCTTTTAGTGGTTCCAATAACAAAAGTTATAGAATGGGAAAATACTTAAATAATCCTAGAAATTTTTCATCTTATATTGATCACACTAAAATTAGAAAAGAAAAAATATGGGGTGTTGAACAATGGTTGTATTATATCGATGTCGATTTTACTCTAGATTTAGGGGAAAATTTTTACGGTAAAAAACAATTTTATAATTTTTTAAAAGAGTTCTAATGGTTATAACTAATAGTATAGTAGTTGTAAATAATTTTTTTGAATCTAAAGATGAAATAAAAAAATATCTATACGATCATATTTTAGACCATCCATTTAAAAAATATAATTTAGAAATAGCAAAAAAATACGGTGAACATATGTTCTCCATGACATTTGTGAAACCAAACATTGTGGTTTTAACACAGAAATACATGACTATGAAAGAATATGAAAATTCTTTGAAGGATAAACAAGAATTAATAGATTTTTTATATAAAAAGAGTATAATAACATCTTTTATGGCTAGTGAACCTTTTGAGGTTTTTTATTGATATGAAAACTCATGTCGAAAAATTAAATATTACCGTTGACATTGAAAAAATTTTATATGAACTTAAAAAAGAAGTATTCAATTATGAGAATTTTAAAGATCAGATAAATTTACAAATAGTTGAAGGTAAATCGCCTTATTATGGTTCTAGAGAAGGAAAAAATTTAGCGCATTCTGAAAAAGATTTTTTTAAATTTTTTTTCAATATTCCTTATACAAATTCAATTTTATTTCATTTTGATCTATATAGGAGTAGAGTTATGAACTTGAAATCTAAAACTTGTCTATCTTATCATAAAGATCCTACAAAAAGATTTCATATTCCTATTGTGACAAATGAAAACTGTTTTTTTATTATAGATAAAAAATATTATCATTTACCGGCAGATGGTTCTTGTTATATAATAGATTCGACTTTACCGCATACTGCGGTGAATGCATCATTTTCCGATAGAGTACATATAATAGGTACTCTTGTATCTTAGAAGATAAATAAACCAGTATTATTTTTTTATTTTTTAAAGGATTAAAATGTTACATGGATCATTCAAAAAATTATTACGTGAAAGTATAAATGAATCACAAAAATGTCAAAGAAATTGGGACTTAAATCAACAGATAGATGAAGAGGATAAAGAATTAATATTGGAATCTGTTACAAATTGTCCATCTAAACAAAATATCAATTATTATAATCTGCATGTTATTGAAGATCGTAAAATGATCGAAAAAATACATGAAAACACAAAAGGTTTTGGACCTATATATGGGGATTATGATTCTGAAAAAATGAATGGATATTATAGAGAAGAAAGAGGGGAAGAGGGAGAATATCATACAAATCCACAGGTGTTGGCGCAAATGTTATTAGTTTTCACTAAAAATGAAGAAAATTTGCCTAAGAGAGAAAAAAATGATGAATATGAAGAAGACAGATTGATGGCTGTAGGTATAGCCGCAGGTTATTGTAATATAATTTCTACGCAATTGGGATATGCGACTGGTTGTTGTAAATGTTTTGATTTTGATGAAGTCAAAAATATAATAGGAGAAAAACCCATGCTATTAATGGGTGTAGGTATCCCAGATAAAAAAAGAAACAGAAGAGAACATCAAACTGAAGATTTTAAATTTCCAACATTAAGAAAAATGAAAAATATTAGTGTAAAGCATTATGTATGAATTGCCCATTACCAAAAAAACAAGTATTATATGGTGGTATTGTGGGAACTCTTCCTTGCCATTATCTATTGATGAAAAATGATGTTTGTACACATGGTGAAACTTTTGTAAATTTTAATCCTTTAAAATGGACTGAAGACGAAAAAAAAATTGTAGATCCATATATTCTTTTTGAGAACAATAAATTTCTAAAAACAAATTTTTGTGACAGCTGTGAATATAAAAACGATTTAACTGATTTTGAAAACTCAATTGACGGATTAATGGTATTTATAATGATTAGTGATGAATGTAATCTATCCTGTAGGATGTGTGGTCCTATGCAGTCTTCAAAGATTTTTGATAAACAATATCAATTTTTTAAAAAAAATAATTTAATGGATATTGTCAAAAATGTTACTGGCGGTTATTTTAATAATGACTATTCGTTTGTGACATCCGAAAATCAATTTCAATGGATTATCAACAATGTAAATAAAATTAAAGCTGTTACTATAACCGGAGGAGAACCTTTATATACTAAAAGATTTTACAAATTATTAGATAAATTCATTCAGGACGGATACTCTCAAGATGTAACTTTAAAAATTTATACCAATGGAACATTGTTCAATAAGAAAACATTATCATATTTGAATCAATTTAAAAAAGTTTATTATACGATATCAATAGATGGTACATACGGTATATATGATTATATAAGATATCCATTTAACTTTTCTAAATTTGAGAAATCGTTGAATTATTTGATGGTAAATAAAAAAAATGAAACAGAAATAAATTTTTTGATGACTTTAAATTCAATGAATATTTTTGATGTTAATAATTTTATCAATTGGTCTTTAATGTATGAGAATGTTAAAATTAATTTTAATGAAGTTTGGCCCAATGATAGAGGTATAGGATTACAAACATTACCAATTCAAATTTTAAATAAACTCAATGATATCATTGATTATCGATATATCAATTCCATTATTGATAGATCGATTGTTAATAATGCACAAAATAAAAATAAATTAAAAAAAGAATTAGAACTATTTGATTTAGTCAATGAAACAGATTATCACACAATATTAAATAAAAACATTATAGAATGGATAGATGGATGAAATATTAAATAAACAAGATTATGAAAATTTGCATACAGATTTTTTAGTCCCGTTGAATATAAAAATTGAAAATAAATATTTTTTAGACGAAATAAAAAAATATAAAAAATGGAACTTATGGGGTGATAAATTTCAAGAATTAAATAGATATGCTTTACCCCTTGTTAATTTAAATGGTAATTTATATAATGATGAAGATCCTTCTTGTTGGCCTCTAGATAGATGGAATTTTAAAAAGTTTGGATATAAAGACACACCTTCTGATTTTAATTATTTTTATAATAAAATATTAAATGATGATATTGATGATTTTTTATTGGAAACTAGTTTTAAAAAACCTACATCATTATTAAATATTTCATCACTAAATCCTTTAAATCCAATAAAAAAATATATGCATAGATCATGTATTTTGAAATGGCAAAAAGAATCAAGATTTTATCCTCATGTAGATACTTGGTATCCGGTGAGATGGTTAAGAATTTGGGGAACTTCACATCCAGAAAATATTAAATTAAGATTTAAATCGTTTGATGGAGAAGAAAAAATTTGGAATGATATCAATAAAGAATATGAAAATTACAAAATTATCAAAAATATAGAACCTGGCAGATTATATATTTTTGATTCAATAAAATGGCATGATGCTATTTGTATTAAAAATATTTCATATCATTATTTTATATCATTATCTCTAGAGTCATATGATTTTTTAAAAGAGAACATTGAAAAATGAATCTATTTAATACAGAAATACCTAATTTATATAAAAAAAATAAAATTAAATGCGATTTACTATTGAATTTTTGGCCTGGATCTGGTGGACATTTCTTGATGAGTCAGTTACTAGGTAATGAAGTTAGGCATTACGATAATAACGAATTTATTTCAAAAGATACTTATTTTTGTCAAATGGATTATGAGATTTGGGATAATTATGATAATTTGAATAATTTTTTTTTGAAAAAAAAAATCAGAGAAGATCATTTGAAAATAATGTTAGATAGTTCTTATTATGATTTGTGCGTTAGGAAGAAATCTAGTATTTATTTGAGTCATGTTTTTCCCTATTTTTTATATAATTCTTTTGATTGTAGTTTTGATAAAATGATTTATTTGAAATCGCAAAAAAAAGATGTATGGATAATTCATTGGTTATTGATATTAAAAAAGTTTTTTATTTCTGATTATAATGTATATTATAATAATTTGTCGATTTTCAACCGTATGCCTTATATGGCATTTGATAATCCTTTAAAAATAAATGAAAATCAATACAATATTAGTAATATATTAGAAATAGAGGAGTCCTTTATAAAATATTTTTTTTTGGAAATTGAAAATTTAAATATATCATTTTTGAAATATAATAGTTTAGCATATTGGTTTTTCATGTATTATTGCATAAGACATGATAAAAAAATAACTTTGTTTAACTTAGGGTTATTTTTGAGAGATTATTTTTTTGATCTTAATCATGATATTATTTTTTATAATTCTTTTAATACAGACTATATGAAAAAAATAGAAAAATTTTTCAAAAATAAAATTAATAATTTAATAGAACTAGATTATTATGATTTTTTTATTAATCTAAACACAGATTATTTTCCTAAGTTAGATCAAAACAATATTTTGACATATACCGAAAACAATTTCAATATGATATTAGAAATGATAAATATATTAAATATTGATTATTTGAATGATAAGGGTATTCAAATTTTGTTCATTTTAGAAAAAATTTCAAAGAGACTAAAAATATGAATAGTATAAATTTACAAATAGATTGGCTTCAGAAACCTGTAGGTATAACTAATTCTAGAGAATATATTGAGGCATTAACTTTAGATAATCCTTTAGTGATTCCTCCGATTTCAGACGTTATAACTTTTAAATACTTGGATTTAGGTCAAAATTTGAATTTTTTATTTTTTTACGAAAATATAATTGATAAGAATTATGTAATGATGAATACCGATAATGGTACTAAAATTCACGGTTTTTCAATCGGTGAACAAATGACAAATTCTGTAAAAAAAGTTACTGATAATGATAATATCTATAATTTATTATCCGGACTTAGACATGCTGAAAATGAAATGCAAATTTTTTATTCTTTCGAAGATTATACATCATGGGTAGAAGGTGAAAAACATTTATTTACATTTGATTATATTTCTAGTTTGAGTTCTTTGGATAATGGATGTGAAAGTTTTATAAATTGGAAATTTGTTAAAGGCAGCGTATATCAGAAAATTAATAATATTACAGAAACAATGACGTTGTTGGATTTCTTGCAAGAACCATGAAAAAATTATATATTATGGGTGATAGTTATGGTGATAACTCTATTAAATCAAATTTAAAATATGATTCTTGGATTGATATGTTATCTAATGATTATGATATATTGAATTATAGTATGAGAGGAACCGGACCTGATTTTATTTTAAAAAACATAGTAGACCAGAAACAATTTCAAAAAAATTCTCATTTATTAATAATTTTTTCAGACATATACCGTTTGCATTTTGATTTTTTAAAATGCCCAAGTCATTCAACAACAGCAAAATGGATATATGAAAATTTTGGAATTTTTCTAAAGAATAAATTTAAAAAAAAATTTAATCATAATGATTCTTCGTTAACTAAAAGAATATATCTATTAGATTATGCTGAAACAATATATTATCATTATAAAAATTTTGATTTTTTAAATTTTCATAAAGATTTTAATAAAAAAATTTTAAATATTAAACAAAATTTTGATAAAATACTAATTATTCCTGTTGAAAAAAATCAATATTTATCTAAAGATTTTAAAATTTCAAATTTTAATCTTAAACAAATTAGTGATTTAGAATGTTTTATTGATGACAATGAAACAAAACTTGATGATATTTATAAGTCAAACGTATGCGATGATTTAAGTTATAGAAAAAATCATTTATCACAAAAAAATCACAAAGTGTTGTATGATTATTTGTTTAACTATTATAGTAATGGATTGTTAAAACATAATATAGAATTTGAAAAGAAAATATTTAATATGAATCAAAACATTAGAGATTTTATATATGAATGATCTTTTTGTAGTCTATTTTGAAATAAGTTCTAAAATTGATGAAGAAAAAACTTTTTCAGACGATGTATTGTTTTTTTTGTATCATGAAAAATATTATGATCATGACATATTATCAAATCTTCAAAAAATAGATATTAAATATAATGTTGATCAAATTGCACTAATGAATTCGGATGAAAAAACCGTTTCAATGTTGTTGTTATATTATGATTTTGATGTGTTTAAAAAATGGCTTAGTGAGAAAAAAATGAATATAAAGTATGAAAAAACTTTTGAATTTGAAAATTTGACCTACGGTTTACCATTTAAAGTAAACTTTTTAACCTTTAATTTTGATCAAATTTTGAAAAAAATTTCTGAAAATTTTTCAAATAACTATCCCGATATATATTCTACGATACGAAATTTGCATAAAAACTATCATCAAATATCAGAAACTGAAATAAAAAGTTTATTGACATGATTTACATTTTTGGAGATAGTTATAGTGAACCTAATAACACTAATCGTCAAGAAAAAGTTTTATCATGGGTTAAAAAACTAAATTTATTTTCTGGTTATAAAATCATTAATTATAGTAAATCTGGTAAAGGATCTCATTTTTTATTTAAGCATTTTTTTTCAGTTTTTGATAATTTTCAAAGAGATGATATTTTAATTTTTATTTTATCTCACCCTGACAGAATAGAATTTGATCAAAATTTAAATCAAAATTTTGGTTATGATTTTGAATCTAAGAAAATTTGGAGTAAAAATAATCCGTATTTAAATTCTAATTTTGATAAAGTTCGGTTTTTTTATGATACATATCATGATGAATTGTGTGTCAGTAATGCAAAAAATGTATCTTTTTTATATGTAATTGGTAAAATATTAAATTTGAAAAAAGTCATAGTTTTTCATTCTTTTTCCGATGAATCATTGGATATTATTAATTTTAAACTCTTAAATGATGAAAATTTTTTTTATTATTCTAGACCTTTGTGTGATATTTCTGAACGTGAGTTATATACCGAAGATTATTTGAAACGTTTAAATCTAAAAACAGGTAAAGATGTTCGTGTTAATCATTTATCTAAAGATAATCATCTAATAATGTACGATTTTATTTTAAACATTATAAAAGGTAAAGAAACTAATCATAAATTCAAAGAAAATTTTCGAAGTTTAAATGATACATACGTTTTTTCGGAGTTTATTTATGATTAAATGGCCTGTAAATTTAAATGATATTACTAGATTGCAAATAGAAATAACTTCAATATGCAATGCAAAATGTCCTTCTTGTGAAAGAAATAATTATTACGAATTTGAAAACGATGTGTATAAGAAATCTTTGATTGAAAAAAATAGAATAACTATTGATCAATTTAAAAAATGGTTTGATTACGATTTTAAATCACTGGAATCAATTCATCTATGTGGTAATGTCGATGAACCAACACTTAATCCAGATTTATTAAAAATTTGTGAATTTATTAGTAATCGATTTCCAAATATACATTGTAATATTTCTACTAACGGAGGAACAAAAAATGATTTTTTCTGGAAAGAATTGGCAAAAATTAAAAAAGTAAATGTAATATTTGGAATTGATGGATTAGAAGATACAAATCATATTTATAGAAGAAATGTAAAATGGAAAAAATTAGAAAAAAATTTTAGAACTTTTATATCTGAAGGAGGATTAGCTGTTTGGCAATTTATTGTTTTTGAACATAATAAACATCAATTAGAATTGGCAAAAAAAATTTCAAAAGATGAAGGGTTCGCTATGTTTTTGACAAAATATTCTGGAAGACAAAATGATGATGCAATAAAAGCCATTCAAGTTAAAAAAGAAGCAAAAAAAATAATTAAATGTAAAGCTACATATAACAGTAAAGAATTGGAAAAGTCCTTTTTTGTTGATGCTGTTGGTAATGTTTTTCCTTGCTGTTGGATGGGAACTGCAAATCATCGAAGAGATTTTTATGAAAAAATATCTAAAAATTTTTACGGCCCTTTAAGTAATAATTTAAAATATATTTCATTGGAAGAGATTGTATCTGGTGATTTGTTTGCTCATACTTTTGAAAATTTTGATAAGTTGAGTGTATGCAATTTAATGTGTAAAAATGATGAAACAGATTTTGATCTACATGATATAGATAATCCGATAATTAAAAAAGAAGTTGAAGAAAGATCAAGGAGATTTATTTGAAGTGTTTTAGGCAATTTTCAGAATTGACCATTGATAATCCAGATGGTCGCATAACTCCTTGTTGTTGGTTTGATATATCTAAAAATGATCAATGGTATCAATATAATAATATTTTTAATGATACTAAAACTAATTATTATTTTTGGTCAGACATACAAGATAGAATGGAAAATGGATGGATAGATGAATGTCATTTGTGTGAGAAATTAGAACGAGAAAATCAATCCAGCATGAGAACCGAATATGATTTTTTTGATAAAAATAAAGTTAAATCTATACACATTTCATTAGATTTTACTTGTAATATGATGTGCAGAACTTGTCAACCTAATTTAAGTAGTAAATGGGCGGCGGACAAACAATTTTTAGATGAATTGCAAAAAATAGATTATAACCATTATAACTATAGAGTGAAAGAGAAAAACTATTTCGAAAATTTAAAAATTTATTTAAATAGCTTAGATTTGTCTAATATAGAAAATATAGTTATTGTTGGGGGAGAACCATTTATTAGTAAAAATTTAAAATGGTTTTTGAGATTATTTAAAAATCCTAAAAAAATTAAAATAATGATCGATACTAACGGTAGTATAATTCCTGATAATGAAACATTAAAAATTTTAAATAATTTTTTAAATGTGCAGTTGAATGTCAGTGTTGACGCTACTGAAAATTTGTTTGAAGTTTTAAGATATGGTGTGAAATGGAAAATTATAAAAAATAATATTTTAAAATTTAAAAACATTTTGAATAATTTGAATCTAAACATTACAACTGTTATTAGTATAATGAATGTAAATTTTTTAAATTCTATTGTAGATTTTAAAAACAGCATATCTGAAGATATAAAAATAAATCCTATAGAACTTTATTGGCCTAACCACTTAATTCATTATCAAATACCATTGTCATATAGAAAAAACTGGATAACCGGAGACCAAAAAATTGACGATAAAATATTGACAAATAAAAGGACTAAAAATGAATTTCAAAAATTCATAAAATTTACAAAAATGTTAGATGAAAAACACAACAATTCTTTTAGAGAATGTAATCCTGTTATTTGGAGAATTGTAAATGAGAATAAATTTTAAGGACGGTAAAAATGTGGAATTAAAAATTCCTCTTTTTCATAAAAAATATAATGATGAAAAAATAAAAGAGTTGTATAAAATGGGTCTTTTTTCTGATGTTGATACAATTTTGGAAAAATTTGAAGAGATAGAGAAAACTGAAGATGATACAGATAAGACAACATATTACAAAAAAATAAAAAAGATAGGTATTTGGGTATCAGGAGGTGCTGATAGTTCTATATTACTATATTGCTTGTCTAAAATGATAAAGGATGAAAATTTAAATTTTCAAATTCAACCATTATCTGTTAGAAGAGGTAGACCTTGGAATCCAATATATGCCGCAAATGTTATAGATTGGATAGTTGATGAATTAAATTTTGAGAATATGCTTCCACATATCGTATATTATCCCGATAAAAATGATGAATATCAAAGAGAAAACAAAGAATTTAGGGAAAGAGATGTTGAAAATTTCAATAATGGTATTGTAGATGTAATGTATAGTGGCATAACAATGAATCCTCCAGCTGATGATAAAACAATTAGTAAAAATAAAGAAAGATCTAGAGATGAAACATCCGAAAGATTAATTGTAAATGATAGTTTAATGTGTCTTTATATAAATCCTTTTTTTAATATCAATAAAAAACATATTGCGGAAATTTATAATCAGTTTAATTTAATTGATACTTTGTTTCCATTGACGAGAAGTTGCGAAGGATTTGCCCAAGATACTGGATACTATACTTATCATTGTGGTAAGTGTTGGTGGTGTGAAGAAAGGATGTGGGCATTTGGAAGATTATAAATTTAATTTATTCATAGGTTATGATTCAAATCGCCCATTGGTACATGAGGTATGCAAATATTCCATAGAAAAAAGAATAAGTTCACAAATAAAGATTAAAAAAATAGGTTCATCAGTACTTAATAAAAATATTTGGTGGAAAACAGAAAAAAATAATTCTACAGAATTTTCTAATAATAGATTTTTAATACCTTTTTTAAATGATTTTAAAGGATTTTCGATTTATATGGATGATGATTTTTTATGTAATTGTGACATATGCGAATTAGTGAATTTTTTTGATTTTAACTGTGCTGTTTGTGTCGTAAAACATAAAAACTACAAATCAAAAGTTTTAAAAAAAATGGATAACATAGTGCAGAAAAATTATTTCAAAAAAAATTGGAGCAGTTTAATGATTTTTAATAATTCACATGAAGATGTTTTGAAACTATCTCCTAAATTTGTAAATGAGGTCAATCCCTTGCTTTTACATCAATTTAATTGGACAAAAAAAGTAGGTAGTATTCCATTGACATATAATTATCTAGTAGATGAATATGAGACAATAGAACATGAAAAGATAAAAATGTTACATTACACTATTGGAGGTCCTTGGTATCAAGAATTTACTAATTGTTCTTATTCTAATGTTTGGAATAAGGAAAAAGAGGAATATTTAAGTTATGTTAATTGATGAAGATCCGAATAATTTACCGTCTAAAACATTCTGTGCTTTGCCTTGGATGCACATTTCAACAAGACCTAATGGGCATATGAGGGTTTGCTGTACGGCAAATGCTTCTGCAGTACAGGATAAAGATTCTACTAAAAAAACGATTTCAGAATCAGGAGTTTTAAGAAGAGATGATGGATTACCTGCTAATCTTGCCACGACAGGATTAATCGAAGCTTGGAATAATGATTATATGAAAACCGTTCGAAGGATGATGTTGAATGGGGAAAGACCTCAATCTTGTATTAAGTGTTTTAAAGAAGAAGATTCCGGACATAGAAGTAAGAGACAATGGGAAACTTCAAAATGGGTGAATGAACTTGGGATAGATGATATTTTAAAAGATACTCAAGAAGATGGTTCTGTACCTCCTAGAGTTAGATATATTGATTTGAGATTAGGTTCAAAGTGTCAATTATCTTGTGTGATGTGCAGTCCTCATGATTCTTCTAGTTGGGTGAAGGAATATAAACAAATTTATCCTACACTGAATAATGAAAGACTTCGTTCATCTCAATTGTGGGAAAAAGATTCCGGCAAATTGGCATGGTCGGGAGGATCTTATGCTTGGCATAAGAAAAACAAAGAATTTTGGAATGAATTCTGGACACAGATACCCACCCTAAAACAGTTGTATTGGGCTGGTGGGGAGTCTTTAATTATGGATGAGCATTATATGGTGTTGAAAAAAATAATCGAACTAGGGCACTCTCAGAGCATTGAGTTGAGATATAATTCTAATGGTTTGGAATGGAAACCAGAATTGTTTGAGTTGTGGAAAAATTTTAAAAATGTTATATTTCACTTTAGTATTGATTCGTATGGAGATAAAAATCATTTCATAAGATATCCTTCTCCTTGGAAAAGAGTAGTGAATCAATTAAAAGCATTGGATAATTATCCTTATCAAAATTTGAGATTAACGACAGCGACAACAATTACAGCATTGAATATTTTTTATTTGCCTGAATTTATTGCTTGGAAATTAGAACATGAATGGAATTTATTAAATAAATTTCCAGCAGGTGCTGGTATGATTGATCTTCATTTGGCATATTGGCCACCACAATTAAATTGTAAAGTTTTACCGATTTGGTTCAAGCAAGAGGTGACGAGAAAATTTAATGATTTCTATTTATGGTTAAAGGATAATTGGAAAAAATGTAATGGTGTTGAAGAATTGACATATGAGGAATGGTCAGAATTGCCCTATGGATTAAAAAGATTGGAAGGTTTAATATCTTTTATGAATTCTGAAGATTGGTCTGAAAGATTGCCTGAAACTTATGAATGGTGCTTTAAAGTTTCGAAAAGTAGAGATTTAGATTTTTTAAATATTTTTCCAGATTTAGAGTGGTTGGAATGGTATAAATGAATGTTTTATTTGTTATGGGTATGCCTTATGATATAGAAAATAAAAATCTTGAATTTCAAAAAAAATTTAAAAATTTTGACATTAGATATTATTTGACGAATTACATTTCCAAATGGTCGGATAATAATATAGAAAATTTAGAAAAAAATAAAAATTATATATTGACAGAGAAAATAAAAAATATAAATGCAAAATATTATTCTAAATTAGATCTCATATTATTATATAAAAAATATTTTAAAAATTTTTATGATTTATTACTGAATATTATGTCTGATGATAAAATAAAGTTAAACGATGAGTCTTATTATTCCTCACATTATTTTTCTCAAGTTCAGGAAACATTAAATGAATATGTTTATTATTGCGAAATATTAAAAAATGAAAAACTTGATAAAAATGATAAGATTATTTTTATTTCAACAAATATGTCATTTGTAGAAAATGATTTTGATTTTTTAACATGCTTTAGTGATAAAATTCATCATTTTATTAATGATACTCCTGAATTTTTTACTAATAGACCTCTGATGAAATCAGATTTTCATTTTTTTGATTATGATTTTACATTTTTAGCATGGAATTTTTGGTGGACAAATTTTGAAAAATTTAGTATTATTGTAGATGAACTAGAAGATAATTTGCTGTACATATATAATAAAATGTACATAAATAATAATATACCAATTGTAGATTCTGAAGTTGCCAGAGGATATATTTTCAATAGATATATAGATAATAATGGTCCTGTGAATATAGTTAAAAATAAGCCTGATTTTGAAAAAATTAAATATGATTTTTGCAAAGAATTTAAAGAAGTTGAAACAATTCAATAACACAATTTTTTTATATAATGACGAAATAGTTTTTTCGAATTTAAAAAATTATGTTATTCTCTTAAACAATTGCCATAGTAAAAAAATAGTTTTTATTGATACAAAAATGCAATATATATTATATGCAAATTTTTTTGATTTACCTGATTGTGAGTTAATAAAATTTTTCTATGACAAAGATTTTGAAATAATTTTTACTCCTTGGTTAACAGAAAAACAATATGCATCCTGAAATTATAGAAATAAATCCCACCGAATTATGTAATAGAAAGTGTTCTTTTTGTCCTAGAGGTTCTGGTTATCCTAATTTAAATTATAATTTGTCAGTAAAAGATGCTGAATTGATACATCAAAAATTAATAGAATTTAATTATGGTGGTAGTTTACATCTAACTGGTTCGGGAGAACCTACGTTGAATCCTAATTTTTCTAAAATAGCAGAAATATTCAGACGCAATAAACAAATAACAATAAAAATGACAACTAATGGTGATTATATAGGCAAAAAAGATTTTTCATTTTTTAAATATTTTGATCAGATTAGAATATCAGTTTATGATGGTGACGAAAGATATGAATATATTAAGAGTAAAACTAAAAATTATGCGGTCGATATTAGAAAACAATATATAAATTCAATAATGTTTAATAATTGTGGAGGATGGTTTGAGGAAAAAAAATTAGAAAACAAAACCTGTTATGTACCTTTTTATAGGATGAAAATAGATTGGAATTTAGATATTAGATTTTGTTGTCATGATTGGAAAGAAAAAAAAGTTATGGGTAATTTAAAAAATGATAGTTTAGAAAATTTATGGTATAAATCTTATGAATATATGAGAAAAGAGTTGATAGTTAATAATAGAAAAAATATTTCTCCTTGTAATAAATGTAATGTAAATGGTAAAATTAATACCTACACGAATAAACAAGAAGGTTTAGAACATTTTAATTTTTTTAAAAAATATTATGAATAGATTTAGAAAAGAAGAATATTCCGACGACTATATTAGATTAGATAGAAATGAAGGGCTAGGTTATTGGTCAAATTATCCTAATTTACAATACTATTATACAAAATTTAAAGATTATTTAAAATATGATAATTTATTTTTTACTGAAGGTGTTTCGGGAGGAATTAAAAATATAATGGAGGTATTAAAGCCTTCAAAAATTTCATATGATTCGGATTTCTCATTATATCCTGTTTTTGAAAAAATCTATTGTCAACCTGTAGGACCTTCTATACAATTTATTGTAAATCCAAAAACAGAAGTGGATTTTAATTATGATTATGTTGTCATAGATGATGTTTTTCAACATTATCATAATCATAATTGGGATTATTTGTTGCCGAATGTCACTATACTGAGATCTTTTTCTAAAGCATACGGTCTGGCAGGATTGAGAATAGGATATATGACAGGTCATTTGACAGAACATATTCAGGAGTATAGGGGAGGATATGAATCTAATGAATATTCATTAAGTGTGGCATATAGCAAAATGGTTGAAAATGATGAGTTAAAAAACTCAATGAATCAATTTAAAAAATCATTGAGTTTTTTATTACAGTTTGATTTTTATCACTATAACGGATATTCTAATTATGTTATGTGTGATTATGATTTTTCAGAGAAATTAAAAGAACATAAGATTTTAGTAAAATCTTATGGAAATAAAATGAGAATAACTATTAAAGAATATAAAATTATTAAAGAATTACACGAAAAAATTATGTCATGGAAAAGTTAAATATAAAAATAATAGAAGATTTTTTAGAACCATCAACTCTTAAATTGGCACAGAAGATATCAAGGAATTTGAAAATAGACAATGATTATAAAAATTTTTTAGGGAAAAGATCTGAACTTGTGAACAGATATTTTATAACTAAAAATTCTATCGATGAACATAAAGTTTTAGCCGAAAAAATTTTATCAAACTATGAAAAAAGAAATAATGTCAGAATAGAAATATGTAAAGATAAAAATGGTTTTTGGTTAAAACCTCATAATGATCATCCAGAAAGAAAAAAAACTATATTAATATATTTGGACGGTGATGGGCCTGGAACTACATTTTATTCGAATGAAAAATTTACAGTTGATTTTAAAATAAATCGTGCGGTAGAGTTCAATACTGTCGGTTTGCATACTTACGATTTAAGTCAAATACCGCATGGTGTTGAAAAACAAATTATTAATGGTACTAGAACCACAATAATTTTATCTTTTATGGATGATAATTGGAGTAATAAGGAAGTATTATATGATACATGATGAATTTACAAAATTAGAAAAGTGTTTGGTAGGTATTTCTTACAAATCTTGCGATATTAAAGGGTTAGATAAAATTATTGATGAGACAAATGAAGATCTTAATGAATTGGAAAATATTTTAGTGAAACAAAATGTTAAAGTTTTACGTCCAATACAGCCTAAATTTTCAATAGATTTGCATCATCCTATAATGCCAAGAGATATATTTGGATTTTATGGTAATAAAATGTTTCAAACTTTTGGCGCAATACATTCAAGATTTGAAGAGCATACACTTTATTCGGATGTTGTTAGAGACTGTTTAGATGATTATGAATTATTTAAAATGTGGAAACCAGATATTGACAAAACTGAAGATTATGATATAATTGAAGACCACTCCAATAAAATTAAGATTCAACAAAGATATGACAAATATAAAAATATGATATTGTGGGAAACTGCAAATTTTATAAAATGCGGAGATTGTATTATACACACTCAATCAGCTGATAAAGATCCTAAAAATGGTAAAGGAACGGAGAAAGGTTTAGAGTGGATGAAATCTTTATTAACCGAATATAAATTCATTGAAGTTTCTGCTGGAGGTCATATTGACGGAAAAATAGCACTTTTGCGTCCAGGATTATTAATGACCTGGAGGGAAAAATTTATTCCTGAAGAATTGAAAAATTGGGATAAAATTATTATCAAAGACAACTCTAAATTTCCTAAAGAATTTAAAGAAACTAGAAAAAAGAGATTTTATACTGATTATGTGATGAAATATCTTAGCGATTGGGTAGGCTATTCGAAAGAAACTTGGTTTGATGTTAACTGTCTTTCTGTTGATGAAAATACAATAATAACTACTGGTAATGACATTGAAAATATAAAAAATATAGAAAAACACCAGATTGATGTGATCACCTGGAATCATAGACATAGATATTTTTGGGATGGAGGTGCGCATTGTTGTTCGCAGGACATTTCTAGAACTGGAAAAATGGAATCCTATGTTTGATAAAATAGAAGATATATCTAACAGATTTCAAATTATATGGGATTTAGGTAGAAGATGTTCATATGCATGTTCATATTGTCCTCCTCACAGAAACAATAAATGGTCTCCCATGGCAGATTTTGAAGAACTTTGTCGAACTATGAAATATGTAAATGACTACTCAACTTTGTATGATGATTTTAGAAAAAAACCTTCCATTAAGAAATTATCATTTACTGGAGGTGAACCTACATTAAATCCTGCGTTTTTTGATTTTATGCAATATATCTCTGATAATTATTCAAATTATTCTAGAGGATTAACAACTAATGGATGGTTTGGTAAAAAAAATTTAGAAAAAGTTAAAAAATATACAACAACTGGAACAATTTCATATCATTGCGAATCAACGGAAAAACAAAAAAAAGTAGTAATAGAAAATATAATAGAATTGAAAAAAACTTATAAAGTCAATGTCATGTTTCATAAAAACTTTTTTGATGAGTGTGTGGATTTGTGTGATTTGTTGGAAAAAGAGGGAGTTAATTACATACCAAGAATTATAGGAGATGATATCAATGATGAATTGTCTATATCTTACGGTTATACACATGTTTACAGTAGAGATCAGATGAAATGGTTCAGAAAATTTTGGAACAATAAAGGTCAAGAAACATCTAAAAAAGGAGATAGTCAAAAAGGATTGGGTAGACCTTGTTGTGGAGGTAGATGTTTTAAAGTTAATGACCATGATGCATATTTTTTACCATCTACTAATTTTCAAGGATGGAAGTGCATGATTAATTGGTATTTTTTATTTTTGAATCAAGAATTAGATAAGGTTTGGACTCATCAGACTTGTGCGGTTAATTTGAACGGAGAAGTTGCCCCATTAGGAAATATTTCTAATTTTGATAAAATTATTGATGATTTATCAAAATTTTTATATTCCGATAAAAAAATTCCAATGATAACATGTCCTAAAACATTTTGTGGATGTGGTTTATGTATAACAAAAGCAAAAAATGATCACGATATTGATTCTTTATTTAAAAATCATACAAAATATTTAGATTATGAAATTGTTTCACAAAAAAATAGTAATTATGAAATAGATCAAACCACTATGCAATTATTTAAGGATTGATATGAGAGTTGCTATCGTTGGAGGATCTTATGGAATAGGAAATATTATTGTTAAAAAATTTTCAGCAATAGATTATTCAAGATCAACAGGTTTTGATATCTCATCAGAAAAAGATAGACATGAAATCATCAGAAAAAGTATTGATTATGATGTTTTTATTAATCACGCATGGTCTGGAGATCACTCACAATATACTCTATTATATGATATTATAAAGTGTTGGAAAAAATTTAATAAAGATGGTTATATAATCAATACGGGCTCAATAAATACACATTTTAAAAATTATGATAATTTAACTTCAAATTTATCTATAAAAACGGCATTGGATGAACTTTGCAAAATGTCTTTTAAGCAATTTCAAAGTAAAAAAATAAATTTCAAAGTTACAAATTTAAAATTAGGATTGTTAGACACGGAAATCAATAGAAATAAAAAAGAATGGAAGGGAAGAGGAATTACGGAAATCGAATATTACAATCTAATAACATATTTATTGAACACACCTGTCGATTTTTTGATAGGTGAAATGGTAATAGAAACAAGAAATGAATTATAATAATTTATTTGCACATTGGCATATTGAATTATCTTCAAAATGCGCACTAAAATGTCCCAGATGTCCTAGAACAGAATATCCCGGTAGTTATAAAATAACTGAGTTGAATTTAAATTTTTTTAAAAAAAATTTTACTGAAAAATTCATTAATGATTATGTTAAATATATAGATTTTTGTGGCGGACAAGGGGACCCTATATATTGCAAAGACATAATTCGAATAATTGAATATTTAAAAAATATTAAAAAAGATTTAGAAATTAAGATAATCACGAATGGCAGCTATAAAAAAGCAGAGTGGTGGAATGAATTAAGTTCTCATTTAAATATATACGATACTGTGGTTTTTTCAATAGATGGATGGGATCAAGAATCGAATCAAAAATATAGAGTTAATTCTGACTGGGATACCATTGAAACTGGTATTAAAGAAGTTGTAAAATCAGAAGCACTTGTAAAATGGTCAACCATTGTTTTTAGTTTCAATCAAAATCATTTGAATAATATAAAAGATAAAGCACAATCTTTAAATGTTGATCAATTTAGAATTGTAAATTCAACTAATTTTGGAAAAAAACATGAAAAATATATTGATCAATTTCTCGGTTATGATCCTTTGCAGCCGTCCGAGGAGTTTATAGGAAAATATCCGGTTCATTTTAGAAATCAATATGTGTTAATGAGTGATAAAATTAAGTACATTGATTTAAGGCGAGAAAAAACTAAAAAGTATAATGAATATTTGAAAAGATGTGATGATGAGGCTAAATTATATGAGACTGATTTGATAACTCCTAAATGCTTTAAAGGAGATTATGGTAAATACATTGATGCTGAAGGTATAATGTACCCTTGCAGTTGGGTCAGTCATCCTTATAAAATTAAAAAAAGTAATTTTTCTAATCGTGAAATTGAGTTTAAAGATTCATTATGGGTCAAAGATAAGAAATGTTTTGATTTAAATAAAAACACAATCGAAGACGTTATTAATAGTCACCATTGGTATAAAGTTATTTCCTCTTGGAAAAATAAACAAAACTGTTTTGTAGAATGTAGTCACAAATGTTTGAAATAAAAAAAATTGAAATAGAAGTATCAACTCTCTGCAATGCAAAATGTTCTGGTTGCATGAGAACAATGCTTGATGAAAGACAGGAAAAATATTTGAAAAAATATTTAGATTTTGCTGACATACATAGATGGTTTAATGATATTAATTTAAAAGATGTGAATTTAAAATTATGTGGTGTTCTGGGTGATCCAATCACAAATTTAGATTTGGAAGATATAATTTTTTATTTTTTATATGAAAAAAATGTAAAAACTATTGAAATGTCTACAAACGGAGGAACGAGAAGTGGTAATTTTTGGCAGAGTTTAGGTCAAATGTCTAAAAATTCGAAAGATAGATTTTACATTCATTGGGCAATAGACGGGGTAAAAACCAATTTTTATAGGGAAAATGTTTCATTAGAAAAAGTTTGGGAAAATGTTAATAGTTATCATTCAACTGGAGGAAAGTCTGTTTGGCAATTTATAATATTTGATTATAATGAGCATGAAATTGAAGATGCTAGGAATATTGCCAAAAAAAATAATATGAAATTTGCAACTAGAAAAAGTTGGAGAAACACTCTTGGAACGGCAAAATTTAAATCACAACAATCTAAAATGGATTTAAATTATGAGGTAATTGAACATAAAGCATATACTTTAAATTATGAGAATCCTAATATTTTATGTAGACATAAAACAGACAATGAAATTTACATAGGAGTTGATGGTAGAGTTTGGCCATGTTGTCATCTATATGATGAAATAGTGTCGAAAGAAGCTGAACAGATTAGAAAAGTTTTAATGAAAATGGGAAAAGATTTTAATAATTTATATGTAAACAAATTAACAGATATTGTTGAATCTAGTTGGTACTCTAGAATACTAGAAGAAAGTTGGAAAAAAAATCATGAATTACATATTCCTAGATGTTATTTAACTTGTGGTGATAAAGGAAAACGTAGTGTAATAAAAAATATGGAATTTTAATGTTTTGTTACTATGCATTATCTGGATTGAATTATAAAAATTCAAAAATAACTACATGTCCAAGACAATCTGATTCTCTAAGTGAATTTTCCAAATCAATATTGCCTTCTGAAGTTTATAATAATGAAAATTTTATAAATGTGAGAAAATTATTATCTAATGATGTATGGCCGCAAGGATGCGATACATGTCAAAAAATGGAAGAAAATAATTTAAAATCTATGAGAAATGATTTCAAAATTATTGACGGATTATTTTTCAACGATAGACAAGAATTGTGCCAGTTATCCGAATTTGATAATCAGAGTATACTAAGTTGTTTGGATGAAAACTACTTAATGGATAATAATGGGTTAAGAACAATTGAATTTAGATTTAGTAATTCTTGTAATTTTAGTTGTTTACATTGTAGTGATGTATTTTCTAGCAAATGGTCTCGTTTAGTGAATAATTTAGAATACAATGAATTTGATCATTTATTGGAAATTACACAGTTGACTGGTAAAGAACATAGAAAAAATGATAATGATAATCTAAAAATAGAAATGACATACGATCAGATAGATTCAATTATTGATGACTTGTGCAAAAATTTTAAAAAATTGGAAAGAATTGATTTTAGTGGAGGAGAACTTCTATATCAAAAAAAATTTTGGTACGCATTAGAAAAATTGAGAAAACACCCAAACGCACATAAAATTTATATATCATTTCATACTAATTTTAATGTTGATTTTGATGTTGAGTATTTAAATGAATTATTAAAATCATATTATGCCAGCTCAATAGTTATTTCTATAGATGGAGGTAAAAATATTTATGAATATTTTAGAAAAGGTGGTGATTGGAATAAATTACTAAAAAATATTAAAAAATTTAAAAAAATTAATTTCAATACAAAAAAATATATAACTTGTACAACCTCTATATTTCAAATTTTAGATATTGAAAATATATTTGAATCATTTTTGGACATTGATTTGAGAATGGAAAGTTCTATTGTTCAAAGTCCATTATATTTAGATCCATCTTTAATAATGCATGAATATGGTAAAGAAATAATGTCCGATTTTGATTCTACTGAGAGAATGATTCTTAATCATAAAAATAAAAAAATGAAAAATAATTTTTTATTCAATTTAAAAAATATAAAAAATTATCTTTGCAATAATAAAATGAATCATAGATATTTTAATAAATTTTTATATTATAGAGATAGAATGGATCATATTTTAGATCAAAATTTTAATGATTATTTTTCGAAATTTTATTTTCATGATAAGGAATTGTTTAGAAAATGAATGAGAAATATTTTTGCATGGCACCTTTCAGAAAAATGCTTGAAAATCCAAATGGTAGACTCAGAACTTGTTGTCATTATACCGATTTGAAAAAATCTCACGTTGATATAAGAGAAGCATTTTATGGAGAGGAGATGGATTTACATAGACAACAAATGATAAATGGTGAAAAATTGGAAGGTTGTAAAATATGTCATATGCATGAGAAATCTCCTGGTCATAAACGTTTTAGATCTCAAAGAATGCACTATAATAATGAGTATAATGCGGATTATTACATAAAAAATAATATAATTCCTGAGGCATATATTACGGATTTAGAATTATCGATTGACAATACTTGTAACTATATGTGCATAACATGCACACCAAGGGCAAGTTCAGCATGGGTAAATAGAATTGGCGATTCCATTGGACCTACAGGATTCAGATTAAATAATTTGGGAAATAGATCTTTTACAAATTCATTGAAAAAACCTACGTCATTTGAAATTGAAAAATATTTACCAACCTTAAAGCATTTAATATTATCTGGAGGAGAACCGACAATTCAAAAAAAATTTGACAATGAATTTTTTGAAAAAATATTAAAAACGGTAGATGATGATTTTGGTTTTGGCATGATTACTAACGGATCAAGATTTATAAATGAATCGGGTGAAAAATTAATAAAAAAATTAAAAAAAGTTTTAATTATGTTTAGTTTAGATGGCGTTGATCAAGTTGGTGAGTGGTGTAGATATGGTATGAAGATGAGAATAATTCGTAAAAATTTAAATAGATGGATTGAGTTATTGAAAGATAAAGAAGATTTTTTTTATGAAAATATGAACAGATCCGGATTGATTATCAATATTTGTGTTCATAATTATAATATATTTAATATTTACAATACTTTAGAATTTATTGAAAATTTAGGATTGAATGAATATCAGTACATATTATCTTATAATAATTCAAACACTAATACGATATGTCCATCTAAATTACCGTTTATGTTAAAGGATATGATTTTGGAAAAAATGATTTTTTTCAATAAGGGGCATGAAGATTTTACTCACCATTTATTAACAATGGATTCATATGATGAAGAATATTGTCTTAAATTTGTTAAATATACTGATTATTTGTTAGAACACACAAAATATCCTCCGGAAGAATGTTTGTATATTTATCAAAATTTAAAGGAAATACATGGTTGGTAAGTATTTTTGCATGGCACCCTTTACACATTTAGCTATAGATGCCCAGAGTAGAGTGCGGCCATGTTGTATGTTTTATCCTACAATATATGATAAAGAATATAAATCTATTACTGATATTTTTGATAGTGATGAAAATAAAAATTTGCGTCAAAAAATGTTAGACGGAGAAAAAATATTAGAATGCAACAAATGTTATATTGATGAATCAATAGGTAAAGAAAGTTATCGTTTGCGTTTTAATAAAAGATATTATTCTGAAAAAAATATAGTTGAACCTAAAATTAAAGAATTAGAATTAGCATTGGGAAATAAATGTAATTTAAGGTGTGTTACATGCAATGGTTATTATAGCAGTGCTTGGGAAAAAACTGATAAAATTTTAAATAATTTAATTCCTAGAAAAATTCATAAAAAACCATCAGTTTCAATAGATGATAATTTTTTAGATTATGATTTTTCAGAATTGAAAGAATTAAAAATTTTAGGTGGCGAACCATTTATGTATCCTGAGTATGTTAATTTTTTTGAAAAACTGTCTGCAAATAATATAACTTTATTTTTAGTAACGAATGCAACTTTTTTTCCAAAAAAAGAATTTTTAGATTCTATACTTAAATTTAAAAAAATAAAGATTAACATAAGTATCGATGGTATTGATGATGTCGGAGAATTTGTCAGATATGGTATTAAATTCAGTAAATTCGAAAAAAATTTTAAAAGGTGGTTAAATATTTCAGAAAATGTTCCAAAATTAAAAGTAATACCGCATTTGGTCATACATAATTTTAACATATTGTCTATCAATGATACATATAAATGGTTGAGAAAATTTTTTGATACAGATTGTTTTTTGTCGTATGATTTTTTGGACTCACCGGAATATTTGAATATTAAATATTTACCGAAATCAACAAAAAAAATTATTTTAGATTATGTAAAAAATGGTTTTTTTAATAACTTAGTTGAAAATTTTTTAGGTGATGCTAAACAGAATAATGAAGTGAATTTAAATTTTTTGAAGTATTATAATTTTTTAAACACTGTAACTGAAATTCCTGAAATTTCTAAAATTATTATAAAAGATGTTAAAAAGAATGTGGAAAAGTGAAAATGTAGAATGGTTAGATATAGAACTAACATCTTATTGTAACATATTTTGTTCTGGTTGTTTAAGACAGCAATCTAATCATATAGATTCCTTAAAAAATGATAAAACTATAAGTTTTCAAAATATAAAAGACTGGTTAAAAAATGAAAATTTTCCAAATATTAAAACTATTAATTTTTGTGGAACCATAGATGAACCTACAACACATCCTGAACTTTTTAAAATACTGAAATATTTTTTTAATTGGAACGTACATATCAGTATATCTACAAATGGATCTACGAGAACAAAACATTTTTGGGCAAAGTTTGGAGAATTATTGAAAGGCAAAGATCATGCTGTTTTTTTCGGTATTGATGGTCTTGATGGATTAAGTGAAAAATATCGAATCGGCAGTAAATATGAAAAAGTTCGAGAAAATTATAGATCTTTTATTGATAGCGGAGGTAATGCTATATGGCAATTTATAGTTTTTGATTGGAATGAGCATCAACTGGAAAGAGCAAAAGACTTTTCTCTGAATGAGGGTTTTTCAAAATTTAGAGTAATATATTCTCACAGAAAAACCAGTGGCGAAAAAAAGAAAGAACGCATAGGTGATGACATAATTGAATGTAAGTATTGGAAAAATAAAAGATTATTTTTAAATCATATGGGAGATTTGATTCCTTGTTGTCATTTGAATGCGGAAACATTAGAGTACAATGCTTCTAATAAAATAAAAACTAATTATGGACATTTATATAAAGAAAGTGGAAGTATGTTATCAACGAATTTAAAATATAACACAGTTGACGAAGTTTTAGAGGGAGATGTATTTTCAAATGTAATTAAATCTTGGAAAACAAAAAATCCTGTACAAAAATGTTATAAAACTTGTGCGCAAAAAAACTATGATATTTTTATGGATAGTAGAAACAAATGAAATGTTATTATGCTTTGGGTGGAATAAATTATAAAAATGGAGTAATCACTACTTGTCCTAGACAAGCTGATCAATTAGTGTATGCCAATGAAACAATACTGCCATCAAAAATTTATAATCATAAAAATTTTTTGCAGTTAAGAAAAAAATTAAATAATGATGTTTGGCCTAAGGGTTGTAATACATGCGAAGATATGGAAAAAAATAATTTAAATTCCATGAGAAAAGATTATGTGTTAGATACAAATAATGTTTTTAGAAAACACGATATAGATGGAACACCTGAAACCAAAATAAAATTGTTAGATTGCTATAATACTATTGATCATACAGTTAATAATAATGGCTTGAGACATGTAGAGTTTAGATTTAGCACTGCATGTAATTTTGCTTGCTTACATTGTTCAAAAGTTTATTCTTCGGGATGGACTAAAAAATTAAAAAATTTTATACCGGATCATGAAACTATATTGTATGATTTAAGACAATTGTTAGGAACAGAACATAGACATGGTCCTAACGATACTAATGAAATGTCATTAACAACAAAACAATCATTAGAAATTGTTGAGGATTTAAATGAAAATTTTCCATATTTACAATATGTTGATTTTGCTGGCGGTGAGGTGTTGTATCAAAAACAATTTTTTCCAACTCTAAAAAAGTTAGCTGATCATCCTAATGCAAAAAATATTTTAATATCATTTCATACAAATTTTAATGCTGATTTTGATATTATAAAATTAAGTGATTTATTAGAACCTTTCGGTCAATCATCCATCATTATTTCTGTTGATGCGGGAAAAACATTTTATTCTTATTTTAGACATGGAGGAACTTGGGAAAAATTACAAAAAAATATTAATGATTTTAAAAGATATAATAATTTTACTGGAATAGACATTTCTTGCACAACATCTATATATCAGATGTTAGATATTTATGATGTTTTTGAATCCTTTATAGAGTTAGATTGTAATTTTGATGCGTCAATCGTTCAAACTCCTAGATATTTAGATCCATCATTATTGATGTTTGACTTTAAAGAGCATGTAATCAAGGATCTAGAAAATACTGAGAAATTAGTTAATAAATTTTCTAAATACAGTTCATTACATTGGTTTGATTATATAAAAAAATATGTTTTAAATACGTCTTCAGAATATAAACAATTTAATAGATGGTTGATTTATCGTAAGAAATCAGATCAAATATGGGACCAGAATTTTAATGATTATTTTAAAAATTATCAAATAGAGGATGATGAATTAATAAGGATTCAATGAAACCAGATAGAGAAAATACCTATTGCCATTTTCCTTTCAAACAAATTACTTTAAAAAAATGGGATTCTTACGGTAATCTTAGAGTTAGTAATCCTTGTTGTCAAATGTCTGCTGCAACTGGTAAAAATTTGATGATACCGAATATATCAGAAAAAAATCCTGATGAAATTTTTAATAGTGATAGTTTTGATAAATTAAGATATGATTTAATTAATGGTATTAAAAATCATAACTGTAAAGTGTGCTGGGACATGGAAAAAGGTGGATTGAGATCATTTAGATTAGATTCTTTTAATAAACATGACTCTGAAGAAAAAAAACTTATTCAAATTGATTTTACAACCAGCAATTTATGCAATTTAAGATGTAGAATGTGTTTTCCTGACTGTTCGCATTCTTTAATGATAGATGAAAAAAAGTTGTCTGAGTTAAACTTGAAGGAAAAATACCAAAAATCTATTTTTGGTGATTACAGTAAAAAAGTAGTTAATAATCAAAATATTAATTCAAAACAATTCGAATGGATGTTAAATAATACTGATAAAATTTCTATTTTAAGTTGTTCTGGAGGAGAACCTTTTTATGATAAAAAAGTTTTATTTTTACTGAAAAAATTTATTGAAGATGGAACGTCAAAAAATACAATTTTACAATTTCATACCAATGCAACTTTGTTTACAGATGAAATTGTTGAAATAAACAACCAATTCAAATCCGTTTCACATACGTTCAGTATCGATGGCGTTGATCTTGTTTATGAATATATAAGATTTCATAATTTTTTATCTTTAGAAAAAAGTGTGTTAAATTTTTTATCAAAATCAAAAAACATTGATATTATTGATGTAAATTTAGTTTTAAGTAGTTTAAATATTTTTAATATATCTGAATTTGAGGAGTGGGTAAAAATTATTTTTAAAAGTAAAAATATAAACTATAATATTAATTTTTCTGATGTTTATCCTTTCAATAGAGGTATAAACATCAGAAGACTACCAGTATCTGTATTAAATATTGCTAAAGATAAAACTAAAAATAAAAAAGTTATATCATTAATAGACAATTCTATAAAAAATAATCAAGAAAATTTAAAGTTATTAAAAGATGAAATTTATTGTTTAGATATTGTACGTAATCAATCTTACATAAACTATCTTGATCCTAGAATTATTGAATTAATTAACGTGTAACATATTTTTTATAATCCATTTCAAATTCATCAAATTATTTTCATCTTTCAATGTTTGTAAAGAAACTAAAAGTGGTTCAATTTTTTTACCGACAATGAAATCGTATTTACCTGTTTTTTCATATATTCTATTCATTGCCTCATCGTCATTTATCATATCATTGAAAGCTGTGATTAATTTATTCACATTTGAATTATCTTTTCTTACCCATAAACTTTTTTGCAATACATCTCTATAACTTTTAGATAATATATAGGCATGATAAAAATCTCCTTTCGGTTCTTCTTTCCATAAATTTTTATATACCTCAACAAAAGATAAATTTGGAAAATTTGCATCATTGATAATTTCTAGCGTATCTATATTCATTACACCATGAGAAAACCAGTTGACATTTTCTTTAATTTTTTCTGCATGTTTTTTATATGCAAGAGGATTTTCTCTAGTTACGTTTAATTCTCCTCGCATATATGCTAATCTTCGTTCTCCGCCCGACATTCCTTTTACATAAATAAATTTTTGATCAAAGCACTGTTTATATTCTAATAATGAATTTTTCGGTCCACATATTAACATTGTAATTGCCATTGCATCTGGGTTCATTCCAGAACCTGCGGCAAATTTTACATTTTCAAGATGATTATGATCATTTCTTTTACCTACCATAATGGTAAGATTTTGCAGTGCTATGGGTTCATAATCAAAATAATCATAATCAACATTTTGAACTAAAAAACTTTCCGCATTACCTCCATGCGCAACCATGACATTTTTATCATCATACTGCAATTCATTGTGAAATTTATTAAACCCTGGAACATCATTAATTCCAGGTAAGTTATTAATTTTAATTTTTTCACCCAATTTCTTTTCCAATTCTTGTGCAATTGTTCTTGCCCAAAGATCAGTACCTCCTCCTGGTTTTTGAGGTACAATAAATGTGTAATCGGCAAAAGTTGCAGTTGCAATCAACATTAATGTTATAAATAAAATAATTTTTTTCATGAGTATTTAATCCTTGTTTTTGTTGTTAAACCAATACCTACCAATATAAATGTCAGAGATAAGATTCCTAAACTAATTGGTCTTTGTAATAAAATATCATAAGAATATAGAGCATTGAATTGAATATACAAACTTTCTAATCTTTCCGCTAAAATAAATCCGAGTATAAGTGCGGCACGATTGAAATGAAATCGTTTTAGTATTAGACCGAATATACAAAAGAAACCGAATATTAGATAATCTTCAATACCTTTTGTATATTGTATAGACACCCAAATCAATAACAACATAATGAACCAGAAGAAATATTTGAAAGGTATTTTAACAATGTTTACTGCATATCTTACAAAAATGACAGCAATAAAAAATGTTAAAATTAAACTCAATATATAACTTTCTGTCATATAGTTAAAAAAAGTTATGTCAAGTAATAGATCAGGCGAACCTAGTTCTAAACCTACAAGCATAAACAAACTAATTATGATAATTTCAAATGGTGCACCCGGAATTCCAAACAGTATTGTAGGAATATAACTGGTCGCTTTTTGTGCATTATTTGCTCCTTCACACCCTACTACGCCTCTTACATTTCCGTTTCCAAATGTTTCTTTTTTATTCAAGGCAATCGTTTGTCCATATGCCAACCAATCGGCAACATTTCCTCCAATTCCAGGTATAGCACCGATAACAGCACCGATAAATCCTCCTCGAAGTCCATCCCATTTGTATATCCAGCTGTCTTTAAAACCTTGTACTATTTGTTTTTTGATGTCAAAAATATCTGATGATTTATTTTTATCATTTAGATATGCATGAAGCAATTCAGGAAATGCTAAAATTCCTGCCATGATAGGGACAAGTTGAATACCATCACCTAGGTATTGAATATCAAGAGTAAATCTTTCATCTCCTGTGATTGGATTTTGACCAATCATTCCTAAAAATATGCCAATGATGAGTGCTAAAAATCCACGAAAATAATGTTGGTTATTTATAAAAATGACAGAAAAAAATGCTAGAATAAGAAATACAAACATTTCAGGTATACCAAAATTTAACACAAATCCAGTATAATGTGGTAAAAAAAGAAAAACGATGATGCCCCAGAGTAAACCGTTAACTGTTGAAACACATATTGCTGCACCTAATGCTCTTGCTCCTTCATTTCTTTGTGCCATAGGAAAACCATCAATCATTGTTGCTGCACTTCCTCCGGCACCAGGTATGTTCAACATAATACTTGAAAAACTATCACCTATAGAAGATGAAACCACAATAGAGGTTGTGAATGCAACTAAAAGGTAGGGTTCGTATTGAAAATATTGATAAAAAGAAAAAACTGTTATGAGGGCAGTTGTCGCTCCTGCTACTGGAATTAAACCAAATATAAAACCATATAATGTACCCAATAATATAATAAAAAGCATAATTAAATTCTTATCTTCTGTTAATTTTTAATCCACTCGGAATAAATTCTATTACCTTTATCCCATTTTATTTCCTTTACTGTAAAATTATTTTTTTCAGCCCATTCATAATTTAAGTTAATGGTCCAAGGGAAGAATTTTATTTTTTCGACACCTTCATATTTATGATCAGCTACACCAGGATTTTGTCTGAAGTAAATTCTTTCTGTTAATTTACATACTTTTTTTACCTGTTCATACACTTGATCATTTGTTCCAAAATTTAAACTACCTAAACAAAATCCTACATTCCAGGTTTTATTGGTTACAAAATCTTCAATAGAAACTATTTCATCGGCAAATTTATTTACTATATCAATACCATATAACCTATCTTTAAAATATGGTTTAAATAAATTAAAACCGCAACCTACGTCTAAAATGGTTTCATCATCATTTATTTTTTTTATTAAATTCCAACCACTATAAATAAATTTATTATAGTTTGGTTTCCATACTTTATCAAAGTAAAATTTCAAATCATTGTTCATGAGTGTATTTATGATTAAAAGTAATTATGATTTTTCAAAAATTCCCTGGGATGATATTCAAAGTGTTGGAACTTTTAAGATGCTTGAAAGTGATTTATTTACAGTATCATGGTTATTAGGTAGATTTTGCAATTATAGATGTTCTTACTGCTGGCCTTATGCTAGAAGCAATACCAAAGATCACCGACCTACATCATTATGTTTAGACACAATAGATGAAATAAAAAAACAAGCAAGAGAAAATGGTTTTAATAGTTTTCATTTTAGTCTTTCCGGCGGAGAACCCACGTTTCATCCCGGATATCTTGATATTATTCAGCGTTTAGCTGATGATGTTGAAAACACTAATTATACCTCAAATCATATGACTTCAAATTGTTCTCGGCCAATGAAATGGTTTGAGGAATATGTTAATTACACGAAACGTTTTACACGATCATCCATCACAGCATCATTTCATAGAGAATTCATTAATAGTCACAATAAACGACAAGAATGGGCAGATAAATTAGAATTTTGTCAACAGAATGGTGTAAGAGTGACCATTAATTCAGTAATGGTTCCAGAGAAATTTGATGAAATTTATGATGATCTTATGTATTTCTATCAACGAGGTATCAATATCACATTGAAACCACAGAGTGATCCTACAGCGAGTAAAGTTGTTGACGGATATACAAAAGAACAATTGAATATTCTACATAACGGAATGCCTCAGATTACAAATATGGAAGTTAAATCAAAAAAAGAAAAAAATATTCGTCAAGAATTTGAAATAATCATGAAAGATTCTACCGGCAAAGAATGGTATCTTGATCAAGCAGAACGATTCAATGCTTTTAATTTCAATAATTTTAAGGGATGGAATTGTAGAGCAGGATATCAAAGTATCATTATACGAGAACCCGATGGAAGTATAAAAAGAAGTTATAGTTGTGCTGATGTTCCATTAGGTAATATTGAAACTGGATTTAAGTTGTTTTCTAAACCTATACCCTGTATAACCAATTCATGTGTGAGTTCAGCAGATAGCAAAATACCAAAAAATATAAAACAGGATGTGATAAATGCATGAGCCGAGAGAATTTCAAAAAATTTTTAGAGTCCCCGATAAAACCAACACTTTTTGTTATTATCCATTTTACGCATTAGTTTTTAAATTATATGAAAATGATAAATTATCAAAGGTCGCACCTTGCTGTATGATGCACGATACCAATCAAAATACAATATTAGAAAAATCTGAGTTGCAAAATTTAGATCCTGATCAAATTTTCAATCATCAAAAATTTGTGGAATTTAGAAATAATATTTTAAATAATATAAAAGATCCTAGATGTCAAACTTGTTGGAAATTAGAGGAAAATGGTTTTATTTCACATCGTATGTATACTGGATGGGATTTTGATGAGCCTTTTAGTACAGAATTGAGAGAGGTTGATATTTCATTGTCAAATAAGTGTAATCTGGCCTGTCGAATGTGCAATATTGGATCATCACATCAATTATATAAAGATCTTGATGAAATAAAAAAATTAAATTTAATGGAAAAATTTAATTATGCCTCTGATTTTTCTATGAATTCAAAATCATTACCAAAAAATACTACTAATAATTTATTGTTTAAATGGATATTTGATAATACAGACAAAATAAAAGTTTTAAAGATATCAGGAGGTGAACCTTTTTACGACAATAACGTCATAAAATTGTTACAAAAATTTATCAAAGACGGAAATTCAAAAAATACAAGATTAGTTTTTCATACTAATGGTATTTTAATAGATGATTCTATGATACAAATATTGAATAAATTTAAAAGTCAAATGCATACGTTTAGCATTGATGGAGTAGATAATACATATAATTATATTAGACATTATTCTAATTTTAATGTTTTAGAAAAAAATTTAATCAATTGGTTTAAAAAATCAAACAATATTAAATCTTTTAATTGTAATTTTGTAATATCAGCATTAAATTTAGATAACATTATTGATTTTATGGATTGGATTATTATGATGTTTCATTTGAAGATAAAATGTAATATTTTCTTCTCCTCAGTCAGACCAATTGAGAGAGGGATTCACATTAGAAATTTACCCGTAAATCATTTAATAAAAATCAAATCAAAATTTTTAAAATTCTATAATTTTTTCGAAAAAATCAGACAGAAAGAAATGGGGTTAAAAAATCATTTTTTTTATGAGAGTGAAAATATTTTTCAAATTTTAGACAACTCTATTGAGAATAACTTTTATGAAAAAAATAAATTTAAGTTATATGATGAGATAACAATTTTAGATCAAGCAAGGAATCAAAACTATAGTGATTATGTCAGTAAAGATTTAAAGGAAATACTTGACAATTTGAAAAAATAATGATAATATAAGGTGATGAATGAAAAATTTTTTCATATATGGTGATAGTTATTTTGAAGAATGTGAACATGATGAAGAATACGTAAAATACTCCTGGTTAGTTAAATTGAAGAACCATTTTAAAAACAAATATTGTTTTTTTAACTATGCTCAATCTGGTACAGGACCCCATTATTCTTTTAATTTGTTTAATGACCATTTATTCAATGAAAATAAAATTTATGCAGGTGACATTGTATTGTTTCACCTTTCACATTTTGACAGAATTCAATTCATTACACATCCATCTTTAACGTTTGATGTTTCCACTAGAATAAAATATGATTTTATCAATAATAGAACATATATAGTATCAGATTGGACAGAAGGTAATGATAAAGAAAAAAAATTATTAAAATATTATGAAATGTATAAAAAAGAAATAGAATTTTTTTTCATGACTATATCAAAACAATTATTGTATGAAAATTCAAAAAATTTGTCTTTTTTATATTCTATATCTTTATTATATGATATAAAAATTATAGTATTTGCTAATGATTTAAGTGGAGAATTTGATAATTTTTTTAAATTGAATTATAATAATTTTTTTTTCTCTCCTGTAAATTTGTTTGATTTAAGTTATCGAGAACTTCTTAAAGAACAAGAATATTATTATAGAGAAAAACTTTACTTGGATTTAAGAAAAAATCATCTATCTCCTGAAAATCATGAAAAAATGTTCGAGTATCTTTTAAACATATTAAATAATGATTATAAAAATTTACCAAAATTTAAAACAAATTTTAAAGATTATAATGATATTTTAATAATTAAATCAAATAATAATAAAAAAGATTTTATATATGAGTGATTTTTTGATAAAGCTTTTAGATGATTATACATTACGAGAATTGCAAATATATTCCTCAAAAATTTTGTCTGCGCACAACGCAACTAGTAGTTTTATAAAACAATTTCAATCTGAACATGATAGTGTTCAATTTTATAAAAATGTTATATTTTGGTATATAACAAAATATAATTCATTTCCTGATGATGATATATGTACAAATCAAATGAAATAACACACATACATTTAGAACCAACACAAAAATGTCAAGCAGAATGTCCAATGTGTGACAGAACAAATAATAAACATTTGAAAAATGCTGATTTAGATATAACGACATTTAAAAAAATAGTCGATTCAGATTTTGTTCACCAATTGAACAGTTTAATAATGTGCGGAAATCATGGTGATCCGATCATTGCAAAAGACACATTGAAAATTTATGATTATTTGCGTCAAGAGAATTCTAAAATATATTTACACATGACAACAAATGGAGGAGCAAGAAACGATAAATGGTGGAGAGAATTGGCGAAAATTTTCGGTAATAGGGGAAAGGTCACATTTTCAGTAGATGGATTAGAGGATACGAACCACTTGTATAGAGTAAATGTCGATTGGGATAGAATTGAAAATTCAATGGACGCATTTACGAGTGCAGGAGGTAAAGGTTTATGGGTTTTTTTAATTTTTGAACACAATGAACATCAGGTCGATGATGCTGAGAGAATGGCTAAACTATTTGGTCTTCAGTTTATAAAGAAAAAAAGTGGTAGATGGGTACAAACAAAAAATAAAATATCAGAAAAAGAAACGAATAAAGGAAATTATATTAAACCTCCATCGAATCAAAATTATCAAAATAAAAGTGTTAATACTTATGATGATCTGATAACAAAATTTGGCAGTTTTCAAAATTATTTAGACAATACTGTAATATCTTGTAAATCAATTTTAAATAAAGAAATTTATATATCCGCTGAAGGTTTAATTTTTCCTTGTTGTTGGACTGCGGGTAGATTGTATAAAACATATCAGAAAATAGGCGAAGATCAAATATGGAATTTTATTGAAGATTTGGAAAAAATTAATGCGAAAAATGTTCCGTTGAGAAAAATAATTGACGGAGATTTTTTTAAAAAAATTGAAAAATCATGGAGTTTATCTTCTTGTAAAGAAGGGAAAGCAGAAATATGCGCACAAAAATGTGGAAATGGGTTTGATGCTTATGGAGATCAATGGAAATGACTAATTTTTATTGTTTAAAATGGGGCTTAAAATATGGTCCAGAATATGTTAATAGATTATTTAATTCTTTAAAAATAAATTATAAAAAAAATTTTAATTTTCATTGTTTAACTGATAATTCAGAATTTTTAGACCCTGATATTAAAATTTTACCTTTACCTACAAGATTTTTAAGACATACCAGAAAAAGAATTTTTACTTCTGAAAAAATGTGTTTTTTTTATGATTTTAAAAATGTTGCTGGCAAAAAAGCATGGTTTGATTTGGATATTTTAATTCAAAGTGATATCACAAATTTAATTGATATGGAACATGATAAGCCTAGATTTATTATGAATTATTGGAGAGATCCAATGTCTCATATTAAAAATTATTCCTTTATGACTACACCTTTAAATTCTTCATTTGTGGCGTGGCAAGATGATGTTGGGTACAATTTATATGAATTTTTAGTCAAACATGAAGAAAAAGCGTTTTTTATGTATCCGTCTTTGGATAAATTTGTTTTTTATCAGTTCTACAGAAAAAATTTAATAAATCTTTGGGATAAAGGTATTATTTACAATTATAATATTGGAGCTAGATTTCCTGATGATTTATCACCAAAAGAATACCGTGAGAAATATAAAATATGCCTATTCAACACATCTCATAAAGCATGGGCTAGAAAAAACGAAACACAAATAGAATTACATGAAGCAACAGGGTGGGCAAAAGATTTATGGATGAAATATGAAAAAGCATGAATATACTAAATTGCGTGATAAATATGAATCATTTGGAGTTCCTTTTCCTATGAGATTGGACAAAAATTATGATTATATTCGAATTAGATATAATAGAAAAACACATTTGAATTTAAATCTAAAAATATACGATTATATTTTCTCTAATTTTGATTTACTTGAAGATAATTTTAATGTAATGTGTAGTTGGTTTTGTGACATAGATTTGAATTATATAAAAAAATTAAAATTTGATATGCAAAAATTTAATTTTTTTGATTTTGATTATGCTGTTCATGAGTCGAATGAAATATTAACTAAAAACAGTTTTCATTGCGATGTTATTTTTGACGAATTAAATTTAACAGGAAATTTTTTACAAAAGTACTGTGAATATACTTATCCTATAGGTAGAGTATATAAAGGAAAATTTATATTGGTTGGTAATAACGATGATGGTTTACATATTTGCAATCCTATAAATTCTACAAAACAATTGATTAGGCAAAATAAAATAAAAAACGTTTATTACGAAACGAATTGGCAAATGATTCGTGAATACGATCAGAAGGTATTAAATTATTATATGGTTTGCGGAGATAATCTATGAACTTAAAGATTAATAACTACGTAAATTCTCCATATTTTAAAGTGAAGAATTTTGTTTTAAATAATTATCCGAATTATTTTGATAAATTAGAAGATTCATTATCTGATGGTCAATTTGAATCTAAAACATGGCTGATAGAAAAATTAAATATTTCATATGATTTTTTATATCCCGTTCATGTTGAAATTATTGGCGGTTGGTTTGGTTTTCCTTTAATTGAAATGTTAGATTATGTAATTGACATAGAAAGCTTGGATTTTTATGAATTGGATGAAATTAATAAAAAAATTTTAGTGCAATACACTAATTATTTTAATCTAAATTTTAAAGTAAAAGTCTTCGATGATTATTTTGAGAGAAAAGAATTGAGGAGAAGACATTTGATTGTTAATACATCATCTGAACATATGGAAGATGTTGTAAGAATGAAGCCTTACTACAAAGATTATCCAGAACCCCCAATATTAGTCCTACAATCTAATGATTATTATGATTTAGTAGAACATGTAAATTGCGTAAATTCTGCCGAAGAATTGATTGAAAAAAATAATATCAAAAAAGTTTTTTATTCTGGTAGTAAAAAAATGGACAATTACACTAGATTTATGGTGATAGGTCAGTGGTAATTCTTTATGTGTGTACAGGCACAAAATATTCTTCTTGGTGGATTGACAATCTTAAATATATGTTGTATAATCACTGTGTCAACTGTGATTTAATAGATGTAAGAGGTATCGTTGATGGTGAAGGATCGGTATATGATAAGTTACAGTTGTTCAATGAGTTTAAAAATCAAGAACAATATTTGTATTTTGATTTAGATGTTGTTATTAAAGGTAATATTTCACATTTAGTTAGAAATAATTTTACACTATTATATGCATGGTGGCGTGAACCAGCTCACACTCCTTTAAATTCTTCAATTATGTCATGGTATGGTGATCAATCATATATTTATAATAAATTTTATGAAGATGAAGATTATAGCAGAGTCAAATATTGGAAAGGTATTGATGAGTATATTTATAAAGAAATAAAATACGAAACTTATGATAAAGTTTGCTGGTCTTGGATGTTTGATAGAAATGAAAAAGATTATTCAGTATGTCTTTTCAACCAATCATATGAACATATGAGAGAATGTGAATGGGTAAAGGAATATATTTTAAATGAAAATTATTAAAAATTTTTTTACTGATGAAGAATGTTTTGATATGATTCTAACGTATCGAAAAAAAGTAGTTCCTGCTGCTGTTGGAAAAAATTCTTTCGATTTTTCAACTAGAATTTCTAGAGTTTATATATGGAAAAATGATTTAGAATTAGAGAAAAAATTCAATCGTAAAAAAATGTTGTTTCAATTTACACAATATACTAAAAATCAATTTTACAATTGGCATTCTGATTTTAAAACTGATGGAAATTTTAATAGAATTGAGAGTTTTACGGTTCTATTAAATGATGAATTTGCAGGAGGTGAATTTGAGATAAAAAACGTTGGTATTATAAAATTATTAAAAGGAGATTGTGTCAGTTTTAATTCTAAACTTGATCATAGAGTTAATGTTTTAAAATCTGGTATTAGATATTCATTGGTAGGATGGGTTTGTGATTCCTAAAATATTTGCAATAAGGATTGGTTCAAAATACGGTCAGGATGTTGAAAATTATATTAATTCTAAAATACCAAATGTAAATTGGATCAGGGAAGAATCCGATGGGTTAAAATTACAATGGAATAAGTTGAAAATAATGAATTTAAATATTGATGACCCGGTATTAGTTATTGATATTGATATGCTTTTTATAAACAATTATATGGATGCTATTTTATATCCCATTGAAAGAGGAGAATTTTTAACCGCCAATTCTTGGTGGAAAGATACAGATGTTGGTCAGTATAATTTAAATGGAGGTTTTCAAAAATATTATCCAAAAGATTGTAAATATATTTATGATGAATTTATGAAAAAACCTGATTTTTGGATGAAATATTTTTTAGAAAATAAAATAACAACTGGGGATGTTAATGGTGAACAATTTTTTGTTGAAACATTTGCTAGAAAAAAATTAAAATTAAAATTTTTACCAGATAGTTGGTTTGTGAGATATGATATGAAATTTGAATTAAAAAACGATTCTTACGATAGAATGATGTATTATTACTTAAATACGAAACATCCATCCGGTTGGTTGTATTTAGATGGATGTTTTAATGATGATATAAAAATAGTTCATTTTATGAACGCAAAATTTGATTCAACCATTATTAATAAATTTGACCCTAATTATTTGAATTTTGATTAATTTTAAAGATGTGATAATAATGCATTAATTCTGGTAAATTTTTTGATTTTCTAACTTGTGATCTCAATTCTCTATCATCAATATCTTGAAATTCTTCGATGTCAAAAATACTCAACTTTAATTTGAATAAATTTTCATTGTCCAAATTCTCTAAAAAATCTAAAGTTATTTCCTGAGGCTGTATTTCTGAAATTTTTTCTTCAATTATTTTTTCTTCATCATCATCTATAGTTTTAATTAATCCACTTTCTTTCCATTCTAAAAATTGTAAAAAATTTTTAGCCTGCTTTTTGTTTTCTTCGTGTAGTAATTTTGTATTGTTTTCAATCGTAGATAGATTAAATTTATCAAAAACTTTTAAACCAAAATCCGAATCATCATCAGAACCTATGACCATACTTTTTCTTTCGCCATTTATGTCGGAATAATCAACCATTATTAAATTTCTAGAGGTCAAATTAGGAAATGTAGCATTTAATATTTCAATATTATCGACATCAATTAACATAATGTTCCTTTTTATAAATCAGTTGTATTATAACCATTGGCAGTCAATGCCCATACATTATATCTATAACTATTGTTATCTGGTTGATAGTTTGCTGTGTAAGTTCCTCCTGATACACCAGAAGTGGATACTACGGTATATGAAGAAAATACAAATCTTTCATGTAAAAAACCAAAATTATTTGAGGTGTAGCCTGCCATTGTTGTGGTAGCAGTTGTTGTTGAATCTGTGCTTCCTACTCTTGTTAATGTGTATTTTGGAAATCTTTTTTCCAATATTTTTTCTAGTATATCAACTACTATATTTTCTGTGATATCATTTATTGGTATTTCTGATATTTTAACACTGCCATCAACAATTCCTATGTATCTTGATATATATTTATATGCACTGGCATCGTTTAGTATATCGTTTTCATTATCGGCAGCCGTTTTAATATAATGATTAAATTGTACTGTACTATTCCAATATGTCGTATCTTGATATATCATTCCCATATTTACGTATGTTCCTGTCGTTGGAGAGGATAAACCAAAATGATATGATCCGACACCATCACTGTTAGGATCATGTATTTTGTTCACACAATCACTTACGATAGTGTCGAATATATTGGAAATGTCACCTTCAATTTTAAAAGTTTTTGTATTTTGATCATAAACAAGATAACTGTAAGAATTAAGTGTTGATGAGGATAAATTGATTGAAGGTATATATTGTCTATAATTATAAATCGTTTCAGTTTCTTGATGATATGATGAATTTAATGTTGTTGGAAATATGTTATCTGCACCACCAGTTGGACTGTCTGCGTTAGTAGCAGTATATTGTAAGGTTTTTGTATCTGTTACTGATCCTAATGAGGAATAATTAGAAGCAGATGTGCCCGGAGAAATTTTTCCTCCAATGGTAGCGGTACCGCTACTCAATAATTGTGCATATTTTTTTCTTACAACATAACTCAAAATATCTAATTCTGCATCACTCATTTGTCTAAATGATTTGACCGTTTCATCAAATCTTAAAGGTCTATTTGTTGCCATTTTTATTCTTTACTTTGATTTAAAATAGTTTGATAATGATAAAACAATTCTATTAAATTATTTGATTTTCTCAAATTGGCTCTTAATTCAACACTTTCGCATTCTTGAATGACGGCTTCTTCAAATAATTCTAATTTTATTTTAAAAAGTGCTTCTGAACTTAATTGTTTAATGTTATTTAAAGTAATTTTTTCTTCGGATCCTGATAATCCTGTAGCTTTCCATTCCATGTAATTAAAAACTTCTCTTTGAAATTCTAAATCATCATATATTAGTTTATTGTGATTGTCAATTAAGTCTTGTTCACTGAAAAATATTGAAAGTTTCTGTATTTCGGGTATGGGTTTTTGATAAGAAAATAAACCATTTTGCAACTTTGACCAATATGTTTCTCCTTTTTCATTTTCATCTAGACTAATGAAAAATATTCTAACCACCGTATTTTTTTCATCATTAAAATGTGCATATATCGGTCTAAATTCTGGACAAGGATCATGCATTTTGTTAGTTAACGTAACGCCATTTATTGTAAATAATTCTATTTCTTCCTCTTCAATTTCCTCATCTAATTCATTTACCGATTCATCACTTTCTAATTCTGTTTCTGATGAAATATCAGTTATGGAGGATTCATCAGTTTCATTTGAGAAATATTCAGGATTTTCTATCGTACTATCACTAGCACTATCACTCTCTTGAATATACACATTTACGGATTCATTATTTGCAATAATTTCATCGTTTGAAGTTTCAATTGTTGATATTACAACATTATCAGTGTTTTCCATTATTTTACCTTAAATAATTTAATTATTAATATACCAATACATAGTTGTTGTAAAGACATTGTTGTTGTCTATTTTTGGAATATCAAGTCTCTTATATGTTAATCCTGAAGTTGATCTGTACAAATAAGTATTTGTTCCTGCATAATATGTATCTTCTATAGTTCCTCTTATTTTCGAAGCAGGGGATGGAGGATTATTATTTGTTTTGTAATAAGTTGGTAAATCAGATCCGTTAGCAAATTGAGGAATTATTACTTTATCTATCATATCCATAAATACTCCATATTTAGTCTTCAAATCAGAAGTACTTGTTGGGGCAGAAGTTGAAGTTCTATCTTTTCTTAATAATTTATGACCATCATTTTTTAAAAACATTAAATTACTAAATTGTTTTGTTCCCCCCGAAACATCAAAAGCAGTATCTTCTGTTTTTACCCAATAATTATATGTAACAACAACACCCCAAGCATATGACATATTAGGTAAATTGTGCTGTTCTACAACAGAACCATAGTTTTTACCTCTAGGGTATCCATCCGCATCAATAGTCATGGAAGTTGTTGTTACACTACTGACTTGTGATCTTGTATCGATAAAAAATGTTCCCATGTTTACGAAGGTTCCATTTGTTTGTCCCCCAGGTTTTGTTGCTGTACTCTTATCAACATAATATGTTCCAACTCCATCTCCCGTTTTCATTTGGGTGTAACAATCTGAGAGTAATTCTGTTATGACAGATCTATCTTTCCCTGCAGGTTTAAGACTTCTTGATGTATAAATTAAAAACCCATTTTCATTTGTATCTGCATCAGAAGGCGTTAATTCTTGTGCGCTTCTTTGATATAACATATAACTGTCATAACTTCTTGGTTTAAATGTGTATCCTCCAGTAGTATAACTTGGTACAGCAGAGGGTGCAGGACCAAAATTAGAAATCATTTTATTATCGGTTAATGTTGCACCAGGCACATCTTCTACAGTTAGTTGTGCTTCTGACGATGGTCCACTAAATAAATCAGACCCAAGTCTATCGTCAGAGGCAGACAAATTTCCTGATAAAGCATAATCTCTTCTAGAGTCTCTAAAACTCCCCGAAAAATAGTCCGATGTTGTTCCTCGTCTAGGGGCCGAATTTGAAAATGTTTTGAGATAGATTTGTCCTCTTATTCCACTGGTTGTACTACTGATATCTGCTAATTTTTCCGCATATCTAGCTCTAACTAGATATGATAGTAGTTCTAATTGGCTATCGGTAAGTTCATATAGACCAAATTCAGTTCCACTAGTATTTTCTTTATATACTAAAGGTCTCGGCATCAAAATCCTTTTTCATTGACAAATTATTAAATATATACTATAGTATATATATCTGTATAAAAATTAAAATATGTAAAGGTGGATTCATGAAAAATATATTGTACATTACTCCTCATTTGTCAACTGGAGGAGCTCCTCAGTATCTATTAAAAAAAATAGAATTTTTGAAAAATATTTATAATATTTATGTCATAGAATATAACGACTACGGAATTTACAGAGTACAAAAAAACAAAATAATTAATTTATTAAATGATAAAGTTTTTACTCTTGGAGAGGAAAAGGAAGAAATTTTTCAAATTATAGAAAAAATTCAACCTGATATTATTCATTTTGAGGAAATGCCTGAATTTTTCATGAGTCAAGATATTTCTAAAAAAATATACAATACAGAAAGAAAATATTTAATTTTCGAAACATCTCACGATTCATCTTTCGAACCTTCAAATAAAGTATTTTTGCCTGATAGATTTTTATTTTGTAGTGACAATCAGGTACATAATTTTTCTTCCTTAAAAATTCCAAGTTCTGTAATAGAATATCCAGTTCCTATAAAAGATAAACGTGATAGAATAGAAGGTTTGAAGCAATTAAATTTAGATCCTGAAAAGTATCATGTTTTAAATGTAGGTCTATTTACACCTAGAAAAAATCAGGCAGAAATTATAGAATATGCAAAAAGTCTAAGACAATTTCCTATAGAATTTCATTTTGTCGGAAATATGGCACCTAATTTTAAATCATATTGGGAACCATTGATGAGTGACATTCCTGATAATTGTAAAATATGGGGTGAAAGATCCGATGTTGATAATTTTTATTCCTGTATGGATTTATTTTTATTCACATCTAGGGGCAATGTACATGATAAGGAAACAAATCCTTTAGCGATAAAAGAAGCATTAAGTTGGAAAATGCCTACTATTGTATATAAGTTAGATTCTTATTTGAATAAGTTAGATGATAAGGTAACATATTTGACTAATGATAATTTTGAGGTAAATAAATTAAAAATTTTGAGAAAATTGAACATCACCGAAAACTTTATTTCATGTAAATTAGAAGATGATACTAAAATATCAATCTCCACTGGAGATTATTTTAAATGTCTTGAAAATAAATTGGTTTGTTTGTTTGATACAAAAACTAATTTATTAGTTTACAGATCAAAAATTTTTAGTCCTAATCTTTGGGTTCAACCTAATTGTTCTCAAAAAATTCTGGGAGGAATTAATCTAAAAATTTATGATGCTCCTGGTGACTATTTTTCAAGTTTAACTGATGGCAATTTAATGGATGAGCATCATATTTTATATGAGAAAACATTTGATTTTGATAATCAAATTGATGATATTAAGATCAATGATGTTGATGTAAATATAAAGGGTATTCAAGATGATCCTGCATCTTGGTTTACATTATATGAAGTTTTTTATCAAGAATGTTACAAATACGTAAATATATTGCAAGGTGATGTTGTTTTAGATGTTGGTGGTCATTATGGTCTTTTTGACCTATATTGTTTGAGTAAAGGAGCCTCAAAAATTTTCACATTTGAGCCGGCAAAAAAAACATTTGAAATATTGTGTGAAAATTTAAAAGGTTATGATCAAGTCAAGAAATTTAACATGGCATTGTCCGATAAAAATGGAACTTCAGAATTTAAAATCTTAGGTTCTTCGGCAGTGAATACTTTTTATGATAGTTTTAATACTTCTGAAGAAAATCCAACTACTTTAGGAAAGAAAAAAATTGAAGAAGTTAGAACTATAGATTTTGACACATTCATGAAAAATAATGATGTTGATAGAATAGATGTGTTAAAATTAGATTGTGAAGGGGCAGAATGGAATATTATGCCTACCATTTCCGATCATATGTTGAAGCATCGCATACGAAAAATCACAATGGAAGTGCATGATTTTTTCAATAATGATAATTCTTTAGAATCTAGAATTTTAAGATCCAGTAAATTGATTGATAGGTTAAAAAAATTAGGATATGATGTTAAATTTGATAAAGAAATTGTTGATGGAGGATTAGGAAACCTATGGGCATCTAGAGTACCTAAAATTAAAATAGTACACATGTTAGTTGACATTGAAGGTGAACGTGAAAAAAAATCGATAGAACATTTGACAAAATTAGCTGAATATTCTGGATGGAAATATGTTCAAATGATTAACAAAAAATATTCTGACATGCCTCCTAAAGAGAGTTGTGCCAGACCAGATGATGTTCAAATGGAACCCGGACATTATAAATTAACTCCTGCCCATTACGGTAATTATTTGGCACATTATAAGGCAATGTTAGAGCATTTGAATGATGAGGTAGATGCGGTTTTATTTTGTGAATGTGATGCAATTTTTATTAAACCAATTTTTGAAGTTTATAAAGAAATAACTGATAGATTTGATGATTTAATGGAATTTGATTTAAAATATATGAATTTTGGTAAAAGGATTGTTGAATGGCATTATCAAAAACGAAATAAATATTTTGATGTGACAAACAGAATGTCAGAAGCGCATTGTTATTTAATTCCTGCAAATTGTAGAGAATATTTTTTAAATAAATTTGAAAAAACAGGATGGGACACATATGATTTGTGGTTAAATAATAATGTATTAAATGAAATGGTTGGAGGTATCACAAAAAACCCATACTCAATACAATGTTCCGGTAATTCATATCTAGATAAATCATTTAAAGATGGAACTTCATTATTAAAGGATGGAGACATCACATATGTCCTCTGATTCTATTGTATTAATTCATGCCCATCTTTCAACTCCTGAGAGAATAAAATGTTGTTTAGAGTTGATTAATAATATAAAATATTTTAATTATGAAATAATATTAACTACCCATACACCGGTGTCAAAAGAAATTCAGGAAAAAGTTGATTATTTTGTTTATGATAAAGACAATATTGTGTTAAAAGATCCAGAATATTTAGGTTATATAACGTATTACACAGATGGGTTTGATTTATCAACAAAACAATTTCATGGTCACAATACAACTTTTGCGGTTTACAGATTATTAACTTTGGGTATTAATTATGCAAAAATTTTAAGAAAAAAAATTATTCATATCATGGATTATGATGGTCTTATTAAAAGTCCACATGAATTGATTATGAATGAATATAAGATATTATCTAAAAAATTAGATGGTGTTTTTTATTATTGGTCCAGTGAAGACAATTCCGACACTCACGGCAAAATGCAAGTTACTACAAGATTGATGTCCGGAAACGTAGATTATATGTATGAACGCTTTATGAAGTATTTGGATTTAGAAGTTCAAAAAGAAATAACTTTGAAGTATCAATTCTTACCAGGTGAGGAGTTTTTTGCTTATGTTTTGGGATTGACAAAATACAATGATGAAAAAAATTCAAATGTGGAATTAATCGATTTTGTTCCTAATTTGAATCGAATACAATTTGAACAAGATAGGATGCACATAGAAGAAACAAAACCTTGGGTGGCACTTTATATAGGTGATAATGAAGAAGATTATATATTTCATTTAAATCATTTTATTGATATGAAAATGAAAATAGTTGTAGATAATCAAATAGTATCGGATTCATTTTTTATGAAAGGTTTTTATAATCTAGTTAAATTTAATAAAGGTCAATTGATAGAAATTTTTATGAATGATGAGTTGATAAAAACTTTTGATTTAAATGATCAAACATTAGTCAATAATATTAAAAAAACAACTACAATTTATTTTAAAAGGTAATTGATGTATGATGAATTGAAATTGTCATTAATAACTTCATGTTTTAATGCTGAAAAATATATACGAGAAACCGCAGAATCTATATTATGTCAAAATTATGATAATTGGGAATGGTTAATATCAGATGATTTTTCTAATGATAAAACTTTGGAAATTATCAATGATATCAGTCTCAGAGATGATAGAATAAAAATTATACAACCAAAATATAAAAAAGAAATATGGTGGAATCCCCAGACACACGCTACTGGAGATATAGTTTGTCACATTGATTCTGATGATTTTATATTGCCTAATACGTTAAAACGTATAAATTATTATTTTAATTTGTTTCCAGAGAGTGTTTTGATGCATTTTAATGCGAACAAATACTATGATAATTTTACTATAAAATCTAATCAGGATTTTTTGTCGAATTTCAAAGATAACGTTTTTATGACAACCGATAATGATTCTTTTCTTGAAGGATTTGAAAAATTATGGCCAAATAGAACAAATATTTTTGGATATTTAAGAATTTTTAGAAATTTGCCAGGCATTAAATTTCCTGTACATAAAGACGGAGAAGCATGTTCTTCTAATGATGGACAGTGGTTATTAATGATGGAAGAGAGAGGTAAATGGATTACAATTCCAAGAACTACTTATTTGGCAAGAGACCATAATGATTCCGAGAATTACAGAAATTGGAATACAAGAGGAGAGGCACAATTAGCAATTGATGCTAAAGAAAGAAGAAAAAATTTTATTTTAGAATATCCTAGAAATTTAAAATATTTTGATGATATATATGATTCAGCGGAATCAACTTACATATCATATCTAAATCATGAAATTCAAGCTAAAAATATTAGTTTCTTAAATTTTAAATATGATATTCTTAAAAAAGAAAAATTGAAAAAATTATTTTTTGATCACAATGTTTTTTTCGATGGAGTTAAAAACGTTGATTATTTTTTCATTAAAATAAATCTTGAAGATACTGTAGAAGAAATATCAAAATTTATAGAATCTATTGAAAATAACTTGAGTTTTAACTGTGAGATTGTAATTTTTTGTGATAATTCTCATTTAATGAAAAATAATAGAACAGGTATTGACATAATATCTGATGTTATTAGTATGATGACGGATTTAAATTATCATTTTAACTGGTATAATAAAGACAATAGGTTCACATTAATTACAAGATCGAAAAACGGAGAAATTAAGAAAATAGTTGAGGTAATTAGTGAACCAGAATCTGAGAAAAAAAGCGAAATTGAAAATTTACCTGTCGAAAACTTTGAACGTATAATTCATGATAATAATTTTGAAAAATTAAATATAATTCAAATAAATCCAGGATGCGGTATAGAAATACCTCCTAAAGGTTATGGAGGTGTTGAGGAAGTTGTTGGTCAATATATCAATGCCGGTAAGAGAAGAGGACATAACGTAAAATTGATGTGGTTAAGTGAAATTACACAAACGGAATTGGAAAATTACGATGTTTTTCATAATCATATGGTTAATTTTAATGATTCACTAAAACATAAATTTGTGCCGTTTATTCATACAGTTCATGATGCGTGGGTAGGATTACAGGAAAAATATAGTTATTCATATAACCAAATAAAATCTACAATTGAAAATTCTGTTCTAAGTTTAACCCCTATCAATAAATTCATATCATATTTTGATGCTCAGGATAAATTATTTCATTTACATCATGGAGTTGATACTAATTTCTATTATCCCAATTATACTAAAAAAAGAAGCAATAGATTGGTTTGTGTTGGAGGGGGAGACGATAGAAAAGGATTTCATTTAGCGATTTTGGCTGCCCATAAATTAGGCTTTCCTATAACAATAGTCGGAGCGGATTCTATACATGACGATTACAATAAAGTTTTTTATCAGATATACAACGATTGCAAAAAAGACATAGAAATAAATCTATTAGGCAATGTTTTCAAAAAAGATCTAAGAGATATTTTATCCGAACAAGATATTATTGTACATCCGGCATCAATGGAAACTGGACAACCTTGTTTAGGTGTACTAGAAGGAATGGCATGTGGATTGCCAGTTGTTGGAACATTACAAGATGAAATGAAAATACCAGGTTTTTATCAATGCGATAGAAGTGTGGATACAATAGTTGAGGGTATTTTACATCATTTGAATGATTTAGACCAGTCATCAAAAGATGCTAGAAAATTTGCTATGGAAAGAGATTGGGATAACATTTTTTTAAATTTAGAAAAATATTATTACCGAGCAAAAGAATTGAAACAAACTATACCATTGGATATGGGAGAAAGATTAATAAGCATATATCAAAATGATTTGAAAAATGCTAGTGAACATGATTTTAGTAAATACAGACACGATAGAAAAAAATCTTATTATAATATAACAGTTAACCCGAATCCTTATGTGTCTATAAAAGGTAATGTAGATAAAAACTTTAAAATTAATTTCAAAGATTCAGAAACTGATTATATACATTTTCAAACTAAAATAGGAAACAATTGTTGGGCCGCATCAACATTATCTTATTTTATACCTTGGAAAATTGAAATTTTTGATGAAAAAACTGAAGAATTAGTGCATGTGTATGATATGAAAATGGAAAATAAAAAAGTTTTCATTTGGCTAGATTCTTCCGCATTAGGCGATAATATTGCTTGGATGGAACCGGTCGAAGCATTTAGAAAAAAACATAAATGTAAAGTCATATGTAGCACTTTTTTCAATGAATTATTCGAAAATGAATATCCTGAAATAAAATTTGAAAAACCTAATTCAGGATTTAAAGATTTTGACCATCAATATAGAATAGGATTTTTTGAAAAATGTGATTTGTCTCCAGTCGATTGTAAAGATGTTCCATTGCAAACATTGTGCGCAAGTATTTTAGGATTTAAGGATTGGAAGGAAAAACCATCAAAAATTACAGTGTACGAAAAAGAATACGAATTGAATAAACCTTATGTTGCAATTGCTACGCAATCAACTGCTCAGGCAAAATATTGGAATAATCCTGGTGCTTGGAATAAAGTTGTTGAATATGTAAAGACTAAGGGGTATGATGTGGTTTGTATTGACAAACATCCTTCTTTTGGACAGGGTGAATATTTTAACTATTGTCCAGATGGTATTATACCGAGACATAATAGAACTTTAAATCAGACAATTGCGACTATAAATAAATCTGAGTTTTTCATAGGATTAGGGTCAGGATTGTCATGGTTAGCATGGTCTATGAATAAGCACGTTTTATTAATTTCTGGGTTTAGTAATCCTAATTCAGAATTTTCCACAAAATGTGTTAGGATTTTTAATGACAAAACTTGCAATAGTTGCTATAATAGACATAAGTTCGATCCAGGCGATTGGCTTTGGTGTCCGGATCATAAAGGAACCGATAGAATGTTTGAGTGTACAAAAAATATCTCTACTGAGATGGTTTTTGATGGAATTGATAAAATTATTCAAATGGTAAAATATGAAAATAAATGAAGATAAGATAGCACAATCATTAGTAAATCCAGAATTTGCAACGTTAGTTGCTGAGAAATTTATAGCAAATGCACCATCAGAAAATGTTGAGGATGATGGCGCATCTTTGGAAAATAGAGGATATTATTTTTTATTTGATGATATCTATAATGGTTCGGTTTTACATGCGATTGAATGGGTATTACTCAATAATATGAAAAAAACGTCAAGACCAGAATTTTTGACATTGTGCATAAATTCTCATGGAGGAGATATGACGGCTGGTTTTGCTTTGATTGATGTTATGAGAGGGTCTTCTATTCCTATTCATACAGTCGGTCTTGGTATTATAGGAAGTGCCGCACTTTCAATTTTTATGGCTGGGAAAAAAGGAAGACGACTATTAACACCGAATACAAGTATTTTATCTCATCAATATTCTTGGGGTTCTTTTGGTAAAGAGCATGAACTTTTTGCTGTACAAAAAGAATATGATTTAACAACCGAAAGAATGTTAAATCATTATAGAAAGTGTACAGGCATTGATGATGATGAAATACGTAAATTTTTATTGCCTCCGCACGATGTTTGGTTATCTTCAAATGAGGCATTGAAATATGGAATTTGTGATGAGGTCAAGGAATTATCTTGATTAAAACAGAATATTTAATTATTAATGGAGACTCTTCTAATGAGCAAAAACAATTGACATTAATAGAGGATTGTGATAATATTAAAAAAATGACTATTCAAAATTGTGGTCATAATGTCGGTAAAATACTAAAAGACAGGGATTTGTTAAAACCTATTTTGAAAGAATTTTTTAAAATTTATGATTAAAACTCTTAAACCTCAAGAATTTTCAGTAATAATTGAACAATTAGTCATACAGACAAAAATGACTTATATTGAGGCTATTTCATATTATTGTGAAGAAAATAAAATTGAACCTGAAACGGCAGGAAAAATAATTCAAGGAGCTTTAAAACAGAAAGTTAGAGAAGAGGCAATTGATTTGCACTTTTTACCAAAAACTGCTACAATACCTGGATTATGATTAAAATGGAACCGTTCGATTGTTATAAGGAATATGTAGCAATCAAAAATCATTTTCTTACTGAAAAATTTGATTATTTTAAGTATGGAAAAGGAAAAAGAAAGGTCTCATACGAAACATTTAAAAAGCGTAATGATCATTTCTTTTTTGTAAAATTAGCAAAAAATTTCAAAGATGAAGAAATCGTTAAATTTTTTGTGGCAAATTTCATCGATGATGAAAATATGTGGATTGGAGAAGCGCTTGACACTCAAGCAGAAATATGTTATACTAATTGGAATAAACGTGTTCAAAGCATGGGTTACATGTTTAGTAATGAAATAGATAAACTATTAAATGAAGGAGATTTTGATCAATGGTTCAAAATCGATAAAGGTCATCATCCACTTTTATTGAGATTGGCCATTGCTAAATATATTAGTATGGAAACATTCTCCATACTAAATTTAATTCTTAATTTTATACCTGATTGGGACAGAAAAATTTCTGAAAAATTTGTATGGCCTCAATTTAGAAATAAAGTTTTGAAGTATACTCCATTTTTGGAGGTGGATAAGACCAAGTTTCGTAAAATTTTACGAAACAAGATACAGCAATATACAACGTAATATTTCGAAATACGAAAGGAACGATATGACTTCACTATCCGAACTCAAGAAAAACCGCAATTCTTTTTTAAAGCAACTCAATAAAGAAATTGAAAAAATTGACACTCCTTCTGAATCAAAGAGTTATATTGATGATAGATTCTGGAAACCAGAAGTAGATAAATCTGGTAATGGTTATGCCGTTATTAGATTTTTACCTCCAGTGCAAGGAGAAGATATTCCTTGGGCTAGAGTTTTTAATCATGGTTTTCAAGGTCCAACAGGACTATGGTATATCGAAAATTCTTTGACCACCCTTGGAAAAAAAGATCCAGTATCAGAATATAATACTCAATTATGGAATTCTGGTATTGAAGCAAATAAAGAAGTGGCGAGAAAGCAAAAGCGCCGTTTGACATATATTAGTAACATTTATGTTATTTCTGACCCAAAAAATCCTCAAAATGAAGGAAAAGTTTTTCTTTACAAATTTGGTAAAAAGATTTTCGATAAGATCAATGATCTTATGAATCCTGAATTTGAAGACGAAACACCTGTAAATCCTTTTGATTTATGGGAGGGTGCGAATTTTAAATTGAAAATTCGTAAAGTAGAAGGTTATCAAAATTATGATAAATCTGAATTTGATTCACCAGGTCAATTACTTGAAACTGATGAAGAACTTGAAGCTGTTTGGAATTCTCAGTATTCTCTGTCTGAGTTTACTGCGGACGATAACTTCAAAACCTATGATGAACTAAAAGAAAGATTAGATATGGTTCTTGCCCTAGATAAACCAAGAATTGAGGAACCTGTGGTTCAATCTGTTCAAAAACGTCCTACAGCTGAGGAAGAAATGCAGCAGGATCGTAAGCCTATGCCAGCATATGCAAGTATGAATGTTGATGACGATGATGAAGATATGTCATATTTTGCAAAACTGGCAGAAGAAGGTTAATACGATAGACTATCTTTAAAAGATACAGATGAATTCGGTTCAGGCGGTATTTCAGTAATGTTATATTCTTGAACCGAAATATTTTTGTTATCAAAATAATTAGAAGTGTTAGGCGGTATTACAATTGGAGCAACATTTAATGATTGACTCATATTTTTGTTTTCTTTTTGCATACTAAAAATTTGTCCCAACGCTTCTAATTGTTGTCTATTGAATAAAATTTCAGGATTGTTCGGTGATGATTCTCCTACCATAATCAATTCAGGGTTATTAAAAACTCCTCCAGTTTTTTTCATCGGAATTTCTAATAAAATATCATTAATATATTTTCCTTGAAGATTTTTACGATCTTGTGGACCAAATCTTCTTGATTTATCTTGCATTCTCTCTCGACTCATTCTATCAAATTCAGGTGATGATCTGGCAATACTGTTTAATTGATTTATCAATCTTTGAGAAATCTGTGATGCAGTATTTCCTCCAGCTTTTAATAAAATATTCTCAAGGTTTTCATTTGCATCAAATTTTATGTTATGTTTAGGAGCATCTGGTCTGGGATCTCCTGGAATTTTTTTAACATCAAAACTAGCATTATTTTTTAATTTTAATGATTGTTCATCCACATCAAAAGTAAATAAATCTCCTATTTTAGACATATTTGTATTTAAAATTCTATTAATAGTAGATAATTCATTTTTTAAATTCATTCTATCAATTAATTCCATAGTATCATTAATTTGACTAGGATCAACAGCATGTGCAGCAAACAATTTTGTTGATGCTTCTTGGGGACTACTTGCAACTTTACTCATTTTTAATTGATAATTTTCATTTAATTCATTCATTCTGACAGATTCTTGTTCAGTAAGACCTTCAGGTGATAATTTTTTGTTCATCAATTGTAAATGTTCATTAGAATCTTTTGCAATATCTTGAACTGCTTTTTTTGCTTCTGTATCTGTAATCCACGAACCAAAGGCAACACCTAATGCTGCTCCTAACATTGCACCTGCTAATGCACCTATTGGTCCGCCAACCAGACCCAATTTTGCTCCTAATAATGCTCCACCCGAAAGTCCTGCTATAAGACCCATTATACCTGTTGTTATAGAAGTTGGATTTATGTGCGTGTCTTTATCGGTTAATACTCCGTATAAAGCATTAAACGAACCTCCAAGTAAAATTCCTGGTATTCCTAAAACTGCTGCTCCGAGTAGTCCACCAATGGCGCTATCTGTTAAAATTTTATGGAATTTACCTTTTGTCACACCTCCTTCAGGCTCAAAAACTTTATCGCCCCACATTTTTTTTAAGAAATTCATTGTACCACCCAAAATCATTCCTGGTATAATGCCTCTGGGTCCTTTAAATGCTAAAAATCCAAGAGCAGCTCCTGCTCCTAAATTTGATTTAATATCTTCTTCTTTAAAAAAAGTATCAAGTAGTTCTCCTACACCTGCTGTAAAACCTTCATCACCCCCCTTTTCTAAACCTGCTTTTATAGATTCAAATAATTTAGGACCTAATAGTATTGCTGCTATTCCCCCAAAAAGTGTTTTGCCTGCAACTCCTAATGTTGCAGGTATCATACTAGATAATAATGCCGCACCTTTCGGTCCTAAAAATATTGATGACAATATACTTGATAAAAATCCTCCTAGTCCTTTATTTGGCAAATTTGGTATTTTTGTGCCTCCTATTGAACTAAATCTTTCCTTCATTCCTTCAAGTCTATCTTCAAGATCTTGATATTTTTTTCTATCAAATATTAACAACAATTTTCTTAAAAAATTATTTCCTTCTTTTTGATTATTTTGTGTTTCTTCTTGATTATTTTGTGTTTCATTATTTTCTTTTTCATTGGATTTTTTTAAATTTTCAGTAGAATTATTAATTCCTTCTAATTTTTCAATAACTTTTTCAATATTTTCTTCATTTTCAACTTGTTGATCTTTACCTATTAAAGATAATACAGAATCATTAAATGTTTTTAATTGATCATTATTTTTTCTATTTACATTTAATATTTTTTGAGATGATTTGTATATGTTTTCTGTAAATTTTAAAATATTACCAAATACTTCATTATCTGAAAATAATTTTTTCTCATTATTAAAATTATTTTCAGTATTTGTATTATCGTAAATAATATTAGAATTATTTGTATTATTTGAAATGTTTTTATATTGTACCGCATCTGATAAAAATTTATTGATGTCTATTGTTTTAAATTTTTTTTGTATTCCGTTTGAAATTTCTTTTATCAATTCTTCTATGGCATTTTTACCGTATAATTCTTTGGATTTTAATTCAAAACCTTGTCTATATGGTCCAGGATCTTTTGAAACCCAGTCATATGGCTTAGTGGCTAATTTTGTATATATTTTTGTTAGTGGAGAACCATTTTTTATGAAGTTATCGATATTTTGATTATTCTGATCGTTATCGAATGTTTTATATTGAATGTTTTTTTGTAGATTATTATTTTTTATAAATGAATTATTCAAATAACTAGAATTTTTATTTTCCACAAAAGATCTAGGGTTATCTTTTTCGTTATTTTTTGTATTGTAAGATAAAGAAGAGATATAATTTTTTAAATCAATCAAACTTCCTATTAGAAAACTATTATTTTTAATCTGATTATCTAATAATTGATTATAATTTTCTCGCTGAGAATTTAATTGTATGTCTAAATTTCCACTAATCGAATTTGTATTTTTTAGAATACCTTTTATACTTGGAGTTATATTTTTTAAATTTTTTTCAATATCATTACTTTTTTCATTTTTATTTTTAAAATTTTCTCTAGCATAATTAATTAAATTAGAAAAATTTTTTTCTTGGGGCATTATTTTCTCGCTAATTGTTGTTGTTTTAATCTTTCATTTTCTTCTTTAATAAAATTCGACAATAAAGTAACATAAATGTCACGTTCATAAGGCATCATGTTATCCAGATCTGATAAACTATATTTGTGATGTTGCATTAAATTAAAATTTAAAATATAATAATTTTCTAATGAACTATGACACAGGCTCACGAAAAAAAATCTTCTAATGTTTTCAATTCTAATTCTTCATCAATTCCGCATTTTTTACATCTATAGTTTTTGGTCAAAGACATAGTTGGCATATTTGAAAAAAACTCTTTTATTTTTTCAAATTGTTCTGAATTTAAATTATTTAAAAATTCTACAAATTCTTCTTTTTTATGGTCTTTTCTATGATATATTTCATCTTTTTCATATATGTAATCGACAGATTCTGCAACTATCTCAAAAGTGTTGTCTAATATTCCTTGCGTATTTGATGTTGTTGAAATCTTATCAAGAATATCTACAGTAGGATATTTTAAAACTATTCCGATATCTTTGGATAGTTCAATCTTCGGTTCTAATTTTTTATTTTTTGATGGTCTTATTTCATCAATGTTTATTTTAATTAGTTGAGTTCCGTCACATTCAACACCATTTTTGTTTATACCATCCCTGTGTCTCAATCTAACTTCAATAGTTTCTCCTACAGATCTTGCTCTAAGTTGTAAGAAAATATATTGAAGATCGAATAATGGAAGATCATCTATATTTATTTCTGTTATGATACAATTTTGTAGTATTTGTTTTATAGCCCTTAATATATCATTTTCTTGTCCAGATTCCAGTGCCATTAATAATATTTTTTCCTCTTTCACCAAAAAAGGTCTAAATTTTATTTTTTGATCATTTGATACTAGACTTATTTCATAAGTAGGTATGTCTAATTTCGGTAACATAATTTTGCCTGTGTCATTAAAAATTTTCAATTTAAATCAATTTTTAACAATTGATTTTTGTTATGTGATTATAATATAAGTCAATACTATTAGCCTATGGCCCAATTCCATATTGACGCCTCATTTCAAAATTGGTATCTAAAATAGTATCAAGATTTGTATTTTGATCACTATTTCTCAACCAATATCTATATGAAAAAGTTACATTTATTTTAGCATAATCATCTTTTGCTGCAGCGTTTAATGAAATTCCACTGACTAGAGTTGGATATGCTTCATAGAATGTACAGAAATATACTAATTCATTTGTTTCTGTAAAAATGCTTAAATCTATTTCTTTTGTATAATTTTCATAGTAATTAGTGTCAAATGATGTTGGATGTATGATATTGTCCATCCATTCATCAAAATATCTTTTTTCCAACATTCCATTGTTTGTGCATAAGAAAGTCATATTGGTTTCTACATAAGAGCTGCCATAAGCAATTTTTCTTATTGGTCCGTACATTCTTTCTTCTGTAGTTAATAAATTCCTACCCGGCAATTCTGCAATTTCACAAAAAAAACTTAGGTTTTCTGGATTATACGTTTGATTTAAACTATTTTTAAATCTTACTTCAAACCTGTTTACAGGAGTAACACTTTTATTTAGATTTATCTTTGTTCTAAATTCGCTGATAGATATGGGCATTATATCATTCCTTTGCTATCTTTCCATACAGTTTTTTTGTCTTGTTTTTCGAATTTTTCAAGTGGTAAAAACAATGCTAATTCTTTTTCCTCATCATTTAAAATAACTACCTTTGATGTTATGTGTTTGTATAGGTATCTTTTTACCGTTGGCCTAATTTGTTTTATTTTCGAAACATTGTTCCAATTGATTTCATTAATTTTATCAATAGAATCCATTAGTTTTGCTCTCATTACTGGATGAAGATAGTGAAAATTTAATCCTAAAAATCCATCTTTATACATTTTTACGCATAAAATTAAAGGAAATCTATCATAATAAGGTAATATATTTTTCCATTTGGGATCATAAAAATAAGTAGCCATTACACCAGGTTCTACATATGATATAGTTTTTTTATCATTTTTTCTGTAAAAATCATCTGCATTTTTTATTTGTGAAAAACGATTTGTTAGTCCGGTTGAAATGCTTCTGATTCTTCTTTTTAGCCATTTTGATGCGTCTTTAGTTTTTTGAGTACCCTGACTGGTTCTTATTAATTTTTTTAATTTATCTGAAAACGTTTCTTTTGCCATATCTATATTTAGTTAAATAAATGATCTTCTGTAATAATTTCAAATTTCCAATTTCTGTCCTTACAATATTCTTTTGCTGCATTCCATTTTGCTTCATTTATTCCATATGTATATGCTTCTTTAATATATTTTTGTGTCATGTTAGAAGGTTTTTTGGGCGGAATTGTTTGTTTTTTTGGTTTTATTTCAATTAAAAAGCATTCTATTTTTTTATCATTTCTTCTTAGTTTTACCCAAAAATCCGGATAATATCTGTGTATTTTTCTATCGATTGGAGATCGGTAAGGTATTATTATTTCTTCACTGGACCATTCAATAATATTCAAATTTTCATCGCAATATTTCATAAATTTTCTTTCCCACAATGAACGATATGTAACATTAGTGGGATCACCTTTATATTTTTTTATATTTTTTATATTATATTTTCCTTTGTAAGCCATACTAAATATATATTACAACAAAAAATTCTATAAGGAAATACATGACTTTATCAATGACTGATAAACTAAAAAACATTGTCACTGATTTACCAATTTCAGATAGTGGTGATTCTACATATGTTGCTAGATTTCCTTCTGATTTAATTTTCTCAAACGCAGGAGGAGAAAGTGCTAAATTTTGTGTATTTACAATTAAAAAAAGAAGATCCGGAAATTCAAAGATATTAAAGGGTTTTATTGCATTGCCTATACCTTTAGAATTAAATGATGGATTGAATGTGAGTTATAATACTTCATCATTCGGTGCAGTGGGAGCTGCTGCTGTAGGTTCATTGCGAGGTAATATAAGTGGTGAAAAATTCGATGAAATCAGATCCAATGCTACAAGAATTTTGAAAAAAGGAGTAGGTTCTTTCAATAGTTCCAATTTTTTCAATATTGCAGCAGAATTGGCTTTAAAAGGTAAACCCGGTCTTAGGGCAGTTTTTACGAATAATGAAAATAAAATAGAAAATCCATTTATGACTTCAACTTTTTCTGGAGTTGGTTTTAGAGAATTTTCTTTTAATTTCAATTTAGTACCCAAAAATAAAAATGATTCTATTGCTCTAAATAGGGTGATTCAAATATTCAAATCTAGCATGTTACCACAAGATCTTGTAACTAGTCCAGAGTCTCTAAATGGTATGACTTTTGAAAATAATGGTGTTCAATTATTACCAGACGTTTTTGGTGTTAGATTTTATCCCACAACAAAAAATTTTTCTTCGCAAAAAGGAAATTTGATGTTCAAAATTGAAGATGCTGTTATGACAAAATTTGATGTAACATATTCTGGTGATACACCTCAACCAGTTTTTCACGAGGAAAATAATTCTCCGCATTCGGTTAATTTAACTCTAAACTTAAAAGAAACTGTCATCTATACTAGAGAGAGATGTGAGAGTGATTATAATCAAATTCTAGAAGAGGGGGCATAATGGAAAAAGGGGTATCTACTTTATCAACAAACAATGACCCTACTGGTTATATAAGTTATATACAAAAATTAGTCACAAGTAAGAATGTATATAGATACCCTAAAAATATAGGAGATAAATCTGAAGGACTTCATCATTTTATGATTATAAGGGAGTATAGATTATTAGAACAAGAAAAACAAAATGATCCGTATAATGGATTGACAAATTTTTTAGAGGACAATTCTTTTGAAATTAGTAGTTATCTTACATCCAGTAATACAAGTGAATCTTATCAAAGTTTAAATTCTTATGTTTTATTTTTACCATCAGGATCATTAAATACTAGTTATGTCGCAGATTATCAGAACGTAGAATTAGGCTTAATAGGTAAAGCATTTGAACAATTTTCTTCTACTGATAGAAATAGACTTCAACAAGCATATAATAATTACACTAATAGTAATGATTCTTTTTGGGAAAAAACTAAAGAATTATATGGAGATGTATGGCAATCATTATCTCCATACACTGAAAAAGCATTAGATGCCTATATGAATAATTTTACTGATAGAATCAAATATAATGCCATAACTGCAGGTGCAACTTTTTTATCTCCTGCATTCGATGCTTCAACTGTAGACATCGCAGCTCAATCAATGAGAAGACAAATAAATCCATATGCGGCATTATCATTCAATGGAGTGAGAAATTTAAGACAACATTCATTTAATTTTGAATTTAAACCAAGAAGTGCGGATGATGCGAAAAATGCAATAAAAATTATATCAAATTTAAAAAAAGGCATGTTACCTTCTCTAGGTAAACATGAAAGAGATGAGGTAATTACTACAGATATACAAGACGATTCTTTAACTGATGTTGATAAAAATGATTTAGCGTCAATGTCAACAGAAAATAAAAAATCCAAAACTATAACAACGACAAACACAGCAACAATGCCTTCTCAATTTTTTAAATTTCCAAACGTATATACAATAACTTTTTATGATTTAGATGGTGAAACAACAGGAAATGAGTATCTATTTAAAATAGGACAATCGGTTTTGGAATCATTATCGGTTAAATATGGCAATACATTTTTTGAAGATCAATCATACCCGACTAATATTTCATTAAGTATTTCTTTTAAAGAAAATTTTGCGTTGAACAATCAATTTGCTGCACAAGGATATTAATGTCTGAATTTTTTAAAAATTATTCAAAAATTAATTACAACATAGAAAAGCAATTACCAATAATCACAACAAGTTCAGTGAATGTGATGAATAGAGTAAAATTAAGAGATCTGGTCAAGAAAAATTTAACATCTTTTTATCCTTACATTATTAAAGATTACGAGAGACCTGATTCAATATCATATGATTATTATGGTAATGTTAGATTTACTTGGATTATTTTACTTGCCAATGATATAATTGATGTACATTATGATTGGCCATTATTTGGTATATCTTTAACTAATTACATTTCTTCTAAATACGGTTCTGTTGAGCAAGCGCAAACATCCATTCATCATTATGAAAAAATTCTTAGACAAGAAACTCAAATTTTGGTAGACGGATCTTATAAAAGAATTTTAGAAAAAAAAGTAATTATTGATGAACAAAGTTATTTAGAAACCGATAGTGGTCTTAAAAATGCAGTGACAAATTATGATTATGAGATCATAGAAAATGAGAAAAAAAGAAATATAATTCTTATCGATAAATCTTATGTTTCACAGATAGAAAAAGAATTTAGGAATTTGTATTAAATGACACAGCAATTAACTAATTTAGACAACTCTACAAATACTTTACAAAATTATGAAAATGAATGCGATTATGACATTTCATTCTATAATTATAAAAATGTAGAGTTCAAGGTAGGACCATCGTTATTCACTGAAATAAACATTTATGAATCATTATTTGAGGATAATGTTGTTAATGGTGATATAACTTTTTCAGATTCGGCTGGATGGGAAGAAAGATTACCTATCATAGGTCAAGAAAAAATAAAAATTTCTTTTTTTAATAAAAGAATTCCGGCAAATAAATTTGAAGGTACTTACATAGTTTATAAGATGTCCGAAAAAATGATTCGAGATAGAATACAGATGTATACTTTATTTTTTATTTCGGAAGAATATATTATTAATTTAAAAAATAAAGTTTCAAAATCTTATAAGGCAAAAACCGCATCTGAAATAGTTTCAAGTATATATGATACTTACATAGCAAAAAATGTAACAAAAAATCGTAAACCTTTATATTTCGATAAGGTTGGAGATTCAGATTCATCTTTTTATTTAAATCACATAGTATTTCCTAGAATTAGACCTTTTCAGGCAATAAATATGTTGGCTAGAAAAGCAACTCCAATAAACGTTAAAAATATTGATACAAATTTAGAATCTAGAAATTTTAGTTCTTTTGTTTTTTACGAAAATAGTATGGGTTTTTGGTTTAAGTCTATTGGGGATCTATTAAATCCTCTAAGATCAAATAGTGCTGCCGAATTTGCTGAAAATTCATTGGATGAGATATATGAAGAAAAAGGTTTGGATTCTCAAAATGTTTCTTCATCTTTAAGAGAAAATAAGAACAAGTTAAGAGTAAATGTATCATCGGTTGCGAGTTCGGTGAGAGTTCCGATGGCAACATATGTTATTGTGCCTCAAAATAATTTTGGATATAGTTTTTCCGCAAGCGATATTTCAGTTCAATCATATAAATTTTTATCTACATTTGATGTGATTTCTAATTTGGTTGGAGGTATGTATGGATCGAAATTATTAACATATGATCCTATAACACAAACAATAGGTGAAAACATTGACAGAATAAAACTTCCTTCAATATCTGAAATTTCAAGAGGTAGAACAGATAATGTAAAAAAAATATTTGATTATAGAGGTGGAATTTTTGAATATGAGTATAATTATCTTGTTGATTTTTATGATTTTAGACATGTTACAGAGGGAGATGGTATATTTAACGCACCTTTAACATCTAGTAATCATATTGCCTTAAAGGGTGCTGATGCATCATACAAATTAAAATTTACAAATTTTGGACATTCTCAAAAAAGAAATATAAATTTGTTGAGAGGAATTTTAACAGGAAATACTACAAAATTTTCAACTTTTGATAATCAGGTAGAAAGATACTTATTGACCTCAAATGCACAAAAAAGAATGTTAAAAAATATAATTATACAAATAAAAGTATCAGGAGATCAAAATAGAAAAATAGGTGAAATTGTTAGATTAAAAATACCATCAATGTATTACTCAAGTGTAGGTGGATCTGATGAACACACCTTTTATCAAGGCAATTATTTGATAACAAAAATAAGACATACAATTACTCAAGATTCAAAATATAGAACAGAAATGGAACTAGTGAAAGATTCTTTATTTAATACTTTACAGCCAGTTGAAAGTTATTCTCAGGCATTAACGGAGTATGAAATTCCTGATGATGAGGAAATTTATTCTGGTTCAATAAATTCCAATAAATTAACAAATCCATCTACTTTGCCAGTTAAGCCTGGCACAAATCAAGAGGTTTTAGATTAATGGAAAAATTATCACAAATTTTAAATCAAATTGATAACCAAGATTTTGCAGGTTTGTCTGACTTTGTTTGGTGGTATGGTGTTGTCGAGGACAGAAAAGATCCATTATATTTAGGCAGATTAAAAGTAAGATGTATAGGATTTCATACAGATAATAAGGATGAAATTCCAACAGATGAATTGCCATGGGCACAAGTTATTAGTCCAATCACTTCTTCAGGTATATCTGGTATTGGTACGACTCCTGTAGGTTTAATAGAAGGATCTCATGTTTTTGGTTTTTTTAGAGATGGTAAAGAAGGACAAGAACCTGTTGTTCTAGGGTCTTGTGTAGGCATACCTTCTGTCATGGCTAATAGAAGAAAAGGTTTTTTTGATCCTAGATCTTTTGAAGATAAAACAATGTATCCTTATCCTCCTTTTTATATAGATCGAACAAGAGATGGCAAGCCGGGTCATATAGTAGATTTTCATGAAAATGTTGATAAAGTTTATTATTTTAGAGGAGAAAATACGTATGCAAAAACTGGTTCGAAATTATATTATGAATATGACAGCGTTTCTGATAAAGCAATTGCAATTGTGAAGCAAACAAACGATGATTTTGTAAGAGCATCCTTACAAACTTATTCATCAAATCCTAATGAAAATTTTATGGAATTTGACGATGAAGGTAAAATGTTATATAGTTTTCCTTCGATACCTTTATTATCATTCACTAAGCAAAGACTTAAATTAAAAACTGATCGTTATTATAAAGATAATCCGGTAGAATCTGATTCAGAAGAGTATCAAACGACTTTAAATCCTTTTTCTGAAATTTATAAATCTTTATATGGCGTCAATAATATGATTGATGAATATCGTAGAAATTTGCATACAGGAATTTTAACTGCTGATCCAAAAGTCACAATTTCAGTACCAGTAAATTGTTATGATCCTGAATACCCGTTTAATCATGTTACATATACGGAGAGCGGCCATGCTTTTGAGATGGATGATACACCAAATAAAGAAAGAATTAGAATTTTACATAGAAGCACTAGTTTTATAGATTTTCAAAATGATGGTTCTAGAATAGATAATGTAATCGGAAGATATTATTTAACTACTGATTCTAATTTTGAATCTTTCATAATGGGTAATGAAATTAAGAATGTTGGAGGTAATCAAAACATATTAATCAATAGCCGTGGAGCGACTACAAATTCTATTTTTAGAATTAAAGGTAAAGGTAATTATGAGATAAAATCTGATTCGGGTAACATTATGATAACTGCTGGTGAAAATATAATACTTAAAGCAAAAAAAATTCTTCATACGAGACAGGATGGCAATGAAGATTTATTAACTCAAACTTTCGAAAAATTTAATCTAGAAGTAAAAAATTCACCAATTATAAATTTCGATAATGTTCAACAATTTGCATTAAAAACATTAGGATCTATGGGTGTTAATGCCGGTCAACTAGATCAAAATGTTCTTGGTGTTTTTAATAATACAATAGATGACAAATACATAAAAACTGTATTAGGTAAGGCTTCAGAAACTTATAACAATCTATTAGGCAGTAATGCTAAAGTAGAATCCGCATCAACTGGTAATTTAATGCATTACGTAGTTAATCCATTAAGAGATATTATTTTAAAACATTCTTTTGATGAAGATGATGAGGGAATTTTAACTCCAACTTACACCGGGTTAAAAATAGGAGGTCAGGGGGTTAGAGTGGAATCTAGATTGGGAAATGCTGAGTTTAATTTAAATGGACCTACATCTTCTTTTTCTGTGTCTAGTGGTAGCAGTATAGATTTAAATTCTTTAGGAGGAAAAATTAATTTACAAAATCTTTTAGCTAATATTAGTATAGGTAATGATGGTCGCATTAGTATAAAAAATCAAACATCTTCATTAAAAGGTATTGTAGATAAGTTGTTAGATGCCATAAACAGTTTAACAGTCACAACTCCTAGTGGACCAAGTGGTCCTCCAATTAATAGTTCTGCATTTACGGCAATAAAACAAGAACTATCAACATTTTTGAATTAAAATTTATGGAAGAAAAAAAACAACAACTAACAGAAAATTTTTTTGAAAATAAAACTTTGTATAATAATCAATTAGTAGAAATATTTAATAAAACTTTAGAATTCAATAATAGTCTTTTAAAATTATTAAATGAGCATAAAAAAGTATTAGAAAAGGCAAAAGAAAATGGCAGTTTTACCAAACGCTGATGGAAGTAATTTTGTTCAACGAGATCAAATTTTAAATCTTGAAGGTCCTGTCAATCAATTTGTACAAAATGCATATGAATTCTCAGATAATTTGGCAGATATTATTGAAGATATTAGTAGATTTTTAGATATTGCTTCAGTATTTTTAAAAGCCATAAAAAGTCCTCTAGAGTTAATTTTATTACCTGTTATAGATAGTTTACAATCTTATATCAATGAATTAAAAAATATTGGTGCTGGAATTCTAACAGTTTATCCTTGGGAGGTAGGAACAGTTCCTGAACCTGTAAATTTTTCTCAGTTATTGATTGCATTTAAAAAATTTGAAGAATATTTAAAAAGTAAATCAACGGATGAATCTATTGAAGAATCATTGAGAACGGATGAATCTATTGAAGAATCATTGAGAATTGAAGAAAATTTTGAGGTTCCTCTAGGAACAGGAATTGATTTTAATGAGGTCACTAATGTACAAACTGCAAATTCTGTACTTAATCAAATAGTTTCTGGTGTAAATACAGCATCAGTAACAGATGCAATTTCTGATTTGGCCGGTGTAACATTACCCAGTGAATATAAAGCAGGCATTTCAGGATTTGAAATTGAGATGGGAGTAGAAAAACCTTTTGGAATATCTAGTTCAATACGTTCAGGAACTTCTAGATTAATTGATTCGAAATCCTTTATCCAACAACCAGCTCAATCTTCATCACAACTTAGAGAAAATGTTTTAGAAAGTTATCAGTCACTAAAAAATTTTTTGGATTTAGATTCATCAACATGGGCAGATTCATTAATAGGAGAAGCACTTGGTTATTTGTCTACATTTTTAAATAAGAGAGAACTTACCCCAAAAGAAGCAATAGATCATATCATTAAATCATTTGATGATAGTAATGATAGTAATAGACCGACAGGAACAGGCGAGTATTCATCACTTGTCATTTTAGCGACTTTGCCTTCTTTTAGTGGAGTGAATAAAGTAATAAATTCTTTGGCAAATTTTTTAGCAGGAATATTCGAAATTTTAACTCCAGAGGATGGAAAAGTAATTTCAGACAAAGAAGAACAAACTCAGACGATTAATTTAGGTAGTCCTGTTCAGTTGAGAAATAAAACTGATCAAGTAAGCAGATATTGGTTCAATGATGTAAAAATTAAAAAAGTTAAAGATGGAACTTATAAAATTACAGATGAACCCGTTACAATACCAATGTTTAAAAAAGGCGATAAAATTGTTCAAACTAATGAAGGTTTATTTCAAAAAAGTTTTTCCGCCACCGTTGTGAAACATAATCCTATCATTATTGTCAATAATGAAGTCATATCTAATACCGTTCAGGTGAAAAATGTAGATGGCGAATTGTTATTGAACCATTCTACTAGAGATAGTTCAAATCCAGGTACGATTAGAAAAAATATTAATGATGGAGATATTTTAATGTCTCCTATGTTTTTACCTGGCGATTCGGATCAAACATCCATCAAACCGGTTGGTTCAGCTGCGGGTACAGTTACTTCTTCTAATTTAGCATTAGAAGAAGTTTTTCCTAATGATCCTAGGGTTAGAAAATTTGCAAAATTGGCACAGAACGGAGAAGATATTTACAACAGACCAGATTTATATGATGAAGACTTTGTTTTTTTAATGAATGAATTTGTTAAGAATAAATTAGTTCCTGGTATGCAAGTAAATCATCCTTTTTTGGGTTCAGATGAACTTGAGAGTACTGTGGACACTGAGGATTTGAAGAAAGATAATTCTGCGTTTAATTGGCAATCGTTGAAAAAATTAATTCCTGGAATGGGAACAAATCTTCACATTAAAGAAGTTAATATTATTGATGATAAAGGAAATTCAACTAACGTTGCCGATAATAGAGGAAATGTTGAATTATTCAGGTATTCAGTTCCTGAGAGAAAGTCAAAGGAAAAAGTTGATAGACAAATTATAGGTATGAATAAAATTCAGGTGAAATTGGGTAGAATGATAGCGGATAAATCTATAGATGATTCTTCCTCTCTGTTGGACAATGCAGTAAAAGTTCCAAATGGTAAAACGGACTGGTTCGATTTTTTCAATACTAAAGAAGATGGTACATCAAATGTTTTTTTTGATTTATTTTCCGAGCAAGATTCATCAATACCCCCTAACTGGAATTATTTTACAATTGCTGAGTTTTTACCTGTTTACGGGAGATTAATAGATAGAATTTATGGATTAACAAGTACTGTAAGAGGCTGGATTGAAGAGCCTTTGGGATTAATTGATGAGGCATTAAATTTTATAGAAGATTTTATAAAATGGTTAAATGATACAAATAAATTAATTTTAGATGCTTTAACTGTTTTGACACAAGGATTGAATGCAAATGGATTATATACTTTATCTTTAAGTGGTTTTGGAGGGGTGAATGAATTCAAAACAAAATTGGTTAATGCAAAATTTTTACAAAAGAAAGCAAATCCATTTCCTAGCATGGAAATAGAAACTGTAAAGGTAAATTCAACAGTAATAAATCCAATCACTGGAATTGAGGAAACAGTGACTACTGAAACACTAAAACCTGTTTTAGTTCCGGCAGATAAATCTAGTGATACCCCTACTGTATTATCTGCCCAAGATTTAGATGATTTAAAATACACTATTGCAATAGTTTTTTATGCTTCTGGAACTGATTCAAAAGGATTTAATAAATTTGTAAATAATTTTAAACTAGCACAAGATTTTAGTACAAATTTTGCAAGATCTTTGGTGGAAGGCTCACCATTAGAATCTCTTATAGAACAGTTATTAGGAGAAGGAGATAGTAGAACTATTTCTGATAAAATAAAACCGTATGTGTATGATATTAGAGTTCAAAATACTAACAATGAATTTGTCGATGCAGAATCTGCAATTATTCCAGGTAATTCGAAAATTAGAGTTATATTTGCGAATGATTCACATTTGTTTTCGAGCGATGAAATTGAAATAATAAATAAAATACAAGGCAGAACAATTAATATGTCTCCAACGGTATTAACATCGGCATTTAAATTATCACAAGAAGATGTCGATAATGGTAAATCAGAATTTACATTAACGCAAGGAACAAATAGTTTCCTTTTAAAAAATCCTCCTTCAGTTAGTACAACATTTGAAAATGGTAGAGAATTTTTTAATGTTGATTTTACACCGGTTGACACATTATCAGCAACAGAACCTGGTGATTCTAATTATATATTTTCTGCGGTTAAAAATCCAGTGTACAGCATAGAAAAAATGAAAGTTGATTCTGATAGAGGAATGACATTAAAAAGAGGCTTTAAAATTTTACAAACAACCGTTTTAGACGTGGAAATAAAATAATGCCATATAACAGAACAGGAAAAATTACATCAATAGATGATAATAATATATCTTCTGAAGTTGATTTTGATTATGGTCAGGATACTAGAAAATTTTCTGATTTGGATTTAGCAAATGGTGTAATTTTTGTTCCGATTGATTCAAATTTTGATGTCACATTTACATCAAACTTATATACCGAATCTGTAACTTTTTCTACAGATAATAATTTGATTAGAGGAACTGTTCAGTTGACTCATATATGCTCCTCATCTTCAAATGAAGACAACAATATTTTAACGTTAAAAAATGAAGCAAAACCTTCAAAGATAACACAAATAGAATCAATAAGTTCTTATATTGAAGACATAGTAATGCTTGATGAAAATTCCTCATCAGTAAATGAAAAAATTTCAATAATACCAAAAATTAATTTGTCATCTAATACTGTATATTTTTTAAATTTAGCAGACGATGGAATATTAGATAGCACAGAAAAACAAATTTCTTTTGAGGTAGGTTCTGGATTTATGACGGATAATTCTAGAAGTTTGATAATTTCTTCTCAAGGAATATATTCAGGATTCAATGTCAATACAATTGATTCTGAAAATTTAACTCTATATTTTTTAAAATTATCTCAAACTCAAGAAAAAACAATTACTATTTTAGTTGATAGATTAGATGAAAATGGAGAACGCATTGTAATTAATGGAAGAACGGAACAGATTCCGCAACAAGTCAGTCAGGAAGAATATTTAAATATAGATTTGGAATCATTTAGAACCGATTTTATTGTTGGAGATAATTTTTATTTATTGCGAGAAAATGATACTATTGATAACTATAATTTAAATAAACCATTGTTTGGAAAAATAACAAATGTAGATAAAAATAATTTAAAATTTACTCTTGATTTAAGTTGTTATCGAATGAATGTAGCATATTCTTCTGATGGCACGAATACTGAAATAACAACATACAATAAACACAATTTAAATGATGAAGATTTGATAAAAATTTATGATGTAGTATCCGGTGATGTTAAAACTGATACTTATCGTGTGACCAGAAAAGATGATTTTAAATTTACGATTCCTTATAACATTTCATCAAAAAATGCAGGTAGATTAAATTATCATCCGATTTTGTCTAAAAATCAAGATATAGTTAATGTTAAAACTATTGACGGTCAGAAAAAAGTAACACTAAAAAAAGCAACAACATTTCAAAATCACATACCATTTAGAGATGATATCAATTTGAATTCATCGATGAAAACTTTATTGTATGCTAATCCGAATGGAGGAGCATCAATTTCTCCTGATAATGATGTTATGTTAGGGCGCATAATAAAAAAAGATGAAGATGTTATAAATTATGTTTGCGTGAATTCTGATAATCAAATTATAACAGATAATTTTGTAAATAATTCAATTCTAGAAATATCAAATGGCCAAGAAAAATTATTATGTCACATTAAAGCAAATACCTATCCAAATCATAATGTTCATCCTTTTAATACTTCGGCACCAGAAATTACACAAATTTATCCATCAGAAGGCCAATCAACAACGAGTAAAATTAAAATCTCCGAAATTAGTAGAAACGATTCAACTGCTTCAGTTACAACAAATTTAAAGCATACTTTGTCTATCGGAGATAAAATTTACATTGATGGAAAAATTGACACGATTTTTACTGGTCCTTTTTTAGTGTCTGAAATTTTAGATGAATATTCATTTAGATATCTAATTACTAAAACAATAAATGAAAATTCTCCTGTACTTAGCACTCAACGAACAGAACTTTTATATTTTTTAACTGGTATTGAAGAAACATCTGAAAATTTAAATGATGTCGATAATTATCAAGAGAAGGTAGGAATTATTCAAATCAATTTCAGTCAATCAATGAATACTTCTACTATAACTGTATCAAACTCTTCACATTTAATATGTTCAAATGGTGTCATTATTCCTTTTTCTGAAAATTTAACAAAATTAAGTAGCACAATTCAATTGTCAAAATCAAATGACAATTTTGATTTACTGTCTTTAGTTGATTTTGACAGTGTGACATCAAACACAGGAAATTCACAATTCATCTTGACACCTAGCACAATTGAAAAATATACAAACTATTATTTAAAAGTTAAATCCGATGTTTCTGATTTGGGTGGAACTACTATGACTTATAATTTTCAAACCACAGAACCAATTACTACTGGTTTTAGGCCTGTTGAATCTGATACGACAACTAATGAACCTTCAGAAATTCCTATCTATGAATTAGATACCACACCTCCTACAGTGAAAAAAATATATTTTTCCGACAGTAATTCAAGTAGTGTGCTTTATCAAAAAATCTTAGATAGCAGGACAATATCTCAAATATCTGATCCTACCACATATGAAGATGTTGAATTGGATTTAAATGGTGAATCTATACTTATTATGTTTGATGAATCTATAGATCCTACAACTATCACAGTTAACACTGAATCCACAAGACCTTCTGGAACAATACAATTATCGTGTGATGATTTTAATACGGTTGTTCAAATGGAATCACCTGTAGTTCTAAAAACTATCGAAGAATCGGACACATTTTCATTTAAGCCTTTAACAAAGTTATCGTCAAATTCAAATTATAAATTAAAAATTACAAAAAAAGTAGGCGATAAAGCATTAAATAAAAATTATTTGGAAGAACAAAAAATTAGTGATATAAAATCATTGGTTTTGCAAACTATTCCAGATGATGTTGAAAATTACTATGTTTCTGGAGAGACTATCAGAGGTACTAAGAGATTGTTCGTTAGATCAGCATTGAATTTGATAAATCAGAATTTTCAGATAGACGGACTAACAAGTGGAAAAGTTTTTTATGGATTTACCACTGGAGGTAGAGGAAAGGTATATCAATATGGTTTAGATGAACAAGGAGATTTATCATACATTGACTACACTCCAATTGAATCTGGTAAATACATTATTGATATAGCTCCCGGTGAAATATGTGGATTTGAGGAAAATGAACAAACATATAGATTTTCCGTAGATTATACTGCTATTGGTAAAGCTCCTGAAGGAACTGTAATAGAATTTATAGAAAATGAAAGTAGATTAATATATCGAGAAAAATATACTGATGTGACTTTTGCTAGAGCAAACGATAGAATTTATGGATATACGAGTAAGGGTATTGGAAAAACAAGTGATCCATCAGAACCAACATTACCTGGTTTTAATACAAAAACCGAACCAAATTTAGTTAAATTTTATGCCACTAATATTAGTGATCAACTTGTAACAAATTTTAGTTCAAATCAAGAAAATATTTCGCCAACGACAGATATCCATTTTGCTTTTGATCAAACAATGAATGTTGATTCTCTCTCATTCAACACAAATAAAAATAATCAGAATATTCAAAGTACTGACAATTTAATACTATCTTATGATTCAAATTTTTCTAATTGCATACCATTTAGTCCTTATATAACTAGTTCAAATAATGATACTTTTTTTAAATTGTCATTATTGATGAAGAATGATGATCTGCAATTATCTCAAAATAGTTTCATATATTTTGGTACTAGAGGAACCGCTAAAACTAAAGGAGGAACACTTCCTTACACAACAAATTCATCACAAACTTCGGAAACTGAAATATTAATTCATAATTATACTTTTAAAGTTTCAACAACTGATGATTTTAAAATTTTAAAATTAATAATAGATAATGTAAATTTATTGGAATATGATTCAAATCAAGATAATAGTATAACAGACATTTCATTAATTCCCTTAATACAAATTATTTTTAACGAGACCGTTTCATTATCTAGTTTTACTATAGGACAAAATAATTCTTTCGAATTATCTACGGATCCAAATTTTCAAAGTAATTTTATCACAGGAACAGTGACGATATATGATATTCATAAAAATAGAATTGTTTTTATACCTGATTCTGAACTTACAACATTAACCGACTATTATTTGCGAATAAATAATAATGATACTGTTGAAAATCCATATGGAGTGATTTTAGATAAATCCTATACATATGCAAAATTCACAACAAAATAGGAGATTTGAATTGATAGACACAGCGACTTTAGCATCATCAATAAAATTTGCATTAGACAAAGCAGAATTGAACCCTAGTCCGACAGCAAAAGAAGAATTAGCAAATGATATTGCAACTGCAATTGGAGTATTTGCTTCTAAATTACAGGTAGAATTATTCTATCCCGGAAATGTTAATTTATCAACCGGTAGTGCGACAGGAACATTAACTGTTACAATACCAGCATTAGGAGCACCTACTCCTGTTCCTGTAATACCTCCTCTAAATGTGCAACAATTGTCATTTAGTGCTAGTACAACAGTAATTTGAAAGTAATTTAATGGCTAATAATTCTCAACAAACAGATTATTATGATTCCTTATATATCTATGAGTATGATGATGTTGGTCGACAAATTATAAACGAAAGAATAAGAAGATCCGAATCTTTAGATCTAGATATTATTTTTGTAACTAATTCTACCAATACGGATTTAGTTGTAAAAAAAGGAGAAAACTCTGTTAAACAATCGATAAAATCATTGTTATTGACAGATTTTTACGAAAAATTATTTAGACCAAATATAGGCAGTAATATTAAACAACTATTATTTGAACCAGTCGATTTTATTAGCGAAAGAATTTTGGAAGATTCTATAACAAATGTAATAGATAATTACGAACCAAGAGTTAATTTAATATCAGTATCAGTGACAGCCAGACAAGATGAAGATGGATATGACGTTGTTATTACTTATTCACTTAAAAATACTAATATTGTACAACAAATAGATACATTTTTACAGTCAACAAGAGGCTAATGATGAATGAAGCATCAAAATTAAGAGTTTCCGAATTAGATTTCAATGAAATTAAAAATAATTTTAAAAAATATTTAAAATCTCAAGATTATTTTAGAGATTTTGATTATGAAGGTTCAACAATTAATTCATTGTTGGATATTTTAGCATACAATACACATTATAATTCTTTTTATTTGAATATGGTTGCCAATGAGATGTTTTTGGACTCGGCAGTGCTAAGATCATCTTTAATTTCATTGTCAAAACAAATTGGATATAAACCTAGATCTAGGACAGGTGCAACTGCAAATGTTAATTTAGTATTCTCTACTGAAACTAATGTCAATAGTTTAACAGTTCCTAAAAATACAAAAATCTTTTCTACAATAAATGGTATAAATTATACATTTTGTACAAATACCGCATATACTGTTTCTAATCCTACTTTAAATTCTACAATTTTTGTGTCTAATGTATCGGTAAAAGAAGGAGAACCTTTAACTTATAGATTTACCGTTGATACTTCTGATACTACTCAAAGATTTATATTACCAAATAGAGGTATTGACAGTTCTTCAATAGAAGTTTATGTTCAAGAATCATCCATAGAAACCAAAAGATCTAAGTATACTTTAGCTGATGATATATTGGAAATAAAAAATACATCAAATGTGTATTTTGTAGAAGATACGACAGATTTTTATCAGGAAATAATATTTGGAGATAATGTTTTGGGTAGAAAACCGAAAACAGGTAATATTGTCATAGTCGATTATAATGTTTGTTCAGGAGTTTTAGGTAATGGTGCAAATTCATTTTTTTCTATCGGATCAATAGCAGGATATGATAATGTTATAATTACAACTAATAGTAATTCTAATGGAGGAAATGATGAAGAATCTTTGGATTCTATTAGATTCAATGCTCCTAGACAATATTCTACTCAAAATAGAGCAGTAACATTAGACGATTATAAATCTTTAATTTATAGAGATTATCCTGGGGCTCAATCTGTTGTAGTTTTTGGTGGGGAAGATGCATATCCTCCGCAATTTGGTAAAGTTTTTGTGGGAATTCGACCTAAATTAGGAATAAATTTATCTACTTCAGTTAAACAAAGAATAAAAAATGATATATTAAAAAAATATAATGTAGCATCCATAACACCCGAATTTGTAGATATAGATTATCTTGATGTTTTAGTTAATGCAAAAGTTAAATTTAATTCAACTTTGACAAATAGAAGTTCAGATACCATAAAAAGATTAATCACACAATCCATTGTCAATTATTCATCATCAAATCTTGAATCTTTTGAAAATTCATTTGTTATATCGTCTTTACAGAGAAGTATCGATAATACTGATTCATCCATAATAGGTAATGATACTAAAATACTATTAAAAAAGGAATTAAATCCCATTTTAGGTTCAGAAATAAATTATTCAATTTTATTCAATAATCCGTTATATTATCCTTATTCAGGTTTTGTCGGATCAGTTACATCATCGTATTTTTCTATTGTAGATGATATAAATGTTTTTAGAGAAAATTGTAGAATAGATAATGATGGTAATGTTTTAAGAGTTTATAATTTTATAGATGGGGAAAGAATAATTAGAAAAGCAAATATAGGATCTATCGATTTAGATACTGGAATTATGACATTAAATAATTTTAATCCAAGTTCTATAACTGGAACTACATTAGATATTTTTGTAATGCCCGATTCTTATGATATCAATACGAAAAATGAGCAAATACTGATAATTAAGGAAAATAATGTAACGGTTGAAATGAGTGATATATCTTCCACATTAACTACAAATAATTAAAAAATATGGGTATATTTTTAAACGATTCTGAAAATCTTTTAATAGAAAAAAGAATCTCCAATTTAATAGAAAATCAGTTACCTTCTTTTATTTTAGAAGAAGGACCAGAATTCAGTAATTTCATCAAAACGTACTATAAGTGGATGGAATTGCATGAATTAACCGTTGAAAATGTTACTCAATTTGAATTTAAATTTTATATTGAAAATGGTGAAGATAGTTTATTGACAGAAGATGATTTTGTATTGATATTAGAAAGTGGAAGAAATAATCTTAGCGGTTTTATTCAAGGTGAGCAAATAGTTGGACAAGAATCAGGTGCGACCGCAACTATTGATAGAGATACTTTCATATCTAATGATAAAATTTACGTAAAAGATTTAACAAGAGTTGATTTCATACAAAATGAGGTAATCAAAGGACAAACATCAAGAGTTGAAGCAAACGTAAATTCTTTTTTTAAAAATCCAATTTTTGCATCAAGATCTTTATTGAAAAATATAGACTTGAATACATCAACAACAAATTTTATAGATATTTTATTTAAAACATTTTTACACAATTTTGATTTAAACATAGAAGCAGATAAATCAAACGTTATTAAACACATCATTGAAGTTTATAGATCAAAAGGCACAAATGTCACATTTGATTTTTTATTCAAATCATTATATAACGAGCAAAATTTAGTTTTTTACACCCCCAAAGAAGACATATTTAAACTTTCATCGGGTGATTGGACATCTGACAGTATACTTAGAATTGAAACAAGCAATGATTTAACAGATTTTGAGGGCAGACTTATAACAGGAGTTAAAAGTTTAGCTAGTGCTGTGATAGATAGGGTTGATAGATTTGCCATTGGAAATTTAACAATAACAGAATTATATTTAAAAAATTTATCAGGAAGATTTGTCATAGGAGAAGTTGTAAAAACAAATGTTGTCGATGACCAATTTTCACAAGGTACTACTTATGGTGTTCTCAATAAGGTAAACATAATAAGTCCTGGAACTAATTATAGTGTTGGAGACTTATTAACCATAACAGGAGGAGGAGGGTTAGAAGCAACCGCTAGAGTTAAGGATGTAGCATCAGGAATTTTAACAGATTTTGATATATTAGATGGAGGTGATGGTTATACAACAGATTCAATTTTAACGGTGAACAATTTTGGAACACAAGGATCAGGTTTTGCCGGTAGAATTAATTCTATAACTAATTCTTACACTTTTTCATTTAATAATGACATCATTTTTGATTTTGCAGGCGTAAGACTTTCGGCATCAAAATATGGCTTATCAGGAGATCCAAATGCTGGTCATTACGATAGATTAGTAGATGCTTTTGGTTTCAGAAAATTAAATTCGGGGACAATATCTTCCATCAAAACTTTAGTTATTGGTTCGAGATATCAGGCATTGCCCAAAATTACCGCAACTGACCGAATAACCGTAAAAATTCCAGAAGATAGTGGTGTATTGATCTTAAATTTAAACAAAGATCCTGATTCATCAGTATTTACTCCTTCTATAACAGGTTCTTTCACGCCAGGAGAAAGAATATATTCGATTACCAGCAATGGCGGCAGTAAAATAGGTACATTTTTAGGGTTAGTATATGACGGGGAAAAGTTAGATTTTAGTCCCTTCAGAATGCGAATGAAAAATTCTGAATATTTGGGAACTTACGGATTAGGATCTAATGACTTGACGGTTAATAATTCTAGTTACATCAATCCTAGTAATCCAACCATATATGATTTATTGGTGACTGAAGGAGGCAAAGGAACAGGTCCTAATCAATTCAAAATTAGAAGAGGACTAGTTGCAAATGATAAAAACATTGATATAGCGGATAATCTTACCGACATAGATTACATCTCAGATCCAATATCGATGACTGCCGATTGGCAAAGACTAGATTTTCCTATAGAATCGATAGAAAAAGATGGCAATAAAGCAATTGCTACAACCCTATACAAGCATGGTTTAACAACAGGAATTAATGTAAATGTAGTTGGTTCAGTTGATAATTCTTATAATGGAGAAAATCAAATTGTTGTTTTAAATGATTACGCATTTCAATACGAAATAGATGAGAATGCTACAACACCAGTCACAGGAAGTTTATTTTTTCATGAAGGTATTTACGTAAAATTTACAATACCATATAATCATGATGTTTCTGATAGATTTTTGATTTCTACAGTAGATTTTTCAGAAAATGATTTTATTGTTGGATATAATAGTGGAGCACAAGCTTATGTGACAAATTCCGGATCTGTTTTCTCAATAAATTTAGATAAAGGGGAAAATGCTAGAATTGTTGGTTCTGCGAAGGAAAATGATGCAGGTGCAATTGGAGAAATAGAGATAACTAATCCTGGTGCAGGTTATACTACGAATCCAATTGTTTCTGCAAATTTAATAGGAGATGGTAATGCTATATTGACTGCAAATATAGGAACTATAGCAAATACCTCAGGCAAGTATCTTGATGAAAATGGTTTTTTAAGTTATAACAAAAAAATATATGATGGTTATTATTATCAAGATTTTTCGTATGTATTGAAAAATAAAATACAGTTTGCGGAATATGAACAACTATTGAAAAAATTAATACATCCTGCAGGCACAAAAATGTTTGGTGAGTATGTGATACCAACTGATGATATTAATTTTAGTTTTGATAATTATTTAACATTTGAAGATGGATCAGGAATATTATTAGAAAATCAAGATGTCAAAAAAATTATTGCCGAATCCTATTTTGAACCTAATCATCAAATAAATTATTTGGTAAGAAAAAATGTTAGTGATTATGGATCGGGTACTTTAGTTAGAGTTCAGGGCGGAAATAATATAATATCTGCTACGAGTACAATTAAAAAATTGAATGATGATTATGATGCTAATAACAGCATTATAATTGATAATGAGCAAAAATTCAAAACATCTTTTGGGGAATTAAAGTTAGAACATAATTATTATGGCAAAATAACTACGGATAGTCAAAATACAATTAGTTTATTAACACTGAGTAATCCTGTTGCATATACCAAACAAAATTTATTTGTTTTAGAAAATTATGATAATTTGGTCATGGAAGACGGATACTCTTTAATAGGACTAGAAACTTATTTTTATCGAGAAAGTAATTTTAATCAATTTAAATTAAATGATCCACTCTATCAAAGATTATCCGATGGTAAAGAGTATAGATCTATAATCAGTAAAATAACTGTTGATCAAGATAATAATATACAATTATTAACTCACACCTTAAATAGTAATACTGGATTTGATTTAAACACTAATGTCTATACAAATAATATAACCGCAGGAATAATAAATTATACTTCTAATTTGATGTTTTCCAATAGTTATAATTATCCATTACCAAAAGTGAAAAATTTGGATTATTCTTTGCGAACTATAAAAATTGAAACAGAAATAAATCACAATTTAAAAAACTATGATACGGTTTTAATTCAAAATTCCCCATTATATACTGTTTTTGGAGGACAGAAATTTAGGTTTTATGATAATGAATATTTGATAGAAAATATTATAGATCAAAAAACTTTTGAAATTTCTGTTCGTTTCAATATTGATGATGATATAATTCCTGATTTTTCCACGGCAAATTTATATAATGTTTTATCTTCTGATTTCCAAAATGATTTTGAAATCGGAGATATTATAACTTTAACTAACAATGACCAAGAAGTAGAAATAGTATCAATTATAAATTCATCTTGTGTATCAACTAAAACTAGAGTTGATTCTGAGGCAGAAGGTAGTTTTAATTTAATAACGGAAAATTTTTACAATAATGTTCCTATTATTTTAGAAGATGATACAAGCACTGTATATTTTTCTTTAGAAAGTTTAAATCCTTCTGAAACAAATTATGATAAAAAACAATTTGAATCATTTTTGATATTGGAACAAACAGTAAGAGGATATACAACTGCGAATGGTTTAAATGATGGAATAACCACGCTAAAAGGTATAAATACTAGATTCCATAAAGATTTAACGGTAAACGATATCATTTCTCTTTCTTCCAAAGATGATAAAATTGCAAAAATTGTTGATATAATTGATTTTAGTGTTATAAAATTAGAGAATGATGATTCTGATTTATTACTTGAAAATAGCATTTTTGATAGAATGATAACCGAAGATACTACAATACAGAATCAAGAATTAGTTTTAAGTGTTCCGTTAGGTAATGGTAGCAATAATCAAACATTTAGATTGCAATCGACAAGAAATTTGGATCTTGAAGAAAAAGGAGACATATTACATCTGAATTTACCTTATGACGGTTCAAATAATCATATGCATGTCGTGTCATCGATTAATGATACTGGAGAATTATTATTAGAAGATGGTATAGGTACTCAAAACTTTTTATACAGTGGCACTACATCATTAGAAGGAAAATTACTTTTTGAACCAAAAACTCCTTTTAATGATGTAGAGATAACCATAGAAATTAAATCTTAATTAAAATTAATAAATACTAATATGCCTAGATTAATTACAAATAATTTTAAAATTCATATTGCGGAACAAATTGTTGAATCATTATCGGAAATAGATCCGACTAATATGTATCTTTTTATCGGTAAAACTGATGAATGGGATAATGAAGAAAATCCTCCTGGCCCTACACAATCGATAGCAAATACTCATTTCAAATATTGGGATGATATGTTATCTGCAAAAAAAATTAAACCTGGAGATGTTAAACATATTATACCAAGAATAGAATGGTCATTTAGTTCTGATTATTTTGCATACACTCACGATGTGAATGATATGTTTGATAAAAATTTTTATGTAGTGACAGATGACAATAATGTCTATAAATGCTTACAGAATAATTTATCGAATGGCTTCTCAACTGTTAAGCCAACAGGTACAGGATTGAATGTTATAGAAACATCCGATGGTTATAAGTGGAAATACATGTACACCATAAAACCACAAGATATTTTAAAATTTTCTGACGATAATTTTATTCCTGTTCAAAAAGTAACAGTACAATCAGTTGTTGGAAATCAAAGAGATGTTGAAGATTCTGCCGTTGATGGTGCGATAGATATTATCTCAAAAACTTCTAATGGATATTTTAAAGTTTTTTTAGAAACTGAACCAGTTAATAATGATGGTGATACACAAGATTTTATAGTTGGAGAAACTTTATATTCTAGTGTCAGTGATATTTATGCAACACTAGAATATTTTGAGACAGGTAATACAGAAATTATAGTTAGTTATCCCGGAGAAAAATTTTCAAATACTGAAACCATAAAAGGATTGACATCTGGCGCATTGGCAAAATCGACAGCAGATTCTATTTCGACATATGTATTTAGTGAAGGGAGGTTCACATCTGTATTGAATTCGACAGCGATGTTTTTATCTTCATCGGCAGATAATCAAAATGATAACATATATGTCGGATCAACCATTTACATATCAAATAATGCAGGACAAGGTGAACAGTCTAAGATAATTAGATATGATTCTCAATCTCGTAGAATTATAACACAAACTCCTTTTGTTGTAACACCTAATACTTCTTCCGGATACATAATTTCACCCAGTTTGACTGTAAAAGGAGATGGTGTTGGTGCTACCGCAAGAACTTTAGGAAATGCAACACATGGTATCACAAGTACACTGATATCAAATAAAGGATATTCATATCGTAGAGGGACCGCTATTATTAGTGCTAATAGTCAGCATGGTCAAGGCGCAACTGCGAAAATAATAATAGGGCCAGTTGGAGGGCACGGAAAAAATGCTATTGAAGAGTTAAATGGTAACAGATTAATGATTGATACCACATTAACGAGCAATGAATTTGGATATTTTACCACAACTAATGATTATAGACAATTTGGCATTTTACGAGATCCATTAAATTCCAACAATGAATTTTATACTTCTGCGTATGCTAGTCAGATGATAACATTAGAATTAATAGAATTATCAGGTAGATTTTTAATAGATGAAAAAATATATGTCGGAGAAACACTAGAATCTAGTACAGCTAATGGTTTTTTAGTTGATTTTACAAGCAGATCTACTATGAGAGTTAATTCGATTTTAGGTGATTTTTCAGTAAATTCTGTAATAACAGGAAACAAATCTGGCGCTACGGCAAAAATTAATGTTTTTAAAGATAGAGATATGAAACCTTATTCCGGTGATATACTTTACATAGAGAATAAGAAAAAAGTTCAAAGAGTTACCGATCAGGTTGAAAATTATAAGATAATTCTGGAGTTTTAACAAATGCCTAAACTTACACAAAATTTTAATATATCACCATATTTTGATGATTTTTCTGAAGACAATGAATTTTATAAAATTTTATTTAGACCAGGGTTTTCTGTACAAGCGAGAGAATTAAATCAAATACAATCCATACTTTTAAATCAAATAGAAAAATTAGGTGAAGTTAATTTTGTCGAGGGATCAAGAGTTTTTGGTGGCGAGTTAACTCTCAATACAAAAATAAATTCATTGACACTAAAAGTAGAGTATTTAGGACAAGAGATAGATGTTAATAATTTAGTTGGTAGAACCATTCAAGGACAAACTTCTTTGGCAAAGGCAGAAGTTATTGCCGCATCTACGTATACAAATATAGATAACAACACCATTATGATAAATTATTTTGGTGAAGATTTATTTTTAGATGGTGAAGTTATTAATACAATAGATGATGGAGTTTCTTATTTTGCAGTTGTAACTGATAGTTCAGAAGGAATATTATTTTCCGAAACATTAGTTACATCCCTATCATCAAAAAGTGGTTCTATTTGTGGAATCAGTGAAGGTATTTTTTATATTGGAGGATATTTTTTATATATTCCGAAACAAACTATAATACTTGAAAAATATTCCAATACCCCCACAAATAGAATAGGTTTAGAAATAGATGAAAGAATTGTATCCAGCATTGATGATACAACATTGTTAGATAATGCATTGGGATATCCTAATTTTAGCGCACCTGGAGGGAATAGATATAAAATTTCTTTAACATTGGTGAAAAAAGATTTTTATGAAAAAGGTAAAAAAATCATACCTGCTGGTGTAACTTTTGCGGTTGATGAAAAAGATTTAAAATCTGGTAAAATTAATATAACAACTGCCACAGATCATAATTTAAGTGTTGGAGATACAGTTGTTGTTACTGGAGCACTTGATAACACAGTGAACGGTAAGCATGTAATTTCAGAAGTTGGAACTAGTATTTCTTTTAGTTTTAATATACAAGGTAAACCATCAACTCCTGTAATAGGTGATGTTGAGTACATTAGAGGTATTGTAAATCCAATAGAAAAAAATGTAACATCAAATTTTATTGAATTATTAAGGATTGAAAACGGTAAAAAAACTGAAGAAATAGTATATCCTGTTTTAGGTGAAATAGAAAAAACTTTGGCGAGAAGAACTTATGATACTAACGGTGATTTTACAGTCAGACCTTTTCCTATTGATGTTTTACAACATAAAATTTTTGGTGTGGCGAGTCCTAGAACTACACAAAATACATCGGACAATCTAGATGGAACAGGAACTAACTTTGTCAATGATTTAAATCAAGGCGATGTCATTTATTTATCTGGTAACACTGCAAAAACAGCTACTGTAGGAACAATACAAAATACTTCATATTTGATATTATCTACAGGAAAATCTTTAGGAAATGGCACAGAAAATCAAAATATTGGTGTAGAATCAAAATTAACATTACAATTAGGACCAGGAAAAGCATATGTAAAAGGTTATGAGCATGAAACTATAACAACAAAGTATGTCGATCTTAAAAAGGCTAGAGATTTACGAAATGTTGTGAGTGAACAGCAAGGACTAGAATTTGGTCCTTATATGCGGGTAACTGATTTTTTTGCTAATAATGTTTTAGATACCGGAATAGATACAGCAGATGGGGGAGGTTCTGGTATGGACATAGTTGATTTACATATTGTAAAATGGCCATCAACATCAAGAACTGATGGAACTGTGAATCTTATAACTTCAGATGCTGATGCAGAGATATCTTTTGTGGGTATTGATGTTTTATCAACTGATGATACAAATAGAACTAAAATCGGAACAGCAAGAGTTAGACAAATAGACCACCATGGAGGTAGATCTTTAACCATCGACAGTAAATATGCTACCGATAGTGTTAATAGAACTTATCATAGATTATATCCATCGACTTTTAATATGCATTTATTTGATTTTAGATTTTCAAAGCACGATAGCACAGTAACAGCATCGAATTCTAATACCAGTTTAATAACGATTGATGATTATTATAAAACCCCAAATTGTTTATTTGGAGCGACAATTACTGTTAATACTAGTTTTTTAGGTGTTGTCACAAGTGATATACGAAAAATTATTTCTTATACTGGAACAAGTGTGAATGGTGATCCCAGTGTGCAATATACTGCAGTTTTAGACACTCCACTCACCCAACCTACACAATCAGACTCTACTTTTTCAATTAATTTTTCATTAAAAGATGTTAAATCTGGTATAAAATTAAAGGATACTGGAGGGGGCACATCAGTAATCACTTCAGCATTTAATGTTGATGTTACTGGTAAAAATACATTGACTGAAGAAGGAGAAACAGTACTATTTGATGATAATGATGATCAGAGAACTTTGATATTTCCATTTAATAATAAAGCAATAGAATCGACATCAAACAGAGAATATAAATTTAAGAGAACATTCTATGAGCCATTAACAGGTAATGTTGCAACTTTAAATACTCCTTTTGGTTCTAAGGAAAAATTTTATCCAGGAACGATTTCAAATTTGACTTTATCGGAATCACAAGCAGAGCAAAATTACATAGTTACTGTTTTAGATCCAGATTCATCTCAAACGGGTGTAGAAGGAGATTATATTGAATTTTCTAATACATCAGGCACAGGATTATCTGCCGGTAGATCTATTACATCATTGAATGGAGCAGAACAATTGCAGATAAATGTGGGGTCAACACATCCTGACAGTATAAATTTTAATTATGAGGGTAAATATATTCATGTAGTTGCCACAATGATAGCATCAGATGCTGATGAAGGTAGACTCATAGGTAAAAAAATATTAGTTTCAGGCAATACTAGTGGAGCAGTTGTTGATTCAAGAAGTTCGACTCTTACCCCATCATTGGTTCAAGCACAGCAAGGACAAATAGCATTCGGAACAGAATTAGATTACAGTCCTGGTGCTATTAATAGTTTAAAAATCTCAGATGTTAAAGAAATAGTAACAATAGTAGACTCAAGAAATCCGAATCAAAATGTATCAAATGCGATGGTTGCGGCGGCAATTTCTTCCCAAACAACAGGAATTCCAAGTATTTATAATGTAACAAATGATTTTATATTTGACAACGGTCAAAAAGATAATTACTATAATTATGCGAATATTAGATTAAAAAATAATGCTACTGTTCCAGCAGGTCAAATTTTAGTAATTTTGAATTACTATAATCATGAAGGTTTTGGACCTTTTACCGTTGATTCATACATTTATTCAGGAACCGGTAATACTCAATATCAAAGCATACCATATTATACAAGTCCAACTACAGGAAAAACTTTCAATTTACGAGATGTTATAGATTTTAGACCTAAAAGAGTTGGTATTGAAACGGAAGATCAATTTGGATCATCATCAACAAATGATATTCTAACATCAAACGTTTTTTCTCAAAAATGTATGCCTGATTATGATTTTGCATTTGAATGTAGTTATAATCACTATCTACCAAGAAAAGATAAGTTAGTACTAGGTAAAGACCGACAGTTTAGAGTTATAGAAGGTATATCTGATTTAGAACCTGTATTACCTCCAGATGATGAAGATTCTTTGACATTATATAGTCTAGACTTAGCACCATATACCTCATTAATTAGTGATGTGCAGATACGATATATTGATAATAAAAGATATACTATGAGGGATATTGGAAAATTAGAACGTAGAATAGAAACATTGGAATATTATACATCATTGAGTTTGATGGAAAAAGAAGCCGACGGATTAGTAATTACTGATTCGAATAATAATGATAGATTTAAAAATGGTATATTAGTAGATCCTTTCTCCGGACATAATATTGGAGATGTTTTGAATTTAGATTATTCATGTGCAATAGATTTTGAAAATAAAAAATTAAGACCTTCATTTTATAGTGATGCTTTTAAATTTAATATTGACACTGATTCAACAACTCTTGTAAATAATTCTGGAATTTTGACATTACCGTTTATAAAAACACCTATTGTTAGTCAATTAACAACAGGAAATTGGAATGGCGCATCGTTTCAAAAGACTATTCAGATAAGTCCGGGTTTACAGAATTATATTGGATCTATGTTTCTAGATCCTCCTAGTGATATATGGTATGACACGGTTAATAAAGCTAATATTAAAGTTAATATTGAGGGACAATTTGATAACTGGAGAAAAATAGAATATAAAAATGGTCATGGTTCTCAGTGGAAAGATTGGGAAGATTTTTGGTCAGGCAAACAAATCAATAATGATACTAAAAACGGTATTGTTGATTTAGGAAGTCCATCTATCAGTGATCGTTCTACCACAACGACAAATCAACAAAAAACTTTATCTGGACTCACAACAGGAAATATTCCAGAACAAATAATAAAAACTTTTGGCAACAAAGTTTTGAATATGAGTGTTGTATTTGGAGTAAGGGAACAAAAAATAACATTCTTAGCCAAAGGATTAAAACCAAATAAAAATGTTTTTGCATTTTTTGGTGATACTAGAGTGACTAATCAAATAAAACAAGCAACTATTATTAATCTCAAAAATGTAAATACCGCAAACGTTTTTAGAACAACACCAAATAATTACGAGGAAATTGAAATTTTAGATGAACCCGGTTCCGAAGACCAGGCAGGAAATACTGCTACAGTTGTTTTCATGTCAGATAGGAATACTATCAATTCATGTGCTATAATGGTAACAAATTTTTCCAATGAAGATTCGTTTAGAATAGGCCAAAAAATCAGAGGTAAAGAACATTTTTGTGAAGGAATAATCGAAAGCATTCAAAATTTTACACTACAAGATCAGCAATTGTCTGTTAATCAAGATGGAGTAGTAGCTGGAGAATTTTTTGTACCATCATCAATTTTTAAATCTAATGATTTATTATTTAGAGTGTGTGATGATTCTGAAAATATACCAGAATTAACAACATCAGTTGCCGAACAAACTTTTTATTCTAAAGGTTTAATCGATAATAAAAATGAAAATGGAATATTTTCTACACGTCCATTAATTTTAAGAAGAAACGATATCGCAAGTGAAATAATAATCAAAGATGTCTTAGAATCTAATGAAACAGGTACGACAAACTATTATCATCCATTGGCACAAACATTTTACATCAGTGAAGATTTATATCCAAAAGGTGTTTTTTTAGAGAGAGTGGTTTTATTTTTTAGAACAAAAGATGATACTGTCGGAGCGAAAACTCCAGTCACTTTGCAATTAAGGCCAATTGTTAATGGTAATCCTAGTCCATCGGTTATAATTCCAGGATCTGAAGTAATATTAAGTCCAGGACGAGTAACAGCAAATACTGAAACACCAACTGCACAAACAGATGCTTTAACTTCACAGCAAATTTATCCCGATTTAGAACTTGGCAACTCAAATACACCAAACGCAAGTGGTTTGGATAAAGGATCTAAAACTAATTTTGTGTTTGATCATCCTGTTTATGTTGAACCTGGCGAATATGCGATAACTTTACTTTCTAATAGTAGTTCATACAATTTATATGGTTTTGATGTAAATGCTTTAATTACAGGAACTAATCCGTTTGATTCCTTGACTGTTAATAAAAATGATTTTGTGGGGTCTTTATTTTTACCAACAAATACTGGTACATACAATCGTGTAAACAATTCAGGATTAATGTTTGAAGTATATATGTGTGAATTTTCAGCATTAAGTGGTCTGGCAAATTTTAAGAATGAACTGTATTCAGCAAATAAAAAATATTCTAATACTTATTTTGATACTTTTAAGTTAATGACAGATCAATTAGAATTTACTGATACATTCGTAGATTTTAAACATTCTTTGACAGAAAAAGATTCCATAACAAGAAATCCTGAAATTAGATTTACTCCTAATAAAACGGTTGATTTGCAACAGCAAAAACAAATCACTTATATGTCTGATGTAAATAATGCGCAGTATTCTAATTCTTTAATGATAAATTTGTATTTTGAAACAACAAATACCAAATTATCTCCAGTATTTGATGTTACTAGAATGGGTTTCATAACTGTAGAGAATATATTAAATAATGGAGAGATTACAAATAATAATATCATAATTACGAATACTGGTCAGGGATATGATACTGATGCGCATGGTAATACAGATTTATTTGAAGTTTCAATGCCAGATTATGGAACAGACCGAGCAACATTGGCTGCAGAAGTTTTTTCAAATACAAGTATTAAAAGTGTATATGTTGTAAATCCTGGTTCAGGTTATGTGACGACACCTACAATAACAATTTATGATGGTGGTTCACCTGGAGTGTTGACTGATAATGTTGCTTCAACAACTTCGATGGTTGTTAAGGTTAATGGCGAAGGAGCAAAACCAGAAGAGATGTTGACCGCAAATGTAAGTCATTCATTTGGCGGAAATTTATTATCAAGATATATTAGTAAACGTGTTACTTTGGAAGAAAATTTTGATGCTAGAGATTTGAGAATATATTTGAATGCTTACAAGCCTAGAGGATCAAATATACATGTATATTATAAAGTTTTATCTAATAGTGATCCAGAATCTTTTGATGAAAAACCTTACATTGCAATGGTACAAGATACAGCAGAATCAACATATTCATTAAATGAAAATGATACTAAGAATTTTGTATTTAGAACCAAAGATGAATATATTTCTTACACCAATTCTGATGGGTCTTTATTTGATACTTTTAGAACATTTGCTATAAAAATAGCATTTACCTTGAATAGAGATGTACAAACTACATTTATAGGGATACCTAAAATTTTAGACATGAAAGCAATCGCATTGGATAGTGTAGGTGTTCCATGATTGTGAAAACAGATGATCCAAAGTATCTTAAAGATACGTATTCTAATGCGATTATAAGAAATGATAAAAAAACTCTTGATAATCATCGAAATAAAGTAAAACAAAATAATTTGCTAATGAATCATTCGAATGAAATAAATAATTTGAAGAGTGAAATATTCGAATTAAAATGTATGTTGCGAAAAATATTAGAAAAAATTTCTCAGGATTAAGAAATGGCAATATCTGAAACTTTAATAGACGTAGAATTAATCAATACTTTTGAAGACTGGAGAAACGAAACTAACAAAGCATTGAAAGTTTTGAGAGAATCATCGGATGATGATCCTATCGATGCTATTGTTACAACAGATTTCACTGGTGCGACATATATAAATGTTATCTCTTCAAATTCTGTATCCGCCAATACCGTCACTGGTGTTAAATTAACATTTACTGGCCAATCTTCTATTGTTGATTTTACAGATGCAAATGTTGTTTCTCTAGGAATCGCTAGTCAAATAAAAGTTCGAGGTGGTTCTACCGTAAGCGGTTCAAATCCTGATTCTTACATTCAAAGTGTTCAAATAAGAGATAGTGAAATATTATTAAATGGTCAAGATTTAAGAGCGGATGGACAATCGCAAATAGATTTTACAGAAGCAGTGATAACAAATTTGGGTGAAGTGCAGATACTTAATGTTTACCCTTATGTGCCTTCAGGAGGAACAGGAACTGCTGGAACGATTCATGGAACTAGTCTAAAAATCAATAGTACTTATTATGGAACAATTACTGTGCAAAGTGGAACTCATAATTTTACAGGTGCTACGGTTTTAGGGGGAAAATATGATTCTTCTGAATTTTACTCAGGACTAATACATTCATCAGATTTTACGGCTAACACAGGTTACTATTTAATAACTAATACCAGCGCAATATTTGCATCAAATGATGACGCTAATGTTGGTATTGGTAAGTTTCCGGAATGGTCAGGTCCAGGATCTTTGAGATATCCCGTATCATCTTCTGGTAGATTGCATATTAGAAGAGATTTTGCGGATGTCAATTCTCAAAAAATTACAGTTGATGCCAATTCTGATGAATTGGTAGTTGAGGGTAATACTTCTGTCGGAATGACTTTTTTAGCAAATACCACTTCAAATTCACATATAAAGTTCGGTGATGCTGTATCACCTACAAAAGGATTCATAAAATATAGTAATGATTCAAACAAATTAACATTAGGTGTTAATCAATCTGAAACAGTAAAAATTTATCCTGATAATGGAGGAAGTTTAGAAATTGCAACACAAGGTTCGTTTGAAAATATTCAAGGAAAATTACATATCCATCAGAATAATTTAGACGATACTTATGCTCTTTATATTAATGCTGATAAAGGAAATAGATCTGCAGTTGTTGTTGATGGTGATCAATCAACATCTGATATAATCGATATTAGAACCACTACATTGACCACCGGTTCTTTACTTAATATGAGATATGGAACTTCAACCATTAATTGGACAGGTTCTATTGTAGAATTAAATGATGATAATCAAACTAATGATTCAAGAAAGTTATTTGTTCTAAATCAGAATCATGAAGATGCTTCAGGAACAAGATTGATGGATTTATATACAAAATCCGGAAGAGGTTTGTATATAAATTCTGATTCTAATTATTATTCTATTTTTGTTGACTCTGAGAATACAACAGCAAACACTATTGATATTTTTTCAGATAATATAACATCAGGTTCCGCTATATTTGTTAGATCCATATCAGATCATACCTCAAATTTGGTGAGTATAGTTAGCGAAGGAGCAGGTACTTTAGGATCATCTCTTTACGTAAGAACTCATGCTGATAATTTAGGAGATACACTTCTTGTAGAAAACAATGATGGTAAAGTTTTAAATGTGGAATCATTAGGCAAAGTAGGTGTTAATTTATCATTGGTAGATGGTGAAACCATTCTAATTAAAAGACAGACCAACGAACCAACCGCAGTGGCACCCAACGAAGTCATTGAAGTAATTGGAGATGGTACAGCATGGCATACATTGCATGTGGGAGGAACTTTAGGTGTTGAGGCAAATTCGATTTTCAATGGAAATGAGATGAGAATTAATTCAAATGTAGTTCATCAGAATGGAAATACTACTATATTTTTGATGGATGCACATGGAACTGATGGATATGCTATTTTTGGAATCGGAGAAAATGCTACAGACAGCACATCAGGTACAACATTATATGCCACCTATCCAGGAGGAACAAGACAAGGATACAGTTATTTAGGAATGGGTCAAATTATATGGGATGCAGGTCCTGGAAATGAAGCAAAAAATCGTAGACCAGAATATTGGGGTATAGAATTCAATCAATATAACAATAGTTTATTATTTCCAGGAAAAATGACAGTTGCCAATAATGTTTTAATTAAACATAATGTTCATATTGATAAACATGTTACGGCAAATGGTGATATGACAATTGATGGTGATATTTCTTTGGCAAATGGTAGTGTAACATTTACAGATACTGGGCCTAATCCAGCGGATGGTCAATTTACATTTGGACATCCTACAACTTTTGAGACATCTTTACTCGTACAAGGTCCATTAGATGCGAGAGGAGGAGTTACTTTTGATGGTGATTTTGTAGTAAGTGGCAATGCATTATTTGATTACACTGGACCTTTTACAGTAAATCCTCTTGCTTATTTTAAAAGCAATGTTTTGATGAAAGACCATCTTACGGTCGATAAAGATTTACATGTAAAAACAGATTCTTTTTTTGATGGAGATGTTCGTTTTGATTCTACTAATAAAACAGTAACATTCGATGGTAAACTATATCACACGGGACAGAATGTAATTGTAAGCTCATCTACATCAAATACGCATGTAAAAGGAACTTCTAATTTTAACGGAAATACTAGATTTTTTGGAGCAAATTTATATATTGATAGTGTTAGTTCTAACACATTTTCCAGAGGAAATTTAACTGTAGGCGGTAATGTAAAGTTTAATGGAAGTAATACAGATGTTACGGCAAATGTAAATATTTCTGGTTTGGTATATTCTCAAAATGCTGTTTCTTTGGTTAATATAAAAGATGATGTTTTGGAAAGTGTTGCATTAACTGTGACTGGAGAATATACGGATACTGGAGTTAAATACGGTAATACTTGGATAGTAGGCAGATTGAATAATAAAGGTAATACTGAAATATTTGGTGATTTGACTATATCAGGAAATATCAAGGGTTCCGGTGATTTCGATATGCAAAATACTGATTTAAATGTTAGGAATTTAAGAGTTGAACAAGACGCTACAGTAATAGGTAATATAAATGTATCTGAAGGTGACATAATTGGTAGTGACGATTTGTTTATAAATCGTAATTTAATCGTAAGAGGAGAAAATCCAAATGCGGTTGGTCATACTTATGCAGGCCATGAGGAATTAGAACCTAGAGGATATTTATGGGTCGATAATCCTCTGGTTAATAATTACATTGCAGGAACTTTAACAATTGGTCGAGGTGATGTTGATATAATTAATGGAACACTCAGAGTATCTCAGGGAGATATTATTGGTGATGATGATTTAACTGTAACAGGAAGTATAAGTGCCGGTAAACAAATAACAACTGATTTACATTTTTATAGTCAAAAATACATTGAAACTATAGGCACAGGGACTGATAATGTCAATAAACTAGGAAGCGGTACATTAACAGTAGTTAAAGCCAACAATGAGGGTAATGTGTATGTTACCGGAAATACCACAATTACAAAAGATTTAACCATACATGATAGACTTTTTGTTGAAAAACAAACATTATTGAAAGACACTTTAACAGTTAATAAAGATGCTACTTTCAAAGGAAATAAACTTACAGCAAATGGAAATATAACTTTTGATGGCGAAATAACTGCAAATTCATTGGTTATAACAACAGGAAATACAACTAATTCTACAGGTGTTAAAGTTGTCAACGGAAAACTAGAAGTATTAAGTACAACCGCTAATAATTATATCCAAAATAAATTATATGTAAAAAACGGGTTAATAGTTAAGGACGGTAATTTACATGTTAAAAGTAGTACAACTATTGATGGAACTACATATTCAGAAGGTGCTATAACTACCAACGGAGATTTATGGACAAAGAAGAATTTAAAATCAACTGGAATATTAACAGTTGATAGTAGAAGTGAATCTTCAATAGCAGGAGGTACATTAAAAGTTTCGTGGCCTACTAATGAGAACGGTAATGTTTACATATCTGGAAATGCCTCCGTCACTCAAGATCTTACGGTATCGGGAGATATATTTGTAACTGGAGATATAAGAGCAGCATCTGTGACTTATCAATCGGTAAGCGTAGCAGGTAATTATAGTGCAACTGGTTATGTTGAGGGCACTTATTTTAATGCTACTGGTGGAACATCTACTTTTCAAGGAGTGAATGCAACTTCGATAGTTGCAAGTTCGTACATAACATCTAGTTCTTATATAACCGCACAAGGAGCAATTACAGGTACCAGTCTTTCAGCAGGTACTACGGGTTCTATATCTGGTGCTGGAATCAGAGGCACATCACTGAATTTACTTGGTTACGATGGTTCAAGTTATGGAAATATAACCAATGCAGGTGATATTACTTGTCAAAAAATAACTATAAGAACTAATGGTGTCATAAATGAAACGGGTAACGTAAAAACACCTGGTTTATGGGTAACTTCAAATAAGTCAAAATTTGATGGTATGTCCGAGTTTACTAAAAATGTAAAAATATCAGCTAGATTATCAGCAAAAGCTTCGACCGGAGATCAAGTGGATTGTGCAATTCCAATTTATAATAGTGCCGGTACCATTTTAAATTTATTTAACCCAACAATTTCTTAAATTAAAATTGGAAATAAATGTCGCAACCATTATCTAGAGAAGAATTAAAACAATATTGTCTGAGAACTCTTGGAAAACCGGTCATAGAAATTAATGTTGATGATGATCAACTTGAGGACAGAATAGACGAGGGTTTACAATACTTTCAGGAATATCACTTTGATTCTATTGAAAAAATATATCACCGTCATCAAATAACAGGATCAACGGTTTCTGTTAATACTGTCATAGGTGATTTTTCAAATGGTGAAATTATAGAGGGACAAACATCGAATGCTTCTGCCACATTAACAACTTCGAATTCAAGTTTCATAACATTCAAAAATCACAAAGATAGTACTGGAATTTCAAATAATAATGTGTCATCTAGTTTCTCAAGTGGTGAAACTATCATAGGTAAAAAATCTGGAAGTTCTGCGATTGTCGATGCAATTGATAATCCAGTAGTGTTTGGAGATGTTGATAACAAATACATTCCATTGACCGATTCAATAACGGGAGTTATTAGTATTTTTGACATACAAGATACTGGAGGGGGACAAACTACAAGTGATATGTTTTCCTTTAGATATCAATTTCATTTAAATGAATTGCCATATTTAACGGCAACTTCTATCATAAATTACCAAATGTCAATGCAGCATATACAATTATTGAATGATATTTTTGTTGGTAAAAAACCTATAAGATTCAATAGACATCAAAGCAGATTATATTTGGATATGGATTGGGTTTCCGATATAGATATTGGCGAATATATTGTTGTAGAAGCATATAGAATTATTGATCCGTCTTTATATGGTAAAATTTATAACGATATGTTTTTAAAAAGATATGTTACTGCATTATTTAAAAAACAATGGGGATCAAATCTAATAAAATACCAAGGAGTTTCATTGCCAGGAGGTGTAACGCTCGATGGTAGACAATTATTCGATGATGCCGTAAATGAACTACGAGAAATAGAAGAACAAGTTCAAATTAAATATCAATTACCAATAGATTTTATGGTAGGACCAGGTTAATGCCAACGAATCCATATTTCAATCATTTTCAAAATATTCCTGAACAAAATCTACATCAAGATTTAATTATTGAATCTATCAAAAATTTTGGAATTGATGTATATTATTTACCGAGAACATTGGTTAATTTGGATAAACTATATTTAGAAGATACAATATCAGAATTTAATAGTTCTTTTCTAGTAGAGATGTATGTAAAATCGGTAGATGGGTTTGAAGGAGATGGAGATTTTATTTCTAGATTTGGATTGGAAATAAGAGACCAGGTTACATTTTCAATTGCTAGGAGAAGATGGGAAAATTTAGAAATTCTGGATTATGTTCGTCCTAAAGAAGGAGATTTAATATTTTTTCCATTGAATAAAAAATTGTATGAAATAAAATTTGTTGAGCATGAATCAATTTTTTATCAATTTGGTAAATTGCCCATCTATGATTTAACCTGTGAGTTATTTCAATATGATGATCAAACTATTGACACTGGAATTGATGATATCGATCAAATTGAAGAAAAATATTCCTATGTTTCAGAATATAAATATCTAATTGGCAATACAGCAATAATTTCTGCGGACATATCAGACTATAGAATTTCTAAAATTAATATATTAGATTATGGTAGTGGATATTTTTATAATCCAACCGTTACGATTACCGATCCTGATTTATCACCTACAACGGCAACAGCAACAGCAATAGTTTCAAATAGAAGTTTGACCGGCTTTATTATCACAAATTTTGGCGCATATTATGTGGAGGATCCTACAATAATAATAGATAGTCCAGGGGATCCGATTACAGCAACGGCAACATCATCATTAATATCTAACTCAGTTTCAAGTGTTAGCGTTACGCATCCTGGAAGCTTTTATAACAATAATCCCACCATAATTGTTAATCCGCCTACTACTGATCCTATTACTGCAACTGCTTCTGCCATAATGACTTCAAATAGTTTCAGTGGAACTAATTATATTTCTTCTATTGTTCTAGGTAATTCTGGTACGTACTATAAAGATGTTCCGAATGTGACAATTCAGGACACTATTCAGATTCCATCAAATTGGACAACAGATAGTAAATTTGGTAATTATTCTTATCAATTTTCAAAATCTAATAATAATGATCAGATACTAAGAAAATTTAGAAGTGATTATAGTTCAAATATTAATTATGGAGGAAATTTTTCATTTTGGTTCAAATATGATCAAAATTTACACACAAATTCAGGTATATCAGATGTGTCAATATTTGAATTTAAAAATGAGAATCAGATTCAAAGTGTAATATCAATATTGAACACAAATGGAGAGATAAAATTTACAACTTATGATTCTGCTAATCAATTATATCATTATCCATCTTGTCCTGCAACAGATATACTTGATGGAAATTGGCATTTCTTACAGTTCATAAAAAGTAGAAGTGGTTTTAATTTAACTTATCTAAAAATAATAATCGATTCGAATGAAGTTGTAAATTACACGGCACCTTTTAATGGAGTATGGACCGATGAGTGGTTTACCAATTATAATTCATTTACAGGAAATGGCGGAATCATTTTAAAAAATTCAGGTTCAAAAGGATTCATTGTAGATGATATCTATTATAATGGTACTAATTTCAATTCTTTAAATACGCCAACAACTTCTAGAGATTATATAATTGATATCGATGATTCTTACAAAATTAATTATGAAGGTTTTGAAAAAAAGGAGGCAGTTGCTACTGCAACAGTAGAAAACGGAATCATTACTTCTATATCTTTGACGGAAAATGGAGAAATGTATTCATCAGTTCCATTGATATCAATAGATTCTCCGACAGGAACGAGTAATGATTTTAAAGCAATTATGTCTCCTGTTATATCTGATGGAATCTTACAATCAATTAATATTGACTATGGTGGAAATTTTTATAATTCAGTCCCCACCATAACAATTTCAGATCCCACAGGAAATTATAATGATTTTGAAAATATCAATGCCACGGCAACTTCTTCATATAATAGCAGTAGAGGTATAGTAGATAAAATAAACATTGTAAATTCAGGTAAATTTTATTATACTAATCCAACCGTGACAATTTCAAATCCGACTGGATTAGCTCAAGATTATAAAGCATCTTTTACAACCGAAATGTATGCTAATGGATCTTTAAAACTAATTAATATAGACAATTCTGGTTATGGATATTCTTCGCCCCCAACATTAACTATTGATGCCCCAAAAACAAATATATTAAAGGGAGATATAGTTATAGGCAATGATTCTGGACTAAAAGGAGAAGTTTCATTTAAAGATTCCACTACTATAAAAATAATCAATTCTGGAGGGTCTTTTAATGATAATGAATTCATAAAAACTTCTGATGGAAATTCTGTAAGAGTTTATGATCAAACCGATGAACAAAATTTTATTAATGATGAACTGGCGACAAATGATACTATAGAAAAAGAAGCTGATTCTATCATAGATTTTTCAGAAACAAATCCATTCAGTGAAACAAATTATTAAATTTTTGTTGATTCCCCAATAACATTTACCATACCATTTACAATTTTTTCAACAGTTACATTATCGGATTGCCTAAATTCAACATCATAAAAATATAAACCAGGTTCCATATTTGTAGTATCACTAGCAGATGCTGAAATAGTCACAGCACTGTCATTAATTGTTGTGGAAAATGTTAAAATATGAGAAGAATTAGATGTGCTGTAATTTTTTCTCATTTGAGATATGCAAGTTCCTGCAGATAAAGATACGTTTAAACTATTTTTATCTTTTGCGACAAATGTTTGCTCAAATGTAGCTCCTTGATACATTACTAAATTTTGTCCTTGTGTTTTTATTGATGTTGTCATATAACTATTTATAAAACTAAATAATAGAAATATATTAATCAGTGGAGTAAAATGCTAGGACAAACTTTCTACCATCAAACAATTCGAAAATATGTTGCATTATTTGGAACTTTATTTAACGACATTAGTATAGAAAAAAAAGATTCAAATAATAATGTGGTATCTAAAATAAAGGTTCCGGTCGCTTATGGACCGAAACAGAAATTTTTAGCTAGATTAGAAGCAGATCCAAATTTAGACAAACAAATTTCTATAAAATTACCTAGAATTGGATTTGAGATGACCGCAATTAATTATGATCCGGAGAGGAAATTAAATTCCATCGGCAAAATGGTAAATAAAAGTTATGTATCAAATTCTAGAACTTTGAAAACGATGTACAATCCAAATCCTTATACTTTTGATTTTAGTTTGTTTGTATTTGTCGATAATGCAGAAGATGGTACTCAAATATTAGAACAAATTTTACCTTATTTTACACCAGAATTTACAGTATCAGTCAATATTTTAACTGATATGGGATTGAAATTAGATGTTCCTATTGTTTTAAATTCTTCATCTGTAGAAGATGATTATCTAGGAGATTTTTTGCAGAGAAGGGCAATAGTATGGACATTAGATTTTACTTTAAAAGGGTTCATATATCCAAATATTAGAACTTCAGATAAAATTATTAAATCAATTGATATCAGTTTTAGAACTCCAATTGATCAAGTAAATTTAAATAATTCGGAATTAGTTTTTTTAAATTTAGAAAATTCAAATAATTTTTCTATCAACAGATTATTGTTAGAAGATGAAACTCATTTATTATTTGAAAATAGTGATTCAAATGTTGGGTCAAAAAATATTATAAGTAAAATTTCAATCACACCTATATCTGAAACTGCTGATAAAACTGAAAATTTAAAAAGCATTACAATATTTAATCCTAGTGCTTATTATAACAATTTAACAGGTGAGTATGAAACATGAAATTAAATGTGATAATAATATTATTTTTTCTTTATGGATGTATGGGTGATTATAAAAAAAGCGATAGACCTTGGAAATCCTCTATTGTACATTATGGTATGTCAAGTTGTGAAAAAAGTCTTAAAAAAGTTCATGAAAATAAATTTAAAGAAACTGATACAAAATGGAATGGAAATAAAGCAATATTGTATTGTGGTTGTTCTTTAGATCAGATGAGAAAAAAATTAAGAGATGATGAATTTTTGAATAAATTAAGAAATGGTAAGTTAGGAATAGAAATGAAAACCGCAGGTAATTTCTGTAAATCAAAAGGCATAAATTGGTATGAGGACTAATAATGAATTTTCCAGATAAGTTAGATGAATTATTGAACATTTCTAATGATTCAAATATTAAATTAATTAATAATACTATTGAAAAAATAAATGTTGAATCTACAGATGATGATGTCAATACGGATTATAAGTATGCTAGAGAGAATTTTTATAATATCATAGAAAGAGGTCATGATGCTATAAACGAATTGATGCAGGAAGCAAAAGATAGTGGTAATGCTAGAATGTATGAGGTATTGGGTCAATTGATAAAAACAGTTGGTGAACAGAGTCAAAATTTAGTCAACGTGCATAAACAAATTAAAGATATTAATCAGGAAGTTAAAAATACACCTAGTAAAGTTACAAATGCATTATTTGTTGGGAGCACCGCAGAATTACAAAAAATGTTAAAAGATAAGGATTAAAAAATGGCTTACTTAAAATCAGGCGATTTTAATAAAACTGCAAGTAAAGGTCCATATGCCGGCAAGACAAGAAAAGAAATAATCTTTAACAAAATTGTAGATAATAGAGAATTTATAGTAGGTGAAAATAAAAATGGAACAAAAATTATAGGCATTGAATATTTTTCAAGAAATAATAATGGCTGGGGAGGTACGTTAAAATACATATTACCTGGACAAAATAAAAATAATAAAAAAAATATTCAAGAAATAGAAATTAAAAACATATTTAAAGATCCTGATTTTGGAGGTGGCGGTGGATCAGGTGCAGGATCTGATGATACGGAAGTTGTT
>Ga0181585_10000024_pt1 | contig 83776 bp, 77 predicted proteins | sample 071ome_29_FD_132469 | JGI IMG/M metagenome (GOLD analysis project Ga0181585, IMG submission 132469) | Coastal salt marsh microbial communities from the Groves Creek Marsh, Skidaway Island, Georgia - 071407BT metaG (megahit assembly) | ecosystem: Environmental > Aquatic > Marine > Intertidal...
CTACCAGTTTCAAAATCGCAGGTTCACCAATCTCTGACTGGTCGCCTTCTAAGGCTTTCAGCGCGGAACCTTTAATAATTGGCGTGTCATCACCGGGGAAGTCATAGCTGTCCAGCAGCTCACGCACTTCCATTTCGACCAGTTCCAGTAACTCTTCATCGTCAACCATGTCGGCCTTGTTTAAAAACACAACAATGTACGGTACGCCTACCTGGCGGGATAACAGGATGTGCTCACGCGTTTGTGGCATCGGGCCGTCCGCAGCACTTACTACCAGGATAGCGCCGTCCATCTGGGCCGCACCAGTGATCATGTTTTTCACATAGTCGGCGTGACCGGGGCAGTCCACGTGAGCATAGTGACGGCTTGCTGAGTCATATTCCACATGTGAAGTTGCGATCGTAATACCGCGCTCTTTTTCTTCCGGGGCATTATCAATACCATCAAAGGCAACGGCTGAGCCACCCCAGGTTTCTGCACACACTTTTGTCAGTGCAGCTGTCAATGTTGTTTTACCATGGTCAACGTGACCAATCGTACCCACATTCACATGGGGTTTGTTTCTTTCAAACTTTTCCTTACTCATCGAAATGCCTCCGACTTAAACGCTTAAAGACTTATTTAATCAATCGTTTTTTTGTTAATGACATGTGCCATTCCATGCAAAGAGATGGTGCTCACACCCAGAGTCGAACTGGGGACCTCATCATTACCAATGATGCGCTCTACCACCTGAGCTATGCGAGCTTTTCACTATCGACTCACATCATCTTGTACTGCATCAATCCTACACTCGACTCTGGAGCGGGTAGCGGGAATCGAACCCGCATGATCAGCTTGGAAGGCTGGAGTTCTACCATTGAACTATACCCGCGCTTATCGCAGTCTCCCGCAAATCAACTTTCGCTTCGCCTTGTTCCAAGGCTCATTAACAAAAAACAGAGGACCAGAAACTAATACACTAGATATTACATCCCTGGACCACTGTTTTCTGTTTTGCGCCAGCGCCCTAAGCTATCATGCCCTCCAGAAACCCTGATCTGACTGGTGGAGGGGGGTGGATTTGAACCACCGAAGCTTACGCGTCAGATTTACAGTCTGATCCCTTTGACCACTCGGGAACCCCTCCACAAAGAAATTCAGACGAGTTTTTCTGGCTCTCTTTTGCACAGAGGCGGCATTCTATGGGAATTAGCCCTCAGGTGCAACGATTTCACAGAGATTTTCTGATCGAATTAGGCTATTGCCCACTGCAGACAAACTGCCCCACAAAGCCTCTAAATCCTCTGCTGATGCTGACCTGACGAGAACCCAAAACTCGGTATTGCTACGAATAATTTCCTGGATACCGCTAGCATAGCCCTGAGCCGCCAGCTCTTCCTGCAGGCGATAAGCCGAAGCCTGCTGGGTAAAGACACCCAGGGATATGCCACGAGCCAGGTCCCCATCGTTGATGATAAAGCTGTCGATACCGCTCTCGAGCAGGTTGGCCAGGGTTTGTCTGGCAGCCGCATCGGAATTAAAAGGCGGCATATATACCCGGTATTCGGAATCTATTTCTTCACTGATTTCCACATTGGTCTGGAAACCCTGCCCTGCAAGGGTTTGTGCCAGATCATTACTGCTATCCATGTCCGCAAAACTGCCCAGCGCCATACAGGCCAGCGGCCCTTCATCAGGCGCAAGCTGCTGTGTGTCTTCAGCATCCTGTTCTGGAGTTTCAGAACCCAGTCCGGCAGCTGCCTGTGAGCGCAGCGGAGGCAATTCATCAAGTTCACTGAGCAATATTAGGCTTTGCGGGGCTTGCTGACTGGCATTGCGCACCACAACCTGCTGTCCAGACCGGGATCCCGGAATAAGCTCCAGATTCCAGCCCAAAAAAAACAGATTCACAATAAACAAACCTATAGCGAAACTTTTCATGGCATTACCTCAGTCCCGACACACCTGCTGCAGACCGTCCAGCACCAGATCAGGGTTCAGCTGATGCTGCCAGTCTATATAAGAAGAAAGAAGACTGGCATCACCGCCACACAAGTACCATTGACTGTCCTCTGCCCAGTACTGTCTCACCCGTTCCAGCAAAGCCAGCAGGAGGTTGAGCGAGCCATTCTGAATTGCCTCTTGTGTGCTCACGCCCGGTTGCAGTGCGTAACCCTGCTCCGAGGGTAATGGTAAATCGGCAGTCCCTGCGTGCAAGGCACTTTGCATCAATTGCAAACCCGGCACAATAAAACCACCAAGATGGCGACCCTCAGCGGACAGCAGATCAACCGTCATGGCACTGCCACAATCCACAATACAGGCAGCTGACTTGCTGCGTGCATAAACAGCCTGCATGGCCAGCCAACGATCTATCCCCATACTTGCAGGTTCACGGTAGGAACTGCTAATCCCGTTTTGATTATTATCGATACGCGCAAAATATGGCTTTGCCCCAAACATCTGCTCACAGACCTCTACCAGCCCGCCGGCAAAGGCCTTTCCCCTCACATTGGAAACCCGTATGCTTTTAATGTCCAAGTCTGTCAGCTCTACCAACTTTTTTCTGAAAGCTCCAGGTATTGCGCCAAGCTCCTTTGCTGCAGCGATGGCGCCATTGGCAAGAAAAGTCTTGCGCTGAGTTTTCTCGTGCTCCAGCACACGCCACTTTATCCGGGAATTACCTGCGTCTATTTCAAGTACTGCCATCTTGCACCACTCTGGGGGAAATCTCACCCCCGTGAAAAGTCTGTAGTCCTGATACAGTTTCCAGCAATAATGCGCCATGCTCATCAACACCACGCACTATCCCCTGCACGGCAGTTGATGTGTGCATACTGGTTCGCAAGACTACCTGCTGGTGTTTTAATGCATCCAGCGTATCCCATTCCTGCCGGAATGATCCGAAGCCAAGTTTTTCAAAATCCGCTATAGTCCCTGTTATTTCACTGATTATTTCAGCTGCCAGCTTGTTGCGTTCCGGCAAATTCGGCTTGATGGAAAACAAATCAGTCCAGGCCTGATCGACCTCCCTCATGTCCTTACTTGGCACTTTTACATTTAAACCCAAGCCGATGAGCACCTGTGTAAGACCGGTTGGGTCACCGGAAATTTCCAGCAGGATGCCAGCCAGTTTTTTTCCACGCCAAAGCACATCATTTGGCCACTTGATCGCAAGCTCATCAAAACCATTTCTTTTTAGTACACGGATCAGTGACAGACCCACCACAAGGCTCAACCCTTCAAGCTCGCTGATACCATGATTGAATTCGCGCGCTATCGTTAAATACAGGTTATGGCCAAAGGGACTGACCCAGAGTCTCCCTCGCCGACCTCGACCCGAACTTTGCTGTTCTGCCAAACAGACTGCGACTTTGCCTTCGCCAAGATCAATACTACCCTCTTGTACGCGCTCCATCAGATAGGAAGAAGTCGAGGGAATGGATGGGAAAATTTCCAGCCGACCTAGTTTGCGACGGACTCCTGCGGCTAAAAAATGCCGCACTCGATCCTCATCGAGCAGATCCAGAGCTTCCAACAGCCGGTAACCCTTGCCCTTAACAGAATGCAGCTCCAGACCCAAATCCCGCAAACGCGGAATCATTTTCCAGATAGCCGTGCGGCTGACATTCAATGAAGCAGCCAGGGTTTCACCAGAATGAAATTTTCCATCCGCCAGCAGTTTCAGTAATTCAAGATACATAGCAGGGAATTGTAGAGAAAAATGACCCGACGCCGAAAGCTCTTTTGCGGTCACTCTGCTGAGAACAGGCCTCTGGCCCTTTTATTTTTGTAGAGCTCTGTCTGCGGTAACCCCGCAGACAGAGTAGCGTGTACCTCAATTACAGGTCATAGCCCCGTTCATCATGCAGGACAATATCCAGACCCGTGGTTTCATCTTCTTCGTTAACCCGGAAGCCCATTATTGCTGTCACAAACTTGACGATAATGAAAGTGAGTATGGCGGTATACACAATCGTCGTGACAATACCAACACCTTGAACAGCCAGCTGTGATCCCATACTCATACCTTCGTTATAACCCTGCCCGCTGAACACACCGAGACCGGCTGACGCAAAGATTCCGGCGAGAAAAGTCCCGATAATACCGCCAACGCCGTGTACCGGAAAGACATCCAGAGAATCATCAATTTTCAAAACCTGTTTTATGTACTGGGTTGCCAGGAAGCAGACCATTCCGGCTATCAGACCAATGATCAGGGCTCCTGCCGGACCAACAAAGCCAGATGCCGGTGTAATGGTGCCCAAACCGGCAACCATACCCGTCACAATACCCAACACAGAGGGTTTGCCGAATTTGATTTTTTCCATCAGCATCCAGGATATCGATCCGGCAGCAGCAGAAATATGGGTAACCAGCATCGCCATCCCGGCATCACCATTGGCTGCCAAAGCGCTGCCACCATTAAACCCAAACCAGCCAACCCAGAGCATGCCTGCCCCGGTGACACTCATCGTCATGTTATGTGGCGGCATTGGCGTCCTGGTAAAACCACTGCGTGGCCCAATAACCAAGGCACAAACCAGCGCGGCAATACCCGCGGTGATGTGCACGACGGTGCCACCGGCAAAATCAAGCAAGCCCATACTGCCAAGCCAGCCTCCGCCCCAGACCCAGTGGGTAATTGGCACGTAAACTACAAGTAACCACAGAATACTGAATAACATCACTGAGCCAAATTTAACCCGCTCGGCAAAGCCCCCGAAGATCAGGGCTGGAGTGATGATGGCGAAAGTCATCTGGAACAGTGCAAATACCGATTCAGGAATTGATCCAGCAACGGTATCTTCCTGAATGCCAGCAAAAAGAATATTACTGAAATCACCAATAAAGGCATTCCCCTCGCCAAACGCGAGACTGTAACCACAGATTAGCCAGACCACGGAAGCCACACAGGTAATGGCGAAACATTGCATGAGTACCGAGAGCACATTCCTGACCCTGACCAGGCCACCGTAAAACAGTGACAGGCCCGGAATGGTCATGAATAGAACCAGAGCGGTGGAAGTCATGATCCAGGCTGTATCGGCTGCCTCAAAATCCTGTGCCAGCGCACTCAATGGCAAAAAGCAAAGTGCCACGGCTAGTAAGCCTGGTTTCTTCAATAATCTCATGATGTTCCTCTTGATAACTGCTTTTTTAGTTTAAAGCCGATCCGGTGTTCCACATCAGTGCAGTAATGGGGGCTTTTTCCCCGCTTTGCCGCATCCCGCTTACCCGCCGAAAGCGCCTTTCTCTGAGAGATATGCTGCTTTAAAGCAACAAAATAGAGCATAATTGCAGCACCTGCCAAACACAAGTCCTGACATGAATCCCTAAGCGATCGCGACAGAATATCCTGCTGAAATCAAACAGTTTTTCCAAGTTCGGCCTGTAGAGCTTGCTGCACAAGAGTGCAGTTTTTGCCAAAAAAAGCGCACCAAAGTTGTGCGCCCCAATCGCCCGCCGCCGCCCATTATTTCAAAATCTTCCGTATCTGCATGAGTTTAAAGGATTTTTAATCTTGGCATGGGGATTGCTACTACCTAGGCGCAGCTTCCAGGAGCTATTTTTTAACACTTTGTTTCTAAGCAGCCTCGAAATCAATGATGACACAGCTGCTAATACTACGAGCAGGAGAATCTAATGAAAATGATCAATGCGATTATCAAGCCCTTCAAGCTTGATGACGTCAGGGAAGCCCTCTCTGAAATAGGAGTTCAGGGGATCACAGTCACTGAAGTAAAGGGCTTTGGTCGCCAGAAGGGGCACACCGAGTTATATCGTGGTGCAGAGTACGTTGTGGACTTTCTACCCAAATTAAAAATTGAGGTTGCAGTTACCGACAGTACGCTGGATCAAACAATCGAGACCATTACCAAGGCAGCCAACACCGGCAAAATTGGTGATGGAAAAATCTTTGTTTCCGATATTGCCCAAGCCATTCGTATACGAACTGGCGAATCCGGTGATGAAGCCATTTAGTACCTTGAACCAATTGTAATACCAAGCTTTCAGGAGGGCTTAGTATGGAAAGTAATCTAAACTATATTTTTGAACTTCAGTACGCCATGGATACCTTTTATTTCCTGGTCTCTGGAGCACTGGTGATGTGGATGGCAGCCGGCTTTGCAATGCTCGAAGCAGGTCTGGTCCGCTCCAAAAACACCACCGAAATCTTAACCAAGAACGTCGCACTGTTTGCAATCGCCTGTACCATGTATCTGATTTGCGGTTACGCGATTATGTATGACGGAGGCATCTTCCTCAGTGGTATCACTACTGTAGCCGAGATGGACGACGCTGCTGTTGGTGAAATTCTTGCTGCTTCTGCCGAAGCCGGTTTTGCCGATATGGGAGAGTACTCCGGAGCATCGGACTTTTTCTTCCAGGTCGTATTCGTGGCAACAGCCATGTCGATTGTATCCGGTGCCGTTGCGGAGCGTATGAAACTCTGGGCCTTCCTGGCTTTCGCTGTTGTGATGACAGGTATCATCTATCCATTTGAGGGCAGTTGGACCTGGAATGGTGATTCAGTTTTTGGTCTGTACACGCTGAACTACAGTGACTATGCTGGTTCTGGCATCGTACACATGGCTGGCGCTGCTGCAGCACTTGCTGGAGTACTCTTGCTGGGCCCCCGTAAAGGCAAGTATCGCGCTGACGGTTCTGTCCACCCGATTCCCGGTGCCAACATGCCGCTGGCAACTTTGGGTACCTTCATCCTGTGGATGGGCTGGTTCGGCTTTAATGGCGGTTCCACACTGAAACTGGGTGGTATCGGTGTTGCCAATGAAGTTGCTAACGTGTTCCTGAATACCAACGCTGCCGCTGCCGGTGGTTTGATTGGTGCGCTGATCGTATCACGCATCGTGTTCGGTAAAGCCGACCTCACCATGGTGCTCAATGGCGCACTGGCCGGCCTGGTTGCCATTACAGCTGACCCTGCATCACCGGGCCCTCTGGCCTCCACCATTGTCGGTCTGATCGGAGGTATCATCGTAGTGTTCAGCATTCTCTTCTTCGACAAGCTGAAAATTGACGATCCTGTGGGTGCGCTGTCTGTTCACGGTACCGTTGGCATCTTCGGTGTCATGGCTGTCTGTGTCACAGGTGGTGCCAGTGTTAGTGGCCAGCTCGTCGGTCTGTTGACCATCTTTGTCTGGGTATTCGGCTTCAGCCTGATAGTCTGGTTCATCCTCAAAATGATCATGGGCATCCGCGTCTCTGAAGAGGAAGAAGATGAAGGTGTTGACCTCTCTGAATGTGGTGTTGAGGCTTATCCCGAGTTTGTTAACTACGGTAGCCAAAGCTAGTTCCCTCGCAATACCATCTGCAGTAACAAAAACGCCACTCCGAGAGTGGCGTTTTTGTTTATCCAAGATACCGCTTTTATTCAGACTGCCTTATTTCCTGCAGACCTTCACTGAAGGCTGATTCTTCTTCCTCCTCCACGCCAAGATCCCGGCTGATCAGATAATCAAAACGACGGTTGGAAATTTCCAGCGCACTGGCCGTATCCCGAATGATGGTTGGCCGGATAAAAACCATTAGCACTCCCTGGTCATCACCGTTATTAGTTGAGCGAAACAAAGGACCCAACAGCGGTATGCTCCCCAGAATTGGCACCCGTGATTCGGAATTATCGTACTGGTCGTCACGCAAGCCACCCAAAATCAGAAACTGTCTATCCTGTACCAGCACATTGGTGATAATTTCCCGTTCGGCGGTTACCACATCGGCAGTCCCCAGATCAGCCGGACTGGCCAGCAGGCTGGAAGAAGTCTGCTGTATGGTCAGACGCACCAGATTGGAATCACTGACCTGTGGTGTGACGGTCAGTTCTATACCAACGGTATCACGCTCAATGGTCTGAAAAGGATTAGTAGCGCTGTTGTTAGTCTGGGTGAAACTTCGCGCACATCTACATTGCGGTTAATGAGAGTCGCCAGTTGCCGGTTGATAGCCTGTGCACCACTGAATGGCGTAAAGGCACTCGCCGATTCGCTGGCATTGACAGCTGACAGGATATTACTCGGGTCAAATGAACCACTGTACAAATTGAGGGCATTGGATAGTAGGGGTGACAGGGAACGCGTACCATCATCAGCCCCTAGCCAATCATCACCGCCACCGTGATAACTCAGCGTAGGCCCAGTTGATTCGGTGTTATAGGTAGTACCCACCTCAAAAGAGTATTCTAGACCATCCGGTATACTGTTGGTACGAATGTCGATTAAACCGCCACTGAATGATGCTGGCATCTCAGAAGAGTAGCCTTTTTGCACTGCAATTGAACGAACTATTTAGGTAGGAAAAATATCCAGCGGAATTACATTTCGTGTCAGGTCCGGGGAGGGAATCTGTGCTCCATTCAATAAAGAAGTTGAATAGCGCTCACCCAGTCCACGTACAAAGACGTATTTATCATCAATCAGGGTAACGCCAGGTAAGCGACGTAGTGCTGTGGCAACATTGGTATCACCGACGCGGGTAATAAAGGTGGTATCAATAAAATCAGCCACCACAGAACTTTCCTCACGTTCCATCAAAACTTCATCAGCAGCTGTCTGTAATCTGCCAACGGTGACTATTTCTTCAATTGTTGTTGGTGCTTGCTGAGCCTGTTGCGCCATTGCGTACTGCATGGCGATAGAATTCAGCATGAAAGCTGACACTGCTACACTCAAAAATTTTCTATTCATTACCATTACGCAAACCTATATGCTTCAGACTTTTTTAAAATAAAGAGTGCCTCTGTCGGGATTATCAGAGGCACTTTAACTACTCACTAAAGTGAACGCTTACTCGAAGTACAGGGGCTGTGCACGATTTCCGGCATGCAATCCATAAGTCCAACCGGCAGTCCAATCGTCAGAAGAAATAACCGCGCCGATATAGGTATCTCCCTGTGAAGAAGTCGGCACTGTTTCGCCAGGGATTAACTGTCCTGCACTGAGGACTGAATAGAATCCATTTGATGTAGGAGCTGCTGAGTCATTCCCAAGGATGACAAATGTTGGCGCTGCGGCAGGGCTGGGATTTTCACTCCCTTCAGCTGATTGGTAGGTAGCATTATCAAAAGCAAAGGTATCTAACCAGGCAAGGGTATCGCCTGGACCAAGATCGCCATCTACCAGATCCTGACAGGCAAATATTGAGTTAGTGATTTCCAAATCACCCGCAGTAGCAGCCGGACCGCCTTCATTATCAATACGGACGCAGTAGTTGTAATCGTCGTCGCCCAACAGCTCATCTCCGGTATAGGCGCTGGTTATAATGGAGTCCCTGATAATTGGAATATGCGCCTCACGAATTCGCAGCCCCTGACCTGGGTCGTGCGTACCGGTTTCATTGGCTGACAAGATACAGGTCATGTTCAGGATAGTCGCTTGGGAATTGAGGCCACGGGTAATCAGGTCATCTATTTGACCAGGAGTTGCAGCTACAGTGTCGTAGCTGCCCACGCCATCGGATTCCACACAGCGGTTTCCGTCGGTTTCGGACTGTATAATCAGTGCATTCTGAATGGTGCCCCGATAACCTTCATCAATATCTAGCGAATCATCGTTGACGTAGAGTGCAACATAGTTGGTGACATTAACTGCGCCACCAAAAAATTCGATACCGTCGTCATACACACTGTAGACTTCAATATTTTCAACAGTCGTGCCTGAACCCACTGCATTCATAGCTATACCGTTCAGTTCATTACCCGGTGCAACCTCGGCACCGGTATGCTTGACCACTACATAACGCAAAGTACCGGAGCTATCAGCATCATTATTACCACCATAATTACTCTCCCCACCTCCAACTTTTCCTTCTGAAACCACATGGCATTCACCCGCCAGTGCCAGATCAAGGCCGCGGGTACCGGTATAGGAACATTTATTCGTCACACCAAAACCATTAATCACAAGCCCCCCCCATTGCTGGACGTCTTCCGGTCCTACAACACCGAATACGGCATCTGTCTGGGAAGTGATCGTAATCGGTAGCGCGGCTGTACCATTGGCAACTAACTGTGCACCACGGTTGATGACCATCAGGTCGTCGGTGGAGGCGAACGCCAGAGTTGCGCCAGCCCCGATACTGACAGTCGGGCCATCACCGCCTTCTGAGATACCTGCAGCAGCCAATTCGGCATCTGTCGTGTGATTTTCACCGACAATCAAGCTGCCATCGAAAACGTGAACACCATTGTTTGGGAGGTCCGCAAATATGACATCAACCATCAAGGGGTTATCTACATCGACAAAAGCACTGTCATATACACAGTTATTGCCACTAAGAGTACCTCGATAGGTTGTACCATTCAGTGTATATGCGGCACAGACTGAGCTTGCACTACCACCTGTATCTCCACTACCTGTGGTATTGGAGGTAACAGAAGGTGAAATAACGATATCCCCGCCACCGCAAGCGACAAGGGCAGCGGCCAGAACATTCAATGAAATGACTTTCTTAAAGGACATGCTTCTCTCCCGAAATATGAATAGTTATGAGCGCGTAAAATAACGGGAGAAGATGTCACTAAGGTTAACCTTATGTGACAGTTCACATAAATTTATATGACAGATCTGTTACATGCTCCAGATTTCTGGATCACATAAACATTACAGTTTTATGACAATTCAATTAAGGTTTATTGACAGTGTATAATTGTATATACATAATATCTTCAAATGATATTCTGCAGGATTCATAAAGAATTGCGAGAAACTTATCAGTAATTACTGACAGTAGCGGGGAATAACAACATGAAAAGACTAGTCTTATTTTTATTTGCTGGTATCTCAGCGTTTACAGCTAATCTAGCTTTAGCAGAAAACATCGTAAAGCCGGTGCTTGATGTGACCCCAGAATACCCAGAGGCTGCCTTACGGCGGGATGCCTCGGGATATGTAGTGGTTCGTTTCGATGTAAGCGTGGAAGGCAAAGCCGAGAACATCTCTGTCATCGAGGCCAGCCACGAGCGCCTGTTCGACAGCGCAGTTAAATCTGCTCTCTTACGCTCAACCTTCGAGGTTGAAGGCCAGGAAAGCGCAGTTAACATTGAAAGAACCTACCGCTTCACACCATTACGTGAAAACAATCAGGTAGCTGAAAACTGGTGTCACCCGGGCTTTTGCGTTATCTAAGGAATCGATGCTTATCGGGCATGTTGCACTAAATTGCAAAGGCCAAAAAAAAAGCCAGGTATCTTTGATTCCTGGCTTTTTTATAAATTATAAATTTTATGTATTTTCCTGCTGGTGCTGTTTCAGAAACTTGCGGATGAAGTGCCTGACTTCTCTGGCAGCGCTGGTATCCAGATCATCACACAGATCAATGAACTCTTCTTTTTCCTGCTTGTTCAGGCGAATAATCAGCTGGCTATTCTTTTTTTTCTTTTCTCTTGGCATCTTCGATCAACTTTTTTAATCGGAAAGCCAAAAGTATATACATTTACTATCTCTATAGCCAAGCTTTTACTGTTTGCTCAACGGGAAGTAGCAGATAAATTCAGCTCCTTCCCCAAAACGGCTTTTGATGTCCAGTTTTCCGTTATACCGGTTGATAACATGTTTAACAATTGCAAGCCCCAGGCCGCTACCCCCGACTCTTGAACTTCGACCGCTATCAGTGCGGTAAAAGCGTTCCGTCAGGCGTGGCAGTGCGTCTGCAGTGATACCAATTCCGTCATCTTTAACAAGAATGCAGAGATAGTCCTTGTCCATATTCACTTTAATGTCAATCCTGGCGCCTTTTGGGTTATGGTGTACCGCATTATTTACCAGATTGCTGATGACACTGTGAATATCTGATTCCTGGGCAAACATATTCAGACTCTCCGAGCATTCAAGATTAAACTGATGTTTTCCTTCACTGACTATACCCGCCTCATTAACAATTCCTTCCAGTAAAGGCTGCAATTCAATTTTCCTTTTTTTAAGCTTTTCCGGTTGAGACTCCAGGCGTGAGAGCACGATCAGGTCGTCGGCGAGATTCTGCATACGCAAAACCTGATCGGACATGTGATTAAGGGCCTTTTGCACTAATGGGTTATTGCTCATCTCACTATCCGAAAGAGTCTCCAGATAACCACGTAGTACGGTCATAGGCGTGCGCAACTCGTGAGACACGTTGGCAACAAACTCTTTACGCAAGCGTTCAGTATTTTTCAGCGGAGTAATATCCGAGATCACCAGAACAATATCACCATCACCAAAGTGGGAAGCCGTAAACATCAACCATTTCTCCGGATTAACACGAGAAGGCAATTCCAACCTGCCCTTTATTTTTTTCTGTCCTAGATATTCGTTAAATAACGGATTTCTCACAAGGCTGGTTAACAGATGCCCTCTGTCAGAGGCCTCTAAGCCCATCTGCTCTTTTGCTACCTTATTCCACCAACTCAAGCGCATAACTCTTTGCAAGACTATGATACCTTCATCAATAGCATGCGTAAGCTGTGAAGTTCGCTTTACAGCCTCCCTCATCCGCTTAATCGATTCATCTTGTTGCTGCTTGCGCTTAACCAACACTTTTGCCAGATCCCTCCAAATGCCACTGTGCTGATCAGGAGATCCTTTCATATTGTCATTCACCCAGGATGCAAATACCCAAGCAACGCGCAATTGCCAAGTCAGGTAAAAGATCAGGAACACGAACAGGCAGAGCGATAATTGATTACTTAGCGTGCCGATAAGTAAAACCAGCACAAGACCCATAGAAAGAATAAGCAGTTCAAATCTGAGGCCAGCTTGCAAGGTGATTACCTGTGATAATAGTTCATGAAGTGGAACAGTATGCTAAGGATACGACGTGCTAGCTCAAAACTGACAATCAATAATCATCTACGATCTGGGTCGAGAAGCGGTATCCTGCACCACGAACAGTCTGTACATACCTGTCATGACCTTTCTTTGAAATGGCTTTGCGTAAACGACGGATATGCACATCGACAGTACGTTCATCGATGTAGACATTCCCCCCCCCAGACATAATTCAAGATTTGATCTCTTGTATAAACTCTTTCCTGGTGTGTCAAAAAAAACTGGAGCAAACGGTATTCAGTTGGCCCCAGATTAATTAGCTTGCCATCAATGCTGACGCGATGCCCAACCGGGTCAAATAATAATCCTTCCACCTCGATAGGTTCATTGGCCTCATCACGATCACTTCGACGCAGAACCGCTTTAACGCGGGAAACCAGTTCCCTGGGAGAAAATGGTTTGATGATGTAGTCGTCTGCACCGGATTCCGGTCCGGCAATAGTATCGTCTTCTTCAGTCTTTGCCGTCAGCATGACAACGGGTAATTTTTCGGTCATTTCATTGCGTTTGAGTCGACGTAGCAACTCCAGACCGGAAGTCCCTGGCATCATCCAATCCAGCAGAACCAGATCCGGTTTTTGATCGATGATAGTGGTATGAGCCTCCTGGGCATTCTCGGCCTGAACAACATCATACCCTACTGCCTCAAGCGATATTGTCAGCAAATCACGGATCGGTAACTCGTCATCGACGACTAGAATTTTTTGACTGCTCAAGTTCAAGTCCTTCTATTCAGAAAGACCTATTAGACTGAAAAAATATTAAATTATGATTAAAAAATGATTAAGGAATGTGGCCTTTTGCAATCACTAAATTTGCAAAAACCATAAAAAAAGCCCGCTGAGCTAGGCTCAACGGGCATTTTTCGGTAAAGGGTCTAGCTACTTCTACTTACGCTTTAGTGATATTGATTCTACCAGTGCTAAAGCCGTTCAGGTCATCCAGATGGACACCTGCAACATCCATTATGCTCAACAGCAAGTTGGCATTTGGAGTAGCTTCTCCGCTTTCAGTCATTACGTCAGTATGATGTCCGCTACGCAGGGTACCAGTACCACCACCAACAACAATGTTAGAAAGAGGATCTTTACTGTGAACGTTACCGTCACCCATGCCTGCACCGTAAAGGATGATGCTGTTATCCAGCAAGTTGCCGTTGACATCATCAGTTTCGGCCAGTTTGGATACGAAATAGTCACTGAACAGCTTGACATGATAAGTGTTAATCAAAGCATGCTGAGCCATTCTTTCTTCGTTATAACCGTGGTGAGAGATACCATGATGCTGCTCAGGTACACCGATCTGCGGATAAGTACGCTGGTTCAGCTCACGTGACAGCATCAAGCTGGCAACTCGGCTGGTGTCTGTCTGGAAAGCCAGAGCCATCAGCTCGAACTGCAGGCGGACGTGATCATCATACAGCTCAGGAATCTCAATCGGCGCTGCAGCCAGGTTGGAACCCTGCTCTCTCATACGATTTTCGAGGTTACCGATACGACGCTCAACTTCACGGACATTTTCCAGGAAGTCGCCGATACGAGCCTGATCCTGAATACCCAGACGATTTTCCATAGAGGCAGCAGCCGTCATGATGGAGTCAAGAATACTCTTGTCAGTCTGTGCACGGATCAGACGCTCTTCTGTAGTAGTACCGTAACCAAACATTCTCTCGAACGTGATTCGCGGGTTAATTTCGGCTGGCAGAGGCTGGTCAGCTTCTTTCCAGGAAATAGCGTTGATATAACCACAGCTACTGGTTCCGTCACAGGCACCAATCATGTGGCTAGCATCTTCAATACCCAGTTCCAAAGAGGGCAGTGGAGTATCACCGGCAATCTGGTCAGCGATATACTGGTCAATGGTTTTACCAGCAAATACGTCTGCACCAGATGTATCTTTAGCAATCGCACCACTCAACCATGTACAGCTGGAAGTGGCGTGACCTGAACCCGTGTGGTTGTCAGTGTTCAGCTTCATGTTGCTGAATACCTGCATCTGGTTACGATATGGCGCCAGTGGGCTCAAAATCGGGCTCATTTCATAATCGGCACCTTCAGTTTCAGGTACCCATTCGTCGAGGATTACACCGTGTGGTGTGTAAATAAATGCAGCACGCAGCTGTGCCTCAGCACTCTGTGCACTAGCAGCCGGGATCATGGCTTCCAGCATAGGCAAGCCCATCGTTACACCGGCGCCTTTTAATACAGTACGTCTCGGTAGGTGTTTCTTGGTGATAAACATTTTAAAGCCCCCTTTACCTTAGGTAGTCTTTTTGATTTATTAATTTACTAAGTAACTTATCTTCACTTAAAGATAAACTTGCACCGATTATCAACAATGAGAATGAAAACTGCAACATTTAATGGAAATAATTTACTAAATACACATTCATTTCACATTTTGTTATTTCCCATTTTTGTTCATATAAAACAACATGTTATAGAAATAAAGCCCCTTTTAATACCATTAAAAAATATAAGGGTATTCTCAAAACTTAGTGTTTTACTAGGTTATTGCCCCCCTTTACAATAAGTGACGGTTATGAGGCCTGTCATAATCGATGTCAGGCCCAACTGGAACTACCTGCGTCGGATTGATCATGTCATGGCTGAAGTAATAATGCACCTTGATATGCCGGAAGTTAACTGTTTCTTTCACGCCAGGGTACTGATATAGCTCACGCACGTAGTTTGAAATATGAGGATAATCCTCAATACGGCATTTATTGGTTTTGAAATGGCCATAGTAAACACAGTCAAAACGAATCAGTGTGGTGAATAGCCGCCAGTCAGCTTCTGTAACCTGCGCTCCGGCAAGGTAGCGCTGACGACCCAGAATAGCTTCAACCTTGTCCATGACTTCAAACAGTTTGGCATAGTGCTTCTCATAAACATCCTGCGCCGTAGCAAAACCGCATTTGTATACTCCATTATTGATATTGTGATACACCTGATCATTGATCTCATCAATAGCCTCACGCAGCGCTACCGGATAAAAGTCATCCTTTACCTCTGTAAACTCATCAAATGCAGAGTTCAGCATGCGGATTATCTCGGAAGATTCATTGTTTACGATGGATGAAGTCTGCTTATCCCACAGGACCGGGACAGTCACTCGCCCAGAATAATCAGCCTGATTGGCGGTATAGACCTCATACATATAGCTGATATCGGGTATCGGACAGGCCTGATAACCGTTGTCAAGACTTTCCTTCTCACTGATAACCCAGCCATGCTCAAGCATTTCAGCATCCACTACAGTAACACCGATAATATCTTCCAGCTTCTTCAGTTTCCTGAAAATCAGCGTCCTGTGTGCCCAGGGGCATGCCAGTGATACAAACAGGTGATACCGGCCTTTTTCGGCTGGATAGTTCTCATCACCGATCTGATTTCTAAACTGGGCATCTGTACGTATAAATTCCCCACCTGAAGACTTGGTGTCATACCAATCGGTGTGCCACTCCCCTTTTACCAATAAACCCATGCTTACCTCTTTTATCTGTTTAGGACCTTCATCAGCGCGCCAGTATATACCGCTGGTGGAAGGCTTGCACAAATTGGTGATTTTTGGCCTTAAAGGGGCCCCTTGATGGCTGGCGTCATTCCAGTCATCCAGCCCGCTGTAATCTCACTGTTGATCGTTGACGGTCCGGGTCAAAATATCACTGAGTCTATAGCCTTTTTGCGGCATACTCTTGAGTATTCTGCGCTCACGTCGAATGGCTGGCAGATCTTGCATTGCGTTAATAAAAGCCAGTAGGTTCTTTTTATCAAACAGCAAAAGTTCACCCAGCAACTGCAAGAGAGAAAATGGCAGGGTCGAAAAAATCAAGCGTCCCAGTGAGAAATGTGACCATTCCAGCTTGTAGCGATTTTGCCGCTGGGTACTTTTGATAAGCGCCGATTTATAGTGATCCTCAATAGTCCCTTTATCAGCATGAATCACCCGGGCAAGCGGGTCAAAATGCGAAGACCAGCCGTGATACCAGGCACGCAGTCCCAGGTCAAAGTCCTCATAGTAAAAAGGTTTGTATAACTCACAAAAGCCTCCCAGTTCCTGAAACATTGATTTGCGCATCATTACGGAACCACCCGAACAATACAGGGTCAGAAAGCCACTCTGGCTGATCTGCATCTGGGTTAATTGCTCCTTCTGCCAGGGCAGCAGTTTCAGGTGACCTCTGACAAAGTGTGAACGGGTCCATGAACTCTGGTTGATCTCTCCATCCTGGTTGACTATCAGTGGATTCACTGCAAAGGTATTTTCGTCATTAAAATATTGGCACAGCCTGTTCAGGCAGCCCGCTTCCAGCTCCACATCAGAATTCAGCAGAAAAATCAGACCATGTCGGGCTGCTGCCACTCCGCTATGAATTGCTCCTGCGAAGCCCTGATTGACAGAATGCCTAATGAGTTTTACATCTGGAAAGTGCTGCTGCAATAGCCCGATACTGTTATCACTGGAGGCATCATCAACCACAATAAGCTCACAATCAGCCTGGTAGTTCTCCCTCTCCCGAATAACCGAAGGCAGAAATGCCTGGAGTAATTTTTCACCATTGTAGTTTGGAATAATGATTGAACAGGCTTGATTCATGGATAATTAATGGTTGATCCTGTAAGCAGGCTTCGCTATTCCACAACAACCTGATTACCGGCCTGACGACTGGCCTTGTACAAGATTATTTCAAGTCCCTGTATGGTTTGCGGTAAGTCTTTCTCCCCGATTTCGCAAACCGCTATGCTGGCGCTTGCCTTCTCGGCTTTACCATCGATAAAAAACTGATGGTTGGAAATATGATCACACAAGCGCTGGGCAGCCAGTCGCGCACTTTCCTTCCCGGTATTCGGTAGTAAAATCAGGAACTGGTCTCTTTGCCAGAGGCTGGGGACATCCGGACCACGCAAACTTTTCTGGAAGACATCTGCTACTGCCCTGAATACGGCGTCACCGGCATTCTGGCCATACTGGCTGCTGATTTTGTCAAATGAATCGATTGAGATCAGCATCATGCTGAATTTGAACCCGTAGCGTTGATAGCGTTTGAACTCTGTAATCAGGAGTTTTTCCATTAATGTCCGGTTGGCAATGCCTGTATTCTGGTCTGCAAAGGTCAACATCTCCAGATCTTCATAGATCAACAAGAGCTCTCGCTCAAAAAGATACTTGTAGTAGGAATAGAAAATGGCCAGAAACGAGGTGATTAAATACACCGTTGCTATTCGGGTAAGAAACACGACTCCATATTGGGCAGTGTCGAATCCCAGAAAGCCACTCACATAGACAAACAAGGTAAGCAAGGCGAGCAAGACTATATAGACAAATCCCATGAAAAAGCCCTGCAGAAACACTGCCACCATGGGAAATGCCATATAGAATACCGGTCCAGTTCCTTCCGTCCCGCCACTATGAAACAGATACAAACATAAACTGCCCATTAATCCGGCAATCAAATGCTTGGCCAGATAATACTGTTTACTGAGCCAGATAAGGCCGTAGGAAATTGCCGTAGCGGCAGCAAATCCAAAAATAACTGCAGCAAATGCCGGTTCCTGCCGCTGCAGTGCGGCAAAGCCGAAAATGAGCAGAATAGCAATCGCTACCAGCGAGTAAATATCGCAAAAAACAAAAGCATTGAACTCTGTATTTTGCTGGCGGGCTCTGAGCCGGTCTGAAACTGCGCTTGGAACAGACCATAGGGTGTCATCAGGATTAAAGCTAAATGGCTGATTCATATTCGTTATTATTGCCTTTCCCTGCTTATCGAGCCAGATTATAGGCTTCCCTGCCTATGCGAACGTGATCCAGGCTGAAAAATCAAAATTTCAGCATCACGAGCTAGTCAACCCGGCTGGCCACTGAGCGGGTGACGATTACGGTACTGCTTAAAGATTCGAGATTCAAAATGGTAGGAGTATTATTCAGCGCATCCATTTCAATAGGGTCTGCCTGCAACTGCAAATGGGCAAAAATCTGCCGTCCGGCATAAGGCAAAGGAGCCAGATGCCCGGATTCACCCCTGCCAGCCGGAAATACTTTCAACCTGACAGATCCCCTCACATTGCCACCAATTGCACGTATTTCGCCGGCTGCTTCATCAATGGATACGACAATATCACAATGGGTTCTTGCCCCCTGCCCCATATGGGGGCGGCGCTGCCCAAGATTCATGTATTCCGGACGGGAACCCCGGCAAAGCATATCACCCGGATTTATCGAATTCTCCCCGACGTTGTATGCCTTATAGGCAGCATCACCTTCCTGTCCATCCCTGGCACGAATGGCCTGATCAATGTACGTGTGGTGCGCTATGGCCCTGTTAAATTCACTCATATCACCTAGCCCGCTTTCACAGGCCACCCAGGAAATAAAGGCTGCTGACCAGAAATCACGCCACCTTGCTCCCAGTCCTTCACGCTGCCAGTTTTGATTCTGTCTGTTCAGTATCCACGAGCTGTCAGGTGCAGCAGACCAGTAGCCCGCAATGGAATCAGCGACACGTGACGCCTCCTCAAAACCTGGACGGATAAAGCGCCTTCTTCCCTGTGAATCCCTGGGTGTCAGTTCCTGTTCACTGATTGTCGTCAGGTCCATCTCACTTAAGCCAAAGTAGGCCCATTCCTGAACGGCTATATTAACCATGCGCCTGCGGACCTGATCACGCGGCATTGAATTACAGCTCCGATCAATAATCTGCATGGTTCCAGGGCTGCCACTAATCCGCTCTGACGGCGCTTTCACAGCCAGAAGATCACGTGGCAAACGCTCATAAACTGTTAATTGCTGGGCAAAAGTACCCGCGCTGATGAAAAGGCCGCTCAAAAGCAGCAAAAGCAAGTTGGTGAATTTTCGCAAAATCTGTCGCCGATAATTTCATGAACACTGGAGCAGTCAGGTCGACTGCTCACCCAAACATGGGCTCAGCATAATAGCTGATTCAGAGAAAATCCAGCGTGTTGCGCGAGTTTAGAATTGAGCAAGAACGCTGTTTACGCGACGGTAAATCGGCAACAGTTCAACCTGTCGGTTGAGTTCATTGGCAATATACAGGTTACCTCTGCGATCCTTGCGTAATAACACTTCCTTGAGGGTGCGGTCTGCATAATAGGCAGAGCGATATTCCAGACTGAACTGGATCAGGGCATCCTGGGAGCTTTCCATCAGGATTTCAAAATCCGTCATTCGCAGCTCAATATAGGATGGCCGGCTTATCTTCACAATTCGGTCCTGTTCCCATGCCTGCGGGGAGGTAAAATTAAAGCCCCGGAAATTTTCCTGATAGTGGTTGAAGTAGGCATTAACATCCTGATCCTGCCAGGCAAGTAACCAGTTATTGACGAAATTAAACAAACGCTCCTGATCGGGGTTTAGGCTAGCCGAGACAATACCCGGTGAACTTTCCAGAACGGGAACGGCCGGGCTGGTGGATATCTGTGGTGACAGGAAAACCTGCAATCTGTCTGGAGCGGGCGCCGATGCCAGCCGGTTAATCGGTAGCCTTTGGACCTGCAGGTTTTCTTCGTGGACAATTTTCCAGACTCCGCTCTCATCCCTGATCAGGCCCAGCTGTTTCAGGGTACTGTCGGCATAGTTGGGCGAACGGTAATCCATCCGCAGAGTGACCATGGAACTGTCGGCATTGCGACTTAATATCCTGAAATCCTGATACGCGATGTCAATCGAATCCGGCCTCAGAATGTTTCGTTCCCGCTGATTGCGCCAGGTCCTCAGCGAAGAGAAAGACAGGGGCTCAAAGGCTTCATGGTAGGCACTGAAATAAGCGTCAAGGTCCTGTCTCGACCAGGCCTGTAACCATTGCTGGATGGCCGCTTCCAAATCATCGCTGGCATCCACCACAATACCTGTCGGGGCTTCAGGGCTACTTGCAATTTCAGGCTCAGCTTCGGGTAAAATCTCTGTCTCATTTGCCGGAACTTCACTCACTGCAGGCTCTTGAGTAACCTCAGTGATGAGTGGTTCTTCAAGCGCTATAGGGCTTATTGCCTCTGCTTCAGGTTCCGCCTCAACTGCCGGGACCTCCACAACGGTATCATCCACATCGGCAATGACGGGTACTTCCTCGACTGCCGGGGACTCTTCAGCAAGAACGACAGGTTCTGGTGCCTCTTGCTCAGGAGCTGGATCCGTCAGTTCATCGATCTGATCACCAAAATAGGAAACTGTCGCCGGAATAATATCCTCCGGCAAAAACACGTAGGCCGCATAAATGAAGAAAACCATGACGCCGACACCGGCTATGATGAAGGCCGGGCCCATAGGCCATTTCCAGCGCTTAACGACCTGTTTCTGGGTTTCTTCATCGGCGAAAGGATCCACAAACTCCTTGGTAAGGGTTTTGGTCGCTTTTTTAACAAGCTCTTTTTGCCGCTTCTTGCGCACATAGACCTTGGAGGTATCCTGATCCAGAATTTCCGGAATCATTTCCGGAATAGAGCCCGGTAATCCTTCCGTGATTTCCAGCAACTGAGTGATATTTTCATCGCTCAGCTTGGCATCCATTTTTATCTCTTCGAGATAAGCTTCACAGAAATGTGCCAGCTGCTCTTTGTTCATCGGTTCCAGGGTGTAACTCACCAGCAAATCCGAAACCAGTGAAGTGGCGGCCTCCTTGATATTCTGCTCCATGGCTTCGGTACCACTGAGCACAATGCTGACCAGACCCTGATCGTTCAGGTGAATGTGGCGAAAGGTTGTTAATTCGGAAAGGACATCCTGATTCAGGTTTTCGACATCATCAAAAATGAGAACCAGTTTTTGCTCTTCAAACGATTTTTTGACGATATGGGCTGTCAGGGCCTGAATGAAGGATTCCCGGTCACCCTCGACCTTGGACTGGAGTTTCAGCTTTTCCTTGATGGCCTGCTCAACAGCCGCAAAGTTTTGTGGTGCATCCGGAAAATGCACAAATTCGATTTTTTCTTTTTTCAGTTCGCCCAGTAATTCAATACACAGCGCTGTCTTGCCTGCCCCGGTCTGGCCCAGCAATTTCACCACACCGTTGCTGATGGAAAGGACAAAACTCAGCCCCCCCAGTACTTCTGTGTAGGGTTCTACGTTGATATATAAATCGTTCTTGAGCGCCATGGCGGCAACCTTAAATTAAAATAATCAAAAAAATCAATGATTTTTTAAAGTTTTTTTAGGTGATTTATTAAAGGCTGGGCTTAAGTTACTAAATATCTGATTTTTATTAAGGCCCAATAGCACTACACTTTGTGACAGAGTTTGTACTGCCGGAACAGCAGTCACGAAAGCTAGCTATTCCCAGATAATTATTGATAATCAAAAGCTTATGGCGAACAAATTTCAAACGCGCAGTGCCAGGCTCAACGGGCACCCGATTACCCGGGTATTACCCCGTGCCCACAAAAGGATGGTCGGTCCCTTCATTTTCATCGACCTGATGGGGCCTCTCGATTTTGCTGCCGGAGAAGGCCTGGATGTACCTCCGCACCCCCATATCGGCCTGTCTACTCTGACCTACCTGTTTACCGGAGAACTCTTGCATCAGGACAGCCTGGGCAATGTGGTGGGTATCAGACCGGGTGAAGTCAACTGGATGACAGCTGGCAGGGGCATTGTTCATTCCGAGCGTCAAACGCCAGCACACAGGACCGTCGCACACAGACTGTACGGACTGCAATGCTGGCTTGCTATGGAAAGGGAAGAAGCTGATGCCGCGCCGGGATTTATTCATCTGGAAGCGAGCAGCATCCCACGTGATGAAAATTCGCTGCGTTCAATTCAGCTGATAGCCGGGGCTGCCTATGAACTGCAATCCCCAATAGCTTCTGATAAGGCCATGTTTTTTATTGATATAGCAGCAGATCAGGATGTTGAGCTGCCTCACCCTGAGCCTCAGCACGAGGCGCTGCTCTTTGTTTTAGGTGGTGAAGTGTTGATAGGCGGGCAAAGTTTCAGCGCCGGGGAGTTCGCTCTGCTGGAAAAACATGACCGTATCGAAGCCAGACAGGGAACACGATTTCTGATGCTTGGCGGCAAAGCCTGGCCTGAACAACCCAATATTGACTGGAACTTTGTTGCCTTTGATAAGGCCAGGATTGAGCAGGCCAAAACAGACTGGCGTGAACGCCGTTTCAAGGACATACCGGGTGACCATGAAGAGTTCATCCCGCTGCCAGAATAAGAAATTCCGCAGGAGAACAGACTACTGGCAATACGATCTTTAAGGGCTTATCAGCAACTCGGCGGCGTACAGCATCTTTCTATCTTTATCCTGTCCGGCCCAGTTCAGCAGAGTTTCCAGGCTGGGCTGCAGGGTGCCACTGAATTTCACTTCATTGTTGACCGTCACCGTAATCGGTAATGCAAAGTCGATGACTTCAGGTGACAGCAATAAGCGGAATGAAGAGACACCATCACTTAGCGCCTGGAAGTTATTACCTTCCCTGACAATATCAACTCTGGCCGCTTCCTGCATGGGGATAATCTGGTTGCCGGTCCTGGCATCCACACCAACCTCATACAGCGGAATGGGGCTTTGCTGATTTAAATCCATTGCTTCAATCTGCAGCCAGTGCGAGCGGTGATTGATCTGCGGCACAGCTTTCCAGCTGATCAGCGCGGGATGCGCAACACGTGGATGAGCAGTGACAAATTCCTCAAAATCATCACGCCAGTCAGGCCACCAGCGCGTATTGTGCTCACCATTGGCGATGGGATGATATTCAATGCTGACGCCGGCCGTTTGCAAAAAGGTAATAAATGGAGTCACCCGTGAAGTAGGGTACAGACGGTCTCGCCCGCCATTGATGGCGTACCATGGCTTGCCAATCAGGTTTTGCAGATAGGACCGGTTGTCATTTATCGATGAATTCGCCAATACCATGGCATAACCAATGAAAGAGTAAAAAGCGGCGAACCGTGTGTTTTCGCGCATGGCAATATACCAGGTGCCTGTTGCTCCATCAGAGATACCACCGAGGACCACTCGGTTTTCATCAACATTGTATTCACGCTTGATACGATCAAGAATCTGGCGGATATTCTCAACCTGGCTGTTGTCCCACCAGGGGGATTCTGTCCAGGCATAGGGCATCACATATATTTGTTCTGCCCCTTCAAGACGGGTTCTGCCGCCTCCCCTGCCCCCGGGCTGATTATTGCGGCGCGCGCCAATACCTCCATGCAACTCGAAACGCACCTGATATTGCCGTGCAGGATCGTATTCTTCAGGAACATTAAGATGATAAAAGTATTCGACTCCAGCGGGGGTCGTGTAAGACCGAAGTAACACACCCGTCTCGGCGTCTGTGTAATTCCTGCCTGCCTGAAGGCGCTCATAGGCCTCTTCAAAACTAACCCCGGATTCCAGAATGCTTGCAACACTGCTTTCAATTTGACCTGCCGTTTCGGCCTGCCAGAAAGCCTCAAAAATCTCATCCAGTTCACTGGCTTGCTGGGCACTCAGGCTGCCTGCCTGAAAGCATATTGTCACGACAAGGCTTTGAATTATTTTTTCCATCACGCACCTGCTTATTAATAGCCTGTTAATTTACCTATTCTTAGCATCTCATTACCACCTTTTTGAAACTCATAGGGCACTTTTTCTATTGATACGCTGTAAGCCTGCTTTTGCAGTTCTTCCAGCAGAGGCTCAAGATACGGAGATCTTTGCTGCTTCAATGTCAGCAGCGGGAATATTCTGATTTCCCGAGCCACGCGCAATAACTCGACAATCGAATCCCGATGGAAGGCGTAATCAAACAGCTCGGAATACAAGAAAAGAAAATGTGAGCACAGGGCCAGATCGAAAGCATTGTCTGCCAGCTCCAGATGTGGCAACTCGCCCACCCGGTATCTTTTTTTCTCAATGCCGGCGGGCAAATCAGCAATAAAGTCTTGCAGAACCTGCTGTCTTTGTTTTTTCAAGGGGCCAGAGTTGGATGATAGTTCCAGACCCATTTATCCAGTGTTTCCTCCACCTGCTGGAACACATCATCGGCTACCCGCATGAACTGGGCTTCAATGTCTTTTGCACCGAAGCGGTACAGAGGATCCATGGATATATAATTTTTACCCTGGGCATGCAGTTCTGCATTAACACTGGCAGGTCCATCAGCGATGCTCAGAATCTTTCCATCCAGATCTGCTTCCGTGAGCACAAACATCTGCCTGTACTCATCCAGGGAACGGCCAAATGGAATCACATTTTCCAGTTGCATGCTTGCCTCAGATTCCAGGACTTTTAATTCGTCCACGCATTTCGATGGTCAGGAGAGTGGCTCCCCATAGCTGACTGACAATGATCAGCACCACACCCAGACCAAAGAACAGGCTGGCATACAGGTTGGCATAAGACATCCTGTCACTGAGGGTAAGAACATTCCACCAGTCATGGGCTTCATCAATACCTGCGATCAGCGGGATCAGCCGCGTCGGAGCATCAGCGACATAAGGAGAGACATCGAGGCAGTTCTGCCCACTCCACCAGAGCATTAAGGAAGCGGCAAAATTATCACGCTGCCAGACCAGGAAATATAACAGTGGTGCCAGGGGAACCAGAATCTGGAAAATACTGCCCCCCATCAGAGTCCATATTTCTCCAAAAGGGCGAAAAAATATATGCCCGTACTCATGAAAAGGTAAATTGACATAGTGCAAAAAGGAGTCGCCCAGACGAATCCAGTCAATCCCGCCAGAAATAAAATACCAGCCCCATATGAAAAACCAGACATAGATCAGCAGGTGCCCCCAGAATGCACTTTCATGACGATCACTGGGCATGAACAGCTGGTAGTAATACAGACGTTTAGCAAATGTTTCCTTTGGGGCAAGCTTGTCTGTTGCCAACTTTTCTTGAGCAGATCCTTTAGCCTGCCATTTGGCATAGGCAATACCGCAGGAAGGGCACACACCAGGCATCCGATCGGCATCATGCTCTGTGGCTTCATAATGACATTTGGGGCAGATCATCCGACACAGTATAAAGCACCCTGTGTTATTCTTCGGCAAGCTTTATGGATGCCCACACCTGCATGCCTGACCTGTTCAACAAGGAAAACTCCCCTGCCATTAGCCTGATCAAGGAAAAAGGTGAATTGCTGTGTATTCCGGACTGGTTATCTGATGAAGACCAACAGTACTATTTTTCCCTGCTGCTGCAGGAGCTGGCCTGGAAGACCGAGAAACTGATGATTGCCGGCCGGCAAGTTCAGTCTCCACGCCTGGTCGCCTGGTACGGCAACCCGGGCATCACCTACCGTTATTCCGGTGTCAGTTATGAAGCCTTGCCATGGCCTACGGCACTCTTGGCGCTGAAACAAAAACTCTGTGACGAATTTGCTGCCCGAATCAACAGTGTTCTGGCAAATCTTTACCGAAACGGCAGGGATTCAGTAGGCTGGCACGCGGATTCCGAACCCGAACTGGGTAAGAACCCGGTGATTTTTTCTCTTTCATTGGGGGCCAGCCGTTTCTTTGATTACCGTCTGCGTGATAAAAGTCGACCCAGGCAGCGGATTGAACTCCAACCGGGCTCTTTACTGATTATGCAGGGCGCCTTTCAGCAATACTGGCTGCACCAAGTTCCCAAACAATTGAAAATAGCGGAGCCTCGCATAAACCTGACATTTCGATATATCGAACACTCAGGGTCAGGGCTTTAAAACAGGCAGGAAACTAGGGAACCAGTTTGAAACTGGTGGGTCTGGGTGGATTTGAACCACCGACCTCACCCTTATCAGGGGTGCGCTCTAACCAACTGAGCTACAGACCCAAATTCAACGATTTGGCTTTTTACTTCATCGGTCGGCTTGACGACCTCACCCCTCTTCACTGAGGGGGTACGCTCTAAGCATCTGAGCGTGAGACCCAAATTCAACGATTTGGCTTTTTACTTCATCGGTCGGCTTGGCGACCTCACCCCTCTTTACTGAGGGGGTACGCTCTAACCAACTGAGCGTCAGACCCAAATTCAACGATTGGGCTTTTTACTTCATCGGTCGGCTTGGCGACCTCTCCCCTCTTTACTGAGGGGATACACTCCCAACAACTGAGTGTCAATTCCATACTTTGCAGTCACGTGCAAATTTGCAGGAACGCGCATTATACAGATACTCGGACGCCAGACAAGCACCGATTCCAAGCTATTCCCTGTATGCCAGGCTGAACAATTTCTTGCCGCGCTTGAGCACAAAGTATTTACCGAAAAAGGCCGAATTCCAGTCCAAGCGAGCTGAAGGATCACTGATTTTCTCGCTATTGACACTTACTGCATTATTGCCAATAAATTCACGCGCCATTTTATTGGAGCTGGCCAGTTCACTGGCAACCAGCACCTCCACCAAGGATTGATCACCCGAAATTTCTATTCGCGGCATACCATCTAGTTTGAGTTGTTCAAAATCACTCTCGGTCAGGCCGGAAAGTTCACCACTGAAAAGGGCATTCGAAATACGCTCTGCAGCCAGCAGCCCCTCATCACCATGCACCAGGCGGGTGACTTCTTTGGCCAGAATCCCCTGGGCTTCCGGTCTCCCCTGTGCATTTTTGTCAGCCTCTTCGATGGCATTGATATCGGCAACATCCAGAAACGTGAAATATTTAAGAAACTTGTACACATCAGCGTCCGCTGAATTTATCCAGAACTGGTAAAAGGCATAGCACGATGTCCTGGCAGCATCCAGCCAGATGGTTCCTTCTTCCGTTTTACCAAATTTACCGCCATCAGCCTTGGTGACCAGCGGCAGGGTCAAACCGTAGACCTGCTGCTGATTCATACGCCGGGTAAGATCAATGCCCCCGGTGATGTTGCCCCACTGGTCGCTACCGCCAATCTGTACGGTACAGTTATGACTGCGGTTCAGTTCAGCAAAGTCATAGGACTGCAGAATCATGTAAGTGAATTCGGTAAAGGATATCCCCTCCCCTTCACGCTCAATTCGCTGTTTAACACTTTCTTTCTGGATCATGGCATTGACAGAAAAGTGCTTGCCGATATCCCGTAAAAACGTGATGACATCCATTCCCTGCGTCCAATCCAGGTTATTCACTACCAGCGCGGAGCTCTCTCCACAGTCAAAATCGATGTATTGCTCCAGTTGCTTCTTGATACTTTCTGTCCATGACTGGGTAATTTCAGCCGTATTCAGCTGACGTTCTTTTGACTTGAAACTGGGGTCACCAATCATGCCGGTTGCACCACCGGCAACTGCAATGGGCTTGTGTCCGGCCAGCTGAAAGCGTTTTAAAGCCAATAGCGGCACCAGACTGCCGATATGCAGACTGTCGGCTGTCGGGTCAAATCCACAGTAAACTGTCCGGCAAGCCTCGGCCAGATGGCTTTCCAGGGCTTCTTCCCCTGCAGTTTGAAACAGCAAACCGCGATCGCGCAGTTCATCAACAATATTCAAGCGTGCTACAGACATAAGGCCCCTGCCCCGACAAAAGCGGCAACTTTACAAGATAAGCCCGCAATTTCAAGGTTTAATTCGCCCAAACCCTCTGAACTCGGCCGAATCCATGTCTCAAAAATGAAAATTAATACTTGGCAGATTAAAATCATCAGGCTAGAATTCCAAGCAATTTTAGTGAGTTAGGGTATAAACCAGATAAGATGCTATAAGTAGAATATGAATCTTATTGATTTTCTTGAACAGCTATTCCAGAAGTTAATAGCTGAACGTTTACCCTACAAACACCAGATGGCCTGTTTGGGGCTGCTTGCCACGCTGATTTTACTAATCCTGATGCCTGAATCCCAATCAGGGGCTACACAGCTCTCTGGCTTATCCGTGCCCTCAATCAGCGGTTCGGACTTTTCCAGTTCCAATTTCAATCCCCTGCAGGCTGAGATACTTGAAACAGCTGCCATAACCGAATTAGAGCCGCTTGCAGACCCCTTTCAGTCTGAAGCCGATCTACAGCTTATGGCTGATAACAGGGTTTTTGAAGAAGTTCGCAGTGGCGATAATTTATCACTGATTTTTGACCGGGTTGGTTTAAGCCCCCAGGATGTCTACCGGGTTTCCAACAGCGGCGAAGATGCCAATATCCTGACCCGTCTTTATCCGGGTTATAAGCTAGCCTTCAATATTTCGGATGAAGATCGGCTGGAAGAACTGGAAGTCATTCTAAACCCCAAGGAAAGCTACTTGTTCAGCCTGAATGAGAGCAACCGTTTCCAGGTTGAGCATCAGCTTCGAGAGCCTGACATCATCCCGGTTTTCAAAGAAGCCAGCATAAATGATTCCCTGTTTTTGGCAGCTCAGCGTGGCGGTATTTCAGCCGGCCTTACCATGGAAATTGCCGGCATTTTTGGCGGTGTCATCGATTTCCTTCTGGACACCCGGGTTGGTGATAATTTCAATGTGCTGTATGAAGAACAGTACATTGATGGTGAATTTATCGGCAATGGGACTATCCGGCTTGCCCAGTACACCAATCAGGGCGAAACCTATACGGCTATTCGTTACGTTAACCTCGACGGTGAGGTGGATTACTATAACCTTCAGGGCGAAAGCATGCGCAAGGCTTTCCTGCGTAATCCGGTCGATTTTACCCGCATCAGTTCCAACTTTACCCTTTCTAGACGTCACCCGATTCTGAATACCATCCGTGCCCACAAGGGCACTGACTATGCAGCCCCTAGCGGCACGCCAATCGTTGCTGCTGGTGATGGGCGTATAACCTGGGCATCCAGAAATGGTTCCTTCGGGAATCTGGTCACCATTCAGCACGGCGAGCGTTTTGAAACCAAGTATGCACACCTGTCATCTTTTGCTCGCAGCGCCAGGGTCGGAGCTCGTGTTAAACAGGGAGATATTATCGGTTATGTTGGCATGACTGGTGGAGCAACCGGACCGCACTTGCATTATGAATTCCTGGTCGATGGCGTACATCGCAATCCGCGTACCGTGCACGACATGCTACCCAAGGCGGAATCTGTTCCTGCTGAAGAAATGGAACGCTTCAGGCAACATTCGCAAATACTGATGGCACAACTTAACACCCACACCTCCAGCAATCAGACCCTGGCTCAAAACAGCATCACCGACGCCACGGAATGAGTTCCGAGCTATTTATAGGGCTTATGTCCGGCACCAGTATGGATGCCGTGGACTGCGCCCTGGTAGACCTCGGCAATAAACCTAAAGACTACCTGCTGGATTTCATCAATGTTGACATTCCTGCCATGCTGAAAAGTAATCTGCAAAGCCTTTGTCACGAGCCACTGGTTTCCCTGCGCTTACTGGGAGAAACTGACAGCGCCATAGCCGAACTCTTTGCCAGTGCTGCCATGGCCATACTCGAAAAAAACCAGATAAGTGCTCATCAGATTCGGGCTATCGGGTCCCACGGCCAGACCATTTATCATCAGCCTCCCGTTCTGGATGAGCATGCATTTACATTGCAGATTGCCGACCCTAACCGGATCAGTGTGCTCACAGGCATCACTGCCGTCGCTGACTTCAGGCGCAAGGACATCGCTCTGGGAGGTCAGGGTGCCCCCCTGCTGCCAGTTTTTCATCAGCACCTTTTTGGCAACACACAGAACAGTCGCATCATTCTGAACATCGGGGGCATGGCCAATATCACCCTCCTGAGGCAGGATGACCCGCACCTCATCGGTTTTGATACTGGTCCCGGTAATATATTGCTCGACAGCTGGATTCAGGCTCAGCAGGATTTACCCTATGATGACCATGGTGCCTGGGCAGCCAGTGGAAGCAGCCAGCATGATCTTTTATCTTTCCTGCTGGAAGATCCTTATTTTTCCAGCCCTCCACCCAAAAGCACCGGCCGTGAATATTTCAACTTGAGCTGGTTGAGGAAACATCTGGAACATTTTGGTAAGGAGATTTCCGCGCAGGATGTTCAGGCAACACTGGTTAGCCTGAGCAGCAAATCCATAAGTGCAGCAATCAGAGACGTACTTGATACAGGCGAAGTCATCGTCTGTGGTGGGGGTGCGAGCAACAATTTTCTAATGCAGCAACTGCAGGAAGACCTGTCAGGATTCAAGCTAGCCAGCAGTGACAATTTTGGGGTAAACAGCAATGCTCTGGAAGCACTTGCATTCGCCTGGTTTGCCAAACAGACTCTTGATCAGAACGCGCTTGACCTCAGCAAAGTCACCGGCGCTTCACGCCCGGCCATCCTCGGTGGTATTTACTACGCAGGATAAAACCGCCAGCAGCGGACTATGGCTAATTTCAACCCTAGCTTTGCTAAACTTCCGTCTCCCCTTAGCAACTCAAGATCAACATTATTCTCAGTTAAGTATCCAGACCAACAATCCTGATCATCCGCAAATTGAGTGATTGCGTAAAATAGTAGATTTAGCGTAAAGCGCGTAGGCTAGTCGAGGTGTGAGCAGTTTTGAGAGCGGAGTTTACATAAGATGATAAATGAGCATCGATAAAACTGCTCACCACCAACAGTAGGAACCCAGTAGCTAAATCGAGAAAGACATGCCGCATCCACAGGTAGTCGTCGCCAATGGATTTTTAACTATAAATTTTGAGCCCTCAAGACCCTCACTGTAATCAATTTCTGAACCGGCCAGATACTGAAAGCTTAATGGATCAACCAGCAACTTGGCACCCTGATGCTCTATCACTGTATCATCATCATTCACAGCCTCATCAAACGAGAAGCCATATTGAAAACCCGAACAACCCCCACCGGTGACAAAAACCCTCAACTTGAGTGCAGGGTTTCCTTCTTCGGAAATCAGGCTGATTACTTTTTTTGCAGCGCCCTCTGTAAGAGCCATTGGCACTGCTTCATGGGTTTGAACAGCAGACATATGCGTAAGTTTATGAAGTCTTTCAGGACTTCACATTATGAAATACCCAAGTAAATTGGTCAAGTATTAACTGGAGGCCTTAACGGCAGCTTCTACGACCAGTGAACTGCGATCATTTTTAACAACGGTGGGTTTTTCCAGCTGCCTGGGCTTGAGTTCTTCAGCTGTTCGATGGCAAAGACTGCCATTAACTTCCGAACCCATCACCATTTCAATCAAGTTGTAATAGACGTTGCCAACCACTCTGGCTTTTGCTGCCAGTTCAATATGCTCGCTCGAGTAGACATCCCCTTCGACCATGCCATTGATGATTACTGAAGGCACTTTTATTTCTCCCTGAACAAATCCATTCTCACGGATTCTTATTTCTGCTGGCGCATCCGGGTTGGCATAAATATTTCCTTTGATTTTCCCTTCAACTTCGAGAGCTCCGGAAAAATTCAAATCACCGAAAATTTCGGTAGATTTAGAAATCAGCGTTGTTACATTTTCACTAATTTTATTTTTCACAACAGATCTCTTAATAAAGTGAATACTTTTCTTTCAACGAGCCATACAAAATTTTTACTGACAGTTTTTGCATTTTGACCCTGTGACTCGGCAAGAATCTGGACAGCCTCAGGAATGAAGTTTTCCGGTATTACCAATTCGCCTTCTATATTTTGAAAATATCTAAACTGCAGTCGAATGTCTAACTGATCCTCGTCAAGGGCCAGTTCCCGTAATGGGATGGAAACTTCCCGGCCTTCCTGCATGCCGATAATATTGACATTAGCATAACCACTGACAACGTTGTCATTATTAGTCAGTTGTTTAAGCTCAATACGATAACGGACTCGATTCTCCTCCTCTGTCGAACTCAGGTCAAGCTGACCAATTACCAGGCCATTCTCGGTATTTTCCGGCGACATGATTTGCCGGTAAAAAAGCACATCTTCCTCAAGTTGTGCATTAACCTCCCTGAGCTCAACCAGTACGCCCTGAATTTCTAGCAATGCCTGACGGTCAACAGCGCTGGCCTGCTGAGCATTCACCGTTTGCTGTTGCAGGCTGTCCAATTGTTCAATAAAAGACTCAGTCTGGCTGCGAAGTTCATCACGCTCCTGACGCACATTTAAATTTTCATTCATGCCTTCACTGTAGCCAAAATAATAGCTTGCCATACCTGCCAGTATAATGATTACGAACCCGGAAAAAACAAATGCAAAACTACGCAGTGGATGGTGCGGAACCACCACCATTTTTAGTTGCTTGCTGCCTTTTACTACTGCCATGTCATTATTCGCTTCGCAATAGAATCAAGGTAAAACTGATACGATATCCAGCCCGGACGGCTCCGGGTATCCAAACATGATATTCATATTCTGTACTGCCTGTCCGGCAGCACCTTTAACCAGATTATCTTCCGCTGCAAGAATCACTATCTTATTACTGTCTGCGGGCCTGCTAATTGCAATATGGCACATATTGCTGCCACGCACAGCTCGTGTTTCAGGACTCTGGCCTGGTTCAAGAACATCAACAAAAATTTCGTTTTTGTAATAATCTTCGTACAGTTTTTGAATATCTGTAGCATCAGATAGCAGGCTTGCATAAAGGCTTGCCTGAATTCCTCGAATCATGGGGGCAAGGTGGGGCATGAATGTCAGATTGACCTGCTCATCACTGTGCTCATTCAAGCCTTGAACAATTTCAGGATGGTGTCGATGTCCCTGAATGGCATATGCTTTAATGCTTTCACTAACCTCACACAACAAAGTACCCAGCGCTGCTTTTCTACCTGCGCCACTAACGCCTGATTTAACATCAGCAATCAATGACTGCGGATCAACTAGCTTATTCCTCAGCAGCGGAATGAAACCCAACTGCACAGCAGTTGGATAACAGCCCGGGTTGGCAATCAGTGAGGCATTTTTTATTCGTTCTCGATTAACTTCGGGTAATCCATAAACAGCCTCGGCAAGTAATTCTTCACAGGCATGCTGCATGCCATACCAGCGCGACCATAATTGTGCATCTCGAATCCGAAAATCAGCCGAAAGATCAATAACCCTGACCCCCTTCCGCAATAGTTCAGGAACCATTGTCATCGCTGTGCCATTTGGTGTTGCAAAGAAAACCAGCTCGCACTCGGCCAGTACATCAATATCAGGCTCGCTGAAATTCAAGGTGATATGCTGTCGCAAATTTGGAAATACCGAGGCAACAGAAACCCCCGCTTCCGCTCGGGAAGTGACAACTTTAATGTTGACTTGCGGGTGCTGAACCAGAATCCTCAGGAGTTCAACCCCTGTATATCCGGTTGCTCCAACGACAGCAACGTCCATCTATAAAACCTCTTGGCTACTCTTAATTGTTCGGACAAGTCGCTATAATAAGAGTCTCGCCCTGAAAAAGCGACGAATCTTAACATAACTCAGGCCCTATCCCACACTTCAGGAGCAAGGATCTTTGTCAACACGCAGCAGCTTTCATCAACAGCTCGCTAGAGGAGATGCAAAAATTCGCTTGGCAGGCCTGGGCGTTTTTGTCGGACTTATCGCCGGCCTGATAGTCTGCTTTTTTCGTTTTACCCTGAGCCGGGATATTCCTTTCATGGCGCAGGGCATGGAAGCCGAAAACTTTGAAAGCCTTCACCCTGCGTTACGTTTTGTGTTTCCAATTGCAGGCTGCCTTTTAATCATCATCATATTTCATTTTTTAAAGCCAGCTCCTGGCTCAATGGGCGTTTCTTACGTTATTCACAAGGTACAGAAATTTCGTGGCCATATGCCAATTAGAAATGCACTTGCACAATTTTTTGGCGCCACAATTGCCCTCTTGAGTGGTGGCTCATGTGGCAGAGAAGGACCTGCTATCCATCTTGGCGCAACTTCAGGCAGTGTTCTGGGTTACTGGCTACAATTACCACATAACAGCATCAGAACCCTGATCGCCTGTGGCAGTGCTGCAGCGATTTCAGCGTCTTTCAACACCCCGATTGCCGGTGTAATTTTTGCGATGGAAGTCATCATGATGGAATATGCCATCAGCAGTTTTATTCCGGTGATCATTTCGTCAGTCAGTGCCGCTGTCATCACACAGGTATTATTCGGCAATGAAGCCGTTTTTGATATTGCCTCTTCCCGCATGAACAGCCTGTGGGAGATTCCATATGTGGCCGTGCTGGGAATTCTGCTTGGCCTGTTAGCCAGCATCTTTGCCAGACTGCTTAACTACGCAGGCTCTTTTCATCAACTCAAATTCAGTACACGTTTGCTCTGTATCGGCGTTGCTACCGGCAGTCTCGGCCTGTTCATTCCGGAAGTCATGGGAATTGGTTACGACACGGTTAATCTGACCATTCAGGGAGGCCAGTCTGTCTATTTCCTGGGCTTACTGCTAACGGCAAAATTATGTCTGAGCGCTATGAGCCTGGGGCTGGGATTACCCGGCGGTGTAATCGGCCCGACCCTCATGATGGGGGGGCTCGCAGGTGGTATAGCAGGAGCACTTATCGCCGGATTTTTTCCCGGCAGTGATCCTGCCTTTTATGTTCTACTGGGCATGTGTTCGATGATGGGAGCAGCATTACAGGCCCCACTAGCAGCCCTGATGACACTGCTCGAGTTGAGCAATAATCCGAATATTATTTTGCCGGCCATGATTATCATAGTCTGCTCCAATCTGACTTACTCTGAAATCCTGCGTACAAAATCCGTCTTCTTTGGGACCAGTGCTGAAAATCACGCTGCTGGCCAGGAACTGGCACGATTTTTAAATCGATATGCTGTCAGTTCAATCGTGCAGAATAATTTCATCGAAGTTACACCTGAAACACCAAAGCAGGAACTGGAAAGTTTGCTGATTCAGCAAAACGACTGGATCATCCTGGATCAGGGGGACGAGGATAAATGCCTCATTCGTTTGGCAGACCTCAACAAAAACCTGCCGATTACACTGAGCACCCTGCAAGCTGTGGAAGCAGCCCCTCATCATCCTCTGGTAGCTGTTTCTGATCGGGCAACCCTGCAGGAAGCACTTGAAATCATGCAGGAATCAGAATGCAGTTATGCCTATATCTATCGTGGGCCAAAACACGAAAAGACCATACTCGGAATTATCACCATCGATCAGATCATTGCTTTTTACCGCGACTGAGCAGTCACTGAGCCCAAGTTTGCTCGCTGTTGGCAGCCGCTTTTCGAAAGATGTTATTATTGCCCAGCCATTCAGGAGTAATTATCTTTATGCTATATCTCTGGTTAAAAGCGCTGCATCTGTTCGCCCTCATTTGCTGGTTTGCCGGCATCTTTTATCTCCCCAGACTCTTTGTTTACCACGCCATGTCTGATGATGAAACCAGCCTGCAGCGTTTTAAAATCATGGAACGAAAATTATTCTGGGGAATCATGACCCCATCTGCGATCCTGACCATCGCATTCGGTTCAGGTCTGATAGCCACCAATGCGGCCTTTTACATGCAATCAGGCTGGTTCCATGCCAAGCTTGCCTGTGTATTCCTGCTCCTGATTTTTCATCTCATGTGTTGGCGTTACCTGCTGGCTTTCCAGGATGATCGCAACACACACTCTCACCGTTTTTATCGAATTTTCAATGAAGCGCCTGTGATTCTCTTACTCGCCATTATTATCCTTGTTGTCATCAAACCCTTTTAGGAAAACCCATGTCTGATGTATTGAATCTTTCCCGCTCTGTAGCCCTGTTTGCACTGGCCAAAGAACATATTCCCGGCGGCGTTAATTCACCCGTAAGAGCCTTCAAGGGAGTTGGCGGTGACCCTGTATTTTTCGTCAGAGGCGAAGGTGCCTACCTCTACGATGAAGATGATAATGCCTATATCGATTACATCGGTGCCTGGGGGCCATTGATTCTTGGACACTGCCACCCTCGGGTAATTAGTGCCCTGAAAAAACAGCTTGATCTGGGACTGGCCTTTGGGGCTCCAACCAGTAAGGAAGTTCAGCTGGCCGAACGCATCTGCGAGTTGGTTCCCTCGATTGAAAGTGTCAGACTGGTCAACTCCGGCACAGAGGCAACCATGAGTGCCATACGACTGGCACGCGGAGTGACCGAACGTGACAAGATTGTCAAATTTGAAGGCTGTTATCACGGACATGTCGATGCTTTACTGGTCAAGGCCGGTTCCGGTGCCTTGACCCTGGGATCACCTGATTCTGCCGGCATTCCGGCAAGCACAGCGGAACAGACCTACATCATGCCTTACAATGACAGTGAAACAATCAGCGAGTTGTTCCGTCAGTCCGGCGAAGAAATTGCCTGTGTTATCGTGGAACCTGTAGCCGGCAACATGAATTGCGTGCCTCCACAGGATGGGTTTTTACAGACATTACGGCAATTGTGCAGTGATTACGGCAGCTTGCTCATCTTTGATGAAGTCATGACCGGCTTTCGGGTAGCCGCCGGCGGAGCTCAGAGCGTCTATGGTATAGATCCGGATCTCACCACACTGGGTAAGGTTATCGGTGGCGGCCTGCCTGTTGGCGCCTTTGGTGGCAAACAGGAATACATGGGTATGCTGGCACCAAATGGCCCTGTTTATCAGGCGGGAACACTATCCGGCAACCCTCTGGCAGTTACTGCCGGACTGGCCATGCTGGAGGAAATCTCCCGTCCCGGCTTTTATGAAAATCTTACACAGATGACAGCTAGCCTGCTGAGCGGTTTGCAGGAGCGAGCCGATAATGCCGGGATTGCCTTTAGCACCAATCAGGTTGGCGGGATGTTTGGCTGCTTTTTCAGTGATGAACAGAAGATTAGCAGTTTTTCCCAGGTCATGGCCTGTGATACCGAACGCTTCAGAACGTATTTTCACCGCATGCTGGAGCAAGGCATTTATCTTGCTCCTTCAGCCTTTGAAGCCGGTTTTCTCTCGGCGGCACATGGCCAAAAAGAAATACAACGGACCCTGGATGCGGCCGAACACGCCTTTTCAAGTCTCAATCAATAAAGGATAAACATGAAGAAGTACCATATTTATGCCCTGGGCAATGCGCTCGTCGATAAGGAATTCGAAGTTGATGACAGTTTTTTTGCTCACGAGAGTATTCAAAAAGGCATCATGACACTGGTTGATGGTGAATCGCAGGCAACCATTCTGCAGCGGCTTACCGAGCGCTTCGGCCTGAAGAAACGTGCCGGCGGCGGTTCAGCAGCCAACACGCTCTATGCCGCATCCCAATTCGGCGCCAATACCTTTTATTCCTGTAAAGTTGCCAATGATGAATTTGGTGATTTCTACCTACAGGAACTTGGCCAGCACAACATCGAAACCAACCTTGAGAGTATCCGCGGCAATGACGGTGTTACCGGAAAATGTCTGGTCATGGTTAGTCCGGATGCCGAGCGTACCATGCTCACCTATCTGGGCATTTCAGAAAACCTGACAAAAGCCGATATCCATGAAGACGCACTGGCCAATTCGGACTACCTCTATCTAGAGGGCTACCTGGTCTCCTCACCAACTGCGCGGGAAGCCTGTATCCATGCCAGAAGAGTTGCCGAATCAAAAGGTGTGGCAACAGCGATCACCCTGTCAGACCCAGCAATGGTGCAATTTTTCCGCGGAGGCCTGGAAGACATGATTGGAGATGGCGTTGACCTGCTTTTCGCCAACCATGTTGAGGCGATGGCCTGGACTGGAGAAGAAACTGTCGAAGCAGCCGCAGAAGGCCTGAAAGCCATCGCCAAAACTCTGGTGATTACCCGGGGTGCCAAAGGAGCTCTGCTGTTCGACGGGCAAAAGTATATCGAAATCGCTGCTCATCCAGTGAAAGCCATCGATTCCAATGGTGCTGGCGATATTTTCGCCGGGGCTTTTTTATATGGCATTTCAAACGGCCTGGATTTCGAAACAGCCGGTCGTCTGGCCAGTTTAAGTGCCGCAACACTGGTTTGTGAATTCGGTCCCAGACTGGCGCCGGCAAGACATCTGGAATTACTGCAGCAGGTAGTCTGAGTTACATTGAGCCCAGCTGTAAGCGACGCTTGAAAAACTCGAGTCGTCGTTGCAGGCTCTGGGTATTCTCCGGCCCCAGTCGCATCAGCAGTTTTTCCACATCAGTGAAATTTTCCACCTCAGGATCAGCATACAGATAATTCAGACTCGGCCTGATCAGTTGCTGTGGCTGCGGTGCACTGCGGACATTCAGTACCTGGTCTATGGCTGTGATTAAAACTTCATCAAAATCGGAACCGGGAATCCCCAGCTCAGCATAGGCCCGACGAAACAACGGCAATAAGCGCTGATACAAAGACACAGCTGTTTCCGTATCGATATTGCTCAAGACATTAACCAATGCATCAAAGCGGCGGTAGGATGACTCATCCATCAGGAAAAATTCACTCCCCAATTCCCTGACCTGCATGGCCTGCTGGGGCCCCAGCACCGGCAGATTCCTGTCCGGAAATTCACCCCGGCTGACATTTTCCGTCAGAACGACAAACTTGCGTATCAATTCTTCTGACACCAGGTGTGTGAGAACAGCGGCACCACCGTCTATCTCGGCGAGTGAGGAAAGGACAAAAGCATCACTGTCATTCAAATCCGGCAAGGCAGCCGCTTGGGGCTCTACTTCTACTGTTACTGTTTCAACAGGTTCACTCTGGATTTCCAACTGGGCCTGAGCATCTTCTTCAAGCACCACCAGTTCCTCGATCGGTTCCACAACAGGCTCCTCAGCAAGAGGCGCTGCAGGAACCACCGGCGGCGGTTGTGGAATCTGTATCGGAGTCTGGCTGACAATTTCAGCAGGTGCTTCGTCATTATTACCACTGATCATCATGAACAGCCCGAATAGGATGATGATGCCGATCACCAACGAAAATATCAGTTTGTTGTCATTCATATTTGCTCACTGCTGACACTAGCTTGTCAGTTGATAAATCACAGCCCCTTGAGGACCCCAATAGTTTAATACCGGACTTATTAATACTGACAGTTAAATGGAAAAATAGTTTTTCAGTCATAAAAAAGCCCGAATTCTGACAGAATTCGGGCTTCCAGAGCACTACTGGCAAAGACTAGGCCTGGGCCTTTTCTTCCTCTGTGACGTCTTTCATGCTGAGACTGATCTTGCCGCGGTCATCCACTTTCAGGACCTTGACAACAATCTCCTGACCTTCGCTTAGATGGTCAGTCACTTTTTCGACACGCTCCTGGGCAATCTGTGAAATATGAACCAGACCATCCTTGCCTGGCAAGATAGTCACAAAGGCGCCAAAATCGACAATTTTGGATACGACACCCTTGTATATCTGACCTATTTCGGCTTCAGCGGTAATTTCCTCAACCCGGGCCACAGCGGCATCACGGGAGGCTGCATCTTCACCGTAAATACGTACATTGCCATCATCATCGATATCGATGGAAGCACCCGTGTCTTCAGTTATCGAGCGAATGGTCGCACCACCTTTACCGATCACATCACGGATTTTATCCGGATCAATTTTAAAGGAGGCCATACTCGGTGCATTTTCAGACACACTGGCGCGTGATTCAGAAATCACTTTGTTCATCTCGCCCAGAATGTGCATTCTGGCAGCATTGGCCGACTGCAGGGCAGTTTCCATGATCTCTTCGGTGATGCCCTGAATCTTAATATCCATCTGCAGAGCCGTAACACCTTTGGCTGAACCGGCAACCTTGAAATCCATGTCACCCAGATGATCCTCATCACCCAGAATGTCAGTCAACACGGCAAAGCCGTCATCTTCCTTGATCAGACCCATGGCAATACCTGCCACTGGTGCTTTCAAGGGGACACCAGCATCCATCAATGCCAGGCTCGTTCCACACACGGAGGCCATCGATGAAGAACCATTGGATTCAGTGATTTCAGAAACCACACGAATCGCATAGGGAAATTCTTCTTCATTCGGCAGTACTGCAGCAACACCACGACGTGCCAGACGGCCATGGCCAATTTCACGCCGTTTTGGTCCGCTCATAAAACCTGTTTCACCAACACTGAAGGGTGGGAAATTATAGTGCAGCATGAAGGCATCTTTCTTGGTGCCGGATAAATCCTCAATCAACTGTGAATCACGGATGGCTCCCAGAGTGGCAACAACCATTGCCTGTGTTTCACCACGAGTAAACAGTGCTGAACCATGAGTCTTGGGTAAAATCCCGGTTTCAACCATGATCGGACGGACAGTATTGTTATCACGGCCATCAATACGTGGCTGGCCATCGATAATATTTCGACGAACAATCTTTTTCTCCAGCGAAGAGAAGATATCCTGTACTTCACTGACGCTGACGCCTTCTGCAGACTCTTCATCGGCAAACTGCTCAACTGCCTGTTCCTGCAAGCCTCTGAGGGTATCCTGACGCTGCATTTTGTCGGATATCCGGTAGGCTTCGGTTATACCATTACTGAATGCGGAAGAAATGGCATCAATCAGCGTGGTATTTTTCTCATCAGCCACCCATTCCCACTCAGGTTTACCTGCTTCGGCCTTGAGTTCATTGACAGCCTGGACCACCGTCTGCATTTCCTGATGTCCAAACAAAACCGCACCCAACATCAGGTCTTCACTTAATTCCTTGGCTTCAGATTCCACCATCAGTACAGCGGATTCAGTGCCTGCCACCACCATGTCCAGAGCAGATTCCTCCAGCTTGGCATAACCAGGATTGAGGATATATCCCTCACTGTCAGTAAAACCAACACGGGCAGCACCCAGAGGACCAGCGAAAGGAATGCCTGAAATAGCCAAAGCCGCTGAGGTGCCGATCATCGAGGCAATATCCGGATCGACATCTTTTTCCGATGAAACAACCGTACACACAACCTGTACTTCATTCAGAAAACCTTTTGGAAAAAGAGGGCGAATTGGACGGTCAATCAATCGCGAGGTCAGGGTTTCTTTTTCTGTCGGACGCCCTTCACGTTTAAAGAAGCCACCGGGAATCTTGCCGGCTGCATAGGTCTTTTCCTGATAATTCACAGTCAGTGGGAAAAAATCCTGACCAGGCTTGGCCGTTTTACTGCCGACCACTGTAGTTAATACTGAGGTGCCACCAATGGTTACCAATACTGCGCCGGTGGCCTGACGAGCAATTCTTCCTGTTTCCATGACAACCGTATCGTTGCCGTACTTAAATTCTTTCCTTATCGGATTTAACATATTTTCTTTTCCTAACGTACGAACCTGGCCAGCCCCATGCCAACCAGGTGAGGGATGAAAACGAAATTAGCGACGCAGGCCGAGTCGTTTGATCAGGCTGCTGTAACGCTCCAGGTCTTTTCGTTTGAGGTAATCAAGCAGCTTACGTCGAGTATTGACCATTCTGATCAGTCCGCGGCGGGAATGATGATCAGCTTTATGATCCTTGAAATGGTCTTGTAAGTGATTGATATTATTGGTTAATAATGCAACCTGCACTTCTGGTGAACCCGTGTCACCTTCGGCGAGGGCAAAGTCTCGGATAATCTCCGCTTTTTCTTCAACTGATAAAGCCATTGTTAGCTCCTGTGAATATGCATCTAAGTAAAGATTTCCCTATCAGCCAGAATAACCATGCATATTGATAGTCATCTGGAATGCTTCCTGCCCCATCTGTTACGAGGGAGCGGAACAATAGCACAAAATGGCAAGGGTTACACTTATTTTGAGGACGAATGCTCTTGAATATTAAGCACTTACTTGCAGAGTAAGGCCAGTATAGGCAGGGGCTTTAGTGTCTGAAATTGTCGCTCGCTGGTCGCCGAAGTGCGTGAGGAAATCCGGCAGGAGAAAAGCAAGGGTGTCCCCCTGCCGGATCTTCAGGTCTTGTTACTAATGCACTTACGCGAGAGCCGAGCCAAAGAGGTTGAGCAGTCGCGCCCAGGCACGCTCTGCCTGGGTTTCATCATAAACCGGCATATCCGGAGGACACCAGCCATGCTGGGCTGGATAGACTTCAATTTCAGCCGGCACATTATTGGCGGCAAAGGCATCACGCAGCACATTCTTCACGTTCGGATCAGATTCATCATCATTCTGAGCAATCGCAATCAGCATACTGGCCCCTTGCATCTCGGGAATCAGCAGATGCGGGCTGTTTTCCGCATCGGTAGCCAGGCCGCCTCCATGGAAGGTGCCTCCGGCTTTCATTCTGTCACTGGCAGCCATGGTACGCATAACCATTGGCCCGCCCATGCAATAACCGGTCGTTCCCATACCTCGTGAGCTGTCGACCGCATCCTGAGCATCCAGAAACTGGATAAATGCACGTGCATCGGTGAAATGTGTCTCCGCATTGAGCATGCCAGCCAGCGGAAAAACAACTTCCCTGACGGCCGGATCCTGGAAACTCGCACCTTCCGCAACAACAGGTGCACGAGCACCACGATAAAAAGGATTGGGGACGAGAACAGAATAGCCAGATTGCGCCAGACGTCTGGCCATCATTTCAAACGCTGGACGCAGCCCAAGAATATCCGGCCAGATCACAACGCCAGGATGCTGACCAGTCGCCGGGCGGACAAAATAACAATCAGCCACACCATCAGCCGTTTCAATATCATGATAGGACTCCGTCAGATCCTGGGCATTGGCAACCGGAGGCAGCACCATGGTCAGCCCTGCAGCTGCGGTAGCCTTACCGAACTGACGTCGATTTAATTTAAGGTATTCTTCCGTATCTTTTACAGTTTTTAAGTCACACATAATTTTCTCTCTCGCTTGAAATATCCCGGCACCTGGCCGATCCTGAATCACGAAGCCTTAAAATTACACTACCTCCGGCATAATCTCCAGATACCTTCCGGCTAAAATCATGTGCTAGGCCTGGCCTGAAAACAGGCTTCAGCTGACAAAGAGACGTTTCGGTGCCACTCTGCCATCTTCCAGGATTTCTCCAATTCCGATGAACGCGGATTCACGATAGAGCCTGACCAGACCCTGGGTTGGCGCATGGCGTACTATCACCGCCTGCCCCTGCTGGATATAGTCGGCTGTCATGACAGGCAAGTCGAGGGCGGGCAGTTCCTGTACAGCCAGATCCGCTGCAATTAACAGTGCATCAATGGCTTCAAAACCTCCTTCTTCGTAGGCACGAGTAATACTCTCAAGGCTGTGTGCCTGTTCGATGGTAAATGGTCCGGCTCTGGTTCTGCGCAAGGCGCTTACATGAGCACCAACACCCAGCACATCCCCCAGATCATCTGCCAGGGTTCGAATATAGGTGCCCTTGCTACAGCTTATATCCAGAACCAGGCTCTCTTCATTGAAGGCAATCAGCTCCAGATGGTGGATATTGACCTTGCGCCGTTTGCGCTCAACTGTTTTACCCTCTCGTGCCAATTTGTAGAGGGGAACACCCTGATGTTTTAGGGCAGAATACATGGAAGGAACCTGCTCAATGTCACCACGAAATCCGGCCAGCGCCCGCTGCAACTGTTCCTCGTCAATGGTACTGGCATCATGTTCGGCGACAGGTGTGCCCTGAGAATCTCCGCTATCGGTTTTAATCCCGAGCTTGATACTGGCCCGGTAGGCCTTGTCGGAGTCCAGCAGAAACTGTGAAATTTTAGTGGCCTCGCCAAAACACAGCGGTAAAACTCCGGTTGCCAGCGGATCGAGGCTGCCCGTATGTCCCGCCTTGGCTGCCTGATACAGACGCTTGGCCTGCTGAAGGCTACGGTTGGAGCTCTCTCCTTCAGGTTTATCCAGAATCAGAATGCCAGAGATATTCCTGCCACGCTTTTTTGCCATTTCAGCGCCCGTTAATGCTACTTTTTCTTATCACTGGCAACCGCATCATCAATCAGTTTGGATAAATAATTGCCACGTATTGAACTGTCATCAAAGGTGAATTTGAGCTTCGGCGTATTACGCAGGTTAATATTTTTTGCCAACAGGGAACGCAGGTAACCAGCGGCACTGTTAAGAGCCTGCAGACTTTCTTCAACCTCATCGGCTGAACTTTTCCCCAGAAAGCTGACATAAATTTCTGCATAGGCAAGGTCGCGACTGACCTTGGCTGCCGTCACCGATACCATGCCAACCCGCGGATCACGGATTTCTGTCTGAATTAGCAGCGCCAGCTCTTTCTTCAGGAGATCCACTATTTTGTCATTACGATTGGAAGTTCGAGGCATCTTTATGAGGCTAACAAATCAGGTTTCAGGAATTAAAGAACGTTTCAAGATTTAAAACAATTTTTTCAAGCAGAAAAAACCAAGCAGCATGTCGGGGATTCACTAAAAACCTAACAGCGTCAAGAGAAAAACACCACCAATTGAAGTAGCCTTGCAGGGGCAGCGAGTTCGAGACAAAGTTCGGTTTACAGGAGGGAACTTACATTTTTAGTAAGTGACCGACTGTAATACATGCTTCAACAAAGAAATCGCAAGCGCTGTAGCTTCGTTAAAGAGACCTAGCGACTTCCTTGGTTTCATAAACTTCAATCTTGTCTCCAACCCGTACATCCGTGTAATTCTTCACGCCAATACCACACTCCATGCCATTACGTACTTCATTGGCCTCATCCTTAAAGCGCCGCAAAGATTCCAGCTCACCTTCATAGATAACAACCTCGTCACGGAGAACGCGGATGGGCTTGTTGCGATAGACGGTCCCTTCAATCACCATACTACCGGCAATATCACCAAATTTGGGTGAGGTGAAAATTTCACGAACTTCGGCAACGCCCAGAATTTCTTCCTGTAGGTCAGGCGCCAACAGTCCACTCAGTACGGCCTTGATATCATCAATCAGATTGTAGATAACGCTGTAGTAGCGTAATTCGAGGCCTTCATTTTCAATCAGCAATTTTGCCGCCTTGTCGGCACGAACATTGAAACCGATGATGCTGGCATTGGAAGTCTGTGCCAGTTGTGCATCTGTTTCAGAAATACCACCGACGCCGGAGGCAACGATATTGACAGAGACCTCATCCGTCCCCAGTCCTGTTAGCGCTGAGGTGATGGCTTCCAGTGATCCGCGAACATCTGTTTTCAAAACCAGGTTAAGAACTTTGACGTTATCTTTGCCCATGGTAGCGAACATGCCTTCCATTTTGGCAATCTGCTGCTTGGCGATCTGGTTTTCACGGAATTTATGGCGACGGAATTCAGCAACTTCTTTGGCACGCCTTTCATCTTGAACCACGACAAACTCATCACCGGCTTCCGGGGTTCCATTCAAACCCAGAATTTCAACCGGAATAGAGGGTCCTGCACTGCTGGTCTGCTTGAAGTTCTCATCAACCATCGCACGCACACGGCCCCATTCATGTCCTACCAGCAGTGTGTCACCGACTCGCAGTGTACCGTTCTGTACAAGCACGGTGGCTACCGCTCCGCGTCCCTTGTCGAGGCTTGATTCAATCACTACACCTTTGGCTGGGCCATCGACCACAGCTTTCAGCTCCAGAATCTCGGCCTGCAGCAAAACAGCTTCCAGTAATTCAGGAATGCCCTGGCCTGTCAGTGCAGACACTTCTATAAACTGGTTATCACCACCCCAGTCTTCAGGAACCAGACCCTTGGCGGACAATTCATTTTTTACACGATCAACATCAGCACCTTCCTTATCAATCTTGTTAACCGCGATCACGATAGGCACTCCAGCAGCCTGGGCATGCTGTATGGCTTCTTCAGTCTGGGGTTTAACACCATCATCGGCTGCCACAACCAGAATGACTATATCGGTTGCCTGGGCACCACGTGAACGCATAGCGCTAAACGCAGCGTGACCCGGAGTATCCAGGAAAGTCAGCATGCCATGATCAGTTTCTACATGATAAGCGCCAATATGCTGGGTAATACCACCCGCTTCTCCTTCGGTAACGGAGGATTTACGAATGTAATCCAGCAAGGAGGTCTTACCATGATCTACGTGACCCATCACTGTTATCACTGGTGCACGTGGCAGCTCTTCACCTTCATATTTAACAGCCTCGACCAGATCTTCCTCGATCTTGTCATCCGAAATCGGCTTGGCTTTATGCCCCAGCTCCTCTACCAGAAGGATAGAGGTATCCTGATCCAGCACCTGATTGACGGTGGCCATTACCCCCATATTCATTAGTGCCTTGACCAGTTCTGCTCCTTTGACAGACATTCTCTGCGCCAGATCAGACACGGTGATTGCCTCAGGCACCATAATTTCACGGGAAATGAATTCAGTTGGTTTTTCAAACCTGTGTTCTTTCTGTCCGTGACTTAATTTGCGGGGCCCACGGCGACGCCCACCGCTGAACTCTTCTTCCCCATCGAGAATAAAATCATCCGTGGTTCGAATCTTATTGAATTTTCTCTCTTCAGCCACAGCACCACGACGTTTGGGACTGGCCTTTTTGCGTTCTTCATCTTCCGTCTGACGGAAACTTTCTTTTTTGAGCGTGCCTTTTTTAAAGTCACGGCGCGCTTCACCTTTACCTTCTTCAGGAATTTCCGTTACCGGCACAGGCGCTTCTTTTGGTCTTGCGGGGTAAGCATTAACCACTGTGTCTTCTTTTGCCACAGCAGCTTTCTCTTTTTCAGTTTTACTGGCCTCTTCCTCAGCCTGCTGCCTGGCTTTTTCTTCCTCCAGTCGAGCTTTTTCGGCTTCCAGTTTGGCTTCTTCCACACTGCGTTTTACATAAGTACGCTTCTTCCTGACTTCGACATTGACCGATTTGCTTCGACCCTGATTATCAGCACTCTTCAGGGTGCCAATGGTTTTTCTTTTCAGGGTAATACGTCGTGGACTACTGCTGCTGTCATCACCATGTTTGCCTTTCAGGGACATCAGCAGCTTGGTTTTTTCATCATTCGAAATAGAGTCACTGGCCTTGGTCTGGGGCAGGCCTGCTTCCTTGATCTGTTCAAGTAAGCGCGCTTCATCCACACCAACCAGTTTGGCAAGTTCAGCTATTGTTAAATCAGCCATTTGCTTCCTCTATTTGCGTAATCTTTGTCAGGTATCTTTCTGCTTATTCTTCTTCAAACCAGGGAGCACGTGCTGTCATGATCAACTCGCCTGCCCGTTCTTCCGTCATACCTTTGATTTCCATTAATTCATCAATGGAAAGTTCTGCCAGATCTTCCATGGATTTCACATCCATTTTAGCAAGGCTCATGGCCAGTTCATTATCCATGCCGTCCATATTCAAGAGGTCATCCTTGAGGCCTGCCTTGCTTAACTCTTCTTCGGTTGCGATAGCCCTGGTCAATAAGGCATCTTTGGCACGCTCTCGTAATTCATTGGCAATTTCTTCGTCAAAATCCTGAATTTCAGCGATCTCTTCCAGTGGAACATAGGCAATTTCTTCCAGTGAAGCAAAACCTTCCTGCACCAGAATTTCGGCAACATCTTCGTCCACATCCAGTGCTTCCATGAAGGTAGAAACCGTACCGGCAGATTCTTCCTGCAGTTTTTCAGCTGCCTGTTCCACGCTCATGACATTGATGCTCCAGCCCGTTAATTCACTGCACAATCTTACATTTTGTCCGTTGCGACCGATGGCCTGTGCAAGATTATCCTCGGCAACAGCAACATCCATCGTGTGCGATTCTTCATCGACAACAATGGACTCCACTTGAGCCGGAGCCATAGCGTTGATAACCATTTGCGCAGGATTGTCATCCCAGAGGATGATATCTATGCGCTCGTTGGCCAGTTCATTAGATACCACCTGAACACGCGAACCTCGCATACCCACACAGGCGCCAACAGGGTCGATACGACCATCATTGGTTTTTACAGAAAGTTTGGCACGGGAACCCGGGTCACGGGCAGCTGCTTTGATTTCAATGATTTCTTCTGAAATTTCCGGCACTTCAATCTTGAAAAGTTCAGTCAACATTTCAGGGGCCGTACGGCTTAACAGTAGCTGCGGACCACGCACCTCTTCACGAACTTCAAGCAATAAGGCACGTAAGCGATCATTAATACGGAAAGTTTCCCGCGGGATAAGATTTTCGCGTGGCAGAAGTCCTTCAGCATTGTTCCCAAGGTCCACAATAATATTGTCGCGCGTAACTTTTTTAACCGTACCGGTGACCAGTTCACCTACTTTATCGGCATAATCATTGACGACAATTTCACGTTCGGCTTCACGGACTTTCTGGACAATGACCTGCTTGGCTGTCTGTGCTGCAATTCGTCCGAACTCAACATTTTCTACTTTTTCTTTCCAGATATCTCCTGGCTGCAGTTTCGGGTCTTTTTCATGCGCTTCTTCAAGCGTAAATTGTGAACCCAGAATGGCCAATTCATCATCAGGCACGACAGTCCAGACGCGATACGTTTCATAATCGCCAGATTCACGGTCAATTGTTACTTCACACTCGGCTTCTTCATCAACGTAACGTTTCTTCGTTGCCGTTGCGAGTGCTGCTTCAATAGCAGAAAAAATGACATCTCTGGAAACACCTTTTTCGTTAGAGACGGCATCCGCCACCATTAAAATTTCTTTGTTTGCCATGATATTGCTACCTTCACATTTGCGAAACCAAATTGGCTTTTTCTATTAACTCATAAGGTAATGTTAATTCTTCATCACCAACAATTAACACGACTTCATCATCTACCACGTTTTTAATCTGACCTGTAAAATTTCGTTTTCCTTCGAAGCTTCTGGCCAGACGAACCTTAGCATGATAACCGGCATATTCCCTGAACTGCTGCAGGTTAAATAAAACTCTATCCATTCCCGGTGAAGAGACTTCCAGGGTATATTCTCCACTGATTGGGTCCTCAACATCCAACAAACTGCTAACCTGTCGGCTGACCTGGGCACAATCCTCTATATTCACACCGCCTTCTTTGTCCAGGTATATCCTTAGCAAGCTGCGCCTGCCCTGAGAAATATATTCCAGACCCCAAAGCTGGTAACCCATCGTTTCGATGAGCGGCTGTAGCAAGGCTGCCAATCTAGACTCTGTATTTGTCATTCGTCTTACCTTGCATCTGAAACAAAAAGTGGGCACTAGGCCCACTAAAAACAATCTATCTGTACCTCTAACAAAAAGCCCCTGATAGGGGCTTTTTGAATCGCTAGCCGCTGGAAAGGAACCTGTGACCTTTCCGGGCATAGCAGCTACTGAATTGGTAGCGGGGGCAGGATTTGAACCTACGACCTTCGGGTTATGAGCCCGACGAGCTGCCAGACTGCTCCACCCCGCAACAAATCATCAAACTTCTTAAGCTGGTCGCAGCTTCACCTACGACCTTCGGCTTTTTGGGATAGCGAGCCCGACGAACTTTTGTCAGACTGCTCCACCCCGCAACAAAGCATCTCAATTCTTCTCCCCGCGGTTTTCTGAGCAACCCGGTCTCAGGGAGGGCAGTGATTATAAGAATCTGCCTGCCAAGGGTCAAGGACAGACTTTTTGCAAAATAACACTGCCTGCCATATTTCTCATGTATTTGGTGCCGAAGGCCGGACTTGAACCGGCACGACCGTAGGCCACTACCCCCTCAAGATAGCGTGTCTACCAATTCCACCACTTCGGCAAAAATCATTATTCCGGTGCTAGCGGAATATCATCCTCACTATCAACGAGCGGTACATCTTCATCCAGGCCAGATTGCACAGCTGCTTCAGTCGTGCTCAAACCTGATTCCAGCTGCTCGGCATTTTCAATCAGGGTGCCTCCCAGACGATCTGTGTCGGCTGCCTGCCTGGCGATAACAGCCAGGCTCAGACTGGTAATAAAAAATACCGTCGCGAAAATGGTTGTTGATTTGGTCAGCACATTGCCACTGCCAGAAGAACCGAACAGGGTTTGTGATGCACCACTGCCAAAGGAAGCCCCCATTTCGGCCCCTTTGCCACGCTGTAAAAGCACCAGTACAGTCAGTGCAATAGCTGCAATAACATGTACTACGATAATCAAGGATTCCATATTGTTTCCTGTTCTGTTTAATGCAGGCCTAGTCAAATGCCCTGCAAATAGTTATAAATTCTTCCGCGTTCAGCGAGGCGCCACCCACCAGGCCACCATCAATATCTTGTTGCCGGAACAGCTCTGCAGCATTGCTGCCTTTGACGCTGCCGCCATAAAGTATGCTCAGCTTGTCGGCTATATCGCCGTCCTGCTCGGCCAGGAAACTGCGAATCACCGCATGTACCTGCTGTGCCTGCTGGGGACTGGCTGTCAAGCCGGTCCCAATTGCCCAGACGGGTTCATAGGCTACAAGTGCATTTGCAAATGCAGCTATTCCCGCCTTGCTTAGTACAGCTTTTAGCTGAGCCAGAATAACACTGGTCGTTTCATCCCTTTCCCTTTGTGACTTCGTTTCACCCACACAAAGGATGGGGCTTAAGCCGGCCTCAATCGCTGCAACAAACTTCTCAGCGACAAAGTCATCTGACTCAGCGAAAAGCTCCCGTCGTTCTGAATGACCGACAATGACATGCGTACAGGAAAACTCTGTCAGCATGGCAAAGGAAACTTCCCCGGTAAATGCACCCGACTGCTTCGGGTAGGCATTCTGTGCTCCCAGAGCTATGTTGGTGCCAGCCAATTCTTTTTCAAGCTGCTCCAAGTAGATACTTGGCGGACAAATCAGGACTTCACAAGCAATTGAGGACAGATCCTGTTTCACAGCCTGCAGGAGCCGGCTGTTCTCCGACCTGCTCCCATGCATCTTCCAGTTCGCAGCTACCAGATTTTTGCGCATAAAACGTAGGCCCTGATACTCCGCCCGGGAGCGCTAAAAAGGCCGCCAATACTACTTAAGATGGGGTAAACATGCAACTGAACCGAGCGCCCAGGACAGCAGCAAGTACTTAGGAAGCAAGCTCCGTTGAGACGACTTCTGAGAGCTCTTTGGCCAATCTGGCGACCAGACCCTCATCCGATCCCTCAACCATGACACGTACCACCGGTTCAGTCCCGGAGGGACGTAAGAGGACGCGACCTTCTTTGCCAAGCGTGCTCTCTGCATCCTTCACAGCTGACTGGATGGTTTTATTATCGTTTAGTGCTTTGGGGTTTTTCAGCCTGACATTGATCATGCTTTGCGGGAATTTCTGCATGCCTTTTTTGATTTCATTGAGCGATTGGTCCATGACCCGCATGGCAGCCAGTACCTGCAGCGCCGCGATGATGCCATCACCGGTCGTCGTACTATCCAGACAAATCAGGTGGCCGGAAGATTCACCGCCCACAGCCCATTGCCGGGTACGCAATTCTTCCATCACATAACGGTCACCGACCAGCGTTCGGCGAAATGGAATGTCCAGATCATTGAGAGCCAGTTCGAGTCCAAGATTGCTCATGACCGTTCCGACAACACCCTGGTTTGCAGGGGCTTTCCCGAGTTTGTAGCGAGCAATAATATACAAAAGCTCATCACCATCCACGATTGCGCCGGTATGGTCAACCATCTGCACCCGGTCACCATCACCATCAAAAGCAATACCCAGGTCGGCACCCTGCTTGAGCACTTCATTAACCAGTTGCTGTGGCTTGGTTGACCCGCAATCGTGGTTAATATTGATACCATCCGGCGTATTGGCGATAGCAATGACCGTCGCGCCCAGCTCCTTGAACACATTCGGTGCAATCTGATAAGTGGCTCCATTGGCGCAATCCAGCACGATTTTAAGTCCATTCAATTTGATATTGTTATGAATGGTACCCTTACAAAATTCCACATACCTACCACTGGCATCATTAATACGCGATGCTTTGCCAATCCTGTCCGAGCTGACATCCAGTGACTCAGCAGCCAGCGCTTCTTCGATAGCATGCTCGACATCATCGCCCAGCTTGCTCCCCTGGGTTGAGAAAAACTTGATGCCGTTATCTTCATATTTGTTATGAGAAGCACTGATAACGATGCCTGCCTGTGCCTGAAAGGTCCTGGTCAGATAGGCCACGGCAGGGGTTGGCATGGGCCCCAGTAATTTTATATCTACCCCGGCCGATGTCAGACCCGCTTCCAGAGCAGATTCGAACATATAACCCGATACCCGAGTGTCCTTACCTATCAGGACAGAACTGCCCGGTTTGCTGGCGAAGACCTTCCCAGCAGCCCAACCAAGTTTCAAGAAGAAGTCAGGTGTGACCGGATATTCACCAACCTTGCCGCGAATACCATCTGTTCCAAAGTATTTCTTTGCTTTCACCACCGCGATTATCCCTGCTACTTAAATGGACTTAAGGCTTTGAGCCCTGAGAGCCTGGAAAAGTTTCATGGCATCATGCGTCTCAGCAACATCATGCGTCCTAATTATGCTGGCTCCTTGCATTAAAGCGAGCACGGCAGCAGCAATACCGGCTGCTTTACGGTCTTTTTCAGGCCTGCCAGTAACTGCCCCAAGCATGCGCTTTCTCGACATGCCTACCAGCAGGGGCAATTCTAGCTGCTTGAACTCGGAAAGTCTGTTAAGCAACTCAAGATTATGATTCAGGTCCTTGCCGAAACCAAAGCCGGGATCAATGATGATACGTTCCTCACTGATTCCAGCCTGCCGACAGGCATCGACCCTTGCTTCCAGAAAGCTGAGAACTTCCCCAAGCACATCTTCATAAACCGGCTGCTCTTGCATAGTGCCCGGTTCACCCTGCATATGCATCAGACATACCGGCACGGAACTTTGTGCCAGCACCCGCAAAGCATTGTCTTTTTGCAGTGCTCTGACATCATTAATCAGGCCTGCTCCGGCTTCAATGGCTGCCTGCATCAGCTCAGGAGAGCTCGTGTCGACGGAAATGCAGATATCCAGATTATTTCGTATTGCCTCAATCACAGGTAGCACTCTGTCGATTTCCTGCTGTAACGAGACTGTTTGTGCTCCCGGTCGGGTTGATTCCCCGCCCAGGTCCAGAAAACTGGCTCCATCCTTGCACATTTGTTCAGCGCGTCTAAGTGATTTATCGATATCTACCCTGCCGTTATCGCATAACAACTCTCCACCATCAGAGAAAGAATCAGGTGTAATATTTAAAATCCCCATGACATGAGGATAAGTTAGATCCAGATGTAAACCAGCGAAATTCACGACACGTTTTAGCTTTGCAAAAGAAAAAAGGAGCTTCGCTTGAGCTCCTTTTTAAGGGTTATAACTACAGGAAATGTCAGGCTTAATGCTCACCCGCTGGCCCACCGATAGGCTTGTCAGATGATTTTTTCTTGACCTTTTCCTCGCTTTCCTCTGCGTCAGTCACCGGAGTGCCCGACTGATAATCATCATTCCAGTCAGCGGGACTACGTGGCGTCTTACGCGCCATAATGTCATCAATCTGACCAGCGTCCAGCGTTTCATATTCCATCAGGGCGTCCTTCATTGCTTCCAGAATATCGCGGTTTTCTTCCAGAAGGGTTTTTGCCCGTTCATAACAATTATCAATAATTGAACGCACCTCTTCATCAATGGCCCGTGTGGTTTCAGGTGCCAGGACTTTACTGCTGTGTCCTGCTGAGCGACCGAGAAACACTTCTTCATGTTCATCATCATATTGTAATGGGCCAAGTTTTTCCGAAAGACCCCATTTTTTGACCATGTTCTGGGCCATCTGGGTGGCTCGTTGAATATCATTGGATGCACCGGTCGTTACACCATCCTTGCCCAGTGTCAATTCTTCGGCAATACGACCACCATAGAGGGAACATATCTGGGAAAGAATGCTTTGCTTGCTGTGAGAATAACGATCTTCTTCGGGCAGAAACATGGTGACACCCAGCGCACGTCCACGTGGAATAATACTGACCTTGTACACCGGATCATGTTCAGGCACGAGTCTGCCGACAATGGCATGACCGGCTTCATGGTAGGCCGTGTTAATTTTCTCCTTGTTCGACATCACCATGGATTTGCGCTCGGCGCCCATCATGATCTTGTCCTTGGCTTTTTCAAATTCTTCCATGGTGACTTTCTGTTTCTTGGCACGCGCTGCAAACAGGGCTGCCTCATTCACCAGGTTGGCCAGATCAGCCCCGGAGAATCCCGGGGTAGCACGCGCCAGAATGCCTGCATTGACTCCATCTGAAATTGGCACTTTACGCATATGTACTTTCAGAATCTGCTCGCGACCACGAATGTCAGGCAGACCAACAACCACCTGACGATCAAAACGTCCGGGGCGCAGGAGGGCCGGGTCAAGGACATCAGGGCGGTTGGTTGCAGCGATAACGATCACGCCATCATTGCCTTCAAAGCCATCCATCTCAACCAGCAACTGGTTCAGTGTCTGCTCTCTCTCATCATGCCCGCCGCCTAGGCCGGCACCACGATGACGTCCAACGGCATCAATCTCATCAATAAAGATAATGCAGGGGGACTGTTTTTTGGCCTGCTCGAACATGTCACGGACGCGGGAAGCACCTACGCCTACAAACATTTCCACAAAGTCAGAACCTGAAATGGAAAAGAACGGGACTTTGGCTTCACCGGCAATGGCCTTGGCCAGCAGTGTTTTACCGGTACCCGGCTGTCCTACCATCAGCACACCGCGTGGAATACGACCTCCCAGCCGCTGGAATTTATCCGGCTCCCTGAGGAAGTCCACCAATTCCTTGACATCTTCCTTGGCCTCGTCAACGCCAGCAACATCAGCAAAAGTGACCTTGACCTGGTCTTCACTGAGCATTTTGGCTTTGCTCTTGCCAAAGGCCATGGGCCCACCCTTGCCGCCAACTCCACCACCCTGCATCTGGCGCATGAAGAATATAAACACGGCAATAATAATCAGAATCGGGAAAGAAGCGACCAGCAACTGGGTCCAGATGCTCTGCTGTTCCGGCTCTGAAATGCGGACATCCACGTCATTGGCGAGTAGATCATCCAGCAGCTTGTCATCACCGAAATAAGGCAGCACCGTGGTAAAGCGGGTGCCATTGTTGCGCAAACCAACGATGTTGAGGTTACTGATATTCACCTCAGCAACCTGACCGGATTGCACTTCTTCAATGAAATCCGAATAAATCAGCTGCTCAGCGGATGTTGGCTGGCTGAAATTATTGAAAACGGTTAATAATACCGCCGCAATAATCATCCAAAGTAATAAATTTTTTGCCATATCATTCAAGGGCTTAAGCTCCCTTCCTTCTATTTATCCTGTTACGCAGAGAAATTCGTGTTGGATCACAAGATGTCTGCCGCTAGTAACGATTCGCCTTCATTCTGTCATGAAACGCCCGTTTTTCCTACTTTTACTGGTCTGGGTGAGCTTGCCCAGCCTTCCATTCAGGCCTTGAAGCCCTGTGCCAGCAGATAGATTTCTTTCGATCGAGACCGCGATGCATCCGGCTTGCGACTTAGCACCCTGTGATAGTCGGCTCTGAGTTTTTTCAGTAAATCTTCAAATCCTTCGCCCTGAAAAACCTTCAGAAGCAAGCTGCCTCCGGGAGCCAGCTTGTGCTCGGCGAAATCAGTCGCCAGCTCAACCAGGTGCATAACCCGAGGCTGGTCAATTTCTGCCATTCCACTAATATTGGGGGCCATATCCGAAATAACAAGGTCAACTTGTCGCCCCTCAAGGCGCTCTATCAACTCCTCGAAACAGGACTGTTCCGTAAAATCTCCCTGCACAAATTGCACCCCATCTATCGGTTCCATGGGCAGGATATCGGTTGCCAGTACCAGACCTGCGGGCTTGACCAGCTCCACCGCCACCTGAGACCAACCACCCGGTGCTGCTCCCAGATCCACCACTGTCATACCAGGCCTGAACAGCCTGTCTTTTTTGTGCAACTCCAGCAGCTTGAATGCCGCCCTGGATCGATAGCCATCCTGTCGTGACTGACGCACATAAAGATCCCCCTCATGCTCTTTGAGCCAGGCTTTGGAACTTTTAGACCGGGATTTTTTCATAGGCTGGAAACTGGCTATTTCTGCAGCGGTGCAATATCCGCTAAAATGGCGATTTTCAGGATGTCTTCTCGATGCCCCTTAGCAATAAGCAGATTAAACAGTACCGCACTATTGGCCATCACCTTTCCCCTATTGTGACTATCGTCAGCGGTTTGAGTGACAACATCAACAGTGAAATCAACCGCGCACTCGATGACCATGAGCTAATCAAAGTGAAGGTTAACATCAATGACCGTGAAGCAAAAAAAGCACTGGTGCAGCAAATCTGTGAAGAGCATCAGGCTGAACTGGTTCAGCTGATCGGCCATGTTGCACTGATTTACCGCACGGCTGCCAACGCGAAACCCAAACTGTCCAATCTAGTGCGCTACCGGGATATCTGACCCTGCAGAGAGCTATAAATGCTCAACTTTTTCGATTTCGTATTCGATATCGCCGCCTGGGGCTTTGACAACTATCTCATCACCTTCCTCTTTTCCCATCATGGCGCGTGAGATCGGGGAAGAAACGGAAATCTTGTTGTGCTTCACATCAGCCTCATCTTCACCCACAATCTGATAGGTGACACTCTTTTCGGTCTCCAGGTTGTATAGAGTTACCGTGGTACCGAAAATAACCTTACCGCTATGCGGAATTTTCTTGATGTCGATAATTTCAGCATCAGCCAGCTTACCTTCAATTTCCTTGATGCGTCCTTCACAAAAACTCTGCTGTTCACGCGCAGCGTGATATTCAGCATTTTCCTTGAGGTCACCATGTTCACGTGCTTCGGCAATTGCCTGAACGATTTTCGGTCGTCTCTGAGTTTTCAACTCGTGCAGTTCTGCTCTCAACGACTCAGCACCACCGAGTGTCATCGGTACTTTTCTCATATTATTTCCGGTAATTAAGACTAACGAACACTGCTTAACTTGGGGCAGTCAGGTCCTGCAGGCTGTTCACTGAAATTTCCCCACCAAAGACCAGAGCATCATAGGCTGCTCGTGCACTGGCTATTGTGGTCGTGCAGTAAACACCGTGTCGCAGGGCTGTACTTCGGATTGTTGCGGAATCGGCAATCGCCTGTCTACCTTCAGTGGTGTTTACGATAAGGTCTATTTCATCATTTTTCAACATGTCAACGATATGCGGTCGTCCTTCCATGACCTTGTTGACTGCTTTCACCGGCAGTCCTGCTTCAGCTATGACCTTGGCCGTTCCCTTGGTGGCCACCAGCTTAAAACCCAACTCATGGTACTGTCTCGCCAGTTCGGGCAAGGCCGCCTTGTCAGGCTCGCGCACACTGATAAATACCGTGCCGCCTGCTTCGATACCCTGCTCCCCCAGGCTCTGCGATTTGTAATAGGCTTCGGCAAAGGTTGCACCGGTTCCCATCACCTCACCGGTAGATTTCATCTCCGGCCCCAGAATCGGGTCGACCCCGGGGAATTTGTTAAATGGAAAAATAGCCTCTTTCACCGAATAAAAATTCGGTACGATTTCCTGAGTAAAGCCCAGGTCTTCCAGGCTTGCACCGGCCATACACTTGGCTGCTATTTTGGCCAGTGAAACACCGATGCATTTGGATACAAAAGGCACGGTACGGGAAGCGCGCGGATTCACCTCAATGATATAAATTTCACCGTCCTGGTAGGCCAGCTGGGCATTCATCAAACCAACCACACCCAGCTCAATTGCCATACTGATACATTGTTGACGAATCTGGTTTTGCACATCCATCGGCAAACTGTAGGGAGGTAACGAACAGGCGGAATCACCAGAGTGCACTCCGGCCTGTTCAATATGCTGCATGATGGAACCAACAACAACCTGCTTACCATCACTGACGACATCCACATCCATCTCAATCGCCGAATTGAGGAAGTAATCCAGCAACACCGGGCTTTCATTGCTGACCTGAACAGCATCCTTGATATAGCGTTTTAATTCAGCCTCGTTATAGACAATTTCCATGGCCCGGCCACCCAACACATAGGATGGTCTGACCACCAGAGGATAACCAATAAGCTGGGCCTGCTTTATCGCCTCTTCAAGGCTGCGCACTGTAGCATTTGGCGGCTGCTTGAGGTTCAGCTTCTGAATCATTTGCTGGAAACGCTCGCGGTCTTCGGCACGATCAATGGCATCTGCACTGGTACCAATGATGGGCACACCGAGTTTTTCCAGACTGGTCACCAGTTTTAGTGGCGTCTGACCACCGAACTGGACAATCACGCCCTTGGGTTTTTCGATATGCACGATCTCCAGCACATCTTCCAGCGTAATGGGCTCAAAATACAAACGGTCACTGATGTTGTAATCGGTGGAAACCGTCTCCGGATTACAGTTCACCATAATGGATTCATAACCCAACTCCCGCATGGCCAGCGCCGCATGCACGCAGCAGTAATCAAATTCGATTCCCTGGCCAATACGGTTGGGGCCACCTCCCAGCACAATGATTTTTTCACGCTCACTGACCTCGGCTTCACATTCCTCCTCATAGCAGGAATACATGTAAGCCGTGGTGGATCGGAATTCCGCTGCACAGGTGTCCACGCGTTTATAGACCGGCCGGATACCCAGCTCGTAACGGTAATCTCTGAGTTCCTGCTCCTTGATCCCCAGCACGCGGGCCAGCCGTGCATCTGAAAAGCCCTTGCGCTTGAGGCGGAACAGCCTGTTACGGTCAATATCCTGCAGAGACTGCCCGGCCAGCGCCTTCTCTTCCAGAATAATGTCTTCAATCTGCACCAGAAACCAGGGATCTATAAAGGTATGCTCGTAGAGTTCATCCACACTCATTCCCTGACGGAAAGCATCGGCGACATAGCGTATCCGGTCGCAGCCGGCATCCTTGATCTCACGCAATAATATTTTATCGGCGTCGGATGACTCGAGATCAAGCACCGGATCAAAACCATCAATACCAATCTCCAGCCCTCGCAAAGCCTTTTGCATGGATTCCTGAAAGGTCCTGCCAATGGCCATTACTTCCCCGACCGACTTCATCTGTGTGGTCAGGCGGTCAGGCGCCTGCGGGAACTTTTCGAAGGTGAACCGTGGAATCTTGGTCACCACATAATCAATACTTGGCTCGAAGGAAGCCGGTGTTACTCCGCCGGTAATTTCATTTCTCAGCTCATCCAGAGTGAACCCAACGGCCAGCTTGGCGGCGACCCGGGCTATTGGAAATCCGGTGGCCTTGGAAGCCAGCGCCGAAGAGCGTGAGACACGGGGATTCATCTCAATGACCACCAACCTGCCGCTTTTGGGGTCCACGGCAAACTGCACATTGGATCCCCCGGTTTCGACGCCGATTTCACGCAGTACCGCTATGGCTGCATTACGCAGAATCTGGTATTCCTTGTCTGTCAGTGTCTGCGCCGGGGCAACCGTGATCGAATCTCCGGTATGAATGCCCATCGGATCCAGGTTTTCAATACTGCACACAATGATGCAGTTATCGTTTTTATCGCGAACCACTTCGAGCTCGTATTCTTTCCAGCCAATCAGCGACTCATCGATCAGCAATTCATTGGTCGGACTCAGGTCAAGCCCACGTTTACAGATCTCTTCAAATTCTTCGATGTTGTAGGCGATGCCGCCACCACTGCCACCCATGGTGAATGAGGGACGGATAATACAGGGAAAGCCCAGTTCTTTTTGGGCCTGAAAGGCATCATCGATGTTACGGGCTATGGAATGTTTGGGGGTAGCCAGGCCGATTGCCTGCATGGCATCGTCAAACAGCTCACGATCCTCGGCCTTGTCGATCGCCTGTTTCTTGGCACCGATCAGTTCAACATTGTATTTCTTCAGCACGCCGTGCTTGTCGAGATCCAGGGCACAGTTAAGGCCGGTCTGCCCGCCCATGGTCGGCAGAATGGCATCCGGTCGTTCCTTGGCAATGATTTTTTCCAGCACCTTCCATTCCACCGGCTCGATATAGGTGGCATCTGCCATACCCGGGTCGGTCATGATGGTGGCCGGATTGGAGTTCACCAGAATGATGCGGTAGCCCTCTTCCCGCAATGCCTGACAGGCCTGGGCGCCGGAATAGTCAAATTCACAGGCCTGCCCAATGACGATGGGTCCGGCACCGATAATCAGTATGCTGTTGATGTCTGTACGTTTAGGCATGTTTCGCCTGACTCATGAGTTCAATGAAATGATCAAATACCGGGGCTATATCGTGTGGTCCCGGACTGGCTTCGGGATGCCCCTGAAAACCAAATGCCGGTTTGTCGGTGCGATGCACCCCCTGCAGCGAGCCGTCAAACAATGACTTGTGGGTCACTTTCAGGTTGGACGGCAGGGTTTCCTCGTTAACCGCAAAACCGTGATTCTGGCTGGTGATGAAGACCCTGCCCTGATCAAGATCCTGCACCGGATGGTTTGCTCCATGATGACCCAGCTTCATCTGCGCAGTTTCAGCACCACTGGCCAGCGCCAGCAGCTGATGGCCGAGACAGATACCGAAAACCGGAATCTCGGTTTGCAGGATCTCCTTGATGGCATTGATGGCATAATCACAGGGTTCGGGATCGCCCGGTCCGTTCGACAGGAAAACGCCATCCGGGTTCAGTGCCAACACCTCAGCGGCTGGCGTATTTGCCGGCACCACCGTTACCTTGCAGGCACGATCGCGCAGCATACGCAGAATATTCTTTTTCACCCCGAAATCATAAGCTACCACGTGGTAGTCCGGCGCTGGCAGGTCCACTTTATGCCCAAGCTCCAGTTCCCAGGTGCCTTCAGTCCACTCATAGGATGCCTTGCAGCTCACTTCTTTTGCCAGATCCATACCGACCAGGCCCGGGAACGCTTTGGCCTCCTGCAGGGCTTTGGCCTTGGCACTCTCGATATCGCTGTCGACTTCTGGACCTGCCAGCAGGCAGCCGTTGGTTGCACCATTGTCTCGCAACAAGCGGGTTAAACGCCGGGTATCGATTTCGGCAATGGCCACTAAATTGCGTGCCTTCAAAAATTCACTCAGGGTCTGTTCATTACGGAAATTGCTGGCCAGCAAAGGCAGATTGCGAATAACCAGGCCGGCTGACCAAAGCTGCTCAGCTTCGTCATCTTCCGGTGTCGTCCCGGTATTGCCGATATGCGGGTAGGTCAGTGTAATAATCTGGCGGGCATAGGAAGGGTCAGTCAGGATTTCCTGATAGCCGGTCATGGCCGTATTAAAGACAACTTCGCCAACCGATAGGCCTTCTGCACCAATAGCTATCCCATGAAAAACTGAACCGTCTTCCAAGACAAGGATAGCGGAGTTGTAGCTGTTCGCTGACAAATTACTTGCCCTTATTCATATTGTGCTTATTGGACTTCCGGGAGAGCAGAGCCTTTTATGAATTCTGCAAATGCCTGGCATTTGCAGGCCTAAAAAAAAAGCGGAAGGAGTGAAAACTCTTTCCGCTTTTTTAAAATTTGTACAATTCAGGACTGCTCATCTTGAGCGTGCATTCTATAAAATTTGGCAGACAAAAGTCCAGCCACAATCGCCAATCAGGACAATCTCACACCTTTCTTCGCCGAAGCGCTGGTCGTCACCCCCACGCCGGCCAGAATCAACGCCCCGCCTATCAGCATATTTCCTGTCAGCGACTCATCCAGAAACAGTATGCCCCAGAGTATGCCAAAAGCCGGAATCAGGTAAGTCACTGAAACTGTCTTGGCCACGCCGACCTGTTTCAGCAAGTGATAAAACATGATCAGGGCGATGGCTGTTGAAAACACTCCCAGTGCCAGCGCGCATAACCAGGAAAGCGCTGAAGGGGTGTGATCTGGCCAAAACCACAGGCCGAAAGGCAACATAAAAATGGCGGCATACATCTGGCTGCCGGCAGCAGCAGTGATCGAAGGAAATTTATGCAGATGCAGGGATGAGTAACAGCTGCCATAAGCATAGCCACTGGTCGCAAGTACGGCTGCCGTGATGGGCAGTAATATCTCGCCATAATCAGCACTACCAGGAGAGGCCAGTACAAACACACCGGCAAAGCCGAGCACCAGACCAATGATGCCAACCCAGGTCAGCGTTTGTTTTAACCAGAACCAGGCAATGATAGCGCTGAACATGGGGACCGTAGCATTGAGCAGCGAGGTATAACCTGCCGTCATGCTGAGCGAAACATAGCTCAACAGAGTGAAAGGTATTGCAGTAGTGAAAATGCCGACCCAGAAAAACTCTCGCCAGTGTCGTCTGACGATATGAAACTCGCCGCGTTTAAAAATCAGGGGCATCAAAAACAGTGAAGCAATCAGCACGCGCATGAAAATTAGTGCGAAGGGCCCAAAGTCAGGGCTGGCAATACGCAGGAAGAGAAAAGAGCCTCCCCAGATGGCTGCCAGTAGGCTGAGCTCTGCGAATTGTAATCTGCTGATGTGTCAGTCCCTTTGAAAACTAACCGCTAATTCTGCCCGCGTTGCAATTCAGCTGAAGAATTATCAGCCAGGTCCAGATTGATAGGCTGGATATCCTGCCAGACAATTTCCCGGTCGGCATCCAGGTTTCGAATAAAAAAGGCTCTCCCATCCAGTCGCCAGGTAATTTCAGACTGCATGGGAACGCCGTCAATCAATTCAAAACGCAGAGAAAAAAATCCATCCTCAACGTGTGATAAAAAGAAAGGAGAAAAAGGCTCGATGACCCTGACCTGCAGTTCCCTGATGTACTCAGCCTGGGTATCAATAATGAGTGTGCCTTCGATATTTTCAAATATTCTTTCCCGGTCTTCTTCCATGGCACGAAAACCCAGGTACAGGAGATGGCCCTCCTGACGAATTAAATGAACGCTGTTGCCTAGCAGCATATCAATGAAGCGCTGCTTTTCATCGCGCTCATCTCTGTCATCGCGCTCACTGGCTTCCCGGTTTTGCCTTTCTAGTCTTCTTTCCTCGCGACGTCGAAGTGATCGCTCCCGGTCTTCCCGGTGCTCTGCCAGTCTTTCCTCACTGGGCGGCATGCCATTAATCGCCAGCAGCTGTTCCCTTTGTAGAAAAGGCAGGCTGTTATCACGCCGGATAGTTTGGCTTTCCTGCGCCAGCCTGTCCTCAATGGTATAGGTGTAGGCCCAATTGCCGTTGTAGATATTTTCTATTCTGGCAACGTAATCAAGGATCAGAGCGTAATAGCGCTCTGACTCTGGTAGCGGCTGTGCCTGAACACCGGCCAGTCCCGCACAAAGAGCAACGAATACACTTAAGCGGAAAAGCATTTTCACCCCAGTTATTCCCCCTGGGCAACGGGACGCGAGGGATCGGTTATCCACTCACTCCAGGACCCTGCATAAAGCGCAGGTTCTTCAAATCCGGCAATACGCAGTGCCAGTATATTATGGGTTGCCGTCACCCCGGAACCACAATAACAAAGCAGTGGTTTGTCGGACTGCACCAGTGCAACAAACTTTTCCTGCAACTCAGCAGCCGTTTTGAAGCAGCCATTTTCACCCAGGTTGCCACTCATGGGTGAACACACGGCTCCTGGAATGTGTCCGGCTACCGGATCAATGGGTTCCTGTTCTCCCCTGAAGCGCATCAGTTCTCGGGCATCCACCAACTGATACTTGCTGGCATCAACATCTTGCACCGGCACCTCACGACACAAACTCTCACACGCTGCATAGTCGAAATTTGTGCTGGCCTGCGGCCTTTCCTCGCCACTGGCGGTTTGCCCCTGTATTGCCAGCCAGGCCTGCCAACCGCCATCAAGCACCCCGACCCGCTCATGGCCTATCCAGCGCAGCAACCACCACAGACGGGCAGCAAAGGCACCACCGGCATCATCATAGGCCACCACCAGCTTGTCCGGACTGACTCCCCAGCTTTGAACTTTAGCGATCCACGCCGTTCTGTCCGGTAAAGGATGCCTACCGGTTATTCCAGCAATATGCGGGCTGCTCAGATCTTTATTCAAATCAGCATAGACGGCGCCGACAATATGTTCCTGCAGGTAGGCAGCATGCCCTGCCTCGGGCTGCATTAGGTTAAAGCGACAGTCAAAAACCAGCACATCAGGATCTGGCATTACTTCCTGCAAACTGTTTACTGATATCAATTCATTCATTTGTGTTTGTCTCCGGATTTGTCGCCAGTTTATCCTCAGGATGCAGCAGGCGTGAAGTTATCGTCCCTGCAGTCATCGCGCCACTGACATTTAATGCCGTGCGAGCCATATCAATCAAAGGCTCTATTGAAATTAAAAGGGCCACCAGCAGCACTGGAAAGCCAAGTGCCGGCAGAACCATCAAGGCGGCAAAAGTCGCACCACCACCGACGCCCGCCACGCCGAGGGAACTGATCGTCACAATCGCCAGTAAGCTGGCAATAAAGCCCAGTGAAGCCGGATCTACACCCATGCCTGGCGCAATCATCACTGCCAGCATGGCCGGATAGATCCCGGCACAGCCATTTTGTCCAATGGTGGCACCGAAACTGGCCGAGAAATTTGCCACGGCGGGCGAATTTTTCAGGATTTTAATCTGGGTTTCCACATTCAGTGGAATGCTCGCTGCAGAGCTGCGTGAGCTGAAGGCAAACAGCAGCACCGGTAGCACTGCCTTGAAATAGCGCAAAGGATTTACCCTGACCAGACTCAACAAGATACCGTGAACAATAAACATCAAGGCGATGGCTATATAAGATGCAATGATGAATTTAAGCAGATCCAGCATATCCTGCACATCAGAGCTGGCAGACACATTCACCATCAGTGCCAGCACGCCATAGGGGGTAAAACCAATGACAAGACGGACCAGCTTTAATACCAGTCCCTGAGCAATTTCTATGAAATGCCGTAATGTTTCACCACTTTTTGCATCATCACGGCTCAGGTGCAGGGCGGCAATGCCCAGCAGTACGGCAAAAATAACCACCGCTATGATGGAAGTATCACGCAAGCCGGCCAGGTCGTAAAAAATATTTTGCGGTAAAAAAGACGCCAGCAAGTCTGCCAGCTTGAGTTCACTGAGTTCAGCTTGACGCTGAAGCAGAATTTCCTGCCGGGCCAGTTCTCGCGCCCCCTGGGTCAGACCCTCGGCACTCAAGCCAAACAGCAAACTGATGCCTATCCCGATCAGGGCTGCTATCAGGGTTGTCAGCAAGAGTATACCGATGACGGAAAAACTGATCTTGCCGAGCCCGGCCACGTCATTGAGCTTGATGACTGCCGCCAGAATGGAAACCAGGATCAGCGGCATGACAATCATTCTGAGCAAACTGACATAGGCGCTGCCGAGCAGATTGCTCCAGACCAGCGTGCCGTCAATGAGAGCAGGCTGATTCTGATACAGCACTTGAAACAGGGCACCCAGAACCACCCCACAAACCAAAGCCGTGAACACACGCTGACCCAGGCTGTAGTTGCGCTCCTGCAAACTGAACAGCAAAGAGACCAGACCTGCAAAAGCCAGCAAATTAATAACTATCATGACAAATCCCGCATGGCTGGATGTCGGCTAAGCAAAAGCAGAGCATCTTTAAGCAGTGTCTTACCCGGCTCCATACGCGGCCAGGTTGACAGCCCCGATGGGTGTGGTAAGGGAAGCAAATCAAATTCCTGCCCTGCCCGTTGGCAGCGAAAAGACCTGCCGACAACTTCAAGCAGCTTATCAAATTCAACAAACTGCTGAATAGCCAGTTTACCCACGGCTATGACCAGTTGCGGCTTTAATATGCTGAAATCACCGTTTAACCAGTAACTGCAATTTTCAATTTCTTCGCGGTTTGGCACCCGATCTCCTCCCCTGGGATTTTTGCCGGGATAGCAACGGCACACGGCCGTCATATACACCGACTGTCGCACGCGGGCTTCATCCATCCCCGTATACTCTTCGAACCAGCTAAACAGGGTTTTGCCGGCGGTCCAGGCAAAAGGTCGCTGCAACTGAGGCTCTTTCACCCCGGGAGCCTGCCCTACCAGCATGACCCTGGAATTTACCGGACCGCAACTCACTACCGGCTTGTGCATGTCCGGACAACGCTCACATTGCAGTAAGGATTCTACATGTTTGATCAGTAATTGTGACATCTTGCTAAGAGCCTGAACCGGAGAATGTTCAGTCCACAGGTTTTGATAATCGCACAGGCTGCCTCAGCAGCTCAGAAAGGCCCAGGCAGACAAGCTTTTTAAGCTGTCATCTTAACACGTATCCCGCATGCTTCACTGTAGCACTGACATAACAAGAACCCTCAAAGGGTCAGAAGTATTTATTTTTGCCATCACAGATATTTCGGATGATTTGTATCAAGGAGCAATAAATAAATCTGATTATGCTAACAAGCATCAAGTATGAAAGGGGGAAGTAACGTGAAACGCAAGACTCTAGCAGGACTTATCTCAACACTCAGCCTCGGCATTGCCTGCTCATCCATTCAGGCTCATGAAGCGGGTGAATGGATTGTACGGGCTGGCATTGCAGGTGTTAACCCATCTGAAGACAGTGGTATTTTGCTGCCGACAGCAGTTTCACCCAACGGACAGGTCAGCATCGATGATGATGTTCAGCTTGGCCTGACCTTCACCTACATGCTAACGGATAACTGGGCGCTTGAATTGCTGGCCGCAACACCTTTTACCCATGAAGTGAGTTTTGCCGGCGACTTGAGCGGTCTCGGCTCGATAGCCACTGCCAAGCACCTACCACCCACGCTGAGTGCACAGTATTTCTTTGAAACGGACAGCAATATAAAACCTTATCTGGGTGTCGGTGTTAATTACCTGATGATGCTGGAAACCAAGGCTACCGCCAACGGCATGTCGGTACTGGATACCGTAGGCACCGGCGGCAATTATAGCATCGATGCAGATGATTCAGTCGGGCTGACGCTACAAGCTGGCATCGATATCGAACTGAATGACAGACTCATGCTCAATGCCGCCATCTGGAAAATGGACATTGGCACTACAATCACCGTGGCAGATACCCTGAACGTGGATCTGGAAATAGATCCCTGGGTTTACATGTTGGGTGTGGGTTACAAGTTCTAGTCAAACTGAGTGATTATCCGGGGCATGTCCTGCCAGGTATGCTCCGGATATTTGGCCAAAAAAATGAACAGTCTGTACGCTTACGATTTGCACAGCCTCTTCAATTTAGCTGCATGTTTCCTGCAATTTTTCTAGGCTTAATCCCGGCTATTGAATGCTGGAGCTGAATTTAATTTTCCAGTCTTGATTGGTTCCAGGGATGATTCATCCCTCTTGCTTCTGACACTCCTTAGGCATGAAGCAAGCTTGAGCAAAGCCCGTTAACTCCAATTAGCGGGCTTTTTTTAAGTCCCGCTATAAGCCCAGTACTTCCTGCATGCTGTAAACGCCTTTGTCCTTATCCTGCAGCCACATGGCTGCACGCAATGCACCATTGGCATAGGTCATGCGTGAACTGGACTTATGGGTGATCTCAATACGTTCGCCAGGGCTGGCGAACATGATGGTATGATCGCCGACGATATCACCGGCCCGGATGGTTTCAAAACCAATAGTTTTGTCTTCACGCTCTCCGATAATGCCTTCGCGACCGTACACAGCAACTTCTGCTAACTGTCTGCCCAGAACATGCGCTGCCACTTCCCCCATTTTCAATGCTGTACCGGAAGGGGCATCGACTTTATGCCGGTGGTGCGCTTCTATAATTTCGATATCACTCGATTCACCTAACACCCTGGTGGCCTGTTCAATCAGCTTAAACAAAACATTAACACCGACACTCATGTTCGGCGCAAATACGAGGGCAATTTCTTCACCGGCCGCATGAATGTGCTGTTTTTCGTCTTCGGTAAAGCCGGTTGTGCCGATCACCATCTGTTTACCGTATTTACAACACAGATCCAGATGCATCAGTGTGGCTTCAGTGCCGGTGAAATCAATAAGTAGATCAAAATCATCGATCACCTGCTCCAGATCATCGACTGTCACCACATGCAGGGGATCAACACCACCGATCAGGCCTACGTCTTTGCCCAGGTCCGGACTGTTCTCAATAACAGAAGCCGCTCCAATAGAGATTTCCGGTATTTCCTGTATAGCCTGAATCAGGGTTTTACCCATGCGCCCGTTGGCGCCGCCGATTGCTACATTCAGCATAATCCTTACCTGCTTTCCACGTTTGCTGATTATTCTATTACAAGTTTCTACTGGCTGTCGCTCAGGACAGTCTCAGTGTCAGGCTTTTATGGGCCTGCGGCCTGAGTGACTGTTTTATACTCACTGGCTTATACGCTCTGGCAGCTTTTGATTTTACTGATAAACTACAGGGGTTTTATCCTTACAAACTGTCAAGCATCAGGAGCAAGACAGAGCCACGATGACATTACTGAAAAATCGCTTGATCCTTTCGACACGACTGAATGTCCGGACGAGCATTCGATCCTGTCTTGCCACTGTGCTGTTTTTAATTATTCAGCCGGTTCAGGCACAACCCCAGGTCATTAACCCCAATCCAGATGTAGGCAGCATGCCGGAAGCTGTTCAACTCGTGATTGATGGTCATGGCCTGCCGGGCTCAAGTTTCAGCATGCTGGTACAGGAAGTGGGCGCACCCAGCCCCCTGCTCGCGCGCAATACCGGCATAGCATTTAACCCGGCTTCTGCCATCAAGACCCTGACCACGCTGGCGGCGCTGGAAGAGCTCGGTCCGGCCTTTACCTGGCGTACCGAATTATATGCACTGGGCCCTGTCAGTGATGGTGTTCTGCAAGGTGACCTGCTCATGAAAGGAGGAGGAGATCCCTTTTTAGTGGAAGAGCAACTCAGAAACATGCTCAAGGCCTTGCAACGCACCGGCATTGAACATATCACGGGAAACCTGATACTTGATGGTAGCTACTTTGATCCGACCGTCGAGGATGCCCAAAGCATTGATAACCAGAATGGTCGTACCTACAACACAAATCCCAACGCCTTCATCTCAAATTTTCAGGCGGTGACTTTCTATTTCTATCCCCACCCCGATGGCAGAAATGTCGTGATTACTGCTGACCCGGAGCTGCCCAATCTCAGGGTCACCAATCGCCTACGCCAGGTTGATCGCCCCTGCAATGGTTTCCAGCGGGGTGTCAGTTTTAATATTAACCGGGAAGATATCTCCGAAATAATTTTTGAAGGCCAGTTTCCAACCCGCTGCAGCCAATACCAGATGACCCGCGAAGTGCTTGATCCGGCCACTTATACTTTCGGTCTGTTCATGCAGCTCTGGTCTGAGCTGGGCGGCCAGCTGGATGGCGATCTGATAATGCGAGCCGTGCCAGACGCTCTGGACCCCGTGCTCGTGTGGAACTCATTACCACTATCCGATGTCATCAAATCCATCAATAAATTCAGCAATAACCTGATGACCCGTCACTTGCTGCTGACCATTGGCGCGGAAACACTGGGACCGCCGGCAACCGTAGGAAAAGGCATTCAGGCGGTTAATTATTTTCTGGAAGACAGGGACTTCGACACGAGCCTGCTGAACCTGAGTAACGGTGCCGGGTTATCCCGGGATACACGAATTACTACCGAACTGCTGAATGCCATTCTGCGCGATGCCTGGACCAGCCCCTATATGCCGGAATATGTCGCATCTTTGCCGATTAACGGCATGGATGGCACGATGAGGGGGCGCCTGCGTGGTCGCGAGCTCTCCGGCCGCATGCATATCAAAACCGGTACACTGAATGAAGTCTCTGCCGTAGCCGGTTATGTTTATTCCCGCAGCAACAAGGTCTATGCCGTCACCGGGATCATCAACCATGAACTGGCTGACCGCGGTCCCGGTGTTGAATTGATGGATGCTCTCTTGAACTGGGTGTATCAGCAATAAGCTAAGCTGACAAAGTGCGTTTTGCTCTGCCGTTCTTTTTATCCTGCCATGCTCACCCCGCGCACTCTTCAGGGGATTTTTCCGGCGCTGTCGAGATGAAATCGAGTATGAAAATTTTGTTAAGTTTTTGAAGGAAACTCCAAAACACCGTAGCTTTAAAAATTCAGATGGATCTAGCCGATTAGTAAGAAAAAACGCGATATTAGAATTAAAAGCCCAATTTTATGAAAGAGCTTACAACTACCTAAGTGACTGAATAAAATTTAGCTTTTAAGGCAGCATCAGTGCGTAAAACAGCTCAGGATTTAAGGGAATCGACGAAAGATTTGACCCCTTCGAACCATCCCGATTTTTTAGGTGACTGCCGATTCCCTTGCGACTTGTGAATCTCCTCAAACTCTTCGAGCAGTTCTTTCTGACGCTTGGTCAGGTGTATGGGGGTTTCGACGATGACGCGACACAGAAGATCTCCCTGGCTGCCGCCACGCACTGGCGTCACACCTTTGCCACGCAGGCGGAAGAGTTTGCCGGTCTGGGTCTCCGAGGGAATTTTCAGCTTGACCTTGCCTTCCAGGGTCGGCACCTCCAGTTCACCGCCGATGGCTGCATCGGTAAATGAAATGGGAATTTCGCAGTAAAGGTTACTGCCATCGCGTTCGAAAATCGGGTGCGGTTTTACCGCCATCTGTACATACAGGTCGCCGGGTGGACCACCGTGCATACCGGCTTCACCTTCTCCTGCTAAACGGATACGGTCACCATTGTCGACACCGGCCGGCACTTTAACCGAGAGTGTCTTGTTTTCCTGTACGGCACCGCGGCCATGACAAGTATCGCAGGGGTCTTTAATGGTTTTACCGGCACCCTGACAACGTGGACAGGTCTGCTGCACGGAAAAGGGGCCCTGGCGCATTCTGACCTGTCCCAGACCGCCACAGGCCGAACAATCTTCCGGTTCTGTGCCTGGTCTGGCACCACTTCCATCACAGGTTTTACAGCTGACTGAGGTCGGGATTCTTATTTTAACGGAAGTCCCCTTGACGGCATCTTCCAGGCTGACTTCCAGGGTGTAACTCAGATCGGCGCCGCGCTGCACATGGCTGCGACCTCCTCGACCACCACCTCCGAAAATATCACCGAAGATATCACCGAAAATATCACTGAAACCCTGTGCACCGGCACCGCCAAAGCCCTGCGGGTCAACACCATCATGACCGAACTGGTCATAGGCCGAACGCTTGTCTTCATCGGCCAGCACTTCATACGCTTCGTTGGCTTCCTTGAAACGCTTCTCTGCTTCCGCATCGTCGGGATTACGATCCGGATGGTTCTTCATCGCAATGCGCCGATAGGCCTTTTTGATATCCTGCGTCGTCGCAGAACGTTCGACGCCAAGAACTTCGTAATAATCTCTTTTACCCATAGTTTGCCTTAACAGAAAAAAACTAACGCAGGGCTATCCCCACGTTAGTTTCCCAGTACTCCTTTAACGGCAAAGACGAAAGCTTGAAAATTACTTCTCGTCTTCTTTGACTTCTTCAAATTCCGCATCGACGGCATCATCGGAAGCTTCATCAGCACTTGCTTCAGCTCCCGCATTACCGGCTTCGGCAGCCTGCTGTGCTTCAGCATACATACGTTGGGCCAGTCCACTGGAAGCGTCTGTCAGATCCTTGGTTTTGGCTTCAATCGCTTCCAGGTCATCGCCTTTGAGGACTTCTTCCAGGGCCGTAATTGCCGCTTCGATCTTCTCTTTTTCCTCAGCCTCAACTTTGTCTTCGGCTTCCGTGAGGGTCTTCTTGGTGGCATGCACCAAGCCGTCAGCGGTATTGCGTGCAGTAATCAGGGCCTCAAATTTCTTGTCTTCTTCGGCATGTGATTCCGCATCAGAAACCATTTTTTCAATTTCTTCATCGGACAGACCACTGGAAGCCTTGATCACAATGGACTGGGCTTTACCGGTAGCATTGTCTTTCGCCGAAACGTTCAGAATACCATCGGCATTCAGGTCGAAGCTGACTTCAATCTGTGGCATGCCACGTGGAGCCGGCGGCAGATCGCTCAGATCAAAGCGTCCCAGTGACTTGTTCTGCGAAGCCTGTTTACGCTCACCCTGCACCACATGAATGGTCACTGCAGTCTGGTTGTCCTCGGCTGTCGAGAATGTCTGTTTCTTGCTCACCGGAATGGTCGTGTTCTTTTCAATCAGCGGCGTAGCAACCCCACCGAGGGTTTCAATACCCAGGGTCAGAGGTGTCACATCCAGCAGAAGTACGTCTGTCACATCACCGGCCAGTACCGCTGCCTGAATGGAGGCACCCATGGCGACTGCTTCGTCCGGGTTAACATCACGACGGGCTTCTTTCTTGAAGAAGTCAGCCACTTTCTTCTGCACCAGCGGCATACGGGTCTGTCCACCAACCAGAATGACGTCATTGATCTCGGATATATCCAGTCCGGCATCCTTGAGCGCAGTTTTCAGTGGCTCAATGGTACGATCAACCAGTTCTTCAACCAGTGATTCCAGTTTGGATCGGGTCAGTTTTACCACCAAGTGTTTCGGGCCACTGGCATCTGCCGTGATATAGGGCAGGTTCACTTCAGTCTGCTGGGCGGATGAGAGCTCGATTTTGGCTTTTTCCGCCGCTTCTTTCAGGCGTTGCAGCGCCAGCGGATCATTATGCAGGTCCATGCCGCTGTCTTTCTTGAACTGATCAGCCAGATAATCAATCAGGCGCAGGTCAAAATCCTCACCCCCAAGAAACGTGTCACCGTTGGTGGACAGCACCTCAAAAGAGTGCTCACCGTCCGTTTCGGCTATCTCGATAATGGATATATCGAAAGTACCACCACCCAGGTCATAGACAGCAATCGTGGAATCACCACTCTTCTTGTCCATACCATAGGCCAGTGCAGCAGCCGTGGGTTCGTTGATAATACGCTTGACGTCCAGGCCGGCAATTTTGCCGGCATCTTTGGTAGCCTGGCGCTGGGAATCATTAAAATAGGCCGGCACGGTAATGACCGCTTCGGTGACCTTTTCGCCCAGGTAATCCTCGGCGGTTTTCTTCATTTTTTTCAGGACCTGTGCAGAGACCTGTGGTGGCGCCATTTTTTCACCACGCACCTGTACCCAGGCATCACCGTTGTCAGCTTCTACAATTTTATACGGCACCATCTTCACGTCTTTCTGGACGACCTGATCCTTGAACTGACGACCGATCAGACGCTTGATAGCAAAAAGGGTATTATCCGGGTTAGTGACCGCCTGACGTTTGGCTGGCTGGCCAACCAGGGTTTCACCATCCTCGGTATACGCAATAATTGAAGGTGTTGTGCGATCACCTTCAGCATTTTCAATTACCTTGGCCTTGCCCCCTTCCATCACGGCAACGCAGGAATTGGTGGTACCCAGGTCTATGCCAATAATTTTACCCATAATTCATCTCTCCACTTCGTTTACTCGGTGCGCTTGCAGTTATATCGGTAAGCGCACCTGTTCTGCCTCTATATATTGGCCCTGTGTCCGTTATTTCAAGGACCTGTAATCAATTAGCTACAATTTTTTTGCGTTTTATCAAAATCAGCTGCGTGATCGTCAAGCAAGTCTCAATAGGGCATCATTACGCTGTTTAGCCAGGTCATTTGGAACCCTGTTTTAATGCTGCACCAACGAGCTCAGTCATTTTGAAACCAGCACCATCGCGGGCCGGATAACCCGACCATGCAGGGTGTAACCTTTCTGTACCACCGTCATGACGGTATTGGGTTCGACATCCGGGTTTTCCACCATCGACATGGCTTCATGTACCTGCGGATCAAATGGTTCGCCCTCAGGGTTAATCTGCTCAATTTCAAATTTATTGAGGATGCTTAAAAACTCTTTCTGGGTGAGCTCTATGCCTTCACACAGAGCCTTAACCTTCTCATCTTCTGGATCAGCAACTGCCTGCAGCGCCCGTTCCATGTTATCCATGACACTTAAAAGCTCAACTGAGAATTTTTCCAGGGCAAATTTGTGCGCCCTTTCCACATCGGCTTCACAGCGGCGGCGCATGTTCTGCACTTCTGCCTGGGCCCGCAGAACCGAGTCTCTTTGCTCGGCCAGAGCGGCCTCGACTGCCTCATCAATGGCTGCCTGTAGCTCTGAATCAGTCTCCTGCTCCCGGGTGTCTTGCCCCTTCGCTTCGGCCCTGTCTTCTGTTTGCTCTTCGCCCTGTTCTTCCTGCCCGGCTTTTTTAGAGGCTTCCTCGTCAGTCATGCTTCCTCCGCATAAAAGGTTTCTGTTGAGCTCAATCGAATAGACGCTATATGGGGTCATGCGTCTGCCTTTCAAGCATGCTAAGCATAAAAATTAGGCATCGAAAGCAGCTCGGATTCTGTACTACAATTCAGGACTCAAGCTGAGACTAAAAGTTGTATGCTCAATCAACTGACCATCAAGCATTACGCCATCGTTGAACAGCTCGACCTCGAGCTGAAACCAGGCATGACAGTAATCACCGGAGAAACTGGCGCCGGCAAATCCATTATGCTGGACGCTCTGTCACTGACCCTGGGTGATCGCGCCGATAAAGACGTTATTCAACCTGGACAGGATCGGGCTGAGATCAGCGCCAGCTTCAGCATTGACGATAACCCCGAAGCCCGTGAATGGCTGCATACCCAGGAATATGCAGCCGATGACAACTGCATTCTGCGCCGTATCATCACGCTTGAAGGCCGCTCCAAAGCCTATATCAACGGCAATCCCGTCACCCTGCAAGAACTCAAGCAGTTGGGGGAAATGCTGGTCGATATTCATTCCCAGCATGAACATCAGTCCTTACTGAAAACCTCGACACACCAGCGCCTGTTGGACGATTTCTGCGATACCCGCGAACTGGCTGCCTCTGTCGCTGCCCGGGCGCAGGACTGGCTGAGTCTCAATTCGACGCTGCAGGCCATGCAAAATGAAGCCGAAGAGCACAATGCCCGCTTTGAACTGCAGCAGTATCAACTCAAGGAGCTTGATGAGTTGGCATTGGGAATGGAGGAATACCCTAAACTGGAAGCCGAACATCAGCAGCTGAGTCATGCCGAAACCATCGTCGCCACCCTGCAGGGAGCGCTGGATCTGTGCCGGGAAAACGATGAGCACAATATCCAGTCGGCTCTCGGGCAAGTTCTGGCAATGCTCGATGAGCTGCCCTACCGCAGTGCCGCGGTGGAAAGCGCCTGTGAAATGCTCAATACTGCCATGATTCAGCTGGAAGAAGCCGGCAGCGAACTCAAACGTGCAGCCGAAAGCCTGGACATCGATCCGGCACGACTGCAGGATGTCGATGAACGCCTGTCTGCGGTTCACCAGCTGGCTCGCAAGCACAGGGTCAAGCCTGATGAATTGGCAGCCTTCCATCAGAAGCTGAAGGAACAGCTCAGTGATGCCAGTTCTGCCGATGAGCAGCTGGCCAGACTGCAGGAGCAACTCAATACCATTAAAAAAGACTATCAGGCCCTGGCCGATGAGCTGAGTAAAAAGCGCAACAAAGGTGCGAAGGAACTCGCCGCTGCGGTTAACCAACAGCTGGCACGGCTGGATATGCAAAGCGCCAGTTTCAGCATTGCACTGCATCCGGCTGCCAGCGAAAAACCTGCCAGCAGAGGTAATGAAAGCATAGAGTTTCTGGTCAGCACCAATCCGGGACAGCCCCCCAAAGCCCTGATCAAGATTGCATCGGGCGGTGAGTTATCGCGCATTTCCCTGGCAATTCAGGTGGTCACCGCGCAAACCTCTGCAATTCCTTCACTGATCTTCGATGAAGTTGATGTTGGCATCGGTGGTCAGGTGGCACTGTCTGTGGGCGAGCTGCTGCGCCAGCTGGGAGAAAAAGGTCAGGTATTGTGTGTCACGCACCAGGCTCAGGTTGCCAGTCAGGGCAAGCAGCATCTTTATGTCAGTAAATCGGCCGGCAAATCCGCCATCAGCACCCGAGTGGAAGAACTCACTGGCGAAGCCAAGGTCACTGAAATCGCCCGCATGCTCGGCGGCAATGCCAACAACGAAAGCTCCATGGCTCATGCCCGCCAGATGATGGCATCCTAGCAACAGCGAGCCCAGTAAGCACGAGTGACCTTTCCAAAGGTTGTTTTGAGCTTAACGAAGGCAGCGGCTTAACATATTCCTAAGAGCGTCGTCAGTATTTCCAGCCTTGCGGAAATGAGGAAAATTACAATTGCCTCATGAGCACAATAGCAATTTATTGGCAGTCTTTGCAGAGGCCGTATATGTATAGTGAATGATCGCTAATTGTAAAACCCTTGGCCTTCGCCTGCTTCTTCTGCTGGGTTTCAATCACCTCATCGAAGAATTCTTCCACCTTGCCGCATTTGGTGCAGACAATATGGTCATGGTGATCCTCGGTCATCATTTCGAACACGGAATGACCACCTTCAAAATGGTGACGCATGACCAGGCCGGCTGTTTCGAACTGGGTGAGGACACGGTAAACCGTCGCCAGACCGATATCTTCATCGGAATCACGCAGGGCTTTATACACATCCTCGGCACTCATGTGGCGCCCCTCCGCTGCATCCAGGATTTGCATGATTTTCACCCTGGGCAAGGTGACTTTGAGTCCGGCGGCGCGGAGTTCCTGATTTTCTCCTGACATGAAACGGTTTCCTCTGTCCTGCGTTGCCAGATTTCATGTTGCTGGCTTGTTTTTTACGGATTTATCCCTATCTGTTACTGAAGAAGGGAAAGAGGTATTATGCCTTTCCACGAGACTAAGTAAAGGTAAACCACTTGAAAGCTGTTTTTACCATCCTCATGGTGTTCTGCCTGACGGCTTGCAGCAGTAGCCTGCGCTTTCCGGGTGTCTATCGCCTGGATATTCCGCAGGGCAACATCATTACACAGGAACAGGTAGACCAGCTACGGCCGGGCCTTACCAAGCGCCAGGTCAACTTCATCATGGGCACCCCGCTTATTCAGGATACCTTTGACCAGAACCGCTGGGACTATGTCTACAGCTTTCAGCCAGGGGGCGGTCAGCGGGTCCAGGAACGCATCACAATTTACTTTGATGCTGCTGGCCAGATGACGCACTTCGAGGGTGATTTCACCCAGACGCCTGAGAACGATCAGTTCGGTCGTACGGCTGCCAACTAGCTTTTTTTATTCTGCTGTTTGCGACTGGCCGCTTCACGTGCCAGCCGGGCTTTTTGCGCACGTTCGGCACGTGCCTGCTTGGGATCAATCAAGAGCGGTCGATACAGCTCCACGCGATCCCCATCCTGTAATTCATAGTGCTCTGGCAAGGGCAAATGCTTGCCGTCCAGTGGTCTGGAAAAAACCCCCATTCGAACAGTGGCCAGATCAATATCGGGGTACTCTGTTGAAAGGCCCGAGCTCATCACCACTGCCATTGCGTTGGTGCCCTGTTTCACCGTCAGCTGTCTTAAAAAATGTTTATCCGGCAAGGCATAGGCAACTTCCACCTCGATATTTGGGGTCTTGCCCATATCCGACAGCAGCTTTTCCGATGCCTTGTCCATGTCCTCAGCCATAAAGTTCATCGGCCCTTTTGCAAACGGCATTGACCAGACTGCGGCAGGAACTGTCAAAGAGTTTCCTCAAAACCACATCCAGCAGCCCCGATTCAAACTCAAACTGCATGAACAGTGAGGCCTTGCAGGCATCTTCTTTGAGGGGAGTGAAGTGCCAGCGGGCACTGAAACTTTTAAAGGGCCCTTCCACCAGTTCCATCTGCATGGACTCGGGTGCCTGCAGAGTGTTTCTGGTGGTGAAGGAATATTTAAGTCCGGCCTTGCCCAAATCCAGCCGGGCTGTCACCAGCGCATCTGTACGCTCCAGCACCTTGGCGCCCAGGCAGCCTTCCATAAACTGCGGGTAGGACTCAATATCATTGATCAGCTCAAACATGGCCTGGGCAGAATAAGGCAGCAGTGCACTTTGCTGAATCTCAGTCATCCCTTCCCCATTTTCTGTTAAGGCACTTGCCTGCCTGATCGCTGACATCATGCATGCCGGCAGTTTACCAGAATTGCCCGTCTGCCATAGCGTCCATTACTTTGTCGTTTATTCATTGTTACGGGTAAACTGTGCCTTTCAAAATAATGATTACACATGGTTACGCCATGCTTTTGTTCAGTGAGGCTTTCTATGCACCTTAAAACTGCATCCCTGTTACTGTTTGTCAGCCCCTTGCTTTATGCCCAGGATTTTTCTGAAGATGCCACATTTGGCGATACCGAACTGGTGAGCGGCTTTACGCCTGATCCTTTCAGCATTGAACTGGCTGCCGGTGGCGAGATTGACGCCAGCACACTGGATAGCAGCTGTAACGGTTTCATTGCCAATGCGCCCGATTTTGAGCTCACTTATGAGGGCGATCTCTTTCCGCTGATTATTTCCGTGGGTTCACAGAGCGATACCACGCTGGTGGTTAATCTGCCTGATGGTAGCTGGCTATGTGATGACGATAGCGGCCAGGGGCTCAATCCCATGCTGGAAATCAGCGAGGCAGTCAGCGGTGTTTACGATATCTGGGTGGGCTCCTATGAAGAAGAAGGTGGTTTCCCACCGGCCATACTGCATATCTCGGAACTGCGTGCTTCCTACAGCACCACCTTAGACGGCGAGGAAACCACCAATCTGGCCAATCTGCCCGGTGAGGTTTACCAAGGCGATCTCAGCGAGACTGATACTGTTGAAGACGACGGTGCCTATAGCGATACCTATAGCTTCGAGGGACTTAGCGGCAATATTGCAGTGATTGATCTGCGCAGTGCAGGTTTCGACTCCTATCTGCGCCTGCTCAGCCCCAGCGGTGAAGTGTTTAGCAACGATGATCATGACGGTGATACCCGCCGTTCCCTTATTTCCCAAGTACTTGATGAAAGCGGCACCTACACGGTTGTGGTCACCTCCTTTTTTGCCGAAGAAACCGGCGACTATGCCCTGGGGATTGAAGCGGGCCTGACGCCAATGCCGTTTGACATGGAACTTGAAGGCACTCTGGCTGACGGGGATGAGCTGACCGAAGACGGCTCCTTTTATGATTTCTACGAAATTACCGGCGTACCGGGTCGCAGCATCCTGATCGATCTGTATTCCGATGATTTCGACACCTACCTGGTACTGGAAACCCCCTCCGGCGAGCAGATTGAGAATGATGATGCCGACAGCACCAGTCACAGCCAGATTCGAACCGAACTGGATGAATATGGCATCTATTACGTGTACACAACATCCTATGCCGCCAGTGAGACCGGAGATTATCGCCTGACGCTTGCCGATGCGGAAACAACCCCGGCGCAGGGAGGTTCACGTGATACCCGCACGATCAGCCTGGATGAACAGGCGACCGGCAATCTGGCCCCAGGCGATGCCATTGGCGAGGAAAACGAATACATGGATTATTTTGCCTTCAGTGGCGAAGCCGGAGAAACTGTACGCTTTGAATTGCAGTCCGATGCGTTTGATACATTCCTGACCGTCATCGACCCCGACGGGCTGGAATATGACAATGATGATTTCAACGGCAGCACCAGCCAGTCCGTTGTTGAACTGACCCTGCCCCAGACCGGGCGTTATTCAGTCATCGTCTCATCCTACTGGGCCGAAGAAACCGGCGACTACAACCTGCTGGCCATGAACGGCACCGGTAGCTCGGTGATCTTTCCGGACACAGGCTCTCAAAGTGGTGGCCAGGTTTACGGCATCTTTGTCGGGATCAGTGACTACAGTGAATTGCGTCAGACGCGACCCGGCTGGGGTGACCTGCCCTTTACCTCTGAAGACGCCCTGGTGGCACGCGATACCTGCTGGAAAATGCCGGCATGAGCCCGGACAACGCCATTACCCTGATTGACCGTGAGGCCACGGTGGAAAATGTCCGCGCAGCTTTCGCCAGCATGGCAGCCCAGATCGATGAAAATGATACCTTTGTGTTTTTCTATTCCGGCCATGGCGGACAGGAACAGCGCGCCGGCGGTTTTGTCGCCAGTGATGCCGATGGCTACGATGAGACCCTGGCCCTGTCCAATAACACCATCACCGATGATGAGATCAATGAACTGTTCAACATGATTGACGCCAGCGCCTCACTAATCATTCTGGATTCATGTTACAGCGGCGGTTTTGCCAAAGATGTGATTTCCCGACCGGGTCGCATGGGCCTGTTTTCCTCGGATGAAGACGTGCCCTCACTGGTTGCCAGCAAGTTCCTGGCCGGTGGTTATCTGTCATACTTCTTTTATGATGCCATCGATAATGGCAATGCCGATCTGAATGGTGACAATGCCATCAACGCCATGGAACTGAGCCAGTATATTCATGAGCGCTATAACGCCGAATCGCTGAGCAAGGGCCCTTCGGATTTCGATACCCCCGACTTCGGCTATCAGCACCTGGTAGCTGATCGCGGTGGCGTCGCTCACGACAAGATACTGTTCAACGTCCGTTAAATCCCCCTTCTTGCAGCAGGCTCTGTCAATGACAGAGCCTGCATTAATTTGCCCGCAAATTCTTTATAATGCGCGCCATGGCGAAAAAGCAGAAACATGACGACAGCACGATCGTCGTCAATAAAAAAGCCCGGCACGATTACCATCTCAATGACACCTTTGAGGCGGGGATAGCGCTCGCCGGCTGGGAAGTGAAAAGTCTGCGGCAAAAAAAAGTACAACTGGTCGACTCGCATGTCATCATCAAGGACGGCGAAGCCTGGCTGATCGGGGCACTGATCAATCCCCTGCCCACCACCAACTCACACACCATTGCCGACCCGACCCGCACGCGCAAATTACTACTCAACAGAAAAGAACTGGCACAGATTTTCTCCAGCGTTAATCAAAAAGGGCATACCTGTGTCTGTACCAAAATGTACTGGAAAGGTCACCTGGTAAAATGCCAGATTGCCCTGGCCAAGGGTAAACAGGAGTTCGACAAACGCGCCAGCGTGAAAGAACGCGAGTGGAATATCGACAAGCGGCGTGCCATGACTCACGCCAACCGGCGCTGATTTAATCCTTTCGGTATTCCAAAATGTCGCCGGGCTGACAATCCAGCGCCTCACAGATCGCTTCCAGTGTCGAGAAGCGAATTGCTTTAGCCTTGCCGTTTTTCAAGATGGAAATGTTGGCCATGGTGATGCCGACCTTTTCAGTCAGTTCCGTAACACTCATTTTGCGCTGCGCCAACATGACGTCGAGATTAATGATAATCATCTCAGCCTCGCTATACCGTCAGGTCATTTTCGGATTTAAAGTCCAGCGCACTTTGTAACATGCGCTCAAAGACCCCGGCTGCAGCGGCAACCACACTGGTGATGAAAATCAGGAATACACCCATCATCACGCCACCGGCAATATCATCCTTACCGTATTGTGTGATGATGATAATGGCTTCTGCTCCCAGCAAAAACACAATAAAGCTAAAGGCGCAAACTTTGATGGTACGCAGCGCGTTCACCCCTTGTGGTGAAAATACCGCATTGTTGCGAATATACGTGAGCAGCCTGAAGGCTTGCAGATAAGCCACAAACACCGCGATGAAAGCGACATAAATATAGGCCAGAAAAGGATCATTGAAATACACTTGGCTCAGCGTGGCATTGACATTGCGGCCTTCGTAGAGCGGAAAGCGGATAAGTATAAAGAGGGTCAACAACGCGATAAGCACAATGACACACTGAAGAAAAATCGTTGAAGCGCGTTTCATCACTGACTCCATACCATGTCCAGAGCCAGATAATATGAATAATTTTATCGTTTATCAATATATTTATATTGATAATAGGCAAATTTATAAGGCCAGTACGGCGTCTACCCAACACGTATCAGACAAGCTGGGCACTGAACTCAATCTGCCTGAACACGTTTTTCAGTCAAGAAATCCCGGCTTGGTCTCCTGCAGGATTGCCCGGATCGAGCTGCGATCAAGGTCTGACAGATGGGCATAAGCCTGCGTCTGGTCGGTGCCGGACAGAATCTTATCTGCACGTCTGCTGATGTAGGCAAGCACCTGTTCAGGCAGGGCATCGAAAGCTTCCGAATAAATCAGATAGCTAAGGGGATAGGTGAAAACCCGGGTTTGCAGGTCGAATTCCCGCAGCGAACGGCCATAGCCATCAAAGGGCCCAAGCGATTGAAAATATTCCGTAAAGCCGGAGACACCTTCAACCGTATCAGTCAAAGGCGCCTCCCCCGACATGAACAGAGCACGCAACAGCGGCTCGCTTTGTTCGGCCAGCTCTTCTGCTGTGAGCGTACCTTCACGCTCGGCAATCGTGCGAACCTGGTAGTTGACCCGGGCAATTTCATTTTGCACATCAACCTGATGCTACATCACCAGCAAGGCCACAATATCACTGTAAGAACTGAGGTAAGGACTGGTGTCGAACAAATCCTCAAGACTTGCCCTGTTTCCATCGGCAATCCTGTCCAGGATATCGGTGCGTGGCGAGGGGAAAAACACATTGCCACGATGCAACTGATCACCATGCATGCCAGTGACGTACCAGCCACCCCAACGCTGTTCAAGTGGCATAGTGCTGTTGCTGGCAAATTCACTGTCTCTGGCAAAATAAACATTTCCTTCAGCATTCGTCAGCGCCGAGTGCATGGTAAAAATAGGCGAGCCGCCATTGGATAAATGATTATCCACATGGCAATTGAGACAACGACTGGTATGCCGGCGCAGTTCGATATCCGCATCAGGCTCCAGCGGTATTTCATAAAAGGTCGGCCCGATAACAGCATCCATGGAAGCAATTTCCAGCGAGGGTGTGCCGGCAACATAGGCAACATAGACCTCATCATTAAAGTAAATGGCTCGTGGTGTTTCCGGCGATATCAGGCGGCCTTTCAGCGCCGTTTGGGAAAATACCATCACCTGAGAACTCGGGCTGATGTGCAATGCCTCCAGCAGTTCATCCAGGTAACCTCGCTCACCCTGATAAGCAATACTGACATCCCCGGCATCAATGGCTTCAAACAGGCGCGTGAACGCATCATTGGCAGACTGGGCATAATCTATGACGGGTACCTGGCTGCGATATTCCAGTAAACGCTGGGCAGAGGCGCCGAAGGGTAAGAGTGATATCAGCAGAAAAGTCAGTGCCTGCACTGACCATTTATAAGAACTTCGACGTAATGATGTATTCATCAAATCACCTGTAACCATGATTGCTCTGTCTAATAAATGTGCTCCTTGCTTTCATTTTTAAACAGGGATCGTGGATCAATTTGACCTAGCGCAAACTAGCTAGGAAAACCAAAATTGCCGCACCTATGCATAGCTCTTGCCTGAGAAATTACCGGTTTACCTATTGGAATACAGGAATCATGCAGGTTTCTTGATATTCAGAGAAAAGACTATATATAGGGCTTATATGGTAGAATTACCATTCTGCACAAAGGGGGCGCTTTGGATTCGACGCCGGTTACAAAACCCAGGGTGCATGCCGAGAGGGTATAGACTCTCGCTAATCAATCTATGCAACTACTATAGTTGCCAACGACGAAAACTACGCTCTAGCTGCTTAATATAGCCGGCTAGCGATTGCCACAGGGATGCCTGTAAACCAGTGTTTAGCAATCGTCATATAGA
>Ga0181585_10000026_pt1 | contig 82968 bp, 70 predicted proteins | sample 071ome_29_FD_132469 | JGI IMG/M metagenome (GOLD analysis project Ga0181585, IMG submission 132469) | Coastal salt marsh microbial communities from the Groves Creek Marsh, Skidaway Island, Georgia - 071407BT metaG (megahit assembly) | ecosystem: Environmental > Aquatic > Marine > Intertidal...
GCCTCGGGCCAGGTGATGCTGGTCAGGGGCAGGGCACCGGAACCGTCCAACGGCGTTTCCGGGGTCGCGATGCCGGTGTCCCGCACATAAGCCGCATACTGCGCGACGGTGGTTTCATAACGGGCGATGTAATACGTGGGCAAGGTCACTTCACCCTGACGCCGGGTGCGGGACCAGCGCTCGTTCTCATAGGCCATCCTGTCCAGGGCGGGATTGCTGCCCATGATGAAGGGCCCGGCCGGGATTTCCACGAAACCCAGCATGTCATCATCCGGCAGGAACCACATATCGCTGCGAAAGCCCGGCAGGGGCGCTGTCACCACAGCTTGTTGAATTGCATCTGTGTCCTGCGGCGCCTTGCCCTGCAGGAAAAGGAAAGTTCCAACCACGAGCGAGAGCAGAGTCATCACACTAAAGCCTAGTGTGCGTCCTGGCACTTTCCTTGTATCAGCTGCAGCCTTCTCACTCATGCGATGACTCAGGATTTCGCACAGGCGAAAGCCCAGTCGTGATCACAGGCACGTGAGTAGAGTTCTTCCGCGGGGGCCTCCATGAGATTCAATCCACCTTCCCGCAGCAGCAGGCGCAGATCCAGCTCATGTGGGTCATCCCGAGCTATGGCATTGGCGTCCAGCAGATTGACGCAGCCTGCCCTGAACTTGAGTTCACAGGATTTCGCGAAGTATTCGAGTGCGAGCTCTTCGTTACGCTCTACGATACGGCCTTCCCTGAACTGCACACCCAACTCATTGCAGGCCCAGGCCGCATTGTCACCGCAGTAAGTCGTCTCCAGCTGCAGTAGTCGTGCACAACTGTTGGACACACCCTCGGCACAGGCCTGCTGCCAGAACGGCAGACTATCGCCCGTATGCTGCCCATCTGTCTTACCCAGCAGGCTCATGGAACCAAACAATACAATCCACAGACCCATGTGGGCGAGGTTGGCGCGCCCGGAGAACCAGTCTGACTTCCACACATTCACCAGACTTTCCATCTTCACAGAGCGCACGAAATTATCTATGGCAATTACACTGAGGTTGAGCAGCGGCACACACAGCAACTTGTCATAAAAAGTGGGCGCGCCCAGCACACCCAGCAGGGTATACAGTGCAAAGACCCCGGCACCGTACAGCAGTCCGAAGAACACTTTGCCCAGCGCCGTTCGAGGCGACGTGGAGGGGTCGGTGATCAGCAGGTGCAAGCCAAGGAACACAGCGGCCGGTATTTCCGAGTCGATGAAATAGGGCACACCGGCGACGGCAGTATAGAGGGCACTGAAACCGAACAGCGTGATCGCGGCCATGCCGGTAACCAGGGTGATGGAGAAAAAATACATCACCACCAGGCCCACCAGGAACAGGAAAGTATAGATGTTGGGGGCCAGGGTCAGGGTCGAGGCAATTTCCTGACCCCAGGTGAGACTCGTGGTATTCGTGCTTATCAGCAACAGGGAAATGATGCCGAGGGCGAAGGCCGAGGGATTAAAGATGTGGACGTTCTTGCCCTCCCGGGTCCAGCGCACATATTCCTTGCCCATGAAGCCGAGGGCGATCATCAGGAACTGCAGGTAGAACCAATCGTCCCGGAACCACATGAACAGGTTGATGCTGAGGATGATGGGGATTGGCCCGAAGCCCAGGGTGTAGTCACGCTTTCGCGACCAGCTCAGCAACATGTCGAAGGTGTAGGCAAACAGAATCTGGGCCAGGATCAACCAGAAATGCTCATACACCGGCCGCCAATAGAAGCCCCAGTACAGGTATACACTGGACTGCACCATGGCCTGGATATAGTGCTGGGACCGCAGAAGAATGAAGAATCCAAACTGCTCGCCAGTGCGCTGAGCCTGCCACAGCTGGGCTGCCAGCCAGACCAGCAAGACGACCACCGCACCATAGAAGGAGGTGAGTAGCACTGCATTGCCCTGCACCCTGGGACTCAGGGAGAGCAGGGCCAGCCCCGCGATGAGCAGCAGGGGGTATTTGAAATTGCCGAGTGAGAGGCCAGTCTGGCCCTGGGATGCTGCTGGTTTTGCCATGTGTCGTGTCTTTAAGCTGTGAAAACCCGGGTGGAAGAATAAACCAGCCGTGGGGTCAATTCAATTTGCGCCGCGACCCGTCATGCCCCTTGAAATATGCCGGAAACAGGCGTAATTTCGGGGGATTAGGCCCCTCGTTCGGGCAGCAAAATAACAAGATTTGGAGGTTCTGATGAACAACCGAGCGCTGAGCAAACTGTCTCTCACCCTAGCCGCCGTAGTGGCCGCTTTCGGTGCCAGCAACGCCCAGGAAACCGCTATCCCCCGCACGGAATACGGTGACCCCGATTTTCAGGGTTTCTACACGTTTCGCACCATTACACCCCTGGTACGCCCCCGGGAACTGGAGCGCTTTGAGACCCTGACCCCGGAACAGGCGGCCGAATGGGAAGAGTTCGAGAATCGTCGCCAGAACCGGGACCTGATTATCGACAGCGTGGGGGGTGCCCAGTATCCACCGGGAGTGATTTCCTACAATGAATTCTGGTACGAGCGCGGCAACCAGACCGTGGCCGACCGCCGAACCTCCCTGATCTACGATCCACCCAATGGCCGCCTGCCACGCCTCAATGACGCGGGTGAGGCACGACGCGCCGAGTACCAGCAGATGGTATTCGAGAGTGCAGGCCCCGAGGGCCGGACCACGGTAGACCGCTGCATCACCGGCTTTGTCGGTGGCCCGCCCATGATCCCGGGCTCGTACAACAACAATATGCAGATCGTACAGACCGAGGATCATGTGATGATCCTCAACGAGATGGTGCACACGGCGCGTATCATTCCCTACGCCGATGACTTCGATATCAAGCAGGGCAAGTGGGAAGGCAATTCCATCGCACGCTGGGAAGGCGACACCCTGGTGGTGGAAACCACCGGCTGGTACCACGACTACAATCTGCGTGGCATGTCCGACCAGGCCCACGTGCTCGAACGCTTTACCCGGGTGGATGAAAATACCCTGGAATACGATTTTACTGTGACCGACCCGTTATCCTGGGATGAGTCCTGGTCGGCGCGCGTACCCCTGCGCTCCTCGCCTGACCCGGTATTTGAATACGCCTGTCACGAGGGTAATCACGGATTGCTTGGAATCCTTGCCGGCTGGCGTCGCTATGAAGTGATGGGCTTCAACGGCGATGGTTCGCCCAAGTCCGAAACTGGTGTTGTGGCCACGGATGAGTAAGTAAAAGAAACAACAGTACAACGGTGATAAACTGGGAGGGCCAGCTCGGTTGAGTTGGCCCTTTTTGTTTGTCAATTAAACGGCCAGTTTGATTAACGTTTAACGGCCTTTCTGTCGTTCTGTCTTTCTATTTGCAGCAAGGGATTTTCACATTACTCCTGTCATGAAGCATCGCCAACTCCTCATCAGCACGCTTTTTCTCGCGCTCAGCGGGCTGAGCTCAAACAGCTGGGCCGAAGTACGTTCAGTCTTTGTGCAGTCCACTCTGGATTACAACGCCATACTGATTACTGAAGTGGATGTAGTCTTCGTCTACAGCGAAGAAGCACTGGCAATGATTCCCGACACGAAGTCGGCATGGTACGGCGGCAAGCGACAGCTGCTGGAATCGTCGGGCGATAGCATCGATGTGGTGAACCTGTTTATCCCGCAGGGCTTCGATTCGTCCATGTTGAGCCTGCCGGAGCGACGCGGAGAAGCACTGAAGGTGTTTGTGTTTGGGCAACACGACGTCTCGACACGTGCACCCATCGACATCAGCGCCATGGAAAATGTGCAGGTGGAGATCAACCAGTTTGGTATCGTCGTAACACCTCGCAACTAGTCGAAGGATAGCCCGCTCATGCTCGAACCCGCCTACTTCATTTCATTCCTGTTGATCTCCATTCCGTTTATTCTCAGCCCCGGTCCGAACGTGGTGGTGATTATCTCGACCAGTCTCTCCACCGGTACCAGACGCGGTCTGCAGACCGTGGCGGGCATCTGGCTGGCCATGATCATCCAGCTCTTCATTGCAGCGGTGGGAACCAGCTGGCTATTGAGCGTCCTGGCCGAGGGCCTGATGTGGATCAAGTGGGCGGGGGTAGCCTACCTGGCCTATCTGGGCGCGATGGGGATCTATCGTTACATTACCCATAACCGCAGCGTAAAGGCGACGGCAACCGGCTCCTTTCAACGCGGCTTCTGGATATCCCTGACCAATCCGAAGACGATTCTCTTCTTCAGTGCCTTCCTGCCGCAGTTCGTTACCGACAGCAGTCTGTACACACAGCAGATTGCGCTGCTGTCCGTGACCTTCCTGTTTCTGGCCCTGATCCTGGATTCCAGTTACGCGCTGTTAGCCGGGCGGCTGCGCTGGATGCTGGCGCAGAAGAACTTCGATCGCATCCAGAACGGTATCAGTGGAACGCTCTACCTGCTGGCCAGCAGCGGCCTGCTGGCGCGAACATCCACGACCTAGGCAGACGTCACCAGCACACCGTGCCGGGTGCAACAGATTCTGCGCATTTTCGCGCAGGTTGGGACAGGTGCGGATGCACGGACACTGGCTCTTCCCCGACCTATTTCCCCAGGATTGCCTGATGATTACCCGGCGCTAAACCAGGCTGATCCCGGTCCGGCTGTCCAAATATGACAATCTGTAACATCGAGCCATGCCTGCTGAGTGCAGATTGAACTACGCAAGGTGGGTGGTTTATCCTTGAACCCCCTTTTTAGAACCACTAAAACAACAACGAGAGAGCTCATGATGTCCAAGAAGCCTTTTATCAGCACGCTGTGTGCTGCAGCCCTGGTATTGCCAGCCGCTGCATTTGCCCAAGTCGGCGGAAGCCCGGATATGGATCCGGTGAATGATTTGCCGAACCCCTATATCACCCAGGCTGGCTTCTTCAAATTGCCAGCAGACCGCCCCTGGGGCTCCTCCAGTACCGTGGAGATTCACCCCGACGGTGAGAGCATCTGGGTTGCAGAGCGCTGCGGCGGCAACGCCAATGCCTGTATCCAGAAGCCAGACGTAAACCCCATCATGCTGTTCGACAAGGATGGCAACCTGGTACGCAGCTTCGGTGCGGGTTACATCACCTGGCCACACGGTATCGAAGTGGATCATGAAGGCAATGTGTGGGTCGCCGATGCCCGCGGTACCGATCAGTACAATGACTATGATGGCGACGAGGACTACGGTCACCAGGTACACAAGTTCAGCCCAACCGGCGTTCACCTGATGTCCTTGGGCCGCAAAGGCGGTGGGCGCGACGAAGAATACTTCTATACCCCTAACGACGTGCTGGTAGCACCAGATGGTTCTATCTTCGTAGGTGAAGGCCATTCCAGCGCCGAAGGCACACCAAACCGCATGCACAAGTTTGATGCAGACGGCAATCACCTGTTCTCCTGGGGTGAGTGGGGCATGGGCCCAGGCCAGTTCCGTCAACCCCACGGCCTGGCCATGGATTCCAAGGGTCGCCTGTTCGTGGCTGACCGCGGTAACAACCGCATCCAGATCTTCGACCAGGAAGGCAACCTGCTGGATATCTGGTACCAGTTCAGCCGTAACAGCGGCATCTTCATCGATGACAACGACGTGCTCTACGCCGCAGATTCAGAATCCGGTTCCGTCAATCCAGACAACGGCCACTGGACTCGCGGCATCCGCGTGGGCAGCGCCATCACCGGTAATGTGGAATTCCTGATTCCTGACCCACAGCCCGATTGCCGTGGTACCTGTACGGCTGAAGGCGTGGTTGCCGACAAGCACGGCAATATCTTCGGTGCCGAGGTTGGCCCCGTTGGTGGTATCAAGCGTTATGTGCGCCCGGTGAAGTAAGCACCGACCTGGATTGCAGGCTAGTTGCTTTAGCTACTTTGCCGAAGCATTCGAAAGCCCGGTATCTCCTGATACCGGGCTTTTTTATAGAAAATAGGGACAGATTTATTTTTTTAAAAAATAAATCTGTCCCTATTTTCTCCAGCCGCGCTCATAAAAGAAAACCCGAGCCTGCAATTGTGGCAGGATCGGGTTTCCGGTTCGATCTTGACGGGGCTGGGTGCCTACGTCTTGCTGAGTGACTATTTCAGCGCGGGGCCAGCACTTACACCTGCGCCAGAATTTCGTTAAATGTGACACTTGGTCGCATTGCCGCAGAGGCTTTCACTGGATCTGGCTTGTAGTAGCCACCTACGTCCATCGCCACACCCTGCACTTCATTAAGCTCGGTCACGATCTTGCTTTCATTGGCGGCCAGTGACTCGGCTATGCCCTTGAAGTGAGCGGCCAGCTTGGCATCTGCTGTCTGTTGTGCCAGGGCCTCTGCCCAGTACATGCACAGGTAGAAATGACTGCCGCGGTTATCCAGTTCCTTGACTTTGCGTGAAGGTGACTTGTTCTCATCGAGGAACTTGCCGGTTGCCGCGTCTAGTGTATCAGCCAGGACCTGGGCCCGGGGATTGTTCGTGACATTCGCCAGGTGCTCAAGAGAAGCGGCCATGGCCAGGAACTCACCGAGTGAATCCCAGCGCAGGTGGTTTTCCTTCTCGAATTGCTGCACGTGCTTCGGCGCCGAGCCGCCGGCACCCGTCTCGAACAGACCACCACCCTTCATCAGGGGTACGATAGATAGCATCTTGGCCGATGTACCCAGTTCCAGAATCGGGAACAGGTCAGTGAGATAATCGCGCAGGACGTTGCCTGTGGCAGAGATCGTGTCCTGGCCCTTGGCGATGCGCTCCAGCGAGAAGCGACAGGCATCGTTCGGCGCCATGATGTGAATTTCCAGGCCACTGGTGTCGTGATCCGGCAGATACTGATTCACCTTCTTGATCAACTGCGCATCGTGGGCGCGGTTTTCATTCAGCCAGAACACAACCGGCGTATCGCTCAAGCGTGCGCGGCTTACCGCGAGCTTAACCCAATCCTGAATCGGCAGGTCTTTCACCTGGCACATGCGCCAGATGTCGCCTTTCTCTACCTCATGTTCCAGCAAGGTATTGCCGTCGCTGTCCACGACCGAGATCTTGCCAGCGGCGTCGGCTTCGAAGGTCTTGTCGTGACTGCCGTATTCCTCTGCTTTCTGCGCCATCAGACCCACGTTAGGGACGCTGCCCATGGTGGACGGATCGAAGGCGCCGTTGGCCCTACAGAAATCGATCACTTCCTGATAGATGCCGGAATAGCAGCGATCCGGGATTATTGCCTTCATATCGTGCAGTTTGCCATCGGGGCCCCACATCTGGCCGGAGGAGCGTAATGCCGCCGGCATGGAAGCATCGATGATGATGTCGCTGGGTACGTGCAGGTTGGTGATGCCGCGATCGGAATCCACCATGGCCATGTCCGGGCGTGTTTCGTAGCAGGCGGCGATATCGGCCTCTATTTCTGCCTGCTTGTCTGCCGGCAGACTCTTGATCTTGGTGTACACATCGCCCACACCGTTGTTTGGATCGACCCCCAGTTCTGCAAACAACGCGCCGTGTTTCTCAAACACATCGGCATAGTAAACCGTCACGCAGTGGCCGAAGATGATCGGATCGGACACCTTCATCATGGTCGCCTTCATGTGCAGGGACATGAGTACGCCCTTGTCCTTGGCATCGTCGATCTGCTCGCCTAGGAATTTACGCAGGGCACCGACGCTCATGCAGGAAGCGTCGATCACCTCACCAGCCTGCAGTGCGATGCCGTCTTTCAGCACGGTTATCTTGCCAGCCTCGTCGCTGTGCTGAATTTTTGCCGTGGTGGGCGCCGCAACCGTGGTGGACTGTTCAGAACCGAAGAAGTCACCGGCAGTCATGCTGGCCACGTGGGATTTGGAATCTGCCGACCAGGCACCCATGCTGTGCGGGTTCTTTTTGGCATAGTTCTTTACAGAGCCCGGGGCGCGACGGTCAGAATTGCCTTCCCGTAATACCGGATTTACTGCACTACCTTTGATCCTGTCATAGCGCGCCTTGGCATCCTTTTCCTTCTCGTTGGCAGGCTCCTCAGGGTAGTCCGGTAGCGCATAGCCCTTGTCCTGCAATTCCTTGATAGCCGCCTTCATCTGCGGGATTGATGCAGAGATATTGGGCAGCTTGATGATATTGGCCATGGGGTCCTGGGTCAGCTCACCCAGCTCCGCCAGCGCGTCAGAGATCTGTTGCTCGGCACTGAGGTAATCAGGGAAGTTGGCGATGATCCGGCCTGACAGTGAAATATCGCGGATATCAACTTCCACGTCCGATGCTTTGCAGAAAGCCTTGATGATTGGCAGCAGCGAATAGGTAGCCAGTGCTGGTGCTTCATCTGTTTCCGTATAAATAATGGTAGATTTTTGCTCTGACATCATGTTTCCTTGTAATTCAAATAAGCGAAGTTGAGCTAATCTCACTTCGAATGCTTGCGGCGCGTTGCGTGTTCAATCAGGAGCCGCCCTGTGGCTCTACTTGTAGCACTGCCTGTAACAGCAATAGCAGCACTAACCTGCCCGGCTGAATGAGTAAAATCCGGTCGTGCGATTAATCCAGATGGACGCATTTGAGGGCCCGAAACGGGCGCGTATTATAGCAGCGAAGCGCTTTATCGAATAGTACGGCCCCCTGCCGGGAGCCCCGCAAATCCCCTGATTACCCATCATCATCTTGTCGTAAAACAGCAATAAATCCGAGAAATAGCAGACTATGATCATCGAAACAGCCTTGCCTGATTTTCAACTGAGACAGGCGACCCGGGACGATTGTGGCCTGATTCTGGGCTTCATCCAGGAACTGGCCGAATACGAGAAACTGGCACACGAAGTGGTTGCTACCACCGACATCCTCGCCGACGCACTATTCGGTGATCGGCCCTATGCAGAGGTGATCATTGGCGAATACCAGGGCACGGCCGTGGGGTATGCCCTGTTCTTCCACAACTATTCAACCTTTACCGGCAGGCCCGGCATCTATCTGGAAGACCTTTACGTGCAGCCAGCCATGCGCGGCAAGGGCTTTGGCAAATGCCTGCTCGCCTACCTGGCCAGGCTGGCGGTTGATCGCAACTGCACCCGGGTAGAATGGTCGGTGCTGGACTGGAACGAGCCGTCCATTCAGTTCTATCGCTCGATTGGCGCCGTCCCCATGGACGAGTGGACAGTGCAGCGCCTGCATGGCGAGGCGCTTGCCGGATTCGCTGCAGAATTCAAGTAACAGGAAATCATCCTGCCGGGGAGACAAAAGGGGTAGTGCAAAGAGGTTTAGTATGAGCAGAACTGTGTATATCAATGGTGAGTATGTGCCCGAGGAAGAGGCCAGGGTATCGGTGTTCGATCGGGGATTTATCTTCGGCGATGGTGTCTACGAAGTCATCCCGGTGTTCCTTGGCAAGCTCGTGGACAAGCAGTATTTTGTGGAACGCTTGGACCGTAGTCTGTCGGAATTGAGCATCGCCTGGCCCTGCTCCACCGATCACTATCTGGAAGTCATGCGAGAACTCATCGACAGGAACGGATTGCAGGAAGGGGTCGTCTACTCCCAGGTTACGCGCGGCGTTGCCGACAGGGACTTTCCGTTTCCACCAAATGCCACACCCAGCTTCATGGCGTTCACTTCTGTCATGGCATTGTTGAACAATCCAGCCGCGCAAACCGGCATCAAGGTCGTGACCACCCCGGATCTGCGCTGGAAGCGCCGCGATATTAAATCCATCAACCTGCTGGGCCAGGTGCTGGCCAAGCAGGACGCGGTAAGCCGCGGTGGCAAGGAAGGCTGGATGATGGAAGACGGCTTCATTACCGAAGGCGTTTCGTCATCGGCCTACATCGTAAAAGACGGTGTCATTATCACCCGGCCCCTGTCTAACGCCATTCTGCCGGGCATCCGGCGGCGTACCTTGCTGGAACTGGCAGAAAAAGAAGCCATCGGCATCGAAGAACGGCTGTTTACTCTCAAGGAAGCCCTTGAGGCCGACGAGGCCTTTATCAGCAGCGCCACGACCATGGCGCTCGGGGTTGTGGATATAGACGGTAACCAGATCGGTGATGGGACACCTGGCCCTGTTACCATGAAGATGCGGGAACTCTATAGCAATCGGGTGCTGGAAGAAGCACGCAGTTTCTAGTTGTCCCAGGGTCGGCTGTCGACTCAGGCCCTGTCGCCGGGAAAGCTTATCACCTCTTCGATGGCGTGGAGCCCCAGCTTCACCATGAGCAGTCGATCCACCCCCAGGGCCACACCGGAGCAATCCGGCAGGCCGTGATCCAGTGCCGCCAGCAGGCGCTGGTCTGCGGCGATGGGTGGCAGTCCCAGTTCCTGGCGTCGGGCCTGGTCTGTCGCGAAGCGTCGCTGCTGTTCCCCGGCATCGGTCAATTCCTGATAACCGTTGGCCAGTTCCATCCCGCCACAATACAGCTCAAAGCGCTGCGCTACGGCCACGCCCTGCTCATCCTCTTCAATGCGGGCCAATGCGGCCTGTGCCACCGGATAGCCGTGGACAAAACACGCCGCAGGGAGCCCGGGTTCGATGCATTGGCTCATCAATAATTGCAGGCAGTCTGTGTCATTCAGACCGGCAACATCCACGTTGATATTGCTCAGTACCACATCGCGCAATCGCTGGGGGTCTATGTCATGCGGGTCGATCCGCAGGTATTGCTGGAACAATTCCCGGTAGGTGTAACGCGGTATCTCGCCGCAGTTGAGAACCTGCTGCAGCAGGTTCCCGACTTCATCCATCAATTCGGACAGTGTGAAGCCCGGCCGATACCATTCCAGCATGGTGAATTCAGGATTGTGCTGCCGGCTGGTTTCTTCCCGGCGGAAGGCTTTGCAAATCTGGTAGATGGGGCCCGAGCCGGACGCCAGCAGGCGTTTCATGGCGTACTCCGGTGAGGTCTGCAAGTAGCCGGAGTCACCGAAATCGGTGACACCCGGTACCAGGAAGGACGCCAGGTGCACATCGGTTACGGTGCCCAGGCTGAGCGCCGGCGTCTCTACCTCCATGACAGCGCGCTCAGCGAAGAACTGCCGGATTTGCTGTAGCAGGCTGGCCCGCGCCTTTAGCGTGTTGAGCGTGGCTGAGGATTGCCAGTCAACCATCCGCGTTGCTCTATCGGTTTACGGCGCAGTATCGCGCGTTACTTGGAGACGCGGTTCTGGTATTCGCCGGTGCGGGTATCGACGCGAAGCACATCGCCGATGTTGACGAATAGCGGCACCTTGACGACGGCACCGGATGCCAGGGTCGCTGGCTTGGTACCGCCCTGGGCTGTATCGCCCTTCAGGCCGGGATCTGTTTGCGTCACCTCGATCTCCACGAAGTTCGGTGGTGATACCGAGATTGGCGCTTCGTTCCACAGAACGACCTGGTACACATCCTGCTCCTTGAGCCAGTCCCTGGACGCAGTAATCGCATTGGCATCGGCAGCCACCTGTTCGAAACTGCCGTCGGTCTTCATGAAGTGCCAGAACTCACCGTCCGTATACAGGTACTCCATGTCGCATTCCATGACATCCGCGGCTTGGATGGATTCACCGGATTTGAAGGTGCGCTCCCAGACGCGGCCATTGAGGAGGTTACGGAATTTGACACGATTAAACGCCTGGCCCTTGCCGGGTTTCACCACTTCATTTTCCATGATGGAACAGGGTTCGCCTTCCACCAATACCTTCAGGCCGGATTTAAACTCGTTGGTTGAATAGCTCGCCATGTTGTCCTCTCAATGTTGCTTCTGTGTTGCTGTCAATTGCGCACACCTGACTAACTTCCGCTGCCGTTCTCTCTTCACTACCGAAAACGACTCACTTGTTGATACACTGACCGTGCAAGATGAATCGATCGATGATTCTTGAATATTCGGCGAAAACAGCGGAGCCGCGTGAGCAAACCAGTTCTCAGTCTGATCCAATCTGACCTGCCTGAAAAATGGCAACAGATATTATCCGATCTGATTTCAGAACCAAAGGAATTGCTGGATATTCTGGGTCTGGACGGCGCTGAGAAGCCCGCCAGCCTGGCTGCTATCGACAGCTTCCCCATGAAAGTTCCCCGCCCCTTCGCCATGCGCATGGAGAGAGGAAACTGGCGAGACCCTTTGCTGCTGCAGGTATGGCCTGCTCGTGACGAGGAAGTCCGCGTTCCCGACCTGGTGGCCGACCCCCTGCAGGAGTCCAGTTTTAATCCCGTGCCGGGCTTGTTGCACAAATACCATGGCCGGGTGCTCCTCACCGCGGTTCCCCATTGCGCGATTCACTGCCGGTACTGCTTCCGCAGGCATTTCGACTACCAGGCCAATACACCGGGTAAAGCCGGTTGGCAGGCGGCGCTGGATTATATTGTGGCCGATGGCAGCATCGAGGAGGTGATCCTCAGTGGCGGCGACCCCCTGGCGGCCAGCGACAAATACCTCGACTGGCTGCTGGGTGAACTGGAAGCGGTGCCCCACGTGACCAGTATTCGCTTTCACACCCGCCTGCCCGTGGTTGTACCACAGCGCATCACTCCAGCCCTGCGCCGGGTGCTACAGCGCAACCGGGTCCGCACGACCATCGTGGTGCACTGCAACCATGGCCGTGAACTGGATCGGGAGGTTTGCCGAAGTTTGAGCACGTTAGCGACAGATGGCCACACGTTGCTTAATCAAAGCGTGCTTTTAAGGCATATTAACGACAATCCCCTGGCCCTGGTGGAGCTTGGCCGGCGGCTTTTTTCCGCCCATGTACTACCCTACTACCTGCACCTACCGGACCGGGTGGCAGGAACCTCCCATTTCCTCGTCTCCGAAGAAGAAGGGTGCAGGCTGATAGCCGAGCTGGAGGATCTGCTGCCCGGCTATCTGGTACCGCGCCTGGTCAGGGAAGAGCCCGGCGCTGCCCACAAGACGCGCATTCTCTGACCCGATGCCTGCCCGGCGGACCGGGTATGGCTGAAGGCCGCAGCAGGGCTAATTCCGCTAAACACTCTTCCAGGGATACGGATGTCATGGCAGATGATGATTTCGAAGTGGTAGAGCTAATCCAGGAAGCCGGGTTCGCCGATGCAGGGGACCGCGGATCGGCCAACAGTGAGAGGGCTCTCAACACGCAGGACCCCCTCACCGGCTTACCCACAGAGGCAGACTTCAAGACCCGGCTTGATCGCTTGTTGCGGCGCGCGAGGCAGGAGTCAATCACTGCAACCCTGGCATTGTTGCAACTGGAAAACTTCTACGAGATTCGTACCTGGGTCGGCAAGTCGGAGGCGAGCCTGCTGCTGAGCGATATCGCCAGGGAATTGAAGAAAGCGCTGCCCCCGTCTGTTGTTCTCTGCCGCTGTGAGCACTTCGAGTTCGCCGCGCTGTTAACCAACGAGTGCAGCGTCAATGCGCAACTGATCACCAGCAGGGTGAAGACTGCCCTGCAGTCGGCGCTGTCTGCAACCATACCTCCACAGCTGGAGCTGAAATGTGGCATCGGCCTGTCGCCGATTGACGGCCAGATTCCATCCGCCGAAGTCCTGTTCGCCCGCGCCCGCCACAGCATCAGCCTCGCCCACTCCCGCCAACGCCATGCCGAACATGCCAGCATGGCGCGACCCGAGGCGACCCTCGAACACCTCAGGCAGGCACTTAAGCACAATAACCTGCAGATGAATTTTCAACCGATCGTGAGCATGCAGGGTGATGGTCTGCCCCGCTACGAGGTAAGGACCGCGCTGCTTGCACCGGAATTGGCGGCGCCTACCGATTTGCTGTTCGAGATCGCCGTGCAGAACGCACTGGGAGAGACCCTGGATCGCTGGGCAATTGCCAAGGCATTACGCCATCTTCGTCTGCGGCGGGGAACAGACCTGCAGTTCTTCATCAATCTCACCCTCAATTCCCTGGTGAGTCCCGGTTTCCTTCCCTGGCTTAAGGACCGGCTGCAGCAGGCCGCGATTGAGCCTGAGCAACTGGTATTTCAGATAAGTGAAATCGATGTGCTGATTGCCCAGCACCACTTGCAACACTTTAGTGACGGGCTAAAGAAACTGGGCTTGCGTCTGTGCATCACCCATTTTGGCTGCACCCAGGCACCTTACCGTTATCTGCCACTGGTGCAGGCCGATATGGTGAAGCTGGCAAGCGGGCACCTGGAAAACCTGGCCAATGAGGCCCACAAGCGTAAACAGTTGCTTGCCACCGTACAGAAGCTGAATGGCTATGGCATCCGGGTCGTAGCGGGGATGGTGGAGCAGATGGCAGTAGTGCCCATTCTGTGGAAATCCAGAATTCATTTCGTGCAGGGCTACTGTTTCCAGGCACCGGGGACTTCGCTGAATTTCCACTTCGTCAACGAACAGACCCTGGGACTGCACTGAGAGGTAACGCTGCAGCGGGCATGACTCGTTCCCGACTTGCTCACCGCATAAACACTTTGGGTAAGACCGTGGCTCCTGCTATTCTTGCAGGCTGTAGCTGATCCCCATAACAACAGCCTTACCAGAGCACGAGCCTTGTCAGCATTTGAAGACGAGCAGGCTTCAGACAGCAAGCCCGCCGCCCCGATAAAGAAGCTTTCCCGTAAGTTCATACTTGCTGTTTGCCTGCTGCTGATCCTCACCATGTGTGTGTTCTGGCTGATCAGCAGTTACAACACCCGCAACCTGCTGCAGCAACAGGCCGATGAATTTGGTCAGGCATTGGCCCAGCAGATGGCGTTACAGCTGACGGAACTTGTATTGGCGAACGACCTCATCAGCATGAATGTGGTGCTCTCCAGCCTGGCGAGGCAGGCGCCCATAACCGAAGTCTCCGTACTCAGTGTAGATAACTCGGTAATCGCCACGGCCACAGGAACAGCGAGCACGGCCACACCTCTCCTGCCCATCCCGGTTCCCTTGTCTACTTTCGAGGCCGAATACCAGGCTGCAATTCGCCTGCCGGATTCCGTAATCGGGGTCGTGCGACTCCAACTTAACCTGGACTACATCGAGGTGGGCACACTGAACAACCTGCTATTGATCAGCGGTGCCACGGTGTTGTTGCTGTTCGTGGCGGCATTCATGACTTCGGCCTACTTCCAGTACCTGGTGAGCTTCCCAGCCAGTCTGTTGTCCTTTGCCCTCAGCAATATCCGCAAGGGAGAAATCGAAACCTGCCCCGAGCCGGATACCAATAACGAACTGAGCCAGGCGATTCGGCAGTACAACGCCACGGCGGAATTTCTGGCCCAGAATGCCTTCCTGGACGACTTCGGAAATCGTCAGCCAGTCACCAATCCGCAGGACTTGCAGTTTACGCCCGGCCAGCAGGACGTGAGCCTGTTGATTATTTCCATCGCAAACTTTCAATATCTCGCGTCAACTCTGCAGGATGAGAACTTCGTGAGACTGCTCAACAAGTTCTATTTCTTCGTAGACAAGGTGAGCCAGCTCTACAACGGCAAGGTCAGTTATTGTGCGGATGGCGAGGTCGTAGTGAATTTCGCCGATGCACCGCTGGAAGAAGACCAGGCATTCTATGGTGTCTGTGCGGCGCAGCTATTTCTGCATATCGTTGGCGACATCAATGACATCGGCGCCGAAACGGTACCCGCGAAATACAAGCTGGCCGTGCACAGTGGGCAACAGGTGAGCAGCCTGTATTCACCCATTACCCACAGCAGCAACAACCTCAGCGGCAAAACCCTCGATGAGGCCCGGGCAATCTGCCGAGAATGCCCCAACAATTCCCTGTTGATCAGTGAGAGCAGCTACCAGCACGCCGGCGCCCATTCCCGGATCGAGGCAGATGAATTCGCCGAAATCGGTGAACTCGATGTGGTAAAGACTTACCTGGGCCGAGAGCCCATGTCAGACTACAGGCTCTTGCTGGAAAGGCAGGCGATTCAGCTCATCACTCTTTATTCAGATTGAGACAGCATTGATACTGTAACCCAATCAGGGTTCTGCAAAGCTCCGGGCGAACGGTCAGCCATGGATGGCTGACCTGGGGCCCAGTAAGGACTCCGCTGTTCCGACAGTGACGTCATGCAACTACCTGCTACTTGCTTTGTTGCCCCGCCCTTCGGTGTGCAGGCTGGCTACTCAGAATCTTTAGCTAGAACCTCGACTCGGTCTACCTTCTGGAAACCGCGGGGCAACTTAAGCCCCCGCCGACCCCGCTCACCCGCGTAGTGCTCCAGGTCAGCTGCCTTGAGGTTAAGGTGTCGCTTGCCGGAGTGAACCGAGAGCGTGTCATCGTCATTCAGTACAGCGATGGCCACCACAAACTCGATGCGCTCCGCCACCCGGGCCGAGGGAATACCGATAATCTTGTTACCCTTGCCCTTGGCTAGCCTTGGCAACTTGTTGAGCGGGAACATGAGGATACGGCCTTCGTTGGTAATGGCCACGATATACTGGGCATCGTAGTTATCCACCATCACGGTTGGCAGGGTTTTGGAGCCCTTGGGTAAGCGCAGGATGGCTTTGCCTGACTTGTTCTTGCTTACCAGGTCGCCTACCTTGGCCACGAAACCGTAGCCCGCGTCACTGGCCAGTAGCACATCCCTGTCGTCGTCGCCGATTACCACGCCTTCAAACGTTGCGCCCGACGGTGGATTCACCTTGCCGGAAACGGGTTCGCCCTGGCCACGGGCAGATGGCAGGGAGTGTGCTGCGAGAGAATAGGCACGACCGGTGGAGTCGAGGAAGATCGCTAATTGATTGCTCTTGCCCTTGGCCGCCATCTTGAAAGCGTCGCCGGATTTGTACTGCAATGTTCTTGGATCCACATCGTGGCCCTTGGCTGCACGCATCCAGCCTCGTTCGGACAAGACGATGGTCACAGGCTCCGTGGACAGCAGTTCAGTCTCGCTGAAGGCCTTGGCTTCTTCCCTGGCCACGATGGGAGAGCGACGATCGTCGCCGAATTTTTCGGCGTCTGCCTTGATCTCGTTCTTGATGAAGGTCTTCAGGCGCGTGGCTGACTTCAGCAACTGCTCCAGGGTCTTGCGTTCTGCGGCAAGTTCCTTCTGCTCGGCCTTGATCTTGATTTCTTCGAGCTTGGCCAGCTGCCGCAGTCTGAGTTCGAGAATCGCCTCGGCCTGACGTTCACTGATCTTGAACCGCTTGATCAGGGCAGGCTTGGGCTTGTCGGCGGTACGAATAATCTTGATGACTTCATCGATATTGAGAAAGGCAACCAGCAAGCCATCAAGGATGTGCAAGCGGTCCAGTATCTTGTCCAGACGGTATTGCAGGCGACGCCGAACGGTGACGGTACGGAACTGCAGCCATTCCTTCAACAGGGAAACAATGTCTTTCACCTGTGGGCGCTTGTTCACGCCGATCATGTTGAAGTTAACCCGATAGTTCTTCTCAAGATCGGTGGTGGAGAACAGGTGGGACATGACGCTATCGGCGTTAACCCTGTTGGAACGGGGCACGATAACGATGCGGGTCGGGTTCTCATGATCCGACTCGTCCCGAAGGTCAACCACCATGGGCAGCTTCTTCTTCTGCATCTGTGCCGCAATCTGTTCGAGGATCTTCGCGCCCGAGACCTGGTAGGGCAGCGCATTGATCACGATCTCTCCGCTCTCGATGGTGTAGGTCGCGCGGGCCTTCAGGGTGCCACGTCCGGTCCTGTAGAGCTCCAGGATTTCGTCCTTGGGCGTGATGATCTCGGCTTCCGTGGGGAAATCCGGGCCCTTGATAATCTTGTTTATGTCCTTGGTAGTCGCCTTCGGGTTGTCCAGCAGGTGAATGCAGGCATTGGCCACTTCATTGAGGTTGTGTGGCGGAATATCCGTCGCCATACCCACGGCGATACCGCTGCCGCCATTGAGCAGGACGTTGGGCAAACGGGCCGGCAGAATCTCCGGCTCGTCCAGTGTGCCATCGAAGTTGGGACGCCAGTCGACCGTACCCTGGCCTAACTCTCCCAACAGCACATCGGCATAGTTCTGCAATCGGGATTCGGTATAGCGCATGGCGGCGAAGGACTTCGGATCATCCTGTGAGCCCCAATTGCCCTGCCCATCCACCAGTGGGTAGCGGTAGGTAAACGGCTGCGCCATGAGTACCATGGCTTCGTAGCAGGCGGAATCACCATGGGGATGAAACTTGCCTATCACGTCCCCGATGGTTCTGGCGGATTTCTTGAATTTTGCCGAAGCCTTCAAACCCAGCTCGGACATCGCGTAGACGATGCGGCGTTGCACGGGTTTCAGTCCATCACCAATGCTGGGCAGCGCCCGGTCATTGATGACGTACATCGAATAATTCAGGTAAGCCTGTTGAGTATAGGTGCGCAGCGGAATCTGTTCGACGCCGTCATCTGATACTGTGATTTCCTGTTCCATAGTTCTCTCTGGGATCGCAGGTCATGACCCGCGATTAGTCATTCTGTTAGTCAGCGATATCCGCCAGGTTTCCGCTCTCTTCCAGCCAGGCCTTGCGATCGGCGGAACGATTCTTGGCCAGCAGCATATCCATGATGGCATCGGTACCCTGCTTCTTCTTGCCGGGCGTGTCTTCCAGGGTGAGCTGGACAAGGCGCCGGGTATCTTTCGCCATGGTGGTTTCCCTGAGCTGCAAGGGATTCATCTCCCCCAGACCCTTGAAGCGCTGCACGTTAATCTTGCCCGCTTTCTTCTCGGCTGCGATGCGATCAAGTACACCTTCTTTCTCTGCTTCATCCAGCGCGTAATAGACTTCCTTGCCCACATCGATGCGGAACAGCGGCGGCATGGCTACAAACACGTGCCCAGATTCTACGAGCGGTCGGAAGTGCTTCACAAACAGGGCACACAGCAGGGTCGCAATGTGCAGGCCATCGGAGTCTGCATCGGCGAGAATGCAGATCTTGCCATAGCGCAGGCCATCGATATTGGGTGAGCCGGGATCCACACCGAGGGCGATCGCAATATCGTGCACCGCCTGTGATGCGAGAATTTCACCGGAGTCCACTTCCCAGGTGTTCAGAATCTTGCCCCGTAGCGGCATGATGGCCTGGAACTCCCGGTCCCTGGCCTGTTTTGCCGAGCCACCGGCGGAGTCACCCTCCACCAGGAACAACTCGCCTGCCATGACGTCTTCCGTAGAACAATCTGCCAGTTTTCCTGGCAGCGCCGGACCACTGGTCACTTTCTTGCGGGCTACTTTCTTGCTGGCCTTGAGTCGGGATTGCGCATTGCTGATACAGAGCTCGGCAATGGCCTCTGCCTCGGCGGTGTGCTGGTTGAGCCACAGGCTGAAGGCGTCCTTGACGACACCGGCGACGAACACGGCACACTGCCTCGACGACAGGCGTTCCTTGGTCTGGCCGGAAAACTGCGGATCCCCCAGCTTGGAGGAGAGCACGTAGCTGCATTTTTCCCACACATCTTCCGCGGTCAGTTTCAGGCCGCGAGGCATGAGGTTCCGGAACTCGCAAAACTCCCGCAGGGCATCGAGTAATCCGGTTCGCAGGCCACTGACGTGGGTGCCCCCTTGCGGTGTGGGAATCAGGTTTACATAGGATTCACCCATGACTTCCCCGCCTTCGGGCAACCACTGCACCGCCCAGTCGACGGCTTCATCATTACCCTGGACCGAGCCGGTGAAAGGCTCCTGCGGCAGGGTTTCAAAACCCGCGGTAGCCTGGGTCAGGTAGTCCACCAGGCCGTCCTCGTAGCACCATTCTTCGCTCTGGGCCTTGGACTTGGCCACGGTGTCGTCGATGAACACGACCTTCAGTCCGGAACACAACACGGCCTTGGCGCGCAGGACATGCTTGAGACGGGGGATGGAGATCTTTACCGAGTCGAAGTATTTCTCGTCGGGGAGAAAGGTTACGGTGGTTCCGGTGTTGCGCTGCCCAACCTTGCCAACCACCTTGAGTTCAGACGCCTTGTTGCCGTTCCTGAACTTCATGGCGTACACCTTGCCGTCTCGCTTCACGTTGACTTCCAGCGTCTTCGACAGGGCATTCACCACCGAGACACCCACGCCGTGCAGGCCTCCAGAATACTGATAGTTCTTGTTGGAGAACTTGCCGCCGGCATGCAAGCGGGTCAGGATCAACTCCACCCCACTCACCTTTTCGCCCTTGTGCTTGTCCACTGGCATACCGCGGCCATCATCGCTGACTTCCACAGAGCCGTCCTTGTGCAGGGTCAGGGTCAGGGTGCGGGCATGTCCGGCCAGTGCCTCGTCGACGCTGTTGTCGATGACTTCCTGGACGAGGTGGTTGGGGCGGGTAGTGTCGGTGTACATCCCCGGCCGTTTACGGACAGGATCGAGGCCGGTCAATACTTCAATTGCGTCGGCGTTATAGGTATTGGTCATGTAGATTCAGTGCGAAATACGTGTATTTTTTGGGCAGTGCCGGATATTAGTTTATCGCGCGCGAGACTCAATTCTTGATAGCAGAAAGTCAAAGATCAGGGGCAGTTCGAGCTCGTAATCCCGGTAGCTGTGATCGCCTCCCTCATGGATCACCAGTCGAGATTCGGCGAATTTTTCCGCTGCCAGTCTATAGTCCAACACCTCGTCTGCGGTTTGCAATAAAACCATGAAATTTTCCGGCTTCCTGATCGGCGTACAGTCGAGCGCGCGAAGTTCTTCGATATGTTCTTCGGTCACCTCGTGCACGTGATCGCTATAATAATTCTTGTGCTCACCGATATAGTCATCCCACAACTCGAAGGGTTTCACAGCGGGATTGATAAGCACGGCTGGCGTATCGTATTTCTCTGCCAGGTAGGTCGCGTAGTAACCACCCAGTGAACTGCCGATGATTCCCAGCGAATCCACGGGCAGGGTCGCCATGATGGCCTCCAGTTCAGCCAGGGTTTGCCTGGGCCCATGCAACATGGAAGGCACGGTAATACGGCCTGCCATCGCATGCTGCTCGCAGTAAGCCACCGTCTGTTGCGCTTTAGTGGATTGCGGGGCGCTGAGAAAGCCGTGCAGATAGAGGATGTGGAGATCAGTATCCAACGCTACTGTAATCTACCTCGAATACTTCGCCTTCCACGCGGTAGACCTGGGTGTCTATGCTGCCATCTTGATGGAGCTGCAGGGTGCGGTAGCCCGGGTTCACCTGATCCAGGGCAAAATTCACCACATTGGGCTTGAATTGAATGCAGGTCGATGGCGTACACAGGCAACGAATGCCATTGTGCTCGAAATCCAGTTCCTGGTGAACATGTCCGTAGACGACGCACTTGAGCTTCTTGCTCTTCTTGAGTATCTCCCAGAACCTGTCCTTGTTGTGCAAGCCGATATCTTTCATCCATCCCGCATTCCCCTTGACCGGGTTATGATGCAGGCAGACAAGAACGTGATCGACGGAAGCATTCTTCTCGGCAGCCACCAGGCTCTTCTCCAGAAACTCAAGCTCACTGGGCGCCAGGCGGCCATGTACCTGTCCTTCGATGCTGGTATCCAGCATCAGGATCATCCAGTTGTTAATCTGGATCTCTTTCTCGCCGGCAGCGCTGCCATTTGCCACCTCGGCCATCACACTGGCGCTATCGTGATTTCCTGGTATCCAGCGAAAGGGGGCGTCGAGTATTTTGATTTTTTCCTGGAAGTGTTCGTAGGCGGTAACCGAAGCATCTTGCGTGATATCGCCTGTAGCAAGAATCAGGTCAATTGAATTTTCGTGTGCGCGCACAACGTCGAGCACATGCGCAAAACTATCGTGCGTATTCATTTTTAACAGGGTGCCTTCCGCATCCCCATATAAATGAGTGTCGGTTATCTGTACCAGCTGAATTGGGTTATTAGTCTTCAGCGAAGCCATAGCTACCGCGCTGCACTCTAAGTATTAAAAATTAGTTCCGGCGCCTTTATGCTTCTACCAACCTTCAGACAATGGCTTAGCCATTCACCCAAAAACTGATTGACCTGCATCTTCTCGTCAGCGTGGTACATCTTGGGATTAGGTTGGGAATATCGAGGCTCCAGATTTCGGTGGCCTTGATAGGAAACGACTTCTGCAGTGCTGGCGTCATGGTAAACCCGCACCAACATCGATGGATTGGTCATCCATTTCCTGAGGACCGGCTTTTGGATAATTTCCAGGGTCGTGGTGTACTTGAAAGCTTCGAGGATCTTGATGGCCACCGTCACCTTCTCACCCACATCGTTGAGATCGGCAATACAGAATTCCCTGCCAAGCCCTTCCAGCAGTTTCTCTGGCTCTTCTTCAGAGGATGCAGCCAGCTCGATCGATTGGTCCTGCGCATGCGCTTCGAAGGAGCGGTCCAGGTAGGCTTCCAGTTGCGGCAGTAACTTGAGCAGGCGTATGTAGTTTGCATCGCAAACTGCCATCTGCTTGATCAAGTCTATGCTGTAGTTAGCTTTCGCCATTCTGTCCGCTAATACCTTATTAAATCTTTCTGGATTCGCTTGTTTCTGTCCGTGCTCTCAAGCCAGGGCTTGCCCCGCCGCTGAAAACTTCCTGTGTCAAAATGGGCCAATAATTTTTCCGATTTCCAATAATAGTCGGCTGATGCGGTTTCTTGCTGCAATCCAGGAAATCGAAAGCCGGGGGAAATGTGAGCTAGGTCCTTAAAACTTAAGGTAATTGTAACCATTTGGCGGGGTTTTGCGAGTCCGGGAGCCAAAGAATTTGGGTTGAAATGCCGCACTGCCTGTGTGGGATTGGCTTATTGCCAACGCTGCACCAGCATCTGCTTGTTCATGGCGAACCACTGCAGCGCGATCATGGACATGGCATTGTTGAATATCCCGGAATCCAAGGCAGCAAGGGCTTCTGCGGCGTCCAGGGAAAGGACTTCGATGTCCTCGTGTTCATGACGCAGGCCGTGATAGCCACCGGCCTGGGAGGCGTCTACCCTGGCGCAAAACAGCGAAACCTTCTCGCTACTGGCACCCGGGCTGTTGTAATACTCACATATAGGCAGCAACTCGGTAGCGACGAGCCCGGTTTCTTCGTGGATTTCCCGGATCGCCACCTCCTCCAGAGACTCTTCCGTGTCCACCAGCCCGGCCACCAGTTCCAGTGGCCAGGGCGACGGCTCCTGGTCCAGCATGCCGATTCGAAACTGCCTGACCATCACCAGCTCGTCGCGCTGTGGATCGAAGAGCAATATTCCGACGGCCGGCGTCTTGACCAGCAACTCGCGCTGCATGGTGTCGCTCCAGCCACCCGCAAAGAGCCGGTGTTGCAACTGGAACGTGTCGACCTGGAGGAAAGACTTGTAGCGGGTCTCGCGCGCCACTACCTTGACATCGGAAGTCTTGAATTTCGGGTCTGATCCTGCCATCGGGCTAACTCCGCCCTTGCGCGGCGAGTTCCTGCAGCAGGCCTGCAATGCCTTCCCTGATCTGCTTGCAGACGGTCAGGAAGACGGCATCGATTTCGGCCTGACTACCCGTCGCGCCAGCCGGATCATCGAATGGCAGATGCTGCTTCCGGGTTCCAGGTGGAAGCAACGGACAGTTGGCATCGGCATGGGAACAGACACTCACTACCAGGTCGGCTTTGGCCAGCATCCCGTCGCTCAGGATATCGGATGTCTGGGATGAGATATCCACGCCGAGAGAGGCCATGGTGGACACGGCATTGGGGTTCAGGCCATGGGCCTCCAGGCCGGCAGAACTGACCTCGACATTGAGTTCGGGTGCCAGTTCAGGGGCCAGGGTTCGAGCCCAGCCTTCGGCCATCTGGGACCGGCAGGAATTCCCGGTACAGAGAAACAGGATGTGCATGACGAGTAATCCTTATCCAACTCTTCCTTCAATCTTCCTTGTCGCTTCCTTGTACCGTCCTTGCCGGCCCAACAGTCTGTGGCAGTAGCGCTAGCTACGGCTGGTTACTTCCAGCAGATGATAACCAAACTGGGTTTTCACCGGGCCCTGCAGGGTGTTTACATCGGCGCTGAAAACCACCTCGTCAAATTCCTTAACCATCATGCCGGGACCGAATTGGCCGAGATCCCCACCCTGTGCCTTGGAGGGACAGGAAGAGTATTCCCGGGCAATATCTGCGAAATCTTCACCTGCTTCGATGCGCTCTTTGAGCTGCAGGCATTGTTCTTCAGTATCAACCAGTATGTGTCTGGCGCTGGCAGTAGACATTTTCGTGCTCCTTGATTTCCAATACCGGCATTATGCCTCATTGACCATCCGAGAGCATCGCTGAAATTCATTCATTGCGGGAAATCCGCCCTCCCGTGCATGAAACGGGTAGAGGGACTATAATCTTGCTCCCTCGAGCTGCTACCGACACGGACCTGTGGCAGTTCCGCAAGCAGTCTTCTTAAATCGCTAACTTAATCGCTATTTCAACAGGATACCTGTACATGCCCTTGCCTGAAGCAGCTCCGAGAAAACATCTCCATACACGCGCCATCGAATATCGGGGTTATGAACGCGAAGACGGCTTGTGGGATATCGAAGCTCACATGACTGACGTGAAGACCTACGAATTCAGCAATAACTGGCGCGGCACTGTTGCGGTGGGTGAGCCCCTGCACGAAATGCTATTACGATTGACGATCGACGATAATTTCGAAATTCGCGATGTTGAAGCAGCGACCGAGAACAGCCCGTTTCAGATGTGCCTCGACATCACTCCCAACTACAAGAAACTCATCGGCATCACCATGGGGCCAGGTTGGCGCAAGGCGATTCGCACAAAGGTAGGTGGTACAGAGGGTTGCACCCACCTGACTGAGCTGTTGTTTCCCATGGCTACCGTGGCCATGCAAACGATCTGGCCGGTGAAGGCCCAACGCCGCAAGAAGCCCGTCGAAGAGCAGAAGAGCACTCGTCGCCCGCCAGTACTGGACACCTGCCATGCCTGGTCAACAGACTCGCCGGTGGTACGCGACAATGCACCGAAATTCTATACTGGAAATGATCCGGTAGAAGAACAATAAATCCCGGAGTATGTGCAACCGAGGAGTAATTTGGCGTCGCAGCAGTTCCTGGCCAGCTATTTATAGAACAGCGGTACAACCACAGTAACCGTCACACCTTCCCTGTCCTGTCGATTCTCGGCGCGGATATGTCCACCGTGGAAATCGGTGATAATGCGGGCAATGTGCAGACCCATACCAAGATGCGGCTGCTTTTGTTTCTCCTGGGGCCGTACAGAAATCATGGAGTCGAAGAGCCTGTCCTTCATCTCATGGGGAAGGAACGGGCCTGCATTGGAGACCTTGATTACGGCGTGGTCACGCAGGGCGCGGCAATAGACAGTGATTGGCTGATTCGGATAAGAGAATTCCACCGCGTTGGCGATCAGCTTGTCCAACAGTTGCGCGATGTATTCCGGCACGCCATTGATGTCAACGCTGTAGTTGGGCAGATCGGTTTCGAACTGTGATTCCGGATAGGCCAGTTTATAGCCCTCCACGCAGCCATTGAGGACCTTGGTCAGGTCAATCTTTTCCTTCTCGGAAGTCTGCAGCATCTGCTCGAGTCGCGTTGCTTCACTCATATTGGTGAGAATCAGGTTAAGGCGACTGATGCCTTCCTCCGCACGCTCGATGTAAACAGCCGATTCCGAATCCGCCTTCGTGAGACCCAGGTTCTCAATCGATGACCGTACCACCGTCACCGGCGTACGCAGTTCATGGGACAATCGCGATGACATATTTTCCAGATAGTTCGTATATTGAGTAAGCCTTTCCACGATGCTGGAAAAACTCCGCGAGAGATCTCCGATCTCATCGGAGTTACTCGATGCCACGATCGTATTCTGTATGCGGCCACTGTCATCGATAATGCCCTCTGCCTGATTCCTGAGAACACGGATTCGCGATGAAATTCTCGAGGCGAAGAAGAACAGACCGAATACCACTAACAGCATGACGGCCAGCAAGGTATTGAATAATTGTTCGAGGGCTTCATTGCGGAATGTACGCAGGCCATTCATGTTCTGGTCAACGACTACTGCACCCATCACTTCACTGTTGGCAACGATAGGATGCGCTGCCTCCAATAAGCGGGTCTCGGTGTCGGCCAGGGTACGAAACTGGGTCATGGGCGAACCACCCAATGCGGCGGTGATGTGAGCCCCCTCCCGGCTTACTTCCGAATAGAGATCGTCGATAAAGTCGTTGCTGGGCTTCGTGAGGAGTCGATAGTAGAGCGGGTTGAGTATCTTCTCCTGCACGTACAGCCAGTACTTGTTCACTGGCTCTGCGGTGGGGCTGGGGGTCAGGGTCAGGCCAGTTGCCGATTGAATATCTCCCACGGTGAGAAGCACGCGACCGGTTCGGTCTACCACCTGGATACGGGAGTTATTGTGACCCATGCCTGCCACGATGCGATCGATTTCCGGCGTGGGCAAGGTAAGGGCACTCAACAACTCAGCATCGTCCACGCGGTAGGTAGCGATTGCCGTGTTGACCTCGCGGCCTATGGGATCATCCACATCAAATATGGCAAAGCCCAGGCGCTCTCCCAACATGTCCATGGGGATGCGCAGCTCGACAACATAACCGGAATTGGTGTCATACCACTGGCCAATAATGCGCTCTTCGTAAGTAGGTTCCGTATAGTCGGCCCTGACCCGGAACGGATAGATCGGTTCTGCCTTATAGGGTGCAATGACATAGCGATTGATGTCGTTACCTTCCTTGGACAGCATCGATACTTGCAGGAAATCGCTGCGGTGAACAGTTAAGGCGTCCGGGTCCCGATAGACCACATGGTCATCGGCCACCTTGAAGTAGGCATACAGATAGCCATTGTATTCGCCCAGCATGCTGTCGAAACTGAGAGTTTCATGGTTTGCAGGCCGCGGCGAGGGGTTGAGGGAAGTGCCCAACGAATAACTGCTGTCGTAGCCTACTTCATACTGCTGGTACTCACCCCAATCATTCAGGGAGCTATCCACCAGGGAGAGTGGTGAGTAGATAGGGTAGACATAGAGGTCGCCACGTCGGGCCGCTGGACCGTAACTGCCCTCATTGAATAATTCCGGACGTTCGTTGAGGGCTGTTGCCAATGCCTGTGCCGTGCCGAGCACGGTCTGTTCCTGGCCGCGTCGCAGGTAATCTTCCATCTCCAGAATATACTGGTAGCCAAGCCAGGGAATAACCAGCAAGAAGCTGGAAAGGAAAACCAGCTTGGAGCGGATACCAAAGGGATTCTTGAGAGCGAGGCTCATCTAATTGTGTTCGCTTGCTGTGTGTTGTTTTAGGTTCTTTCCAGCCACGGCCTGGACATAACCCGGCCACAGGAATTTGACTAGTTAACTACAGGCGCTTCCACATTCCAGCGATAGCCCATGCCATAAACAGTCTCGATGCAATCAAAGACTTCATCCACCTGCATGAACTTCTTGCGGATGCGTTTGATATGAGAAGTGATGGTATTGCCATCGACAAAGATCTTTGATTCCTGCATCAAAATCTGCCGACTCTTGACATGGCCCGGGTACTTGGCCAGTGCATGCACCATCCAGAATTCAGTGACCGTCAGCGGCACGGCATGTCCATCCCACTGCACGGTAAGCCGCCCGATATCCAGCGCGAGTTTTCCCCGTTGCAGGAGATTTTCCGGAGACGGGGGTTGATCGATGACATCGAGCCGTCGAAACAGGGCCGCGATGCGCGCTGTCAGATGGGGCAGGCTGATGTCCTTCGTCAGGTAATCATCGGCGCCCATGCGCAGGCCACTGACGGTATCGAAATCATTGTCACGCGCCGTGAGGAAGATGATTGGCAAAGTATCCGACAGGGAGCGCAGGGACTGGCAGAGAGTGAAACCGCCATCGATCTCGTTTTCCAGGCCTATATCGATGATTGCCAGGTTAGGAAGCCGGATATCGAACGCCGACATGGCGTCCTGCCGATTGGCGTAGGTTTGTACCTCGTACCCCTGCTTGCGCAGCACATCGGCGTAATTCTCCCGAATGGCTGCCTCATCTTCCACTATCGCTATGCGTCTACTCATTCCTGCTGGTTCCTGCTAATTCTCTGCCGGGCAGTTCACTGCCTGTTGGTCGGCTGGCACCTGATTTTCTGACAGTGCCTGCCTTGTTCCTGCATGCCAATTCACGGTGTCTGTATTTTTCGTGGTTTTGGACTTTTCATTTGGTATCAGTAAGTTACGCGAACTATACCCTATTTGTCTGGTGAAACAGAGATTTGGTTCTCTTCCCCGGGCCATTGCCATGATTCTGCCATATTTAATCAGTACATGGCCCCAATGCCTCCCCGCAGCGGCAAGAAAGCTCGTGTTTAATAACAATCACACCGGCAGGCCCGCCGCGCGAGCCTGCCGGGTGTGCAGGCGAAACCGCAACACTTTAGACAGGAAACCGTCGGAAACTGTTCCCCGGGATTTTTAACGCCAACTGAACTCTCAACATCACCAGCCAACACGCAAGCAAGGATCCCCAAAAATGATCAAACAACTCGGCATTTTCTCCGCTGCTCTTGTATTTTCAGCCACAGCTGCTGCCGATGTGCGGCCCGCACATTACGACGACTCAACCATCAGCCAGGAAGAGACTACCGGCTTTCTCAGCGGTGCCGCCATTGGTGCCGCTGCCGGCGGACCTCCCGGCGCAATCATCGGCGCCGCCATCGGAGCATTTCTCGGCGATGGCTGGGTCACCCGCAATGACTATGCAGAAATGCAGCAGGAATGGGTTGCTATGCAGAACCAGACGGAAAGTCTGCAGCGTCAGGCAGCCGCATTGAGCATGGAGAGGCAACTGGCCCTGGATGAACTGGAACAGTTGAAGAATTCACCCCAGCTGTTACCCGCCTTCCTCGATGGAGGCAATGACAACACCCTGTTCGATAACACCGCGATGTCCGTGCACTTCCGCTCCGGTTCCAGCGTGATCGAGGAACACTACGAGGAACAACTGGAGAGCCTGGTGAATCTGGCCAGACAATTGCCTACCAGCGCCCTCGAGATAACCGGTTACGCAGATCGCAACGGAGACGCGAGCCGTAATCTCGCCCTGTCCCAGGAACGGACAGCATCGGTCAGAGAGTTTATCGGACGCCTCGGCATGGAGAGCTCCGAAATCACCACGGTGGCCTACGGTGAAACCAGGCCGCTGCATTCCAGTCAGAGTTTTGAAACAGATTTCTTTGATCGAAGGGTCATAGTGCGGCTGATAGACACCAGCAAGCAGATGCTGACCCAGGGTCAATAAATAATAGTCCTGTATAGGCGGAGATCATCAATGAAAGACGTGAGACTTGTAATCGGCAACAAGAATTACTCTTCCTGGTCTATGTGCCCATGGTTGCTCCTGAAGATGTTCGACATCGACTTCGAGGAGATTCAGATAGCGCTTTACCAGGATAACACCGCAGAAAAGCTTGGCCCCTATTCACCCTCATTGAAGGTGCCTGTGCTGTTACACCAGGAAGTGACCGTATGGGACTCGCTTTCCATCTGTGAGTATATCAACGAGGAATTCCTCGGTGGCGCCGCCTGGCCTGCCAATCCCAAGCGCAAATCGGCGGCACGGTCTGTGAGTGCCGAGGTGCACTCAGAGTTTCTCAATCTGAAACAGGACTGGCCGATGAACTGCAAGGCGTCCTATCGCCTCATGCCATCGGGGGCTCTGGCGGATGAGATTGCCCGTATCGATGCAATCTGGAGTTGTACCCGAAGACGCTATGGTGAAAACGGTAACTACATGTTCGGTCGCTTCTCTATCGCCGATTGCATGTTCGCGCCGGTTGCCGTGTCATTCGACGCCTACGGTGCCGAAATCAGCAAGGAAGCGAATACCTATCTGCAGACTCTGCTGGATAATCCGTTCGTCCAGAAATGGATAACACTGGGCCGCAGGGAGAAAGAACCTCTTTCAATCGCCTACGCCAGTACCGCCTGACCCACAGGGCGCGTCGGCACCAAGGGCTCTTCGGAGCCCTTTTTTATTGTTCGTCGCGTTTTATCGGGATGTGATGAGGCTTTTTGTGAAATTCATTTGGTTAGAGTTTCCTTTTCGGCGATGGCCGTGCCCGGAAAATAGGGACAGATTTATTTTTAAAAAAATAAATCTGTCCCTATTTTCCGCCAGTCAAGGCCGGCGCCGAACGCAAGAAAAAGACCGCAGGGCTTTTTCTGGAGGGAGGGCACCCAGGATGGGCGCCGAGCCGGCGGGACGGGAACCCTGCCGCGCCGCAGTCGCGCTCGAGGCCACTAATCTACATTGAAATAAAATCCACCGTTCATTAAACAGTAAAAATATCCACAGCACATGTCGATACCCTGTAAGGAGTCTCACTACAACTACATGGTGCCACACGTGTCAGCCTGCGAAGTCATAAAATTCTGGTTCGAGGACATAGAACCCAAACAAAGATTCATGAAAGACCCGGAATTCGATGGACTGATCCGGGATCGCTTCGGCGACATTCATGCCCGCGCCAACAAGGGATTGCTCTATACCTGGCGCGAACATCCGCTGGATGCGCTGGCTGAGATCATTATCCTCGATCAGTTTTCCCGCAATATATACCGCGACACAGCCGCAGCATTTGCATCCGATACCCTGGCGCTGGTATTGGCCCAGGAAGCCGTGCGCCGGAAACTGGATGAGGAGCTGAATGCCACCCAGAAGGCTTTCCTGTATATGCCATTCATGCACAGCGAATCAGCAGAGATACACGAGATCGCCCTCTACCTATTCGACCAGGAGGGTCTGGAGGACAATTACAACTTTGAAGTGAGACACAAGGAGATTATCGATCGCTTCGGTCGATACCCCCACCGCAATGCGATATTGGGGCGCGAGTCTACCGCGGAAGAGATTGAGTTTCTGACGCAACCCGGCTCGTCGTTCTGACGAGCCGGGCCACAGCAGTCTTTGGCCGTTAGCGCTGGGGCAAGACGTCCCGCAGTTTGTCTGCCATTTCCAGAATTGCGGCTTCGGTGGTAGCCCAATCCATACAGGCATCGGTGACCGACACGCCATATTTCAACTCGGAAAGGTCTGCTGGGATGGACTGGTTTCCATGATTGATATGGCTTTCCAGCATGACACCGATGATGGACTTGTTCCCCTCAAGAATCTGGTGCGTTATATCTTTGAGAACCAGCGGCTGCACATCGGGATCCTTGCTGGAATTCGCATGACTGCAATCGATCATGATGTTCTTGCTGACACCGCCTTTTTCCAGCGCCGCTTCGCATTGGGCAACATGCACCGTGTCATAGTTCGGGCCGTTACTGCCACCGCGAAGCACAACATGGGCATAGGGATTACCCTTGGTGGTCACCACGGACACCTTGCCGTCACCGCTGATACCGAGAAAGCGATGGGGACTGGACACCGATTGCATCGCATTGATTGCAACCATGAGGCCACCGTCCGTGCCGTTCTTGAAACCTACCGGCGATGACAGGCCGGATGACATCTCCCGGTGAGTCTGGGATTCTGTGGTACGCGCACCAATCGCGGACCAGGCAATCAGATCCTGCATATACTGGGGAGAAATAGGATCGAGTGCTTCGGTAGACGCTGGCAAGCCCAACTCGGCGATATCCAGCAACAGCTTGCGACCAATCCGCAGGCCCTCTTCAATCTTGAAGGAGTCATCCAGGTAGGGATCGTTAATCAGGCCTTTCCAACCGATAGAGGTGCGTGGCTTCTCAAAGTATACCCGCATCACAATGTACAAGGTGTCCTTGACTTTGGCGGCCAGCTCCTTAAGGCGTGCAGCATAGTCAAGCGCCGCATCCACATCGTGGATGGAGCAGGGCCCGACCACGATGAACAGGCGAGGATCTTTACGATCGAGAATGGAGAAAATTGTCTCCCGCCCTTCCTGGACCGTTGCCTCTGCTGCACCCTGAAGCGGCAGCTCCTGCTTGAGCTGTTCAGGAGTGATCAGCGGTTCATTTGACGCTATATTAAGATTGTCAGTTATGGCTGACATGGGAATACCTTTTGTCTTTTCTACTGCTTACTGGTGATTTTTGTATCGCTCCCAGGTGGCAGTACTATGGAAGCGATCCCTCTGGCCACAGGCCTTCGGTAAATGGTCCCTAAAAAAGGGGCGGCAATAATACCAGAATGCTTTTTGGAAACACATCGTGAATATAAGGATAACTGGGGTCATCCCGGTAATTATCAATGGACCAAACACATGGAAATCACCAGTAATTTCGACGCCGGTAACATCGAGCTTGTCTCCGCCTCTGATCCCTCTGATATTCAGCTGAAGATCCGGCTGGATGCGCAGTCAGATTTTTACCAATGGTTCTATTTCAGATTGACCGGCGCCAAGGGAAACGAATGCTGTTTCCGCATTCTCAACGCATCGGGAGCAGCCTATCCGGACGGTTTCCGAAACTACCGGGTCTGCTATTCCTATGACAGGGACGAATGGCTCCGGCATGACACGGAACTGAAGGGCGATGTGCTCGAATTCACCTTCACTCCCGCCCAGGATGCGGTCTATTTTGCCTACTTCGCTCCCTATCCCATGGACCGACACGAGAAGCTGGTGGCCAGGGCGCAATCCGCCGATCACTGTTCCCTGCAACTCCTCGGCAGGACACTCGATGGCCGGGACTTTGACAAACTCTGCTTCAGCCTGCCTGCTGCAAGCGATGGCAATGAAAGGAAAAAGCAATGCTGGATGATTGCCCGCCAGCATCCCGGTGAGACCATGGCTGAATGGTGGATAGAGGGTTGTATCAACCAGTTGCTCGATACCGGCAGCGCACTCACCCGCGCCCTGCTTGAACAATGCGATATCCACCTGGTGCCCAACATGAATCCGGATGGCAGCAGCCGCGGCCATCTGCGCACCAATGCCGCGGGAAGAAATCTGAACCGGGAGTGGGCCGAACCGACGATGGCGTATTCACCGGAAGTGTTCCTGGTGAAACAGGCGATGGCCGTCACCGGGGTCGACTTCCTGCTGGATGTCCACGGCGACGAGTCTCTCCCCTATTGCTTTATTGCGGGAACCGAGGGCCTGAGTAACTGGAATGAAACCGAACAGGCCAGGCTGGATTTCTACCGCACTGTACTCGCCGACCTGAATCCGGACTTTCAGACCAGGGAAGGATATCCCGCCAAGCAACCCGGTCAGGCCAATCTCACCATGAGTACGGCGCAGACCGCATCCAATCATGGCTGTCTGGCCATGACTCTGGAAATGCCATTCAAGGATACCAGTGCAACGCCTGACCCAAGGCAGGGTTGGTCACCAGAACGCTCCGCCCAGTTGGCTGTATCCTGTCTGCAAGCGCTGGGTGCTTACCTGGAAAGTGGTTTGATGGAAAAGTAATGCCGGCTGCGATCGACAGATCTCAGATGCGGGGATGATGGCGCAGGCCTGGCCTGCGCCACTGGCTTGATGGGCGATACGAGGGGCGACTAAACCTCGTGGTAGAGTTTCCGCCCCTGTTCATTATATTGCTCGGCCATCTCCTCCATACCGCTCTGACGTGCCTGATCCACATCCCCTGCTGTGTTGGCAGCCGCATAGTCCCTGACTTCCTGGGAAATCTTCATGGAGCAGAACTTCGGGCCACACATGGAACAGAAGTGGGCCACCTTGCCGGATTGTTTGGGGAGAGTTTCATCATGGAAGGCCCGTGCCGTAGTCGGGTCCAGTCCCAGATTGAACTGGTCTTCCCAGCGAAACTCGAAGCGGGCCTTGGACAGGGCATTGTCACGCAGCTGCGCGGCAGGATGCCCCTTGGCAAGATCAGCTGCATGAGCGGCGATCTTGTAGGCCATCAGGCCGTCTTTAACGTCTTGCTTGTTTGGCAGACCGAGATGTTCTTTCGGTGTGACATAGCAGAGCATGGCACAACCATACCAGCCGATCATCGCAGCCCCGATGCCAGAAGTGATGTGATCATAGCCAGGCGCGATGTCTGTAGTTAATGGTCCCAGCGTATAAAAAGGTGCCTCGTCACACACTTCAAGCTGCTTTTCCATGTTTTCCTTGATCATGTGCATGGGCACATGGCCAGGACCTTCGATCATGGTTTGCACGTCATGCCGCCAGGCTATCTTGGTGAGCTCACCCAGGGTTTCCAGCTCGCCAAACTGGGCCGCATCGTTGGCATCGGCAATAGAGCCGGGCCGCAAGCCATCACCGAGCGAGAATGACACGTCATAGGCTGTCATGATCTCGCAGATGTCTTCGAAGTGAGTGTAAAGGAAATTTTCCTGGTGATGGGCCAGGCACCACTTGGCCATGATGGAGCCGCCCCGGGATACGATGCCCGTCACCCGCTTCGCGGTAAGCGGCACATAGCGCAGCAATACGCCGGCATGGATCGTAAAATAGTCCACACCCTGCTCGGCCTGTTCGATCAGTGTGTCCCTGAAGATTTCCCAGTTCAGGTCTTCGGCGACGCCATCCACTTTCTCCAATGCCTGGTAGATGGGTACGGTTCCAATCGGCACCATGGAGTTGCGAATTATCCACTCGCGGGTTTCATGGATATTCTTGCCCGTAGACAGGTCCATCACCGTATCGGCGCCCCACAGGGCAGACCAGGTGAGCTTCTCCACCTCTTCCTCTATGGAGGAAGTTACCGCCGAGTTGCCAATATTGGCGTTAACCTTCACCAGGAAATTGCGACCGATAATCATGGGCTCGATTTCCGGGTGATTGATATTGGCCGGGATAATAGCTCTGCCTCTCGCCACTTCGTCACGCACGAATTCCGGCGTTATCTCCCGGGGAATGGCCGCATTGAAATCCATGCCGGGATGCTGCTCCATGGGCTGGCTCTCGCTCTTGAGCTGCGCCCGGGCCAGATTTTCCCGGATTGCGATGAATTCCATCTCGGGCGTGATGATGCCCTGTCGCGCGTAGTGCAGTTGTGTGACATTGCGGCCTGGCTTCGCGCGACGGGGGGCACGCACGTGTTCGAAGCGCAGATGGGTTGTGCTGGCGTCCTGCTGCCGTGCCTGCCCGAAAACCGAGCTTGCCCGTTCCAGCTGTTCCGTGTCATCCCGTTCTTCGATCCAGCCCTGGCGCAGCAGGGGCAGCCCCTTGCGCAGATCGATGCTGGCCGTACCATCGGCGTAGATGCCAGAGGAATCATAGACCCGCAGGGGAGGATTCTCTTCCAACCCCTGCTCCGTGACGGTGGCGGTCAGGGTGATTTCCCGCATGGGGACTCGAATATCGGGCCGACTACCCTCTATATAGACCTTGTGGGAGCTCGGATAATGCTGCGAGGCGCTGGTATCCAGCTGGCTAATCTTGTCGGAGAGATGTTCGGGTTTTGCGTTCATTCGTGATACCTGTACTAGTATTGCTGTACTGCGGGTTGCTGCGGAGTCTGCAGTTCCGGGAAGGTGAGCCTGGGTAGTGCGATAGGGAAAAGCCAGTATCCAGACCTGTGATCGACATTATGCCCCAACGCCGTATTTTGTGTAACGGCTCGGTGTACAAAGCCTGTAACCACTTGGCTTGGGGCTGCGTCTAAACGTTTGAACCCCGTAGAAATGGAATTGAACCGAAGGCAAATTGTCACTTTTGGTTACACTGTGTAGAATGCCCGCTTTCTCCGCACCACCGTCAAGAATCCATTGATATTTCAACCGCATCGAAGAGCCCTGGGGCTCTATGACACCAAGGTCATGAATTATGGGAAGTCTTAAGAAGATATTGGGAATCGTCCTGGCCGGCAGTCTGTGCAGCAGTCCGGTCTATAGCCAGGATTTGCTATCCATACTGCAGCTGGCATTGGACAACGATCCTGTGCTGAAGCAGGCAGAAGCCAGTTACCGGGCTAACCGGGAGAATTTGATACAGAGCCGCTCGTCGCTGCTGCCCTCTCTGGGAGTTGGGGGACAGACGGCCCGAATCACCAGTGGACCCGCATCCGACATCTTCCGGGAGGTAACCGATCCGGTTACCGGACAGACCAGTACCGTGCTGGTGCAGCGAGAGCATAGCTATGCCGACGGCCTGAACAACCACGGCTACGGGCTGAACCTGAACCAGAGTATCTTCAACCTGGCCAACTGGTACGGCTTCCAGAGCGCACGGGCCAATGACCGGGCCTCGGCGGTAAACCTGGCAGCACAGGAGCAGGACCTGATCATGCGGGTGGCCACAGCCTACTTCGACGTGCTGCGCGCACAGGAGTTGCTGGAGACCAATGTCCAGGAAGAAGAGGCGGCACTCCGCTCACTGGAACAGACCCGGCAGCGGGAAGAAGTGGGCCTGGTGGCGATCACCGACGTCTTCGATAGCCAGGCAGCCTACGATCTCGCGCGCAACACCACGATCCTGCAACGCGATTTCCTGCAGTCCCGGTTCGAGGCCCTGGAGGCAATCACGGGCCAACCGCACAGCGATATCGATGAGCTGAGCGAGAATTTCCCCATCATTGAAGTCGATGGCAGCCTGACAGAATGGGAAGATCAGGCGGAGGACAACAGCCTCGCCATCGCCGCGGCGGAATATACCCTCGATGCTTCTCGGCAGGCGCTACGCGCACGCAAGTCGGATCACCTGCCTACCGTTGATTTTGCCGGTCAGTACGGTCACAACGTCACCGCACCCATCATCAGCCAGGGTATCCAGATCGGGGGTGGTGCCTTCGATCGCTCCTCCCTGGCACTCAGCGTATCGATTCCTCTGTATACAGGTGGCGCCATCAGTTCACGAAGACGCCAGGCGGAATACAATGTAATCGCTGCCCAGGAATCCCTGGAACTGACAAAGCGCCAGCTGACCCAGAATATTCGCAATGCCTATCGCCGGGTTAATACTGACGTTCTGGTGATCGCGCAGCGTCAGCAGTCGATCACCTCGGCCCAAAGCGCCATGGATGCAACGGAACTCGGTGCTGAAGTCGGCACACGTAATATCGTTGAGGTCCTGCTGGCCCGACAAAACCTGTACCGTGCGCTGCGTCAGTATGCTGACGCTCGCTACGACTACGTACTCGACACACTGATCCTGAAACAGGTTGCCGGAATCCTCACACCGCAGGATGTGATCGAATTGAATCGCTGGCTGCAAGCCGAAGGCTAATCAGCTTTAGTGATGCTAGTAAAAAAGCCACTCCTTGGAGTGGCTTTTTTTGTGGCGTACTGTGTAGTTTTTCACAGAGGCCTAGTTGTTTGATGTATGTGGTGTTTAATACAGTGCCCTCTAGCGCGGCTGCGGGGAGCCGGGATTCGCGTCCCGCCGACTCGGAAAGAAAATAGGGACAGATTTATTTTTTAAAAAAATAAATCTGTCCCTATTTTCGCTGGCCGGCACGGCTACCGCAGAGAAGGAAACTCTTACAATAAGCCCCACATAAAGAGCCTCATCACAATTCAAGCAGATCCGCGACTGCAACCCATGCGATAAGAGGCAAACAGTTGTTACTGCACACGATCACGACGCAGTACTGCGGCAGCCTCACCCGAGGGCAAGGCCACCTCAACACCATCACTCAGGTTTCTTCCAGACCGATACCTGGCTGATGATGTATTCGTACTTGCGCCGGTGTTCCCGAATCATGAACGGCAAGTCTTCATCGTGGAGCAACTGGAATCCCGGCAATTGCTTGCCGATTGCCGCCAGGGTGCCCTCGTTGTTGGCGCCATCGAGAAATCTCTCGGGCTGAGTGTACTCTTCCATCCAGGTATTGGGTGAAGCAATCACCAGGATACCCCCGGGCTTCAGGAAGCGGTCAGACTGCACGAACTGCTGCAGGCACTGCTGGGGATCGGACAAGCGACATAAGAGATTGCTCAGCAATATGGCATCGAAGGCTTTGCCTCCCTGTAGCAAGGGTACAGCAGACAGGCTTGACGCGTCGCCCTGCACAAAATCGATGCGACTGCGGTCGATATCCCTGTCGATGCTGGCATTGAGATCGGTAAAATGCCTGCCGGTCTCCCAACGGCGGTAGACCAGCTCGCCCTGTTCCTGCAGGGTCTCCGCTGCCCGAATGAAGGCATCGCTGTAATCCAGTCCGACCACGCGCTCGAAGCTGCGAGCCAGCTCGAAGCTGGCCCTGCCCACCGCGCAGCCCAGATCGAGCACCCGGTTTTTTGAACCGGCATAGGCATTGGTCAGGACCACGGTGCGTGTAATCAGGTTCGCAACCTGGGGAAATTCCATGCGCGTCGAGAGTTCCGCATCTCGCTGCTGGGCAGACTCGCCGTAGTGGAATAACAGGTACTGATTGACAGTTCCGTCGGAGTCGTACTTGTCTCCCTTCTTCGCGACAACGCTACTATCACGTACCACACGAAACCCGGCGTGCTGGAAGAAATGGGGACGGAAATGAAAGCGCGACCAGATGCTGGCCTCGTCGCCCGTGCTGATGAAGGACCCACCCAGAATCATCTGGTGTTCTCCATCGAAGCAGGGGGTGCTGAAATCGGTGTAGTAAGGATGAATCTTGAAATCAGGCAGGGGATGAAAAGGGTCTTCACACCACTGCCAGACATTGCCAAAGCTATCGTAGAAACCCAGCTCGTTGGCCGGCAAGGCATCTACCGCACTTTCTCCGCCGTAACGCAGGTTGTGATTTGCCGTGGATTTGTCCGCAGCATTCATCACCGGATCCAGCTTCAGGAGTTCCATGTTGTCGAAGCTCCAATCCCTGGCACGCCGTTGCGCGGGATTGCGAATGGCGAGATGTTCCGCCTCACTCAAGAGCCGATAGGGTTGCTTCGTTGAATCCTGCTCGGTCAGCCACGCACAGTAAGCCTTGGCTTCGTAGTAGTTCACTACCGCGGGCCAGCTCCATTGCATGGGGATTTCAGAAAATGTCGTGCGCAACTTGTAGCGATGTGAGCCAGCGGGACCATCCTGTACCCAGAACGTGGGCCACTTGATATTACGGAACTGGCGCCAACCCCAACCGGATTCGGACCAGTATTTGCGCTGTTCGTAGCCACCTGATTTTACAAACTCAAAGAACTCGCCATTGCTGATGAGATACTTGCTGGCCTTGAAAGGGCCATAGCTTCTTTCATCGTGACCGTATTCGTTGTCCCAGCCGAAGCTTGGCCATTGCGCGGGTTTACCCAGCTTCACTTCGCCGCCTGCAACTTCCACCAGCTCATTCTGTGGAAAGTCTTTCGCGGCAACAGGACTGTAGTTCTGTGCTTTCGGGGCACTCAACCACTGAGGCCACTCCGCGGGCTCCCGGACATGCTCAAGCGGCAGTTCACGAATCAGCACCGAAGAGGTTTCCAGATGAATGCGTTCATGTTCAAAACCCATGGCCAGGGCCCAGCCAGGCGATGACTGGGAAACCGGGCCGTCCAGATCCGGGTGATTCTGGATAACATCCTTAACTAACTCGTAGACTTGCTGGCGATACTCCCTGACAGCCGAGAGCCCTGGCCAGACATCATCCTCGCCCTCATGGAGATCATCCCAGTTCATCTCATCGACGCCTGTTTCGAACAGGAGTTCAAACTCCTGGTTTACGGGCTTGTCGATAAGACCACTCACTAACAGCTTGTTGACATAGAAACAAACAGGGTGCGCATAGTAGAAGATCAGTGGGTGGCGCGTCTTGTGGTAGGGGCGAAGAAAGAAAGCTTCGTCACTCGCCAAAGCGGAGAATAGCTGCTCTGTCAGGCCCCAGGTGTTCTCAAAATAAGCCAGCATGGCTGCCCGGCCTGTTCCAAGGTTTAACAGAGGGAGGGAATTCACCGGATAATCCAGCTTCTCGACGCGTGATTCAGTGGGACTGGAGACCAGTATTTCTTCAGATACAAACATAGTTAAACCTTTTTGCTGTCTTTTCTCAAGGACGAGATGGGTAGTTCGGTGAACCCGACTTAATTTTTTCTCTTTGGATTCGGTTAGAATGAGCGGGATTGATGAAAAGGCCGAGCAAACCTGAGGCGGCAGGTAAGTCAGAAAGCGGATTACTCGAAACCCACCATAGGGGAATCAAATTGCAAAGTAAATTACCAGACGTAGGTACGACAATTTTTACAGTCATGTCAAAAATGGCCCAGGATCACGGTGCCATCAATCTGTCCCAGGGCTTTCCTGACTTCGACTGTCCCAAACGCCTGAAAGAGCTCGCTTCGTTTTACCTCAATGACCGCAAGAACCAGTATCCGCCAATGATCGGAATACCATCATTACGTCAACAGATAGCAAGTAAGATCACTTCTCTTTACAACTATGCGGCAGATCCCGAGACCGAGATCACGGTCACGTCCGGAGCCACCGAGGCCTTGTTTGATGCCGTGCAGGCCGTGGTACATCGTGGCGACGAAGTCATCATGTTCGATCCCGCCTATGATTCCTATGAGCCTGCGGTGCAGATGGCGGGCGGCGTATCGGTGCGAATCCCACTCCGCCTCCCCGACTACAGCATCGATTGGCAGCGCCTGGGCGAGTCGATAAACGATCGCACGCGCCTCATCATTATCAATTCTCCCCATAATCCCTGCGGTGCCATTCTCACCCGGGAAGACCTGGATCAACTGGCCGCCCTGATTGCAGAACGGGATATAGTTGTACTCAGCGATGAGGTGTATGAACACATGGTATTCGATGGAGAAAAGCACTGCAGCGTGCTGAGTCATCCGGACCTCAGGGCACGCAGCTATGCGGTGTTCTCCTTCGGCAAGACCTACCACGCCACCGGCTGGAAACTGGCCTATTGTGTCGCGAACCCCACTCTGATGGGAGAATTTCGCAAGGTACACCAGTTTGTCACATTCACCACAACCAGCTTTCTGCAGTATGCCATTGCAGACTTCATGGCCGAATGTCCGGAGCATGCGACCGAGCTGTCAACCTTCTATCAGCAGAAGAGGGACCGTTTCTGCGATCTCATTGCCGAATCCCGTTTCAGTTTTACGCTATCCAGGGGAACCTACTTCCAGCTTGTCGACTATAGCGAGATAAGTGACAAACCCGATATGGAGTTTGTTACCGAGTTGACCCGGGACAAAGGCGTTGCCGCGATTCCATTGGCACCCTTCTATCGGGAGGCCCCCGACACTCGCATCATTCGCTTCTGTTTCTGCAAAGACGACAGCACCCTGGAACAGGCTGCCGAGCTATTGAACAGACTCTAGAGATATTCCTATCCATGAATGAGCAGGAACTCAATCAGCTGGCGCAGGACATCAAGGCCTGGGGCTTAGAGTTGGGTTTTCAACAACTGTCTATCGGTGATATCGATCTTAAGTCCTATCACGACAGCTACCAGAAGTGGTTGAACAATGGCTATCACGGTGCCATGCGCTACATGGAAGAGAACAGGGAACTGCGATTCTTTCCGGAAAAACTCCTGCCCGGTACCCTGCGCATCATTAGCGCACGAATGGACTATGCCAAGGTAACTGGTAACAGTCTTGAGCCCATGCAACAGTCCCAGACAGCCTATATTGCCCGCTATGCCCGTGGCCGCGATTACCACAAACTGATGCGCAAACGCTTGCAACAACTGGCGGTGCGAATTCAGGAGGCAGTTGGTGATTTCGGTTATCGTGCCTTCGTGGACAGCGCACCGGTACTGGAACGTGCATTGGCTGAGAAGTCCGGCCTGGGATGGATCGGCAAGAACACCATGCTGATCAACAAGCAGGCAGGCTCCTGGTTCTTTCTTGGTGAATTGTTCACCGATATCCCGTTGCCGGTGGATGCACCGGCGACTGATCATTGCGGAAGCTGTCGCGCCTGCCTCGACATATGCCCAACCCAGGCCTTCGTTGGCCCGCGGGAGATGGATGCCACCCGCTGCATCTCCTACCTCACTATCGAATTGCGGACATCGATACCTGAGGAATTTCGCAAGGCCATGGGAAACAGGATCTTCGGATGCGATGACTGCCAGATCGTATGCCCATGGAACAAGTTCACCCATGTGAGTGAGGAAGAAGACTTCTCGCCAAGACATGCACTGGATGATTCAAGCCTGCTCGAGTTATTCCAATGGAGTGAGCAAGAGTTCCTGGACAGGACAGCTGGCTCGCCGATCCGGCGCATTGGTTATGAATGCTGGCTACGCAACCTGGCTATCGGCCTTGGTAATGCAGAGTCCAGCACGGAAATCGTCAGTGTATTGAAGTCACGCCGCGATCAGGCCAGTACCATGGTGAAGGAACATATCGACTGGGCGTTGCAGCAGCACAGGGCCCTGCCTATTCCTTGATAAAATGCTTGCGGTAGTAACGCAGTTCCTCTACCGAATCCTTTATATCTTCCAATGCCTGATGTGTGCCCTGCTTCTTCAAGCCGGCCATTAGATCCGGCTTCCAGCGCCGGACCAGTTCTTTAATCGAGCTCACATCAAGATTGCGGTAGTGAAAAAAGGCTTCCAGCTCTGGCATGTAGTTGGCCAGAAAGCGCCTATCCTGGCAGATGCTGTTACCGCACATCGGGGAGGCGTTCTTCTGGGAGTACTCGGACAGGAATTCGATGGTGGCGCGTTCTGCCGCTGCCTCGTCGATAGCGGAGCGTTTGACCCGCTCAATCAATCCCGATGCGCCATGGTGTTTCTGGTTCCAGTCGTCCATGCCGTCCAGCAAGGCATCGGACTGCTTCACCGCCAGCACCGGGCCTTCCGCCAGCAGATTGAGCTGGGAATCGGTCACCAGGGTCGCGATCTCAATGATGCGATCCCTCTCGGGAACCAGACCAGTCATTTCCAGATCGATCCAGATGAGGTTCTGTTCCTTGTCCATTCTGCTTGCTCCTGACCGGCCGGGCCCTGTTTCCAAATTTCTCAGCTCACGGCGCCATTGTAGCAAAGCCTCCAAATTCCGAATATGTAATAATCCCGCTAGCGCACAATCGGGTGTGTATTAAACGGCTTGGGCAGCAGTGAGCAAGAGAAAGCTTAGCAGGCAACAGCGATCGCGGATCACGGCCAAACAGGAACAGCAGGTCACCGCTGATTCCAATGCAACCGGTACATCCTATGACAAATGTAATGGCCGGGTGGTCAGTCATTTAGGTCAGCAACTGGATGTGGAGGCATTTGCCGGGACACACGCGGGGACGGCTTTATCCGAAGAGTCTGACAAAGCATGTCGTCCTGAAATTGTGCGTTGTTTCCAACGCGCAAACCTTCCCGAGTTGGTCACCGGGGACTACGTTGTCTTCGAACACGAGGATGACAATACTGGCGTAATAGTCGCTAGCGCCGAACGGCGTAATGTATTCGCCAGACCGGGCTTCGGCGGCAAGATAAAACCCGTGGCCGCCAATCTTGATGTTGTACTCGTGGTAATCGCACCTCTACCACAGGCATTCGGCAATCTTGTTGATCGCTACCTGGTTGCAATCAACACGCTGGGACTGCAGAGCATGCTGGTTCTCAACAAGGAGGACCTGCTCGACGAAGGCAATTCCGAAACCCTGGAGGCACTGGTGGCGCTCTATACCGGGCTTGGCTACCCGGTATTCAAAGTATCGGCTCGAACGGGCAAGGGAATTGCAGAACTGGAATCAAGCCTGGCTAACAAGACCACTGTGCTGGTTGGGCAATCCGGGGTGGGTAAGTCTTCCCTGATCAACCGGCTGGCAGGACTGGATGAGGATTCGAGACAATTTGACGAACTGGCTGAAACCGGCGCACTCTCCCAGGGCAAGTACAAAGGAACTCATACCACGACCACCGCCCGCCTTTTCCACCTGCCCCATTGCGACCTCATCGATTCCCCTGGCATTCGGGAATTCGATCTGGGACACGTGAGCCATGCAGACGTGGTAGCCGGTTTTCCGGAAATAGCCGAGCAGGCGCTGCACTGTAAATTCAGGGATTGCAGCCATATTACGGAGCCTGGTTGCGCGGTATTGGCGGCGGCAGAGAAAGGCCTGATTCGTGAAGAACGTATGACCAGCTTCCGCCAGATTCTGCAGAGCATTGATCCCAGACAGAGCTGAGTCAGAGCCTGAAGTGCATCATGCACGTATTCAAAATAGAGAAGAACTAATTCCTTGGGAAACCAGTGATACACTAGGCTATTCTCCACAAGGCCAGGCTACCCCATCTTTACTATAATCCGATGCCCCGATTGTTTATCTTCCTGCAATACCTGCTACCCCATCACGGCCTTTCCCGAATTACTGGCTGGCTGGCCGAGGGCACCCTGTTCAAGAACGTACTGATCAAGGCCTTCGCCCGCCACTACCGGGTGAATCTGCAGGAGGCGGAGATCGAGGATCCTGGGCAGTTTGAAAACTTCAATGCCTTCTTCACCCGCGCCCTGAAACCCGGTGCGCGACCCCTGGCAAACGAGGAAAACGCGATACTGTGTCCGGCCGACGGGGCCATCAGCGAGATGGGCAAGATAGAGGCAGATCGTGTTCTCCAGGCCAAGGGCCGATACTACACGTTGGCCAGGCTACTGGCCGATGACGAGATGGCCCGCCACTTTGAAGACGGCGACTTTGTCACCGTCTATCTGTCACCCCGCGACTACCACCGCGTGCATATGCCGCTTGCCGGCAAGCTGGTAAAGACCATCTACGTGCCCGGAAAACTGTTTTCAGTAAATCGGGTAACCGCCGATTCCGTGCCCGACCTGTTCGCACGAAATGAGAGACTGGTGTGCCTGTTCGACACGGAAGCCGGTCTCATGGCGGTGGTATTGGTGGGCGCCATGATCGTTGCGGGCATTGAAACTGTTTGGGGTGGAAGAGTCTGCCCTCGAAAACACAGACAACTCCAGGTGGAGGACTATACCCACCGCGAACAGCACGTAGTGCTGGAGGCAGGGGCGGAATTGGGCCGCTTCAAACTGGGCTCAACTGCTATCGTACTCTTTCAGGCAGGTGCAGCTACGCTACACGCCGAATTGCGAGCCAACTCCCCTGTTCAAATGGGGCAACTGCTGGCAGCTCACACTACATGACCAGGGTGCCCTGGTTGTATCCTATTAGACAACACGTATCCGGAAGCCGAATATGACACAAGATGAACTAAAGAGAGCCGTTGCCAAAGCGGCATTCGATTATGTCGAAAGCAAACTGGAGTATGACACGGTAATCGGCGTTGGAACCGGCTCGACGGCAAACTATTTCATCGATGAACTCGGCAAGATAGCCAACCGCATCAGCGGTACGGTTGCCAGTTCGGTGGAATCCGCTCGGCGCTTAAAGGAATACAAGATTCCCGTGTACGACCTGAACAGCACCGGTATCCTGGAAATCTATGTGGATGGTGCTGATGAAACCAACGATCACCTGCAGTTGATCAAGGGGGGCGGCGCCGCGTTAACCCGGGAGAAAATCATCGCCGCCGCTTCCAGGGAATTTGTTTGTATCGCAGACAAGTCGAAACTGGTTAAGGTATTGGGTGAATTTCCACTGCCTGTGGAAGTCATTCCGATGGCCCGCAGCCATGTGGCCAGGCAACTGGTGAAGCTGGGCGGGGACCCGGTTTATCGGGAAGGCTGCGTGACCGACAATGGCAATCATATTATCGATGTCTATAACCTGGAAATTCTGGAGCCCAGGAAACTCGAACAGGACATAAACCAGATTGTCGGGGTGGTGACCAACGGTTTGTTTGCCGAACGCGGCGCGGATTTGTTGCTGCTGGGAACCGAAAATGGCGTGGAGACACTCAAGCCGACGTAGCGCCAGAAGTGATTTGACGCAAGAGGCCCTCTGCCTCTATTGGCTGCCCGGATGGGCTAAAGAGAAGCAGGGAGGAAGCAGGGTTTAAGCGGCGATCTTTTAAGAAAGCCTTTCCTACAACAGTCTTACTGCAATCGCGCTTCCCTGCTTCACAGACATGTTACTACCAGTGAGGCAGCAAAGAGACTTTCTGGCATTCAGTCTTTCGACCAATCAGCCTTTTCAGCCATTCAGAAAGCTTCTTTAACACCTCACCAGAACACTGCCTGGTCGAGCTTCTATCCTGGGAACAGTCCTGAAGACAGAAGTTGCGAAGACATTGTATTGCTTACAGCGGAGTGACGTTATCCGCCTGGGGACCTTTTTCAGCCTGGGTAACTTCCATAGTTACCTTCTGGCCTTCCTGAAGTGTTCGCCTTCCCGAGCCGTTGATCGCGCTGAAATGTACGAATACATCCTTACCACCTTCCTGCTCGATGAAACCGAAACCCTTCTCATCGTTAAACCACTTAACGGTACCCTCAACTAAGTCTGACATAGTGCTCTCGTGCTAAAAATAATTAACCGGCTATCCTGTGGAGTCCAAGGAGCTGTGGAACCTGGAGACCCAAGGAACCTACGGAAACCAAAGGAAGGCCTGCAGACAATCTAACTGCAATATCAGTGTACGCCGAACATTCTGCTTATGGAAATGTTATTTGTCGAATTATGTGACATTTCGGCGACTATTCCTGCAAAATTCCAGCGCCACCAGAACGGATACAGAGCAGTAAAGGCGCTGCATTCGGGCCAGGCATCCAATTCTGGCGCTGGCACCGATTCGGTGCGACTCCCGGCGCCGGTTTTGCAGGAAATTTTCTGACAAGGCTCGCCTGGCGCGTGCCGTCAGTTATCCAGAAGCTTGCCCGGATTCATAACATTATGCGGATCGAACGCTTGCTTGATGGCGCGCATGTAAGCGATCTCCTCCGCACTCCTGGAATAATGGAGGAAGGGTTTCTTGAGTAGGCCGACGCCGTGCTCGGCGGAAATACTGCCGCCGTACTTCTTTACAATGTCGAATACGAAATCTGAAACCTTGCCGCATTTCTCGAAAAACTCGGCTGGCTCCAGAGTCTCGGGCTTGAGGATGTTCAGGTGCACATTGCCATCACCGATGTGGCCGAACCAGATGATCTCGAAATCCGGGTAGGCTTTTGAGACAAGCTCATCGACATCATTCAGGAAACCAGGAACCGCCGACACCTTCACGGAGATATCATTCTTGTACGGCGTAAATTGTGCGATGGTTTCAGAAATGTCCTCGCGCAGCCGCCACAGGTTTTGTGCCTGGGTCAGGTTCTGGCTAATGGTGCCATCCACGATCCAGCCCTCTTCGAGGCAGTGCTCAAATAACTTCATGGCCGTGTCGAGGTCCTGTTCACCGAGTTGCTCAAACTCGATCAGCGTGTAATAGCGACAATCTGACTCGAAGGGTTTCTGCAGATTCTTCTCCTTCATGACATGGGCCAGGGCCTTGTCGGAGAAAAACTCAAACGCCGTCAGGTTCAGGCCGTTATGGAAGGCTTCCAGCACGGGCATGGTAGCGGCCATGTCTTCCACGCCGAGCACCAGTACGGTAGGGTCTTTAGGGGCTTTTTCCAGGGCGATGGCCAGTTCGACCACAATGCCGAGCGTGCCTTCTGATCCGATGAACAGGTGGCGCAGATCATAGCCGGTGGCGTTCTTGGTAAGTCCCCGATTGAGATCCAGCAGGTCGCCCTTACCGGTCACCACCTTCAGGCCTTCAATCCAGCGCCGCGTCATCCCATAGCGAATTACCTTGATCCCACCGGCATTGGTGGCCACATTGCCTCCCAGCTGGCTGGAGCCCGAAGACGCAAAGTCCACCGGGTAGAAAAGGCCCTTTTCTTCCGCAAACTGTTGCAGTTGCTCGGTGATAACGCCCGCTTCACAGATCACCTGCCGGTCTGCAGCATTGAAATCCAGGATTGTGTTCATGCGATCCAGAGCGACAACGGCTTCACCGTTCTGGGCTACCGCGCCACCGGAGAGACCGGTGCGGCCCCCGGAAGGCACAATGGAGAACCCTCGCTCATTGGCCAGCCTGACTATGGCCTGCACTTCTTCTATTGTTCTTGGCAAGACGATCACAGCGGGTGCCGGTTTGTATTGCCGGGTCCAGTCCTTGCCATATTTCTCCAAATCGTCGGCACCGGTCAGGACCCAGTCATTACCCACGATTTCTGCCAGAGCCGTGCTCCAGGAGGGAGTGCTACCAGTCATTCTGTCTACCTTGGAACGCCCGCGCCTTGAGGGCACGGACAGTTATCAATTATCGGGCTACCGCCGGGCGAACTCATCCCCGGCCAGCGAAGTATGGTACCATGCGCGCCTCTTTCCACCGACCAGCCCATGAACACGCCGCAAGAAACATCATTCGAGAAGAGCAAGATCCGTTTCCTGTTACTGGAAGCGGTGCACCATAGCGCCCTGAATACGCTGCGGCAAGCCGGTTACGAGAACATTGAGTACCTCAAGACCTCCCTCGAGGAAGAGGAACTCAAGGAAAAAATCGCCAACGCACATTTCGTCGGCATCCGTTCCCGGACCCAGCTCACCGAATCGGTCTTCGAAGCGGCAACCAAACTGCTGGCCGTGGGCTGCTTCTGTATCGGCACCAATCAGGTCGACCTGACGGCGGCCCTGGGTCGGGGTATTCCGGTATTCAATGCGCCTTTCTCCAATACCCGCAGCGTGGCAGAACTGGTAATCGGCCAGGCTATCCTGCTGTTGCGCCGCATTCCCGAGAAGAATGCCCTGCTGCACAGAGGGGTCTGGCAGAAGGCCGCCAGTGGCTCCTATGAGACCAGGGGCAAGAAACTCGGCATCGTGGGCTACGGCAACATCGGATCCCAGCTCAGCGTGTTGGCGGAGTCCATGGGCATGAAGGTATTCCTCTACGACGTGGCCAGCAAACTGCCCCTGGGTAATGCCACTCAGGTGGATACCCTGCAACAGCTGATGGAAGAATGTGATGTCATCAGTCTGCACGTCCCCGAGACGCCGCAGACCAAAGAAATGATTGGGGCCAAAGAGTTTTCCTGGATGAAGGAGTCGGCGGTATTCATCAATGCCTCTCGCGGCACCGTGGTAGACATCGATGCGCTGGCCGAAGCGCTGGCCAGCAAGCGTATTGCGGGTGCGGCTATCGACGTGTTTCCGAAAGAACCCAAATCCAACGATGAAGAGTTTATTTCTCCCCTTAGGGAGTTCGATAACTGCATCATCACTCCCCACGTGGGCGGAAGCACGATGGAGGCGCAGGAGAATATTGGGGTCGAAGTGGCAGAGAAACTGGTGAGATACAGCGACAATGGCTCCAGTTCAACAGCTGTCAACTTCCCGGAAGTGACCCTGCCTGCTCATCCAGGTAACCATCGCCTTCTGCATATCCATAAAAACGTGCCAGGTGTCTTAACCGAGATCAATACCATCTTCTCAGAGACTGGCATCAACATCAGTTCCCAGTACCTGCAGACCAATGACAAGGTGGGTTACGTGGTTGTTGATATCGATCAGCAGTACAGTGAGCTGGCGCTGCAGAGGCTCAACGAAGTCAGTGGCACGATTCGCTGTCGCGTCCTGTTCTAGCTTTAGCTTTTTCGAACGCTTTCATCCTGGCCGTCAGGCCTGATAGTAGCAGCCAGATCTTGCGTCTGAAGCACTGACAGTGGACCGATCGCGCTCCGCGCCAGGCGAGTCCCCCTCGCCGCGCTTTCTGTCTGAAAAACCGCCCAGTCAAATACCCTGTGCTCTGTTCCCGGGGCTGCATTGACGATAATCAAAGTGTCTCATACAAGAATGTAGTCGAATTAAGGGGTTACAATGCGAGAACATGTGTGCGTTCCAGCCCTATGAGGACCAGGATTGATGAGTCCCGACAATAAGCAACAGGCCCCTGCCAAGGCGGTGCTGACGACCCAGGATTTGTGTAAAGACTATCCCATGGGCGAGATCACCGTGCACGCTCTCAAGAATGTGAACTTCGAACTGCGGGAAGGCGAGATGACCGTCCTGCTTGGCGCATCGGGCAGTGGCAAATCCACGCTGCTCAATATCATTGGCGGACTGGATGTTGCCAGCAGTGGGTCGGTGATCTATCAGGGTCGCAATCTTTCGCAGTACAGCGATAGGGAACTGACCGAGTACCGCCGCTATCACGTTGGGTTCGTCTTTCAGTTCTATAACCTGATTTCCAGCCTCACGGCCCGGGAGAACGTCGCGCTTGTGACCGATATCGCGCCAAATCCGATGTCACCTGAAGAAGCCCTGGCGCTGGTTGGACTCTCCGAACGCATCGATCACTTTCCCTCACAGCTGTCTGGTGGTGAACAGCAACGGGTGGCGATTGCCCGGGCCGTGGCGAAACGCCCCAGCATATTGCTCTGCGATGAGCCTACCGGTGCGCTGGATGCGGAAACGGGCAAGCTGGTGTTATCTGTGCTGGATCAGGTGAACCATGAAACCAATACCACCACGGCCATCATTACCCACAACGCATCAATTGGTGCACTGGGGGATGTGGTGGTCCGCATGCGTAGCGGTGAAATCGCGGAGTACACGGTAAACGAATCCCGCGCTAACGTAGACGATATCGAGTGGTAACCCGGTGTCTTCCCTGAACCACAAATTGCTTCGGGAACTCTGGAAACTCCAAGGCCAGGTGTTTTCCATTGCCGCAGTGGTCGCCGTGGGTGTGATGTCGATCGTGACCATGCGCGGCAGCTACGACTCCCTGGTAGAAACCCAGGAGCGATACTATCGGGAGACTCGCTTCGCGGATGTCTGGGTATCGCTGGTACGCGCTCCCAACGCCATGTTAGATGCCATACAGGAGATTCCGGGGGTTAATGCAGCCGATAGCCGGGTTACCTTTCTGGCTACGCTCGATCTGGACGACAGTGAAATACCTTCGCACGGGCGCTTTGTCTCGGTACCGGATATCGGCAGGCCTGTTCTCAACGACCTGATAATCCGCAGTGGTCGCTACATTAATACCGGTGCCAACAACGAGGTGATCATCAGCGAGAAATTTGCCGAGGCCCGTGGCTTTCGGCCAGGTGATTCCGTGCAGGCCATTATCAATGGTCGCGCCCGGGAGTTCGAAGTGGTCGGCATCGCCATCGCCCCTGAACATACCTATGCCGTACCTCCCGGCAGCCTGTATCCAGAGGATGAGCGCTACGGCGTGTTCTGGGCTAATCGGGATGCACTGGGGCCGGCCTTCGAACTGGAGGGGGCGTTCAATGAGGCCTACGTTACCCTCACCCCCGATGCCAAGCTCCAGGCGGTGATTGAAAGCATCGATGATTTACTGGAGCCCTATGGTGGCCTGGGCGCCTATGCCCGGGCTGACCAACCGTCACACCTGATCCTGGAATCGGAAATGGACCAGAACCGGGTTACCGGCGCAATTATCCCGCTGATATTCCTGGGAGTGGCCGTGTTCCTGCTGTACCTCGTGCTGGGCAGGTTGATCTCTACCCAGCGCGGCGAGATCGCCGTACTGAAAGCGTTTGGATACAGCGACTGGGAAGTTGGTATGCACTTCCTCATGATTGCTGTCGTCGCCGTGGTACTGGGAGGTACCCTGGGTACGGTTGGTGGCCTGTTCATGGGGGATGCGTACATCGGCATTTACGAGCAGTATTTCCAGATGCCTGATCTGGCCTACCGCCCTTCCGCAGGGCTGCTGGTTTTCGCCTTTATGGCCTGCGTCATTGGCGCCTTCGCCGGCGCGCTGGCCGCGGTCAGGCGCGCCGTATTGTTGCCGCCCGCCGAAGCCATGCGTCCGGAAGCGCCCGTCCGTTACCGCGCAGGAATAGTCGAAAGCCTGGGGATTGGTCATCTTGTAGGTGCCACGGGACGCATGATCCTGCGCAATCTGGAACGCAAACCGGTACAGGGCTTTTTCTCCACCCTGGGCATCGCCCTGTCTGTGGCCATCCTGACCATGGGGTTCTTCATGTTCGATAGCGTGCAACACATGATGGATCTGCAGTTTCGCAACATCCAGCGCGAAGATCTCGCTCTGACCTTTCGTGAACAACTGCCGGACGCTGTCGCTTTCGAGCTGGCAAATCTCGAGGGCGTGAACCGGGTCGAAACCTATCGCACCGTAGCGGCCAGGCTGCGAGCCGGCCACCTGGAGGATGAGGTCGCCATTCAAGGCCTCGACTTCGATAGCGAACTCCGCCGCATCATTAATTCCAGTGGAGCCGAGATACCCTTGCCTGGTGCTGGCCTCGTGCTCAGCGACATGCTCGCCCGACGGCTGCAGGTGAAGCCGGGTGACCAGCTAGTCGTCGAATTCCTGCAAGGCAAGCGGCGCATCGTTACTGTGCCGGTGAATGGTTTGATAGAAGATTACCTTGGCCTGTCTGTCTATACGACCAAGGAAGCACTCTGGCAATTGAGTGGCGAACCCACCGTCGTCAACGGCGCTTTTCTGAGCATCGATGAATCGGCGAGAAACGACATCAACACCGTACTCAAAGGCTATCCGGCCGTTACTGGCGTGGCCTCGCCTGCGAGTATGCTGGCTTCTTTCGAAGAAGTACTGGCGGAGAGCTTGTTGGTTTCCAGTGGCTTCCTGCTGGGCTTTGCCGGTGTTATTGCTGTCGGCGTGATCTACAACGCCGCCCGTATTTCCCTGTCTGAACGGGGACGGGAACTCGCCAGCCTGCGGGTCATGGGCCTGCACCGTCGCGAAGTCGCAACCCTGTTACTGGGCGAGCAAGGGATAGTGACGTTCTTCGCCATCCCGCTGGGCTGGGGAATTGGTTATGCTCTCTGTTACGCCATTGCCACCGGCATACAGACCGATATTTATCGCATACCTTTTGTTACCGATCTCAGGACTTTTCTGTGGTCAGGTTCCTATATCGCACTGGCGGCCCTCGTTAGCGGCTGGATAGTTAAACGAAGACTCGACCAGATTGAGTTGGTCGAAGTCTTGAAAACCCGGGAGTAACCGATGTTGAAAATGCCGATGTGGTTGAAATTACTCGCTGCGGCAGTGGTGATTGCGACAGGAATATTTCTGCTAATGCCTGCGCCACTCGATGTGGAAGTGGGAACGGTCGAGATGCGGCCGTTTTTCGAAGCCGTTGAGGAGCAAGGCAGAACGCGAGCCAGAAACCCTTATCTGGTGACAGCACCGGTGTCGGGCCGCCTTTTAAGAACCCGGCTGGATGAGGGGCACAGGGTAAGCAGCGGGGAGGTGATTGCGGTCATCGCACCAGCACCACAGGATCAACGGAGTTCAGCCATTGCCCAGGCCAATCTCGCCGCCGCCGAGGCGAGACTGGCCGTCGCCAATGCCTCCCTGCAGGAAACCCGCGGTGCCTACGAGCGGGTAAACCGGGAGCGTGAGCGACGCGAAGAATTATTCAGCCGTAGCCTGGCCAGCGCCGAAGAAACTGAGCTGTACCGCCAGCTGGCCAACGCCGAGGCAGCCAGGGTTGAGAGTGCCCGGGCTTCGGTACTCGCGGCGCAGGCTGATATTGAGAGAGCAAGGGCACAGCTCCTGGGCAATGAGGCTGACGACCAGGCTTCGGGTCAGGCCCTCATAGAGATTAAGGCACCGGTGACGGGTACGGTCTATGCGGTTCTCGAGGAGAATGAAAGGGTGATTCAGGCAGGTACTCCCCTGCTTGAATTAAGCAATCAGGACAGTCTCGAAGTCGTCGTCGACTTGCTTACCCAGGACGCGGTCAAAGTCGAAGCCGGGGATACGGTTTATGTCGATGGCTGGGGCGGGGATCGCACTCTCAATGCAATCGTCCGTAGCATAGAGCCAGAAGCCTTTACCAAAATCTCCGCACTCGGTGTCGAGGAGCAGCGGGTCAATGTCATCATCGATCTCATCGACCCGCCAGAAAACCTGGGCGCCGAGTACCGGGTAGAGGTCGCTATCGTGACCTGGCAGGCAAACTCGACACTGACGATTCCCACCAGCGCCATTTTTCAGCGTAGCGCTGGCTGGCATACCTTCGTTGTCCGGGATGGACGGGTCGAGCTGGAGCCTGTGCTGGTGGGCGCCCGGGACCGTGAATTTACACGGGTATTGGGTGGCGTCACTGAGGGGGACAGAGTCATTCTCTACCCCTCTGACCTGATTAATGACGGTGTGGCGGTGCGATTCTGACCTACAGCTGCAGAGTGCGGGCCGGCCTGCTTTTATCCGAACAGAATCTCTGATACCCGGGTGAAAATCGCATCCCGGTATTCTCTTGACTCATTCACCATGTGATGCCGGGCACCTTCAACAAGGTAACTCCTCGCTCCCTTGAATTTGGCTTCGATCAGCGGCAGGTTTTTCCGCCAGTCCACCGTCCCATCGGCGGTTCCCTGCACCACGTTCAGCTTGCAGTCCCGAGCCGCGGAAGACTGGAATCGCTTGTGGTAATCGATCATGGCGCCGACCCAGGCCGTGGGCAAAACCCTGCACTGCAGCGCATCGCCATGCTTGAGAAACTGCAGGAATGCTTCATCGTGACTGTTTCTGGCGAACCCTCTCTTTACCGACTTCAGGAAAGGGCTGGCGAGATAGTACAGGAATTTCGATTTGCCCCATTGAGCCGGGTACACCAGTGGACACAGCAGCACCAGTTTTTCGAAATCCACGCGATTCATCAGCTCATTGTGTAACAGGGAATCGATGACTACCGCCGATCCGGTGCTCTGGCCGATTGCGAACCAGGGCCGTGGCAAGTCGGTCACCGTCGGCAGTTGGCAGAGTTGCAAAAAGGCCGCACTGTAGCGCGCGAAGGAATCGATGCTCGCTGGCTCGCCGCTGGATAATCCATGTCCAGGGAGATCGAAGACCAGGACTGACAGTTGTTCGCCTAGAAGATACGCGATGAGGTGGCCATAAAGTCCAGCGTGATCGTAATAGCCGTGTAGCAGGAATACCGTTCCCCTGCAGCGCTCCCCCGGAACCTGGAAGTGTTGCGCAACGAGTTCGAAGCCGTCGCTCTCAAACACCCCGATTCGATGGGTGATTTCCGGATCGAATTGCAGCGCGTAGTGCTCGCAATAGCGGGCAAGCAATTCGCCGGTGAACGGTGGCGCTGACAGGTTCAGGGGCGGCAGTTGCTCCCGTAAACGGTCGGCATCAGCGCGCGAGAACATCGACTGCTGGATCAGGCCTTGGAATAGCGCTGGTACATTTCTTCCAGGCTATAGACTTTGCCGATCTTCGAAATCTGCCCTGCCGTGCCGAAAGCCTCCAGTCTCGCCTTTACGATATCTTTCATGGCGGTGATGGTTGGGATGAGGAATTTACGCGGATCGAACTCGGATTTGTTTTCCGCCAGGAACTTGCGCACCGCGCCCGTGGAGGCCAGGCGCAGGTCCGTATCGATGTTCACCTTGCGAACGCCGTGACGAATACCTTCCTGGATTTCTTCCACTGGTACGCCATAGGTCTCGGGGATCTCGCCCCCGAATTCGTTGATCACGGCCAGCCACTCCTGTGGTACAGAGGACGAGCCATGCATCACCAGGTGGGTATTGGGGATTTTTTCGTGGATTTCCTTGATGCGCTGGATGGCCAGGATGTCGCCCGTGGGTGGGCGGCTGAACTTGTAGGCACCGTGGCTGGTACCCACGGCGATGGCCAGCGCGTCTACACCGGTGGCATCGACAAAATCAGCGGCCTCCTGGGGATCGGTGAGTAACTGCTCCATGGACAGTTTGCCTTCGGCGCCTATGCCATCTTCTTCACCCGCCATGCCGGTTTCCAGAGAACCCAGGCAACCGATCTCACCTTCCACCGAGACACCACAGGCATGGGCCATATCCACGGTTAATTTGGTCACGCGCACATTGTAGTCGAAGTCGGTGGGCGTCTTACCGTCTTCACCCAGTGAGCCATCCATCATGACCGAGGAGAAACCCAGCTGGATTGAGCGTTGGCAAACTGCCGGCGAGACGCCGTGGTCCTGGTGCATCACGATGGGCACATGGGGGAACTCTTCGATGGCTGCCTGAATGAGATGACGCAGGAAGTTGGCGCCTGCGTATTTGCGCGCACCGGCAGATGCCTGCAGGATCACCGGACTGTTAACTTCACTGGCAGCTTCCATGATGGCGCGAATCTGTTCGAGATTGTTCACGTTGAATGCCGGGACGCCGTAGTCATTTTCTGCGGCATGGTCCAGGAGTTGTCTCAAACTAATTAGTGCCATGGTTTTTCCTCGTCAATGTTCCTGAAATATTAGCTGATTGCTTACATACGCTGTTCGGTGAAGAATTGATCGTCACCGTCGATTCAGAGTTCGATTATTTCCAAGCCAGCGCAGATTGGCAATGCCCCTGGCTCCGCCGCATGCACTTTCTCTCGCAGCCAGACCGGGTCTCGCTAGGCAGCGGCCCTTTCCTTCAATATCTGCACTGCCGGCAACTCGATCCCCTGCACATACTCCAGGAAGGCGCCGCCTCCGGTGGAGATGTAGGAGATAGCCTCGGTCACGCCAAACTTGTCAATCGCGGCGATGGTCTCCCCGCCGCCGGCGATGGAGAAGCCCGCATTGGCGGCAATGGCCTCGGCGATAATTTTGGTGCCACTGGCGAACTGATCGAATTCAAATACACCTACTGGCCCATTCCAGATGATGGTCTTCATCTCGCCAACCAGGCTGGCAAGCCTGTTCGCCGATTCCGGACCGATATCCAGAATCATGTCGGTGTCTGCAATGTCTGCAACGGATTTCACTGTCGCCTTCGCGTCTGCTGAGAACTCGCTGGCCACGACCACGTCGGTTGGCAACGGGATGGAAGTTCGTTCCATCAGCGCCCTGGCGGTGTCCACCAGCTCCGGTTCGCACAGGGACTGACCGATATTGGCACCACTGGCCAGCAAGAAGGTATTGGCAATACCACCACCCACAATCAACTGGTCTACGATGCCGGCGAGATTGTTGAGCACTTCGAGCTTGCTGGACACTTTGGCACCACCCACCACCGCCAGCATGGGCCGCTCGGGGTTGGACAGGGAGCGTTCCAGGGCATCCAGTTCATTGGCAAGCAGTGGACCGGCACAGGCGGTGGCTGCAAATTTGGCCACACCGTGGGTACTGGCCTGGGCGCGGTGTGCCGTGCCAAAGGCATCCATCACGAATACATCGCAGAGCGCGGCATAGTGCTGGGCCAGTTCGTCGCTGTTGCCTTTCTCACCCACATTGATGCGCACATTTTCCAGCAGGATCAGATCACCCCCGGCTGCGGATACGGCCTCTGGACTGGCCAGGTAGTTGTCCACCAGAGTGACTTCTTTCTGCAACAGCGCGGCAAGATGATCTGCCACCGGACGCAGGGACATCTCCGCTTGCTCTGCCAGCGGCACACCCTCTTGCGGCCGTCCAAGGTGAGACATCACGATAACCTGCTGTGCCGATGCCAGCGCGGCCTGGATTGTGGGAAGTGCGGCGCGAATGCGCGTATCGTTGCCTACCTTGCCGTCCTGCACGGGCACATTGAGGTCTTCTCTGATTAATACCCGCTTTCCCGTCAGGTCCAAATCGCTCATGCGTAAGAATGTCATAGCCAGTTCTCGGTGTTACGTTCGCGTGTTTTGTGTTTATCTGATTGGGTATTGCTGCCACCTGTGGCGAAGATGCTCACTTCTCCAGGCTGCTTATGTAATGAGCCACATCAAGCATTCGGTTAGCATAGGCCCATTCGTTGTCAAACCACACCAGCAGCTTGACCAGCTTGCCTGCCGCCACCCGGGTTTGATTGAGATCCACAATGGCTGATCGCGCGTCATGATTATAGTCGCAGGAGGCCAGAGGCTCGGCACTCACACCGAGTACGTTCGTCGGTAATGTGCGACTGTATGCATCCAGCGCGGCGTTCACGGCTTCTTCCGTCGTGGCCTTGTTTACCGTTACCGTAAGATCCATGGCGGATACGTTAACCGTTGGTACACGAATCGCCTGGGCGCGCAATATCCCTTCCATTCCCGGGAGTATGCGCTCAATACCCTTCGCCAGTTGCGTGTCTACCGGAATAATGGACTGCATGGCACTGCGCGTCTTGCGCAGATCGGCATTGTGATAGCTGTCGATAACGGGTTGATCGTTCATCGCCGAATGAATGGTAGTAATCACACCGGAGCTGATACCAAAGGAATCATCGATTGCCTGCAGCACCGGCACGATACAGTTGGTTGTGCAGGAGGCATTGGAAATGATCCGGTCGCTGGCCTTGAGTTCTGCGTGATTGATGCCGTATACAACCGTTGCATCAACATCACTTTCTGCCGGTTGCGAAAACAGCACACGCTTCGCACCGGCATCTAGATGACGCTGCGCATTCGCACGATCCGAGAATGAGCCGGTGCATTCCATGACCAGGTCTACACCCTGCTCACCCCAGTTTATCGCATCGATATCGGCGTGCTGGGTAACCTGTATCTCATCGCCGTTTACCTGCAGCAGGGTGTCGCTGGCTTCCACCGTACCGAGAAACCTGCCATGGGTGCTGTCGTAGCGAGTCAGGTGTGCCAGGGTCGGCATATCGGCGAGATCATTGATCGCAACGATGCGCATACCCGGGTAGACAGAAAGCTCCGGGGTCGTTGCTTCGTAGAATGCGCGCAGGATACAGCGCCCAATACGACCGAAGCCATTGATTGCGATTCGGTAAGTCATGGATCGATACTAGTTACTTTTTTACCTGCTGAAGGCCTGGTGATTGCCGTCTATCTGCCGGAATACCGGTCGATCAGACCAATTCTTTGGCAGTCGCAACCACATTGTCAGTAGTGAAGCCGAAATGCTCCATCAATACGCCGCCAGGTGCCGAGGCGCCAAAGCTTCGCATACCGATAACTTTTCCGTCGAGACCTACCAGTTTGTACCAGTAGTCGACGGCCCCTGCTTCCACAGCAAGACGCTTGCGAACCGAGGGCGGTAGCACCTGGTCGCGGTAGTCCTGATCCTGTGCCTCGAAGACATCGACACTCGGCATGGAAACCAGCCGTGCCGCAATACCATCGGCCTGCAGCTGTTTAACAGCATCGCGACAAATTGCCACTTCGGATCCTGTGGCGATTACCAGAAGTGCCGGGTCTCCCTCACAGTCGTCCAGTACATATCCCCCCCTGGAGATATTCGCCAGTTGCTCATCGCTGCGGTCCTGATGGGGAAGATTCTGCCGGGAGAAAACCAGTGAAGTGGGACCACCGGTGTATTCCAGTGCAGCCTTCCAGGCAACGGCAGATTCAACGTTGTCGCAGGGCCGCCACACGGACATATTGGGCGTCACTCGCAGCGTGGTGAGTTGCTCCACCGGCTGGTGGGTAGGCCCGTCTTCACCCTGGCCGATCGAGTCATGGGTATAGACGAAGATACTGTGTTGCTTCATGAGTGCCGCCATGCGAACCGCATTACGGGCATACTCCATGAAGATGAGGAATGTCGCAGTGTAGGGAATGAAGCCCCCGTGCAGGGAGATTCCCGATGCTATGGCTGACATGCCAAACTCACGCACACCGTAATAGATGTAGTTACCGTCTTCGCTCTGGGTGATCGGCTTGCTGCCGGACCAGTTGGTGAGATTGGAGCCGGTGAGGTCGGCACTGCCGCCTATCAGCTCCGGCAACAGCGATGCGAATGCCTCGATGCATTGCTGGGAGGCCTTGCGGCTGGGAATGTTGTCATCCTTGTCCTGGCACTGGCGAATGTACTCGTCTGCTTTCTCAGCGAAAAAGCCGGGTAGCTGCCCCTTGATGCGGCGTACCAGCTCCATGGCCAGATCCGGGTGGTCTTCCTCGTAGGCAACCAGCTTCTCTTTCCATTCCGTTTCGGACTGAAATCCTTTCTCGGTAGCATTCCAGGCGGTAGCGATCTCCTCTGGCACGAAGAATGGGGGGTGGGGCCAGCCCAGTTCCTGCCTGACAGCCGCGATCTCATCCTCACCCAGCGGCGCCCCGTGGGTGGCTGCGGTGCCGCCCTTGTTGGGCGAACCGAAACCGATCACGGTCTTGCAGCTGATGAGTGTTGGCCGTGCGGAGTCAGCCCTGGCCTGCTTGATTGCCTGGTCGATTGCCTCGGCATCGTGGCCGTCTACGGCGAGCACTTGCCAGCCATAGGACTCGAAACGCTTCCCGGTGTCATCGGAGAACCACTCCTGCACTTCGCCATCGATGGATATGCCGTTGTCATCGTAGAACACGATCAGCTTGCCCAGTTTCAGGGTACCAGCCAGGGAACAGACTTCATGGGAGATGCCCTCCATCAGGCAGCCGTCGCCAGCGAAGACGTAGGTGTAGTGATCCACAATTTCGTGGCTGCCTTTATTGAACTGGGCGGCAAGGGTCTTCTCGGCTATTGCCATGCCCACCGCATTGGCGAGCCCCTGGCCCAGCGGCCCGGTAGTGGTCTCGACCCCCGGCGTATCGCCGTATTCAGGGTGTCCGGGTGTGGCGGAATGCAGTTGACGGAAATTCTCCAACTCGCTCATGGGCAGGTCGTAACCGCTCAGGTGCAGGAGTGAATAGATAAGCATGGAGCCATGACCGTTGGACAGCACGAACCGGTCCCGGTTGAACCAGCCCGGATTGCCTGGGTTGTGTCTGAGGTGGTCGCGCCACAGCACCCCGGCGATATCCGCCATACCCATGGGGGCGCCTGGGTGGCCCGAATTGGCTTTCTGAACCGCATCCATGCTGAGCGCACGGATGGCGTTGGCGCAATCTCGTCGAGATACAGCGTCGGTCATGCAAATAACTCCTGTTTACCCTTGCGAATGCCGGATATTTTTATGGGTGTGGCTTGTGCCTTTGAACTCCGGCCGAGGCTGGAATGAGCCTCATCTGGAAGGCAGCTATTTTCCCGTACCGACGGGCTTAATTCCATACTCAAACCCACTCGTTTCCCAACTATTCTTGAATAAGACCCCTCGGAGCGCCCAGTCAGGCCGCCGGCAACCGGAATTGCTACCGGGACGAATTCGCAGCACCTCATCTATATCAAAATATTTTGATATAGGTTTGAATTCCCTCGAAAGAACTGATACTGTAGCCCCCCATTCCGGATGGCTATGCCTCCGAAAGCGCCTGTGTGGTTCCGACACCAGCAACAGGTAACAGAGACCGCAGCACGCCACTGCCAGTAAGAATCAAGCGAAAGGACCTGCCCGCCTTGCCAGCAACCGCTTTCAAGCAAGCGACTGAGACTTCATTCACCGGCCTTGAACACCTCGCCAGCCTGCACAAGGCCCTGGCCGATGGCTTGCGTCTGCAGATCTTGCGCCTCCTGCGCAGCGAGAGTTTCGGTGTGTTGGAGCTGTGCCGGATTCTGGACATACGCCAGTCGGCCTTGAGCCATCATCTGAAGGTCCTGGCCACTGCCGGGCTGGTTTCCACTCGACGGGAAGGCAACTCCATCTTCTACCGGCGCAGCTTCCTGACCGATGAAGACCCCTACCGCGACATCAAGGAAGCGGTCTTCCTGCAGGTGGACGCCCTGGACCTGGACCCTGCCCAGCTGAAAAAGATCAAGCAGGTCCAGCTGGAGCGCTCGCAGCTCTCATTGAACTTCTTCAACAGGAACGCGGCGAAGTTCCGTGAGAAGCAGGGCCTCATCGTGGAGCATGACGATTATCACAGCACCCTGCATACGGTGCTGGAGGGTCTCGGCCTGGACAAGGACATGCAGGTGCTCGAGGTAGGGCCGGGAGAAGGACAACTCCTCACACAATTGGCGAGAAAGTTTGAGGCGGTGACAGGCCTCGATAATTCGCGGGATATGCTGGATCGCTCACAGCAGGCTCTGGTCGATGCCGGAATTTCCAATGTCACACTGATCCATGGGGATACCACTGTCGCGCGCAAGCAAAAGCTGTCAGGCGACCTGATTATCTTCGATATGGTGCTGCATCATATTTCGTCCCCCGCGAAGACCTTCAAGGACTGTGCGACCCTGCTCAATCCGGGTGGATCTTTACTGATTGTAGAGCTGTCACCCCATGACCAGGACTGGGTCAGGGAAACCTGTGGTGACCTGTGGCTGGGCTTTGAGGAATCGGAGCTGGAACACTGGGCTGAAAAAGCCGGATTGCAAACCGGGCAAAGCCTGTTTCTCGGGCTGCGCAATGGATTCCAGATACAGATACGTGTTTTTCACAGAGCGGATTCGCTCTGAACCCAACGCTATTCAATGAATGATCGAACACTTTTAATTTAACCTGTAGAGAAAATGTAAAAGGAAACCTCGATGGCTGAACCTCATTTATTTACTTCTGAATCCGTTTCAGAAGGACACCCCGATAAAATGGCTGATCAGATCTCTGATGCCATTCTTGACGCATTGCTGGCGAAGGACAAGAAATCCCGTGTCGCCTGCGAGACCATGGTGAAGACTGGCATGGTGATCGTCGCTGGTGAAATAACCACGGAAGCCTATGTCGATGTTGAGAACATCGTGCGCAGCGTGGTTAACGATATCGGCTACAACCACTCTGAAAGTGGCTTCGACTCCAATACCTGTGCGGTGCTGAATGCGATCGGTAGCCAGTCTCCCGATATCGCCATGGGCGTCGATGATTCTGACGATCACGAACAAGGTGCTGGTGACCAGGGCCTGATGTTCGGCTATGCCACCAACGAGACTGATCTGTTGATGCCAGCGCCGATCCATTATTCACACCTGCTGGTAAAGAAGCAGTCCGAAGTGCGCAAGAATGGCACCCTGAAGTGGCTGGAACCAGACGCCAAGAGCCAGATTACCTTCCGTTATGAAGACGGCAAACCTGTTGGTATCGATGCCGTCGTGCTTTCCACACAGCATCGTGATGAGATCAGCCTGACGGACCTGAAAGAAGCCGTGATGGAAGAGATCATCAAACCGGTATTACCGACCGAATGGGTCAATGCTGAGACCAAGTATTTCATCAACCCAACCGGACGTTTCGTCATCGGCGGCCCACACGGCGACTGTGGCCTGACCGGTCGCAAGATCATCGTGGACACCTATGGTGGTATGGCACGGCATGGTGGTGGTGCATTCTCTGGCAAGGACCCATCCAAGGTAGACCGTTCCGCCGCCTATCTCGCCCGCTATGTCGCGAAGAACATCGTCGCTGCCGGCATCGCCGATCGCTGCGAGATTCAGCTTTCCTACGCCATCGGCGTGGCTGAACCGACTTCGGTGAGCGTGGAAACCTTTGGTACCGGCAAGATTCCGAACAGCAAGATCGTGCAACTGGTGCGTCAGCACTTCGAACTGCGACCCAAGGGTCTGATCGCCATGCTGGATCTGTTGCGACCGATTTATCGTGACACGGCAGCCTATGGCCACTTCGGTCGGGAAGAGCCGAACTTCACCTGGGAGAAAACCGATAAGGCAGAAGCGCTAAAAGCTGACGCCGGTGTTTAACAGAATTTAACGGGAGTAAGTAATGAGCACTAGTACTGCAGCAAACAATGTTAAAAGTCTTCATGATTACAAGGTTGCCGATATTGGGTTGGCTGATTTTGGGCGCCGGGAAATCACCCTGGCTGAGAAGGAAATGCCGGCGCTGATGTCGCTGCGCGGTAAATATGCAGAAGAGAAGCCTCTGGCCAATGCCAAGATTCTTGGCTGTATTCATATGACCGTACAGACCGCTGTGCTGATTGAGACCCTGGTAGCACTGGGCGCCGAAGTACGCTGGTCTTCCTGCAATATCTTTTCAACCCAGGATCACGCGGCCGCCGCGATCGCCGCGCAGGGTATCGCCGTCTACGCCTGGAAAGGCCAGACCGAAGCAGAAGGTGAGTGGTGTATCGAGCAAACCGTCCTCAAGGATGGCAAACCCTGGGACGCCAATATGATCCTGGACGATGGCGGTGATCTCACTGCCATGGTGCATGACAAGTATCCACAGATGTTGAACCACATCCATGGCATTACCGAAGAAACCACCACGGGCGTACACCGTTTGCTGGAGATGCTTGAAGAAGGCGAGCTGAAAGTGCCTGCCATCAACGTTAACGACTCGGTCACCAAATCCAAGAACGATAACAAGTATGGTTGTCGCCACAGCCTGAACGATGGCATCAAGCGCGGCACCGATATGCTGTTGTCCGGTAAGCACGCCCTGGTTGTTGGCTATGGAGATGTAGGCAAGGGCTCTGCCCAGAGTCTGCGCCAGGAAGGCATGATCGTGAAGATCTCGGAGATCGATCCGATCTGTGCCATGCAAGCCTGCATGGATGGCTACGAAGTGGTTTCACCCTATATTAACGGTGAGAACAAGCGGGATGCATCTGCCATCGACAAGAACCTGATGGGCAAATTGGACCTGATCGTTACCACTACGGGTAATGTGGATGTATGTGACCGCTTCATGCTGGATAGCATCAAGTCTGGTGCTATCGTTTGTAACATCGGTCACTTCGATAACGAGATCGACACCAAGTACATGCGTGAAAACTGGACCTGGGAAGAAGTAAAACCGCAAGTACACAAGATCTACCGCAGCGGCGTGGAAAACCAGGATGACTACCTGATCCTGTTGTCCGAGGGTCGCCTGATCAATCTCGGTAATGCCACCGGTCACCCTTCGCGCATTATGGATGGTTCATTTGCCAACCAGGTGCTGGCGCAGATGTACCTGTATGAGCGCAAGTTCGCCGACCTCTCCGAAGATTTCAAGAAGTCCAGTGTTTCAGTGGAAGTGTTGCCTAAGCACCTGGACGAAGAAGTTGCCGCACTCATGGTGGAGGGCTTCGGTGGTGTGCTTACCCGTCTGACCAACGAGCAGGCGAAGTATATTCACGTAAACGTAGACGGTCCTTACAAGACCGACAGCTACAAGTACTAAGACGGTCCACGGACCAGGCTAGCGAGACACAATCATGGCTGCAGAGAATTCTTCCAAACCATTCAGCATCGAGTTTTATCCGCCGCGTACGGCGGAGGGTGAAGCAAAGCTGGATGCTGTGCACGAAGAGTTGGCCAGACTGCAGCCAGATTTCTTCTCCGTGACCTACGGCGCCGGCGGTAGCACCAAGGCTGGTACGAAACAGCTGGTGCTTAAATACCGGCAGCTGGATTCCGACGTCGCTCCCCATCTCTCTTTCGGTGGCACCAGCGAAGAGGAGGTATTGGAGTTACTGGCCAGCTACAAGGATGCAGGCATCCGGCGGATTGTCGCCCTGCGTGGCGACATCCCTTCCGGCGGTGGCTCTTCCCTGCAGTACCGCTATGCCAATGAACTGGTCAGGTTTCTTAGAGAAAAAACCGGCGACTACTTTCATATCGAAGTCGCCTGCTATCCGGAGGTGCATCCGGAAGCCAGAAATCTGCGCAGTGATGTGGACTTCTTCAAGCAAAAAGTCGATGCGGGCGCCAATTCTGCGATTACCCAGTATTTCTACAATCCAGATGCCTATTTCCACTTTGTCGATTACTGCCGCGCCAAAGGCATTATGATTCCGATCGTGCCCGGCATCATGCCGATTACCAACTATGAGAACCTGGCACGCTTCAGCGCCAAGTGCGGGGCGGAGATTCCCCTTTGGCTTGGCAAGCGCCTCCTCGATTTTGGCGATGATGTAGACGGGCTGCGTGACTTCGGTCTGGAGTTCGTCACCTCTCTGTGCCAGAAATTGCTGGAAGGCGGCGCGCCGGGTCTGCACTTCTATTCCATGAACCTGTCGAAAAACGTTACCCAGATCTGGAATAACCTCTCATTGTCAGAACGAAAGTAGTATCCTCCACGATCTGAAATTTCTTTCCTGAGCGATTCACTATGAGGATTACCCGGGTTCACTTCCCAGGCTCCCTGAGCAGCGGACAGCGCGTAAGACTAAACCCCGAGAGTGCCCATCACTTGGCCACGGTACTCCGCATGAAGACGGACGACCGGGTATCGCTCTTCAATCAACAGGACGGCGAGTATGATGCTCGCATTGTCTCTGTTAAAAAAAGTGACGTGGAACTGTCTGTTGGGGAGAAGACGGCAAGCTATCTGGAGCCGAGTTTACGAATAACTCTCTTCCTCGGCATCTCTCGCGGTGACCGCATGGACTTTGGCATCCAGAAGTCCGTCGAGCTGGGCGTATTTGAGATTCGCCCCTTCTATTCAGAGCACGGCGATATTCGAATCAAACCCCAGGAGCGGGTTGAGAAAAAGATCCGGCACTGGCAGAAAATTGCAATCAGTGCGGCGGAGCAATGTGGCCGTCTTGATATTCCGGCCATTGCTGGCCCAATGGAATTTTTGGACGTTCTCGATACCTTCGATACCGCACTCAATTCCGCAACCAATAGCACAACTGTCCTGCTGGATCCCCGGGGCGATAGTGATCTTTCCCGGCTCGAGGCTGATCGCAGCATGCAGCTCTTTATCGGGCCTGAAGGGGGTTTTTCCGAGGGGGAACTGAAATCTGCCCGCGAGCGGGGCTGTATTATCTCGACCCTGGGTCCGCGCATTCTGCGTACTGAAACCGCACCGATTGCCGCCCTCGCCATTCTCCAGAATCGCTATGGTGATATGTAGCGGTCTGTACGCAGAGTGTATGGACTTGCTGGAGGCAGGCTGGGGAGGTTCCTGTTATGCCGTCACCTACAGACGGATCGCCAGGGGGCCGAGCCCTATCTTCTTGCCAAAGAACGCGAACCGATAGGCACTGAGATCTATTGGGAACTGCTCCAGACTCACCGCGTGTTCGATGCATCGGCTGCTACTGTCGTTGTCGCTCGCCAGGTCGACTACCCTGGGTGTCTTCAAGGGCTGTCTCGCTGCATCGGTTAACAGCGCCACCCGCGGACTCAGGCGCTGGGTCTCGTTCTGGTTCAACACAAGTGCATACTCACCCGAATTGATCGCCACCAGGGTACCGATGGGGTACATACCCAGCACATGAATCAGTTCCACCACCAGCTGCTCGGGGAACTTGAGTACGCGCTGCTTGTACAGGCGCGCGGTGGCCTGCGCCGGCGAAATCTTGCGTTTATCACTGTTGGTGCCAACCAGTCGCTCGAAGCAATAGGCGAGGTTGGCGTAGCGAGCCAGAGACGGTATCTGGTCGCCCTTGATCTTGCGCGGGAATCCGTGTCCATCGTGGCGTTCGTGATGGCAGCGCACTATGCGCAGGATACGCTCATCGGCCTGGCTATGCTGGCTCAGTAGCTCGAGCCCGAACTCTATATGCTTGCGATAGGCCAGGAATTCCTTCTTGCGGAAGTGGCCACGCTTGTTGACCAGGCGTTCCGGCAGGAGATTCATGCCAATGTCACAGAGCAGGGTACCGAGAAACAGGATCTCGATATCGTTGCGCTTCAGGCCCACCTGGCGTCCCAGCATGGCTGCCCAGATGGCCGCGTGTACACAATAGCTGCTGGGGAACCGGGCACTGGTATCGGTGAACAACAACCAGATAAGCGCCTGTGGGTTGGCCAGCAGGCTGCCCACAAGCGACTTGATCAAGGGTTCCAACGGCTGCAGGTTCATCGTTCTGCCTTCCCTGACGGCGACACAGATTGCCTGGAACTGTGTCTGCAGTCCATCGTAAGCGGTGCTGCTCTTGTCCAGTAGTTGTTTGATGCTGTGGGTAACGGGATAGGTGTCCCGGTTAACTTTCAGGGTCGCCCCAACCGGTGCGGCGCGGCGGGCGCTGCTGAGGATGGTCAGGTCAGTACGCTTGCGGCGGGCAGGCTCGGCACCCTTGTTGGTATCGATGGTGACGTGGCGACAGAATTTCTGCAGGGTCTGAATGTCTTCCGCGCGCTTGACGTGAAAGCCACCCAGGGGAAACGGGGTGTCAGACCAGGGACAATCCAGCTCGCAGACATACATGCCTACGAGCAAATCTCGACTGTCCAGCGCGATCAGGTAGCCGGTGGCGGCATTTATCTGGGGAGACTGCATGCGGTGAAGAGTACCCGCTTTTTGGAATCCGGCTTGTGAGAAAGCTCACAGTCTGGACTGGTCTTGTGCCGAAAATAAAAAAAGGGCGGTGGCACTTCGTGCTACCGCCCTCAAGGGAGAGTTGTTCTGAAACCTTTCCCGACGATCAAGGCAAAAGTGCATGGATGCACTTTTGCTGTATTGATAGTTTCATGGAGTACCAGGTTTTGGTTATTGGCCTGGCACCCCTGAATCGGTTTACTTACTGAGTAACAAACTCTGGGTAGGCTTCCATTCCGCATTCTGCGAGATCGACGCCCTCGGCTTCCTCTTCCTCGGAAACCCGGATGCCCATGATGGCCTTGAGAGCGAGCCAGACGACAAGGCTGGTCGCGAATACCCAGATGAAGATGGTCGCCATGCCGATGAACTGGCCGCCGAATGTTGCATCGGAGTCAGACAGCAGCACTGCGAAGATACCGAAGATACCTACGACACCATGCACTGAGATTGCACCTACAGGGTCGTCGATTTTCAGCTTGTCCAGGGTGGTGATGCTGAACACCACGATCACACCACCGATGGCACCGATAATGGTGGACAGCAGTGGAGAGGGATCGGCAGGTTCGGCGGTGATGGCAACCAGGCCGGCGAGTGCGCCGTTCAGAGCCATGGTCAGGTCGGCCTTGCCGAACAGGATGCGGGCAGTGATCAATGCGGCGATCAGGCCGCCAGCGGCGGCGGCGTTGGTGTTCAGGAACACGTTCGCGACTTCGTTCGCTACCGCGATGCCACCCAGCTTCAGTGTGGAACCGCCGTTGAAACCGAACCAGCCCATCCACAGGATGAAGGTACCGAGGGTTGCCAATGGCAGGTTTGCACCCGGAATGGCCTGTACGGCGCCAGTCTGGGCATTGTATTTGCCTTTACGTGGACCAAGGATCAGGACACCGGCCAGTGCTGCGGCAGCACCTGCCAGGTGCACGATGCCAGAACCCGCGTAGTCGGAGTAGCTCAGTTCAAACATGCCGAATACTGACTTGCCACCCCAGGTCCAGCCACCTTCGATCGGGTAGATGACGCCAGTCATTACCACTGCGAATGCCAGGAAAGCCCAGAGCTTCATGCGCTCAGCCACGGCACCAGATACGATGGACATGGCGGTTGCTACGAATACAACCTGGAAGAAGAAGTCGGATGCGCCGGAGTAAACTGATCCGCCGTCGAAACCTTCCTCAGCAGAGTCGGCAAGCACCTGCGCGATAGCCGCATCGTCCATCTGGGCAACTGTAGTTACACCAGACAGGAAGTAGCCGCCGTCGTACATGAACTGATAGCCACAAACCAGATACATGGTACAAGCGATCGCAAACAGCGCGACGTTCTTGGTTAAAATCTCAGTCGTGTTCTTGCTGCGGACCAGCCCGGCTTCTAACATCGCGAAGCCCGCGGCCATCCACATGACCAGTGCGCCACAGATGAGGAAATAGAACGTATCCATTGCGTACTGTAGTTCAAAAATTTGGTTTTCCACCTTTACCTCCGTTAGTGGCCTCGTGTGATGACCACTGAATTATTGATTCTTGCCAGCAGCCCTAGACCGCTTCTTCCCCTGTTTCGCCAGTACGTATACGTATGATCTGAGCCAGCTCAGTGACGAAAATCTTGCCGTCACCGATCTTGCCCGTATTGGCTGCCTTAGTGATTGCCTCGAGGGTTTGATCCAGCAGGCCCTCGCCAATGGCGATCTCCAGCTTCACCTTCGGAAGAAAATCCACTACGTATTCCGCACCGCGATAAAGCTCGGTGTGGCCCTTCTGCCTGCCAAAACCCTTCACTTCGGTAACGGTTACCCCCTGCACTCCTATTTCAGAAAGCGCTTCACGGACGTCGTCCAATTTGAATGGCTTGATAATAGCCGTGACTAACTTCATTCTTTCGCTCCTTGGTTGATTAAGGCGACGCACCCTTAATTGCTGACTTTCCTGCAAACTTCTTGTGCGCGTTGTGCGGCTTGAGGCGATGCGTGACGCTGTCTCTTACCGCTTCTCTACACCTATTAATTTCAGAACCCTCTATGCATGGGCCGTGCCACAAGTATTTATCTTTTATATTTCAGTGCGTTAGCGCGCATGGGCGGAAATGGAACAGGTTGGGGCACTGTGTAGGGCGGGAAATTGATCTGTGGGAGTGCGTAAAAACAGGGCATGCACCAATATCGTGCGCAGCGGTCAGCAGATACTGTCCGGATCTCTCAGCAGAAATGCTAAAATGCCCACTTATTCACTGATGCAATGTAGTGCGAACCGAAAAATATGAGTGACAATCCATTATTGCGGGAATTGAGTGAGCGACTCGCGAAAATCGCGCCCATGGCTGAAGACCTGCGAGAAGACGCGCGCACCAGAATAGAGCACGTTCTGAAGAAGTCGCTGCAAGATCTGGATGTGCTCACCAGAGAAGACTTCGAAGTACAGACCCGTGCGCTGGAAAGAGCGGAGCAGCGCATAGCCGAGCTCGAGCAAACCCTGTCTGCTATGGAAGCCCGGTTGAATGCCATGTCGGCTGCAGCGACCGATGGTACGGCTGACTAGCTTGTCAGAGCTTGCCTAGCTGTTGCACGCAACGGCTTCTGCGATAGGAGATAGCCTCCAGCAGGTGAGTCTTGCCGATCTCCTGCGATTCCTCATAGTCTGCGATGGTGCGGGCCACCTTGATCACCCGGTGCACCGCCCTGGCGGACATGCCCAGCTGTTCCATGGTCGTGGCCAGGAGCTTGCGCAATGGTGCCGACAGACCACAATAGGTAGCGAGTTCATCGCTGCTCAATTCATTGTTGAGTTTTCCGGCACGTTGCATTTGGGTCTGCCGGCAGCGCTGGATCGTGGCAGCGGCCTCGACCCAGCGCCTCTGATCATCATCGCCCTGCTCCTGTTCCAGCAATTCGGCCTGGGTCAGGGAAGGAAGTTCTACGAGCAGATCCATGCGGTCCAGCAGCGGGCCTGAGAGTTTCCCCAGATAGCGAGAGACACGGTCACTGCTGCAACGGCACTCGCGCCTGGGATCGGAGGCATTGCCACAGGGACAGGGGTTCATGGCAGCCACCAGCTGGAATCGTGCCGGGAACTTCACCCGATAGTTGGCGCGGCTCACCGTAATCTCTCCATTTTCTATTGGCTCCCTCAGCGCATCCAGCGCCGAGGGTTTGAACTCGGTGAATTCGTCCAGGAACAGGACTCCGCGATGGGCCAGGCTTATCTCACCGGGGCTGGCCCGATTGCCCCCGCCTACCAGAGCCACATGGGTCGCCGAATGATGGGGGCTGCGCAGAGGTGGCCGCTTTATATGGCGGTTGCTGACAGGCTCACCCGCTATCGACCGTATGGCAGCCACTTCCATCGCATGTTGCTCCGCCAAGGGAGGCAATAGCTTGATGAGGTTATTGGCCAACAAGGTCTTGCCGCAGCCGGGTGGACCCAGCATCAACAGGTTATGGCTTCCTGCCGCAGCCAATGCCACCGCGCGCCTGGCGAAGAGCTGTCCCTTAACGGACAGGAAGCCTGCCGGCGCACACTCTCTGCTGCGCTGATCATGCCTTCCGTTTGGCCTTTTTAAATCCTTGGCGGTACGCACGTGCTCGATGTAATCGTTTAGAGAGCTGACCAGACCTGTTTTTTCGTAGCCTACCAGCTCAGCTTCCGCCGCGTTCGCCACTGGAAGGATGATTTCCCTGTTGGCCTTGCGCGCCGCCAGAGTCGCTGGCACCGCCCCTTGAATCCCGCGCACCTCCCCCCGAAGCGCCAGTTCTCCCATTAACTCGATATTGTCCAGGCAGTCCTCGGGAATCTGATGTGATGCCTGGAGTATGCCAAGCGCAATGGCCAGGTCATATTGGGCACCCGACTTCGGCAGGTCCGCAGGTGCCAGATTGACCGTTATTCGCCCGTCTGGGAATTCCAGCCCACTATTGATAATGGCGGAGCGTACTCGCTCCTTGCTCTCCCGCACGGTGGTTTCCGGCATCCCCACGATGGCAAATCCTGGCAGGCCGTTGGAGAGGTGGGTTTCAACACAAACCTCAATGGCATCCACTCCGAGCATGACGCGGGAGTATACTCTGGCAAGAGACATCCTTGTTCCTGTGACGGGCAGCTTTAAGTAGCCGGCTTAGCCGAACTGGCTACACAGGAATAGACCAGTCCTGGCGATATTGACAAATAATAGGTAAAAAAGCTCGGCACGGGCTTGCCGAAGTTTTAAAACCCAAAAAAAAATGGGCTCCGAAGAGCCCATTTCCTTGATCGGTAAACCTTAATCTTACTGGCTGGATTCGATCATGTACTCCACGAGAGCACGCAGGTCAGCGTCGGTGCAATCGAAGCACAGGCCTTTGGCAGGCATGGCGTTTACTCCTTTGATTGCATTCGCTACCACGGCATCCAGGCCTTTCTCGAGGCGGGTTTCCCATGCCGCAGCATTGCCGGCACCAACTTTTGGCGCGCCAGCAGCACCAGTGCTGTGGCAGGCAAAGCATGAGGCCATGTACTTGGCCTGGGCATCGAAGCCTTCACTCACTTGCGCGAGCTGAAGTGGCTTGGTCTCATCGGCTGTGCTCATTGCGGCAAACATGGCTGCCATTACAACGAGGCTGGTTTTCATCATCTTGTTTAACACGGTCTAACTCCTCTTCTTCAAAGTCTTTAAAAGCTTGTACTGAAATAGTCGTTGGTTTCGGCGAAATGTGTTCGCTTCTAGTTGTCCTTTAATTATTCACGGTCGTGGTCTTGGGTGATGACTACTGCGCCAGCATGTAGTCAACAACAGCGCGCAGGTCCTCGTCGCTGCAGCTCATGCAGATACCACGAGCCGGCATGGCATTCACACCATTGATCACGTTGGCCATTACCGCATCCATACCCTTGGCCATGCGCTCTTCCCAGGCATCTGCATCGCCGGGTTGTGGCGCACCGGCAGCGCCAGTACCGTGGCAGGCAAAGCAATTCATCTGATATGTACCCGCGGCATCGAAATCACTCTCGGCAGCGGCTACAGTTGCCGCCGCTGCTACAGCTGTGTCGGCAACCTCTACCACGGCTTCTTCGACGACTTCAACCACGGTCTCTACCACGGCTGCCGCCGGGCTTGATGAGCCTGCGGTATTGCCTGATGTGCCAACGCAAGACTGACCGGCAAGACAGACCTGACCTACCGGACGAATATTATCGGCCACGGATTGCGCGACACTCGAGAGAGGCGCAGCCATTGCCAGCAATGCCAGGGTGAGTACAGATGTGGATCGTATAGAAAACATGTTTGGGATACCTGGTTTGAATTTGTCGCTTTAAACTTTCGCAGCTTAGCCAAGCTACGTAACTCGCTAACGGAATTTTCTCTATCTACTGATTAATCCTTGCTGAATTCGCCAGACCGATTCGCGTACTTGCATCAGCGACGATGGGCTTTTTCCCCATAGCGTAGCCGGGACAGAGAAGTCATTCTCTGAAGCGCTTTAAGCGGCTTGTTCACTGACCGGGATCGGATGGTATTCGCGCTGCCCAGAGCCCTCAGTAATTGGCTCGAGGCGACTCAGGTTCTCTTGATCACCTGAAATTTGCAGGCGAATTATACAGTAATTGTAGCGAGCGGAAAGCCATGAAAATGGCAATATATTGTCGATTATTCCTGACTAACCACCGCCGTTTACCGGTGGCCGTACGGTCAGGTTGAGGGGTACCAGATGATAGAAAATATTCTGAGGGTTCGAGTCCAGGCCATAACCCATGACGATATTGGCTTCGATCTCTTCGATACCCAGTGCCCGGGGTACGAGATCGGTGGCGATGGTCAATGTTTCGGTCGCGGCCAGGCGCTTGCTGGTGAAGCGCACGATTGGGTCCGGGTTGAGGCCAACGTCTACAAAGTTACCCTGTGGATTTAGCATCAGTATCTGGTTCTCCAGCAGGGCTGCCACGACGAGAAACCCATCCTTCCCCTGGTGCAGTATATCGGTGCTTATTTCCGCGGTGATCTCGAGCGCGTCATCGGGCGCGAATACATTACGGTAGCTCGCGCCACCATCGGCGCTAATCCCACCCGAATAGCGTGCCAGGTTGAAACCCCCCAGCAGACTGGTGTTCGCACCCAGGGAAGGTTTGCCGCTTGAACTGTAGTCAGCCCGTAGTTGATAGGTGCCACTGACGCCACATTCCTCTCTCACTGCTTGATCGAAGGTATTGACGATGAGGAAGTACGTGCCAGCATCCAGGCTGGTACTCAGGCTTGAGCTGCATTGCTCGGTAGCATCGAAATCGAAGGCAAGATATTCGAGATCAGTTGTGGCAACGATGATCACGGCATCCAGCACGTCGGAGTCTACCGTGAAGTTGAAATCAGTGGCCTGATTGACCTGGAACTGGTACAGATCCAGAAAACTGTCGTCGGTGCCTCCTACGGTCAGCTCCCGCACCGTGCAGTCAGTGCCGCCCAGGCCATTGCTGCTGGCGCCGAAGGCGAGCGGTTGCACCACGCAGGCATCCAGCCCGCTGTAGAGCGCAGTCACACCATTGATGTCGTCTTCCTGTAATTCGAACACGTTGCCAATATTGGGTGACATGATGGCTGAGCTGTTCGGCTCGTGATCGAGGCCGATTACATGACCCAGCTCATGCAGCGCCACGCGACCGAAGTCGATCCCGGATATCCCAAACTGAATCAAGGGGCCGTCATAGACATTGTACTGAATCGAATCGTTCACCATGATATCGGCCTCGGTGATTCGCGATGGCCCCAGGGTCTGCCCGGCGAAACGGCGCATGGTGACGGCGAGGGTATTGGCACCGAACTCCGACCCACAAAGATCGGCGGTGAAATCCACGCTGCTGAGTCCATCGATGCGGCAGGGATCGGTGTTCTCTGCAATGGCGGTAAAGTCGAACACGGTCTGTTCTGACCAGGCATCCATGGCGGCGATGAAGGCGGCATTCCAGCTGATCTGGCTTGCGGATATGCCGTCCATGTCCACATAAAAATCTGCTTTCGCCCCCAGCCACTTGGAACCGCTGAAATCGTAAGCGACAGCAGAAGCGCTCATAAGCAGAACCATCACGGTGGCCAGTGCGGGTACTAACGGGGATCGCATTCTCGGTAACCTGTTCGCGGTCAGCCAGTGACCAGCGAGTCGCTCAGTTCTAGTTCAACGAATTCAAGGGCCTGACGTTTACAGACCGGCTAGCAATTCTGTAATCCTAATCTATCGTTAATGTATCGCCTATAGGTTCCCGGAGAATATGCGGTGTATCTAGCACCTATATATATCAGGAATTCTGGCTGGTTTTACAGTTACGCGGCCGACTCGAACTTCAATCGTAATCCCAAGGCCGTTGCGATTCTGGCGACAGTTGCAAAGCTCGGATTGCCATCTTCAGATAGTGCTTTGTAGATCCCTTCGCGAGACAAGCCTGTATCGCGAGCCAATTGGCTCACGTTTCCCGATCGTGCAATCACGCCGAGGGTATGTACGATCAAATCAGGATCGTTGCCACCTTCTTCCAGTGCGGCCTCCAGATAGTTCCGTATGTCATCGTCTGTTTTAAGGAGTTTCGCCGAATCCCAGCGCCTGGTCTTTAAAGGCATGATTCATTCCTCGAGTCGCTTCGCCAATCGTTTAGCCAGCTCAATATCCTTGACCTGCATTGCCTTATTGCCACCAACAAGCAGGATGACCACTACCTTCGATCTCTGGGTGATATACACCCGATACCCGGGTCCATACGCGATTCGGAGTTCACTTACGCCCGAACCAACCGGGGCAACATCACCGAAATTGCCTAACTCCAAACGGTCCAGACGAACCTGGATTCGCGCCCGGGCCTTTTTATCCCGCAGCCTACGAAACCAGTTATCGAAGAGTTGAGTAGTGCGCAGTTCGTACAATGTTAACCATAGTTCACAGACAGGAGGCTGTCAACTATAGTTTACAATAATGAAATTGCTTAATTTGCGCAGAAATCAGATGACTACTGGTGCCTGGTCCCTATAGGACCCATCCAGAATCGCCTGCCACCAGGGCTCATTGGCCAGGTACCAGTCCACGGTGCGACTCAGTCCTGACTCGAAATTTTCCTGAGGCAGATAACCTAACTCTCCCATGATTTTTTGGGCATCGATCGCATAGCGCGTGTCGTGGCCCGGGCGGTCCTTGACGAAGGTGATCAGGGATTCGGCTTTTTCAGCGCGGGCACAGGGTGATTCGGGGAAGCGGCTGGCAAGGCTGGCATCTGCTGCGAATCGCTCATCCACGATCGCACAAAGCAGCTTGACCACGTCGATGTTGGCCCATTCGTTGTTGCCGCCGATATTGTAAGTCTCACCATGCCTGCCCTGCTTGATGATCAATTCGATGCCGCGGCTGTGGTCGTCGACGAAGAGCCAGTCCCGGATCTGTTGACCGTCACCGTAAATGGGCAGGGGTTTGCCATTGAGTATATTCAGCAGGCACAGGGGAATCAGCTTCTCGGGAAAATGGAAAGGCCCGTAGTTGTTGGAACAGTTACTGGTGGTTACCTTTAGTCCATAGGTATGGTGGTAGGCTCTTACCAGGTGGTCGGAAGAGGCCTTGCTCGCCGCGTAGGGTGAATTGGGTGCGTAGGGTGTGGTTTCACTGAAGGCCGGATCGTCTGCGGCCAGGGTCCCATATACCTCATCGGTAGAGACGTGATGGAACAGATGGTCGGTCACGTTCGCTTCATCCAGCCACACTTTCTTCGCAGCCTTGAGCAGGCTATGGGTGCCGACGATATTGGTGTCTATGAAGGCATCCGGACCGGTGATGGAACGGTCGACATGACTCTCCGCCGCAAAATGCACGAGGGTATCCACCTGATGCTCGGCCAACAGTTTTTCGATGAGTGGCTGATCGCACACGGAACCCTGTACGAAACTGAATCTGGAGTCCGACAACAAATCTTTCAGATTGTTTTTATTCCCGGCATAGGTCAGCGCATCCAGGACAACGATCCTGTCATCCGGATTCTCCTGCAACCAATAGTGAACAAAATTGGAGCCTATGAAACCTGCCGCTCCCGTCACCAGTAAACTTTTCATCGTCATTTTCCCTTCTGTTCAATTCATTGCGAGAGCGTCTATCACTCTGCGTAGTTCGACTTCCCAATTTGTTGCTTCCACACCCTTGAGGTCGAGCGCCTTGCTTCTGTCCATCACACTATAGGCTGGGCGCGTTGCGGGTGTCGGGTAGTCTGCCGTGGTCAGTGGATGCAGGGGAATGGCCTTATCCAACAGGCCACAGGCCAGTCCCTGTCGCTGAATCGCCTGGGCGAATGCGTACCAGCTTATGTCTGCGCCATCGTTCCAGTGATAAATACCCGCGGGACACTCTTCTATAACCAGGCTGTGCAGCAGCCTGGCCAGGGAATGGGTAGACGTGGGTGACCCGCGTTGGTCGTCCACGATGCCGAGGCTGTCTTTCTCGCGCATCAATCGCAGCATGGTCTTCACAAAATTGTGACCATACTCGGAATAGAGCCAGGAGGTGCGAACGATGGTTGCGGCAGGCAAGGCTTCCAGCAAGCGCTTCTCACCTTCCCGTTTACTGGTTCCGTAGACCCCCAGGGGCGCGGTTGCATGCTCCGGCTGGTAGGGCCTTGTTGCCTTACCGTCGAAGACGAAGTCGGTGGATACATGAATCATGTGGGCAGCGTGCTGTTGGCACCAGCGCGCCATGGTGTCCACAGCCGTGGCGTTGACCTGGAATGCCGTAGCACTGTCAGTCTCCGCCCCGTCCACGGCAGTGTAGGCCGCGGCGTTGAGCAGGATGTCGGGCTGGCAGGTTTCGAGAGCTGTGAGCATCCCCTGTTCGTCGGTCAGGTCGAATTCGTCCCTGCCCAGGGCGACAAGCTGCCACGCCTGATCTTGCTCAGCCGAATCCCAGAACTGGCAAAAGCTCTGCCCAAGCTGGCCGCTGGCGCCGGTGAGAAGCACTCTGCCTGTCATGGGAATAGCGTGGCGCTGGCAAGCGTCGAGGCTTGCCTGTCTTTACCGGAAAGTAGTGGTTCAGCATCAATTAGGGGCCATTCAATGCCAATGTCCGGGTCGTTCCAGAGAATGCTGTGGTCGTCTTCGGGATGGTAGTACTCGGTGCACTTGTAACTGAGTTCTGCCGATTCACTGATCACATAGAAGCCGTGCGCGAAGCCCGGCGGTATCCACAACTGCCGCTTGTTCTCGCCAGACAGCACCACGCCTACCCATTGCCCAAAGGTGGGTGATGACTTGCGGATGTCTACTGCCACGTCGAACAGTTCACCAGACAGGGCCCGGGCCAGCTTGCCCTGGGGAAACTCCCTTTGGTAGTGCAGCCCGCGCAGGGTGCCTTGCACCGAACGACTCTGGTTGTCCTGCACGAAATCGAAGTCGATCCCCCGCTCCAGAAAATGGCTACGCCGAAACGTCTCCATGAAATAGCCCCGCTCGTCGCCATGCACGGCGGGTTCCAGCAGCAGGACATCGGGGATGGCGGTAGGAGTAATGATCATGGGATGAACAGCCTGTAATCAGGATCAGGATTGGCGCAGCAATTCCAGCAGGTATTCGCCGTAGCCACTCTTGTCCAGTTTACGGGCGAGCTCCTTCAGTTGCTCGGCATCGATAAAGCCCTGCCGGTAGGCGATCTCTTCGGGACAACCGATCTTCAGGCCCTGCCGTTCCTCGAGCACACGGATGAAATTGGCCGCATCGAGGAGGGATTGAATGGTACCGGTATCCAGCCAGGCGGTGCCCCGATCAAACAGGGCAACCTTCAATTGCTTGCGCTCCAGGTACACCTTGTTCACGTCGGTGATTTCGAGTTCGCCCCGGGCTGAGGGTTTGATGTTCTTCGCGATCTCAACGATTTCGTTGTCATACATGTACAAGCCCGTCACGGCATAGTGGGATTTAGGCTGTGCCGGCTTCTCTTCCAGGTCGATGGCATTGTTATTCTTATCCAGGGTCACCACACCATAGCGTTCGGGATCGGTCACGTAGTAGGCAAAAACGCTGGCACCCTCTCTCTGTTCCACCGCCGCCTTGAGGGTATCCTCGATGTCGTTACCGTAGAAGATGTTGTCACCCAGTATCAGACAGACCCGGCTGTCGCCGACGAACTCTTCGCCGATGATGAAGGCCTGTGCCAGACCCTCGGGCTTGGGCTGTACTGCATACTGAATAGACAGACCCCAACCGGCACCGTCCCCCAACAGATTCTGGTAGGCGGCGCTGTCTTCCGGGGTGGTGATGATCAGGATTTCCCGAATACCCGCCTGCATCAGGGTCGCCAGCGGGTAATAGATCATGGGCTTGTCGTAGACCGGCATGAGCTGCTTGCTCACGGAGATGGTCATGGGGTGAAGTCGTGAACCGGTGCCTCCGGCGAGGATAATGCCCTTCGTGGCTTGAGTGGCTTGCGTCATTGGCTGTGCTTCGTGCGTGTCTGCTTATGCATTGAGACTGGCCTGCAGAGAGTGCCTAAGACTCCATGGCAGCCAGTATGTGTGGGAGAACGTCCTGAAATGTCTGAACCGGACGGTAGCCGAGTTCAGCTGCGATTTTTTCGCAATCATCCCTGTTCTCCCCCTGTTCCTGTCTCTTTTCCTGTCCCGGAGTACGCGGTCCCGACCCCACCAGATTGCGGTAGGTTCGGAGCCCCAGATCGTTCTTCCAGAGCCCCACGTTATTGGCCGTCTGGGCCAGCAAGGAGGCTAGGAAGAATACCATACGAGGCGTATGCCAGGCTGGCTTTTTTCGGCCCAGAGCCGCGTATATGGCGCTCTCCAGCGATATTGGGGTATAGGACTGGCCGTCGCCAACGGGATAGATCTGGCCGGCGCTGGCAGGTGCTTGCGCGGCGCGGCAGGCGACCTCCACCAGGTCGTCCACGGAGACCAGTGGCACCGGATTTTGCAGTTTCGGCAGTGGTGGCAGCGACCCCTTGCGGATACGCCTGATCAATCCTGCGATGTTGCCGCGCATGCCGACTCCGTAGACGTTGACCGGTCGCAGGATAGCGGGCTGAAATCCTTCATTGGCCGCCTCAAGCACCAGGACCTCCGCCCGCTTCTTGCTCGCGGCATAAGCTGACTCATCGGGGGTGGCAGCCAGAATACTGGAGAAGAAAATGAATCTCGGTACTCGCTGTTGCTGGCTGGCCGCAACCAACTTGCGTGTTCCTTCCACGTTCACCGAATCCAGCGCGTTGCTGTCACCAATTCCAGCATGGGCGATCCCGGCCAGGTGAAAGACGACGTCCACCCCCTCACAGGCTGTAGCCAGGGTCTCCTGATCCTGTAAGGTTCCCAGCCATTGCTCGCAGCGATCCAGCAAGCCCGACTCGTCTTCCTTCCTCACCAGGGCCCGCACTCGCCAGCCTGACTCAACTAGCTTGCGCACCAGGTGTCGACCGATGAATCCAGTGGCTCCAGTGACCAGTGCCAGGTCGCCTTCTTTGGGCCTGTGATCAGATGAAGTAACGGTTCCAGCACATGATGACATGGCGTCGTTTTCCTTGGGATTGGAGTCGCTCAAAACAACCGCCAGCCCCAGGTGCTAAAGAAGTGCCTGGCCGAACGAACGAACAGGCCTATATGTCTGGACCCCTTGCCGGCGGCGTTGCCCCCATTGTGGATGATGTGCATGGTGGGTAGATAGGCCAGCGTGCGGTGCCTGTTCAGGCGCATGGAGAGGTCGAAATCCTCGAAATACAGGAAATAGCGCTCATCGAATCCATGTACTTCCTGCAGAGTACGGGTGCGGCCCAGCATGAAGCAGCCGCTGATAATCGGGATGCCCTTGCTCGGCTGGTCCTCGCGGAGCGAGCGCATTTCATAATGGGCAAGCCTGTGCTGGAACAAGGCCTGAACAACGCCAGGCATAAACCCACGCAGAAAGAAATTGAGCAGTGACGGGTATTGCTTACACAGATATTGCTTCGCACCGTTGCTATCGCTGGCTGAAGGGCTGAGCAAAGCCACATCGGGATTCTGCTGCAGATAATCGATGCCATTTTTGAGCGCCTCGTCAGCGACGACGACATCTGGGTTCATGATCAAATGAAACCGTGCTCTTGAATTGACCAGGGCAAGGTTCTGGGCTGCGCCATAGCCCACATTGCCCTGCCCCTGAATCAGGCGCAGCTCGGTATTCAGTTCACCCAGGGGGACGCTCAAGTCAGCAAATTGATCCAGGCGTAGCTGTCCATCCTCGCTGTTATCGATGAGCAGGATCTCGGCGAATGTTTCGTCTTCTGTGGGCATAGCGACTGTTTTCAGCACCCGCAGCGCGCTTGCCACAGAGCCTAGCGCATGGGCCAGCTCGTCCCGGGGAGAGTGGTAGCTAACAATCGCTATTCGGAGGAGCGGGCGTTGTTCTAAGGCAGCAGCGGCCGTCACGGTATGTCCTTTCTATGCTCAGCTCGATCGGAGTCAGGTTCGGGGTCTGCACCCTATTTTATGCGAGATTCAGGCGCAGGAGCGACCGGAGATGCGCTTGAACGGGCCAGCGGGCCCGATGCACTCGCTTCGACGCCTATTGTTACGTGATTATTGGTGGCTACTGCTCGACGAGGCGATCGCCAAAGGGGGTGGAGACCACGCGATAGCCCGGCGGTACATCTTCCGGGGGTATACGTCGCGGCTGGAATCGAGCCGGCTGATTAGGGTCGCCAATCCTGCCCCGTTCACGAATGGCCTCGAAGGGGTTTCTGATGGTCTCTGCCTCCGGCGCCTGGGTTTCTTCGACGGCCGTTTCGGTGATCACCGCGCGGGCCGTGGTCAGGCTCAGGGTGGCAATATTTGTGTTGGCATCGCAGTCCACGCCCTGGTCAGGAAAATCGCCGCAGGGAATCGCGGCGGGATACCGCACCGAGACCTGCCCCGACTGCCTGTCGACAACCGTGTAAAGCTCATGGCCCGGAATGGGGTTGCTAGTGCCGGTAAGTGGCACCCGGATTACCTCCCCGGAGAGGTGCCTGAGCAGGGCGGACTGCGCATCACCGATGCGGGTGGTCCCCACCAGCACAAAGGCTGGGGTGGCCTGGGTGGCCCGGCTCACGGCGCTATTGGCGTTGCTGGCCCCGGGTACATCGGAGGCGTTGTTGTTGGTGGCGCCGTCGAGGCTTTCGAAGAGTGAGAATGGGCCGGAATCACGAACCTGACCATCGCTTTGGCTGGAATCCTGGGCATGGGACACCGATACCGGGATACAGAGTAGGCAGGCCCACAAAAATCGCTTCATGTTATTCACCGTTTGGATCACGCTAATACTTGGCTTTGGATGCGTTGGACTATGCAGAATGATGGTTTTTAGCCTCTTATTTGGACGATAAACTGATCAGGAAAGTTCTGATCCAATTATTCAACGCAATTTGGACCGAAACGCTTTGTTGCCGGCACACTGCTGGACCCTCCATCAGAACCCTAAGTTACGAGGTAAGCCTGCGCTTAGAATGAATTTGGAGCATTTCATCGTTTGCCAGTAAAACCCGGGGATGGTCGAAAATCTGATTGCCAATGAATTTAATGCAGTATAGGCGTTAGTCCGGAGATTAAAAATCCTGGCCATTAAAAGAACCTTTGATTCAACGCAACTATAGTCAAATCAGTTGTGCAGTTAGAGATTATCATACGGTAAATTGATCATTCCGATCACCCGAGTAATGGAAAAATCTGTCTTGGAAAAAAACAAGATTGCACAAAGAATCAAATATCTTGAGGGAAAGCTAAGAGACTATCCTGAAGATTCTATTAGTGCTCTAGAGCTGGGAAGGCTATGAGAAACAGCAGGCTATAGCTCAACTGCAGAGAAATACTATGCCGAAGTGCTCCGCATAGATCCCCGCAACGCGCAAGCGTTGGCTGCAGCAGGTAATCTTTATTTGGGCTTGAAACGGTATCCGGATGCAATTATTACGTTGAATGGAGCGCTGGCCATTCTGCCGGATAGACCAGAACTGATTAATAGTCTTGGAATTGCGTACCAATTCAGTGGTCAATCAGAAAAAGCCGAATTTCTATTTCGCAGGGCTATCGCATTATCTCCTACGTATACTGCTCCTCTGAATAATCTTGGCGCATTGCTGCTAGAAAGTTCAAAACTCGAGGATGCCATAGACGCATTCGAGAAGGTGCTGAGTAAAGAGCCGGCGAACGCTGATGTGCTAAATAATCTTGGCACCGTCAACTTTAGGTTGGGTAATAAAGAAAAAGCAATTCGCTGTTTTGAGAGAGCTATTACAGAGAAGTCTGATTTCACTTCGGCGTATTTGAATCTCAGCCTGATCAAACCGTGGTCAAGCGATGACCCTCTGATTAATGAATTGCAACGTTTGCTCAGAAACGAATCTCTAACTAAGACAGCTCGCGCTGATTGCAGCTTGGCTCTTTCGAATGCATTTTTTGCACTAGGCGATAAACCTCAGGCAATGAAACATCTCATTGAGGGGAATCAGTTAAGAAAGCGATGCCTTGGCTACAAAATAGAATCTGATAAAGCGCTGTTTTGGCAGTTAAGGTCAAGATTCGGCGCTGGTGCAAATTTCAATGCAATAGAACCGGTGAAGCCCAGAATTCCTAGACCGTTGTTCATACTAGGAATGCCCAGAAGTGGCACA